>Ga0207890_1000005_pt1 | contig 457856 bp, 420 predicted proteins | sample LinPmetageLP48_FD_184059 | JGI IMG/M metagenome (GOLD analysis project Ga0207890, IMG submission 184059) | Marine viral communities from the Pacific Ocean - LP-48 (SPAdes) | ecosystem: Environmental > Aquatic > Marine > Oceanic | place: Pacific Ocean | collected 2011-06-13 | reverse complement strand
ATATACAATGAATTGAGGCCGCATTTAAGTTTAGGAATGAAAACACCAAACCAAGTGCATAAAAAAGACCAGGAGCAAAATCTACTGGCCTTCATTTAAAACCGTCAACGTATTTTAGGACGGGACATTGCTCAGTTTTATATTACTTACGACTATTGGTATTACTACTGCATAGGTGAAAACAATCGTTGATACGTTTTATAAGCGTATTCGTCGGTCATGCCGCTCAAATAATCGCAAATTATACGCATCCCTTGGTTTTGCTTTTGCGCTTCTATGTATTGCGCTTGTGTTGTTTCGGGCAATAAGCGCAGCGGATCGCTCGCAAACGCGGTAAATAACTCTATTAGTAAGTTTTGACCTTTGAACTCTATTTGCTGCATTTCGGGGTCGCGTATTAAACGTTGAAACACAAAATGCTTCAGTATTTGCAATACGCTGTCGTATTGGGCATCTAATTTCGCGGTGTACTTTAAAATAGGGCATTCAAAGTTATCGTTTTGAATATCCAAATGTATATGAATAATAAAGGTATTAACCAGCTCACCTATGGCATCTTTTCGCTCATAATCATTTTTTGAAAACAAGCGCTGGGTCAGCGATTCAAGCATGGTGTTTAACCAGTCAAAGTTAAGTGCTTTTAAATGAGGTAAAGCATGAGTTTGCCAATCGTCTAATGTGAGTACGTGAGTTGCAATGGCATCTTCTAAGTCGTGTACTGCGTATGCTATATCGTCGGCATGCTCCATTATGGCGCTGTCGAGCGATTTATAGGTTGTTTTAGCGCGGTACTTATCAATTACAGCGTGGTTGCCAAGCAACGTTTTATCGTTTTGACTCAGTGGTTCTACTATCCAATTGAATATGGTTGCATCGTCGTTGTATAACCCTTTGGCAGGTCGCCAATCATCAGCTTTAATAAATGCACGGCCTGTTGTTGCATCGGGAATGGTATGCCAAAGCGTATTAATAAACGCGGGGTATTTTATAAATCCTAATAAAGTACGACGAGTTAGGTTCATACCGTGGCCATTACTGTAAGGCTCAAGTTTTGCAACTATGCGTAGTGTTTGTGCGTTACCTTCAAAACCACCGTGATCGCGCATCATGTAATTTAGCGCTATTTCACCACCATGGCCAAAAGGCGGATGGCCAATATCGTGCGCCAAGCACAATGTTTCGAGCAGTCCAGTTGATGGAAAGTGCGTAAAGTCGCTATGTTGCGCTTTTAAATGGCGCAATATGCCGGTACCAATTTGCGACACTTCTAAAGAGTGAGTAAGGCGAGTGCGGTAAAAGTCGTTTAGGCCAATACCCATAATTTGGGTTTTAGCTTGCAAACGCCTAAATGCAGCTGCATGAATAATACGCGAACGATCGACCTGCCACGGCGAGCGGTTATCGTTAGGACGATGTTTATATTGCTCTATTATTCGGCTTTGCCATTGTTTATCCATACTGCTTACTCACACATAGTTAATATTATTAAACTTTGCTCAGTATACCCATGGACTTATAAATTGCGAATGAACAAATGCATTACATAGGCTCTGTTTTATCTAAAACCCAAATACATTGCTGAAAATTCAACCGTAAAAGGTCATCAAACCCCAGTTATTCGCGTTTATAAAGTGGCTTAGGTATAATGCGCCTTCGTATGCTTGTGTATTAACCATGCATAGTTGTTGTTTCAAAGAGAGAATACATGCTAAAAACGATTTTTAAGCTTTTACTAACCGTGTTTTTTGTATGGGCGCTTGCATATCCGTTTATACAAAATGATGATGTTGAGCTAGATGAACAAACGTCAGAACAACCAAAAAAAGTGAAAAAAAAAGAAAAACCATTACATAATGTAAAACTGCCAAAGTTTTCAGAATTTAGTGATGTTAAAGAAAAAAAACATGCATTTTTTAGCTTTATTCGTCCGCACGTTGAAGCCGAAAACAAAAAAATATTACAGCAACGCGCTAAGCTTGAAATAGCACGCATGATGCTACAAAACGAATTACCTTTAGAAAAAAAGCAAAGTAAAGATATTGCAGCAATATTAAAGTCGTACGGCTTACCAACCACCATTGATACGCTAATACTTACGCAAGCACTACGCCGTGTTGATATAATTCCTAAAGAATTAGCGCTTATGCAAGCTGCAAATGAATCTGCGTGGGGCACATCGCGTTTTGCACGTATTGGCCTTAACTTTTTTGGTCAGTGGTGTTACACAAAAGGTTGTGGCATGGTACCAAAACGCCGTAATACTGGAGCTGCACACGAAGTTGCTGCGTTTAAATCGGTGAGAGCTGCTATAAACTCTTATTTTAAAAACATAAATACGCATCCTGCTTATAAAGATTTGCGCGCAATACGTGAAAACTTACGTCTTGAGCAAAAACCAATTTTAGCGACTGAACTTACACATGGTTTAATGTCTTACTCTGAGCGCGGTGAAGCGTATATAGAAGAGCTAAACACGATGATTAGCCAAAATAGAGCCTACTTTGATGAATAAATACATTTTTAATTGCACCAACGCCATTGCGTTAGTGCTGCTGGGCATGAGTGCATTTAATGTTAATGCAAGAGAATTTGTTATGTCGTATGACGGTTTTTATGACCGATTAAAAGTTGTTAACAAAGGCGACTTCCAATATGCGCGAGTTAATTTTTATATAAGTGATATAGCAACTAATGAAGCGTGTGCCATTAAAAACGGCACTATTTTAACTGAAAGAAACGAGTACCCACTTAACTTCACCGATAAAGCACAGCTATTATTACCGTTCGATAAGCAACTTGATACAGATAAAGCTGTTATTGTGGTGCAGCCACAAAATCCAGATCATGACTGCCAATTAAAACTTCAAATAGAAGCAAACGAACTTGAAGATTTAACATTTTCAAAGCAGTCGTTATATACCATTAACGAAGAACTTGATGAGCTGTTAACTGATTTATCGGGCTTTTTTGTAAGTAAATTAATGTGGTTTTTATTACCAGAGCAAAAGGGCGTGGCGGTTACATTTAAAAGCCCAATGCAATTTGATGATAAGGGCATAACGTGCGAAAAGTCTGTGTGTTATTTTGCAGTTAAAGATAACTGGGAAGATGATACCGCGTCACTTGGCGATATATCGCAGGTTATTAAAGTAACTCCTTGGATTGTTAAGTAGCTCACATATAAAAAGCGGCATTTAGCCGCTTTTTTGTACCAAAATTAGTATTCGCTTTTAGTCTTTATTTGATAAGTGGTGCAGATGAATCACGCTGCATTAAAGTAGGTTCAAAAAAGCGATTTATAACAAGGTTTTTATTTTGATAAACATCTTTAAGCACTAATTTAGCAGCCATTTCGCCCATTTTTCCGATCGGATTATCAATCGTCGTGAGTGTAGGGTACAGGTAGTTTGCAAAAATAACGTTATCAAATCCAACAATCGATAAATCGTTTGGTAAATTATAACCGTGCTCTCGAGCATATTTCATAGCACCGGAAGCCATTTCGTCATTGGCGCACACTAGTGCAGTAAAGCTAAGCTTTTCATCAATAAAATGTTTTAAGCCTTTACTACCACCGGTTTCGTTAAAGTCCCCAATGTAATAAAGCGCAGGATCAAATTTAATACCAGCCTCTGTGAGTGCTTGTTTATGACCCTCTAAGCGGTTAAAAGCATCGGCTTTAAACTGCGGACCTGCAATGTACGCTATTTGTGTATGGCCTTGATTTAATATCGATTTAGTGGCTAGGTAGCCACCTAATTGATTATCTAAACTGATACAGTTATCTTTTAATTGCTCTACGTAACGGCTCATTAAATAAACGGGCGTAGAGCCTTTACTTAGTTTTATTAGGTAGTCGTCTGAAACGGCTTCAACGTGCAAAATAATAGCATCGCAGCGTCTGCTAATTAAAAACTCAATGCCTTCTTGTTCTTTGTCTTCTTCACTGTGCCCGGTGGTAATAATAACGTGTTTACCCGCAGCTCGAAGCTCCGACTCAATACCTGCCATCATTTGGGCAAAGAAAGGACCATGTAACTCAGACACTAAAATACCGACACTGTTAGTACAGTTAGAGGCTAAAGATTGCGCTATTGAGTTAGGCTTGTAGCCAAGCTGCTCCATGGCATCAAGCACTTTTTGTTTGGTTTTATCGCTTACACGGGTATTTTTGTTCATCACGCGAGAAACGGTGGCTAACGATACGCCCGCAAGCTCTGAAACTTGATAAATTGTTGCCATGCTAATTGTTCACTCGCTTATCCTTAACTACTTCGGCTAAATAATAACTTAGAGTATATATCTTAACTAGTTGTTAGTTTAGATTGAATATTTTCAACAACCTGATTAGTCAGTGTATATTTTTTCATTATGTAGGCAACAAATAATGAGCCTAAAGCAGGTAGTACAGTGAATGACAGTAAAATACCGTGCTGGGTATCAAGAGTTTGTACTGCATCGGCCTGATAACTGTAAAAAGATAACAACCAGCCTGCAATTGCGCCGCCTACAGCCACGCCCATTTTAATAAAAAATATAACGCCTGAATAAACCAAACCCGTAATGCGTACCCCTGTTTTTTCATGCCCGTAATCTATGGTGTCGGCCATTTTTGCCCATAACAACGGGGTTGCCATATCTAAAAAGAATTTCCATAAAATAAAGGCAGTAAATGCGAGTACTAATTGATCTTTACTAATAAAGTAGCTAAAACCACAAATAGCGGCAGCAATAACTTGTAAGCTTATATAGGCTTTTATTTTACAAAAGCGCTTTGCAAGCGGTTGAGCTAAAGCACACCCTAGCATGCTTGCTGCAACGCCTAGTGTCATAAATAAGGTGATTAAATCGTCTCGACCTAAATAGTATTTTACGTAGTAAACAGCAAGCGTAAGCCTTAATACTTGACCGGTAAGTAAAAAAAACGCAGCTAAGCAAAGCGTTCGCCATTGATCGTTTTTAATTAATGCTTTAACACTTTGGGCAAAAGGAATGTTTTGCTCTTTTGGCTGTTGTATACGCTCTTTTGTGCCTAAAAAACAAAGTAAAAACAGTACAAAGCCTAAAATGCTCATTGCAGTCATGGTGTATTGATAGCCCTTAGCTGCATCGCCTTGGCCAAAGTACTCAACCATTGGCATAGTACAACCCGCTACTATTACACCGCCTAACATACCAAATACAAAGCGGTAAGACTGAATAGTCACGCGCTCTTTTACGTCGCTTGTAAGTACACCGCCCAGTGCACAATAAGGAATATTGATAGCGGTGTAAGCCACCATAAGCAGTGTGTAAGTAGTAAAGGCGTAAATTATTTTATCGGTGCCTTCTAAATCAGGCGTAGTAAACGCTAAAATACTAATAATGGCAAAAGGAAGTGAAAGCCAAAGTAGGTAGGGGCGAAAGTGCCCCCAGCGCGTATGTGTTTTGTCAGCAAGGTTGCCCATTAATGGGTCGGTTACGGCATCAAAAATACGTACTGCTAAAAACATAGTACCGACAACAGCGGGTGATAAACCCACTACGTCTGTGTAGTACAGCATTAAAAACATCATAACTGTTTGAAAAATAATATTACTGGCGGTGTCGCCTAAGCCATACGCTATTTTTTCTTTTACACTGACCATGATTATTTATCCCGCTTTATACTTGTTTTTAGTTATGGGTATGCTCTTATCTTTTAGAGATGAGTTCTTTATAAGCTAAGCCACTGTTTTTAATAGTGCGTTGCTGGGTTTTATAATCTACATACACAATACCAAAACGTTTTAAATAGCCTTCAGCCCATTCAAAGTTATCCATTAGGCTCCAAGCAAAGTAGCCATGTATAACAACACCTTGTTCAATTGCATTATGAACCGCGTTTAAATGAGTATTATAATAACTTAAACGGTCTAAGTCGTTAACTTCACCATTATTATACGTATCGGGCATTGCTGCACCATTTTCGGTTATATAAATAGGCGGTAAGGTGTATGTTTTATTAAGCGATACGAGCAAGTCAGTGAACGATTGTGGGTAAATTTCCCACCCCATATCAGTTAGCGGGCCTGTAGGTGCAATAGGCTCATAAATGTCAGTAGGGTGCGCTCTATAAACTTGGCGGGTATAAAAGTTAATACCTAAGTAATCAATAGATTGAGAAATTAGTTCCATATCGCCCTCAAGAATCTCAGGCTGATGGTTTAATGGTAATTGATTAATTATATCAGGATATTGGGCATCAATTATTGGTTTTATATACCACTGATTAAGATAGTCGTCTGCAAATGCAGTGGCTTTTAAGTCTTCATCACTTTGAGTAAGGCTATAACACGGCGTAAAGTTAAGCACTATGCCATTTAATGTATTAGGCGAGTTTTGCTTTAATACGCTCATAGCGAGTCCGTGGGCTAATAATAAATGGTGCGCTGCTTTACGGCCATATTCTTTACCCACTTTACCTGGGGCATGAATACCAATTTCGTAACCTAAAAACGCACTACAAAATGGTTCATTCAATGTGGCGTAAGAGTGAACGCGATCGCCAAAGGCTTTGGTAATTAAATTTACGTAATGTTCAAAAGCGTAAGCTGTTTGTCTGTTAAGCCAACCGCCTTCATCTTCAAGATGTTGCGGTAAATCCCAGTGGTACAAAGTAACAAAGGCTTTAATATTGCGACGTTTTAGCTCATCTAAAATATCAGTATAAAACTTCACGCCTACAGGATTTAACTTTGCGTCTTGGGTCATCACGCGCGGCCATGAAATAGAAAGCCTGTAAGCATCTACGCCAAGTGACTCAATAAGGTCTATATCATCACGCCAAAGGTTATAGTGATCGCACGCGGTATGACCGTCTGAGCAATCGACTATTTTATTGGGCGTATCGCAAAAAGTGTCCCAAATACATGGGAGACGATCTTGTGATCCGCCTTCTATTTGAAAAGAAGCTGTGGCCACACCGTATACAAAGTTTTTAGATAAAAGCGGTGAATGGGGTGGTAGTGATAATTTTGTCATTAATAACAAACCTTTTGTTAGTCATTTACAGAGAAATCAGCTCTGTGTTTTTGCTTAATTAATGCTGTATGAGGGTACAAAAAATAAAAAGTGTTGAAATATACAGCTTGTTCGTATTTAATTGCATATGAAAGCGCTTACATTTAAGGTTAGTGTTTATTAATTCTTAGGTCAACTCTTTAATGCTTCTGGATGGTTTAAAGACAGCTGAAAACTAAAACAGGGCAGCTTAAGAATAGATTTATAATAATAAAATACGGAGAACACATGGCAAGTTCAGCACCAGTGACAACACACACACAGTCGCAAAACTATCAGGATAAAAATTACAGTTTTGCATTAACTTCTCTAACAACATTATTTTTTATGTGGGGATTTATAACCTGCTTAAATGATATTTTAATCCCACACTTAAAAGCCGTATTTAACTTAACGTATGTACAAGCCATGTTGGTTCAGTTTTGCTTTTTTGGCGCTTACTTTTTAATGTCACTTCCAAGTGGTTATATAGTTAAAAAGGTGGGCTATAAAAAAGGCATCGTGATTGGATTATTAATTGCAGCAGCCGGGTGTATATTATTTTACCCAGCAGCGTCTTTACATAGTTACCCTGTATTTTTATTCGCTTTATTTGTACTTGCCAGCGGCATAACGTTATTGCAAGTATCTGCTAATCCTTACGTAAGTTTGTTGGGCTCACCAAAAACTGCATCGTCTCGACTTACGCTTACCCAAGCTTTTAATGCATTAGGTACTACTGTTGCGCCATCATTTGGTGCTCTGTTAATTCTAGACTCAGCGTCAGAAGCCTTTTTAACACCGGCTCAAAATGCAGAGTCAGTTCAACTTCCTTACCTCCTTTTAGCTGCAATGCTGATTTTACTAGCCGGTATTTTTGCTTGGCTTAAATTACCAGACATTATGAGCGAGCAAAAAGCAGAAGCCGAAAAATCAGAAGCAATTGAAGGCAGTGCTTGGCAGTATCGCCATCTTGTATTAGGTGCTGTGGGTATATTTATGTATGTAGGCGCCGAAGTGGCAATTGGTAGCTTTTTAGTAAGCTTTTTAGCACAAGAAAATATAGCAGGGCTAAAAGAGAATGTTGCAGCTCATTACATCACTTATTATTTTGGTGGTGCTATGGTTGGGCGTTTTATTGGTGCTGCTGTAATGCAAAAACTACCCGCTGGTAAAGTACTTGGCTTTAACGCAACCATGGCTATTATTTTAGTCATTATTGCCATGAGCACGTCGGGTCAATTAGCAATGTGGTCAATACTATTGGTTGGTTTATTTAATTCTATTATGTTCCCAACTATTTTTAGTTTAGCGTTAAATGGACTTGGTAAGCATACCGCTCAAGGCTCTGGTATTTTGTGTTTGGCGATTGTAGGTGGTGCAATAGTGCCACTTTTACAAGGTGCGCTTGCTGATAGTGTGGGTGTTCAACTTTCGTATGTTTTACCTATTTTGTGTTACATATTTATTGTTTTTTACGGCCTACGAGGCAGCAAACCAGTATTAGTGAAGGAGCCATCATAATGAAAACGACTTTTAAACTTAATGCATTAGCAATTGCAACGTTAGTAGGAAGTGTTACTGCACTAAGCGGATGTACTAACGAAAGCAATGTTGAAAAAGTAAATGTTGAAGCGCAATCAAAGCTTGAGAAAATTTGGCCAAAGCTTTTAATTGCAGTAAAAAAAGACCCTGCTATTGAAGCTAAAATTGTCACGTTTTTAGAAAATATGACGCTTGAGCAAAAAGTAGCGCAAATGATTCAACCAGAAATTCGTGATATTACCGTTGAAGACATGCGTAAATATGGTTTTGGCTCTTATCTTAATGGCGGTGGTGCTTTTCCTAATGGCGATAAGCATGCAACACCAGAGGATTGGGTTGCACTTGCAGAAAAAATGTATCAAGCATCTATTGATGACTCAGTGGATGGCAGCAAAATTCCAACTATGTGGGGCACCGATGCAGTACATGGTCATAATAACGTAATTGGCGCGACACTTTTTCCACATAATATTGGTTTAGGCGCAGCTAATAACCCCGATTTAATAGAGCAAATAGCGTCTATTACCGCAGTAGAAGTAATGGCTACGGGGATAGATTGGGTATTTGCACCCACTGTAGCAGTAGTACGAGACGACCGATGGGGCAGAACGTACGAAGGCTATTCTGAGGATCCAAAAATTGTTCACGATTACTCAGCAGCGATTGTAAATGGATTGCAAGGTACAGCCGATGGCGACTTTTTAAGTGATAAGCGCGTTATTAGCACGGTTAAGCACTTTATTGGCGATGGCGGCACTGTTGATGGGGATGATCAGGGAAATAATATAGACAGCGAGCAATCGCTATTTGATATTCATGCTCAAGGTTACGTAGGTGGTTTGTCGGCGGGTAGTCAATCTGTTATGGCATCTTTTAATAGCTGGAATGGCGTTAAAAATCACGGCAATAAATACTTACTTACAGATGTATTAAAAACACGTATGGGTTTTGATGGTTTTGTAGTGGGTGATTGGAACGGCCATGGGCAAATTAAAGGCTGTACTAACGAAAGCTGCCCAGAAGCGGTAAATGCTGGCCTTGATATTTTTATGGTGCCAACAGGCGCGTGGAAGCCGCTATATGAAAATACAATTGCACAAGTAAAAGCAGGTAAAATAAGTATGAGCCGCATTGATGATGCGGTGGCACGTATATTACGCGTTAAGTTACGCGCTGGGTTATTTGATAAACCAAGTCCGGCTAAGCGTCTGTACTCGGGTAAAACAGAGCTTATTGGCGCTCAAGAGCATCGCGAAGTAGCACGTCAAGCTGTGCGCGAATCGCTTGTATTACTTAAAAATAAAAATAACCTATTACCTATCGCAGCTAATCAACGCGTACTTGTTGCTGGTGATGGTGCCGATAATATAGGCAAGCAGTCTGGTGGTTGGAGTATTACGTGGCAAGGAACCAATAACAAAAATGCAGACTTCCCTGGAGCAACGTCAATTTACAAAGGGCTTGAAGAGCAAATATCTGCAGCAGGTGGAAGTGTTACTTTAAGTGCTGATGGTACTTTTGAACAGCGTCCTGATGTTGCCATTGTTGTATTTGGTGAAGAACCTTACGCAGAAGGACACGGCGATAAAGATAACCTTGAGTTTGAGCGCGGAAATAAAAAGTCATTAGCACTTTTAAGCTCGTTAAAAGAGCAAGGCATCCCTGTTGTATCTGTGTTTATTTCAGGTCGACCTATGTGGGTGAACAGCGAACTTAACGCATCTGATGCGTTTGTAGCTGCATGGTTACCAGGTACAGAAGGTGCGGGTATTGCTGATGTGTTATTAAAAGCGGCAGACGGCACCATCCAAAATAACTTTAAAGGTAAGCTATCGTTTTCTTGGCCTAAATCGGCGGTGCAAACTGCGGTTAATAAAGGCGATGAAAATTACGATCCATTACTTCCTTATGGTTTTGGTTTAACGTATGGCGATAAAAACGTGCTAGCTGACGACCTTGATGAAGACTCTAAACTTGATAACTCAGGGCTTACAAGTATGGATATACTTGTTGGTGCACCTGTAGCACCATGGCGCTTATTGTTAAAATCGGGCGATGAGCTTTTAGATGTATCGAGTAGTACCCATGAATTTGGTGCAATTAAATACCGTACTGAGGACAAAACAGTACAAGAAGACGCGCGCCAATTTAACTTCAGCGGTGCAGAAAAAGCCAGTGCTGAAATAGTAACAAGCTTTGCAGAAGATACCATTGCCTACGTTGAAGCAAACAGTGTGATTAGCTTTGATATTAAATTAAACGAGGCACTAACGAACGATGTAGCCCTTGCTATGACTTGTTCTGGTGAGTGTGGTGCAAGCATTGATTTAGCAAACGTCGTGGATAAAACTATTGAAAATAAATGGCAGTCAGTATCAATCGATTTAGGTTGTTTTGCTGATAAGGGTGTTAATTTTGCAAACCTAACAAGCCCATTTAGCTTACACAGCGATGGTAAAGCATCAATTTCTGTAGCTAATATTCAGTTTGTGCCAAATAAAGCGGACGAGGCTACACTTTCTTGTAGGTAGTTTACAAACTCTATTGTGTGTATACCAAAGCCCTTCGAATGAAGGGCTTTTTTTATGTAGGTATTAGGGCGTATTTATCTTTGACGATTAGCTTTGCATTAATAAGCTTTTTTCATCAAAGGTTACTACTTTGTCTCGGCCTGTTTCTTTAGCTAAGTAAAGGCGTTTATCAGCATAAGCGAGCAGCTCTTTTATAGTTGCATTCCCATTAATTGCATTACTTACCCCAGCGCTTACGGAAAGTTTTATATGCTGATTTTCATGATAAAAAGCTTGAGTGCTTATATTCTTTCTTAATAGCTCAGCATCACTTTTTGCTGCACTAAGGGTGTAATCAGGTAGTAAAATGGCAAATTCTTCTCCGCCAATTCTGGCACTAATACCTACATTTAAAAATTGCTCTTTAATAAAGTGAGATATCCACTTAATTGCGTGGTCGCCCGCTTCGTGACCAAACTGATCGTTTACACGTTTAAAAAAATCTATATCGAGCAAAATAACAGACACATTTTTGTCTATATTTTTAGGATCACTTAGTGCTTCTTTACTTTTTGTAAAAAAGCCACGGCGATTAAGTAATTGGCTTAAAGTATCGGTGTTAGCAAGGCTTGAAAGTGTATGCTCTGTATTAGAAGCCAGCAGGTATGGCAATATTAGTGCGCTACAAGTGGCCAAAATTAAATGGCTACTTAAGATAAGTTGCAGTGGCTCTATGTAGTTTGGCGAATTAATACTAAAAATAGATATTGCCAACAGTGTTGTTTGTATAAGCATTAAAATACTATGAATTGAAAAACAAACTATCAGCGCTTTTTTTTGCAAAGTGGCTACAAAGTTCATCTGCTTAATAATATATGCGGAATATAGGTATAAAACCGAAATAATTAAGCTTGTCAGCACTTGCCCTGCAGGGTCTGAATATATGGGTAATAAAGCAACCCCCGTTAATCCAAGGAGACAATACAGAGGTTTTAAGTTTAGTGCCTTACTGTGCTTATATTTATTTAACCCAATAATAATTAACAATGGACTTAGTAATATAAAAATATCAGCCAAATAGTGAGTAATAAAAGGCGCGTCTATTACTAACTTTAAACAGGCAAGTAACTCGGCAAATGCAAAGGTAATGCACGCTAGGCCAAATAATAAAAATGATGTTTGTTTTTTAAAGTTATGTACGGATAAAAAAAACAAGCCTATTAATACGTTAAGAATAAAAGAGAGACTGATCACAGTAGGCAGGTGTAGCATTTAAGATTCTCTTTTATTAAAGATAGGCGTGGTTGGCGTGGAAAACGTGCTGATTATTATGTATTAATGTTTAAAGGTCAATATGGGTAAAAAGTAGTAATTTACCCATATATCTAATTTGAAAGGGATTTTAACTGAACGAATCTTAACGCCCGCTAAACCAAGCTCTCTAAAGCCGATTTTATATCAGGGTGATGAAAACGATAATTATGAACGAGTGCCTTTTTAGGGACTACAAATTGCCCCGTTGTTAGTAAGTCTGACATTTCACCCATTAATAGTTTAAGTACTGGGGTTGGCATAGTGATAAATGCAGGTCGAGAGAGCGCCTCGCCTAAGCTTTTACTAAATTGAGCATTGCTTACAGGGTTGGGTGCTGTTGCGTTAACAGGGCCTGATATTTCTGGGTGTTTAATAATAAAGAGTATTAGCTGAATCATATCGTCGATGTGTATCCAAGACATGCCTTGCTCGCCATTACCAATCGGGCCACCCAAGCATAATTTAAAAGCAGGCAACATTTTTCCAAGTGCACCTCCTTTTTTAGCTAAAACAATACCCGTTCGCAAAAGACATACTCTGGTTTGTTCTGATTGGGCGAGTAGTGCTGCATTTTCCCAGTCTTTACAAAGCTGGTGGCTAAATTCATCGTGTGGGCGTTCAAAAGTTTCATCAATAGGATTACTATTTTGTCGACCATAAAAACCAATTGCACTGCCAGATATAAAAGTATGCGGGGGTATACTACAGGCTTTAATAGCTTCACTAATTTGCTGTGTAATATCAATACGACTGTTTCGTATTATTTGCTTTTGTTCGTCGCTCCAGCGTTTATTTACAATCGGCTCGCCAGCGAGATTAATAACGATATCAACAGTGTTAAAGTCAACATCACTAATGTCACTTACGGCTTTAACTTTGTGGCCTAATAATACGTTTGCTTTAGTTGGATTGCGGCTAAGTACAGTAACAGTATTATGATGAAGTAAAAAAGGGCATAAGTGCTTACCAATTAATCCGGTCGCGCCAGTTATAAATATATGCATTATTCATCCTTACAATAAAATAAAAGCAAGTGATTAAAAAACATACTCGCTAGCAAACAGCTTTGCAAATTTATACGTAAAACAGGCTTTTATGATCACTTCGTAATTATTTCATTTAATTACCTTTTGCCTTACACTGGGACGATATAGTTAATAAAAGGATTAATAAATTGGCAAGTTTAACTGGAGTAAATAAAAGCTTAATAGTTTTTGCTTCCTTAGTAGTGGTCCTCGCTGGAATAAAAGCCGCGAGTGTAATTATTATTCCGTTTATTTTGGCGGCATTTATTGCCATTATTTGTAACCCGCTTATCAAGTTTTTTGCGCGCTACAAAATTCCTAAAGGCATTGCTGTTATGTTGGTCGTGCTTATTATAGTTGGCTTAGGGGTAAGCCTTGGCGGGCTTGTAGGGCAATCTATCAACGATTTTTCTCAGCAGCTTCCTGAGTATAAAACACAACTTAAAGAAGAATTTGTGTGGCTGGTCGATTTAGCATCTCAATACAACATACTGATCAATAAAGATCAGTTAATTAATATGTTCGACCCTGGCAAAATGGTTGATGTGGCCACTAATATGCTCACAGGATTAGGTGGCGTAATGGCAAACATGTTTTTAATTATTTTAACGGTTGTTTTTATGCTGTTTGAAGGGCCAATGTTGAGCAAGAAAATACATATGGCACTTGAAGACCCTGATAGTAAAATGAAGCAAATTGACCGCTTTTTAGAATCTATTAATTCATACTTGGCAATTAAAACGCTAGTAAGTTTAGGGACGGGTATTATTGCTGCGTTTTACTTATGGATTTTAGACGTTGACTACTTTGTGCTTTGGGGCGTGTTGGCATTTATGTTCAATTACATTCCAAATATAGGTTCAATTATTGCGGCTGTACCAGCTGTATTACTTGCCCTTATTACTCAAGGCCCATTAGTGGCAGGACTTGTTGCTGCAGGGTATTTAACAATAAATACGATAATGGGTAATATTGTAGAGCCTAAATTTTTGGGTAAAGGGCTGGGTCTTTCAACGTTAGTGGTGTTTTTATCATTAATATTTTGGGGCTGGTTATTAGGTACTGTGGGTATGCTTTTATCTGTACCATTAACAATGATTGTAAAAATAGCCCTAGAAGCCAGTGCAGAGGGCAAGTGGGTTGCCACTTTACTGGGCAGTGGTGAAGACGTTACTAAAAATAACTAACATTTATAACCATCAAGGGCTGTAAAATTAAAACCCTTGATGGTTAAGTTATCAATAAATACAGGGCTATTAATTAATAAACGATTTAATAGCGTCATCCACTGCGTTTATTGCGCCTTCTAAATACCCTGCTTCTTGTTTTGCAAACTCACTCGCTACAAAATGAATGTTGAGGTTACTTAATTGCTCTTCCAAGTTTGAAAAATCAAATTCTGGGTGCTGTGAAGGCTGAGTTTGATCGTCCCTATTAGCTACAAATTTATCCTCTGCCCAGTCTTTAATAAAGTATCCGGTTGCCTTTTCAGCATCCTTACCATAAAAGTAGCTGAGCTGTTGGGCACAGGCTTGAATTAATTGCTCTTGAGTTACTTGGTTTCGTGATAAGTAGGGCACACCTATAAAGCCAAATAATGCGGCGTAATTACTATCCTCAGCACTGGCATCGTGAATCTCGACCATAGGGCCTACGCGGCTAAAGCATTGCCCAGATAAGTTTTTATCACGCCAAAATGCATGTTCAAAAGTAGCTATAAACTTGGCTTGTCCTGCCATCCATGTAGGTACACTACTAAGGCGGTTTATGAGCGTTGGAGTCGCCCATAGTTCAGGTGTTAAATGCGTTGTAACCATACGAGGAGGAATTGCTGAAATTAATTTGCCAGTAGTAAAGTGCTTTATATTGCCTAAGTGATTAACAGTAACTTGCCAGCTATTATCACCTTTTTTAAGCTCAGTGACATTGTGTTCTAATAACACTGAATCAGGATTAAGTTGCTCACATAAGGCAGTTATTAAGGTATTCATGCCGTGTTTGAGTCTAAATAGTTGCATATCTCCAGCACCTGCAATTTGTTGAGGTTGCTTAGAATTAGGTGCTTGATATAACACATCACCTTTATTGTATTGCTCAAATATACTTAAGTTGAGTGACTTTATTAGCGCTTGAATTTTTGGTTGGTGGGGAAATATCCACGTAGGACCCAAATCAAAACTAACATCGTTTTTTATTGGTGATTGCGCGGCAAAAATTCGGCCACCTAATTTCGATTTAGCTTCTAATAATAAGTACTCAATATTAAGTAGTTGTAATTTATACGCACTGTATAAACCAGCAAGTCCGCCACCTATAATAATTACTGGTTTAGTCATCTGTTTATCCATTAGTTTTAAGCAACCTACTAGTAGGTAGTTTGTTTTGATATGAATAAATTGTCAAGTAAGCTAAAGGGAGTGAGTAAATAAACGTAACTAGTTTAGTGTGCTTAAGTTACGTCAAAATGGGTGTTTTAGTGATTCTGTAAATTGATTTATAAGCTCAATTTCACACTGTTTATAGCTAATGGCTGCGGTTGTCGCATTAGGAAGTTTTATTAAGTAACGCCATTGGCAGGCGCTCTCAAGGTACTTTTCGTTATTTTTAATGCTGCGCATAAATAACGGCAGCACTTGCGTATTGCCTGTGCTTTCTTGTGATTTAGTTAGCTCATATTTACGCTTTTGTATCCAACTGCCTTGTGCTTGTTTTGCTTTATCAATTTGGCTATCTAGGCATTGAATATATCGCTTAGCTTCATCGGTTGTTGCTTTAGCGGCTAAAGTACATGCCTCATCTGCAAAGCTGTATTGGCTTGAAGCTAATAACACAATGGCAGTTAGTTTTAATAAATAGTTACTTTTTGTCATTGTAATTAAACTCTAAAATAAATTGAGCGCCGCCTAAGTTATCAGCTTCTGTAATGGTAAGTGTACCGCGATAGGACTTAACCAAGTCAGATACAATTGCCATCCCTACGCCGTGTCCACTTTCGTATGTATCCAGACGAGTACCCCGTGTAAGTAGAGATTCACGTTTGTCCTCTGGTACGCCAGGGCCATCATCGCTAATTCCAATACACAAAGTTTTGCTTTGAATAACTTGTATTGCTACTTGTGAGCGACACGCTTTACAGGCGTTATCAATCAGGTTGCCAAGTAATTCCATTAAATCTGTTTGGTCACCTAAAAAGTAATCTTTTTCGGTTACGGTGCAGGTAAAAATAATATCTTTATCACGGTACACTTTTGCCATAGCACTGAGTATTGAATCGAGTACTGGCTTAATAGGTGTTTGTTTTTTCCACGTGTCTGATGCGCCGGTTGCAGCACGCTTTAATTGGTGCTCGATCATCACATTAATTCGGTCGAGTTGTTCTTGTGCATCGGCATCGTTTGCCAATGGACTTGATTTAAGTACCGCAAGCGGTGTTTTAAGTGCATGAGCAAGGTCGCTTAATGAAGCTCTGTAGCGCTCTTTTTGGCGTTGTTGCGACTCAAGTAGCAAGTTTAGGTCTGCTTTTATTGTTTGCAGTTCTACAGGGTAGAGGCCTTTAATTTCTTGAATATCACCCGATTCAATTGCTTTTATTTCTTTATCGAGTCGTTGGAGTGGGCGAGCGCTCCAAATAAAACCAATCGCCATCAAGCCTGCAATTGCAATGCCCATTATAAACATCCAATCTACAAGGGTTTGCTTAAAACCATCCATTAAACGAAGTAGAGCGTCATTACGTTTAACTAATATAAAGCGAGCTTGTTCTGATTGATCTATGTTATTTAAAATTACAGTCAGGCTAAGTTGCCAGTACGCGGTGTTATTATACTCCACGCGCCTGAAATCGGCAGCACCGGCTTTGGTTTCTATTTGCTCTGGTACATAGTTTAAGTTTACAGCCGATTCTGAGTTCCAAACAGGATCATCATCGCGGTAAATCATTGCGTAGGTATCTGAATTTAATCTGTTTAACTCAGGCGCTAAAATAGTGCTGGGCATAATAATACCATGCTCAGTAAAGTCGACCTCAGATATTAGCGAGTAAAGCTGTGCTTCGAGAGTTTTTTCAGTCGCATCAACAAGTGAAGCGTAATACGCTTTGCCAATTGAATAAAATAAGATAGGGAGTGCGACTAATAAAACAAAGACAAGGATAAATCCTTGCCTTATTTTTAACGATATTTGCGGTATTACCACTGGCTTTTAAGCCTGTAACCACGCCCACGTAGTGTCTCTACTGGGTTTAGCACACCATCAGGGTCAAGCTTTTTACGCAAACGTAGTACAAATACTTCAATTACGTTTGAATCAAGATCGAAATCTTGGTCGTAAATATGCTCAGTAAGTTCTGATTTAGAAATTACTTTTTGCGGATTTACCATTAAGTATTCAAGTACTTTATATTCGTATGCTGTAAGGCTAAGCTCTTTATCATCAACCCATACTTGTTGTGAACGTGTATGAATTTTAATTGGGCCCGCAGTCATTTCTGGATTTGCTTTACCAGCACTGCGACGAATTAATGCATTACAACGTGCAATAAGTTCTTCAACATGAAATGGTTTGGTAAGGTAGTCATCAGCACCTGCATCTAAACCTTCTACTTTATCCTGCCAGCGATCGCGCGCTGTTAAGATTAAAATAGGAATAGTAATGCCTTGTGCTCGTGCTTTATTGATTAGCTCAATACCGTCTATTTTAGGTAGACCTAAATCAACAACGGCCATATCAAGCGGGTATTCTGTAATGTGGAAAAGACCTGCTTCACCATCGTGACATAAATCCACGCTGTAACGTTCTTTTTCTAAAGCATTACGTAGGTTATCTGCTAAATGTAAATCGTCTTCAATAACTAAAATTCGCATTTGTTAATCCTTTTTCACTTCGCCGGTTTTTTTATTTATATGTAAATCAACGACGTGGCCGTCAGATTTGAGTATTCGTACGGTATAAAAATCTGTTTTTTCGGTAATTTTTAAGGTCTTACCGCCTATTGTTTTCTTTGCAAGTATTACGGCTTTCTTTTTGTCCACCTCAGCATGAGATGCTTGGGTGGCCGTCGCTGCTTGAGCAAAGTTAGCTAAGCTAACACAAGCAATAAAACCGAGGCTTAATAATACGCGCATAATGGAAAACTCCTAGACCAGACCCACTTAGTTTAATTAACTAAGTTACTAAAATTCAAGTAAAAACGCTAAATTCGCTTTTATCTCAGTAATTTTAATTAAAATCTTGTGAACAAACCCTGAATTACAGTGCAACGCACGCTCTTAGGGTTTAATACACTTTTAAGCAGGGAACACTTTTTTGAAAGGTTTAACAACTGTATTTTCATAGATGCCAGCGGCAACGTAAGGGTCAGCTGCTGCCCATTCTCGAGCGGCTTCAATTGACTCAAACTCAGCAACAACTAATGAACCGGTAAAACCTGCTTCTTGAGGATCTTCACTATCGACTGCCGGAAACGGACCTGCGGTAAGTAAACGATTTTGAGAATCAAGCTCACTAAGGCGTGCTAAATGTGCCGGGCGTGCTGCTTTTCTGAGCTCTAAGCTATTTTCAACGTCTGTTGAATGAATCATGTACAACATAAGTAATCTCATAAAAATTGTTAAATTTGATTAACGCAATACTACCACAGCGTTGAAAATTGGTGAATTAAAAGCGTATTTACACAGGTTTACACATCGATTTTATTTTTACACTGTAATTGCTTGAAAATCTCTGTGTAACACTGGTAGAGTCGCTGAAATATACAAAATAATAAAAAGGTTTCAAGCATGAGCGAAAATAGAGAACGATTTAGTTCCCGTCTCGGATTCATATTAGCGGCGGCAGGTTCGGCTGTTGGTATTGGTAATTTAGTTGGCTTTCCGGTTTCTGCTACTAAAAATGGCGGCGGCGCATTTTTATTAATTTACGCTTTATTTGTCGTATTCATTTGTTTACCAGTCATGATGGCTGAAATGGCAATGGGTCGTAACGCTCAAAAAGATCCACTTGGTTCGTATAAGCTATTATCAAATAATGATAAAAAATGGAAGTTTGCAGGCTTTTTAGCCGTGCTTACGCCATTTATGATTGCTGTATTTTATATGGTAATTACTGTTTGGATTTTTGGCTATTTAACGCAAACAGGCCTAGGTAATTTAGATTTATTAGCAAATCCCGGCCACTTTGGTGTTTTTATTAATAGTTACACTGTGTTTGGTTATATGGCCGTTGTGGTTATTATGGTGAACTTAATTTTATTAGGCGGTGTTAAGCAGGGCATAGAAAAAGCCGCTAAGTTTTTAATGCCCGCCTTATTGGTTATGCTGCTTGCCCTCGTTATTTATGTATTAACGCTTGATAACGCAATGGCCGGTGTTAAATACTATATTATTCCTGATTTTTCTAAAATGAATGCAAGTGTCTTAAATGGCGCATTAAGCCAAGCGTTTTTCTCGTTATCTTTGGGGATGGGTATCTTAATGACTTACGCGTCGTATATTTCTAAAAAGGATGACATTGTAAGTAGCGCTAAAATGGTTGCTATTACTGACTCACTTGTTGCGTTTGTAGCTGGTTTAATGGTGCTACCGGCTATATTTAGTTTTGATCCAAATACAGACCCTGCTGCACTTTCTGACTCGTCTGTATCGATGATTTTTGTATACCTACCTAAAATCTTATTAGCACTGCAAAATGATATTGGCTATGTAGGTGCATCTATTGTTGCATTCTCGTTCTTTTTATTAGTATTTTTTGCAGCAATTACCTCACTTGTTTCAATAGTAGAAGTCCCGACTGCAACCCTAAGTGACCGCAAAGGTATTAGCCGTAAAAAAGCATTGGGCATCCTTACACTTTCAACCGGCGTACTTACTATTTTATGTACAATGTCGTTTGGTATGATTGACAGCCTTACTTCGTTCACCAGTTATGGCGGCGTTAATAAGAGCTTTTTTGATATTATTGTTGATGTATTTTACGACACAATTTTACCGCTTAATGGTTTAATGGTATGTTTTTTTGTGATGTATCGCTGGAAAAAAGCACGCTTAACACAAGAGCTAAGCTTAGGTTCGCCTAATTATGCGGGAAGCTTTATGGAAAAATACGTTAACTTTTCACTTTCAACGTTTATTCCTGTTATTTTAGCTGTGATATTTATTAATACAGTGGCGACTAAGTTTTTTGATTTAAAAATATTTGGTTTTTAAATAAACCTCTTTAAAACTTATTGAATAATATAATGCCGCTCAGCTAAGCTCTGCGGCATTTTTTATGAGCGTTTCTACAGGTATCTGTTAAAAGGATTTAAAAATGAATAAAATTATTATCGGGTTTGCTTTTGCTATTTCATCATTTGGCGCATTTGCACAAAGCGCTGATGGTTGGCCAGAAGGCGGTGCAATGCACACTGGCAAAATTTATAATTTAGAGGGCAATAGATACAAAATTAAAATCAGTAAAATGATGGATGAAATTTACCCGCAACTAACTGATGGTTACCAAGTTGATGCAGTTAAAGCACAAATAAAAGCATGGGAGCAGTATATAGACGCTACATGTAACGTTGTTGGCATAGCAACGGGGGCAGGTGGCTCTTGGCCCTCAACGTATAGTGTTAAATGCCAAAGAAGCCTAAGTTATGACAGATACTTTGCGACTAAAAACGCGCTGAAGTGTGTTAATAGATTAAGCAAAGAAGAGTTTGTAGGGCGTAGCGAAAAGTTAAATTGTTTAATTCAAACATTAAATATAAAAATATTTTAAGGTTTGCAGCAGCGCTACAGCTAAATTATACAGTTAGCTGTAGCATTTTAGGCTTTATAGCAACTCAATACTTACTGTTGCGCCTTTTTCGATATTGCCGCTTTGCGCCGGAACTACAATTAAACAGTTAGCTTTACTAAGCGACGAAAGTACACCCGAGCCCTGTTTATTAAACGGGGCAACTACCAAGTCACCTTGTTCGTTAATTGTTGCAGTACCGCGCTGAAAGTCAGCTCTGCCAGGGCGCTTTTTAATGACGGATGTAGTAACAGCGTTAAAGCGCATTTTAGGGTTTACGTCACCAAGACCCGACAGCTTTTGCAGTGCAGGCTCTACTAACTGATTAAACGTAACAGCAGCCGACACAGGGTTACCTGGCAAGCCAAAAAAGTAACTGTTACTTAATTTACCAAAGGCAAAAGGTTTGCCTGGTTTCATGGCTATTTTCCAAAAGTGGATATTGCCAATTTCGTTGAGCACTTCTTTGGTAAAGTCGGCTTCACCAACCGATACACCGCCTGAGCTTATTACGGCATCGGCAAGTTCGTTCGCTTTTAAAAATGCATTAGTGATGAGTTCTTTGTCATCAGGGATTATTCCTAAATCAAGCACGTCTATATTTTTTTGTTGCAGCGCACTAATAATAACAGCGCGGTTGCTTTCAAAAATAGCGCCTTGTTTAAGCGGCTGACCAGGTTCAATTAGCTCATCACCTGTAGAAAGTACGGCTATTTTTAAGTTTCTTACCACGTCTATATTGGCAATTCCTAAAGACGCAAGTAATCCCACATCAACGGCTTTTAATTTATCACCTGCTTTTAAAATGACGTCGCCTATAGCAATATCCTCGCCAGCAAAACGCACGTTTTCGTTTAGTTTTGGTTGCGCGGTAAACGTAATTTTATCACCATCGACCGAGGCATTTTCTTGCATTACAACGCCGTTAGCGCCTGGTGCAATGGCGGCGCCGGTCATTATTCTTACGCATTGCCCTGGGGTAAGTGTTCCTTCAAAAACTTGACCTGCAAACACACTACCTACTTGTGTGTAGGTTAAGCTTTTATCTGAAATACACAGCGCATAGCCATCCATTGCAGAGTTGTTATGAGCGGGTACGTTTATAGTTGATTTAACATCGCTTGCTAAAACGCGATCAACACTTTGCATTATAGAAATGGTTTCAACGTCTTTAACAGGCGTTATTGTGCCAAGTATATTTTGTATTGCAGTTTCAATTGGTAATAAACCGGGTGCATTGCAAACATCGTTCATATATATTGCTTACTTAAATCATTTTATTTTGAAACAATACTTATAATGTCAAAGCTTTACAATACATGGTTGGGTTATTTTTTGTGTGTGATATGCATGCTTTCGTGCGGCGTAAACGCAAAAGAAACGCTGCATGTAGCCGTAGCGAGTAATTTTAAAACTGTATTAGAAACCCTACTAAAAAAATCCCCATTACCTAATGTTGACGTGAAAATATCAGCCGCTTCTAGCGGTGTTTTATATTCGCAAATAGTGCATGGCGCGCCATTTGATGTGTTTTTATCGGCTGATGATTTTCGCCCGCAATCGCTTATTAAAGAAGGTTATGCCGAGCAAAGTAGTTTGATCACTTACGCGTTAGGCGAACTTGCTTTGTGGCAACCCAAAGCTGAAAAAGTAAATGATAAAGTAGCCATTGCTAATCCGCGTTTTTCACCATACGGACGTGCCTCAGAGTATTACGCGAATAACCATTTTAAAAAACCAATAAATTATGTGTATGGGAATAATATTACGCATGCGTTTCAGTTTGTGCAAAGTGGTAATGTAGGAGTAGGGCTGGTGGCTGTTTCATCCCTAAAGGCGGCTTACCGTAACACGCAAGATCAAAAATATTTAGATTATACCGTGCTGCCTACCAATCAATATCCCGATATAATTCAACAAGGCGTTATTATTAGCTCGACTAAAAAACATGCTAGCGCTAAGCAACTTATGCAATTTTTAATGATGGACGCTACGCAGCAGCAGTTAATTGAATTAGGTTACAGAATAAAGGACAACAATGCTTCAAAGTGATTTAACCGCGCTGTGGTTAACTATAAAACTTGCCTTCATAACCGCAGTACTTCTTCTTATTTTTTGTATTCCACTGGCTTACAAGCTCGCTGGCTATAACGGTAAATTTAAACCATTTTTAGAGGCATTAATTGCAATGCCTTTAGTGCTACCGCCTACATTATTAGGGTTTTACTTACTTGTTTTATTTTCGCCTGAACACGCTTTTGGGCAGTTTTGGTTTTGGCTAACGGGTACGCAGCTTGCGTTTAGTTTTCAGGGCGTGGTTATTGGCTCGCTTTTTTATTCACTGCCTTTTGTAATGCAGCCGCTTGTGGCTGGGTTTAAACATATTAATCAAACCTATAACGAAGCTGCCATTGCGCTTGGGTTAAGCCCGTTTAAACGCTTGGTGCATTTAATTATTCCGCTTTTAAAACCCAGTATTGGTAGCGCATTTGCTTTAGGCTTTGCGCATACATTGGGTGAGTTTGGTTTGGTATTAATGATTGGCGGTAATATTCAGGGGCAAACACAGGTGGTGTCTATTGCGCTTTATGACCATGTTGAATCGTTAAATTATACGGCGGCGCATCAGCTTTCACTTATTTTACTGGCAATTTCGTTTGCCTGTTTAGTGCTGTTATTTAAGTTTAATAAAAGCATTGTAGGGGTTAAGCAATAACATGATTAAGTTAAGCCTTTTTAAAGCACTCAATAATTTTGATTTAGATATAAACCTTGAGCTTGAGTCGTTTAATGTATTGGGTGTTTACGGGCCTTCAGGCTCTGGTAAGTCAACATTACTGCGTTGTATTAGTGGTTTAGAGCCTGCAAAAAGTGTTTATGTAAACAATCAGCCAGTGCATGAGTTGCCAAGCGATAAACGCGGTATTACGCTTCAGTTGCAATCGTGCCCGTTGTTTCCTCATTTAGATGTGGCAGGTAATTTAGCGTTTACACAAAAACACTGCGGGAATAAGCAAACAAGCTTAACGCTAGAATACGTTGTTAAAGCGCTTGAATTACAAAACTTACTAAACCGTGACGTACAAAGCTTATCGGGTGGCGAACGCCAACGTGTAGTATTTGCGCGTACGCTATTAGCCGGTCAGAAATTTATAATGCTTGATGAGCCTTTTAGTGCGCTTGATTGGTCATTGCGTTTTAAAACGCTCACTAAACTTAGCGAGTTTGCAGTTAAGTTTAATATTAAATTTATAATAGTAAGTCACTCATTAAAAGAGCTGCTATTTTGCTGCGATACCCTTATTCAGCTTGATAAAGGTAAGGTGATAAACCAAGGTGCAAGTGCGCACGTTGCAAAAGCTATTTATGCAAACGACAGGCAAACACCGCTGAGCTTAATTAATTACAATGTGGTTAAATTTGATGAAGGCTACGGGCTATATCAACTACAATTACAGCAAAGTGAGCAGCCGCTTTTTGTGCTTCCTGCACTTGTAGATAGCAGTAATAAGCTAATTATAGAAAGTGAGCAAATGTCGTTTAGTGCGTTAAAGCCTGAGCAAACAACGCATAGCAATGTTTTAAGGACGGTATTAATTCAGGCTGAGCTTATTAATAATAAATGGCAGTTAACGCTTAATGTAGATGGGCAGACTTTGTATTGCTTGGCTTCAAGACGAGTGTGGGACAAAAACGACTTTAAAGTGGGCGATGTGCTTTATACAACAATCCATAATTTAGAATAACTAAATGCTGCACACCGCACATTGACTGTTTTTAGCTATTTTAAAACGATTAAACTCCATGCTTAAACCATCCACCAGCAATAAGTGCTCGCTTAAGCCACTTGGCAAACCAGCAATCATTTTTAGCGCTTCAGTTGCCTGAATACTGCCTATTAGCCCCACAATAGGAGAAAGCACACCAGATTCGGAGCAACTTTGTGTTTGTTCACTAAAAAATTGCGATAAACAACCATAACAATGGCTGTTTTCATCCATAGTAAAACACGCGACTTGTCCTTCCATGCGTATTGCAGAGCCTGACACTAGCGGAACTTTAGCTTTAAAACAGGCGCTATTAAGTGCATTACGTGTTGCTAGGTTATCTGAGCAATCAATCACTATATCAATGTTATTAAATAGCTGTTCTGTAGAGGTATTTACATCAAAAAATGCCTCAATGGTGTTTATATCTATTTCACTATTAAGTTCGCTGAGCTGTTTTTTAGCAGCACTGCATTTTGAGCTACCAATATCACTTTCTTTATACAGTATTTGCCTTTGCAGGTTGGTCACGTCTATTTCATCGTTATCAATTAGGGTAAGCGTGCCAACGCCAGATGCCGCTAAGTATTGACCTACCGCACACCCAAGCCCACCCACACCAACAACTAAAGCATGCGATTGCCATAGTTTCTCTTGTCCGTCTATATCAAGCTGCGGCAGCATAATATGCCGAGAATAGCGTAGTTGCTGTTGGTACGTTAACGGTGCTTTTTGCATTTTTAAACATCTCATACTTTTTTTGAACAATACCAATTTGTTAAATCCTAGAGCAAGTAGTAACGCTTTTTATTTGCACTGTAACAGTCCATAGCCCTTCACTCATATAGTGCAACTATAACGTATTAAAACAGTAAATACATATAACCAACTGAAATTAATGGCTTTTAATTAGTGGCTCAGTAATTGCTGTAGTAGGTTAACTAAAATTTAACAAACATTGGGCTGCTACTCATCTAAAAGAGTGGGGCATTAGTAAAACAATAATACGTTTACGAGGAAATAAACATGCAACCGAGTTCTGGGTTTAACCTAATATCCTTTAAAGGAAAAATGAAAGTATTACATCTAAGTTGGATGGTCTTTTTTGTGTCATTTTTTGTATGGTTTAACCATGCTCCTTTATTAGGTGCAATTGCGGGCTCGCTTGGTATTACCATGGCACAAGTTAAAACATTACTAATTTTAAATGTAGCGTTAACTATTCCTGCCCGTGTTGTGGTGGGTATGCTGACAGATAAATTTGGTCCCCGGATTGTTTATGCCGCGCTACTTATTACCTGTAGTATTCCGTGTTTTATGTTTGCTATGGCAACCACATTTGAACAAGCCGCTATAGCGCGTTTTGCGCTAGGCTTTATTGGTGCTGGCTTTGTTGTGGGCATTCGTATGGTGAGTGAATGGTTTCCTGCTAACGAGCTGGGCATTGCAGAAGGTATTTATGGCGGCTGGGGTAACTTTGGTTCAGCAGCAGCGGCTATGTTATTGCCAATTATTGCACTTATGTTTGGTGGCGAAGATGGTTGGCGTTACGCTGTAGGTTTAACGGGTGTATTAAGCGTTATATTTGGTATTATTTGGTACTTAAATGTAACCGATACACCAAAAGGCGGTACATACTTTAAGCCTAAAAAAGTAGGCGCAATGGAAGTAACCAGTAAAGGCGACTTTGTATTACTTCTTATTATGAAAATCCCTATGTATGGTGCTCTAGCATTACTTACTTGGAAGCTTTCACCAACCGGTGCTAACCTAATTTCGGCTAACTTTGTACTTGCCGTGTATGCTTTTTTAGTTCTGCTTTATATTTACGAAGTGTATAAAACCTTTGATGTAAATGGTCATATTTTTAAAGAGCCTGTACCTGAGTCTCATCGTTATGAATTTAAGCAAGTAGCTGTTTTAAATATTCTATATTTTACAACTTTTGGTTCTGAGCTTGCGGTTGTCTCTATGTTACCGCTGTTTTTTATGGATGTATTTGCGCTTGATATGGTGTACGCGGGTATTTTAGCCTCTGCTTATGCATTTATGAATTTAGCATCTCGCCCTGGTGGCGGTTGGATTTCAGATAAATTGGGTCGCCGTATAACCCTTATTGTACTTACGACGGGTCTTGCTGTTGGTTATTTTGTAATGGGCTTGGTTGATGCATCGTGGCCTTTATGGCTTGCTGTAGTAGCTGCTATGGCATGTTCGTTCTTTGTGCAAGCTGGTGAAGGCGCTGTATTTGCCGCAGTACCACTAATTAAGCGTCGTTTAACAGGGCAAATTGCAGGTATGACAGGCGCATACGGTAATGTTGGTGCAGTAGTTTACTTAACGGCATTATCACTTGTTGATTATCAAACCTTCTTTTTCATTATTGCGGGTAGTGCATTACTTGGTCTAGCTGCACTGTTTTTTATGAAAGAACCAGACGGACACATTACCGAAGTAAATGAAGACGGCACCGTTGAACTTATTTCAGTGACTTAAGGCATTATTGACTATGTTTGATGAAACACACCACGCTAAAGCGCTTGAAAATGAACTCAATGTTTCATTTGGCGGGCACAGCGCTAAAGGGTTAAAAGCAGAAAACCAAGATGCGTTTGCAGCCCTTAATACCAAAGCGCAAGAAAAAGAGTCTAAAGGCGTTATTGCCTGCTTAGCCGATGGGTGTTCATCAGCAAAAAATGCTAAACAAGCGTCTCAGCTTTCAGTTACTCATTTTATAAATGAGTATTTAAATACCCCCGAAAGTTGGGCGGTTAAAAAGTCAGTGTCGAAGGTGTTAGCAAGCTTAAATCAGTGGCTTTATTCGCAGTCGGTTAATTACAATCACTTAGGTCAGCGCCAAGCCGATTGGATGACGACTTTTACAGCACTTATTTTAAAGTCGGCAACGGGTTATATATTTCACTTAGGTGATACGCGTATTACTCGCTTGCGAGGAAATAAAATAGAGGCGATAACACGGGATCACAAAGTAAACGATACGCTAACGCGTGCACTTGGCGCACAACTTCATCAAGAAATAGATGTATACGAAGTTGACCTAAAAGCAGACGATATTTATATATTAACCTGTGATGGCGTACACGATGTGCTCCCAAGCAGCGACATAGCTAAATTAATTAATGAGCACGCTAATTTAGAGCCCACTAATTTAGAGCATGCAGCTAAAGCAATTACCGAACTTGCATTGGCGCGAGGCAGTGACGACAACATAAGTTGTTTACTGGTAAAAGTAGAAAATATTGCCGAGCAAAAGTTAGATGAGCTTTATCATTCGCTAACACGACGAAAAATTCCACCTGCGCTTAATGTTGGGCAAAAAATTGATGACTACACGGTTATTCGTAAATTACATGCCAGTAGTCGCTCGCACATTTATTTAGTGCAACAAGCGCCCGATATACCGCCAGTGGTTTTAAAAGCACCTTCGGTTAATTTTGAAGACGATGTGCACTACCTTCAAGGCTTTATAAGAGAAGGCTGGGTAGGGCAACGCATAAACCATTTAAACGTGATGAAAGTACTGAGTACGCAATCGCAAAGTCGTTTTTTGTATCATATTTGTGAGTACATGGACGGGCAAACACTCAGTGATTGGAAGCACGACGTGCCGCACCCTGAAATAACCCAAGTACGCAGTATTATTGAACAAATAGTACATGCACTAAGGGCGTTTCAGCGACTCGATATGGTACATCGTGATTTAAAACTCGATAATGTAATGATAGATGCGCACGGTAAAGTAACGCTCATAGATTACGGCACAGTAAGTGTTGCGGCTATGGACGAGTCGGTTAAACAAATTGCGGATGATTGCCCGCAAGGCACTGCCGACTACACCGCACCCGAAACACTTATCACTATGCACGCCGATTTTAAAAGTGATTTGTTTTCACTTGGCGTGATTGCATATGAATTATTGTGCTCAAAATTGCCTTATAAACCACTGCCACTTAACCACGTAGCGCCAAAAGATTACAGCCATTGGCACTACACAAGTATTCGTAAATACAGAGCCGATATTCCGTTTTGGTTAGATCAAGCCCTTATGAAGGCGCTTGCCCCTAAACCAGAGCTCAGATACCAAGCTTTTTCTGAGTTTATAAACGATATCAACAAACCTAATCCTTATTTAGAAAGTACCGCTAATAAAAGTTCAATAATGAAACGCGATCCAGTTATGGTGTGGAAATGTATTTCGCTGTGTTTATTTATTGCTTTGGTATGTGTATTAATAATTAAAACTTAGAGAACCAAAATGCTTAACTATAAGAACAACTTACCTATTATTTTTATACTGGGTTGCTTCACTGCGCCTTCAATAAGCTTTGCTTCGCAAACTGTTCTTGATTTTAGACTGCGTTTTGAAAGCGTTGATCAAAACAATGCCTTAAAAGATGCAAGCGGCTTAACACTTAGAACCCGCTTAACGCATCAAACAGACGAGGTGAATGGTTTTTCAGCACTTATTGAAGTAGAAGACACTCGCAGCCTATTGGGCGTAGATGATTACAACAATACGGTGGGGAAAAATACTAATTACTCTGTTATTGCAGACCCAGAAAACACTGAGATAGACCAAGGTTTTGTTAAATATGCCCGCGATGGTTTATCGCTAAAAGTAGGGCGCCAAGTAATAGCCCTTGATGGGCAGCGTTTTGTCGGGCACGTAGGTTGGCGCCAAGACAGGCAAACCTTTGATGCCGCAACCATTAATTACGCATTTAATAACATAGATTTACAATACAGTTATTTAAATAAGCGTAACCGCATATTTGCTGACGATAAAGACATTAAATCGTCCGATCATCTAATTAATGCAAGCTTTAAAACAGACTACGGTAAAGTGGTTTTATACAGTTACTTATTAAGTGACGATGCACTACAAGACGACAGTTTAGACACTTATGGCGTTTCTTTTAACGGTAATAAAACCCTAAACGACATAAAATTTTATTACAAAGCGGAGTATGCAACGCAGTCTGCGTCAACAAGCGTGAGTGATTTTGATGCCGATTACTATGCACTTGAAGGTGCTGTGGATTTAAATGGTTTGGGCATAAAAACAGTAACTTTAAAAGTCGGCATAGAGTCACTTGGCTCTGATAATGGCGATTACGGGTTTGCAACACCACTTGCCACGTTACATAAATTTAATGGTTGGGCAGATACGTTTTTAAATACACCCGCACAAGGCTTGGACGACACTTACATAAGCTTAAATGGTAAAGCGTTTGACGGAAAATGGCTGGTGGCTTATCACAGTTTTGATGCTAATGAGCAATCAAATGGGGTTGACGATTTGGGTACTGAACTAAACGTACAATACGTTAAACCTATTAATAAACAATACGCAGTGGGTGTTAAATACGCTGATTACTCAGCGGGCGATACCGCTGCTAATAAAGTCGATACTCAAAAATTATGGGTATGGATGAGCGCTAAATTTTAACCCTCACTATCTTCTAAAATCCTCTTGTAATTTATAGCGACACAAGATGGTGCAGTTGCACCATCTTGTGGGGCTTTACGCTTTTCATCTCTGCACCAATGTAGGCAACTTGCTGATTTTAAATGCTTATATATTTGGCTTACATATTGCTATAACAATCCTATAACAAATCATTCGATTTCAATTTTAGTCAATTACTAAAGTAAATATCATTTTAAGGTGAGTAAATGCTAAGCAAGCAGCGTGTTGTAGTGGTAGGAAACGGAATGGTGGGGCACCATTTTGTGCAGCAGCTAGTTTCTCAAAATCAGGTTGATGAGCAATTTGAAATTACCGTACTGAGCGGTGAAGACCGTTTAGCGTATGACCGCGTGCAACTATCCTCTTTTTTTAAAGGCAAAACCGCAGACGACCTCGCACTTACATGCAATAAAACATATGACGATTGGCAAGTACGCTTTCATACTCATTCTAAAGTGGTTGACATAAATCGTGATGCGCACACTGTAACGACCGCTAAAGGGGAGTCGTTTGAATACGACAAGCTTGTGCTTGCTACAGGTTCATTTCCATTTGTACCGCCTATACCGGGTAAAGATCGTGAGCATTGCCTTGTTTATCGCACCATTAACGATTTACACGCAATAAAAAACTCAGCCCACGGCAGCAAAGTAGGCGTGGTAATTGGTGGCGGTTTACTGGGGCTTGAGGCTGCAAACGCATTAAAGCAATTGGGTTTACAGACTCACGTAATAGAATTTGCTCCGCAACTTATGGGTGTACAAGTTGATGCTGGTGGCGGTCGGCTACTAAAAAACAAAATTACAGATTTGGGCGTTACTGTACATACATCAGTGGCGACTGAGGAAATAGTAGAAGGTGAAAGCTGCCGTTACAAAATGTGTTTTAAAGGCGGCAAAACCCTTGAAACCGACATGATTGTATTTTCGGCGGGTATTCGCCCTTATGATAATTTAGCCCGCGAGTTTAATTTAGAGTTAGGTGAGCGCGGCGGTATTGTAATTAATAACCACTGCCAAACGAGCGACAAAAACATATACGCAATTGGTGAATGTGCACTGTGGAATAATTTTATTTTTGGCTTAGTGGCACCCGGTTACGCTATGGCTAAAATTGCAGTTGGGCATATTTTACAACAGACCCAGCAAGGTACTTTGCAAAGTACTGGCTTAGACAATAAAGCCGATGAATTTAGCGGTGCCGATATGAGCACTAAGCTTAAATTAATGGGTGTTGAAGTGGGCTCTATTGGCGATGCTCATGCACGCAGCGAAGGCGCAATAAGCTATTATTTTGAGGATCAACCCAATGGCATTTATAAAAAAGTAGTTACTAATTCACAAAGTAATAAGCTGATTGGTGCGGTACTTGTTGGCGATACCAGCGATTACGATAATTTACTGCAATATCATTTAAACGACATTGAACTTACCACCGCTCCCGAAGCGCTCATTATGCCCCTCGCCGGCGACATAGCAGAGCTAAGCGCCGATGACTTGCCTGATGACGCCATTATTTGCGCTTGTCATAAAGTAACTAAACACACCATTGAACAAACAGTCGCTAGAGGTTTTATAGATCTGGCAAGTGTGCAGCAAAGCACCAAAGCCAGTACAGGCTGTGGAGGGTGTGAAAAACTCGTTCAAAACGTAATAAACAGCGCACTCGCTAAAGCAAGTAACACAATTAACGTAGTTACCCTTAATGAGCCTGTTAAACAGCCTGCATAAATTAAAGCACACTAAAAGAGAGCAGTATGGCAACCGCAAACACGTCACCAACTATAAATAAAACGAGTTTAAAACAAACAACATGTGCTTACTGTGGTGTAGGGTGTGGTGTTGATATTTCACTTTTTAATAATGTGCCAACCAAGCTTGAAGGCATGCGAGAGCATCCCGCAAACTTTGGTCGTTTATGTGTAAAAGGCACCCATTTGCTCGACACAACAGGCAGTGATAATCGCTTAACGTCGCCCCTTATTAATAATAAAGCAGCCACGTGGGATGAAGCAACTGACCACGTTGCCAATGAATTTAACGACATAATACAAAAGCACGGATCCGATGCGGTGGCTTTTTATGTGTCAGGGCAGTTACTTACTGAAGATTACTACATCGCGAATAAATTAATGAAAGGCTACATAGGCTCAGGCAATATTGATACTAATTCACGCCTGTGTATGTCATCTGCTGTGGCAGGTTATAAACGCGCTTTTGGTGAAGACGTAGTGCCGTGTACCTACGAAGATTTAGAGCAAACTGAGTTACTTATATTAATTGGCTCTAATGCAGCATGGACTCATCCGGTTTTGTATCAGCGAATGGAGCGTGCTAAGCAGCTTAACCCAAATATGAAAGTGGTGGTTATTGATCCGCGTAAAACCGACACAGCTGAGCTTGCCGACACATTTTTAAATATAAAACCAGGCAGTGACGCCGCGCTTTATAACGGCTTGCTTAATTATTTAAATGAGCATAACCACCTCGACACGCAATTTATTGCTCAGCACACAAACGGCTTTGAAAGCGCACTGCAAGAGGCAACAAAATGGAGCTGTGAGGCAGTTAGCGACTTTTGCGATATAGCAATTGAGCAAGTAATTGAGTTTTACGCGCTATTTGCTAACAGCCCAAGTGCAATTAGCTTTTATTCAATGGGTATAAATCAATCAAGCTCGGGTGTAGATAAATGCAACGCCATTATTAATGCACATTTAGCCTCAGGTAAATTACTTAAACCAGGCAGCGGTCCGTTTTCGATTACTGGGCAGCCCAATGCGATGGGCGGGCGCGAAGTAGGTGGTTTGGCTAATCAGTTGGCGGCGCATTTAGATATTGAAAACGAAGCACATCAATCACTTGTACAACGCTTTTGGCTCTCGCCAACTATTGCTAAAAAAGCAGGCAGTAATGCTATTGATATGTTTGATGAAATAGCCGCTGGCAAAATAAAAGCAGTGTGGATAATGGCAACAAACCCAATGGTCAGCTTGCCCAATAACGCTGCTATTAAAAAGGCATTAGAGACCTGCGAGCTGGTGGTTGTATCTGACTGTATTGCAAAAAGTGATACGTTAAAGTTTGCCGATGTTGCTTTTCCATCAACCGGATGGGGCGAAAAAAACGGCACAGTAACCAACTCAGAGCGAAGAATATCAAGGCAGCGCCCGTTGGTAGCGCCTTATTCAGGAGCTAAAAACGATTGGCAAATTATGTGTGAAGTCGCTAAAAAAATGGGCTTTGAAGGGTTTGATTTCACAGATCCAAGTGGCATTTTTGAAGAATGGGCACAATTAACAGACTTTGAAAATAACGGCAGCCGATTATTAAACCTCTCTGGTTTAGTTGGGCTCACAAAAAGCCAGTACGATAACTTAAAACCCATTATGTGGCCTGTTGTTAAAAATCAGCCTTATAAAAATGGTCAGGTTTTTACAGATAACCAATTTAGCACCGCTGATAAAAAGGCGCGTTTTATACCTATAACGCCTCAATTACCGGTACAACAAACATCAAGTGATTATCCGTTTGTAATGAACTCAGGACGTATACGCGACCAATGGCATACCATGAGCCGCACAGGTAAAAGCACTGCGCTTTCATCGCATATTACACGCCCGTACATTGAAATTAATCCGCTTGATGCCGGTAAATTAGCAATTAAACAAAACGATTTAATAAGTGCGATTGCCCAAACAGGGAACGTTACCGCGCATGCCAAAGTAACCGATTCGGTGCGAAAAGGTGAATGTTTTATGCCTATTCATTGGAATAAGCAATTTGCGTCATCAGCAACAGTAAGTGGGTTGTATCAATCGGTAGTTGACCCTCTATCTGGTCAGGCTGAGTGCAAACACGGCGCTGTTAATATAGTTAAGGCACCCTTTGTGCAATATATGCAGCTGTTTGCTAAAAACGAGCTTGTTATAAACAGTGATTTTTGGCTCAAAGTTAATGCTAGTAATTGCTTTAATTACCAATTGGCGCTTAATGAGCCACAAAGTGATTTACTGTATTACTGCCAAACCTTAACCGGTTTACAAGGGCAGTGGTCGGCTATGAATACGGCAAAAGCCATGCATGTGCAGTGTATTCAAAACGATCAATTAGCGTTTGTTGGTGTTATTTCTAATGAACAAAAAGAAATATCACTTGAGTGGATAAACCATTTGTTTGCAGAGCCATTACTGACTTTTACACAGTTACAGTCTTTGCTTTATGCAACCCCCGATGAAGAATTTACCCAAGGCGTGCAAGTGTGTAGCTGCTTTAAAGTAAGAGAGCTGCCAATTATAAACGCTATTAAAAACGGTGCAAACACCGTCGAGCAATTGGGGTCTGAACTTAAATGTGGAACGAACTGTGGTTCGTGTAAAACACAATTAAGCCAATTAATTAAGCAACATGCTACGCAAAAAGCGAACAGTATTAATGTTGCGGTTGTAATGTAAAGATAAAAGGAAGCATATGCTTAATGATCAATTTGGTCGGCAGTTTAACTATTTGCGCCTCTCAATAACCGACGTATGTAATTTTAGTTGTAGTTATTGTTTACCAAACGGGTATCAGTGCGATACGCCGCGTAATTTTTTAAATAAAAATGAAATTAGCACGCTGGTAAATGCGTTTGCAGAGCTAGGTACTAAAAAAGTGCGCGTTACAGGTGGCGAACCATGCTTGCGAAACGACGTAACCGATATTATAAAACTCTGTAAAAATACGCCAGGCATAGAAAAAGTAGCCATTACTACCAACGGATTTAATTTATTAAATAAAATTGATGAATTTGCTGAGGCAGGGCTTGATGCACTTAATGTCAGCATTGATAGTTTAAATCCGAGTATGTTTAAACTCATAACAGGGCACGACAAACTTACCCTTATTTTAAAAGGAATTGAACGCGCGTTAGAGCTGGGCATAAAAGATATAAAAATAAATGCAGTGCTTGCCAAGCAGTTTAATAAAAACCAATTGAAGGATTTTTTAGCGTGGGTAAAGCACCACAAAGTTACGGTACGCTTTATAGAATTAATGGAAACAGGTGACGGCGCAAGCTTTTTTGAAGAAAACCACTTAAGTGGGCAAACGGTTAAAGCCCAATTACTCGACCAAGGTTGGTTACAAGTAGTTAGGGGAAAATTAAACGGACCCGCTGAGGAATTTTGTCATCCTGATTACGATGGTCGTATTGGTTTAATAATGCCTTACAGTAAAGACTTTTGTAAAAGTTGTAATCGCTTGAGGGTGTCGGCTCTGGGTAAATTACACTTATGTTTATTTGCAGAGCAAGGTATAGATTTACGCGAACTACTAAACGAGGACGATACTGCAGCGACCGTAAAGGCAATTCAAGCCGCTATGGGCAATAAAGAAATAAGCCATGAGCTGGATAAACGCTTAACAGGTGCTACAACTCACTTAGCCATGTTAGGCGGCTAATATGAAAGCTAATATAAAATCTAATATGAAAGTTAAGCGAGATTTTACAGGCGTTGTACTTGCTGGTGGTAAGTCATCAAGAATGGGCTCAGACAAAGCCGATTTAGTTTTAAAAAATAAAACGCTATTGCACAATGCGTGTGATTTATTAAAAGACGCAGGCGCTAAAAATATACTAATAAGCCGCAACGTTACAAATCCAGTTAAATCATCGAGCCAATATTCTTCGAGCGATTATCCCTCAGAGAAGTACGTTAAAGATATATACCCAAATAGTGGACCCCTTGGCGGTATTTACTCAACATTAATAGCCACCGAGCATGACTTACTTATTACTGCGGTAGATATGCCTCTACTTACGAGTAGTTTGTTAAGCACAATTGTGCTGGCTTCTCAGTCAAATAAAGTACAAAGTGTGAGCAATCAATTAAATCAGTCACAAATACAGGCTTGGCACTTTGAAAATGAACCACTACCGCTGTATATTCGTAATACAAGCAGTGTAAAAAATCATTTAAAACACATACTCACAAACGCAAACAGTCATAAGTCAATAAAACAGTTTACCCAAAGTATTGGTGTGCAAACGCTTTTATGTAATAAAACGCACGCATTAATAAACACCAATACTCCGGCGCAATTTAAAGCTGTAAATGAGCATTTTGACCAAAGCATTAATCAATTAAGAAGAACATTATGAGTCACACAACTGAGTCACAAATAGCATTAAACATTGCCGTAATGACGGTAAGCGATACACGCGATGCGATTACCGATACTTCTGGTCATTACTTAATTAAAGCGCTAACTGAGGCGGGTCATCACTTAGCCGATAAAGACATAGTTAAAGACGACGTTTACCAGATGCGTGCAGTGGCATCGCAGTGGATAGCCGATGACACCATTCACGCTATTTTAGTGACTGGCGGTACAGGCTTTACTGAGCGCGATTCAACACCAGAGGCATTTGCGCCGCTGTTTGATAAAAGCGTAGACGGTTTTGGTGAGCTATTTAGGCACATATCGTTCGGCGAAATTGGTAACTCTACTATTCAATCTCGTGCATTGGCAGGGCTTGCTAACAACACGGTTATTTTTTGTATGCCAGGCTCAACAGGCGCATGTAAAACAGCGTGGACAGGCATTATAAAAGATCAACTTAACTCAATGCATAAACCGTGTAACTTTGTACCGCACATTACCATTGGTAAAAAGTGTGAATCGCGTGAGCAATAGTATGTTGAGCCACGTTGACGAAAACGGCCAAGCAAATATGGTTGATGTATCGCTCAAAGACGTAACCCTACGCGATGCTTCAGCTGAAGCCTTTATTAGCATGAGCAAGCTTGCCTTTGAGCAAGTAATGCTTAATCAAAACAAAAAAGGCGATGTGTTAGGCGTGGCACGTATTGCGGGTATTCAAGGCGCTAAAAAATGCGCCGATTTAATTCCGCTTTGTCATCCGCTTGCACTTACTAAAGTAGCTGTTGATTTTGAACTTGATGAAGCAAACAGCCAAATTAAAATAACCAGCTACTGCAAACTTGCCGGTAAAACTGGGGTCGAAATGGAAGCGCTAACGGCGGTATCTGTGGCTGCACTTACTTTGTTTGATATGTGTAAAGCAGCCGACCCACTTATGGAAATTAGTGGCATGCGTGTTACTCAAAAAGCTGGGGGCAAAAATGGCAGTTGGCAGCGCGATTAATCCAAACGATGCAGTATCTAGCGCCCAAAATGTAGAGTTATTGTTTTTTGGGCAACTAAAAGAGCGGTTAAAGTGCAGTAAATTAAGCCTTGAGATTACGCAGCCGCTTACTATTTCAGAGCTTAAATTAAGATTAGTGAGCCAATACCCGCATTGGCAACCGTGGCTGGAGGAGCGTGAGCTACTTGCAGCGCTTAACCAAACTATGTCGTCAAGCGATGAAATAGTGAAAGCAGGGGATGAGCTTGCCTTTTTTCCGCCGGTTACAGGTGGCTAATGAGCATACGTATTCAAGTACAAACTGATGATTTTAATGTAGGTGACGAGCACAATACGCTTTGTAGTAATAATAAAAGCGATGGCGCTGTTGTCACCTTTACAGGTTTGGTAAGAGAGTTCAGCAGTGGCGATAACGTTACTGCACTTGAGCTTGAGCACTATCCTGGTATGACCGAGCAACTTCTTCAATCTATAGCAGAGCAAGCACAAGCGCGCTGGCAACTGGCGCGAATATGTATTATTCACCGCGTTGGTTATTTAGCACTTGGTGAGCAAATTGTGTTTGTTGGCGTAACTTCCCGACACCGCCAAGCCGCGTTCGAAGGTGCACAATTTATAATGGATTATTTAAAAAACCACGCCACGTTTTGGAAAAAAGAGCACTTTAAAAACTCATCAAATTGGGTTGAGTTTAAACAAAGTGACAAACAAGCGTTAAATAAGTGGGTAAAGTAGGTCTGTATAAGCTTAAATAAATGCGTTTATAAAATATTAATGAAAAAATTTATCTCAAAAAGAGAATCCATAGAGTCGGCTTATCTTTGGGTAACGGCTCTATTTATTTTTGTAATTATGTTAGAGCTATTAACTGGTTGGTCAATGGGGTCAAAAAGCTCGCCGAGTCAATCTTTAAACATTAATCCTGGACAGTTTTGGTTTGAAATAAAATTGCACTGCAGCTTAGTTTTATGGTCGATTTTTAGGGCTTTTTTTACTTTCCCACTTCTTAGGGCAACGTACAATGGCTTAGTTAGCTTTAGGGAAAAACACAAAATCATAGCAAATATCCTTTTCTATGTACTTACCCCTGTATTTGTAGTGTTTCTGATTTTAACTTTGTTATATATTAACGACTTATAACCTTACTTTGTTGATCATCAAGGATGAATGATGGAAACCTACTCTCTACTATTACTGGCTATTTTTATACAACCGTTCTGTATTTACTTTGCACTATATGCAAAAGCAAAATATTCATCAGAAAATAAGCCAATCAATCAACTCGCATTAGGTGTCACGCCAAGTCTTGCATATCTATCTGCTGAAGATTTCTGGGGGGCATTCGTTTTAATGTTTATGGTTACAGCAGTGTCACTTGTTTTATCGTTATTACTAAACTTTAGATATGTGATGACAAGAAAAATAAATACGAATGCAATTCTAACTTCAATAGTTTCATTTCTTTTGGCATTTGGGTTTTTTTATTGGTTAATTAGCCACTTTATAGTTGAAAACTGGTATGAAACATTTTGGCCTTCACTTTATTTTTTAGGGCTACTTTGTTGTGTTTTTGTAATAAAAATTATTGAAAATAAGCGAAAAATTAAAGATGGGCTAAGCAATATGCTGGTACTGGCTTTATCTGTTGCTGCGTCAGTTGTCTCTGCATTTGGGGATGCTTTTATTCTATGCACATTTATTAATGTATTTTTACTTATCCCAATAGGCGGCGCTATTGTGAGCAGTGATGTTGACAAAACTTCTGCTAGTGGTATCGCCTTTTTCTATGGTTACGTATTTATTATGAGTTTGCCTATTTCTGGTCTGCTTTATTTAGCGCTTAGCTCTATTTAAAGTATTAATCAAAGGTTTTATATGAAAATCATCTCGACTAATATCTCTAAAATTAAAACTCTTATTCATAATGATAAAGAGGTGAAAACGGGAATATTCAAAACGCCAACTAACGTACCTGTTGTTATTGAAAAGCTAAATATTATAGGGGATGAGCAAGCTGATTTAGTTAATCACGGCGGGGTTGATAAAGCGGTTTACGCGTTTTCGCACAATCATTATGATTATTGGAAACAAACCCTCGAGAATGATGATTTGCCAGTAGGTGCCTTTGGTGAAAACTTCACGATTTCTGACCTTGATGAAGCGAATATACACATAGGTGACCATATTCGAATTGGTACTGCATTACTTGAAGTAAGCCAGCCTCGTGTGCCTTGTTTTAAATTAGCTATCGCCCTTAATAATAAAAACAGCCTTAAACTGTTTACGCAGCATTACTGCACTGGCGTGTATTTTAGGGTACTAGAGCAGGGCGTTGCAAAAACGGGTGATAGTGTTGTTATCGAGAAGAAAGCCTCGCACGACATATCAGTAAAAAAACTGTTCCAGGCTTTTTTTGATAAAAAATATCCAGATTATGAAAGTGTATTATTAGCAGCACTCGAATTGCCGGAGCTTGCTCTTGAGTGGCAAACTAAAATTAAAAAGAAGCTTTGTATTAAAAATGAACTAAGTTAAGCGTAAATTGTTATTTATAGAGGAGCTAGTAAAAAAGATAAAACCTGCTATGCCTAATGTGATAAATACTATAATTATTATAGTGTTATTAAAAAACTGTTGGGTTAGTAGCTAAAATAGGTGTCGTATATGAATATCTCCAGAAAACTGATGCTTATTGTGATTTTAACAGCTGCAGAGGTAAGTATTACTGTTTACTCAGCTTTTGAAATAGCTAAAGGGGCCAAGTTTCACCAACTTAATTTTCTTCACTTAAAATATACTCATCAACTTACTAAGTCAGTTAAAAAAATAGAAAATGATCTCCCCATAGATATAAATACCACTGAGTCAGATATATTGTTAATTAGGCAGCAACCAATTGACTGTATTGAAGAAATAAATCCATTAAATTATGCTGTTATGAAATTTATTAACACAGAGAAAACTTTAACAATTTGTGAAAAAGACATAGAAAATGAATTTTTACGTTGGAGTAACTGATTTACAAAGTTTTTTTGTAAACTATTTAAAATTGATTTTTCTTTTTCTGTAAGTGGTGAATCACTTATTCGCTCGAATATAAACCATCCAAACTTAAGGCCTGAGGGCAAAATAATAGGCGATATAACTCTAAATATTTTAGGATGATGCTCAATAATCGATTCATTAAAAATATCATCAGATAGTTGCTCTTTAGCTACTGTTATTTCTGAACCTGATTTATATAGCTCAACGACACCTGCAGGCAGATTAGCAACAATAGAAAATGAGCTAGCATCAAAAATATGTAAAATTAGCTCAGCAATGTTTTCTATGTTTTTTTGAATGTCATTATCAAGAGAAGTCGTTAACTGTTGCTCATCTATTAATGATACACCTTCTATATAACTCTCTACATTGGGCATTCAAACTCCTACAACAGTATTAAATATGCCTCATTAAAATGAGATGCAACAAATGATTAACTTATTGTAGTTGATTATTTTGAATGCGTTGAATAATTTGCATTATAAATAGACTTCAAATTAGAGTTTTACCTTATTATAGTCAGCAAGTTATGAATCAATTTTAAAATAAGGCAAAACTCAATCTGGGTGTGAAATTTGTAACTTAATAAATAACTATTATTTAGGGTAGTGGTATTACTAAAAAACAATAAAGTTATTTTAATCGCTCAGTTGTACAATTGTTTGCGCTACGCTAAATAAGGTTTTATGCGTATCCATTGCTTGTTTTTGTAGCTGTTTATGGGCTTGCTCTTCGGTGAGCTTTAGCTGCTCAATAAGTATGTACTTGGCTTGGTGAATGACCTTTTGCTCACTAATAACTTTTTTAGCGTCAAGTAATGCTTGGTTTATTTGTTTTATATGCTGGCTTTGCTCGATAATTAAATCATACATACTTTTATTACTATTGAGCTTATCGGCCGCTATATTTTGGCTTACTTCTGGCTCTGGTTGCTTAATGGCTAATTGCCCAAAAGTCGGGGCTATGTGCTGCTCTGTCATATTGTTAAGTACTTGCTTATTTGTATTTAAACTACGTTGAGCACAGGCTATTTGCATTGCTGCGGTATCAATTAATTGATCTGCTATGTTTTGCTCAATCTTATGCATTATATCTATGCGCGTAGTGGTTACTTCGTACCATACTTCGCTTAGTTGCGAGAGCGGTTGAGCGTTCTCGTCATCGAGTTTTTGCAGTAAACTTCTAAGTTGCTCTACCTGATTATTAACCTGATGTGTTGTTAATGTGGCAAAGCATTTTAAAAGGTGCGCATCGGCGTACTCATTAAAAAAGTCAAAGCTGTGGTTTTGCTCTTGTACAAAATGCGCGAGTTGCTGTTTTTGCTCAGTGGTAAATTTACTCGCTGCAAATGCTTGTGCACCACAGGCGCGTTCTTGTCCTGCGTATTCTTTACCTTGCATAAAGTTAAAAAAAGCAACTAACAAACGCGTTATTTTAGGATCGCTTGCGCCATCTGCTGCCTCTAAAATAATATTGAGTAAACCAGCAATTAACTGCGTGAATGACTGCGTAGCATGCACTGCACTAATGTTTTGTTGTGCTATTTGATTGCGTAGGTCGGGCAATGCATCAAGTGTTTGCAGGCTATAGGTAATTAAATTAAATAACCGAGTATGGCCAGTATCGGCGTTGTCTTTTATAAATGTTTGTTTTAGAGAATCATAAAATGCAGTTTGTGCGCTGCTACTTAAAGGAATTTGCTCTTGTAATTGGGTTTTAAATCGTTCGCGGTTTGAAGCCAAAAATATATTACTCATTGCACGTTCTTTTTGTAACTGATGTACAAAATCGCCTAATTTAGTAAGCGAGGCACAACTGTTTTGTAATTGCTTTAGCGCGTGTATTTCTTGATACTTAGCCGCTAATAAAAACTGCTTTGTGAGAGGATTACTTGTCGCCATTGGTATTATTCCACACTTTTTTGTTTTTAAAGTGCAACCACTGTTCCAATCATTAATAAATTTCATCATTGAATTTAAAATCAAGCTAATACAATTGCTTAAAGTGTTGTTTTTGTTTGTCACTGTTTTTCTATAATTTAAATTACCATTACTTTTAACTTATTTGGTGCATTTAAACATGTTATTGCACACAACTTGAACCCAAATTAAAAACAAAAAAAGCGCCTACTCCTGGGGAGGTAGTAAGCGCGAAAAGTGCATTATTCATTTTGTATCATGCGTTAACATTTATACTGTTTAATAACTCAGGGCTAATTGCCATTTTATGATTTATTACTTCACCAATCATAATAAGGGTAGGACCTTTAAGGTTGTGTTTAGCATGCTCATTTACAATCAGTTCAAGCGTACTAGTAATTACCTTTTGCTTAGTGGTGGTGGCATTCTCTATTAGTGCAATGGGTGTATTACTTGGCCAGCCCACTGATTGCAAACCGCAGCTTAGCGTTTGTAAGCGCGAAAGCCCCATATAAACCACTAAAGTGGGGTTGTTGTTTGCAGGCATAAACGCGTAATTTTGCCAATGAGGTTGCTTATTAGGATCGGCAAACTGCGCAGTTAAAAATGTAACACTACGCGCTACATCGCGTGCAGTGAGCGGAATACCCGTATAAGCAGAAGTAGCACAAGCCGTTGTAACACCCGGAATAATAGCAAAATTAATATTATGCTTGGTAAGTGCATCGGCTTCTTCGTTAATACGTGCAAATATACTCGGATCACCGCCTTTTAAACGCACTACGTTTAAGCCTTGTTGCGCGTATTTAACCAGTAGTTCGCAAATGTTAGCTTGGGTCATTGAGTGCTTACCCGCACGTTTACCTACAAATACTCGCTGTGCTTTTTTAGGAAGCGTTTTTAATAAATCATCGCTTACTAACCAATCGTATAAAACAACATCGGCGGTATTAATTAAACGCTGCGCTTTTACCGTAATTAGCTCTGCGTCTCCTGGGCCCGCACCAATTATATAAACGTTGCCGCTTTTAGCACTGCGATCATTTGAGCTTGTTAGCTTAGTAACAAGCTTATTTAGCCACACGTTTTCAATACCCGAAAAATAAGACAGTACACTCATACTATTCCCCTAAGCCACAGCTGTTGTAACTTTTGGTTCAGAGCTTATAAATACACTGCCGTCTTCAATTTTTGAATTAAAAACCGGTAAGTGTATTGCTTCTGCTTCTAAACATTCGCCTGTTTCTAGGCAAAAGTGTTGCTTATATAAAGGCGATGCGACAACTAATTTATTGTCGATTGAGCCAATAATGCCACGCGATAATACATTGGCTTTGCCAATCGGGTCGTAGTTGCTAATGGCAAACACAGCCGTTGGGTTTTGCGGAATGTAAAAAATAGCTACTTGCTGATTATTAACTAATGCGCATACGCCGCTATTAGCCACTAGGTTGTCGATTGTTCCAATATTATGCCAAGACATCAGCTTGCTCCTCTTCAACTTCCATTACTGGAATACGGTTTTGTGTATTACGTTGCTCACGTTTTTCGGCTTCTGTAGCAGGGCGAATTTGGTTACGCTCTTGCACAAATAAAATGTTCTCATCGGTTTCGGGGCTATTAACAAACTGGCGGAATCGTTTGGCAGCATCTGGGCTTTCAATCGCTTTTTTCCACTCACACGCATAGGTTTGTGTAATTAACTCCATTTGCGCTTCTAGTTCGTCGCAAATGCCTAAGCTGTCGTCAATTACTACACTTTTAAGGTAGTCTAAACCGCCTTCAAGATTTTCCATCCATACCGACGTACGCTGTAATTTGTCAGCCGTTTTAATGTAAAACATAATCACGCGGTCAATGTATTTAATCAGTGTTGGCGTGTCTAAATCGGTTGCAAATAAATCAGCGTGTCGAGGGCGCATACCGCCATTACCACACACATATAAGTTCCAGCCGTTTTCAGTGGCTATAATGCCAATATCTTTACTTTGTGCTTCGGCGCATTCGCGAGTACAACCCGATACTGCCATTTTAAATTTATGCGGCGCACGTAATCCTTTGTAGCGGTTTTCTATTTCTATTGCGTGTCCAACGCTGTCTTGCACACCATAACGACACCATGTACTACCCACACACGATTTAACCGTTCTAAGAGACTTACCATAGGCATGACCGGTCTCAAATCCAGCTTCGATAAGTCGCTCCCATATAATAGGAAGCTCTTCTAAGCGCGCACCAAATAAATCGATACGTTGACCGCCAGTGACTTTGCAGTACAGGTTAAAATCTTTGGCTACTTGTCCAATTACAATGAGTTTGTCGGGCGTTATTTCGCCGCCAGCAATACGCGGTACTACAGAGTACGAACCATCTTTTTGCATATTTGCTAGGTACGTATCGTTAGTGTCTTGTAAGCCAACATGGGCGGGTTCTAAAATAAAGTCGTTCCATGTTGAGGCTAAAATAGAGCCAATGGCAGGTTTACATATTTCACAGCCATGACCGCTGCCGTGTTTAGTTAGTAAGTCATCAAAGCTTTTAATGCTTTCTACTTTCACCATGTGCAGTAGTTCTTGGCGTGAATACGCAAAGTGCTCACATACATGGTTATTTACTTCAACACCGCGACTTGCTAATTCGTTATCAACAACAGATTTTAATAACGCAGCACAACCGCCACAGCCGCTTGCTGCTTTAGTGCATGATTTTACCGATGCTAAATCGCATGAGCCGCCATCAATCGCGCCTACAATGTCGCCTTTACTCACATTGTGGCACGAACAAATAGTGGCGGTGTCGGGTAGGGCACTGCCAGATAACGACGGCGCGCCGCCGCTGTCTGGTAAAATTAAACACTCAGGGTTTTCTGGTAAGTCCATGTCGTTAAGCATGTACTGCAGTAAAGTATCGTAATCGCTGGTATCGCCAACTAGTACAGCGCCCAGTAATTTATCGCCTTTCTCGCTTAGTATGATTTTTTTATAACAGCCGCGAATAGCATCTTGATATATAAGTTCTTTACAGTCTGGCGTTTTTGCATGAGCGTCGCCAATTGAGCCTACTTCTACACCTAATAACTTAAGTTTAGTGCTCATATCAGCACCTAAAAACTCAAGCTCGCCGCCACTTAATTGGCTCGCTGCAACGCGCGCCATGTTGTAACCCGGTGCAACTAAACCAAATAGTTTTTTGTCCCACAAAGCACATTCGCCGATGGCTAAAATATCCGGATCTGATGTTTGGCATTGGTTATTAATAATAATACCGCCGCGCTCACCGAGTTCTAAATCAGCAATCTTACCTAGCTGATCATATGGGCGAATACCGGCAGAGAACAAAATCAGATCTGTTTCTAAAAATGACTCATCCGAAAAATTCAATCTAAAGCGACTCGTTTCGCCTTTTACTATTTCACTGGTTGCCTTTGATGTGTGTACCGTTACGCCAAGTTCTTCTATTTTATTTTTTAGAAGCGTACCGCCTTGCCCATCAAGTTGAACAGCCATAAGCTGCGGCGCAAATTCAACTACGTGGGTATCAAGTCCTAGTTGCTTAATCGCATTTGCGGCTTCAAGCCCTAACAAACCACCGCCAATAACAACACCGCTTTTACTTACAGCGGCACTGGCTTTTATTTGTTCTAAATCTTCTAATGTGCGATACACCAAACAATGGGGTTGGTCGTTACCTTTTATAGGCGGTACAAACGGAAATGAACCTGTCGCGAGTACAAGCTTGTCGTACGGGTATTGCTCACCGGTTAATGTGGTCACTATTTTTGCTGTTCTATCAATGCCTTCAACCCACTGGCTGGTATGCACATTAATATTGAGCTGTTTGTAGTTGTCGTGAGTGGTAAGAGCTAAATCGGCAGCCGTTTTGCCATCAAATACACTTGATAAGTATACGCGATCGTATGCAAGATTTGCTTCTCCGCAAAGTACAGTAATGTCTGCGTTGGCATCGCTTTGGCGCATTTGCTCAACAAAGTGGTGTCCGACCATACCATTACCAATAATGAGTATTTTTTGCGAGGTTTGCATAGGGCATTCCTTAAAGTGACGGTTTAAATACAATTAACAAAAAAGCCCGCCACAAATACGCATTATGCATAACTGTGTGCGGGCTTCTTTGCCGGTAGTTGCTAATAGCTATTGTGCTCACAACCTAAATTTTTTCCGTAAGTAAAACGGGCTTGTTAATAGAATGTTTGCAAAAATACAGCCAGTTTTTTAAGTTATTGTTTAAATAGTATTTAATGTATTTTTAGAGTGAAGATAAAACCCGTTTTGTTATATTTTGGTGCGCGCCTGGCACTAAGAGGGTGCAAGTATTGTCATTGTATTGTGCATTATCAGTCAATAAAACACCCATTATCATTCATTGTGTATTGAGTTAAATTTAGCCCATAAAATACGCACACGAATTACAAGCAAAATGATAAACACAAATTCAATAGATGATTCCCCTTTTCACGAAGGCGAGCTGGCAATACAAGACAAACTCGGTAAACGAGAAATAATGGCAACATTTAGCAAACGTGGCGTGCGCTCATTTATGCCAGAGCAGCATAGAAAGTTTGTGGCTCAAAAGGTTACGTCGTTTATTCAGTTTTTATTTGAAAAGTTTGAAGCTAGGCCAAAAACAAAAAGCCTAAAATCAGTTAAGTGATTTTAGGCTTTTGATACTGGTTTAAACTTATTTAAAATAGCTACTTACTTTAAAATAACCACAGGCACATCGCTGTTCTCGAGCATTTTAATGGTGTTACTGCCCACAAAAAACTGCCTTAGTTTAGAGTGCCCAAATGCACCCATTACAATTAGTTCTACATTATTTTGCTCTTTATATTGCATTAACGAGTCAAAAATATTGCCCTCTAAAAAGCTTGCCGACACTTCAAAGTCCATACTGATAAGCTTGTGCTGTGCGTTAACAAATTTTTCTTCAAGGTCTTTTTCGTTATTTTTAATACTCACTAAATGACAATGCAAACCATGTAATAAGCCGCCATCAATCACTTGTTGTAGCGCTTTGTCGGCTGTTTCGCGGCCGTCGTACGCAATCATAAATGATTTAGGTTGTTTAAATGTTTCAGGAATAAGCAAAATAGGTTGTGTTGCATTGCGCACTAAGGTTTCTATATGTGAGCCCAGCACCGCAAAGCTATTACTATGTCCAGCACCATTTTGGCCAATAACAATAAGGCGTGTATCGTCTTTTAAGTCTATAACGGTATCGAGCAAATCACCGTGGCGCTTAATTAGTTCAAAATTAGTAACACCTGCCGATTTAGCATGCTCACTTACTGAATTTAATAATTCGTCAGCCATTTTTAAACTTACTTTGCAGCGTTGTTCGTCAAGCTTAGTCATTTCATCAAGAAGTGTTGACTGTGCACCAAGCCCAATACTACCAGAGTAGTCGCCGATATTAGTTTGCTGCGTTTTTTCAATTGTATGCACAAAGCTAATTGGTTTATTTAGCTTTTTTGAAGCCCAAATAGCAGCGTCGGTTACATTTTTTGTAATGGCTGAGCCATCTACATAGGTAATTATTTTAGTCATTGCATTCTCCTTAATGTCCGCCAAGTAGTTTTTCGACTTCTTCAGGGTTGTTATGCACACCAAATTTATCAATTACAGTTTCGGTTGCGCTATTCATACCAATAATATTAACTGTTGCGCCTTCGCGTCTAAATTTAATAACCACCTTGTCGAGTGACGATACACCGGTTATATCCCAAAAATGTGCATGGGTTAAATCAATGACCACGTTAGAAACCGCATTTTTAAAATCGAACGATGAAATAAATTGCTCAGCTGAGGCAAAAAACACTTGGCCAACGACTTCATAGGTTATTTCATCGTTGCTTTCATCATGGTTAGCTTTAACCACCATAAAGCGACCAATTTTATTAGCAAAAAACAGCGTAGCTAACAACACACCAACTAAAACGCCAATGGCTAGGTTATGCGTGGCAACAACCACAATAACGGTGGAAATCATCACAACATTTGATGAAAGCGGGTTCTTTTTTAAATCCTTAACAGATGTCCACGAAAACGTACCAATCGATACCATAATCATTACCGCAACTAATGCTGCCATAGGAATTAAACGCAGCCATTCATCTAAAAACACCACCATGATGATTAAAAATAAACCTGCAATAAAGGTAGAAAGCCTGCCGCGACCGCCCGATTTAACATTAATAATTGATTGCCCAATCATAGCGCAACCCGCCATACCACCAAATAAGCCTGCGCCAATATTAGCAATACCTTGGCCCTTACATTCTTTATTACGATCGCTCGTTGTATCAGTTAAGTCATCAACAATAGTGGCGGTCATCATTGACTCAAGTAAGCCCACAACAGCAAGACCAATTGAATACGGTAATACAATTTGCAGTGTTTCGAGTGTTAGCGGTACATCGGGCCATAAAAATATAGGTAGAGTGTCTGGCAGTTCGCCCATGTCGCCAACGGTTCTTATATCAAGACCCAAAAATATTGAAATCAGTGTAATAACAACAATACACACTAAAGGAGAGGGAAGTATTTTGCCAATAGTTGGAATATATGGGAATAAGTAAATAATACCTAAGCCCGCTGCGGTCATCGCATAAACATGCCAAGTAACATTAGTCAGCTCAGGTAACTGCGCCATAAATATTAAAATCGCCAGCGCGTTTACAAACCCTGTTACAACAGAGCGTGATACAAAGCGCATTAATTCACCGAGCTTTAAAAAGCCTGCAAATATTTGTAGTACACCAGTGAGTAAGGTAGCAACCAGTAAGTACTCCAGACCATGATCTTTAACCAGCGTTACCATTAACAGTGCCATTGCACCGGTGGCCGCCGATATCATACCTGGACGTCCGCCTACAAAGGCAATAATAACCGCAATACAAAATGAGGCGTATAAACCTACTTTTGGATCAACACCGGCAATAATAGAAAAGGCAATAGCTTCAGGTATTAGGGCAAGCGCCACAACAATACCAGCAAGCACATCACCACGAACATTAGAGAGCCAATCTCTTTTTACGTGATCAAACATGTAATAAACCTAATTAGTTAGTTTCCCAAAGTATAGGGGAATATTTTATTTAAATAACAGTGATTCTCGCGCAGGCGGCGATTAAGGTTGCACGTAACGTGCTGATGAAAAAGGGGAGTGGTTGCCTAGGGCGGCGTAAGTTTCAAGAAAAAAGCTCCTTTTGATTAGTTTATATTAATAATGCGGACGAATTATAAGCATCACATATATATTAGCAATATGTTATTTGGCCTTAAAGACCAAACATTAATTTAATTATGCATTTGCTTATTTAAAACTCAAATGTAAAACCAAACCCTCTTAGTTTTTCGTATACGTTTATATCAAAACGGTACAAAGTAGCAGCTCGGTGAGCTACGTTGGTTTGTTTTTCTTTGCAGTTTATTAGTAAGTTCATTTTTTGGAACTTACGTCTAAAGTTAGGCTTATCGAGTGATTTATTTAAAATTGACTCGTAAATTCCTTGTAGCTCAAGCAATGTAAACTTTTCAGGGAGCAGGCTAAAACCAATCGGCTCGTGCCTTACTTTATAGCGTAAGTAATCTAAGCCACTTTTTAAAATGTCGGCGTGGTCAAATATTAAAGGGGGAACGTTATTTACATCAAACCATTCACATTCTAAAGCATTGTCGCCGCTCACAAGATTGGTTTCTTCAAAGCGTACGAGCGAATAGTAAACAATGGTTATAATACGTCTAGCAGGGTAGTGGTTAACGTTACCAAACGCACCTAACTGATCTAAATAAAGGTTTTCAACACCGGTCGTACTTTTAACAACACGCAGAGCTGCTAACTAATGGTGACTTTGAAGCCGGTCTTGATTCATGGCAATCACGAGGCAGTGCTACTATTTCACTTGAAACAATCCAAGCTCACAGCGCAAATAATAGCGCTTTAGTACAAGGGCGAACTGAAACGTGGAATGGGTTACAAAAAAATGTAAAAGGATTATTTACAGCAGGTAAAACCTATAATGTATCTGCGTGGGTTAAGTTATTTGACGATAACGCAGCGGTATCGCCAGGAGTTAAGCTCACACTGCAAATTGAGCATGCGAGCACTGAATACCTCGAGCTAACCACTGTTAAAAACGTAGTTGCAGGCGATTGGGTACAGCTTTCGGGCACTTATACCCATTCAATAACAACCGAGGAAAGTGCGGCTTTACTTTATGTGGAGTCAAACGAACTGGCTGCTGATTTTTATGTAGACGACGTATCGGTCACTTTGGTAGAACAATAAACCAAACTAAAAGTACTTAACCCCACATTTGATAGTCTATATTTTTATACAGACTATCAAATGTGGGCTTTCATAAAAAGAAGTGCACTATGCTTTTATATTAGTAATGAGTATCGCTTTAAAGCGACATATACCGTCATTATAAATACATTAGCACGATAACGCCGGTGCGTGAAAAGCTATATTAGTTTGACTCAAATGACGAAAGTTTCTTTTGAACGTTATTTCGTAATACATCGTCTATGTACTCATTAAATGCCTTATTACCGGTTACCACGGGGCTTTGTTGATCAGATTTAAGATTTTTTAATGTATTAATTTGATTAATTTGATTAATTAGATCATGTGAAAACGGATGGTTTGAGATACTTCCATCAACATCGTTTTTGTTTGCAATTTTTTGAAAATAATTTAAAGAGTGCAAATAAGTTTGATTTGCTTCTTTAGTATCCGGTAAACCGGTACCTCCCCAAAGTGCAACTGTATGAGGTATGCCATTATCTGTAACAGGTATTATCAAAGACAACCCACCAGGCGTATGCCCTGGTGTAGCAAGTACCGTTAAATTAGTTTTACCTAAACTTATTTTTTCACCATCGATAACTTGGGTGTAAGTGCTAGGTAATGGTATTTCGGTAGAAAAATTACCGAAAGGATCAGTTAATACAGGTGCATTTGGATTATGGATGTAGTTCCACTCATTTTTTCTCATTAAAATTTTAGCGCCATAATGTGATTCAAAGTAGTGAGCGCCACCATAATGGTCGCTGTGGCCGTGAGTAACTATCACGTATTTAATATCTTCAGGATTTAAGCCTAACTCTTTGAGTCCAGGAACAATCACATGTTTGGCATCGTGCGGGGTCCACATGGTATCGATTAAAATAATGCCCTCAGTTGTAGTGATAACAAAAGTACCTACGCTGACATATCCTACAAAATAAAGGTTATCAAATAGCTGGGTGGGTTCAATAACAGTGGTATTGAACAAATCACTAGAGGTTAGCGAGGAAGGTAATTTATTTAATCTAGTACTTATTTTATCTTCACTCAATTTTGTAATATTCCCGTTATTTGATGTTGTGCAGCCGCTCAGTAAGTAAGTTATTACTGTAATCGAGAAAATGCCTAAAAATGTTTTTTTCATATTTACACCTTAGTTAATTAGGCATATTAAAAGCCCAAGTAATAAACTTTAGTACGTCGTATATTTAATTATTAAATACAGGGTATGAACTCAAAATTAAAATTTAATGGATAAAACAACCTTAGCCTTTGTTTGTTTAGAGATCGAGTTTGTTATCTTTAGGCTAAATTAGAGATGCGAAAGCATTAGTCATTTTGTAAAAGAGGGTTTGAATAACGATAGAAGCGAATATATCGTTATTCATTGTATTGAAAATAGCTCTAGGTTACTTACTATCTAAGGCGTTTATATCATTGACTCGGTTAATTATGATATTAATTAAAAAAGCACATAAATAACGGCAGGTATTCCTGACTACGCTGAGAAGCTACATATATCTACTTCAAAGTTAAACCGTATTTGTAAAAGTTTATTAAATGATTCTCCCAAAGCAATTGCTCATCAACGTCTGATCACTGAGACAAAGCGACGTTTAATCTATACTACACAAACAATCGTCGAAATAGCGCTTCATTTAGGATTTAAAGATAGCGCGTATTTTTGCCGTTTTTTTAAGTTAGCCACTAATACAACCCCAACATTATTCAAGCAACAGTCGAATATTAACTAGCTCGATTAAAGCATGCGCGTATTGTTTTTAATTATTGTTAAAAAACGCGATTGCATTTGGGTAGGCTGCCAGTCTTTTCGTATCGTCAGTCCTATACTACGGTCAGTATCGGGCAGTGTCATCGGGCAGATAGCTAATATTCCTGTTTGTACTTCTATTTCAACTTGCTTAGCTGGTAACAAGGCCGCTCGAGAACTGTTTAATAAAATACCGCGCGCAGCAACTTGCGAGCTGCACTCTATTACATGGCTTGGTGGTGGTAAACCTCGGCTAACAAATATGTTACTAAAAACCTGCCACGCGGGTGTGCTTTTGTTAGGTGCTACCCAATCAAGTTGCTGGAGCTCTTTTGTTGATATTGTTTGGCGGCTTGCCAAAGGGTGTTGAGCATTTACTACAACACAAAGTTGATCTTTAAATAATGGAATTTGTTCAATATCATTATGTTGAGCAGGGATGCGTAATGCACCGACAATGATGTCAATTTCACCATGAAGTAAGTTAGCTAGCTGCTCTTGGTATGGACCATCTATAATACTTAGCTGGGCATCAGGAAATTCATTATTTAAAGCAATAATACTCAATGGCACAATAGCTGAGCGTGCCAATGGTAAGCTACCTACTTTTAGAGCACCATCCATTTGTCCATTAAACTCCCTCATTTCATAAATACCTTGGCGTAATTCAGAGAAAAACAGCTTTGCAAAACGATTTAGCAAGTTTGCCGTCCAAGTAGGTTCAATACCCACGGGTGAACGTACCGCGAGGTCCTTTTTACATAGTTGCTCTAAATCTTTGATGCTGCGGTGTAAGGTGGGTTGCGACAAATTAAGTTTATTGGCTGCAGCGGTGTAGTTTTTCATTTGTACTAAGTGTATGAGTGCTACTAATTGCTTTGAAGTGACAGAGCGATTAAAGGCATCTTGCTTATGTTTATTATTAAAAATAACCCTCGAAAATTCATCCAAATACTCAAATGCACGTTCAACCCGATTTAGAAAAAATATACCGCTTGGCGTCGGTGTCATCCCCGAGTGGGTCCGAATAAATAGGACTTGATTAAGTTCGTTTTCAAGTTTTTTAATGCCTTGGGTGAGTGCCGACTGGGTTAAGTGAACAGTATTAGCTGCCTTGCTTAACGACATTAAGTTCCTTATATACAGGGCGCTTAACAAATGTCTATTGTTAAAATTCATTTTTATTTAACTCACACATTAATATTTGATTACTACCACTATAGAAAAAACTAATGTCCTTTGACAGCTTTTTAAAGTTCTTTATATAGCTGACTTCAATATACTCATTGCATCAATAGCGTTTAATTATAAATAAGGTAAATAGTATGGCTGTGTGTATTACAGATATAGCGCGCCCTAATAAAGAGATATTAGAAAAATACCAAAATGCTGAAGTTGCAACGGTACATGAGGCACAAGGTCGCGTTGGCTTATTAGCCAGCTATATGAAGCCTATTTATCGCTCTGCTCGTATTGCTGGCAGTGCAGTAACATGTGAAGTGGCTCCTGGCGACAACTGGATGATTCATGTAGCTGTAGAGCAATGTCAGCCAGGTGATGTACTTGTCGTTACACCTACGAGCGGGTGTATTGACGGTTTTTTTGGTGACTTGTTGGCAACTTCATTACAAGCGCGAGGCGTTAAAGGTTTAGTTATTGATGGTGGCGTACGCGATATCGCAACACTGACTGAAATGGGCTTCCCGGTTTGGTCTAAAGATGTTTATGCGCAAGGTACAGTTAAAGAAACCATTGCAAATGTCAATGTGCCAGTTGTGTGCGCAGGGGCTTATATAAAACCTGGAGACATCATTGTTGCTGATGATGACGGCGTTGTTGTTGTTGAACAAAGTCGTGGTGAAGAGGTTCATGAAAAAGTCCTGAAACGTGTTGCTAACGAAGAAGACAAGCGAAAGCGTTTAGCTTCGGGTGAGTTAGGTTTGGATATATATGCTATGCGCGAGCGTTTAGCAGCTAAAGGCTTAACTTATATAAAGCAAAGTGAGGATAAGTAAATGCACGCGGCTATTCCTTGCTCAATTATGCGCGGTGGTACCTCTAAAGGGCTTTATTTTTTAGCCAGTGATCTTCCGAGTGATTCCTCAAAGCGCGATGAATTACTGTTACACGTAATGGGGTCGCCTGACACAAGGCAAATTGATGGTTTAGGTGGTGCGCATCCTCTCACCAGTAAAGTGGCTATTGTTGAAAAATCAATGCGAGCAAATACTGATGTGGATTACCTTTTTTTACAAGTTGTAGTTGATAAAGCGGTGGTGAGTGATACACAAAATTGTGGCAATTTACTCGCCGGTGTTGCGCCATTTGCAATTGAGCAGGGCTTAGTGAATGCAAAAGAAAAAACAACCGATGTACGAATTCATATGCTAAATACTGCAGCCTCAGCTGTTGCACGGGTTCAAACTCCTAATGGCAAAGTAAGCTATAAAGGGGATGCCGTAATCGACGGTGTACCAGGTTCAGCAGCGCCTATCACGCTCGACTTTCTAGATATAGCGGGTGCCAATTGTGGTGCACTTTTTCCTACGGGTAATGCCATAGATGAAATTAATGGGTATTCAATAACCTGTATTGATAACGGCATGCCGGTGGTTATTTTAGATGCTAGCGAGTTTGGTTTAGTGGGTGATGAGTCGCCTAATTCACTCGAAGATAATACCGATTTAAAGCAAAAGATTGAAGCTATTCGTTTAATCGCGGCTAAGATGATGAATTTAGGGGATGTAACTAATAAAACGATTCCAAAAATGTCTTTAGTAAGCCCTGCAAAAAATGGTGGGGTAATTAACACTCGAACATTTATACCCCACCGTGTTCATGAGGCTATTGGGGTGTTAGGCAGTGTGAGCGTAGCAAGTGCATGTGTTTTAAAAGGTACAGTAGCCTATAGGCATGCTAACCAAAACTTTATTGATGGGGAGTTTGATATCGTTGTTGAGCATCCAACGGGTCAGTTTACTGTTGAAATGCAGGTATCAGGTATCGCTCAACTGAGCACTTATAAAATACATCGTTCTGCGCTGTTAAGAACCGCGCGCTTATTAATGGTCGGCTCAGCAATGGCTTGATCGACTACTAAAAGATAGTTTCAATAATACTCTCAGCAGGAGACACACAATGATAATAGACTGCCACGGACATTACACAACAGCGCCAGAGTCATTACAGCTTTTTAGAGCAGCGCAAATTAAAGCATTTGAAGAGGGAAGAGCCCTTCCAGGCGTTCCCTATATTTCGGACGATGAAATTCGCGAAAGTATTGAAAAAAATCAGTTAAAATTACTTGATGAACGCGGCTTAGATATGACTATTTTTTCACCTCGTGCATCGGCTATGGCTCATCACGTAGGTAATGAGGAGGTATCAAAACAATGGACCTCAGCCTGTAACGATTTAATAGCGCGAGTTGTTGACTTATACCCTACGCGTTTTATAGGAGTGTGCCAATTACCACAATCGCCGGGAGTACCAATTGAAAATTCAGTTGCTGAGCTAGAGCGCTGTGTTAATGAATTAGGATTTGTTGGTTGTAATTTAAACCCTGACCCTTCTGGTGGTCATTGGACTTCAGCTCCGTTAACCGATCCGAGTTGGTTTCCACTTTATGAAAAAATGGTTGAGCTCGATGTTCCTGCAATGATCCATGTATCGGGCTCATGTAATCCAAATTTTCATGCGACGGGCGCGCATTATATGAATGCTGATACCACCGCATTCATGCAATTTTTACAAGGTGACTTGTTTAACGAGTTTCCTGATTTACGGTTTATTATACCCCATGGTGGTGGAGCGGTGCCTTATCATTGGGGGCGTTATCGTGGATTGGCTGATATGATGAAGCAGCCACCACTTAACGAGCATGTTATGAAAAATGTATATTTTGATACCTGCGTTTATCATCAACCAGGCATAGATTTATTAGTAGACGTTATTGATACCAAAAATATTTTATTTGGTTCTGAAATGATTGGGGCTGTGCGTGGTATTGATCCGCAAACCGGACACTATTTTGATGATACTAAACGTTACATTGACACATTAGAAATATCGGCAGCAGACAAAAAAGCGATTTTTGAAGAGAATGCGCGTCGCGTATACCCACGCTTGGACGTCAAATTAAAAGGGATGGGTTTGTGAGTAAATTTATAATGGATGCCGATTGGCTTCATTGGCATCAATCGCCATCAAAACCTGGTTTTGAGTTACCCGAAGGTGCGGTTGATGCGCATTGTCATGTATTCGGCCCCGGCAATGAGTTTGGTTTTGCGCCCGAGCGTAAATACACACCGTGCGATGCATCAAAACAGCAGCTCTGGGATTTACGCGATTACTTAGGATTTAGTCGAAATGTTATTGTGCAAGCAACCTGTCATGGAGCTGACAACAATGCGATGGTAGATGCGCTTTTAGCATCAAATGGTTTAGCACGTGGTATTGCAACTATTAAAGAAGATATTAGCGAAGCCGAGCTTGATAAATTACATGCTGCAGGTGTTCGCGGTGTACGTTTTAATTTTGTAAAGCGCCTAGTTGATGCCTTGCCATTTGACTCGTTAAAACGTATAGCTGATCGTATTGTTAAACGTAATTGGCACATTGTTATCTATTTTGAAAGCCAAGATTTGCCCGAGCTTTATGATTTTTTCACTAGTTTGCCAACGACATTAGTCGTTGACCATATGGGGCGCCCAGATGTTACTAAACCTGTTGAAGGCGAAGACTTTGCGTTGTTTTTACAGTTTATGCGTGAGAATGAAAATGTGTGGTCTAAAGTAAGTTGCCCTGAACGGATCTCTGCTGATGGACCTGATAAAGGCTACCAAGACGTTGTTCCTTTTGCGCGTAAAGTCGTGGAAAGTTTTCCTGATCGTGTTTTATGGGGCACTGATTGGCCGCACCCAAATATGAAAAGCCACATGCCCGACGATGGTGAATTAGTGGACATGATTCCACTTTTTGCACCTACTGCTGAATTACAGAAAAAGTTATTAATTGATAATCCAATGCGTTTGTATTGGTCGAAATAAGGAATACATATGGCTATTAATAAACCTTACAAAGAGGTGCCAGGTACCATTATATTTGACGCCGATATGGCGCGTTTAGGTTTTCACTTAAATCAATTTTGCATGTCGTTGATGAAAGCGCCAAATCGGAAGAAATTTAAAGCAGGTGAGAAAGTCTACCTTGATGAGTGGCCAATGAGCGAAGCACAAAAAGAAGCGGTTATAGCACGTGATTACAACAGAATGATGAGCCTAGGCGGCAATATTTATTTTCTTGCAAAAATATTTTCTAGCGACGGTATTAGTTTTCAAGCCGCAGCATCAACGATGACGGGGATGACACAAGATGAATACGCGCAAATGATGCTATCAGGGGGTCGTGCACCCGACAGCAGTAATACATTAAAGAAAGGAAGTTAATCATGGCCAAAATAAATGCAGGTGTTGCTACATCACATGTTCCGGCTATTGGGGCTGCTATTGATAATGGCATAACAGATAATGAGTATTGGAAACCATTATTTGAGGGTTATGATTACGCTAAAGAGTGGATAAAAAAGCAAAAACCAGACGTTGTATTATTAGTATATAACGATCATGCAACCGCGTTTGACTCTAATTTAGTTCCTACCTTTGCGATTGCAACGGGTGAAGAGTTTAAGCCAGCCGATGAAGGATGGGGGCCACGTCCTGTGCCAAATGTAAAAGGCTATCCTGAATTTGCTTCACATATTGCTCAATCTGTTATTCAAGACGATTTTGACTTAACTGTCGTCAATACTTTAGATGTTGATCATGGCTTAACGGTCCCGTTATCACTGATGTTTGGTCAGCCTGAAAATTGGCCGTGTAAAGTTATTCCTATTGCAGTAAATGTAGTGCTTTATCCAACCCCATCTGGGCAGCGTTGTTACAATTTAGGTAAATCGTTACGTAAAGCTGTAGAAAGTTTTGATGAAGACCTGAATGTACAAATTTGGGGGACGGGCGGCATGAGCCATCAATTACAGGGACCGCGTGCAGGTTTAATTAATAAAGAATTTGATAATGCTTTTTTAGATTACATTGTTGATGATGCTGAAAACTTAGCCCTAAAACCACATCTTGAATACATTAACCTAGCTGGCTCTGAAGGCATTGAGCTTATTATGTGGCTCGTAATGCGTGGTGCGCTCAATGATGAGGTTGAATTAAAGAAGCGTCATTATCATGTACCCGCATCTAATACTGCTGTTGGTCATCTTGTTTTAGAAAATAAATAACCTGGAGAAATTTTATGAAAGTAATTGTTGTTGGACCAGGCGCATTTGGAATTAAGCACCTTGACGGTATTAAAAATATCGACGGTGTTGAAGTGGTAGCACTTGTTGGTCGTACGCTAGAAAAAACTCAAAAAGTGGCTGATGAGTATGGCATTCCACAGGTTTTTACAAGCTTAAATGATGCGCTTAAAATTGACGCAGATGCAGTTATTTTATGTACACCTACTCAGCAACACGCTGCGCAATCTATCCAATGTATGGAAGCGGGTAAGCATGTGCAAGTTGAAATCCCATTAGCAGATAGCTGGGAGAATTCATTAAAGGTAGTTGAGGTACAAAAGCGCACGGGGCTGACTTGTATGGTTGGGCATACTCGGCGCTTTAATCCATCACATCAATGGGTTAATAATAAAATAACGGCTGATGAGTTTAGTATTCAGCAAATGGATGTACAAACGTACTTTTTCCGTCGTAAAAATATCAATGCTAAAGGCGAGGCGCGGTCGTGGACTGATCACCTTTTATGGCACCACGCTGCGCACACTGTTGATTTATTTGCTTATCAAGCAGGCGCTAAAGTGGTTAAAGCGAATGCTATTCAGGGACCAATTCATCCAGAGCTTGGTATTGCTTTAGATATGTCTATTCAATTACTAGCTGAAAATGGTGCAATTTGTACCTTATCATTATCGTTTAACAATGATGGGCCTTTAGGAACATTTTTCCGCTATATTGGTGACACAGGAACATACATAGCACGCTATGATGATTTAGTGGATGGCAAAGAAAATGCGATTGATGTCTCTGCTGTTGATGTATCAATGAATGGTATTGAGCTGCAAGATAGAGAGTTTTTTACTGCTATAAAAGAAGGTCGCGAGCCTAACTCAAGTGTGGAGCAGGTACTTGATTGTTATCGGGTGCTTCACGACTTAGAGCAGCAATTAAATAATCAATAATTAATCGCAAAGGAGGGCGTATGAATAAGCGTAAAATTAATGGTCATAGCGTTAATCCAATTGGGTTGGGCTGTATGAACTTGAGCCATGCCTATGGGAGTCCTCCCACAGATGAAGCTGCAATTAATTTATTACACGCAGCGATTGATTTAGGTGTTGAGCATTTTGATACTGCCGCTTTGTATGGATTTGGTAAAAATGAAGCCCTACTAGGTAAAGCTTTAGCACCACACCGAGATAAAATTTTTTTGGCGAGCAAATGTGGTATGGCGGGCGTTAATGGCAAGCGTGTTATTGATGGGCGTCCACAAACGCTTCGATCAACAATAGAGGCGTCTTTAACTAGTCTAAATACAGAAGTTCTAGATTTATATTACTTACATCGTATGGATAAATCTGTGCCGATTGAGGAGAGTGTTGGCGAGCTCTCGCGCTTAGTTGGTGAAGGAAAAATTAAAGCAATTGGCTTATCTGAGGTATCAGCCGACTCAATAAAGCGAGCAAATAATGTTCATTCGATTGCAGCGGTGCAATCAGAGTATTCGTTATGGACACGTAATCCTGAAATTGCAGTCCTCGAAACATGTAAGCATATAGGGGCTGCTTTTATTGCATTTTCACCATTAGCGAGAGGCTTCTTAACTGAGCAGGTTACCAGTCTAGAGGTACTAGTTGAAGGTGATATTAGACGTGGTATGCCACGCTTTAATGAACCTCATTTTAGCAAAAACAAGCAATTGTTAAGTGCATTAAAATCTATCGCACAAAGCACAAATTTAACACTGGCTCAATTGTGTTTAGCCTGGGTACTTCATCAAGGTGAGCATGTTCATGTTATCCCTGGCACACAGAATAATGCACATTTAGCCGATAATGTAAGTGCTGAGAAAATTGTACTGTCAGCAGAGCAGTTAACGCAACTATCAGCTTTATTCTCACCGTTCTCAGTTAGTGGTCCGCGTTATCCTGAGGCAACTCAAGCGGAAATAGACACCGAAGAGTTTTAAATGTAGCAATTAAGGTTTTTCGTTTTGAGCTTATTACTAAATGATTTACTCACCCCGCTATATGCGGGGATTTTAATTGCATTCGCTTTTTTTGGATCATTTATTACCGCCGCATTTGGCGCAGGAGGCGGGTTATTACTACTGCTTTCAATGGCCTCTATACTGCCTATGTCAATTGTTATTCCCGTTCATGGCCTTGTTCAGTTAGGCTCTAATGCGACTCGAGCAATAGCAACGTTTAGATACATTGACCTGAATATGTTGGCTTATTTTTCAGTAGGAGGGCTGTTTGGTGCTGTGCTATTGACTACTGTAGTAACACAAATAGCACTTGAGCCGATGAAAATTGTGTTAGCAATATTTATTTTTTATTTGTTGTGGGGCCCAAAGCCTAAATTTAGTGGCACATCACCAAGCGTGCGCTTTATTGCAGGGTTAAGTACTGCCTTTCTCTCTGTATTTGTTGGCGCTAGCGGCCCAATTGTAAGCAGTTACTTGTATACAAACGAGTATGAAAAATTAAAATTTACGGCAACATTTTCAAGCTGTATGGCACTTCAGCATGTATTAAAAGCGGGAGTTTTTAGTGTTGTTGGATTTGCATTTTTTAATTGGCTGCCTTTAATTTTTTGCATGGTTGTCAGTGGTATGCTCGGAACGTTTATAGGTTTACATGTATTAAATAAAACTCATGGAGCTAACTTTAGAAAGGTATTACGACTTATCTTGAGCTTTTTATCCCTGCATTTGATATGGCAAGGCGTCCGTTATTTTTATAATTAGTTGGGATAATATAAATAATACCCCCTCGCTGTCACTCATTTTCAGCGAAGGGGTATTAACAACCTAGTTAACCTAAAATCGGGTCAGTTATATTGCTTTAGCTAAAGCAATATGGGAGTCGCGCATAATTGCAGAGTGCTCAGCTTTGTCGCCTCCTTCTATTTCAATTTGAGCAAGTCGACCTGAGTTTTCGACAACAAGCTTACAACGCTCCCAACGGCGCTCTTTAAAAGCGGTTAGTGCGTGTTCTAACTGAGCATGCTTAGTTAGTTCATCAGCCAGTACAATAGCGTCTTCAATACCTATACATGCACCCGACGCTAAATGAGGTGTCGTTGCATGTACTGCATCGCCAATAAGTACGATTCGGTTTTTATGCCATGCTTCTTTAACTAATAGCCCTTCAAGTGGTCGGTAATCAATTTTAGAGTTTTCATTTAGGTGAGCATGTATTTCTTGTACTACCGGTGCTGGAAATTTGGCTACAAGTGCTTTTAATAAAGGTAAAAAGTCTTTTGGTTCAATATAATTATTTTCAATTTTATCCTCTGTAACAAACATATACATTTCGTTTTTCGACATAGGGTTAACCCCTACTTTAATATGTTCGCCTACCCACATTACCGTGTTATCAATGCCTTCAAGGCGAGGCAGCACGGCTCGCCATACACCTTGGCCTACAAATTTAGGCTTTTCAGCTTCAGGGAATGTGACTTGTCGTACTTTTGAGTACAAGCCATCAGCACCAATAATTAGGTCATATGTTTTTGTTGTGCCATCGGTAAAGGTTACTGTTGCCCCATTTTCGTCTTGTTCAATAGATGAAAATGTACAGCCAAGCCTAACATTGGCATTGGTTTGTTTCGTTTTATTTGCCAAAATTTGTGCAAGTGCTGGTCGCATTATAGCGCCCGCTTTTGGAATATTAGCATTAGCCATTAATGGCGTTGGTATATGGGCCAGGTGCAAACCATGTGGGGCATATATATCTAACCCTTCATGGGCGCTGCCTTTTGCTAAAAACTCTTCTAAAATTCCAAGTTGTTGAAAAGCTCGAATTGTAGCTCCACCTAAACTGATCCCAGCTCCTTCTGCTCGCCAGTTAGGGTCTATTTCGACCAAATCGACAGCAATATTTTTTTTCTCAAGTTCGATGGCTGCCGACATACCAGAGAAGCCACCACCAATTATTAATACATTAGAAATACACGGGTTCATTTTAGAACTCCTTTATTGTTGTTATATCCACCCAAATTTCATTGTGTTGGTGAATATCTAATTCAATGTTTGTTAAGGCCTGATTTTTACATGGCCCTTGTGTGCAAATACCAGTGCTAATTTCGAATAAAGCGCCGTGAGCAGCACAGACTATTTGATCACTTTTTGAATCTAAGTATTTATCTTTTTTCCAAGGTAATGTGGTATCACCGTAGTGAGGACAGATATCTTTATAGCCATAATACTCCCCATTTTTATGAACTATAAAGAGGCTGTCGCGCCCTTGATTAAGAGGGTCAAAGCCTTTAGCTTGACCCTCTGTAATATCGCTTTTATAGGCGATAAATACTTTACTCATGATTACTCTGGTTTACCGGGAGGTGGGCCCATTGGTGCCCACTTTTCGCGGTACTGAAGCAAGAAAGCTTGCGAATTATCAGCACCCGGCATTGCTTCTCGTGCAGTCCATTCATCATCGTGTAAATCCATATCAGCATCATATTCAATGTTGCAGCCAAACGGACTTTTGAAGTACCAAAACCAGTTTGATCCGAATATATGACGACCTGGCCCCCAAAAGCTTTGATAGCCTTTATTAACTAAGGCAGTACCTGCCTGAGAAACTTCTGTTGGTCCGCTCATATGAAAAGTGAAATGCTCAATACCTTGCATGTGTGGCGGGGTATTTATAAAAAATAATGTGTGGTGATCGTTGGTACCGGCAGGGCGCATAAAAGGACCTACATGGGTAAAACGATCCGTAGTAATAAAGCCTAAACGCTGTGCGTAAAAAGCTTCAGCTTTAACGGCATCCGGTACAAAATACACAACATGAGAAAGGCTACGAGGCTTTGCCTTGAAGTCTGTATTAATACCAATATTGTTTACAGCACGGTTGTTTTCACACCCTGGCGCGTTGACTTTTTCTGCTGGTAGATTCTCGAGCGATTGCCGTATGGTCATTTGAAAACCAATAACAAACCCTAAATCGTCAACAGATTCGATACTGCCATCGTCTAAAGTTATTACTGTTCGGTCTTTTTCAAGCTCTGTTTTTAAAGCATCTATTGTATGCTGATCTTTTACACCGTAAATTGTTTTACGCAGCATTGAACCAGTAGCAAGAGGGTTCGGTAATGAGCTGTCATCTGCTTTTTTAATCTCAATACCTGTGCCATCAAGAGCAACAAATCGTGTTTCAGTTTTTTGTGTTAAGCCATAATCTAGTGCGAACTGCTTACAACTCTCAGTGTCTTCAACACCAAAAACAAGCGTATCGGGGCCAATAATATTCATGGTGTGATCCTTATTGTTTTTTTAATTCGTTAAATGTTTCAGCTACCCAATCAGCTATGTACTGACCCGCGTTTGAACTGTTGTCGAAGCTAGAGTGCTGTACACCACCTTCTCGTTCTGTAAAAATTTTTAGCTCACGCTTAGGGCTATTGACTAGTTGCTCAAAGGTGCGCTCGGCCCATTTAAGTGGAATTTGCGAATCTTTAGCGCCGTGAGTGACTAAAAATGGCACTTTAATTTTTTCAATTTGACCATCAAGGTGGACGTTTTCAGCAATTTCCATGAAATCATCCATATTTTTTGCACCCCAAACCCATTGCACATGTGCCCAGTAATGAGGTACGGGGAAGTCACCTTCTTTTTCTAAGCGACGTTTTTGAACGTCACGCCAATCGTGGTTTGCACCCCATACACAGCCTAGGGCAAGTCTCGGTTCATTCGCTACCGCACGAGGGCAGTAATAGCCACCTAAAGAGACACCTTCCATGCCAATTAGCTTGCTATCTACTTCATCATGTTGTTCTAACCAATCAACAACAACACTTGCCCAATGCTCAGTGTCAAAACGAGCATGGAAGTCTTGTAGCTTTAACGCTTCACCTGTACCTGGTTGATCTAAAACAAGTGATGAAACGCCACGTTCTGCTAACCATTGTGGTAAACCAACGCGATATTTCATTTCCTTTGATGAATCTAGGCCGTTTATTTGTATAAGAATAGGGGCAGGGCCTTTAACGCCTTTGGCTTTGACATAAAGAGCACTAAGGTGTTTGCCTTCATAAGGAATTTCCACGCGTTCACAGTTTTCGTGACCCAGTTCGATTGATTTTTGAAAAAGCGAAAGTGAACGTTTATACAGCTCTGTTCTTCCCGAGGCGCCATGTGCTTGAATGCGTTCACAGGTTATAAGGTAGGTTGCAGCGCGATTATATTTGTACCCTGCAGAAAGTAGTCTGCCACGTTCTAGATCTTCTTCAGCAAGACCACATAGTTTATCGGCCATTTTAGCCCACGTGTCTCTAAATGCTTGAACGCCTTCTTTATCTGGTGATTTTGCAGCCTCTTGTAAAGGGCCACACATTTCTTCGATTTCGCCAATGCGAGCGCCCATTTCGATAGCTAAATTTACTGATAAATTCCATACATAATTCGTCGGGAAATACTTAAACATAATAACCTCTTAATAAATTAATGTGTTGTGCTCAACTACTTTTCTAGAAATGCGACAGCTCTGACAAAACCTGCTGAGGCATGTTTAATTTTGTAAGGAAAACATGAAACTAAAAAACCACTACTTGGTAGTGATGCTAAGTTTGCTAGCTTTTCCATTTGCCCATAACCAATGTCGCGACCCGCTTTATGGCCTTCCCAAATGATTGATGGGTCGCCGCTTTCTTCGAAACGTTGTTTAGTGAATTTAAAAGGAGCATCCCAGCTCCAAGCGTCGGTACCCACAACTTTTATACCGCGCTCTAAAAGATACAAGGTGGCTTCGCGGCCCATACCTACACCAGCATCAAGGTAACCAGGCTTACCGTAAACAGAGCCTGCACGGGTATTGACTAAAACGATGTCTAACGGCGATAAGGTGTGATTAATTCGGGCTAGCTCTTTTTCAACGTCTAGGGTAGTAATTACATAACCATCAGGGAAATCTCTAAAATCTAATTTAACACCGCGTTGAAAACACCACTCCAAGGGCAACTCATCAATACCAAAGGCTGGTTTTCCACCATCTGTGGTAGAGGCATAGTGCCATGGTGCGTCCATGTGAGTGCCACTATGAGTGGTGATTTCTAAACGTTCAGCCGCCCACGATTCATTTCCTGGGAGTTGATCTTTTTTTAAACCTGGGAACATTGATGACATTTCTGGCCAACCTTGTTGGTGGTCGGTATACTCGATTTTTGGTAATAATGGCGGTGGATCGGTATAGGGGTTATTCTCAAGCGTTACCGATAAATCGATTAATGTGTATTGTGATGGATTAAACATGTGTATTCTCCATTATGGCTTCTTGTTTTATATCTCCAAATATTGACTTGCCCTGCGAATCTAGTACTCGCATATGAACTGTTTCGCCAGATTGTAAAAAGTCTGTTTGTGGTTTGCCTGTGGCAATCATTTCCTTAGCACGTAGCTCTGAGATACAGGCTTGTCCTTTACTAATATCTGCGTTAGAAACAGTACCTGAGCCAAACACGGTGCCCGCTTTAATAGGGCGAGTTTTAGCGACATGGGCAATTAATTCATGAAAACCAAAAAACATCTCTGTGCCATCAGGCGCACCAAACCATTTGTCGTTACGGTAAACTTCTAGTGGCAGTGAAATACGACCATTGCGCCAGTTTTCACCAAGCTCATCAGGGGTAATAGCAAATGGTGCGAAGCTGGTAGGGCCTTTAGCTTGTACAAAGCCAAAACCTGTTTTCATTTCTCTTGGCCCGAGTGCGCGATAGCTGATGTCGTTAAGCATGACTATTAGACGTATTTTCTCAAGTGCAAACTCTGGACTACTCCCCATTGGGATGTCACCGACCATCACGCCAAATTCGCCCTCAAAATCAAGACCAACTTCGTTACTTGGAGCTGCAATTTTATCATTAGCGCTAAGAAAGCTATCGCCAGCACCTTGATAAACAAGTGGATAAATATCAGCATCTTCGATTGGGTCCAGATGAAATGCTTGCTGCATCAACACGCCATGATTTAAAAAAAGTGAACCGTCTAACCATTGCCAACTACGTGGTAAAGGGGCCATTAATTGAGTGTTACACACTTTATTAATGCCTGTTAGCTCAAGTGCGTTAAGTGCCTCGTAGCGAAGTAAAAGCTTATCTTGTATAGCAGGCCATAAATCTAGTGCCTCTTGGAGCGTGCCGGCTAGGTCGCTAATGTCTACGTAGTCAGTTAGATCCTTTGAGACTAATACAAGCTGACCATCTGGTTTTGAATTATTAATTGTTGCAAATTTCATTGTGTGTCCGCAGATGTTGTTAAACTTTGGTTTAAGTCATATTAATACTTCATTTGCAATTGATGAAATTGAATGTTTAGATAGGTTGTATCAATAATTTTAATACTTAAAAATAATCAATATTTAAAAATCAGCAGTGGACCAATGTTATGAGATTTGAGCATTTAGATTTAAATTTACTGGTTGCATTAGATGTTTTACTAGAAGAAAAAAACATAACCAAAAGCGCTAAGAGACTGCATTTATCGCAGTCTGCTATGAGCAGTATTTTGGGTAGATCACGTGCCTTTTTCGAGGATGACTTGTTGGTGCAAGTTGGTAAAACTATGCAACCGACCCCTTTTGCGCTTGAAGTTCAAGTACCAATTACTGAAGTACTGACAACCATTAGAGGCGGGATTATTGGTAAGCGATTTAATGATCCATTAAAAAGTGAACGTCATTTCAAAATTGTTGCATCGGATTATGTTATTCAAGTTCTGTTTTCTAGTATTTTAACCGAGCTTGCTACGTTAGCTCCATTATTGACGTTTGAGTTTTTATCGCCGTTTTCGCATGAAGTTAGTATACTTACCAAAGGAGGAGCCGATTTATTTATAGCACCGGAATCGGTAATGCTTGATGGTTACCCTAGTTCATTACTTATGGTTGATGAACTTGCATGTGTAGTCGATATGGATAACAAGTTAGTTGCTGGTGATGTAATTTCAGCTGAACAAGTTGGCAGTATGGGGCATGTGTCGGTAGGTTTTGCACGAACAAGTCATTTAAGTATTGAAACATGGTTAACGGAGACGATGGGAGGAAGTCGAAAAGTTGATATTATTACAAATGACTTTTCTACTATGATTTATACTTTGAAGGGGACTCAACGCGTAGCTATTTTACCCAAAAAGTTTGCCAATATACACGCACAAAAGCATGGTTTAAAGGTAGTTTCATTTCCCTTTGATACACCCCTTTTAGTTGAATCAATGATGTGGCACCCTACACTTGATAACGACCCTATACACCGGTGGTTAAGAGAAAAAGTAATTTCTACTGCACAAAACTTATAAAAAAGTCGCCTTAATAGGCGACTTATAGTTTTATATAATTAGGTCAGTGCTTTAATTCATACCGATTCAAATCTTGAGCTATTGATATCGTCCCTTTGTATTCACCTTGCACTTGCTTGGTATAAAAGTCGATTTCCTCTGAAGTATCTAACCCTGGCGCCATATGAGTAATGACGAGTTTTTTTACGTCTGCTGCTTTAGCCAGCTCACCGACCTGCTGAGGAGATAAGTGATGCTTTGAAAGGTGCCTATGAATACCTTTAAATTTTTTCTCTGGCATACGAGGATTCGTTTTCTTAATTTGATTAACGGTATGATCAATATCCATCATCTCACTAACTAATAAATCAACGCCGTTTGCGAGTTTTTCTACGGCCTTACTAGGGCCCGTGTCACCAGTGTAAACAGCAGTATAACCATCATCCAGTGTAAACTTAAACGATAAAGCTTGAAACTTGTTCCATTCGTCACTGCCTTTTGGCCAGCTATAATGAGTGTTTCTAATTACATTTAGAGTAAAGTCATCAAATTTAATATCTGAGCCATCTTGAACCTCAATTACTTTAATATTGTTATTTGCAGGAGCTGGAACTTGACCAGGAACACCATAATGACCTAATGCACCGTAAGTCATGTATTTAAAAATACCATCAACGGTTTGCTGAGTACCTGGCGGGCCATATATAACAAGCTCATTATTAGCACTTGTTTGCCACCTTAAGCTAATAATTGCAGGCAAACCACCTGTGTGATCAAAGTGAAGGTGACTTAAAAATATAGCATCCACATCCTTTATATTAAGGCCTGCTTTTGCTAATTGCCCTGCAGTTCCATCACCCGCATCTACTAAATAGGTATTACCATTAACAAGCATCGCATTAGCTGGTTGAGAGTGTTTTGCATTAGGAATAGGGCCTGCCATCGTACCTAGAGTTATCCACTCATTTTTTGTTTCGCTTGCGTTACCGTTAAACGTAAATGCTAAACAGCCTAAAGATAGAAATAAATTAAATAAAATACTACTTTTTTTCATTGTGTGTGCTCTCTTAATAGAAGTCATATTTAAATGTAATGCCGTATGTTCTTGGTTTTTCATAGGTTGATACCATGGTATTGCCACCATTTGCAAATAACTGTGATGTTGCTTTTATCTCTTCGTCAGTTATGTTTCTCACATATGCGAGAATTGACCACTTATCATTTGCTGAAAATAATTGCATAGAAGTGTCTAAGGTAATAACATCTTCAGCACGCTGTGATGGTAAGAAGTCAAAGCCAACCCAACGTTCGTCGCGGTAACGAGCATCAAAAGACACCGATGCCGAATAACCATTATTAAACTCTAAGTAATGGTTAATACTTGCAGTTAAAGAAAGTGATGGCGAGTTTCTGCCTTCCTTACCTGAACAGTTGACATTATATGTGGGCTCCCCATCAGTCATGCTTATTACCGTTGTGACACAACCAGTCACAACATTTACAGCTTCGTCTGGCGTTTTTTGAAGGTAACTAAACTCTTCAATCTCATTTTTTAGGTATTGAATATTACCTTTGATTCGTGTTGCTTCAGTCAGTTGATAAAGAATATCAACTTCAACGCCTTTAATACTTGATTGACCTATATTTTCAGTAAAGAACGCGGAATTACCATTACCATCAATACCAAAGTGACTTGCCTGTTGATCTTCATAATCCCAAATAAATGCCTCAGCATTGATTTGTAAATAATTATCTAAAAATCTATTTTTAGAACCAAATGTCCATGCATTTATATACTCAGGTAAAAACTCTTCACGACCTGCTGTTGGACTAAACCCTCCTGAACGATAGCCTGTTTCGTAACTAGTGTAGAGTAAATTACTATCAGCAATATCGTATTCTATTGCTGCTCGATACGTTATTTCGTCATTTTCTTGAACACGGTCAATTTGTGTTTGGTTAATGAAAAGCAAGTTTGCACGCAGGTTATCTGGCGCACCAGGAAACAACGGAATTTGGCCATACGGAACAGGACCTCGGTTAGCTATAGGAGCTCCTTCTGGCAAATCAGCTGGATCAATAGATGCAATTGTTTCTGCAACAGTTGCACCAACAGGAATAACTGGCGCACCGTCACAATTAGGGATTTCTGGTCCGCCAGGGTAGGCTGGTAAATCTCTAATACATAAATTTAGAAATACATCCGCTTGTCCCTGGAATTCTTTTTTATCTTTGGTCCAACGCACAGCACCAACGAGTCTAAGATCTTCAGAGATGTGATATTTACCATGAACAAAAAACGCGGTTGACTTTGTACTGGAGTTTTCAATATCTTGCGTTGATTGCAGGCTGTATTGGTTAAATGAGGCTAGACCATCAACTTTTTCATCAAAGTAAAAGCCACCCATAATTAAATCAAGCGCCCCTACGGTTGTAGAGAAACGAGCTTCTAAACTAGATTGCTGGTGATTTTCTTGATTAATAGCTGCTTGGAAAGCGGGATTATTAAATAAAACGTCAACCGTATTCTCTCTATAAGCCGGAATAATTGTTAGATCACCCAATGATGTTGCAACGTTTAACTCTGCCGATACCCCCATATACTCGTTGTCTATATAAGGGTCATATAGGGGAGTGATAGAAGTAAATGCTGGCGAGGTTATTTGGCCTGTGTAGTATTCAACTGCAGCTGGTGTACCTGGACCTGTATGAGGAGCTGATACGTTATCTGGAGCAGGATTAAAGTTGTAACCTGGAATATTTTTTGGATGGTTATTACTTCCTTGGAGTGGGAATCCGTAACTACCTTCAAATGAAGGTGAATTACCATTGCCTTTTGTTGTTGAGTAATCTGCAGTGACGGTAAGGTTTACATCTTCTGAAAACTCACCAAATAAACGTGCGCGGAATGCAGTATCATCTGTTGCCGCTGTACCATCATCGTTGTAGCCGTCATTTTTAGTTTTGCCAATCGCAAAACGAGCTGCCCAGTCATCGCTTATTGGTAAATTGACAGCACCAGAAGCTGTTATTGTTCCATAGTTAGCAGCACCAATAGAAATATTGCCAAATGTCTCACCAAGTTCAGGTTTTGTTGAAATAACATTGATCGCACCCGCTGTTGCATTTCGGCCATAAAGAGTGCCCTGAGGTCCCTTTAAAACCTCTATACGTTCTACATCTAAAAATGATGCCGTTGTGGCTGTTGGGCGCCCTAAAAATACACCGTCTACGTTAAATGCTAAAGCAGCATCTGTGTATGCATTTACAGCAAAGTTACCAACGCCTCTGACAAAAAATACAGTATTAGAGCCGCCACCAGAGACAACATTGAGTGCAGGTGATATTTTATTAAGCCCTGTTGCATCGGTAACACCGATGCGTGATAGTTCTTTACCTGTTGCGGCATCAATAGGTACAGCCACATCTTGTAAACTTTCTGTTTTTCTAAGTGCTGTAACCGTTATTAACTCAATACCACTATCTGCTTTAGGTTCTGTAGTTTTTTCGGCAGTTTGAGCCGAAATAGCTAAAGGTGCTAAACATGCAGTCAGAATACATGAACGTAAATACGATTTGTTCATAGTTCTATCCTTATAATTGTGTGTGTAAAAGCGTTTTACTAATAACTTGTTAATACAAGTGACGAGATTGCGATGTGTGTGCAACGCAAAAGTAAAGATAAAGTAAAAACTGCATATCAAGTTAATTGATTTTTATGATTGAAGTTACCTATTTCATAGATACATGAGAGAGCTAGGCACTCTAGCGAGGAAAGGTGATAAAAAAGGTAATTGCAATTAACTATTTATTTACGTGATACATTCTATCTAAATATTAAATTCTACAATTGGAAACTTTCAACACATAGTGGAGCCTTCGGGTTTGTATTTAATGACCCGACAACACACTAAGCAAAACACACAATAATTAAAGGAAGTTTTTATGAATACTATCTCGCCCACTGTGGCTTCTACTAAACACGGTATTATTTTAATTTTAGCGGCTATTATGCCTGTTATGGCAGTCATCTCCCTTGTTCCTGTGCTGCCTATGTTACTTGAAGAGTTTAAGCAAATTAGTGGTTATGAGGTTTTAGTGCCTATTGCTATGACTATTCCTGCACTCTGTGTTGCTGTCTTCTCTCCAATTGCGGGGTCTCTTTCTGATAAGTTTGGCAGGAAGTCGCTCCTTATTTTTGCTCTGTTAATATACAGCGCTGTTGGGGTATTACCTTATTTCTTGGAAAGTTTATCTCATATAATAGTATCTCGTATTTTTTTAGGTATTACAGAAGCGGTTATTATGACAATTGCTACCGCATTAATTGCTGACTACTTCATAGGAAAAGAAAGACAAAAATGGATTTCTATACAAATAGCGTCAGTGAGCTTAAGTGCTATTTTTCTCATTGCACTTGGCGGTATGTTGGGTGAAGTATTGGGTTCAAGAGGCCCATTTGTTTTATACTTACTTGCCTTGCCTGTTGCTTTGCTGGTTGCTTTAAACTTATTTGAACCTAAAGTAAGAGCAAATGAAGACAAACAACTCACGGGATTCCCTGTAAAAAAAGTACTGCCTCTATTATTTATAACACTATTTGTTGGTATTATTTTTTATTCTATGATTGTAAAACTAGGTGAAGTACTGTCGATTAGTCAGGCAGTGACGCCCGCTATTATTGGCGGAATAGGAGCTTTAGCAAATATAGGTGTTGCATTAGGTGCATTTTGTTACGGAAAAATTAAGCATATCTCAGGGCCACTTTTATTATGTGTTGGTTTTGGTTTAAGTGCCTTTGGTTACTTTGCAACAGCAGTGTCTTCTTCAATTGTAATTTCATCAATAGCTATTTTTATTGGTTGCTTGGGTTTTGGCTCTTTATTACCAACGACTTTAACATGGGTATTAAAGCTACTCCCTGAAAATGTACGTGGTAAAGGAACTGGGATGTGGACGGGTATGTTCTTTTTAGGTCAGTTTACAGCACCTATTGTTGTAACTTTACTTCAAAAAACATTGGACTCTTTGAGTGCTGTGCTTGTGCTAATTGCTATTTGTTGTGCAATTGCATCGCTGGTCGCTGCACTAAAAAGTAAAGGTGCAAGAGATTTAAAGTGTGATGATACAAATAAGGCACCTGTTTGAACATTCAATGGGCCTAAATTCAATCTCTTAACTCCAATGAATAAAGCTTAATTGTTTCAAGCATTGATTTAGCCGCGATAGATAAAGACGTGATAGGTTTAGAAATAACGCCTACACGTCTTGCAATAATAGGGGAATTTATTTCTCTGCATATTACGCCTGCTTCTAATGCTTGCTCTTTGCAAAGTGCAGGTACAACAGCCACTCCTAAATCATTACTCACCATCCTTATAACTGTCGCTAACTGGTGCGCATCAAATGCAGGGTTGAGTGCAATGTTATGCTGCGAGAGAGTGTCTTCAATTAGCCCTCTGACAGAAGAGGGACTTTGCAGAGTAATTAACTCAAACTTAAGTAGCTCCGACCAACTAATACTATGGCACTTAGCAAGCGGATGAAATTGAGGTAAAACCACAATAAATTGATCGTTATACAGCGGATGAAATACTAAGTCACCATTATGTTTAGGCTCAAATGAAATACCGAGTTCCACCAAGTCAGCATTGACCAAGTCAATAACCGTATCAGATAACACATCGTCCACTGAGAGTTTTATGTTTGGGTACTTTGTATGAAAACGCTTAATTATTTTTGGCAAAATTGAACTGGCAAAAGAGGGCATGGCTGCGATAGATGTATGCCCAAGATCCAGTGCAAATCGCTTATTCATCTCTCGTTCTGCTGCGTCTATTTGGTTTAATAAGTTTTTAGCGACAGGTAAAAATGCTTTACCTTCTTGGGTGAGTACTAATGTACGTGTTGTGCGAGTTAATAATTTACCGCCCAAGCTCTCTTCTAAATTTTTGATACTTAAACTAAGCGCGGGTTGCGATAAGTGTAATTTAGCTGCGGCTTCTACAAAGCTTAGGCTGGAAGCCACCTGGGTAAATGCCTTCAATTGTCTTATATTCATTTATAAGAAAAACTAATTAATAAAACATAATTATAAAATTAACTATATCTTGCTTTGTTGTCAAACTAATAAACACATTCTTAATTTGGACTTAAACAATGGCTGGATTTAATAAAGTAGTAATTACGTATTCTCAAGCGCTTGAAGGACTTGAAGACGGTATGACCGTTTTAGCTGGTGGCTTTGGCTTATGCGGTATACCAGAGAATTTAATTAAGGAAATACAAAAAAAAGGTACTAAGGGGTTAACACTTGTGTCGAATAACTGTGGTGTTGATGACTTTGGTTTAGGATTGCTGCTAGCAAAACGACAAATCAAAAAGATCATTGCGTCTTATGTTGGTGAAAATGCAGAGTTTGAGCGACAAATGATGTCTGGTGAACTGGATGTTGAATTGACACCTCAAGGTACATTAGCCGAAAAAATGCGTGCCGGTGGTGCCGGTATTCCTGCCTTTTTCACCGCAACGGGTTATGGAACTCAGGTTGCACAAGGAAAAGAAGAACGTAGCTTTAAAGGTAAAACCTACATTTTAGAAGAATCGATAAAAGGTGACTTTGCCATTGTAAAAGCGTGGAAAGCCGATACGTATGGTAATTTAGTTTATCGAAAGACAGCACGTAACTTTAACCCTTTGGCGGCTACAGCGGGGAAAATTACGGTGGCAGAGGTTGAAGAGATTGTAGAGGCAGGACAATTAAATTCAGATGAAATTCATACTCCTGGCATTTACGTGGATCGTATTATTAAAGGTTCATTTGAAAAACGTATAGAACAACGCACTATTCGTGCTTCGCAAGCTGAAGGAGTGTAACAATGGCTTTATCTCGTGAACAATTAGCAATGCGTGTTGCGCAAGAATTACAAGATGGATATTACGTTAACTTAGGCATTGGTATTCCGACGCTTGTTGCTAACTATGTCCCTGAAGGTATTGAAGTAATGCTTCAATCTGAAAATGGCTTATTAGGCATGGGTCAATTTCCAACAGAGCAAGAAATTGATGCTGATTTAATTAATGCCGGCAAACAAACGGTGACTATGGCAACCGGCGCCTCTGTTTTTGATAGTGCAGAGTCGTTTGCCATGATCCGTGGCGGGCATGTTGATTTAACCGTATTAGGTGCCTTTGAAGTAGATGTGAATGGTAATATTGCGTCTTACATGATCCCTGGTAAGTTAATTAAAGGGATGGGAGGCGCTATGGATTTAGTGGCGGGTGCTGATAATATTATTGTCACAATGACTCATGCATCAAAGCATGGTGAATCAAAGTTATTAGCAAATTGTACATTGCCATTAACAGGTAAAGGTTGTATTAAAAAAGTATTAACTGATTTAGCTTTTATAGAAATTAAAGACGGTAAATTTCATTTGTTAGAAAGGGCGCCGAATGTCTCGGTAGAAGATATTCAACGGTTAACAGCAGGTGAGCTTGTTATTCCTGAGTATGTACCAGAAATGGACTTGCCCGAGGTGGTAGCATGAAGGCTGTTATTGTGGCAGCCAAAAGAACTGCAATTGGCGGTTTTGGACAAAGTTTGGCAAGTCTGTCAGCCATTGAAATAGGCAGTCAGTTACTTAAAACCGTTCTTGATGAAACACCTCAAGTAAAGCCACACATTGAGGAGGTAATTTTAGGGCAGGTGCTAACAGCAGGTTGTGGTCAAAATCCAGCAAGGCAAACAGCACTTAATGCTGGACTACCTATTAGTGTGTCTGCTTTTACTATTAATCACGTATGTGGCTCAGGACTAAAAGCGGTGCAATTGGCTGCGCAATCAGTTCTTTGCGGCGATACTAAGATGGTGGTTGCAGGTGGGCAAGAAAGTATGTCTCAGGCGGCGCACGTATTACCCAATAATAGAGTACCTAAAAAATTAGGTGATTTATCACTGGTTGATAGCTTAATAAAAGATGGGCTGTGGGATAGTCGTGAAAATATTCATATGGGAGTAACCGCCGAAAATATTGCCGAAAAATTTTCGGTTTCACGAGAAGCACAAGATAAATTTGCAGTTCATTCACAGCAAAAAGCAGCACATGCTATTAGTAGTGGTTTATTCAAAGATGAAATTGCCCCTATTCATATTGTAAAACGTGGAGGCGATATCCAGAGTTTTGATGTTGATGAATCAGTAAAAGCTGATACACAAATTATAAACCTTAGTAAGCTTAGGCCTGCGTTCAAAAAAGGTGGCTCAGTTACTGCCGGAAATAGTTCTACTATAAATGATGGTGCAGCGATGGTTGTGGTAACCACAGATGACCATGCCAAAGAGCTAGGTTTACCTATTTTAGCTGTGATTGAAGCTACCGCTTGTGAAGGCGTTGATCCGCTTTATATGGGGGTGGGGCCTATAGCCGCTACGCAAGCCGTGTGTAAAAAAGCGGATTGGCAAGTCGGTGATATTGATCTAATTGAGGCTAATGAGGCATTTTCAGCCCAAGCACTGCATGTAACTAATGAATTAGGGCTTGATCCTAAAAAATTAAATGTAAATGGGGGGGCGGTAGCTTTAGGCCACCCCATAGGTGCTTCAGGTTGTCGTATTTTAGTCTCGCTGATATATCAAATGCAGCGAGCTAATAAAACAAAAGGGTTAGCAACACTTTGTATTGGTGGTGGTATGGGCATTGCTATGTTGGTTTCGCGTGAGCGCACAAAGGCTTAATAAGTTGTAATATTTAAAGGCCGTCTTTATTAGCAAGCTTCATACCTTACAGAATATGGCTCATTCAATGTGTAAGAGTGAGTAACACTCCTGCGCAGGTTATTTATTTGCGTGCGAAATAACAGTGAGTATGTTTTTAAGCTCTGTTCGGTGATAGTTTCGATCGTAACCGAGTGTTGCTTGTGCATGCTCACGCATAATTCCTTCTGCACGAGCACCTTGGCGAGAAAGCATTGCATGAAATACGTGGTGATGTTGCTGATGGGCAAATGCAAAGCGTTTAAACTCTTTTTGCATATTATTTTTGTCGATGGCAAGCGCGCTTACCGATGCAAATGGTAGGTGCTCATTTTTAGATAGTGCAGCCTGGATAGCCAAGTTACCCGACGCTTCAATAATTAGTAGATGAAAACGGCGGTTCATATCATGGTAGGTTGCTAAGTCATCTTCAGTTAGCTCGGCCCCTTCAAATAATAAATCACCACAAGTAAGCAGGGATTGCATTTCATTTTTTTGTTCTTCATTAAGGCCGTTTTCAGCAGCTTGTCGAGCAGCTAGGCCTTCTAATACTCCTCTTACTTCAATAGCGCCTTCAATTTCAATTGGTGACACTGAGCGGACTTCGTAGCCACGCCTAGGAAGTTTGGTTAACAAACCTTCTTGTTCAAGTGTTCTAAATGCAATTCTTACAGGCGTTCTTGAAACACCTAGACGTTCAGAAGTTGCAATTTCAACGAGCCTTTCTCCGGTTTTTAGTGCTCCAGTTAAAATCATTTGTCGCAATGTGGTTACTGCATTTTGGCCTGACTTAGTCATAAAAAATTACCTTAATTACTTTTTAAACTGGATCCAATTAGGAATCTACACTGCATATAGTCATTGAAATAGTGTGAATTTACAACTAAGCGTGACTAAAAGTACAAAAAAGAAAATTATATGGATCCAATACGTGCGTATTTGTTTCATTTATCTTGTTTATTAGTTTATATTGGATCCAATGACAACAAAAACACAACAGGAGATCAAGGTATGGCTAAGCAGACCTTTATTAAAAATACATGGTATGTGGCGGCAATGAGTGATGAAATCAATCACAATAAACCACTCGGCCGAAAAGTGTGTGATCAAAGTATTGCTTTTTATCGTCAGGCGGATGGAAAAGTAGCCGCGGTGCTAGATTTTTGTCCACACCGTGGAGCAGCTTTATCTTTAGGATATGTTGAGGACGGCTTGCTTGTATGCGGCTATCATGGTCTAAAAATGGGTGAAGACGGTAAAACAAAAGAAATGCCGCTGCAACGAGTGCAGAAATTTCCGTGTATGAAGTCATTTGCAGTTGAGGAGCGCTTTGGTTTTATCTGGGTTTGGCCTGGTGATAAAGAAGCTGCAAATACAGATCTTATCCCACATTTACCTTGGGCTGAAGATGATGCTTGGGCCTATGGGGGCGGGGTGTATCATATAAAATGCGACTATCGTTTAATGATCGATAATCTAATGGACTTAACTCATGAAACCTACGTTCATGCTAGTAGTATAGGTCAAAAAGAAATTGATGAGTCTCCGGTGCAAACTAAAGTAGAAGGCGATAAAGTTTTTTGTCGCCGTTATATGGAGAATATTATGGCACCGCCATTTTGGCGAACTGCTCTGGAGGGAAATGGGCTTGCATCGGATACACTAGTAGACCGTTGGCAAATTTGTCGCTTTATGCCGCCATCACATGTAATGATTGATGTGGGTGTAGCACATGCTGGTTATGGTGGTTTTGATGCACCAAAAAATAAAAAAGCGAGCAGTACAGTGGTTGATTTTATTACTCCTGAGACTGAAAATACGATGTGGTACTTTTGGGGGATGGCACGTAACTTTAATGCCCAAGACGCTACATTAACTGATAAAATTAGAGAAGGGCAAGGCAGTATTTTCCAAGAAGATTTAGAGGTATTAGAGCGTCAGCAGCAAAATCTGAAGAATTTCCCGCAATTTGATCTTTTAAAGCTTGATATAGATGCAGGTGGTGTTCAGTCGCGACGTATCATTGAGCGTTTAATTGATAAAGAAATAAATGCGAAAAATATATCTACAGACGAGCTACCGCTCCAATCAGTAACATTTTAACAAAGGGAATTAGGATGATTTCAGTTATTGTTAAAAATGTGGTCGTTGAAGCAAAGGCGGTTGTTAGGCTCGTACTTGGATGCGCTGACAATGAGGATTTGCCACCATTTGAGGCAGGTGCACATATTGATATAAAGCTACCAAATGGTTTGCTTCGTCAATATTCTCTATGTCGGTTACAGTGCGACCCACGTTACTACGAAATTGCAGTATTAAAAGATCCTCAATCTCGTGGTGGATCAGCAGAGGTACATAGCCTACAAATAGGCGATAGAGTCGAAGTAAGTGAACCTAAAAATCACTTTTCATTGCTGAATCCAAAGAAAAATACATTACTGATTGCAGGTGGAATAGGGGTTACGCCATTATTAACGATGGCTCAAACATTACATAGTTTAGGGACACCTTTCGCATTTCACTATTGCGCTAAATCTTCTGAAACTGCAGCATTTGTTGAAGCAGTAAAATTAGGGTCGTTTAGCGATAAAATAGCGTTTCACTTTAGCCAAGAATTGCAATCGGGTCGTATGGATGTAGAGCAGGTGCTAAGTGAGCATATTCATGATACTGACTTGTATATATGTGGCCCTGCTGAGTTTATAACATATGTATTAAATCATGCTCGTTTGCTGGGTTGGTCTGAGGAGAGATTGCATCGAGAGTACTTCGCCGCACCAGTGGTTGCTGAAAATATTTCAGAAGACACGTCATTCACTATCAAAATTGCTAGCTCAGGTAAACAGTTTACTGTAGGCGAAGGGCAGTCTATCTCTCAAGTGCTAGAGGTTAATGGGATATTTATACCAGTTGCGTGTGAATCAGGAGTTTGTGGCACTTGCCAAACTGGTGTAGTGGAAGGCAATCCGGAACATCGCGATGTTTTTTTAACAGACAAAGAAAAAGCACAAGGCAAGTTGATTATGCCGTGTTGTTCAAGAGCAAAAACAGGGTCCATAACACTCGATTTATAAATACACTTACACGTATAAAACGATTTATAATTACTTTTATACGTGTAACCCGTATCAGCAACGCATAATTTAGGCTTTCCCACGAAATGCCGAGATACAGCTTGCTAGAATTACAAAGCCTAAAGACACGTTAAACGCGAGTGAAATTGTACTCATTAAAGCATGACTATGTTGCGCTGAAAACGTGCTGTCCCCTAAGTAATAATGCACAATTAAATTTACCAAGCTCATTCCAAATAAATTACCAATTGTTCGTGATAAATTCATGGAAGAAGAGGCTACGCCTAACTCATTCTTATCTACAGCACCCATAATTGCATTATTGTTAGGCGTTGAGAATAAGCCAAAGCCAATACCTAACAATAACAGTGAGCCACTTATGTATGTGATACTTGAGTCCATAGATAACAGTGATAGTAAAAAAAAGCTGACCATAACAATTATACAGCCAAATGTAGCTATTATGCGTGGCTGTAATTTATCTGAAAGTTTACCAGACAATGGTGCCATAATGGCCATAGAAACCGCTTGCAGTAACACGATTTGGCCAGCATGAGAAGGACTTAACCCTTTAATATATTGCAGATATAAGCTTAACAAAAAAGCCAATGAAAAATTACTGGCGTACATTAAAAACGATGTAGACAGCGATAAGCTAAATACTCTGCTTTCTAAGAACATTTGTACTCTGATTAGTGGTCGCCTGCTTTTACTTTGGTGAATAATAAATAATCCTAAGCTTATTACCGAAAGTAATGTTAAACCCCATCCAGTCATAGTGGGTAAATCACTGAGTCCTAATACTAAACATATTGCAAAGAGTGAGAAAAGCGCAGTACCCCACCAGTCAAACGAGGATTTTTTATCGTTTTTCCACTCACCATGTAAAAAAAGTTTAATAGCAAGTAGTAGCAGAAGTACAAGCGGAATTTGAGAGTAAAATACAGCCCGCCATCCCCATATTTCGGTGAGCCAACCGCCTATTGCAGGGGCTGCACTTAAGCCTATATAAACACACGCTGCAGAGGTGCCCAGTGCCATGCCTCTTTTATTATTTGGCGTAATAGAAGTAATAATTGCAACACCAATACCAAAAATCATGGCACCTGCAGCGCCTTGTACAAAACGCCACAAAAGTACCCATTCAATTGATGGCGCAATAGCACACATCAGTGATGCTAGTGCATTTAGGCCTAAACCAAATGCATATACTCGTTTTCGACCATAGTTATCGGCTATTTTCCCGCAAGGCAGCATAAATATCACGCTACTAAGTAAGTAAAGGGTCGGCATCCAACCAATCATTTTAGCGCTTGCTTGTAAATCCTCTGCAAGATTTGGAATAGCTATGTTGACGCCGGCCATGCCGAGAGGTCCGATAATAGATCCGCTGCATACAATTATAAGCGCGATGGTAGTAATAGGGAGTTTAAACAAATATGATCCTTAAACGCATAGACTATAAAAATAATAAAAGGTGGTGTTTGAGAACATGGGTTTTTTAATGTGTTTATTATTGCCAATAGCAACAGAGGTAGCAAGCTGGTCTACTAAGTATCTATGTAATTCTTAATTAGCGTATTTTTGATCCAATATGATGAGGTATTACTTTGTAGGCCATTGAAAAAGTAATACCGTATTTTTTTAATATAAATAAAACAAGCCTTTAAGCTTCACATAAGCGCTTAATTATTCGCCTAGCGTGATTTGCACCGGTATCAACATGGATATCAATCATAGGTTGCCCTTTAAAGTGCTTCATTGATTTGTGTTGAGCTTCAATAACCACTTTGTCTTCATTAAACGTGTAACGAGTTTGCTCTACTACTTTTTGTTTTACGTTTTCAATATCAGTTGTTGGGTTTGTTGATATAGTCCAAAAATAATGACATGTTTCTTCTGTCTCTGGAGTTATGCAATGTAAGCCACGCATATGAAAGCCGCCACGGTTAGGGTTAGTTACCGATTCACTGTTTGCGTCAATACCGCCAGTCCATATCCTTAAATGTGATGGATAGAATTCAATTTCTTGCCAGCGATCTATTTTATCTTTAAATGGATAAGCAGCTGTATATGTTGGTGGCGGGGTTGAATTTGGCATGTAACGTTTTACGGTCACTTTATCACCTATAGCTTCTACATCCATTTGTGCATGCATATGCGTTTTAGCGTCACCACCAATAGTTTTAAGGTGCACGTAACCTAGGTGGCTAAGATCGAGTAAGTTGTCATGTATGAGTTGAAATGGTGCTTGGTAGTGATATACATCACCATCGTAAACATATTTTTCGTCAGAATGATAAAGATAGCGAGGTGGGTCTTGAACAGGGGTTGAGCCTTGCTCTGAACCAAACCAAATCCAAATTAAATCATCTTGCTCTTTAAGTGTAAAAGGCATTACTTTTGCTTTTCTTGGAACTTTTTTTTGCCCTGGTACTTCAAGACATTGGCCTTGGCCATTAAATAATAGACCATGATAACCGCATCTTAATCCTTCTTTTTCAAGTGTTCCCATCGATAAAGGCAGTTGGCGATGGCAACAACGATCTTCAAGTGCGCTAGCATGGCCTTGTGCATCTCTAAACAAAACGATAGGGGTGTTTAATAAAGTGCGCGCTAGTGGCTTATCTGTTAACTCTTTGCTTAGTGCTGCTAAATACCACATATTAAGAGGAAAGGGTGTTTTAGCGTCCGAATTAGTTTGTGTATGTGTGGTCATAAGTGTCTCGTGTAAAGTCTAGTGTTAAAATTTTCTCTATAAATCTAGCGTTAGAGAGTCGCTTAACGCTCTTGAACAACAGGGGGTGAACCTATCGTTTTTTGCCTTTTCATCAGCAGTAAAAAATTCATCTCTGTGGTCGGGTATACCGCATGTCACAGAGGTAACGCATGTACCGCAAATTCCCATTTCGCACGATACGTCTAACTCAATACCCGCATCTTCCATTGCTTCTAATGCGGTTTGCTCTGCAGAAACATCAATTTCTAAGCCTGAACGGCTCAAAATGAGCTTAAACGGAATATCTTCAGAACCTTCTGCTTTAGGTTCAGCTTTAAAATTTTCTTTGTGTAAGTACTTGTCTTTCCAGGTATTTGATTTAGCTCTGTCAAAAATATATTCCATATAAGCTGCTGGGCCACAAGTGTATAAATGCGTATTCGTTTTAAATTCACCAATAAGTTCTTTGGCATCTTTTTTTGGTTGGGTTGAAAAGTGAAAAAATACCTTTTCAGAAAATGAACACTCTAGCAATTCTTGATAAAAAGCAGCCTCTACGGGGGATTTAGCATGATAATGAAGCTCAAAATCAACGCCGTTAATATCAAGCTCTCTTGCCATTGAGATTATCGGAGTAATGCCTATACCGCCTGCGAATAATAGTGCTTTATTATGAGTTGAATTGAGTGCAAAGAGGTTGCGAGGATCAGAAATTGATAATGTATCACCGACTTGCACATCAGAGTGAAGTGCAATTGAGCCTCCTCGTGAATTGGCATCTTTTAATACCGCTATTTTATAAAACTCATCGGATTGAGGATGGCTGATAAGTGAGTACTGACGAGTTATTTTATCATTAAGCACCACATCAATGTGGCTACCCGCATCAAATTTAGGTAAAGCTTGCCCATTTATAGGTACTAGCTCAAAACTGACAATATTAGGTGTTTCAACCTTTTTACTGCGTACGTTTACTGAAAACATAAAGTTCCTAATGTTTGTTACTTTATGTTTATAATGTTGAATTATAGTTGAGGTGTCAACTATAATTTGGGTGTAGAGATTAACTTAGTGTTAACGTTATGAATGTAAAACTCTTAGATCGTAATAAGCAATGATCATAAATAGTTTTAATCTCAAGATTTACCTAGTAAAATTTATTTATACCTAAAAATTGGAAAAACCAATGCCTTCTAAACCCAAAGAACCTAGTGCTAAGCAGCTAGATCTTGAACGTTATATACCTGCGCTTGTAAATTTTCTTTCTAATAAACTCTCAAGTGGTGCATCTGTATGCTATCGAAAAAACTTTAATGTAGGCGTTATTGAGTGGCGTGTATTAGCGATGCTGAAAGTAGAAACTAACATTTCTGCAAATCGTATTTGTCAGGTGATTGGCCTAGATAAAGCAGCTGTTAGTCGAGCTTTAAAACAATTACAAACGTTAGGCCATATTAGCTTTATAAAAAATGCTAAAGATGGTCGTTCATCATTAGCAAAGCTGACGGAAAAAGGTGAAAAGTTACATGATAAAATTCTCTATGTAGCTTTAGAGCGAGAAAGATTGTTATTACAAGGGGTTTCACAAAAAGAGCTTGATACACTTATTGAGGTATTGTTAAAACTAAATAAAAACATTAAGCAAGTAAATGAGTTTAAGGTAAGTAATACCACATAGGGATTCTTCCTCGAACTGTTGAAAGGTAATTGTTTAAATTTTTTGTTGCTCAATCTAAACTACTGTAAAGTTATACACTTGCTAAGAAGTGGTCTATTTTAACTGAAAATAGCTTTAGGCGTTCAGATATTGTTTTAGGAACAACTCGATGAAAAGCATAATATTTAGGACGGTTTTTTGGATTTGGCTTTAGTCAGTTCTAAATTTTGAATACAAAATAATAAAAACTTAGAATTTAAATTCAGCGTAAAAATTATATAGATAGATTATTTAGGTTTTTAACCGTTTGAAATGTATAGTTTAATTGGTACGGCTGAGTGGATTCGAGTTACTGCCCCTTGGACCGGGTGGTCAAGAGTAGGTAGTGCTTTTTCCTTCAGATGTACTTTTATTTATTTTACTTAAATGTTGGTATGTAGTGGTCAACTAATTTTGGCCACAGTTTTAGAATCTTGGTATCTAACCTCAGATTCATTTGGTGCTAAACCTGCATTATAATGATGTGGTCTAACATTGTTGTAATATCCGTTGATATAATCACTCACACTATATTTAGCTTCTTCAAAGTTTTCATATCCAACTTTTGGCATCCACTCCGTTTTAAAGCTTCTAAAAAATCGTTCCATTGGCGCATTATCCCAACAATTTCCGCGCCGACTCATGCTTTGTGTGATTTTATAGCGCCATAAACGTTGGCGATACTTCAAGCTTGTATAGTGGCTTACTTGGTCTGAGTGAAACATCAGTCCTGTCGGTTTTCCTCTGCTTTCATAAGCGAGTTCAAGCGCTTTTAGCGTTAAGTTAGTATCTGGCGACAATGACATTGCCCAACCAACGACTTTGCGTGCAAATAAATCAACAACGACCGCTAAATAAGCCCAGCGATTACCTGTCCAAATATACGTCACATCACCGCACCACACCGTATCCGGCTCAACAACATCAAACTGCCTATCTAGAAAATTCGGGATTTCAAGGTGCTCATTACCACCGCGTTTATATTGATGTTGTGGTACTTGGCAGCTCTCTAGTTTTAGTTTAACCATCAGCTTAGCGGCGCGATAACGGCTTAATTCAAAACCGTTATTCGTTGCAATTGCTGCGATTGTCCGTGCCCCAGCCGAACCGCCACTCATTGCATGTATAACTTTAACTTCCGCTTCTAACCTTACTTGCTCTGGTGTCGATGTTGTATCCCGTATGGCCCAATATTTATAGCTGCTGCGATGCACATTGAATACGCTACACAACACGCTGATTGGGTAACGCTCTCGTTGATTTAATTTCTCAATTAACGAGAATTGCTCAGGGAGTCGGACATCAAGAGAGCGGTAGCCTTTTTTAATATATCCTTTTCTAATTCAATGCGTTGGATTTGCTTTTTAAGTTCGCGGATTTCAATTTGTTCAGGCGTCATTGGTGAAGCCAATGGGGACTGGCCATTCCGTTCTTGCTTTAATTGAATTACCCACTTACTTACAGTTGATTTACCAACCCCCATAGCTTTAGCCGCATCTTTTTGCGTGTAGCCTTGATCAACTACAAGCTGAGCTGTTTCTAATTTGATTGCAGTAGAATACGTTGCGCGTTTTAATTTCGTCATTTTTTTCACCCAAATTTGTATGCTTATTAGCATAACATTTCTTTCTTAATGGGTGGCCAAATTAACTATGCCACTACAGTATTCAAAACTCAAATGTAAAACCAAACTCTCTTAATTTTTCGTATACGTTTATATCAAAACGGTACAAAGTAGCAGCTCGGTGAGCTACGTTGGTTTGTTTTTCTTTGCAGTTTATTAGCAAGTTCATTTTTTGGAACTTACGTCTAAAGTTAGGTTTATCGAGTGATTTATTTAAAATTGACTCGTAAATTCCTTGTAGCTCAAGCAATGTAAACTTTTCAGGGAGCAGGCTAAAACCAATCGGCTCGTGCCTTACTTTATAGCGTAAGTAATCTAAGCCACTTTTTAAAATGTCGGCGTGGTCAAATATTAAAGGGGGAACGTTATTTACATCAAACCATTCACATTCTAAAGCATTGTCGCCGCTCACAAGATTGGTTTCTTCAAAGCGTACGAGCGAATAGTAAACAATGGTTATAATACGTCTAGCAGGGTAGCGGTCAACGTTACCAAACGCGCCTAACTGATCTAAATAAAGGTTTTCAACACCGGTCGTACTTTTAACAACACGTAAAGCTGCAAGGTCTAAGTTTTCATCTTTACGAACCCAATGACCAATTAAACCCCATTGGCTTGTTGCAAGGCCTCGATTATATTTAACCAGCAACACCTTTAACTTACCTTCATGAATAGCAAATACAATATTATCTACGGTTAGATTACTAATGCAGTCATCAGGAATCGATTCTTCGTCGATGTTGTTAGAAATGTTTGATGTTTTATAGTGCATAAATTACTCAGCCAAAGCTATACGAAGATATTGTTATAAAGACTATTAAGGGTATATAAAAGGTGGGTAAAGCGCAAATAAAAAGCTTTTATAATTCCTATTTAAAACAATCACATCTATTTAATTAATCACTTTATACACTGTACCTGTTTTTACGCGTTAACGCCGATATTCGGCTTTGGTTTGGTATTGGTTTTTTATTGAACGAATAATACCTTTGTATGTTAGTAAATTTAGCGCTTAATTAGCGCCATGTATTAAATAAATTACTGGCTGATTAAAAATGTAACATAAATGTTTACATGTGCTAAAAATGCATATAGTATTTTTGACTATATCGATTTGCATTGAAAATTGAGCACACATGAACAACACAAAACACACACTCACAATTAAAGAAAAAATAGGGTACGGCCTTGGCGATACAGCTAGTAATATTGTATTTCAAATGGTCGCTAACTTTATGTTGATATTTTATACCGATGTTTACGGTTTATCTGCAGCCGCTGCGGGTACCTTATTATTAGCGGTTCGTTTATTTGATGGAATTACCGACCCTATAATGGGCAGCATTGCCGATAGAACGCGCAGCCGTTGGGGCTCTTACCGCCCGTATATATTATTTTTAGCTGTGCCTTATGGTGTGTTTGCTTGTTTAGCATTTATAACCCCCGATTTTGATTCTACGGGCAAGCTTATATATGCCTACTTTACTTACGGGCTTTTAATGACGTGTTATACCGCTATTAATATACCTTATGGCGCACTTGGCGCAGTAATGACAAACGATCCAAAAGAGCGTGCATCGCTTCAGTCATACCGATTTGCAATGGCAATGGCTGCACTGCTTGTAATTGTATGGGCACTGCCTAAGCTAGTTGCTTTTTTTGGCGACGGCGACGATGTAGTAGGATATCCGCTAGCCATGGTGTTTTTAGGCGGACTTGCTGCGGTTTGTTTTTTACTATGTTTTAAAATGACTAAAGAAACAAAACAAGTTAAACCCGCGCAAACTAAAAAGAATGCCTTCCTTGAATTTTTAAGCTTATTTAAAAACGATCAATGGGTTGTAATAGCCGTTATAAGCCTAGCAACATTAGTCTTAATTGGCGTTAGAGCCTCTGTAGCGCCGCATTATATTAAGTACTACGTAGGAGAAGCCTCACTTACTTCTAATTTTTTAACACTCTCAGCAATTGGCTCAGTACTAGGCGCTGTGTCTACTAACTTTTTAACCAAATTTATTGAAAAGAAAACACTTTTTATCGCCGCGTTAGTGGTGGTGATTGTTTCTCATAGCATGTTCTACGTACTTGAGAGCGACGCCATAGTTACCATTTTTATCGTCTACTTTATTGCTAACTTTGCCCACATGATAATTACCCCAATTATGTTTTCAATGGTGGCAGATACGGTTGACTACGGCGCCTTAAAAATTGGTCGCAGATTAACCGCTGTTACGTTTTCGGGCCATTTATTAGCAATAAAACTAGGCTTTGCAATCGGCGGTGCGATTGCTGGTTGGATATTATCTGGCTATGCATACGTGCCTAATCAAGAACAGTCAGAACACACGTTATCAGGCATTTTACTCGCCTTTGCCGGCATTCCAGTAATTTGTACCGTGGCATGCTTAATTTTTATAACACGTTACAAACTTACCGAGCCTGAAGTAAAGCGCATTCAAACGCAGCTGGCTGATAACAAAACCATAAACTAATTTAGCAGCCCACTTTGCGCCTTTTTAAAAGCGCAAAGTGGGCAGGCAATACTAGGAGTAAAAATGCAAAATACAGCGCAAGCAGCACCCCCATCTAATGGGTTAAGTGACGCTGAACTTAAACAGTTAAAAGACTTACAACGAGCCAACTCGTTAAAACAAAATCACAATGTGTTAGTTGATCACATGTATACCGCCGATCCGTCTGCGCATGTGTTTAATGGCAAAGTGTATATTTATCCATCGCACGACATTGAATCAAAAAATGAAATTAATGATAACGGCGACCACTTTGCAATGCGCGACTACCATGTGTTTTCGCTTGACGAAAGCTCAGGCAAAGCCATAGACCATGGCGTAGCACTTTGTGTAGACGACGTAAAATGGGCAAGTAAGCAAATGTGGGCACCCGATGCTGCGCATAAACTTGGTCAGTATTACCTTTATTTTCCGGCGCGCGATCAGCAAGGTATTTTTAGAATTGGCGTTGCAAAAAGTGACAGTCCAACAGGTCCATTTAAAGCCGAAGATGATTACATTCAAGGGACGTTTAGTATTGACCCTGCTGTATTTGAAGATGACGACTCAAGCCATTATTTATATTTTGGCGGTTTGTGGGGCGGCCAATTACAAAATTGGCAAACCAGCGAATTTAATGAACAAAGCACGTATCCAAAAAATGGTGAACCTGCAATTCCTGCGCGCGTTGCAAAATTATCGGAAGATATGATCAGCCTAAGCGAAGACGTAAAAGAGGTTGTTGTACTAGATGAGAGCGGCTCACCAATTACAGTGTGCGATAACAACCGCCGGTTTTTTGAAGGTCCTTGGGTACACAAACATAACGGTATTTATTACTTTTCGTACTCAACGGGCGATACACACAAAATTGTATACGCAACGGGCGATAACCCATACGGACCATTTACCTATCAGGGCGTTATTTTAAACCCAGTACTTGGTTGGACCACGCATCACTCAATAGTTAAGCACAATGATGGTTGGTTTTTATTTTATCACGACAGTACGTTGTCGGGCGGGCAAACCCATTTACGCAGTATGAAAATGGCTAAGCTTGAGCACGACTCAAACGGAAAAATTCAAACAATAAGCCCATATGAACACGCTTAACAAAAATAGTTTTAAACAATGCAAATTATCTGCGTAAGCAAAGCTTAAGTTTTTATTTGCACAAAAAAGATATAGTCAATGTGACCATTAATTTATTTTGTTAATGGTCTAAATAAGAGGAAGCTGAGGACAAATGACAAAATGAAAATATTTTAAAGCAAAAAATTAGCACAAAGAATTAGCATAAACGTGCTGTTACTTAATGGTTTTTAGTTGAGTAGCACATGTTTAAAACTGGTTGTGGTCTTTGTAAAACGTTTAAAACATACACACACAATAATTATTTATTGACCGTAAAATGAAACAAATAGTTTACAATTATGTTTCGAGTAATTCTTAAAGTCTTGCAGTACGTCAATAATAATTAAATAAGAAAAAGGCATCATGATGTTTAAGAAAAAGATAATTTCAACAGCCATACTCGCTGCAATGGGTACCGTTACGCTTCCTCACCAAAGCTACGCTGCAGAAACCATTGTTGACGAAGATGTAGAAATAATACAAGTAACAGGCATTAGAGGTTCATTGCAGCGCTCTATGGATGTTAAACGCGACTCTTCTGGTATTGTCGATGCTATTTCGGCTGAGGATATGGGGAAATTTCCTGATACTAATCTTGCTGAATCGCTACAACGTATTACCGGCGTATCAATTGATAGAGCGGGCGGTGAAGGTAGCCGCGTAACAGTACGTGGATTTGGACCTGCTAATAACTTAATTACTATTAACGGCCGCCAACTTCCAAATACAACAGGTGACCGTACATTTGATTTTGCAAATGTGGCATCTGAAAGCGTATCGGGCGTGCAAGTTTATAAAACATCAGACGCAAGTGTTACCTCAGGTGGCATTGGCGCAACTATAAACTTAACAACAAACAGGCCTTTAAATAGCCCAGGTATAAAAGCATCGTTTGGCGTAAAAGCTGTAGACGATCAATCAACCGATGAGGGCAGTATTACACCAGAGGTAAGTGGTTTATATTCGCAAACATTTGGTGACGATAAATTTGGTATATCTATTTCAGGTAGCTACCAAGACCGTGAAAGCGGTATGCAACAGTTTATTCAAGATCAAGGCTACAGAGCATCTGATTACACAAATACAGGGTGGGGCGGTGTACCTGCAGGCGCAGAGGGCGGAGCAAACAGACCTACATCAGGTATTTATTCAAACCCGCAACAACCACGTTATGTGTTTGAAGAACGCCAACGTGAACGTGTAAATGGCCAGCTAGTTTTTCAATATCAACCTGTTGAAAACATTACAGCAACCCTTGACTACACTACGTTTAGAACAACCGTTGAAGAGCAGCACACTGATGCGTCAGTTTGGTTTAACTACGCAGGCGATAGAAGTGAATCTGTTTGGGCGGGCGAGCCTAACGCGTATCCACTTATTTACTCAGAAATTTATGACATTCAAAGTGATGCCGATTACCGCGATACATCGCTTACGGTGGGTTCTTGGGGTCGCGAAGAAAAAACAGATTCATTAGGCTTTAACCTAGAATGGGCAGTATCGGATCAGCTTAACCTAGAATTTGATCACCACAGTTCAAAAGCATCAATGAAAGCAACTGATCCACGCCACGGTACACGTAATAATATTCAGTTACCGTCGTACACACGTTCGCGCTCAGGGCTTGATTTAACCGGTGATTTACCAGGTATTGCTATTGGTAATATTGAAAATTTCACGCCAGAAACCATGCGTTTATCGGGTAGCTGGTTTGCAAACGACAAATACGATTCAGAAATCGATCAAACGCAAATTTCGGGCGACTACTACATTGACGACAACCTAAGCATTGATTTTGGTGTTGCGGTTAATAAAGTAAATAACCATTATCGTCATACGCAAGTACAGCGCCCAGATTGGGGTGGTGTTGGTGTTGAGGGCGACTTCGCTGATATCGATTGGCGCCAAGATACTATTTTAGATAAGTTTCAAGCTAAAGCGGGTAATTTTGAAGGCACTGCAACACAAGGCGAATATGATTTATTTAATACAATCTTTTTTGCCGACTTTGACACGATTGTAAATGCAGCAGAGTACGCAGATCCGATTGCCAACGTAGATAACCTTTACGGTGATTGTAAAGCAGCCGACGGCGCAGCAGCAGGACCAAACGGCGAAGGACAATTTTGTGCCTCAACCGACTGGGATGCAGCAACAAACCGCTTTACTGAAGAAAAAACGCAGTCTGCTTTTGCACAAGTAAATTACAAAGGCGAATTGAGTGGCATGTTTTTCGACCTGCAAATTGGCTTACGCTACGAAAAAACAGACGTATTTTCTAAAGCAACCGCACCCGGTTACAGTCGCGTAGAGTGGAACGAAGATACAGCTACATCAGTAACCGGTGTTACCGGTATTGAAACGCTAAGCCAGTCGGCAGATTACAGCCAGTTCCTGCCAAATATTAACTTTAATATTGAAGTTGTTGAAGATGTAATGATTCGCGCAGCAGCGAGCAAAACTATTTCAAGAGCGGGTTATGGTCAACTGCAAGGCGGTACAACTATTAATACCGGCGGTAGCTTAAGTGGTTATTCGGGTGGCTCTGGTAACCCAGGACTTAAACCGCTTGAATCAATTAACTATGACTTATCAAGTGAATGGTATTACGGCGAAGGTAGCTATATTTCGTTTGGTTACTTTAAAAAAGACGTAACAAATTGGATCACTACAGGTACTATCGACTCAAATATATTTAACTTAGCGGATCCATTAAATGGTGAAAAATTTAGGGCTGCTACAGCGGCACTTGGCGCTAATGCATCTAACGAAGATATCAGAACCTATATATTTGAAAACTTTGCTGATGATCCAAATGTACAACCTAAATTTGATGAAGATGGCGAATTAGACGGCGGCACAATTGTTGGTGACCCAGACTCAGACGATCCAATTAACTTTAGAATAAACGTGCCTGTAAATGGCGACCAAGAATACACCATTGATGGCTTTGAATTTAATATTCAGCATTTATTTGGTGAGTCAGGCTTTGGTGGTATTTTTAACTACACCATGGTTGACTCGGGTCTTGAATACGACAACGATTCGCTAGAGGATACAGAAGCACTCGTAGGGTTAAGTGATACAGCAAACGTGGTGTTCTTTTACGATAAAGAAGGCTTACAAGCACGTATTGCGTATAACTGGCGCGACTCGTTTTTAAATGAACGTCGTGTAAATGGCGATTTAACCGCACCAATTTACACCGATGAGTATTACCAAATAGACTTTAACGTAAGTTATGAAGTACCCGCAGTAGAGGGACTTACTGTATTTATTGAAGGTATAAACATTACTGACGAGTACGTAACATCGTACGGGCGTAAGCAACAGTTGATTTATAACATCACTCAAACTGGCTCTCGTTACGGTTTAGGTGTTCGTTATAATTTTTAATAAATTACTCTTGTAGCAACCTTATAAAAGCCGCATTTTGCGGCTTTTTTATTTGCCTAAATTAGCCTAGCAATAGTAATACCCAGCTGTTATAGTCAATGTGAATTTAACTTATTAGTTACATTTAATGTGTAGCAATAGGTAAAGGCACACAACAACAATTGGAGCACACAATCCATGGCCAATCATGCATTATTAAATAATGTTGAACATCAGCATTTAAAAATAAACCCCGCACGCAGCACACACTTAGGTGACGGGGTTTGGTATAGCGAAACATTTGTGAGCGAATTTAGAGTCGCTCAAGCACATTACCCAATATTTTTTACCAAAGACGATACAACAAATACATTTTCGCCGGTGTGTTTGTACGGCATAAATAAAGACGAAAACTTATTTTTAGTAAACCAGCAATGGCAAGCACACTATATTCCACTGAGTATGCAGCGACTGCCTTTTGCTATAGCGACTCAAAATACAATGCAAAACGGTGTGGCAACGCAAGAGCGCATGCTTAGCATTGATTTAGACTCGCCAAAAGTGTCAACAAAGCAGGGTATTAACTTATTTTTAGAACACGGCGGGAATAGCGATTACCTCGAAAACATCATAAACGTGCTCGACAACCTGCATCATGGTTTGCAAGAAAATCAGCCATTTATTAAAACTTTGATTAAACATGGTTTGCTTGAATCGGTATCGCTAGAGCTTGATTTAGTAAACGGGCTTAAACATAACTTACTCGGTTTTTACACCATAAACGAAGACTCGCTTAACCAGCTAAGTAGCGAGGCAATTGCAGAGCTGTATTCACAAGGGTATTTAGCGTGTATATACATGATCATTGCATCGCAAGTACATGTGCGTGATTTAGTGGCGCTTAAAAACGAGCAACTTATGCTACAAAAGCACGCTGTGTAAGTACTTAGCTATGGAAAATTTAGCAAATAATATTCAAACGCTGAGTGGCTTAACTCCCAGTACGTTGCCCAATGAGCTTTTAAACTCGTCTGTGCCTATTGTACTAAAAGGGTTTGTGACCGATTGGCCCTTAGTTATTGCTGCTAAAAAGTCAGACAGTGCAGCGATTGATTATTTAACGCCGTTTTACGAAGGTTTTTTAGTTAATACTTGCACAATACCTGCCAGTCAAAGCGGGGTTGTAGGGTATAACAGCGATATGAGCGGTTTTAACTTTACTAATCAGCAAGCGGCATTTATTAATGCGCTTGAGCAAATAGCGCAAAGTGCAAATAACCCGCAAGCCGACACTTTATACATTGGCTCTACTAGCATTGCACAGTGCTTACCTGCTTTGGTTAAATACTGCCACGTTAACGCATTAAGCGAAGGCTGTTTATTTAATGTATGGGCAGGCGGAAAAGTTACCGTACCAGCACATTACGACGTAGCGCAAAATTTAGCATGTTGTGTTGCAGGTAAAAGGCGTTTTACTTTATTTACCCCCGATCAAATAGATAATTTATACATAGGCCCGCTTGATAAAGCACCCGGTGGTCAGCCAATAAGCTTAACCACCACAACTGCGCCCAACTTCACGCAATACCCTAAGTTTGAGCAGGCAATAAAAGCGGCAATTACCGTTGATCTTGAAGCCGGCGATGCCCTTATATTACCCAGCATGTGGTGGCACCAAGTAGAGGGGCTTGGCAGTTTAAATATACTGTTTAATTATTGGTTTAAAAATACGCCTGCGGTGTATGGGCAGCCTACTAATGCGTTGCACCTTGCTATTTTAAACATACGTAATTTACCAAAGCATGAGCGCGCAGCATGGCAACGCTTGTTTAATTACTATGTATTTGCTGATAACGAATTTACCCACATACCAGAGCCCGCACAGGCTATTTTAACAAAGCCAATGGATAAGCTAACAGCGCGTAAATTAAGAGCCGAATTACAAAATAAATTAAGACGCTAAGCGTACTTGTAAGGTTTGAATTATGAATCAAAATGCAATTAAAAAAATAGTAATAGCAGGTGGCGGCACCGCTGGTTGGATGTGCAGCGCTGCAATGGCAAAGCTACTAGGTAAAAATAATGAAATATGCTTGATTGAATCCGATTTAATACCTACCGTAGGGGTCGGAGAGTCAACTATTCCTACGCTGCATATATTTCATGATTTACTAAAAATCAGCGAATCAGAATTTATGGCAGCCACTAATGCCACGTTTAAATTAGGCATATCGTTTGAGGGCTGGAAACAAAACCAGCAAAGCTACTTTCACTCATTTGGTTATGTGGGGCAAGGCTGTTGGGCTGCAGGTTTTCAGCACTTTTGGCTAAAAGGCATGCAACAAGGTGTTGCAGCCGATATTGGCGACTATTGCACAGAGCACGTAGCAAGTCGCTTGGGTAAATTTGCCGTAGTGCCGAATCAAGACCGTAACCATGCTTATCAGTTAGATGCCGGTTTGTACGCTAAGTTTTTACGAAATTTTGCACAGCAAAACGGCGCTAAACGTATAGAAGGCATGATAAGCAAAGTTAACTTAGAGCCCACTAATGGCTTTATAAAATCACTTACTTTAGGTGACGGGCAAATTATTGAGGGCGATTTATTTATAGATTGCACCGGCTTTAAAGGTTTATTAATAGAGCAAGCGCTACACACCGGATACGAAGATTGGAGCCATTGGCTTCCGTGCGACAGCGCAGTAGCAGTACAAACCGAATTAGTAAGCCCAATAGTGCCATATACGCGTGCAATGGCACATAAATGTGGTTGGCAGTGGCAAATACCGCTGCAAAGCCGCCGTGGTAATGGTTTAGTGTTTTGTAGTAAATACATGAGCGATGATGAGGCCAAAACAGCGCTACTCAATAACGTAGAAGGCAAACCGATTAATGAGCCGCGCGTTATTAAATACCGCACCGGTACACGGCGCAAACATTGGAACAAAAACTGTGTTGCTATTGGCTTGGCAAGTGGTTTTATTGAGCCGCTTGAATCAACCAGTATTCATTTAATTCAGCAAAGCATTATAAGATTAATGCAAAACATGCCAACCAAAGCAATCGAGTCGTGCTATCAAGATGACTTTAATAACAAAATGCGTTTTGAAGCCGAAAACATTCGCGACTTTATTGTACTTCATTACCATGTGACGCAGCGCACCGATAGCGACTTTTGGCTCTACTGTAAAAATATGCCAATTCCAGAGTCGCTTGCCAAACGACTTGAGCTATTTAAGCAAAGCGGGCACGTATATAAAGCAGAGCAAGAGTTATTTGGCGAAGCCTCGTGGTTACAAGTGATGTTAGGGCAAGGGCTAATGCCGCAAAATTATCACCCAATTGTTGATAGCATGAGCAATGATGAGTTAAAACGCTTTTTAGATTCAATAAAAAACCATGTGGCTAAAAAAGCAAATAGTTTACCGAGCCACATCGATTTTATTAATCATTATTGCAAGGCTAACTAAGCACTATGCTAACACTTTGCAATAATTTACAGCCGCAGTATGAGTTGATAGGGCAAGAGCAAACGCCAATTATTATAATTGACGACTACCTGAGTGTGCCGCAAAAACTTATAAACTTAGCTAAAAGTGCTGAGAACAACAGTGGCGAGTTTAAGCCTGACGAACTCACTCAATACCCTGGTTTACGCATGCCGCTGCCAAAGCAATGTGTAGTTGATTACCTAAAGCCGCTTATACAGGGGTTTTATAACGTATTTAATATTGGGCAAACACTTACCCCATACCCAAAAAATAATACCTTATCGTTAATTACTAAAACGGAGCAGCAGCTATCACCAATACAAACCTTGCCACACTTTGATACCAACGATCCTAACTTAATTGCCATTATTCATTACCTTGGCGAAGGCGAGCATGGCGGCACTGGGTTTTTTAGGCATAAAAAAACAGGGTTTGAAACAATAAGCACAAAGCGCAAAAACACGTATTTAATGTATGCTCAACACATCCTTGAACACAGTAAGGTAAAGCCTAGTTACTGCACCACGCAGCACAGTGAGTTTGAGTGCTACAAGCACATAGAATATAAGCCAAATAGGCTTATTGTGTTTCCTGGGTATTTGCTACACACCAGTTTACTTAATACGTCTACCGATATTTCGTCGTGTCCACAAACAGGGCGGCTAACGGCTAATATGTTTGTTCATTTTAAATAGGATTACTATGTCTTTTTCTTTACCTAGATTCGCATATAAAGGTTGGCTATTAAGCTTTGTTGTATTGGCGCTGAGTATGGCAATAGTGCAAAAAAGTAATGCTACAGGGTTTGATACCCTCCCTAAAAAGCAATTTAATGTGCTGCTATTTACAAAAACCGCAGGGTGGCACCATAAGTCGCAAACCGAAGGCGTTAAAGCACTAGAAGGCTTAGCCGATAAGCACTTTTTTAACTTAATTTGGCACGAAGAAAGCCATTATTTTAACGACGATTACTTAAAAAATGTTGATGTAGTGGTATTTTTATCAACCACGGGCGATATTTTAAACCCAAAAGAGCAAGCCGCGCTTGAGCGATTTGTAAAAGCAGGTAAAGGCTTTGTTGGTATTCATAGCGCATCAGATACCGAATACGACTGGGCGTGGTACCAAAAGCTGGTGGGGCGCACCTTTAACATTCATCCTGTTATTCAAACTGGCGTACTAAGTAAAGTACCTAATACTCACTTTATTGGCTTAAACCATATGCCGCAGGAAATGCTTTGGACCGACGAGTGGTACGAGTTTGGGCCCGAGCTAACTAAGTTAAACTACTTACTCACAGTTGATGAGAAAAGTTACAACCCAACTGCCGATTGGGGTAATAACAAAACAGGCTCAGGTATGGGGGCGTTTCATCCTATTTCGTGGTATCACAATTACGATGGCGGACGCTCGTTTTATACAGCCCTTGGACATACTAATGCTGTGTATAAAAGTGAGTTTTTAACAGAGCATATTTATGGCGGAATTTATTGGGCTGCAACGGGTAAGGGGTTAAAAAAGTAGCAATTAATAAATAACCAATAAATACGCTTTTAACACTATTTATGTCGATTTAGGCTGCTTTTTTAAGCGGCCTTTTGTATTTTTTAAGCACTTATTAAACACCTTCACACATTTCACTTAGTTTATAAAACAAACAAATAATTTTGAGAATTTCTTGATCAAATGGTCACAAAGACTATATTAAATTTGCACGCTGATATAATTCAAATAAAGAGGATAAACATGAAAGTATTTTTTAAAATAACAACTTTATTGTTAACCCTAACAAGCTATCAATCACTTGCTGCATTTAATAATAACCATCGAGTGTAGGCGCCGACAGTTCAGGAGCATACCGTAACCTCGCACAAGAAATGGGTAAAACAAATATACAGCAAAAAGTGAATAGTACTTTTGACAATATGTTTGGCTATAACAACACACAACAACTTTACTACCCGTACACCGAAAACGGTGTTTATAAAGCACACTACATAAAAGCAATTAACCCAGACGAAGGCGACGATATAAGAACAGAAGGGCAATCGTGGGGAATGACCGCCGCTGTCATGCTTAATAAACAAGAAGAATTTGATAACCTATGGCGCTTTGCAAAAGCGTATCAAAAAAATCCAGACAATCACCCTGATGTAAAAAAACAAGGCGTTTACGCGTGGAAACTAAAGCTTAATCAAAACGGCTTTGTTTATAAAGTGGATGAGGGCCCCGCTCCCGATGGTGAAGAGTACTTTGCGTTTGCACTACTTAATGCCTCTGCTCGTTGGGGGAATTCTGGTGAGTTTAACTACTACAACGATGCCATTACCATGTTAAACACAATTAAAAATAAGCTGATGGAAAACCAAATAATCCGCTTTTCACCTTACATTGATAACCTAACAGACCCTTCTTATCACATACCTGCGTTTTATGACTACTTTTCAAATAACGTAACTAACCAAGCAGACAAAACTTACTGGCGACAAGTAGCCACAAAAAGTAGAACCTTACTTAAAAACCATTTTACAAAAGTAAGTGGTAGCCCGCATTGGAACTTACCTACATTTTTATCGCGCTTAGATGGCAGCCCTGTTATTGGCTACATTTTTAACGACCAAGCAAACCCAGGTCAATGGTATGAATTTGATGCATGGCGCGTAATTATGAATGTGGGTTTAGACGCGCATTTAATGGGTGCTCAAGCGTGGCATAAAAGCGCAGTAAATAAAGCACTGGGCTTTTTAAGTTATGCAAAAACAAACAACAGTAAAAACTGTTACGAGCAAGTGTATTCGTACGGTGGAGCGCAAAACAAAGGCTGTGCAGGCGAAGGTCAAAAAGCCGCGAATGCAGTAGCGTTACTTGCTTCAACAAACGCTGGGCAAGCAAATGAATTTTTTAACGAATTTTGGTCTTTATCGCAACCAACGGGTGACTACCGTTACTATAATGGTTCGTTATATATGTTAGCTATGCTGCATGTATCGGGCAATTTTAAGTTTTATAACAACACGTTTAATTAAAATAACACTACCTAAGTAGCAAAAACCTAAGCGGCAAAAGCTTAGGTAGCAATAACTTAAATAATAAAAAACCGGTGTAACTAAGTTACACCGGTTTTTGTGCTTAACGAGTGAGCTTAACTTTCTCTTTAATACGTTGCTTAACTAATTTAGCTAATTAGCCAAACCCGCTACTTTTACATCAAGCGTAAACAAGCCCTTAGCGGTGGTTATTAATAACGTTTTGCGATTTTTACCACCAAACGCAAGGTTAGTTACATTAGGGCCCAGTTCAATTTTATCGATAAGTGAGCCGCGTGGCGTGTAAATATTAATAACGCCTTTTTGGTGACTGCTTACGTAAATATTGCCAGCAGAGTCTACTTTTATACCATCGGGTGAGGTTACTTTAATAAAGTCTTCGCGCGGTGAGATATCACCATTTTCATCAATAGTGTATTTGCTGACGCGGTTACTAAAGTCGCCAACATAAAGGGTACGTTGATCGGGCGAGAGCGCAACACCATTGGGCTTTTCAAGAGTAGCGTCAATTAAACTAAGTACGCCTGTATTGCTTAACTTATACACACCGGTATAAGACATTTGCTGAGTGCGTTCGCCTAGTTGCCAATTAGGATCGGTAAAAAATATATCGCCATTTTTATGCATAGTCATATCGTTTGGTGAGCTAAAGCTTAGCCCATCAAATTTATTGACTATTACGGTATTGGTCTTACTTTTTATATTAATTTTAGAAAGCGATTGCGTACTATGGTTAAGCGTATAGAGGCTCTCTCCTTTGGCATACAAGCCATTTGTACCACTGTGTTTTAAATAAGTAGTGATGGTATTAGGCAATTGCAATTTATAAATGGTGGAGTCGGGGCCTAGTGCTTGCAGGCTTGCAAAGTTCATTTCTGAAAAATAAAACGCATTGTCATGGCTTGACCACGTTGGGCCTTCTAAAAACAAAAAATCGTCACTAACAAGTGTGGGTATTACGCCCTTTATTAGCGGTGATTGCTCATTGCTTTGGCTGTTTACAGCGTTTAACAAAGCTGGGTTTTGAAGTTGTTGTGCCAGCGCTGCTCTATTAAAACAGAGCATTAATACAACTAAGCTTAGCGTTTTTTTGTGTGTTTTTAGCATAGACGTTTACTCAGGTTTGTTTAATTTATAAATAATGGTCACATTGACTATATCATTTATTTTTTTCGTTGTATGATATTTATCGAAAATAATAACGATTCAACGGAGCACACACATGCATAAAAAACACACACTCAGCCTGCTTTTACTTGCAGGATCATTAAGCGTAAACGCTGCACAAGACCCAGCCCTTAAAAACACCTTTGCAGACTCATTCAAAATGGGGGTTGCTGTAAATCAAGATATAGTGACAGGTCAAAACACCGCCGCACAGTCAATTATTGCTAAGCAATTTAATACAGTGACGCTTGAAAATGCTATGAAAGCAGAAGTAATTTACCCACAGCAAGGTAAGGTTGATTTTAGTGGTGCAGATGCGTTTATAGATTTTGCCAAGCAAAATAACATGTTTACGGTAGGGCACACCTTAGTGTGGCATAACCAAACGCCTGACTGGTTTTTTACAAATAGCAAAAATGAGCCAAATACCCCTGCAGAGCAGCTTGAGCAAATGCGCAAACACATAGAGCTGGTAGCAGGGCGCTATAAAAACAAAGTAGATGCGTGGGATGTAGTAAACGAAGTAATAGCTGATGACGGCTCTTATCGCCCAACTGTGTGGGTTAACCGCATAGGTAATGGTGATACGATGGTAAAAGCCGCGTTTAAATACGCCCAGCAGTATTCACCTAATACTGAGCTTTATTACAACGACTTTAATGCATGGCGACCAGAAAAAAGAGACGGCATTATACGTATGATCAAAATGCTGCAAAAAGAAGGAATTCGAATCGACGGCATAGGCATACAAGCGCACTGGGGGCTTAATTTTCCTAAAATGCAATATATTGAACAAGCCATTGACGCCTACGCCGCGCTGGGTATAAAAGTGATGATCACCGAGCTTGATATAGACGTGCTGCCGTTAACAAAAGAGGGGCAAATTACCGGCACCGATATGATGAAACCACAATTTCAGCTAGAAGAGTTTGAAACCTACCTCGACCCATACAAAAATGGCTTGCCGAGCGACGCAGAAGCGCAATTAAACGCCCGTTATAAAGCCTTGTTTGAACTGTTTTATGCAAAACGCGACAAAATAGACCGCGTAACCTTTTGGGGATTACACGATGGTATGTCGTGGAAAAACGACTACCCAATCCCAAACAGAACAAACTACCCATTACTATGGGATCGTAATTTAAACCCTAAACCGATTATTAAAACCATTGCTGAAGTAGTTCAGTAAACCGCATTGTGTAGTCAAAGCCGAGTATTTAAAAATACTCGGCTTTTTTGTTGAAGAAGCAATAATATTTAGATTCGGAAGTCTCAATTTCTGGCAATAAATCGTCTAAACCTTTCATTTATCTTGACTTGATAGAAAAATCATCGAAAATTAGCTCAACTTCAAACATATTTGCACCCACAATTATGTTCTTAATAAGGATGTTTAGTGAAAAAAATAACAGAGAAACAACGTCAATGCGATGTTAGAAGAGTCATTAATGAACGAAAAAGACATTCTTGTTCAAATAAAATGAGCAATGTTTCTGAAAGGGAGCAACGATGTAATGCTTCCGTTTGGCAAGATGTGAATGAATGGATCTCAAAAGAAATTAGCTGCGGTTTAAAAGTTACTAATGATATGAGAGGAAAAAAGCTAAAATATAATGGGATTGTTATTCATTTACCTAAGACGATGAACTTCTCTAATAATCAAGACGAAACAGTTCAGTGTTTGACTGCAATAAGAAAGTTAGTCTCTGTTTTTGAAGTCTATAAATCTAGAAAAATCCCTCATAAAGCATATAAACTGAGAAGTGTTAACTTTGATTCTTTAGCTAGTATATCGACATCAGCAGCTCTCGTACTTACTGCTGAAGTGTCAAAATGGAATATTTCAATCAAGAAAAAATTAAAACCACAGGTTGAAAAATGGCACGAAGATATATATATACAGTTTGAACAGTTAGGATTTTTTGATCTTTTTGATAATAAACCTGAGAAATCAGTTATTTCCCAAAAAAGCTCTCCAGATGTAGACTTCGTAAGGTATGTTCGAGGTCAATGTGGTAATTCTGATGAGGCTAAAGATAAGAAAAAAGAATTAAAAGCAGAGATTTCTAAATTAGTTGGTGCAAAAGTAGATAAGTGGACTATTTTGCATAGTGGCCTAACCGAAGCGGTAACAAATGTAACACATCATGCATATCCAGGAAGTAAGTCCTGCGAGGAAAAGTCTTGGTATTTGACAGGGTCTTTTAATAAGTCGACCAATGAAATGAAAATTGCTTTTTACGATCAAGGCGTAGGTATCCCAAATTCTTTACCCGCATCAGAAATATGGGAAAAAGTGTTATCTTATTTTACTAAGCTTAATATTCCTTCAGCAGAGCATAAAAAACATGCGAGGCTTCTAGAAGCTGCTGTTTCTATTGATCGAACAAGCACAATGCAAACAGATAGAGGGAAAGGTTTACAAGACTTATTAGAGTTTATTCGAGAAAGGAAAGCAGGTTATTTGTCTATCTTAAGTTATCATGGACTTTATAAATGTTGGATTGACAAAGGTAAAGAACAATCAAAAACTATAAGTATGGTCAGGCCTCTAAATGGTACACTTATAGTCTGGAACGTAAAACTTAGCTAATGGCACATTTAAAATGAAAACTCTATTTATTGGCAAGCAATTCTCAGATGATCCAGCTGGAAGATACTACACAGATGGAGATGGTAATGGTGAAGAATTTAGAGAAGAAGTTCTAAAACCAATTCTAGCTGCAGGAAAACCTTTTAAAATCAATATAGATGAAAACGTCGAGGGTTACGGCTCTTCATTCTTAGTTGAAGCATTTGGAGGTTTAGTAAAACATGGTTACTTTGATAAAGAGTATATTAAGTCAAAAATTGAGGTGGTTTACCAAGATACTGATTTTAAATTCTACGCAGATAAAATTTATAAGTATCTTGATGAGGCTAAATATAACTCGATGGAATATATCACATCTAAAAAAACAGCAGTCGATGAAAAAAGATACAATGATTCGATTGATAAAAGTTTCATAAAAGAATTTTTGTAGGTAAATAGTATGAGTTATACGGAAGTAACAAATACGCAGGATGTTGATAAGACTTTAGAAAGTTTAATTAATGAAAATCATGAGAATGAGATAATAACAGCTGTAGATTCATTTACCGATCTTAAGCATTATATTGAAGAAGAGCTTTGTGGATTAAATGAAAATATATCTAATTTAAATACTGCTTCTGTTGAAATAAAAAGAAATATGATTGATAAGGAACATTATCAATTATTCATAAATAAGTTAGATACTAGTTTTATTCAGTATTCTGAAAACCAAAAAGAAAATACATCAAAACTAGTTGAAGCAATCTCAAGTGTCCCAGATGGTTCATATTCCCTTGCTATAACCTCAGGTGTGATAGGAGCCATCGTAGCTGCTATTGCAGCTTTATCTGTCAATTATTTTTATCAAAAATATATTAATAATGAGAATAAAAAATCACATTTTGCAGATATTTCAATTTCTATTTTGGATAGTTTTGAAAAAACAGCAATTTTATACTGGATTGAAGATAAAATTGCTGATGAAAAAGCTCATAACTATAATTCAAAGGAAATGGAACGTTTAGAATTAAAAATAAAGTCTGAATTTACTGTGCTTAGAGCAAGTTTAGGTGAATTTCTTTCATCTTTGTCGGAAAAAGAATTTCAACAAAAAACTAAAGTAACTGAGATCATTGAAAAAGTTTACGATCTAGCTACTGGTAGTAGTTTTGAAACTGTAGATAAGAAATGTGATAAATCAATAGCTGCAAAAATATCTACTCAAACGGCTAGGTTAAAATCTATACTTTTGAAGTTTTCTCAGCATACAAAATAAAATTCTTAAGAGCTAAACACTACTTGTAAAACACAGCCTGATCTAATATCAGGCTGTTTGTTTCCTCTAAAAGCGAAGCGCCTCTTAACCTCTTTGTGCATAATTCACTTAGTCTACCTCACTAAAAAACTAAAAAACTAGAAAGCCACTAAAAAACTACTTAGCCTGATACCTCACTACCACAAATTTAAGCGGCACATCGCCGTTGTTATAAATGCCGTGTACGTCATTAGGCGCTGCAAATAAAATATCTCCGGTGTGAGCTGTCTGGCTTTTGCCATTAAGCGTCCACGTGCCAGAGCCCTCGAGAATCATTAGGTATTCTTCATCAGGATGCTGGTGGGCTGGGTGTATTTCGTTATTAGGTTTAATAACCGCAACGCCCGTAATAGCGCCTTTGGTGAGTGGTGTATCGCCATAAAAGTAAGTATGAAAATCGCCGCCTTCGTAGTGAGTAATGTGCGCATCTTTTTGACTCACAATAGCTGATGTAAGTTGTGTGGGTTTATCTGCTGCGTTTACAGGCAATGCTATGGTGGCTGCGGTTGTAAGTAATACGCCGGTTACACAATGTTTAACTGTTAAATGATTCATGGTTGTTATCCTTATTATTTAGCGCTTAGGTTAATTAAATAAACCCAGTCGTTGTTAGGTGTGTTGGGTGGTGTTGCCAGTTGTGTACTCGTTGCGGTATTTACACAAAAGCGTTTGCCGTTTATGTAGTTGTTAGTTCGTGGATTAAACCAGTCGAGTGTATAGCAGGCGTTTGGTAATGTGACCTGAGCTTGGCTTGCGCTACTAAAATAAAATAAGTAAAACGCTGAGTTATCACTTAACGCCCAGCCTGTTTTTGTAAGCTCTGGGGTGGGTGTAAGCTTTGTAAATGGCACGTATTTTTGAAAAAAAGCAACGGCGTTGGTCATCGCTAAATAGTAATCTTTGTAAGGCGTTAAATCTTGTTCAACAAGGTCGCCGCCACCGCCTAAATAAAACTCAATACCTGCGCCACCTGCCATAAATGTGGCCCACACGTTACTTTTACGCCACGTATCTACATTGTTTGCATACTCATAAATATAGGCTTCGTCCATGGTGATCACCCACGGGTGAGGATTGTTTTGAGTAAGCTGGCGGTACTTTAAAACATCGCTATAAGTAGTGTTTGTTTTAAGTTCACCTTGTAAGCTTGCGCCTGTGTAGGCGGGGTAACCCAAAATATTGTCGTTTGGTTTATCGTAAATGTGGTAGTCGAGCGACGGGCCATTGTGGACAACAATATGCTCAGGATAGTAGGTGAGTGATTGGAAGTAATCGGCAAATTGCTTTCTTTGTTTTGTGGTATTAGCTTTTTGTTGTTTATCGTCGCCGCTTGGATCTTGCCAGCCGTTTTCTTCGCCTATATTCCACGTGGTTGCTAAATGATAGCCAAAGCGGGCAAATAACTCGCGATAGTAAATTTTACGACTAACAGCAAAGTCGTTTTTAAACTGGCTTTCGTTCCATTCAAACAGTGATTCGTTTTCGGTTTCGCTCATTACAAAGTGAGTCATTATGCCTTTTTGCTGCATGTGGCTAAATACAATATCCCATTGAGCTAATTTAGATACATCGTAGCGTGTGGTTTGGGTTTTGCTAAGCCATGGCCAAACTTGGTCGCCATCGCCGTAGGCGTTCATGGTTAAAAAGTAATACGCGTTAATGTTAAGCGACGCTAAATAATTTATTAGCCCAATAATGCCTTTAGAAGATTGATGAGTACTGTTATCAGTCTCTGTATTGGTTGTTTGCCATGTAGGGTCGCTATTTTGCCAATGCTTTATATGCGCTTGGTAGTTACGCTTTGTGGGAGTGGCATCAAACCCTGAAAAGCCAAGCAGCACTTCGGGGCTGTTAGCCCCTGCTTTTAAAGAGTACTTTTTTGAGCCATTAAACTGCAAATAAGGTTTATTAACGTATTCAAGCTTACCTTTGCTTTTAAAGTCTTTACTGCTGGATGACTTAGTGGCGGCGGTAACATTAAACTCGCCTGTTTGTTTATCAAAAAATCCGGCTGATTGCTCATTTGTAACAGTATTTAATGGCACGCTTGCGATATTACTGCCTTTAACAAATGAGAGTGTATAGCGCCATTTGCCAAGCTCGTTGGGCGAAAACAAAACCTGCCATTTGTTGCCTGCTGTTGCATGTGTTTGAGCAGTGTTTGCATCGGCTGCATAATATCCAGGTACTGTATATTGCTTATTAGTGGGGCTGGTAAATGTGGCGTCTAAGCGGTAATCGGTAAAAGGGTTAGGCGTGGCAAGCTCGCTGGTGTGCGGGCCTTCAAGGGTTAAGCTAAATTTATGCCAAATAGGCACGTGAGTGCTGGTTTGCTCCGCGCGAATTAGGGCGCTGAATATAAATGAGGCGAAAAATGCGCTAATTAACAGAAGCCGTTTTATTGTTATTTTTTTCATGTGTGTCCTTGCTAATTTTATTGCTAGTAAAGTGTGTGATTAAGGAATATGTACTGTGTTATTTTTGTTCAGTCTATTTTAATAAAACGTTGTTGTCAAAAAGACTATATGGTGTTAGGTTTACGTTGCACACTAAAAAACACACAACAGGTAAACCATGCATAAAAATAAACTTACAATTGCTATTTTATTAGGAATGTCGAGCCTTGCACTTGGCTGTAATAGCTCAGCAGAGCAAAGCAAACCAACATTAAAAGCGCCGGAGCAATTAACGCTTAAAGCGCAATTTAAAGAGCACTTTAAAATTGGCACAGCGATTAGCCGAGACCAAATATTAGGGGCTTTGCCTGAAGATTTAAATGTGGCTAAAACGCAATTTAATACCTTTACGCCAGAGAACTCAATGAAGTGGGAGCGTATACACCCAGAGCTTGAAACCTACGATTTTGAAGCCGCTGATGCGTTAGTTCAGTACGCACAAGAGAACAACCAAGAATTAGTTGGGCACACATTAGTGTGGCATTCGCAAACGCCTGACTGGGTTTTTGAAGACGAACAAGGCGAGCCGCTAACCCGCGATGCATTACTTAAGCGTATGCAAAACCATATTAATGCAGTTGCAGGGCGCTATAAAAACCGTATTTTTGCATGGGACGTGGTAAACGAAGCACTTAACGAAGACGGCACACTGCGTGAATCTAAATGGAGCACCATTATTGGTGACGACTTTATAGAATATGCGTTTAAATACGCTAAGCAGGCAGCGCCTAATGCCAAGTTATATTACAACGACTATAACTTGTTTAAGTCAGAAAAAAGAGCTGGTGCAATTGCGCTTATTAAAAACTTGCAAAATAAAGGTATTCAAATTGATGGAATTGGTATGCAAGCGCATTATTCCCTTGATAACCCAGAGCTTTCGTTAATGGAAGACTCTATTGTCGCATACGCTGCCACAGGTATTGATGTGATGATAACCGAGCTTGATATTTCGGTATTGCCATTCCCAGAAGGTGAAGAACAAGGGGCTGATATTTCGTTAGATATTGCGCTGCAAGAGCGATTTAACCCATACCCGAATGGTTTGCCTAGTGAAGTAAACACCCAGTTAGGCGAGCGCTATAAAGCCGTGTTCGACATACTTAAAAAACATGACGATAAAGTAAGCCGCGTTACTTTTTGGGGCATAAGCGATGCACGCACTTGGCGTAACGATTGGCCAATGCAAGGGCGCACCGATTACTCATTATTAATTGACCGTGAGCTAAAACTTAAAAGCTTTGTAAGCGATTTATAATCGCACTAAACATTTAACCTCCCGCAAAGGATCGCTTAATAGCGATCCTTTTTTGGTTTATAAAATAGCTATTTTTTATTGGTTTTAGTTAAGCAGTAACTAATATGCGTTTGCAAAGGCACTTGTGGTGTTAAATAGCTAAATGGGAAGAGTGGGTTATTAGGGCTGTCGGGGCAAAATTGCGGCTCTAGGCAAATACCGTCAAATTGGTTAAACGGGCTTTTTAAATGCTGCCCTGTATATACCTGAATAGCAGGGTAGTTAGAAAGCACACTCAGCATTACTTTTTCATCAGCGCTTGTAAGCGTTGCGTGTTGCTTATTGGTTTGCAGATTAAGTACTTGCTCGGTTACAAAGTTATGATCGAGTTTATCGGTTTTATTAAGCACCCGCGCATTTGTGTAGTCAAAAGTTGTATTTGCTACAGGGGCTATTAAACCTGTGGGAATGGCGTTTGTATCTACGGGGGTATAATGCGCGGCGGCCAGTTTTAATGTATGCCCTTGTGCGCTGTTAGTAATGCCATTTAAATTAAAATATGGGTGCGCTGTTGGCCCTGCAATGGTTTTTTTATTACTGGTAATCGTAAATTTAATATCAAGATTACTTTGGTTTTTACTGTTAGTGGTAAAGGTATACAGCACGTTAAATATAGTTTTACCGGGGTAGCCGTTGTAACCATCAGGCAGGGTAATACATAAACTTAATGCATTTTTTTGATGATAATCGAGCTGCCAAAATAAGTCGCTTAATGCTTTTTGGCCGCCGTGAAGTTGGTTTACGCCTTCGTTTTTATTAAGTGCATAGGTTTTATCATCAATGTTTATTTGGGCGTTACTTAGCCTGTTTGCATAAGGGCCGGCTACAGCGCCTAAGTAAAACGTGTCGTTTAAATAGTCATTAATATTAGAATAGCCAAGTATAATATTTCGTTTTTTATTATCAACATGGGTAATCCAGCTGGTAAGCCGGGCACCGTAGTTAATAATAGAAATAGTGTCGTTTGCTTCATTACTTAGTGTGTATTGAACAATTGAAGTTGTCATGTTGGTTACTCTTTTAATTGTTCGTTCTGGCTTTTTTAATTTCTTCTTTTACGATTGGGTACAGATCGTATGTTGGATAAAACTCAGTGCTGTAGGCTTTCCAGCCATAACGTTCAATCGATAAATTTACTTTTGGTAATAACGCTGCTGGAAAGCGCAAGGTAACAACTTGCCCTATGCCCATCATTACTTTCCAAGATTCTACTGTTGCGCCTTCTGGCGGGAAGTGTTTGTAAAAGTTAGCGTTGTTGAGTATTTCTTTTATTTCAGAGAGGTTTTTTGATTGGTCGTGCTTTAAAAAAATCGTTAGCATTAGTTCATCATTTTGCTCGTCACTTGCCCATGCGTTAAAACTAGTACTTGCACTAAAAAGTATAATTAATAGTAAATATTTCATAGTTCACCTTTGTTAGTTAATTATAAAAATGCGCCGAGCTTTGAAAGGCTTAGCGCATTAATTGGATAAAGTTTGGATTATTTAGCGCATTACGCGTACTAAATATTAAGCGTTCGCTTTAATTAACGCCTGCGCGGTGCTCACTACGTTTTGGGTGGTAAAGCCAAAATGCTCTAATAACACGTTACCTGGCGCCGACTCACCAAAAGTGCTCATACCAATTACTTTGCCTTGTAAGCCTACATATTTTAGCCAGTAATCTTGGTGTGATGTTTCAATTGCAATACGGTTTGCTACCGAGTTTGGCAATACACTTTGCTTGTAATCGTCTGATTGTAGATCAAACAATGTGGTGCTTGGCATTGATACCACACGCACTGCAACGCCTTGTGCTGTCAGCTCTTTTGCGGCTTGCATTGCTAAATCAACTTCAGACCCCGTTGCAATTAAAATAAGCTCAGGCGCTTTATTGCTTTCGCTAAGAATATAGCCGCCTTTTTCTATGTCGCTAATTTGCTGAGCGGTACGTGGCTGGTGGTTGAGCCCTTGGCGACTAAAAATAAGCGCCGTAGGTTGCTGCTGATTTTGTATCGCGTTTTTCCACGACACTGCAGTTTCTACTGCGTCACATGGGCGCCATGTGACTAGGTTTGGCGTCATACGTAGGTTGGCTAGTTGCTCAATAGGTTGGTGAGTTGGACCGTCTTCACCTTGGCCAATAGAGTCGTGGGTATACACAAATATATTTTGAATACCCATAAGTGCCGACATTCTTACTGCGTTACGGGCGTATTCCATAAACATTAAAAATGTAGCACCGTAATTAATAAAACCACTGTGCAGTGATATGCCATTCATAATGCCGCTCATACCAAACTCGCGCACGCCATAAAACAGGTAATTACCGCTGGCGTCATCTGCGCTTATGCCTTTAGAGCCAGACCACAGCGTTAAGTTAGAACCGGCTAAATCGGCAGAGCCACCCAGTAACTCTGGTAAATGCGGGGCAAAGGCTTCAATGGTGTTTTGCGAGGCTTTTCGGCTGGCAATGTTAGCGGCGTCTTTGTTGCACTGTGCAATATAGTTGTTTGCAATAGCTTCGAAGTTGTCAGGAAGGGTGCGTTTAATTACGCGTCGCTCAAATTCTTTAGCAAGCTCTGGGTGGCTTTTGGTGTAGTCGCTAAACAGTTGCTGCCATTGTTTTTGTTTTTTATCACCGCTTTGTTTAGCGTCCCAATGGGCGTAAATATCATCACTGATACTAAATGCTTCATTTGGTAGGTTTAAAAATTTGCGCGCCGCAGTTATTTCGTCATTACCTAATGGTGAGCCATGGCAGTCGTGCGAGCCTGATTTATTTGGCGAGCCAAAACCAATCACGGTTTTACAACAAAGTAGGTTAGGTTTATCGCTCACTTGTTTGGCTTGTGCAATGGCGCTTGCAATTTGCTCTGGGTCGTGGCCGTCTATATCTTTTATTACATGCCAGCCGTAAGCGTCAAAGCGTTTAGCGGTGTCGTCGGTAAACCAGCCCTCAACGTGTCCGTCGATAGATATGCCGTTATCGTCCCAAAAAGCAATAAGTTTACCCAGGCCTAATGTGCCTGCAAGCGAACATGCTTCGTGCGATATGCCTTCCATTAAACAGCCATCACCCATAAAACAGTAAGTGTAATGATCTACAAGATCAAAACTCTCTTTGTTAAATTGCGCTGCTAGGGCTTTTTCGGCAATAGCCATACCTACGGCATTTGATAAACCTGCGCCAAGCGGACCTGTGGTTGTTTCAACACCTGGGGTATAACCGTATTCAGGGTGACCTGGGGTTTTTGAATGCATTTGCCTAAATTGTTTAAGCTCACTAAGTGGTAACTCGTACCCGCTTAAATGCAATAAAGAATAAATAAGCATAGAGCCGTGACCGTTACTAAGTACAAAGCGGTCTCGGTTTGGCCAATTTGGATCGGTTGGATTGTGGTTTAAAAAATCGTTCCACAGTACTTCGGCTATATCGGCCATACCCATAGGTGCGCCCGGATGCCCTGAGTTTGCTTGCTGTACCGCATCCATACTGAGTGCGCGAATGGCATTAGCAAAAGGCGCACGAGAAGAAAGTTGAGTCATGTATTACCTCAAATAAAATTAAAAAAGCCCGCACGTTATGTGGCAGGCTTGAGGGAAATTAGTTTAGTAAGTCTTCAACCAATTTAGCCAAAATACGCTGATCTTTGGCAAAGTTACGAATACCTTCACCGAGCTTTTCGCTGGCCATTGGATCTTCGTTGTGCTGCCATAAAAATTGCTCGTGGGTGAGTGGGGTTATGTCGCTTTGCGGTGCTTTGGCAATGTTTGCAGCGTTAAGCTTTGTAACTAGTTCACCTTCTTGGCTTTGTAAATCATTGAGTAATGATGGCGAGATAGTCAGTAAATCGCAGCCAGCAAGTTCGATTATTTCCTGGGTATTTCTAAAGCTTGCGCCCATTACCACGGTTTTATAATCGTACTTTTTATAGTACTGATAAATACCTGTAACCGACTTCACACCAGGATCTTCGCTTGGGGTGTATTCTTTATTATCGCGGGCTTTGTACCAATCAAGAATACGACCAACAAACGGAGATATAAGCGTTACGTTAGCTTGTGCGCACGCAATGGCTTGAGCCATCGAAAAAAGCAGTGTTAGATTACACTTAATGCCTTCTTTTTCTAATTGTTCGGCGGCTTTAATGCCTTCCCACGTTGAGGCAAGTTTAATAAGTACGCGGTCTTTTGAAATACCCGCTTGCTCGTAAAGTGAAATAAGCTTACGCCCTTTGGCAATACTTGATTGGGTATCAAACGATAAACGCGCATCTACTTCGCTCGATATACGCCCAGGTATTATTTTTAGTATTTCACAGCCAAAGTTAACAATAAGTTGGTCGCAAACAGCATCAACGTCGCTTCCTGCTTTACTTATAGCGTCTTCAATTAAATGTTTATATTGAGGTAATTTTGCAGCTTGTAAAATTAATGAGGGGTTGGTTGTTGCATCAACCGGTTGTAGGGCCTTGATTGACTCTACATCGCCACTGTCGGCAACGACCGTGGTTACTTTTTTGAGTTGTTCTAACAAGTTCATAATGATGTACGCCTCGGCTTTAAAACCGAGGCGATGTCCTTATACGTAGCGGTTAACAATATTCTCAAGCAGCTCTTGTCGGCCCGAAACTTGCTTAGGATCGATGTTGTTTTCGTGTACTAACGCAGCAAGGCTCTCAAGTGATTGTTCACCTTTTAAAATGCTTTGGCCTAGGTCTTCTTTCCAACCAGCGTAACGTTTTTTAACAAAATCAGTCAGCTCGCCACCTTCAATCATTGCTGCTGCATTGAGTAATGCTTTAGCCATCGTATCCATACCGCCAATGTGGCCAATGAATAAGTCATCACGCTCACACGATTGACGACGAAGTTTAGTATCAAAGTTAAAGCCGCCCGTTGTAAAACCGCCATTCTTTAAAATTTCGTAAACGACAAGTGTGCACTCAGCTACATCGTTAGGGAATTGATCTGTATCCCATCCGTTTTGCATATCACCACGGTTAGCATCAATACTACCCATAATGCCTTCTGCGCAAGCAACGGCAATTTCGTGGTGGAAGCTATGACCCGCAAGTGTTGCGTGGTTTGCTTCAATGTTTACTTTAATTTCGTCTTGTAAGCCGTGCTTGTGTAAAAAGCCTGCAACCGTTGCTGTATCGTAATCGTACTGGTGCTTAGTTGGCTCTTGTGGTTTTGGCTCAATTAATAATGTGCCTTTAAAACCAATTTTTTTCTTGTGCTCTACAACCATTTTCAAAAAGCGTGCGTACTGCTCGCTTTCTTGCGCAAGGTCTGTATTTAGTAGTGTGTCGTAACCTTCACGACCACCCCAAAGTACGTAGTTTTCGCCGCCTAAACGATGCGTAATTTCCATTGCATGTTTAACTTGCGCTGCTGCATATGCATACGTATTAGGATTAGGGTTTGTTGCACCACCGGCACAAAAACGTTTGTTTGAGAACAAGTTAGCAGTACCCCACAGTAGTTTTACGCCTGTGCGCTGCATTTCTTTTTCGATAATGTTAGCTATGTGCGTTACGTTATCGTGGCTTTCTTGTAGTGTTTTGCCTTCTGGAGCAATATCAACATCATGAAAACAAAAGTAAGGTACGCCTAGTTTTTCGAAAAACTCAAAAGCCACTTTTACTTTTTGTTCAGCAAGTTCTAATTGGTTGCCTACAGGTTGGATCCAAGGGCGGTCAAACGTACCTTCACCAAAAATATCAAACCCTGTAGAACAAAAGTTATGCCAGTAACAGGCTGCAAAACGTAAATGTTCTTTCATTGTTTTGCCAAGCACTACTTGGTTTTCGTCGTAATAACGAAATGCAAATGGGTTTTTAGAGTTTTCACCCTCAAATTTAATTTTTTCAACGTTTGTGAAAAATTGCTCGCTCATATTGTGCTCCATTAATTTTATAATAGTGTTTTAAAAGTATGTTTTTACACTTTGATAAAGTGCTTTGTATGTTGTGTATTGCTGTGCGTAAAAATCTTGCATAACTGGATTTGGTTCAATGGTTTGCGTAACTTTACCCTTAACACATACCTGTTGTGCTGGGCATTGCTCTGTGGCTACTCTGGCCAATCGTGCTGCGCCAAATGCAGGGCCAACTTCTGATCCTTCTCGGTAAGTTAGAGGGCGATTAAGTACACTTGCGAGGATTTCTCCCCACAGTGAGCTTTTAGCGCCACCACCAATAACGGTTACATCGTCAATTTGTGCGCCAGCATCAAGCAGTACTTGTTGGCCATCGGCAAAAGCAAAGGCAACGCCCTCGAGTACTGCACGGCCAAGGGTTGCTGCATCGGTGTCGCTGTCTAAACCAAAAAACACGCCTTTTGCGTTGGGGTTATTGTGCGGCGTGCGCTCACCGGTTAAATAAGGCAAAAATATCACTGAGCTTGGTATGCTAAAGTCGGATTTACTTACTTGTTCAAGGAGTGCGCCTTCGTTTTCAAAACCGGTTAATTGAGTCACCCAGGTTAAACAGCTTGCTGCGCTTAACACCACTGACATTTGGTGCCAGGTGTTTTCAATACAATGACAAAAAGTATGTACTGCGCCTTCTGGGTTAGGCAGGTATTTTTCGTTGGCAACAAAGTAAACACCCGAAGTACCTAACGATAAAAATGCTTGTTTTGGCTTTACTACACCAACACCTGCAGCGCCTGCAGCATTATCGCCACCACCTGCAACAACAGGCACTTGTTCCATACCCCATTTAGCAGCAACTTGGGCTGTTAATTTGCCAGTAATTTGTGTGCCTTCAAAAAGGGTAGGCATGTGCTGCTCTGTTAAGTCGCAAGCGCTGAGCATTTTTTGAGACCATGCTCTCTTTTCTACGTCTAGCCACAGTGTGCCTGCAGAGTCAGACATGTCTGATGCAAAATCACCGGTCATTAAAAAGCGTAGGTAGTCTTTTGGTAGTAATACTTTGGCTACTTTTGCAAAGTTTTCTGGTTCAAACTCTTTTAACCACACCAATTTAGGCGCAGTAAAACCAGGCATTGCTATGTTGCCGGTAATATTACGAGAATTTGGTTCGCGTTTTTCAAGCTCTACACATTGTGCTGCACTGCGCCCGTCGTTCCATAAAATGGCTGGGCGAATAATGTTATTGTTTTTATCAAGCAGCGTAGCGCCATGCATTTGCCCAGAAAGGCCCACAGCCTTTACCGATTTTAGTAATGCAGGGTGAGTATTTTTAAGCTCCTCGATTGCACTACAGGTAGCAAGCCACCAATCTGTAGGGTTTTGCTCAGAAAAAAGTGGTGCTGGGCGTGAAACGCTTAAAGATCCACTTGCTTGAGCAAGCAATTGGTCTTGCTCGTCTAAAATAATTACTTTTACACCTGAAGTGCCTAAATCGATACCAAGGAACATGAATGTGATACTTAATGTTGTTTTAGTGTTAGCGCTAACATTAATGATTTGATATTGTTAAGTCAAGCTAGTTTTAAACTATGTTTAACAATTAATTTGCAAGTTTATTGCTTGGTTGTTGGAGTTCACTTAAATTTCTTTTTAAGATCATAAGGAAACACTATGAAAAAAATAAACTGGGGTATTGTTGGTTGTGGCCGAATTGCTGCACAATTTTGTGAAGACTTAGCACATACAAATAATGGTGTTGTGTACGCAGTTGCAGCAAGAAATGGAGATGATGCAACCGCTTTTGCGAGCAAGTATGGTACGGCCAATGCTTACGAAGGGTATCAGGCATTATTTGACGATAAAAACGTTGATGTAGTTTACATTGCGACCCCGCATAACTTTCACTTTAAAAATGCCAGCGATGCTATTAAAGCAGGTAAGCATGTATTGTGCGAAAAGCCCATTACGGTTTCGGCTGAAGAGTGCAAGCAGTTGTCTTTACTGGCTAAAAAGCACGACGTATTTTTAATGGAAGCCATGTGGACGTACTTTTTACCTGCAATACAAAAAGCAAAACAATGGGTAGAGCAAGGGCGAATTGGCACTATTAAACATGTTAAAGCTGACTTTGGCTATCCTGTGCCTTTTAATCCCGATGGGCGTGAATACAACCCAGATTTAGCGGGCGGTTGTTTACTTGATATGGGAATTTATCCGCTGGCTATCGCTAATTACTTTTTAAATAACGACCTTGAAAACTTACACGTAAGAGCAAATATTCGTTACAAGGGCGTGGAAGACGATGTACTTATTACTGCTAATTGTGGCGATGTAATGGTGAGCTTAGCAACGTCATTTCAATGCCGGTTAGGGAATGGCGCGTATATCATTGGCGACAAAGGCTATATAAAAATACCTGATGCATTTAGGGCTTATGAGTGCTCCTTGTATGAGCTTGATGATTTAATTGAGCATTTTGAAGATGGCAGGCTGTCACAAGGTTATAGCTTTGAAGCCCAAGAAGTAGGGCGCTTACTGAGCGAAAACAAACGAGAGAGTGACATTATGAGCCACTCTCAAAGTTTACTTTTACAATCACAAATGGAGCGTATTAAAGCCCTGTTTTAAAAGAGTTTTGAATGAGCTTTAAAGCAGTTTCAAAAAGCTTTCAATCAACTAATAAACTTAACTGGCGGCGATTTATTCGTCGCTAGGTTCGTCATAATTAAAAAATGAAAAGTGAGCTTCTTTATTTCTCCCCGATAAGTCTTGGCACGCCATACCAACAAAAGCGCCGGTAAAACACGGGCGATACCCTTGCGGTGATTGCTGCACGTAATCATCAGATAAAATACTGCCATCGAGCACTGGACCAAACTTTATCCAGCAGTTTTTTTCGGTGGCGTAGTAAAACTGCAGCTGAGCGCCATTAAAATCAGCTTTTAAGTAAACAGGTTTGTTTGTTTTAAGCAAAAGCGGTGCAACAGGCGTGCTTGTTTGGTATTTATCGCAGCTTATTATATTTAAATAACGTGGTGTGGTTTCATCGCCTACATCGCCGCCGCTTATATGCAAATAGTAGTAGTGAGCGGTGTTGTAATAACATACTAGCCCCGCCATTTGCTGAAAACTGCTCGGCGCAAAATCAACGCATGTGCTGCTAACAGTATGATGAGCCTGTACACGCCTGGCAATAAAACTTTGCTGATGCAATGAGCATAAAGACTCTTTTCCCACTAGGGTGAGCGATGCTTTTTGAGTATTTTTATACACCCAGCTTTTGCACATGGGCATACGCAATGACTGAAAATCAACAGTCAGATCATCTTTACTAAAATCAATATGTGTTGTGGGTTGCGGCTGTGGGTTTAGTGTTAAACCTTCAACGGGTACGTGTACTCTGGGGGCTTTATTTGTGTGTTTTGCATAAGGCCAGCCATCTTCTTTCCAGATTATTTGCTCAATCCCTGTTTCACGCCCTGTAATGCAGCGGCCACGCTCAGACAGCGGTCTTGATGTTAAAAATACCGTGTACCAATCACCGGTTTGTGTTTGAAAAAAATCTCCATGGCCACATTTTTGTAGCGTATTACTCGGCTCGTGGGCTGCTGTAATAACGGGGTTGTGCGGGTGTACTTGGTAAGGGCCAAATACGTTTTTAGCACGCGCTACACTAATGCAGTGTTCATACCCAGTGCCACCTTCAGCGGTAATTAAATAGTAGTAATCGCCGCGTTTTAAAATATGCGGGCCTTCAGTGCAACCAAGTTCTGTGCCTGAAAATATAGGTTTAACATCGCCTATTAATTTATTGGTTTTTAGGCAAAGCTCTTGCATTACTATACCACCAAATAGTGCGTTATTACGGTGATCAACCAGCATGTTTAACAAATAGCTTTTACCGTCATCATCGTGAAAAATAGACGGATCAAAACCGCTAGAATTTAAGTAAGTCGCTTGTGACCAGTTACCGGTGATATCAGTGGTTGATACAAAATAGTTTGGTGTGTCTTTGTAAGGGCCATCAAAGCTTTTTACATTGGTATATACCAAATAAAAACGGCCATTGTTGTAACTAAGTTGCGGTGCCCATACGCCGCAAGAGTCGGGCACTCCTCGCATATCGAGTTGCTCTACGGTGTTAAGTGCTTGGCCTATAACTCGCCAATTTACTAAATCGGTAGAGTGGTGAATTTGCACACCGCCAAACCATTCAAATGTTGAAGTGGCTATGTAGTAGTCGTTATTAACTCTGACAATGTTTGGGTCTGGGTTAAAGCCTCTTAGAATTGGGTTTTGCAGCATGCTCATAATATAGGCCTTTTTAAGTTTTTTATATTATTGGGTGTGAATATTATAAATCTGTTGTTAGCGCTAACATTTTCAGTGTAGTATAAGACTTTGTCAATAAGTAATCATTTAAAACGCGCTGTAAACAATATCAAGCTTTACAATTATGTATAATGAAAATTAAGAAAGTTAATTATAACAATCCACTGATTGTGAGTAGGTAATAACAGTAATGGCCGATTCTAAAAGAGCAAGAATACAAGATGTAGCCGAGCAGGCTGGTGTATCAATGATGACAGTTTCGCGCGTGCTCAACCAAGACAAAAAAGTAAGCGACAAAACCCGCGAAAAAGTAATGGCTGTTGTTGAGCAATTAAACTACCGGCCAAATGTGTCTGCTAGGCGCCTTGCTAGTACTAAGTCATTCTTTTTAGGGCTTTTATACGATAACCCAAGTGACTCTTACATAAGCCAATTTTTATTGGCAGCGCTTAAAAAATGCCGCGCACTGGGCTACCACCTTGTTGTTGACGAAGCGCATACCGATATTGACAAAACAATTGAATCGGTAAAGCAACTTATTGATGTTACACAGGTTGATGGCATGATTTTACTGCCTCCTATGTGCGACAACGAACAGGTTTTAGATGTGCTTACTAAAGCACAAGTGCCATTTGTAAGAATAACGCCAGATACAAAATTAAATCGCTCCCCTTATATATGCATGGACGATTATCAAGCGGCGTTTGATGTTACAGAGCATTTAATAAATCAAGGGCATAGCAAAATTGCACATATTATTGGTGACACCAAACAAGGTGTAAGTCGTTTGCGTTACCAAGGTTATTTAGATGCGCTGCGCTCTAATAAAATAATAACACCACCTGAGTATATAGAGCAGGGCAGTTTTACCTATCAATCGGGTATGGAAGCGGCAATAAAATTACTTTCGCTTGATGATAAACCAACGGCTATTTTTGCAGCTAACGATGATATGGCAGCCGCTGTAATCTCAATAGCTCAAAAACAAGGTATTAATATTCCAAGCGAACTGTCGGTTGTTGGCTTTGATGACACGCAACTTGCAACCATAGTTTGGCCAAATATTTCTACGGTAAAACAGCCCATTAATGAAATGGCTGAGCTTGCGATTACTTTACTTGCATCGGGTCAGTATAACGATTTAAGCAATGTAAAAAGCTTAGACTTAAGACATATTTTAGATTTTGAATTAATAGAAAGAGAATCAAGCTCAACCAATAAAAACAACTAAATAAACACACCCTTTTGAGCTTCAAAATCTATATAAAATAACAACAACACACAATATGGATACTTATGAACGAGAAAGAAAATGTACTTTTAATAGTACTGGTTTGCTTTGTTGCGACCATTGGCGGTTTTTTATTTGGTTTTGACAGCGGCGTAATTAACGGCACTGTTGATGGATTACAAACGGCGTTTGGCTCCAGTAGTGCAGGTACGGGATTTAACGTATCGAGCATGCTAATTGGTTGTGCCATTGGTGCGTTTTGCGCAGGTCGATTGGCTGATAAATTTGGTCGGCGTCCAATTTTACTTTTTGCCGCTGCTTTATTTATTATAAGTGCTTGGGGCTCGGGTGTGTCAGTCACATCGTTTGAATTTGTGATTTATCGCATTTTAGGCGGCTTAGCTGTAGGGGCTGCATCGGTTATGACCCCAGCTTATATTAGCGAAATTGCCCCCGCACGATACAGAGGCACGCTCTCTACACTTCAACAAGTGGCTATTATATTTGGTTTGTTTAGCGCATTTGTGAGTAACTATTTTTTAGCAAATACGGCTGGCGGCTCTACGGCTATATTTTGGCTCGACTTTGAAACATGGCGTTGGATGTTTTGGGTTGAGTTATTACCTGCATGCTTGTTTTTAATCGCTTTATTTTTTATCCCTGAAAGCCCACGATACTTAATTATGGCTGGTAAAAAAGACGCTGCCGCACGTGTTTTATCGTCATTATATGGTGCTGAAACTGCCGCTCTTAAATTAAATGAAATAGCAGAGTCTCTTGCTGGCGATAAACACCAACCTAAATTATCTGATCTTATTGATAAACCTAAAAAACGTTTACGCCCCATTGTTTGGATAGGAATTGGCTTAGCTACATTTCAGCAATTAGTCGGCATTAACGTTGTTTTTTACTACGGCGCGGTACTTTGGCAAGCAGCAGGCTTTACTGAATCTGACGCGTTACTCATTAATATAATAAGCGGCTTTGTAAGTATTTTAGCGGTGTTTATTACCATGTATTTTATAGACAAAATTGGCAGAAAACCTTTTTTGTTAACCGGCTCAATTGGTATGACGGTGACGCTTTCGGTTATTGTTTATGCCTTTTTAAACGCAGATATTGGCTCAACAGGTAACTTAGAATTAGGAGAGCAGGGCATAGTTGCTTTAATTGCCGCTAATGCGTATGTATTCTTTTTTAACTTATCGTGGGGGCCTGTAATGTGGGTTATGTTAGGCGAAATGTTCCCTAACCAAATTCGCGGCTCTGGTCTTGCAGTTACCGGCTTTGCCCAGTGGATAGCTAACTTTTTAATTACCTGGTCGTTCCCTGTTATGCTCACAGGCATTGGTTTAGCTGGGGCTTATGGTTTTTACGCATTTTGTGCGTTTGTTTCAGTCATATTTGTATTTAAGTTTTTACACGAAACCAAAGGCAAAGAGCTTGAACAAATGAAAGGGTAAATACTACCTATTTAATACGCGCCAAAATTATTGTGATAGTTTTGGCGCTTATTTTATTTATTTTCATACCTACAATGAAAAAGAGTGCCTATATTCATTTTTATTTTTCTATAAAAGACTCCTAATAGATAAAGTTATATTTAGGAGTCATTAATTTTCTATCTTGCACCGCAATAATACCTTACATAAATTATGCTGGCTAAGTGGTCTTAATAATAGTTACCCTATTTGTATGGTTGTTTTAGCAAATTTAAGAGGTTGTAATTTAGGTTTTGCAAAACAATAAGCAAATGTCAGTGGACCTACTCTGCCAATCAGCATAAGTAAAATTATTATTAGCTGGCTTGGCATACTTAAATTACTAGTAAAATCACGAGATAGCCCTACAGTGCTCAATGCCGAAATTACTTCAAAAGTAATATCTAAAAGAGACGCTTGCTCGATTTTACTCATAATCATGATGCTTAAAAAAGCCGTAAATAAGTATAAAATTACAACACTCAATGCTTTTATCACAAGTTTGTCGCTTAGCTCTCTGTTAAATATGGTTACCTGTGGTTTTTGACGTAAATAACTATACATAGCAAGTAGTAAAATAACAAAAGTTCCTATTTTAATGCCGCTTGCTGTACTTACCGAACCACCACCTATTACCATTAATAACAATGTAAGCAATGTCGAGTCGGAACTGAGCTGGCTAATAGGTAAAGTATTAAAGCCTGCAGTACGTGGTGTAACTGCTTGAAACCAGGCAGCAATTACTTGCTCGTTAATAGGTAGGTTGGCAAGTGTGGCTGGATTTGAATATTCAAATAAAAAAATAAGCAAAAATGCACTGCAATTTATTACAGCACTTGCAATTAATACAATACGTGTATTAGTTGCTAATTTATGCCAGCGACGTTGTTGATATATATCTATTAAAACGGTAAACCCTAAGCCACCGATTATAAATAATGCACTGATAATAAGATTAACAGATACATCACTTTTAAAAGCCATTAAGCTATTACTGTCGAGTGCAAACCCGGCATTGTTAAAAGCCGAAATAGTATAAAATAGACTTTGATAGGCGCTACCCGCAATACCATAGTCATCTACCCAGCTAATAAAAAGTAAGCAAAATGCTATAGTCTGAATTATTAGCGAGTAAGTTATTACACATCTAGCTACATGGATCACTCCATTTAAATCGCTTGTATCGAATGCTTGGCTTGCAAGTAAACGTTGTTTTAATCCTAAGTTTTTACCAATACTTAAAAATGAAATAACGGCCACGGTCATAAAGCCGATTCCTCCAATTTGAATAAGTACCATAACAACACATTGCCCAAATGTGGTTAGCGCAGTGCCTATATCAATAACAACTAAGCCTGTAACTGTAACTGCAGAGGATGCAGTAAAAAAAGCTTGAATAAAGCTAAGCGATTCAACACTTGCAAAAGGTAATAGTAATAAGCAAGTGCCTAAAATAATGAGAACAAAAAAACCAGCAGTTAAAATTAAAGGGGGGTTAACAGGCCTTTTCAAATTTTTTAAACGGCGATTAAATTGCTTTGGAAGTACGTGTGCTTGCCAGTTGATCATAAAGCTTTAAACCGTTTGGTGAGTTTTGTTAGGTAATGTTTAGAGCCCAGTAATACAAGGCTATCACCATGGCGTAACTCGGTGTCGAGTGTTAGGTCTGTATTAAAATTATCATCTCGGCGTAAGGTGAGCGGTTTTATATCTGAGTTACGGTCTTTTAAAAGCCAGCCAATATTGCGCCCTGATAAATGTAAATCTATGGCAAGCTCAACAATAAATGTAGATTGTGTAAGCGCAAAGTACTGGTTAACCATAGGGTAGTTAAGTGCATGTGCTACTCTGATACCCATTTCTTCTTCGGGGTGAATAATACGGGATACGCCAAGTTTACTTAAAATTTGATGGTGACTTTTAGAGCACGCCTTAACCCATATTTGTTTAACACCAAGGTTTTTTAAATGCAGCACGCATAAAATACTCGCTTCTATATTTTCACCGATTGCAACTAATACAGCTTGGCAGCTGGTTAAGTCGAGTCGAGCAAGCTGTGTTTCATCACTAGCATCTAAAATGACAGTGTAATTTAACTGATTAGCAAACGTGTTAATGGTGCTTTCGCTTATATCGGCTGCGCAAACGTGATGCCCCTGATTAGCAAGCTCAAGCGAGGCGGTAACACCAAAACTACCTAATCCAATTACTGCAAACTGTGCCATGTGTGTTCCTATTAATAAATACGACATAGCAAAGACTATGGAATTTAAAAAAAGAGTCACCCCATATCAATTAAGCTTTATAAACATTTAACACTACAGCCAAAAATCTTTATAAAAACTTTATACACAACGTATTAAAAAGCAGTAACCTATAAAAAGAGAATTTTATGGGAGTGCACAAATGGGTATTAATAAATGGCTTAAGCCGCTTTTATTAACAACAATTGCGCCTATTTTTATTGTGCTGGCTATTTTTCCAGTTCGAGAGTGGCTAACGACCACCGACATTGTGATGTTGCAATTACTTTGGGTGGCATGGGTTGCGGTGCGTCAAAATGCCGCCTTAGCGGGGATTACAACGTTAGTTAGTGTGGCATGTACCGACTGGTTTTTTGTACTGCCGTACTTTACATTTCATATCGAAAAAATTGAATACTTAGTCACTTTTACTGTCATGCTTATAGTTGGCTTGATGATAAGCAAATTGGCGGGCGAGCTAAGTAAAAACGTTCGTGATACCCAGTTACATGCCAGTAATACACGATGTTTATATGAGTTAGCTAAGGCGCTTAATGGGCTTGATGATATAAACGCTCAGCGCCAAGTATTTACAACATCGATTAAAAACCATCTAGGTATTACACTTAGTTGGAACAATAATACAATGGATAATGGAGAGTACTTCAATATCGAACAAAACACACAATGGGGCGGCTTTATTTCAGATGCCGAACTTAGTCCTGAAAACCGTGCGTTTATAGATACGGCACTGTCTTTGTTGTTTCAGGTCCACGAAAACTCAAATCTTAGAAACCAGTCGGCATCGATGAAAGTACAAGCAGAGTTAGAACGTGCTAAAAACGCATTGCTGCGTAGTTTATCTCATGATCTACGCACGCCTTTGGCTACTATTATGGGCTCATCAAGCATGTTAGCTGACGAAAATATTGAGCTAAGTAAGGCATCAATTACAGAACAAGCAAAAAATATTTATGAGCAAAGTGAAATCTTAAATCAGCATTTTAATAAAGTGATGGAGCTTAGCCGGGTAAATAAAATAGGAGAGCAGCTAGCATGGCAAGCTATCAACGTACATACACTGGTTACTGAGGCTAAAGCACGCAGGCAGCAGCAATTAAGCGGTTTTAACTTAGCGTTAGTCTTTGATAAAGCTACTTGTTGTATAGGTGATATAACACTTTTAGAAATCGCGCTTGCGAATATATTCGAAAACGCGGCACGTTACGGTGATGGAGTGGCGACAGTGGACTTTAATACTGAACGAATTGCTAATATAACACACTATAAAATAGCCGTAAGCAATCTCATAGTTACTCATCCAAGCAGTTCGGATGAAGGAGTTGGGCTTGGTAGCGTAATTTGCGATGTAGTTGCTCAGTTTCATCAAGGCGAATTTGTATTAGCTATTGATGAGCTGACCCAAGTAGCCACAGCAATACTTAGCTGGAGTGCAAAGAATGATTAATGTATTGGTGCTAGAAGACTCACCTGCACTGCAAAGTTTTTTAAAAACATTACTAGGTGCCAGTGGCTATAACGTATCAATTAGTGCGAAAGGGCTTGATGGTTTTTCATTAATGAGTGAGCAAAGCTTTGACTTAGTGTTACTTGATTTGGGATTGCTTGATATGGATGGACAGGCTTGGTTACTTGAAGTACGACAATGGAGCCAAATACCAATATTAGTGCTTTCGGCTCGCGATGGCGAGGTGGAAAAGGTTACAGCCCTTGATAATGGGGCAAACGATTATATAACTAAACCTTTTAGTGCAAACGAACTTCTGGCAAGAATGCGTGTGCTACTAAGAGTAAATACACAGCCCAGTTTGGCACTGCAATGCGGTAACATCATTATAGATCCGCATAAGCACACAGTTACGCTTAACAGCAGCGATGTAAAGCTCACTAATAAAGAATATAAAATTTTGCTTATGTTATTTCAAAATAAAGATAAAGTGCTTACTCATAATGCTATTTTAAGTCAGGTATGGGGGGAGCAATACATTAATAGACCTGAGTATATTCGTGTACATGTAGCGCAACTAAGACAAAAGCTTGAGGTAAACCCTGCAAGCCCTATTCATATCTTAACTGAGCCAGCGGTAGGTTATAGATTAGTTGGGTAGGCACTAAAAAATTATCGTCCTAAATTTAGCTATTTAGGACGATAAAGTTATACGTTTTCTAGTTTCGTTCCTTTGGTTTCAGTTACTAAGTAAATAACAAAAAGTACCGATATAAAAGCAAAAAAAGCATAGAGCGAATACGCGAGTGCAAGCCCTCCACCGGCTAGCAATATTGGAAAGGTCATAGTAACTAAAAAGTTAGCCAGCCATTGAGCAAGCCCTGCAAGCCCTAAGCCTAATCCTCTCATGTTATTTGGAAATATCTCGCCGAGCATTACCCACATTACAGGACCCCATGAAAGGTTAAAAAAGAATACATATAAGTTGGCCTGTACGAGTGCAGTAAAGCCCCAGTCGCCAAGTTGTAATTGTCCTTGAGGGTCTATAGTGCCGTTAGAAAATGCGACAACCAAACCAATGAGTGAGAAGGTCATGCCTATTGAACCGATTAATAAAAATGGCTTTCGGCCTAATTTATCAATAAGCGATAAAGTAATAAAGCAGGCAACTAAGCTAATTACGCCACTAATAATATTGATTAAAAGCGCATCTGATTCTGAAAAACCAACAGCCTGCCATAATATAGCGCCATAATAAAATACCACGTTAATACCGACTAGTTGCTGTAATGTTGCAAGCCCAATTGCAATATAAACGACTGGTTTTAGCTTGAATGAGTGTGCTTGAAATAAGTTACTTATCTTTGTTTTTTCGCTATTACCTAATGACTGCCTTATTTCTTCCCACATTGATTTGGCGTTTTTAGCACCGAATAACTGCGATAGAATTTTCATTCCTGCTTGTTGTTTATTTTTCATTGCTAAATAACGCGGGCTTTCTGGAATAAAAAATAAAGTGACCAAAAAAATAGTTGCAGGGACTAATTCTATCCAAAACATCCATCGCCACGTATCAAAGCCTGACCAAAGTACTTCGGTTGAGTCCCCTGATATTTGTACTAATGAATAGTTACTTAAAAAAGAGCAAAATAATCCTAAAATAATAGCAATTTGCTGAATAGAAGTAAGCGTACCACGTAAACGTGCCGGGGCTATTTCACTTATATAAGCGGGCGTTAGTATTGAAGCTGCACCTACCGCTAAGCCGCCAATTAAGCGATAAATTATAAATTCCCCCGACGCCCCTGCAATGCCTGAACCCCAGGCACTGATAATAAAAAGAACAGCAGTTGCAAGTAATACCTTTTTTCGACCAAAGTGATCGGCGCTTTTACCTGCTATTAATGCACCAATAGCGCAGCCTAGCAGCATACTTGCTACATTAAAACCGGTTACTACGCTGTCTGAGTTAAAGGCACCTTTGAGTCCATCAACTGTGCCATTAATTACACCGCTATCAAAACCAAATAAGAATCCACCAATCGCAGCTACGCAAGCGATAAAAAATATACGTAGCAAGTTCTCATTTTCGATACTCTTTAATTGAATAGATGTACCACTGAGCGTGGGATCTGTTGCTGTATTTTCCATTTTTTAATTCCTAGATTTTTATTATTTTTATAAAACAATGTTAGACACCGTAAATTTATCTTTTGGTATTTTAATACCTTGCCCAGAGCCCACCGTAACAATTAAGCGTCCTTTGTAAGCCACGGCATTACCTTGCTCATTGATATAAGTGAGTTGGTTTTTAGGAACTGTGAATTTAACCTCGTTTTGCGTTTTGTGTTTAAGGGTAACGTGTTTAAAACTCACTAATTGTTTATTAGGTGTTTTAATTGGCGCGTCGGGCATAGAAATATAAACTTGAACAACATCGTCAGCTGTAAAACTGCTTTGGTTAGCGATTGTTGTTGTTAGGTTTAAATCGCCAGTGTCTGCGTTTATTGAATGACGTGTGTTTTTGTATTTAAAGTCTGCGTAACTTAAGCCGTAACCAAATGGGTAAAGTACTTCACCTTCATAATATTTGTATGTACGGTTTTGCATTGAGTAGTTTTTAAAGTCAGGTAAATCTGAAACTGATTTATAAAAGGTGATAGGCAATTTACCTGATGGGCTAAAGTCGCCGTAAAGTAAACCAGCTAGCGCGCTTCCTGCTGCCTCACCTGGATAGAAGCCCTGAACAATGGCATCTATATTTTCGTTCTCCCAATTTAATGCCATTGCACTACCGCTCATATTTACAAGTACGATAGGTTTACCGGTCTGCTTTAGCTTTTTAAGTAAATTAAGTTGGCTTTTAGGTAAATTAATATTGGTTCGATCTCCGTGAGAAAACCCTTCAATTTGCAGTGGCATTTCTTCACCTTCAAGATTGGCACTAATACCGCCTACAAATACAATAACATCCGCTTCATTGGCATTATCTAGCGCTTGTTGAGTAAGGTTTTGAGGGTTTTTTAACCAGCCTAAACTCGCTGTTGGGTTAATAACGTTGCTATGCCAAAAATGATTGAATTTAGCTTGTGCAGTTAATATATATTCTTCATTTTTATTAAGCGTTATAGCGCCATTAACAGTTTTACCATTAAGTGTAAAACTTATATTGGTGGCTTTAAAATAGTATTGTGCTGTTTGCTCAGGTTTAATTATTCCGTCCCATTTAACAGCAAATTCTTGCTCAATAGAGTTGTCGATAGGGGAGCGTTCCCAGCTAAAATCGATATTTTTATCTATTTGTCGTTTAGCTGGTTGACGGTCAAAATTACTCGCTGGGTAATACTGGGCAATTAACCCTGGCTGCATTTGATTATTATGATCTAGATGAAAAAAATGCTTTGCCTCAATAGGTTGGTAATGTGTATAAACCTCACCGGTAATGCTTGAGCCTGCAGAATATGTAAGTTTATTTTTACCTAGGCGTTTTTCTAATGCGTATTTAGGAGTAATAGGTTTGATAGGTGTGCCGTTGTAATTTCCTAATAAAATAGCGGTGTTATTTGCATTCGGGCCGATTAATGCTATTTTTTCGTTACCTTTTAAAGGCAGCAATTGTTTATTTTTAAGTAATACTAATGATTTTTGAGCTGCTTCTACGGTGAGTTTTAAATGCTCTGTAGATCCAACTAACGTCATCGGTTTTTTAGAAAAAGGCACATTGTTAGCATCATCAAACATTCCTAATTTAAAGCGCGCATACATAAGGCGTTTTAATGCTATATCTATATCATTTTCTTCAACTAATCCTTCTTGTACTGCCTGAGTTAAATAACTATAGGTATTACCATGATGATCACCGCAGTTTAAATCGGTTCCTGTTCTAAGCGCCATAGCTGCAGCTTGTGCTTCTGTACTGACTATATTGTGGGATTTTATGTCGTAAAAATCGGCTATAGCACCACAGTCAGATACGATGTAACCTTTAAAATTAAATTCATCGCGTAATTTATTTTGAATTAACTCGTTGTTACCACAAGCCGGCGTGCCATTTACGCTGTTATATGCACACATCACTGATGCTACATCCGTTTGTGCTATTACATCTTTAAATGCAGGTAAATAGGTTTCTGCTAAATCTTTTTTAGAAGCAGTGTAGTCGTCACTGTGCCTTGAAACCTCCGGGCCGCTATGTACTGCATAATGCTTAAGTGTCGCTACAGATTTTAAATACTTAGAGTTATCACCTTGTAAGCCGTTAATAAAATTAACCGCAATACGGGTTGTTAAATAAGGGTCTTCACCGTAGGTTTCTTGGCCACGGCCCCAGCGTGGATCTCTAAAAATATTTATGTTTGGCGACCAATACGTCAGCCCTGTATACATTGAGTGGTTATTTTCATTTAAAAAGGCATGATGCTTTGCTCTGCCTTCGTCAGAAATAGCCGTACCAACTCTTAACATTAAGTCTTCATCAAATGTAGCAGCAAGACCAATCGCCTGAGGAAAAACAGTTGCTTTACCGGCTCTTGCTACACCGTGAAGCGCTTCGTTCCACCAATTATATTTTGGAATATTTAAGCGCTCAATTGCGGGGGATTTATCAAATAGCTGAGCTACTTTTTCCTCTAATGTTAAGCGATTTACTAAGTCATTTACGCGCTCGTCAGTTGTTGCCGATTCATTTAGATAAAGTGGAATATCTGTATTTGATTGTTTATGGGGCGCACAACTAACTAAAGTAGCGATTGCTGTAAGTGCAATAAAACCTTTTCTATTTTTGTTAACCATTGTTATCAACTCTTTATTGGTGTGTGATAAAAATAAATTACCAGAGGTTATTATTAGAGTCGTCTAAGGGTAAGATTAATATAAATTTGAACGTTTAAATGGACGTATTTACGTAAGTTCATACTTTAGTTCCCTAAATAATGGGCATTACGCTGCAAATACGTGTTAATTACTATTTAACAGTATGATTTTCAGTCCCTATGTATTAATCCACTTATAAAAACGAGGTATGTATATATAACCAAAGTGGCTTAATAAAGCGTTCAAATAGCGGTATGTGTGGTTAGTTAGGCGATTTTTGCCTTTAATTTTATTAAACCTATACCTGCACGATAACCACATACACAAAAAAGACAGGATAAGAATTTTAAGTGCTACGTGAGTAGTCTTTAAATTCTGATTGGGGAAATAAGAATGAAGAAAATAAAACAGAGCCGTAAATTTAAGTTGTCGATAATTGCCTCTGCAATTATGGCATCACCATTTTCTTGTAATGTATTTGCAGCACAAGAAGAAGCCGTAGCAAAAGCTGATGAAGATAATATAGAAATTGTGATTGTAGAAGGGACACGCTCAAATCTCATTAATGCCCAAAATATGAAGAGAGAAGGCGAAACAGTACTCGATGCTATCTCAGCAAAAGATATTGGGTCTTTACCTGATCGAAGTGTACTTGAGGCAATTACCCGTTTACCTGGAGTGTCTATTGAACGCTTTGCAGCTGCAAACGATCCAGATCATTATGGTGTTGAAGGCAGCGGTGTTGTTGTTCGTGGATTAACACATACTCGCAGTGAATTTAACGGCCGTGACACTTTTACTGCAGATTCAGGGCGAGGGTTAAGCTTTCAAGATGTACCGCCAGAATTAATGGGGTCTGTTGAATTATTTAAAAACCAATCGGCAGATATGATTGAAGGCGGTATAGCTGGTACTGTTAATTTGGTTACACGTAAACCTTTTGATGCCGACGGCCGAGTAATCGCTTTTACTTTAGATGGAACATATAGCGAATTTGCAGATGAAACAACACCGTCATTTTCTGGCCTATATAGCGATATATTTGATTTAGATAATGGCAGGCTTGGCGTATTAGTAAATTATTCAAACTCTAAACTAAAGGCGCAGTCAGACGGTACACAAATAGGCCGTTACGAAGAGCAAAATGAACTTGTTAATGGGCAAGCTGTATTTGTGCCTCGTACTACGCGTTTAACCCGAAAAGAAGATGACAGAGACAGAGAAGGTTTTGCAGGAGCACTACAGTTTGAAAATGAAAGTAAAACGCTTTTAGCTACAGCCCAATTTATTCGCTCTGATTCGTCACTAGCGTGGACCGAACACGCTATTGAAATGGCCGATGATGCTGTTATTAATGATTTAGTGGCTCTTGAAGGTACTGAATTTGACATTACTGACCAAGGGCTTTTTGAATCGGGTTTTATTACATCAAATGCAGGTTGGCGTGGTAATGATGCGCAGCGTCAACCATCAGGTGAATTTGGTGCACAACATGCGATGATCACACGTTTTAGAGATCAAGATAACGTAGTGGACGATTACGGCTTTAATCTTAAGTATCGCCCTAACGATACATGGTCGTTTAATTTTGACGCTCAATATGTAGAGTCTACATCAGAGATTTTTGATTTTTCTGTGATGGGCGCAACTCGCGCTGTAATTGGTATTGAACAAAACGGCTCAGAGTTACCTGATATTACTTTACTTGACCCTGCAAATAGCGGCGATGCAGGATTTTTTACCGATCCTCATAACTATTTTTGGCGCAGTGCAATGGATCACATATCTGATAATGATGGTAAAGAAGTTGCCTTTGCAGCTGATACACAATACACATTTGATAGTGGCTTTTTTACTAGCGTAAAAGTTGGTGCTCGTTATGCTAAGCGAGAGCAAACTACACGTCAGTCTACTTTTAATTGGGGATGGCTGTCTGAGGCGTGGGCAGGTAATGGCAGTGCATGGTTTGATGCGCAAGGCGACGAGTTAGGTGCAAGTTTAGGCGATAGCTATGAGGAGGTAACTTTTGATAACTTCGCCAGAGGCGGGGTATTAAATGTTGCCTCAGAGGGAGCATTTTTGTTTCCTAAAGAGTCGTTTGTAAAAGACTACAATAATGCAGAATCTGCCTTTGCGTCTTTATCACCAAATTGGCAACGTTTGTCGAGCAGAGACGGCGCGGTTGGAGATTTTTTAAATAATGAAATTAATGAAACGTCTGAAGTAAATAATGCGTTTTATATTAAAGGTAATTTTGAAGGTGAATTAGGTGACATGTTTTATAGCGGCAATGTGGGTCTTCGCTATGTAAAAATAAAAAATGAAACAGATGGCTTTTTAACATTCCCAGATACCGTTGGCGATATTAACGATGCATCCGATCCCGATAATTTTTTACCCTCGGATCAAGCGGCCTTTGGCAATGCAGGATTTACAGAGCAAACTGCAAACAGCGAATACACAAATATACTGCCTAGCTTAAATATAAAATTAAATTTAAAGGATGATTTAATTTTACGCTTTGGCTTTTCAGAAGCTATAGCACTACCGGCTCTAGGAAACCTAAGAAACTTTGTAAAAATCACGCCTGAAGACTTAGTGATCACCTACGATGAAAGCTCAGATGAAAGACAAATTCAAGACGCACGCTATTCACGCTATACAGCTAACTCGGGGAATCCATTTTTAAAACCAATGGAGTCATACAACTACGATTTAGCACTTGAGTGGTATTTTTCTGAAGGAGTGGGTTCACTTACATCATCATTCTTTTATAAAGATATGAGTAATTATTTTATTAATGGCTCAGTAGATAGAGAGTTTACTAATAATGGTGCTACTCAGGTAGTACAAGTAAACGGTGCCACAAATGGTGATGAAGGCTCTGTGCAGGGTTTTGAGCTGGCTTACCAGCAGTTTTATGACTTTTTACCTGGTGCCTTTAGTGGTATCGGGATGCAGTTTAACTACACCTATATTGAAGAAGAAGGATCACCAAATGCAGGATTATCACCAGATAAGCCTGATTCAACAGAAGGCGCCGATGTTGCATTTGATGGATTGCCTCTTGAAGGGCTTTCTAAAGACAACGTAAATATTGTAGCGATGTACGAAAAGTACGGCATAAATGCACGCTTAGCTTACAACTGGCGATCTGAATATTTGCTAACCAGTAAAGATGTTATAACCCAATTACCTATTTATAACGAAGCTGGTGGGCAGCTTGATGGTTCTGTATTTTATAATCTAACGGATTCATTTCAAATTGGCTTACAAGGTACCAATTTAACTAACGAAGTGGCGCGTACTTCTATGCAAATAGACAACGATAATAATCGTATATCACGCTCTTGGTTTGCCAGCGAACGTCGATTTAGCATTATTTTAAAAGGTAACTTTTAATAAATACCACTGGCACATAAATATACGCTATTACTGGCTAAGTTGCAGTAGTAGCGTATTTTTTAGTTAAAAAGGTTATACAAAATGAGCGATACACACATTAAGTCGATTGTAATTGTGGGTGGCGGTTCGGCAGGTTGGATGAGCGCCTCGGCACTTGCAAAAGTTATTGGTTGCGATAATTGTAGCATTAAACTTGTTGAATCGAGCGAGATAGGCACTGTGTCGGTAGGTGAGGCAACTATTCCGCAAATTCAGCTATTTAATACAATACTCGACATCGATGAATCTGAGTTTATTCGTTTTACAAATGCAACGTTTAAACTAGGTATCGAATTTATAGATTGGAAGGAAAAGGGGCATCGCTATTTTCATCCTTTTGGAAATTACGGTACTAATATGGAGGCGCTGCCTTTTCATCATTTTTGGTTGAAAATGCAAGATGACCCAAAATTTGAAAAAACTTCCAACTTATCTAACTACTCACTGGCATCGGTAGGTGCTTACGCCAACAAATTTATGCACCCGTCTACCCAGCAAAATACACCGCTAGCAGGTATTAATTATGCCTACCACTTTGATGCAACCCTTTATGCTAAATTTTTAAGTAAATACGCTATAAATAAAGGTGTTAAGCGTATTGAAGGTCAGGTTGATGAAGTAAAAACCAACTCTGTAACAGGAATGATAGAGTCGTTAGTGTTAAACGATAACACGGTACTCAGCGGTGATTTATTTATTGATTGTTCAGGTTTTAAAGGACTGCTAATTGAGCAAGCACTTAAAACGGGCTACGAAGATTGGACACATCTACTTCCTTGTAATAAAGCGGTTGCAGCGCCTTGTTTATCTACAAAATCACTAAACCCTTATACACAGTCTACGGCGCAGAGTGTTGGCTGGACTTGGCGAATACCGCTACAAAACAGAGTAGGTAATGGGTTTGTGTATTCAAGCGAGTTTATGGATGACGATAAAGCGCAGAGTTTATTATTAAACACACTGGAATCAAGCCCTTTAAATGATATAAATAGCTTACAGTGGGTTACAGGTATGCGTAAAAAAAGTTGGAATAAAAACTGTATTGCTATTGGTTTATCGGCAGGCTTTGTTGAACCACTTGAATCTACAGGGTTACATTTAATTCAGTCGGCTATTGCAAAACTGATGACGTTGTTCCCAAGTAAAGCTTTTACGCAGTGCGATATTGATTTGTTTAATCAGCAAACTGAAACAGAGTATCATCGTATTCGAGATTTTATTATTTTGCATTATAAGTTAACAAATCGCGATGATAGTGAGTTTTGGCGTTATTGTAAAAACATAGAAATGCCAGATTCATTAAAACAAAAAATAGATATGTTTAGTGAAAACGGTCGTATATTTAGACATGACAACGAGTTATTTAACGAAACATCTTGGCTTGCTGTTATGCACGGACAAGGCATTAAACCTAAAAGCTACCACCCATTAGTTGACAGGCTAAGCCGTGATGAGATAAAACGCAGACTAAAAAATATTGAATCAGTAATTAGTCGCTCAGCAAATGTAATGCCCGATCATCAGGCGTATATTTTAAAAAATTATACGCCATAATACATTGTTGTAGAGAGTTGTAAGTGGACAATCTAAGCTTTTGCTTGGCGTTCCCAATGCTCTTTTCTAAATTGAGTGGGTGTTATACCCACTAGTTTTTTAAAAAATGTATTAAAAGTCGCTTTGCTGTTAAACCCTGCTTTATCCATAATGTCCAACATGGTCACTGTTTTATTTTCTTCTAAAAGTAGCAGCCGTTTACTTTCTTCAATTCTGTAGTGATTTATAAACTCAAAAAAGTTTTTACCAAAGTGCCTATTAATTATTGATGAAAGGCTTCTTGACCCCATTTCTAATTGGCTTGCTAGGTTATCTAGTGTGAGTAAATGGTTTAAATAAGGCTTGTTTTGTAGCAAGTAGCTTTCAATTTTTTGTATTTTTTCGGGTTCAAAAACCTCTGGCAATTTACTTTGTTCGGTAGTGAGTGTGTCGTCAATACCTTGGAATATTCTTGAATGACCTGCACTAAAAAATATCAGGCTTGTTATTAATAAAAGTACCGCGTAGTTAGAGGTAAGCCCCAATAGTTCGTGATCGACAATTATTCCAATGTCATAAGACATAATAATACCAAGCGAGACAAATATCGCGTTTAAATGAACAACTAAAAAGCCAATAACTAAGACTTTTAACCAAGTCAGATCGACACTTTCTAGTTCTGCAAATTCATTTTTGATATTTTTTTGATATTTTTGTAATTCTAAAAAGCACAAAACACTGATAGAAAACCGGAAACATTCTCGAGAAAAATAAATTATACGATCAACGATAGGTGTAGTTTTAATAGTACCGTTTTGGAGTGCATTTAATTTAACGCTGTTGTCGAGCATAAGCCAATCTAGTGTGAAATAGATGGCATAAAGTATAAAAGGAATAAAATACAGTGCGTCAACTTTTTTAACTTCATAATTTTTATTAACTAACGATTTTATATAGAGCAAAAGTAGCGGGACTTCTAACCAAAATGCTAAGCCGAATGTATAAAACAAATTTGGCGATAAATTTAATGCAAAAGGTCTAAATGCTTCACCAAAGTTTATAAGATTATCCATAGGAATAGCAGCTTGAGCTAATAAAAAGCAGGCAAGTAGGCAGTTACTTAATTTATTCCCTTTTTTTAATGTGATTAAAAATACGCTAAACGATAAGCATATAAACATGGTAAAAATTAAAGCGAGATCGTGAGTGTTAAAAAGTACTTCTTTCACAATTTAATACACCTTTTATTAAAATTGTTATTTGGCACATCTATGTCATTCGTGTGGGTATGTATTATCGAACAAGTTTAAATATTTAAAACAGTTTTTGCGTTCAAATAAAGTGTATTACGTGTATTAGAACGCCTAAAACCTCTATTTGAACGACATTATAGTGTATTTGTAATAAAACTATTCGCCACACTAACAAAGTATCAGGTTATCAATTTAATGAAAAATATTTATTCTTCATTTGTTTTAGGCTCATTTTTGAGCATTTCATGCTCAGCTGCATTTGCTAAAAATGATATAACGCTATGGCCAAAACAAAAACCCGCAATAGAAAAAAATGCAGCCCTAGAAGCTGACATTACACGCTTAATAAATAAAATGTCGCTCGAACAAAAAGTCGGTCAAATGGTTCAAGCAGAAATAACATGGGTCACCCCACAAGATGTTAAAAAATACCATTTAGGATCGGTTTTAAATGGAGGAGGTACATTTTTGCATAATGACCGCAATGCAAGTGTGTCTGATTGGGTGTCGTTTATGGATGAGTTGTACTTAGCCTCAATGGATACATCCGCTGGTGGTGTAGCTATTCCTGTTACGTATGGTATTGATGCCGTACATGGAAATAATAAATTTATTGGCGCTACTTTATATCCTCATAATATTGGTTTGGGTGCAGCCCATAACCCAGCGTTAATTCATAAAATTGGTGAAGCAACAGCAAAAGAAGTCCTCCTTGCAGGAATCGATTGGACCTTTGCACCTACATTGGCAGTTGCCAGAGATGATCGGTGGGGGCGAACCTATGAAAGCTACTCTGAAGATTCAGAGATAGTTGCTTTGTATTCAAAAGAAATGATTGAAGGACTGCAAGGTAAAGTAAACACATCTAACTTTTTAGATGACGACCATATCTATTCTACCGCTAAGCATTGGGTAGGCGATGGTGGTACTTATCAAGGGATTGATCAAGGCGATAATAGAGAAACTGAAAAAGATTTAATTAAAAATCATGCTGCGGCTTATTTTCCGGCTATAAAAGCGGGTGTACAAAGTATTATGGCCTCGCATAATATGTGGAATGGACTGCGTTTACATGGCAGTAAATACCTGCTTACGGATGTGTTAAAAACTCGACTCGGTTTTGATGGCTTTATAGTAGGCGATTGGAATTCGCATAGTAAAATACCTGGCTGTACTAATGATAGCTGTCCACAGGCTGTAAATGCTGGGCTTGATATGTTTATGGTAGTCGAAGACTGGAAAGCTTTTATAGGTAATACTATAGAGCAAGTTGAAAATGGCATTATTCCCATTGAACGTATTGACGATGCAGTTAGGCGTATTTTGCGCGTAAAAATACGTTCGGGGCTATTCAATAAAGGACTTCCATCAAAGCGTAAATACGCAAACCAAAAACAATTATTAGGTGCTCCTGAACACAAGGCGATTGCAAGGCAAGCTGTACGAGAATCTTTAGTGCTGCTGAAAAACAATAATAATTTGTTACCGCTTAGCCCAAATAGTAAAGTTTTAGTTGCTGGCGACGGCGCTGATAATATGAGTAAGCAAACTGGCGGTTGGACGATTAATTGGACTGGTGAGGGTAATGTAAAGTCTGATTTTCCTGGGGGAACGTCAATTTTTGATGGTATTGAGCAGGTGGTAAACAAAGCCGGTGGTAAGGCTGTATTAAGCCCTGATGGAAGCTTTGATGAAAAACCCGATGTAGCTATTGTTGTATTTGGTGAAAACCCATACGCAGAGTGGATTGGTGACTTGAAATCAATAGCTTATCAGGCTCACTCTCATCGTGACGCTAAATTAATCGAGTCATTAAAATCAAAGGGCATAAAAGTGGTATCTGTATTTTTATCTGGCCGGCCACTTTGGGTTAATAGAGAAATCAACGCATCTGATTCGTTTGTTGCTGCTTGGCTTCCAGGTAGTGAAGGCGTAGGTGTAGCTGACGTGTTATTTACCAATAAAAAAGGAAATATCGAGTATGACTTCAAAGGTAAGCTTTCTTTTTCATGGCCTAAATACGCGTCGCAAGTTGTATTAAATAGATTCGATAAACCTTACGACCCATTATTTGCTTATGGATTTGGTTTAACTTACAAGGATAATGTAAATCTTGGTAAGTTAAATACTCACAATGATTTTGTATTTGAAGTACCCGCTAATACACCCTATGTAATTATGCAGGGGAGGGCAAAAGGTGATTGGAACTATCAATTGCAAACAGAGCAAGAAACAAAGGATATTCAAACTCCGGTTGGTAAAATTCAAGGCTTAAGCATGATTGAAGCTGACAAGGAAATTCAAGGAGACGCAAAAGAATTCACTTGGACTGGCAGTAATCATGCATCTGCATTAATTAGCTCAACATGGTACAGAGAGGATTTATCGCAGTACTTAATCAATAAAAGTGCCTTGACATTCGATGTGCGTGTAGAAGCCTACCCAGAAAAAACGTTAAATGTTCAAATGGGCTGTGGTAAAAGCAAGTGTGGTTCGTTTGACATAGCGCCTATTATTAAAGAATTTAAATTAAGTACATGGCATAAAGTATCGATAGACCTATTGTGTTTTGCTAATAAGGGAGTTGAATTTGAACGCTCTAGTGCGCCATTTGTTTTATCAAGTGAAGGCGCAGCTAAAGTACGCGTTGCTAATGTTCAATTTGAACCTAAAGCAAAGGAAACAGCTAATATAAAATGCGGTGAATAAATGGCAAAGGGTGCATATTAGTGCACCCTTGTTGTATTTTCGCTTGAATTTATGCGCATACGGAAAGGGCATTATGAAAAATGTTGTTTTAAAATTAACGTTAATCGCTGTGCTTTTCTTGAGTGCATGCACGGCGGTAGTAAAAGATGATTTTAGTAAACTGAGCACAGAGTCATCTAATCAAAAAATAGCAGTTAATCAGCTTGGTTATTTAGTTAATAGCGAAAAAATAGCAATAGTGCCAAATGTAACCGCGACTACTTATGATTTAGTGGATGTAAATACTAATAAAATAATACGTAGCGGCCAGTTATCACACGCTAAAATGTGGGATAACGCAGGGAATGACACCTTTAAACGCGCTGAATTTACAGATATTGTAACACCAGGAGATTACCTTTTACGTGTAAAAGGAGTGAGAGATTCTGCCGTATTCTCAATTAATAATCATGTATATGACTCGATTCATACAGCGGCGTTAAAATACTATTACTTAAATCGTTCAAGTATTGTAATAGAGAAAAAGTATGCAGGTATTTATGCGCGGCCTTTAGGGCATAAAGACGACGACGTGCTTTATCACTCATCAGCAGAGCAAGGCGATGACTTTAAAGCGAAAGAGGTGCAATCTCAAAAAGGCTGGTACGATGCGGGCGATTATGGCAAGTATGTTGTTAATTCTGGTATTACCACGTACACATTACTTGCGGCGTTTGAGCACTACCCTGAAGTGTATCAAAAGCAAATATTAAACATCCCTGAATCGTCAGATGACGTCCCCGATATTATAAACGAAGCACTATGGAACCTTGAATGGCTGATCACTATGCAAAGCGATGATGGGGGTGTTTATCATAAACTCACAACGTGTGAATGGCCAGGCTATGAAATGCCGCATGAAGATAAAAGAGCGCGCTACATGATAGGAAAAAGTACAGCGGCTAGCCTTGATTTTGCCGCGACGTTATCGGTGGCCAGTAGAGTAATTGCCCCCTATTATCCCAATAAAAGTAAGCAATATTTAGCGGCTGCAATTAACGCATGGAAGTACTCGCTTGAAAATCAAACCCAATATTATGAGCAACCTGATGATATTAAAAGTGGAGAGTATGGTGATAATCAGCTAAAAGATGAGTTTGCTTGGGCCGCTGCAGAGTTATTTATAACAACTAGAGATAAAGGTTTTTATAATACTTACAAAGAGATAAATATTCATTATTCAGCTCCTTCATGGAGAAATGTATCGTATCTTTCTTTAAGCAGTTTACTGTTTAAAGCAAAAGATTTATTGAGTGAACAAGAATACGAAGATCTTAAAATAAAGCAAAAACACTTAGCTGATGTGTATTTAAAACAACATAAAAATAGCCCATATATTGTTGCGATGGAAAAGTCTGACTTTGTGTGGGGAAGTAATTCAGCAGCGTTAAATAAAGCGATAATTTTGCTACAAGCCGCTGGGTTAAATAATAATTCGCAGTACTTAAAGGCTGCGCAAGGGCTTGTTGATTACATTCTAGGACGCAACCCAACAGGATATTCGTTTGTTACTGGTTTTGGTGATAAAACACCACAACACCCGCATCATCGAATTTCACAAAGTGATGGCATTACAGCTCCAGTACCAGGTATGTTAGTTGGCGGTCCCCAAGCTGGGCATCAGGATGAGTGTAACTATGATTCCAACGAACCTGCAAAATCATACAGCGATAGCTGGTGTAGTTATTCAACGAACGAAGTGGCAATTAATTGGAATGCGCCTCTTGTATATGTGCTAGGAGCGTTTGTTAGCCGGTGATACTTACTTGAATCTTTTTATTATAGCTATAAATCACTGGTATAAAGCTTTAGCTTACCAGTTGTGTTCAATAGTATGCGGTGTGTTTCCTTACTTTACGCTAGTAGAAGTAGAGCAGATAGCCTAGAGCTGTCATTCCCTGTTGTGCTGTATTTATACATTGCCATTCAATCTTATAATTTGACTTGTAATTATCAGGGGTAGGGGTCTAATTTTGAGGTGGATTAAAGAGCTAAAAATGTGCTTTGGTCGCTTGGGCACTAGTTTGGGCACAAATCGATAATAACTGTAATTTTTAGGATGATCTTTTAAGGCTTGACTCTCGTTATTTTTAAATTTTGAATACAAAATAATAAAAAGCTAAGAATTTAATTTTCAACAAAAAATTAATGGGTATATTGAATAGGGTTTTTTAACTGTTTGAAATATAGAGTTTAATTGGTACGACCGAGTGGATTCGAACCACCGACCTCTACCATGTCAAGGTAGCGCTCTAACCAGCTGAGCTACGGTCGTACAATTTTTTTAGGGTTCTTAAATGTTGGTACGACTGAGTGGATTAGAACTACTGACCTTTGGACCGGGTGATCAAGAGTAGGTAGTGCTTTTTCTTTCAATTATACTTTTTTAAATGTTGGTACGACTGAGTGGATTCGAACCACCGACCCCTACCATGTCAAGGTAGTGCTCTAACCAACTGAGCTACAGTCGTACAATTTTTGAGGTTTTACTTAAATGTTGGTACGACTGAGTGGATTAGAACTACTGACCTTTGGACCGGGTGATCAAGAGTAGGTAGTGCTTTTTCTTTCAATTATACTTTTTTAAATGTTGGTACGACTGAGTGGATTCGAACCACCGACCCCTACCATGTCAAGGTAGTGCTCTAACCAACTGAGCTACAGTCGTATTACTTTATTTAAGTAAGTGTTAATTGCTTAACAACGGCGGCTAATATATAGCGTGGCGGTTGGTGAATCAAGCAAGTTTGTTGTTTTTGAGTTTATTTGCCGTTTTTTTATTCATATTGGGCTTATTTCACACGTTTTATAAAAACCTTGCCACCAAACCACATGTTTTTTAGCTGAGCTTTTAAGTAAGTTCAGTAAGTTACTTGTCGAGCCAGTTTTGACTAAGTTATTAATTTGAGGACTTGAGATACTTTCGTTAAACCAAAGCTCGTTATAAAGCGGTTGTAGTGCCTCTAGATAACCAGTTAATTGCGCTTGATAGGGCTGAATTTCTTTTAGGTAAAACTTTTGAAATACGTTGCTTATGATTTTTGCGTTTTTATTATTTTTATCCTCTGGGCACAGCGTATTAAAGTTTAGTGTTTTTACAAACTGTGTGGCGTTGTTATTTAACACGACCTGCATACGGACTGATTGAATGAGTGCTTGGTTAAATTGAAATTTATTAAGCTGCTCGAGTGCGCTAAAAATAGAATCGCTATTAATTGTACTAAACTCTTTAGCCTTAATTTGCTGTTTAATGAGTACAAGTTGCTTTAGCGCAAATACGGTATCGCTAAAACCAGCTGGTTCAGTAGTGAGCTCGTTTGTGGTGAGTTGCCAGGTACGATTTAACTCAGGTTCTTTAAATAACATGGTATTAAAAAAGTACATTAGGTGTGTTTCTTTATAGATTTTGGCTGCGAGTATTTTTGTGTAACTAGGGCTATTTTTATCAAGCGTATTTAAGCAAACTTGCGCACTTTTAATAAAGTTTATTTGATATTTTAATTGCCCAGCAGCGCTGGCGGTTTTTCCTAATTGGTTGTTGTGCTCACTTATAAGCACGTTAAGCTTACATTGACTAATACCTGCAAGCTCAACAATACTCAGTGTTAAGTCACTTTGTGCTATTGGGGGAGGCTGCAGTAAAGGGAGTTGCTTGAGCGGCGTAGGCTGTGTTGGACTTGCATTAACTGTGCTACTTAAGCGTTCAATATAAGTAGCGTTTACAGTACTTTGTGGTTTGTTGCAGCCAGTAAGCATTAAAAAACACATTACCAGCAAAGCAGCTGGTAATGTTTTAAGGCTGAGCTTATTAGTTTTGATTGAGTGAATCACTGTTAACAAATTCATATTTTAGACGCTTTCTTACTGTTAGCATTAATAAAATAGCAGCGACGCTAAGGCCTACTATTATTCCAACCCAAAAGCCATGCGGCCCCATAGCTGGCACAATTATGTCTGTTCTTGCCAATACGTAACCTAAACAAAAGCCGATTAACCAATACGATATAAACGTAATATAAGATATAGGCGTGGTGTATTTTAACCCACGAAGCATGCCATTTGCAGCAACCTGTAATGCATCGGGTAACTGGTAGACACACGCTAGTATCATAATTGATGAAGCCAGAGCCATTACAGCGGGGCTGTCGGTATAAAGTTGGCTAATTAAATCACGACCTGTAAAAGTCATAAGTGCCAAAAATAGTGCAATTACAATAGCTAATATGTAACTAGTCGATACGGCAACTTTTAACTGCTGTAAATTATTTTGACCATATAGATTACCAATACGAATACTTATAGCAATAGAGAGGCTTAGCGGCATCATAAACAGCAATGTAGTTACACTCGCTGCTATTTGATGCCCCGATACAGCCACTGCACCTAAATGCGCAATAAATAGCGGTATACACGCAAATAAAGTGACTTCAAAAAAGGTGGCAAGTGAAATTGGTATACCTAGCTTAGTAATAATACCAATGGTAGTGAAATTAGGTTTTTCGAATGATGAAAGCAGGCCTTTAGCATCTACCTTTTTACTCATTTGGCAGTAAGTGACTTGTGCTATTGCCATAACAGTTAAAACAATTGCTGTGGCAATGCCACAGCCTGCGCCGCCATAAGCAGAAAAACCAAATAAGCCATTTATGAAAATATAATTTACTGGAATATTAACGGCTAAACCTAATAGGCTTATATAAAAGGCGGGTTTGGTCATCCCCATGCCTTCGGTAACGTTTCTGTATACTGTAAAAATTAAAAATCCAAACACACCCCATTTCACAAAATGGATGTAGTCAATGGCAAGGCTTGCAATAGCAGGCGTTGTATCGAGCTTTAAAATAATGGCATCTGCTAAATGGGCAATACCAAAACCTGTAAAGCTTAAAATAGCGGTTAAATAAAGCGCTTGTTGAAAATAGTGGCTAATGCCTTTGCGATCATCGCTGCCCGAAAACTGCGCAATAATACCAGTAAGCGCTAATAAAATACCTTGCAGAGCAAGTAATAATGGGTTCCATATTCCTGTTGCAATAGAAAGTGCAGCTAAGTCAGTAGGGCTAACTTGGCCGGCCATAATTGTGTCGACTACCGACATTAAAATAAGTGTAACTTGTGCTAAAAAAACGGGTAAGGCTAGGGAAAGTAAACGCTTGGCTTCCCAATTGCAAAAGGTCATAAAAAAAGCTATTAAATAAAACAGAGGGCAATTGTAATCTATTGCGTTTCAAATAAAAATCACAGTAGTGAATGATTTTATTAGTTGATACGTTAAACTAGCACTTTGTAATAATTTTAAGTGATTTTATGTTTACAGGAATAGTGCAAACACAAGCAACAGTGGTCTCTAAAACTCAAGCTGATGGTGTGTTACGCTTAGTTGTATCGGTGAGCGATGAGTACGTTAAACATTTAGATTTAGGCGCAAGTATTGCTATTAATGGCTGTTGTTTAACGGTTGTGCAAGTTGAGCTAAGTAATCATGATGTGGTGGCGCAAGTGCATTTTGATGTGATTGACGAAACTCTAAAGTTAACTAATTTAGGCTTGCTTGAGCTAGGTAGTTTAGTAAATTACGAACGCTCTGTTACGTTTGGTACTGAGCTAGGTGGGCATATAGTGTCTGGGCATATTCATTGTACGTCACAAATCTCTCAAATAGTGAAACTTGAGAATAACTGTAAAATACAATTAAGCTTGCCAAAAGAGTGGAAAAAGTATGTGTTATATAAAGGCTTTGTTGCTATAAATGGCGCAAGCTTAACCGTAGGCGAAGTTGATGAACAAGGTTTTTGGATACACCTAATTCCGGAAACGCTCGCCATTACAAACATTGGTGCAGCGCAAGTGGGTGACAAGTTCAATATTGAAGTTGATCAGCAAACTTACACTATTGTAAATACGGTAGAGAACTACTTACGCCATCAGGCTTAAGTTAAAATATTTGTTCGTCGTCACTGTCTACGTGTAGCTCCAATTTATTATTAGCATGGTCTATATGCATATTTAAATGAATTGGGTTACAGCAGGCAGTGCAATCTTCTATATAGTCTTGATCGCCGCTGCTTGCGTCTAAGTCTAGATGTATGTGGTGTCCGCAGTGTGGGCACGTTATTCGTTGTGATAAAAAATCTTTCATAATCACTCCAGTTATAAATAATTAAGTTAGGTTCAACTTAATCGCTTACAGATGAACGTCTACTTACTCATTAAATATAGTGCTCAAATGCAGCTTATGACACTTATTTTATACCTTCAAATACCAGCTTTTCTATATGTTGTTTAGCTTCAGTAAGATAGTGACCGGCAAAGATGTTGGCGTGATTTAAAATGGGGTATAGCTGGTATATTAACTTACGTTTTTCGTAATTTTGAGAAAGCGGGTAGTGCGCGTTATAGGCGCTATAAAAGTCTTTAGGCAGGGGGGCAAATAGTTCGCTCATTGCAATATCCACTTCCCGATCACCATAATAACAAGCCGGGTTAAATATTGTTGGTTCTGCTTTTAAAAATCCCATATTGCCACGCCAAAAATCGCCATGCAGTAATGAAGGTTGAACTTGATGGCTATGTAGTTGCTCTTTTACGGTATTAATTAAGCGTTCGGGCTCAATAAAGTTAATGCCTTTTTCAGCGAGTAGTTGTAACTGCCACCCTATACGTTCTTCGGCGTAAAATACATCCCACTTTTTGTGCCAGCGGTTTGGCTGTATGGTTGTGGCTAGGTAATTATCTAAATCAAAACCAAACATAGCTTGGTCATGTTTTTGATGCATTTTAGCGAGGTTACGCCCCATATTAGTCCACGTGTCGTGGGGTTGTTTATCTAAAACGAGCCATTGTAAAACAATAAACGAAAACTCTATATTTGCACCAGTTGTAATACATTCAGGTACTTTAAAATTACTATTTTGAGCCAAAAGCTTTAAGCCAATAAATTCACTTTCTAAACGTTCGAGCTCGCTTTTTAGTGCTATTTTAACGAAGTAGTTATGCGTACCATTAGTAATATGAAATAGTTTGTCGGTGTTTGTACTTTGTAATTGGCGTTTGTAGGTGTGCTTAAAGTCAAAATTGATGGCTCGGCTGATGTGCTCATTTACTGTTTTCCACATAACAATTGCTCGCCTTTTAAACAGATACTTAAACTATGGCAAAAAGGTATTAATTTAACAATCTAAACGTTGTAAAATTAACGGCTATATTGAATAAAATTACACTTACTGTAGTGGAGTCAAAATGAACAAAAGTTTAATAACCAATTTGCTAGCGGGTTTATGTGTTGTTGTAGGTTTTATGTTTAACCAACCAATTGTGTTGTCTGTTGGTTTATTTGCACTTTCTGGCGCGGTAACTAATTTATTAGCTATTCATATGTTATTCGAAAAAGTCCCGTTTTTATATGGTTCTGGTGTTATAGCGCTTAAGTTTGAAAGCTTTAAAGTAGCTATACGAAACCTGATATTAACGGAGTTTTTTTCAGAGCAAAAAATTAATAATTTACTCAATAAAGCGCAGCCTAATATCGACTTTGAGCCAATAATTAGCAATGTTGATTTAAACCCTGCATTCGACAATTTGTTAGAGGTAATAGAGCAGTCTCAGTTTGGTAGTATGCTAGGAATGTTTGGCGGTACAGCGGCAATAGAGCCGATGCGTGAAAAGTTTATTGAAAAAATGCAGTTGTCGCTTAGTGAGATTTCTCAAACTGACGGCTTTAAAGCATTAGTAAGCCAAACACTTTCACAAGGTAATAGCGCAGAAAGCCTACATAAAACGGTGCTTAAACTAGTTGATGAGCGCTTGGATGAGCTTACTCCTAAAATGGTTAAAGAGATTATTCAGACCATGATCCGCGAGCACCTAGGTTGGCTTGTAGTATGGGGCGGTGTGTTTGGTGGTTTATTTGGTTTAATAGCGGCCGTTATTTAAATCTAGCGACTAATAAAAAACATAATCATTCTATTGCATTAAATAGTGTACTTACTGCGTTAAAAATTATTTGTATAGAATAACTACACGTTGTTATTTGTGCCTGTTATTGCACTACTTTTTAGCGAAATAATAGAGCACTAATTTAATGCAATTGGTATAACTTATTTTTTCAGGCTGTTATTATCGCCCCCATAATTTAGTCGTGTTTTTTTAGGAGCAACGGTGAGCAAAACGTTAGCCAGTTATTATCAGCAAGCATACGCCTGCGATCAGCAGCATTTTAATCAGTGTTTTTATTGTGGCTGTGAAGCGACAGAGCGCGATCATTGTCCGCCACTACATATGCTACAAAGTATCGTTGATTTAGGTGAAGAGGCTGACTTTATCTCTATCCCTGCGTGTTATGAGTGCCACGCACTTTTACATAACGAAAGACTGATGACGATTGATGAGCGCTTTACCAAGCTTAAAAAAAAGCTCTCAAATAAATATGCTAAACCACTGCGCGTTTATAACATGTGGGAAGAAAGCGAACTTGGCGACATGAGCGACGAGTTTGCCCATAGTATTCAAGCGGGTATGAAATTAGGAAAAGAAGCCGCTGAGCGTTTAGCCTTTACGGGTTTTAGCTATGCCACAGAAGATGCCAAAGTAGCAGTGCGCGAAAAAACAAAAGAGTTTGATGTAGAAGGCATGATATTTACCGACTTTAAAGAGGCGTTAAATTACTGCATTAACGATTTAAATGTTCAAAAAAGCGACTTTTATAAAATTTTGGTTGAAGACTATCAAGGCGATTTTAATAAAGCATTGAGCCAGTATCGTCATCGTCATGACAAAGTAACGGCGGCTAAAGATGGTAATACACTTATTAAAGATTTTTCTAAGCTACATAAGCAAAATTCTGATTTTGTAACGCGTACGGTTAAGCACTTTATTAGTAAAGATCCCTCGCTTACCACCGAAGGTGCGCTTGAAAAGCTGTATAACAATTATATAAAGAAATAATTACAGAAATTCATCTTAATTAACTGCGTTTTCACCTGTTTTTTTGGCTTTATCCTTTAGGTTTCGCTAAAGTAGCAAAAAAACAGGAGATCCAAACAACATGCAAAAATTTGCACCCTCTTTATTAGCGGTTGGCTTAGCTGCTGCGCTTGTAGGCTGCCAAGAAAACGGCCCACAAGACGATAAAATAACAATTAACAAAAATCCTTACCCAAGTACTTATCAGCCAATTTCTACATCAAGCACTCTTATTACAAATGCAACAGTACTTACCGGTACTGGTGAGCGTTTAGATGAGGCTGATGTATTACTTGTTGATGGTAAAGTACAACAAGTAGGTAAAGACTTAACAGCCACTGCTGATATTACAATTGATGCACAAGGGAAATGGGTAACACCGGGTATTATTGACGTACATTCACATCTAGGCGCATACCCAAGTCCGTCGGTCGAGTCGCATCAAGATGGTAACGAAATGACCAGCCCTAACACTGCAGAAGTGTGGGTTGAGCATTCTGTTTGGCCACAAGATCCAGGCTTTAATCGTGCACGCGAAGGCGGCATTACTTCTCTACAAATTTTACCAGGCTCAGCTAACTTATTTGGTGGACGCGGCGTTACGCTTAAAAACGTACCAGCGCACACTATGCAAGGGATGAAATTTCCAGAGGCGCCGTATGGTTTAAAAATGGCGTGTGGTGAAAACCCTAAACGTGTTTATGGTCGACAAGGTGTATTGCCTTCAACTCGTATGGGTAATATGGCTGGTTACCGTATGGCATGGGCTGAAGCCGCTGAATATAAACGTGCATGGGATAAATACGATGCCGATTATGAAGCCGGTTTAAACCCAGAAGCGCCAGTACGTGATATTAAACACGATACGCTTCGCGGTGTGCTTGAAGGCGAAGTACGTATTCATAATCATTGTTATAAAGCTGAAGAAATGGCAATGATGATTGACCTGTCAAAAGAATTTGGTTACCACGCAGGTACTTTTCATCACGGTGTAGAAGCATATAAAATTGCTGACTTACTTGCGCAAAATGGTTCGTGTGCTGCACTTTGGCCAGACTGGTGGGGCTTTAAAATGGAAGCCTACGACATGGTTCAAGAAAACGTTGCTATTGTTGATGCGGTTAAAAACTCGTGTGCAGTTGTTCACTCAGATTCAGATACTACTATTCAGCGTTTAAACCAAGAAGCGGGCAAGGTGATGTACCGAGCTAACGAAAATGGTTTTGATATTTCTGAGCAACACGCTATTAAATGGATCACGTCTAACGCTGCTAAATCGTTAGGTATTGATGACAAAACAGGTTCACTAGAAGCCGGTAAGCAGGGCGATGTTGTTATTTGGAATCAAAGCCCATTTAGTGTCTATGCTAAAGCTGAACAAGTGTTTGTTGATGGTGCAAAAGTTTACGATAGAAACGATGGCGCGTACCAAGCAACAAGTGATTTTATGTTAGGTCAACAATAAGGAGCACCCAGAATGAAAAATTTATCACGTTCGTTTTCGCTTTCTCTGGTTGCTGCAGGATTATTAGCATCTGGTGCTGTAAGCGCACAATCGCTAGCAATTATTAATGCAACATTGCATACGTCTTCTGATCAAGGTGTATTAGAAGCGGCAAGCATTGTAATGACAGATGGTAAAATCACAGCGATTAATCCAACTGAAATTAAAGTAGATCAAATTATTGATGCAAAGGGGCAAATTGTAACCCCTGGCTTTATAGCAAGTATTAATCAACTTGGTTTAGTTGAAGTAAGTGCAGTTGCAGGCTCTCGCGATGCAGGCGAGGAAAAAGCTGGTATTGATTTTGATGTAAGCCTTGCTTACAACGCACATTCAAGCTTAATTCCTTACGCTCGTAAAGGCGGCGTAACACGCGATGTAATTACTCCTCATGGCGGCGACAGTATTTTTTCAGGCCTTGCGAGTGTTGTTGATTTAAGTGGTAGTTTTGACAGCGACATGCAAAAACAAGTGGCTTTAATTGTTTACTTAGGTGAGCGTAGTAAAGGCTCACGTGCTTTTACTTTGCAAACACTTATTAATAAGCTTGATGAGCACAAAACTAAAGCCGGTAAAAAAGCGAAAAAAGATGACGACAAGCCAAGTACTGAAGATAAAGTAATGGCTAAAGTACTCAGTGGTGAAATGCCATTAGTGGTTGGCGTTTCGCGTGCGGCTGATATTATTGAGCTAATTAAAGTAAAAGAGCAATTTGGCATTAATTTAGTACTTAACGGCGCACAAGACGCTGTTGTAGTAAAAGAGCGCGTTGCTAAAGCAAATATTCCAGTGATTATTAGTGCAATGGATAGCTTACCAGGAAGCTTTGATTCGCTTCATGCAAGTTTAGATAATGCAAGTGTGCTTGAAAAAGCAGGCGTTAAAGTATTATTAACGGTAGGTGGTGATGCAAGTCACAATATTTATCAGCTGCGTTTTGATGCTGGTAATGCTGTGTCGTATGGTATGAGCCAAGAAGGTGCGTTAAAAGCGCTTACATCAAACGTTGCTGATGTATTTGGCATTAATGCAGGTAGCCTTGAAGTAGGCAAAGCTGCTGATGTAGTAATATGGAGTAATGACCCGTTTGAGTTAAGCAGCCATGTGAGCAAAATGTTTATTAATGGCGTTGAGGTTTCTACACAATCTCGTCAAGATAAACTGCGTGACCGTTATACGACAGATTCAAAAATGCCACGTGCTTATACCAACCCGCAATAATACTTAATCAATTTGAGGGATTAAATCTGACGGTAACTGCGTTAAAAATTTCTGATATAGAGCAACTAAATAACGAAATTTTTGCCTTGTTATCGACAAGATTTTCTTGCCTCAAAGTTGATCACTTAATTAAACGAATTGGTATGATACTAAATAAATAATTAATTAAATAAATAAATTTAATTATTCAAAGGCCGCTATTTTATAAATAGCGGCCTTTTTTTGTAAAGTTTAGACATAAAAAAGCCGCTTACTTTTGCAAGTAAGCGGCTTTTAAATTTAAACTGATATTTATACTAATTTAGCAAGAATATCGTTAAATGTAGTGCTTGGACGCATTGCTTTAAAGGCTGCATCATCGTTAGGCTGGAAGTAACCGCCTAAATCAACTGCAGGGCCTTGCGCATCGTTAAGTTCATTTACGATTTGCTCTTTATTAGACTCAAGGTCACTAGCGATTTGAGTAAACTGTGCTTTAAGTTCACTGTCATCATTTTGCTTAGCAAGTTCTTGTGCCCAGAATAAAGATAGGAAGAAATGAGAACCACGGTTATCAATTTCTTTCACTTTACGTGACGGCGATTTGTTTTCAGCAAGGAACGTACCTGTTGCTTTATCTAGGGTATCAGCAAGTACTTGTGCCTTGTTGTTACCAGCAGTTACGCTTAAATGCTCAAGTGATGCAGCAAGTGCTAAAAATTCACCTAAAGAATCCCAACGTAAGTGGTTTTCTTTTTCGAATTGTTGAACATGCTTAGGTGCAGAACCACCCGCGCCAGTTTCAAATAAGCCACCACCGTTCATAAGTGGAACAATTGAAAGCATTTTAGCACTTGTACCCAATTCTAAAATTGGGAATAAATCTGTAAGGTAATCACGTAGTACGTTACCTGTTACAGAAATCGTGTCTTTACCTTCTTTAATACGCGCTAATGAGAACAATGTTGCTTCAAGCGGTGCTAAAATTTGAATATCTAGGCCAGCTGTATCGTGATCTGGTAGGTATTTATTTACTTTTTTGATTAGCTGCGCATCATGTGCACGGTTTTCGTCTAACCAGAAAATAGCTGGAACGCCTGTTGCGCGTGCACGATTTACTGCAAGCTTAACCCAATCTTGAATTGGTGCGTCTTTAACCTGACACATACGCCAGATATCGCCTTGCTCAACATTGTGCTCAAGTAATGTATTACCATTTGCATCAACAACACGGATAGAACCGTCCGCTTTTGCTTCAAATGTTTTGTCGTGTGAACCGTATTCTTCAGCTTTTTGAGCCATAAGGCCAACGTTTGGAACGCTACCCATTGTTGTTGGATCAAACGCACCATTTTCTTTACAAAAATCGATAGTTGCTTGGTAAACACTTGAGTAACAGCGATCAGGAATTACAAAGCTAGTGTCTTGTAATTTACCATCGTTATTCCACATTTGACCGCTTGAACGGATTGCTGCAGGCATAGATGCATCGATGATCACGTCACTTGGTACGTGTAAGTTTGTAATACCACGGTCAGAATCAACCATAGCAATAGCAGGGCGGTTAGCGTAAACAGATTGAATATCTGCTTCGATTTCTTCGCGCTTAGCATCGTCTAATGTTTGAATTTTAGAATATACGTCGCCTAAACCATTATTTACATCAACACCTAGCTCTTCAAAAAGCGCACCGTGTTTAGCAAATACATCTTTGTAGAATACTTTAACAGCGTGACCGAAGATGATTGGATCAGATACTTTCATCATTGTCGCTTTCATGTGAAGCGAGAACAAAACACCTTTTTCTTTAGCAGCGTCAATTTCTGCAGCTAAGAAAGCTTGAAGCTTAGAAGCGCTAATGCTTGATGCATCAATAACTTCGCCAGCTAAAAGAGGTGTGCTTTGTTTAAGTACAGTAACGTCACCGTTAGTTGCAACATGTTCAATACGCACATCAGTGGCTGTATCAACAGTTACTGATTTTTCTGAACCGAAGAAATCGCCTTCGCTCATACTTGCAACGTAAGACTGAGAATCTTTGCTCCACGCACCCATTGAATGTGGGTTGTTACGTGCATATTCTTTTACAGAGCCTGGCGCGCGACGATCTGAGTTACCTTCACGTAGTACAGGGTTTACTGCACTGCCTTTAATTTTGTCGTAAGCCGCTTGAATTGCTTTTTCTTCATCATTTTTAGGTTCTACAGGGTATTCTGGAAGAGCGTAACCTTTTGCTTGAAGCTCTTTAATTACAGCGCGAAGCTGTGGTACAGATGCACTGATGTTTGGTAATTTGATGATGTTTGCTTCTGGTGTTTTAGCAAGCTCGCCAAGTTCAGCAAGTGCATCACCAATGCGTTGTTCTTCTGTTAAATAATCAGGGAAGCTAGCAATTACACGACCTGCTAATGAAATGTCGCGAGTTTCAACTTCAACACCGGCCGCATTTGTATATGCTTGGATGATCGGTAGCAACGAATAAGTTGCTAGTGCCGGAGCTTCGTCCGTTTTTGTATAGATAATTTTTGATGTCATCATCATTCCTAGATAGTCGACCGATAAGGCCTTATTCAACAATGCAAAGAAAATCATTACTTATGAGTGAGTACATAGTATTAAACAAGTTAATGAACACGTACGCTCGTAATGAATAGTTTGTTAGGTGTTGGTACTCAGCGTTGCTCTTTTATAAAAGCAGAATAGTCACACCTGACGAACTGGAATCGTATTTATAGCTAAAAAATTAACAAAAATAAATCAGCCTTTAGCCTAGTACATATAAAAGAGGCGATAAGGTGTTATGCGCAATTTTTAGCACCAAGAGTGTAACAAGCTTAAATAAAAAGGGCTAGAGTTTGAGCATGCCCAATAAGCAGTTAAACAATCAACTCTTAGAACATTGGGGTATATAAAATAAATTCAAGGAAAAGGGTTGAATTTGAATGAAAAGAGGCAATAAATAAGGGAAGAAGAGATAAGTTAGTATGCTTAAGGAATTAAGCGAGGATCTTAAAAGGTCGCTCGCTTTAGTCGAACAAAACAATCGTCACTCAATAATGTCACCATCTGGGGCAATATTTTTAGCGTGTAGGCCTTTGGGCCCTTGTTCTAATTCGAATGTTACATCTTGACCAGCTTTAAGCGTTTTATAGCCGTCCATTACAATTGTTGAGTAATGAGCGAAGATATCATTCTCGCAGCCGTCTTCTACGATGAAACCAAAACCTTTGGCGTTGTTGAACCATTTAACTTTACCACAAGCCATACTTCTACATCCTTCAATAAGTTGACTAATTTAGTTATTCTAAACCGTATAATTTGCTAGACTGACTAAGGTTTAATCAATCTATGTTTGACTGTAGTTTATTTAGCCAACCAGTCAAGTGTTTTGAGTTATTTTTTAACATTTTATTTATTTTTTATTCAAGTTTGCTTGAGTTACAAAGACAAGACTATATTTAATTATGAGTGGTATGAAAGATTCAGGTGTTATCGACACAGTTCGCGACAGTGAAAAGCAAAAGCTACAGCCGCCGCGAAAATATAAAGTTGTTTTAAATAACGACGACTACACGCCGATGGACTTCGTAATTGAAGTTTTAACGACGTTTTTTAATATGGATAGCGATAGAGCAACCGATGTGATGCTTCAGGTTCATGAAAAAGGTAAGGGTATTTGCGGTGTTTACAGCGCCGATGTTGCCCACACCAAAGTTGAACAAGTTAACCGTTACTCACGGGATAACGAGCATCCACTGCTTTGTAGTTGTGAGCAGGAATAATACCAATTTAATACAATTGGTATAAATACCAATTAGGGTGATCAAACATCCGATTGTTGTGGTATAAATTATTATCTCAGTAAGGGGTTGCCAATGCTAAACAAAGACTTAGAACTCACTTTAAATGCCGCGTTTCGTGAAGCGCGCACTCGCCGTCATGAGTTTATGACCGTAGAGCACCTTTTACTTGCGCTATTAGATAATCCTTCTGCAGGAGAAGCCTTAAACGCGTGTGGTGTTAATCTTTCAGGCTTAAAAACCGAATTATTAGAATTTATTGACGAAACAACACCTGTCATCCCCGATTTAGAAGAAGAGCGTGAAACTCAGCCAACGCTTGGTTTTCAGCGTGTATTACAACGTGCTGTTTTTCATGTGCAATCGTCAGGAAAAAACGAAGTGACGGGTGTCAATGTACTGGTCGCTATTTTTTCTGAGCAAGAGAGCCAAGCTGTTTATTTACTTAAAAAGCATGAAGTATCGCGCTTAGATATAGTTAACTTTATTTCGCACGGTATTTCAAAAGCTGATGATGAACTAGGCGACGACAGCGATGATATACATGAAGAAGTGCAAGAAGTTCAAAACGAAGAAGCAAGTAAGCTAGACAGCTTTACAACTAACTTAAACGCTCAGGCTCGTGAAGGTAATATTGACCCACTGATTGGGCGCGACAGCGAAGTAGAGCGCACGGTTCAAGTATTGTGTCGTCGTAAAAAGAATAACCCATTACTTGTTGGTGAAGCGGGCGTTGGTAAAACCGCCATTGCTGAAGGTTTAGCGTACCGTATTGTGAACGAGCAAGTACCAGAAGTAATTGCAGATGCAGTTGTGTACTCACTAGATATGGGGGCATTGCTTGCAGGTACTAAATACCGTGGCGATTTTGAAAAGCGCTTTAAAAGCTTATTAAAAGAGCTTCAGGCACAACCTGGGTCTATTTTATTTATTGATGAAATACATACCATAATAGGTGCTGGCGCAGCGTCTGGTGGCGTTATGGACGCTTCAAACTTACTTAAACCACTTCTTTCAAGTGGTAAGTTACGTTGTATGGGTTCAACCACTTACAATGAGTATAAAAATATTTTTGAGAAAGACCGTGCATTAGTACGCCGTTTTCAAAAAATTGATGTACTTGAACCAAGTGTTGCTGATACCACTAAAATTTTAAATGGATTAAAAGAGCGTTACGAAGAGCACCATGGTATTCGCTACACTCAAAAAGCATTAAAAGCAGCTGCTGAACTTAGTGCTAAATACATTAATGAGCGCCACTTGCCAGATAAAGCAATTGATGTAATTGATGAAGCGGGAGCTAACCAACGTTTACAGCCTAGTTCTAAACGTAAAAAAACCATTGGTGTGGCTGATATAGAGCTAATAATATCGAAGATGGCACGTATTCCACCACAAAATGTGTCTTCAACAGATAAAGAGACGCTTAAAAATCTAGATCGTAATCTTAAAATGCTTGTGTTTGGACAAGATCAATCTATTGATGCACTTACATCGGCTATTCGTTTATCTCGCTCGGGTTTATCAAGCGAAGAAAAACCAGTGGGTTCGTTCTTGTTTGCAGGCCCAACAGGTGTTGGTAAAACAGAAGTAACTAAGCAACTTGCTAAATGTATGGGTGTTGAGTTTATTCGTTTTGATATGTCTGAGTATGTAGAGCGCCACGCAATCAGCCGACTAATTGGTGCTCCACCAGGATATGTTGGTTTTGAGCAAGGCGGGTTATTAACCGAGGCGGTTATCAAAAACCCACATGCGGTAGTGCTTTTAGATGAGATTGAAAAAGCGCATCCAGATATTTACAATATTTTACTGCAAGTTATGGATCACGGTACGTTAACCGATAATAACGGTCGTAAAGCTGATTTTAGAAATGTAGTGGTTGTAATGACTACCAATGCGGGCGTACAAGAAACTACGCGTAAGTCGATTGGTTTTACAGAGCAAGATCACACGCACGATGCAATGGGCGAAATTAATAAAGTTTTCTCGCCAGAATTTAGAAACCGTTTAGATAACATTATTTGGTTTAACCACCTTGAACGTGAAGTTATTTTACTGGTGGTTGATAAGTTTATTGTGGAACTGCAAGCTCAGCTTGATAAAAAATCGGTTAATCTTGAGCTTACGCCTAAAGCGCGTGAATGGCTCGCAGATAAAGGTTATGACAAGGCTATGGGTGCACGACCAATGGCACGTGTTATTCAAGAAGAGCTTAAAAAGCAATTAGCTAATGAAATACTGTTTGGTGAACTTGTTGATGGCGGTACAGTTAAAGTATCGGTTAAAGACAAGAAGATTCGCTTTGATTACGAGAGCAATTTAACGCCAGCGTAAAACGTTAATTACACAACTAAGCTAAATAAAAATGGCCCGCTAAATAATAGCGGGCCATTTTTTTGCCATTTTTATAGGCAACAAAAAACCCAGTAAAAACTGGGTTTTTTGTTTATTAAATGTAATTGCTAGTCAATGTCTATCAATTACATTTAATAAACGCTTAAAGCTAGTAAAACACTAGCCAAAAACTAAATCTCGTTTACGCACTTATCTTAGCGAGCACGGAATACGATACGACCCTTTGATAAATCGTAAGGAGTCATTTCTACCGTTACTTTATCGCCGGTTAAAATACGGATATAGTTTTTGCGCATTTTGCCTGAAATGTGAGCCACAACTACGTGACCATTTTCTAGCTCAACTCGGAACATTGTATTTGGTAAAGTATCAAGGACTGTCCCTTGCATTTCGATTACGTCTTCTTTCGCCATGTTTAGCGTAACACCTCTTTAATAGTTAAACGCTGCAGATTTTGCCCAAAATACACCAATAAGTAAAGGCGCAGGGGCTATATTTGCAAATTAAATAGCCACCCACTCATCATTGAGCTGTTTTTGAGCTGGTAAAAACTGAGTTTTGTACTTCATTTTATCGCATTCATCAATTTGATAGCCTAAGTACACGTATTGCTTATTTTGCTCTTTTGCAAATTTAAGCTGCTCTAATATCATCACAGAGCCTAAACTATAGTGTTCAAAGTCGGGGTCAAAAAAAGTATAAATTGCAGAAATAGAGCTGTTCATACAATCAGTTACGGCAACTGCGGCTAAAGTATCTTGGTGCCATAGTTCAATAAATGTGATTTTGAGCCAACTGCAAAGTAAAAAGCTTTGAAACTGTTCTTTTTCAGGAGGATACATACTTCCATCCTGATGGCGCATCGTTATGTATTTACTATAAAGCGGATAATACTCAGGGCGCTCTTGCGTCGAGTATTTCACTTCAAACTGGTTTTTTGCTTTGTTTAGTTTACGTTTTTGCGATTTTGAAGGGATAAAGTCTTGTGCTAATACACGTACAGAATTACATGCACTGCATATTGGGCAGTGTGGACGGTATATTTGGTTACCACTGCGACGAAACCCTAAGCCTAATAATGACTCAAATTTGTCTGTGCTGTAGCAACTAGGATCTAGAATAACTAAAAGTTGCTCTTGTCTGTTGGGTAAATAACTACAGTCAAACTCTTGGGTTAAACCAACACGTGCAGGAAGTTGCTCATTCATAGATTGCGTCAAGTTCTTGTGGCTCCCACATAATAGGATTAATAATATAGTTATGTGCAGCTTTTAGTTTAGTCAAAAATGTTGAGCGGGGGATTACTTGTGCACCTAAAGTCATTAAATAAGGGTTTTCTAACTGGCAATCAATAAAATGCGCATTATGACGTTTAAGCCAATTTACCAGTGCCCACATAGCAAGTTTGGAGCAATTGGTTTGATGATGAAACATCGACTCGCCACAAAAAACACCATTTTGCATAATACCGTATAGGCCACCTGCAAGCTCTCCGTTACTCCACACCTCTAAACTGTGTGCAATGCCCGCATTGTGTGCATTAACGTAAGCGTTGAGCATGTCAGAGGTGATCCAAGTGCCATCGGTATCAAGGCGTTGATCCCGACAAGCTTCTATTACTTCCTCAAAAGCATTATTAATGGTTACTTTTACAGGGTGTTTTTTTAAATGCTTACGTAGGCTCTTACTTATATGAAAATCATCCAGTTCAAAAATCCCGCGTTCGCTTGGCGACCACCACATAATAGGTTCATCTTCGCTAAACCAAGGAAATATTCCGCTTTTGTAGGCATTACTTAGGCGAGGTAAACTTAAATCTCCGCCAATTGCTAACAAGCCATCAGGAGATTCTAATGCGTATTCCGGATTGGGGAATGCTATATCGGTTTCACTTAATTGGTATAGCTGATTTCTCATACAGTACTTATTTTATAATTGATCGTAAAAGTGTAACTATATTTTAGACATAAAAAAAGGGCTGAATAATCAGCCCTATTATAATTTATTTAATTGCTTATAAATTATCTAAGAAACGCTCTGCATCAAGGGCAGCCATACAGCCTGTACCCGCAGATGTGATTGCTTGACGGTAAATGTGGTCAGACACATCACCTGCAGCAAAAACGCCCTCTACACTTGTTTGAGTTGCGTTACCATTCAATCCAGACTCTACAACTAAGTAGCCGTCTTTCATTTCTAGTTGACCAACAAACATATCTGTATTTGGCTTATGACCAATAGCAATAAATACACCGGCTAAATCTAGCTCTTCTGTTGCATCAGACTGTGCATCTTTAATACGAATGCCAGTTACGCCCATTTGGTCGCCTAATACTTCGTCAAGCGTACGGTTGTAATGTAAAACAACGTTACCGTTAGCTGCTTTTTCAGCAAGGCGGTCTGCAAGTATTTTTTCACTACGGAAACTATCACGGCGGTGAATAACATGTACTTCGTCAGCAATGTTAGATAAGTATAGCGCTTCTTCAACCGCTGTATTACCACCACCAACAACCGCTACTTTCTGACCTTTATAGAAAAAGCCATCACATGTAGCACAGGCTGAAACGCCACGGCCTTGGAAATTAGTTTCAGACTCTAAGCCTAAGTATTTAGCAGAAGCACCTGTTGCAATGATTAACGCATCACATGTGTAAGTACCTTGGTCGCCAGTTAGTGTGAAAGGGCGCTTAGATACATCTACTTTATTGATGTGATCGAATATGATTTCAGTCTCAAAGCGCTCAGCGTGCTCTTTCATTCGATCCATTAATGCAGGGCCCGTTAAGCCGTGTGCATCACCAGGCCAATTCTCAACTTCAGTTGTGGTTGTTAATTGACCACCTTGTTGAATGCCTGTAATTAAAACAGGGTTTAAATTTGCACGTGCGGCATATACTGCTGCAGTATAACCAGCTGGGCCAGAGCCTAAAATTAGTAGCTTACAATGTTTTGCTTCAGTCATTATTTTTTCCTAAACGTTTAATACGGTCTTTAATGCGCCCGATTCTAAGAAAATCAAGGCGGATGTAAACAAAATCCGCGATTATTTTTTTTCGCAAATCGAAAAGCTGTGCAGTATTGTGTACTAGAGCTCAGTACTTTTACAGTTAAAACACCTAAGTAGCTCAATAAATAGACTAACAGGCAACAAAACAGCGTTAATTCATGACCCCTTTGATTTTTTTTGTTATGTTTTACCTAATTTTATTTGTCACTGATAGATTATGTGACCTAAGCGAATAGGCAACTATGTTATTTTGGCAGGAAAAACCCGCATTCGGGTTGACTTCAAAAGACGTTAACGTCTTAACCAATGCGCAAGATTACCGAACGCAATTGCTACGTTTGATAGCTAATGCAAAAAAACGAATTTATATCACAGCGCTTTATTTACAGGATGACGAAGCAGGTCGCGAGATTTTAGAAGCCCTGCATCGAGTATCATTAGAGAACCCTGCGCTTGATGTAAAAGTGCTGGTGGATTTTCATCGTGCGCAACGTGGTTTAATTGGTGCAGAGAAGTCTGATGGTAACGCAAGTTTATATTGTGACGATTTAGAAAAGTTTAAATCGAACGTGCAAGTTTATGGCGTACCTGTAAAAGCTAAAGAATTATTTGGCGTATTACATTTAAAGGGTTTTGTCATTGACGATACCTTACTTTACAGCGGCGCAAGCTTAAACAACGTGTATTTGCAATATAACGAGCGTTACAGACTCGACCGTTACTTTTTAATAACGCAGAGCGAGCTGTGTGACTCAGTGGTTGATTTTATTGAGACAAAGCTAATTAGCTCTGTTGCTGTGCCACGCATAGACACACGACCGCTTAAGCGTTTACACGACTTCAAACTTGATCAAAAGCAATTAATGCGTGATTTAAAAGTCGCAAGTTACAACGCAGCAGAGCAACTAAATACGCAAGCATTAGGTATTCGTTTGTTTTTAGGGCTTGGTCGTCGTAATAACGAATTAAATCGTTTAATAAAAGCGTTATTTGATACCACAGAGCAAGAGCTTGTGTTGTATACGCCATACTTTAATTTTCCGGCACCACTTATGCGATCACTGCGCCGATTATTAAAGCAAGGCAAGCAAGTGACTATTGTTGTAGGCGATAAAACAGCAAATGACTTTTATTTACCGCCAAGCGAGCCGTTTAGTAAAATAGGGGCATTACCTTATTTATATGAAACTATTTTGCATAAGTTTGTAAAAACGCAAAAACGCCATATCGATAACGGTAATTTAAATGTGTATCTGTGGAAAGATGAAAGTAATTCGTTTCATTTAAAAGGTATTTGTTCAGATAGAACAAAACATTTACTGAGCGGGCATAACTTAAATCCGCGTGCATGGGGTCTTGATATCGAAAACGGTATTTTAATAGAAGATCCAGAGCAAACAATTATGGATGCTATTGATAACGAAAAGCAGGAAATTTTACAACACTGCCGCCGTTTAACAGGCCCAGATGATTTAGAAACAATGGATGATTACCCGCAGCCAGTTAAAAAACTACTAGGCCAAGCTAAGCGCGTAAAAGTAGATTTTATAATTAAGCGTTTTATCTAAATAAGTTTATATAAATCTGAAATTTAAATATAAAAAAAAGCAGCTAATTAGCTGCTTTTTTTATGGGTTGTAGTTAGGTTACTATATTATTTAATACCAACTTAACTACAAAACGCTAAATTATGCGTTTTCTACTGCTGTGCGTGGGTCAACATATTCCATGTTGAACGCTTCAGCTACTTCTTTGTAAGTTACTTGGCCTTTAATTACGTTTAAGCCTTTTAAGAAGTGAGCGTCATCTAGTAGCGCCTTTTTATAACCTTTGTTTGCAAGGTTAATGATGAAAGGCAATGTTGCATTGTTAAGTGCAAACGTAGATGTGCGTGGAACAGCACCTGGCATGTTAGCAACACAGTAGTGAACAACTTCATCAACGATGAAAGTTGGATCAGCATGCGTAGTTGCTTTAGAAGTAGCAATACAGCCACCTTGGTCGATTGCAACGTCAACAATTGCAGAACCAGGTTTCATTGCTTTAATGTGCTCAGCAGTTACTAGTTTAGGTGCAGCTGCACCAGGGATCAGTACACCACCGATTACTAAATCAGCTTCTAGTACGTGTTTTTCTAGTGCATCAGCAGTTGAGTAAATAGCTTTAACTTTATTACCAAATTGCGCGTCTAGTGCACGTAATACGTCGATGTTACGATCAAGAACGACAACTTCAGCACCAAGACCAACAGCCATTTGAGCTGCGCTACGACCAACCATGCCGCCGCCAATTACAACAACTTTAGCAGCTTCAACGCCAGGTACGCCACCTAGTAGCATGCCACGACCGTGGTTAGATTTTTCTAGCGCTTGTGCACCAGCTTGAATAGACATACGACCAGCAACTTCGCTCATAGGAGCAAGAAGCGGTAAACCACCGCGTGAGTCAGTTACAGTTTCGTATGCAATACAAATAGCTTTGCTTTTTACAAGGTCTTCAGTTTGTGGAAGATCAGGTGCAAGGTGTAAGTAAGTGAAAAGAATTTGGTCTTCACGTAGCATTGCACGTTCAACAGCTTGCGGCTCTTTTACTTTTACAATCATGTCTGCTTTAGCAAAAACATCAGCAGCAGTTGCTAAAATTTCAGCACCCGCTTGTGTGTAATCTTCGTTAGTAAAACCAATGCCCATGCCTGCATCATTTTCTACAATCACTTGGTGACCGTGGTTTACTAATTCACGAACACTTGCAGGAACCATACCTACACGGTATTCATGGTTTTTAATTTCTTTAGGAACACCAATAATCATATCATTTGCCTTATTAAGAACGGATTAACATTTTCCACTATTATATTCATCATAAGCCCGTGTGTCTCACCTTTTTTAAACTCAAATCTAGTGTTATCATCTAGATAATAAAAATAAACAGCATAAAAAACTAGTTGGCACTATGCATCAATTATTAGATAGAATTGACCGTAAAATTTTAATGGAATTACAACACGATGGACGCTTGTCGAACGTAGAACTGGCCAGACGAGTTGGCCTAAGCGCTACGCCCTGCTTGGAGCGAGTAAAAAAGCTAGAACGAGAAGGTTATATACTTGGCTATAAAGCGGTGGTCGACCCCGCTAAGCTTGGGCAAGGTTTATCGGTGTATGTAGAAGTAACGATTACTAAAACATCTCCCGACGTATTTGATGAGTTTAGTGCTGCGGTTAAAAAGCACGAAGAAATTATTGAATGTCATTTGGTATCGGGTAATTTTGATTTTTTACTTAAAACGCGCGTAAATGATATGTCAGAATACCGTGGCGTATTAGGCGACATACTATTGAAACTGCCTAACGTAAGTGAAAGCCGAACTTATGTAGTAATGGAAGAAGTAAAAGGTGAAGAAGGCGTAATTATTCGTCCTTATATTACTTGAGGTTATTTATATTAACTGCGTCATTTGCTTATATAAGCTCAAATTATAAAAACTTGTTCATAATCAGGCCATCAAGGTTAAGATAAAGTGCAACAAATTGCATTTCCTGCTAAGGTATTTCACTGCTAAGTAAGTGTGAATAAAAATAGAATAATAAAGAGGAATAGGGAACTATGCGCCTAAACGGTGTGCAAAGACTATTAGAAACAGGGCTGATTATCAGTACCTTTACGGCAATATTTATTTTATGTGCCTTGATCAGCTTTGATCCAGCAGACGCTGCATGGTCGCAAACTAGTTTTAGCGAAGTAAGCAACATCACAGGAGCAGCCGGTGCATGGATAGCCGACATTTTATTACTCACCTTTGGTTGGTTGGCTTACTTAGTGCCAGCGGCCATTCAGCTATTTGGCTACTTGCTATTTAAACAACCCCACCGCATTTTACAGCTTGATTACACTACCTTAGCGCTGCGAGTTATTGGTTTTGCTTTATTTATTACCTCAGCTACCGCTATTAGTAGTATTAATTTCGACGATATTTATAACTTTTCATCGGGTGGGGTAGTGGGCGATGTTATTGCATCAGCCATGATGCCTGCGTTTAACTTTACCGGTACATCTATATTATTGCTGTGTTTCTTTTTTGCAGGGCTTACCTTATTGACGGGAGTATCGTGGGTTGATTTTGTAGATTACCTTGGCGATTTAATGGTTAGGCTTTATCGCTATGTTGTATCGTATGCAAAAGGCTGGATGCATCGAGAACACACTGCAGGTAAAGTAAATAATAACGATGAAGCAGACGCCCATTTTGAAGACGATATAAAAGAGCAAATAGAGCTGCCTACATCAGCAAAAAAAGCAGATAAACAAAAAGCAATAGATAAGCCTCAAACACCATTTAGTGAACCACAAATTAGTGATGACTTTATGCCGTTTGATGAACTTGACGATATACTCGATCAAGAAATTGGCTTTAGCGCAATAGATGACGAACCAATGGACACGGCTGCTGCATTAAATGCGCTTGATCAAAGCCCAGTTGTGGAGCCTGAAAAACCAGTTACAACGGTGGTATCGCCAGCAAGACCAATGCCTAAACCAAAAGCGCAATATCAACCACCGCCAACGGCAAAAGAAAAGTTTGAGCAATTATTAACGCAAGAGCCACCACCAGGGCCATTACCATCGCTCGATTTACTCGACAGACCGGATAAAGCTAAAAACCCAATTTCGCAAGAAGAGCTTGATAGCGTATCGCGCCTAGTAGAGACAAAACTTCTCGACTTCAATGTACAAGCAACCGTAGTAGCGGTATACCCAGGCCCCGTTGTTACGCGTTTTGAGCTAGATTTAGCGCCAGGTATAAAAGTTTCCAAAATCACAGGCTTAGCTAAAGATTTGGCCCGTTCGCTTTCGGCAATTAGTGTACGTGTTGTAGAAGTTATTCCAGGTAAAACCTATGTTGGTATTGAGCTTCCAAATAAACACCGTGAAATAGTTCGTTTATCAGAAGTTATAAACGCCCCTAAATTTGAGCAAAATCCGTCGCCACTTACCATGGTGCTTGGTAAAGACATTGCTGGTCAGCCGGTATGTGCTGATTTAGGTAAAATGCCACATTTATTGGTAGCCGGTACAACTGGTTCAGGTAAATCAGTGGGCGTTAATGTCATGATAGTAAGCTTGCTTTACAAATCGGGTCCTGAAGATGTACGTATGATCATGATTGACCCTAAAATGCTTGAGCTTTCAGTATACGAAGGCATTCCGCATTTATTGTGTGAAGTAGTTACCGATATGAAAGAAGCTGCTAACGCACTGCGTTGGTGTGTAGGCGAAATGGAACGTCGTTATAAATTAATGTCAGCATTGGGTGTGCGTAACTTAAAAGGTTACAACCAAAAAGTGCTTGAAGCCAATGAAGCGGGTTACCCGATTCTTGATCCATTATTTAAAGACACCGATGGCATGAAAGAAGGCCCCGACGAGCTAGGTAAATTACCAAGTATCGTTGTAGTAATAGACGAATTTGCCGACATGATGATGATTGTAGGTAAAAAAGTAGAAGAGCTAATTGCACGTATTGCTCAAAAAGCACGTGCGGCAGGGATTCACTTAGTGCTTGCTACGCAGCGCCCATCGGTTGATGTAATTACCGGCTTAATTAAAGCTAATATTCCAACACGTATGGCGTTTCAGGTATCGAGCAAAATAGATTCACGGACAATACTTGACCAACAAGGTGCAGAAAACTTACTAGGTATGGGCGACATGCTTTATTTACCGCCAGGCACTAGCGTACCAGAGCGTGTGCATGGCGCGTTTGTAGACGACCATGAAGTACACGCCGTAGTAAACGATTGGAAAGCACGTGCTAAACCAAATTACATTGACGAAATACTCAATGGCGATGCCACTGAAGATATTTTATTACCGGGTGAAGCTAGCGAAAATGCAGATGAAGAATCTGATCCTTTATACGACGAAGCTGTGTCGTTTGTAATTGAAACCGGCAAAGTATCTGTATCGTCAGTGCAACGTAAATTACGTGTTGGCTACAACCGCGCAGCACGTTTAGTAGAACAAATGGAAACATCGGGTATCGTGAGTTCACCAGGTCATAACGGTGCTCGCGATGTATTAGTACCTAATGGAGCAAATTCATGAAAAAAGTTAACGCCTTATTATTAGTGTTAGGCAGTGTACTTGCCGCACCAAGCTTTGCTGACGACAGCCAAGCATTACAAGACAGACTTGCCACTTTAAAAAGCTTTAAAGCGCAGTTTGCACAACAAGTAACAGACAAAGAAGGCCAAGCAGTTATGCAAGGCGAGGGCACAATAGCGCTTCAACAGCCTATGATGATTCGCTGGCAGCAAACTAATCCGGACGATACGTTATTTGTATCAAACGGTGATAAAACATATTACTTCGACAGCTTTGCTGAGCAAGTAACGATTATGAAAACCAGCAGCCTAATCGACTCAACACCATTTGTGCTACTGACATCAAAAGACCCAGCACAGTGGGAAAAATACAGCGTACTTGCAACAAGTACAGGCTTTAGCGTAACGCCAAATAAAGGCGTAGAAAGCCAAGTAGAACAACTTGATATAGCATTTGCGGGTAACGAGCAAGGGCTTGCTAAACTAGTGGTTACCGACAACTCAGGGCAGCTATCGTCATTTACGTTTAACAATGCCCAAGTTAATACGCCGCTTGATCAAAGCACCTTTGAATTTACGCCTCCTGAAGGTGTTGAAATAGACGATCAGAGTAACGGTGAGTAATTTAGGTTTTAATTTTGGGCCCGATGTACGCCCACTTGCTGCGCGTATGCGCCCTACAACGCTTGATGAATACATTGGTCAGCAGCACTTATTAAGCGGTGATAAACCACTGCATCAAGCCATTGTCGCGGGGCGATGCCATAGTTTGATTTTATGGGGCCCGCCGGGTGTAGGTAAAACAACACTTGCGCAAATAATTGCCAACCATGCTGATGCCTCACTTATTCAAATGTCGGCGGTAACTGCAGGCGTAAAAGATATACGCGACAGCGTAACGCAAGCGCGGGACAACCTAGAAAGCCGTGGCCAACGCACCCTTATGTTTGTTGACGAGGTTCACCGCTTTAATAAATCCCAACAAGATGCGTTTTTACCGCACATAGAAGACGGCACCTTTATATTTGTAGGTGCAACCACCGAAAACCCATCGTTTGCACTTAACAACGCTATATTGTCGCGTGCGCGCGTGTATGTTTTAAAATCGCTTGCCGATACCGACTTATACACTGTAATAGAGCGCGCACTTAAACAAGACGAGCAGCTAAGTCAAAAACACATCACTATTGCCGATAACGCTAAAAAGGCACTATGCCAAGCAAGTGGCGGCGATGCGCGTAAAGTACTTAATTTACTTGAACAAGCAGTTGATTTAACAACCGAGCAAAACGGTCAATACAACGTAGATGAGCACGTACTTAGCCAAGTGCTACCAACACATTTAGCTAAATACGATAAAGGCGGCGATGAATTTTACGATTTAATATCGGCCTTTCATAAATCAGTACGAGGTAGCTCCCCCGACGGTGCTCTGTATTGGTATTGCCGAATTTTAGCCGGTGGCGGCGACCCTTTGTATGTAGCAAGGCGTTTACTTGCCATAGCTACAGAAGACATTGGTAACGCCGATCCGCGTGCGATGGAAGTGGCCTTAAATGCGTGGGATATATTTCAACGTGTTGGCCCAAGCGAGGGCGAGCGTGCAATTGCACAAGCCACTCTATATTTAGCCAGCGCACCTAAAAGTAATGCGGTGTATATGGCGTTTAATCAAGCAAAAACAGATGCCAAAAACGAGCCAAGTTATCCCGTACCAGAGCATTTACGTAATGCGCCAACTAACTTAATGAAAGACCTAGGGTATGGCGCTGAGTACCGTTATGCGCACAATGAAGAAGGCGCATTTGCCGCAGGTGAAAAATACTTACCACCAGAAATGAAAGGCAAAGAATATTACTTACCGTGCGAGCGCGGACTTGAGCAAAAAATTAAACAAAAACTCGATTACCTAAAAGAGCGCGATGCGCAAAGCCCACTTAGACGATACGAAAATGATTAAACTTTATATGATGATCGCCCTTGGCGGAGCCTCAGGTGCGTGTTTACGGTTTTTTATTAGCGAAAGCATGCTAAAACTCCTCGGTAGGGGATTCCCTTTTGGCACGTTGACGGTTAATATTCTGGGTTCATTGTTAATGGGCATTTTGTACGGTTTGATAGATAAAGAAATTATCACCGCAAGCCCCGCCAAAACCCTTATAGGTATTGGCTTTTTAGGTGCATTAACCACCTTTTCAACATTCTCAATGGACTCGTTGTTGTTATTACAACAAGGTCACTTTATTAAAATGGCCCTCAATATCATCTTAAACGTGATGGTGTGTATTTTTATGGCTTGGCTGGGCCTTCAGCTAGTAATGCAAAAAGGTTAAAAAACTAACATGTTAGATTCTAAATTTTTACGTCAAGACATCGAACAAACTGCAGCACGTTTAGCGGCACGCGGTTACGAACTCGATGTAGCGACGGTAACGGCACTTGAAGAAAAACGCAAAACATTACAAGTAAAAACGCAAGAACTTCAAAGTCAACGTAATGCAAGCGCAAAAGCAATTGGTCAAGCCAAAGCTAAAGGCGAAGACGCACAGCCATTACTTGATGCAGTGGCTAACTTAGGCAGTGAGCTAGACGCCGCTAAAACTGAGCAAGATGAAGTATTAGCCGCAATTAACGACATTGCGTTAGCAATTCCAAACTTGCCAGACGAGTCAGTTCCTGAAGGTAAAGACGAAGACGACAACGTTGAAATTTTAACGTGGGGCACACCTAAAAAGTTTGATTTTGAAGTTAAAGACCACGTAGATGTAGGCCAAGACCTAAACGGTTTAGACTTTGAAATGGGCGTTAAAATTAGTGGTGCACGCTTTACCGTAATGCGCGGCCAAGTTGCGCGTATGCACCGTGCACTAACGCAATTTATGCTAGATACACACGCTGATAAAAACGGCTACACAGAAATGTATGTACCGTACCTAGTAAATAGCGCAAGCCTTTATGGCACCAGCCAATTACCTAAATTTGCAGGCGATTTATTCCACACATTAGGCCTTGTAAATGACGACGGCGAACAACAAGCCGGCTTTAGCTTAATTCCTACAGCTGAAGTACCACTTACAAACAGCGCCCGTGACGAAATTTACGACGAAAGCGATTTACCAATTCGCTTAGTTGCTCACACTCCGTGTTTTAGAAGTGAAGCAGGCAGCTATGGTCGCGATACACGTGGCTTAATTCGTCAGCACCAGTTTGATAAAGTTGAACTTGTACAGCTTGTAAAACCAGAAGACTCAATGGCAACGCTTGAAGAGTTAACAGGTCACGCAGAGCAAATACTACAAGCGCTTGAACTTCCATACCGTAAAGTAATTTTATGTATGGGCGACATGGGCTTTGGTTCAGCCAAAACATACGATTTAGAAGTATGGTTACCTGCGCAAGACACATACCGCGAAATTTCATCATGTTCAAACATGGCTGACTTTCAGGCGCGTAGAATGCAAGCACGTTTTCGTCGTGAAGGTGTTAAAAAGCCAGAGTTACTACATACACTAAATGGTTCAGGCTTAGCCGTTGGCCGTACATTAGTAGCCATCCTAGAAAACTACCAACAAGCCGATGGTTCAGTAGTTGTGCCAGAAGTATTACGCCCATACATGGGTGGACTTGAAGTGATTGGTAAACAATAAAAATCTAGTTTAAGTTAAGCAAGCTTTAAGCTTGTAAATCTTAAGACGAAAGCCGCTGTTTGTAATAAACAGCGGCTTTTTTGTTGAGTAAAAATTTATATCGGTACTAATTTTTATCGACACATATAAATTTTACTTAAGTGGCGGTACTTTTAATGGCTAAGAAGTTACGAGCGATTTATCAATTTAAAATCTTTAGGTACCACAAATTTACTATCGCGAACGTCTTTCATTTCAACAGACTTTATTTCGTAAACATAGCGCACTACAGGATCTTTACGCCAGTGATCCATTACCATTTCTTTACCTTTATCCATTAGCCCACCAAGCAGTTGTGAACCAACTTCGTCTAATCCGGCGCTGTAATCAACAGGTTTACGTGCGGTTTTACAGGCTTTTAATTGTTGTTTCCATTCAAGTTTAACTGAAATTGGGTAGCCTTTAATAGTTGCTAATTTTTGGCCAATCTCACCAACGAACTGATTATCTTCGTTACTTATATCACCTGTAAATCCAGCAATAGCTTTATAGGCTTGCGCACCTAATAAGTTCATTAATGCATTGTCATCGCCAATAGCTTTAAGGTAGCTGTCTTGAAACTTCTCATGAACTTGTAATGCACGTTTAGTTTGTGCATTTTGTGTTGTGGTCCAAAAATCAAAAGTCACGATGTTTTTATCTTCTGCACCAGTGGTATCGTGATAACGAGTCGTCCAGTTAACAACGTACTGCTCTGTATCGAACCCATTAATTATTCGGCTTTTTCCTGTTTTTTCTACAGCAAATGAATTCTCTTTCAAGTCAACACTACAACCAACTTCTTCGTATGTTTGATATTCTTCAGCATCTTCATCTTTTTCAAAAATGCTGTCAGTAAAACTTACTTCATCACAACCTGCCATAGGGCATTCGCTATATGTCTCGTCATCATAATCAATGTAATAGCTTTTATTTTTAGGGGAATCAAAAACACGAGACTTATCAGAATTTGCCCAGCGCATTAGCCAGCTATCAAATGTATTTATTTCATGGATAACTCGCTTAGATTCACGAGTTAGTACAGTTTGCTCTCCTGTGTAGTCAGGTACATATAAACCATTAATTGCATACTCAGCCTTGAGTACAGACGTTGAATTTAGTGGAGTTGTATCTTCTACTTTGGTACTAGCACATCCGGCAACAGCTAACGCCAATACGATGAGTGTAAATGATTGTTTCATCTTCAGTTCCTTCTTAATTAAATTTGTACGAATTGTAAACCAATTGATTTATTTGTAAATAACCGCAAGTAAAAATTGTGATCATTTTGGGGGCGATTACTTGAGCTTAATCACGAACTACTTTTTAATAATAAAAGGAGCAGATAATGATGGACTTAAGAGGTGCGCATTCGCACTACTATACAGACAACAGGCATGTACCTAATTTAAAGTGTTAATCTTAGTAGATAAATTAAAGTTATTAAAAATCGTTAAAATTTATGAGAATTATTTTTTATAGATGAAAGGTTAATATAGACTTCATACATAAGAACTTAGATGCACTAAAGCCGCTACTTACTTTAAAAGCGCAGCGGCTCTTATCCCCTTTATTAATTAATTTGATGTCATCAACATTAGCTTTGCCTCTTTACCGTCTGTTAATACTGCGACGTTACCTTTATCAGTTATAAACACATCTCTTAACCTTCCTGCAGCCTTAGGAAATACCTGAGACTGTGTAAATTCACCATTGGCCAGATTAACGCTGTAGAGCTTTTTATCAACAAGAGTAGTGATTAGCACATGTTGTTGCAATGAAGGGAAGGCTGCATGTTTAGAACCGTAATACGCCATGCCTGATGGCGCTATTGATGGCGTCCAATTAACACTTGGTTTTTGCATGCCTTTATATTCGGTAAATGGTGAAATACGCGCTTGCGAGTAATCTTTGCCATAGGTGATTACCGGCCAGCCGTAATTAGTCCCAGCGGTTAAGTAGTTTAGCTCGTCACCGCCTGCAGGGCCGTGCTCGTGGCTAACAATTTGCTGCGTATCGTAATCATAAACTAAGCCTTGAAGGTTACGATGACCAAGTGAGTAAACAGCATGTGCATTTAGGTTTTTGTGATTAATAAATGGGTTATCTGTTGGAATGGTCCCATCTAGGTTTATACGTAATATTTTACCAAGTTGGCTGGTGATAACTTGTGCTTGCTCTCTAAAGTCAAAACCATCGCCCGTTGAAACTAATAACGTATTGTCGGGTAGGATAAGGGCGCGACCAGCGTAATGTTGTGGTGTGTTTTTATCAGTCGCTACTTTATAAATAACGTGTGGCTTTGAAAAGTCAGTGCCATTAAACGTGGCTTTGGCAACAACCAGCCTGTTTTCGCTTGCATCACCTTGGGCATAGGTAAAAATAACTTCTTTGGAGTCGTTATAATCTGGTGATAATACAATGTCGAGTAAACCACCTTGGCCTGCAACGTATAAACCTGTTAGGTTTAATTTTACTCTTGATTGCACGTTGTTTTTAACTATAACTACGTGGCCATCACGCTCTGTAATTAACCATGTGCCGTTTGGTAGTTCAACCATGCTCCACGGAGACTGTAATTGCGTAGCCAGTGTTTTTGTACTGTATTGCTCCTTTGGTAGCGCAACATCTGCATTAACAGAAAACGAAAAAAGCGAAAGCAAAGTAAAAAAAGAGATACATTGTTTACGGGGCAAGCCTTTGCTAGCATGACTAGTATAAGAGAAAAGCTTTATTTTAAGTTGAGATAACCATGTCGTTTTTAACACGTATATTACCTTCATTTTTAGTTTCTTGGTTACTTACATTCACACTTGCTAGCTTGTTTCATAGCCAATACGTTGTCAATCAATTAGTTAATGTAGGTGTAGTGGTGGGCTTTAGTGATCGTGCTAGTTTAACGCTTGATGATTGGTTAGGCCTATTACCTACCTACGGCGCTATTGTTGCCGTAGCACTTGCCATCGCTTTTTTTGTTACCGTAAAACTTAATAAAAAGGTTCAAAAATACAGTACTCAGCTATTTGTTATTGCTGGCATTGTGGCATTTGCTATTGTGTTAATTGCCATTGAATCAATTATGAATATTCATATTATAGCGGGCGCAAGAGGCTGGGGTTTTTATGCTCAACTGCTTGCAGGCGCGGTAGGTGGTTTTGCGTTTTCGCAATTATTTAAGGCAGCTAAAATCCAAAAAGCGTGTTGATGTGTGAATATAAGTACGGCTTATACGTTATTTAGTGATTAATAAATAAAGGCCGCTGTTTATTGTAAACAGCGGCCTTTAAATATGGTTTTTAGAGTTAAATTAAAAAATTAAACTAATTAGTTTGTAGCTACTTAGGCCAAATATTAGGATTAAAACGGGTAGGGTTACCAGGTTTAACACCAAAGAGTTAGTGTAGTTTCCCATAACCCCTTTTTGATTAACCAGCCATACAAGGTAGGTGCTAACAATAGGGAGTAATAACCCGTTAGCCGCCTGTGCGAATATAATTACCGCGACAGGGTCTAAAACGAGTGACGCCACCGCAGCACCAAACAATAAAATAACAATAGCGACGCCTTTAAAGCGCGTGTTACCCATATCGTTTGACCACCCTAACATGCCACACACGGCGTAAGCACCCGCAAGTGGCGCTGTAATAGCACTTGTTAAACCTGCAGCAAATAAACCAATAGCAAAAAAGTAATGAGCGGCGTCACCAAGCAATGGCTCTAGCTGCACGGCCATGTTAGCTGCACTAATTTGCCCCGCATCGGTGCCATAAAATGCAACTGAAGCTGTAGATAAAATAGCTAAAGTGATAACACCACCTAAAGTGATTGATAGGCCTGTATCAACATTTGTTTGTTTAATCACTTTTTGCATGTCGCTGTTACTGTCGTGTCTAGCAGCGAGTACGCCGGAGTGCAAAAATAAGTTATACGGCACAATGGTAGTACCAACTAAAGCTAGTATGGTTGTAATAGAGCCTTCAGGCATACTAGGAATAAAACCAGCAAATACATCACCCAGTGAAGGCGCTGCCATTACAAGTGTTGAGATAAACACTAAGCTCATTAAAATAACGAGTAAAATTAGCGCGTTTTCAACCACTTTATGTTTGCCGCTAAACAGTAAAGCTGCACTAAAAAAAGCAATAAGTGGTGTCCATAGTTGGGAGCTAACTTGAGGGAATATTTCAATTAATCCCATGCTAGCGCCACTTAAATTACCCGCTTCATAAGCTGCACTGCCCACACCAATCGCGCTAATGACTAAAAATATAGCTAAAGATTTGAATAAGGGCGTTTGAATATGTGCTCTGAGCGCTTGGGCTAAATCTTGTCCGGTAGCAACGCCAAGTCGCGCCGCCATAGATTGTAATAATATAGTGGCAACTACTGAAAACAGTAATGTCCATATAAGTGCAAAACCAAAGTTTGCACCTGCCACGCTTGCGGTAGTAATTGTTCCTGGCCCAATGAAGGCTGCAGTGACGAGTAGTCCTGGTCCTAATCGCATAATTGACCTTAATAGTGCTAATGCATGTTGCTATTTAAAGTTACATCTTACGTTTAAAATCAATAATTATACGCGATGCCTGTTGTGTTAAAGCTGTCACTTACAGTAAGTGCCTTGCAGCGATAGTCTCCCTTGACTGGTTCTTTTTTAATAAGCATATGTTAAAAAAGGGCGCGTAGGATACCAACTTGTATATAAATTTAAAGGGGATACAGTGCGTTTGCATGAATTTTAAACGAATATATAAGCGAATTAAATGAATGATGCCGATATTTATATCGGCATCAGTATATTTACTTTATTAGACTTTTAATCGCTTCTAAGCCTTTTTTTAGGGTATCTGCATCGGTAGCATAGTTAATACGAATACACTCGTGCTTGTGCGCCCAATCATCGTCAATGCCGATAAAAAAGTTATGACCTGGGATCACATACACGTCTTGCTCTTTAAGCTTTTGATACAACACCTCGCTTGTTATTTTTGCATCTTTAAACCACAGCCACATAAAAAATGCACCTTCAACTTTGTGCAAATAAACAGGCAGTTCGGCAAATACTTCGTCAAACAACTCAATCGCTATGTGTGCTTTATTACGATAAAAAGGCAGTACAACGTTGCGGCACAGTGGCAGTAGTTCGTTGTCGTTAATTAAGCGTGTTACTAAGCTTGGGCCAATACTATTTGGCGATAAAACCATGCTGCCGTTTATGCGGCCAATTGCTTTAATAATCTCATTATTGGCAACCACAATACCGCTGCGTAAACCCGGTAGGCCCAGTTTTGAAAGTGACATACATAAAATAATATTTGAGTTCCACGTTAGGTTTGCATCGGTGTAAATACAACCTGGGAACGGATCGCCGTAAGCGTTATCAATAATGAGTGGAATACCATATTGCTTAGCAAGTAAATCAAGGTGTTTTACTTCATCATCAGTAATTACATTACCTGTTGGGTTAGTAGGTCGTGATACGCACAGCGCGCTAATACTGCTGTCGTTTGCTAGTACTTTTTCAACTGCTTTAAAATCAATGACGTATTTAAACTGTTTTGATGTGCTGCCTGTATTCAAAATTTCGATATCAGGCTTTATGGCAACAAACATATCAGCCGATAAACCTTGATCGGCATAACCTATGTACTCTGGCGCAAGGGGAAATAAAATCTTTTTATGGCTGCCATCCGGCATTTCGCCTGCCAACATATTAAACAGCACAAAAAAGTTAGCTTGGCTGCCATTGCCAAGTGCTACATTATCGGCACTAATATCCCATGCGTACTCTTTACTTAGCTGGCCAGCTAATGCTGCTCTAAACTCGTCGTTACCGGTTGGGCCATCGTAGAGCCCAAATACTTGCGATACCTTGTTACTGGCAACTAGTTTTTGTAATTCACTTAAAAAAACCTCATTTACTTGTGGTACTAATGCGGGATTACCGCCACCCAGCATAACAATATTAGGATTGTTACTGTTTTTAGCCCCGCCTAAGTCTTCCATTAATTGGGTAATGCCGTTGGGTTGTGTAAATTTAGTGCCAAAGTTTGAGTAGTTCATAATGCATAGCGTTTGTTAATAATGGGGAGGGCAGTATAGCGTAAATATAGGGCTTAAATCCGATGATGAGAATAATTCAATGCTAAGATTTACAGCTAGTTAAAGTAATGTAATTCCTTATAAAACAAAGGCTAATTTAAGACTTTTTAACGCCGTATAAAAACTCTTCGCCGCAGTCCATATACAAATCAAATTTGGCCATGACTTTGGTGAAAATAGGGGCGTGTAAAAACTCGTTTAACCATGCACGTACATGCGTATATTCACTTTGTAAGTACCAATGTTTATCTACACGGGCAAACTGTCTAATAAATGGCAGCAGGGCATAATCGGCTAGACTTTTTTCATCGCCCATTAAGTATTTATGCGTGGTTAGTTTTACTTCAAATTGCTTAATAAACTCTTCGCAGGCTTTTTGGTAATAAATTTGTACCATGCCTTTTGTACGAGCATAAAATTTGTACTTTTCGAGCACAGGTTTAAATTGCGTATCGTTTAGCTTAATTAACTCAAGCATGCGCTCAAGTGCTAATGGGTCTTGAGTATGCAGTAAATTATGCGGATCGTTTTGCTTTAAAGCCCACAGCATTATATCGACGCTTTCATCTATAACTTGGTTATTCGGCAGTAATAAAACAGGCACAGTGCCTTTTGGCGATATTTGCAAAAGATGCGGCGGTTTATTTTTAGTTTTTATAGCGCGTAGTAGCACGTGTTGCTCTGCCATTAAAATACCCATTCGTGCACGCATTGCGTATGGGCAATGTTGTAATGAATATAATAATGGCAATGTCATGTTAGTTACCTTAGCTGTTTAGGCCTTCAATATACTGCTGGCGGGTTTGTACTTTAACCAAGCTATTTAAGTGTTCAACCGCTTGTGTTTGCCCGTTAATTAAATCTTGAAAATGCGCAAGTAACACGGCTTTATTCAGTTTTTCTTTATCGCCTGAACCAATGTCGGTTAAATCAATCATAAATTCGTCAAATTTGTCGGCAAAGTCACTCACTATATCCATGTTTAAAAATTGCTCATGGTTGTAAATACTTGGGTAGCCGCCTTTTTGTTTATCAATAGCAAAGCTAATACCTTTAACATTGGTAACGGTTGTTTCCTTTTTACAGCTCAGCATACAGCTTGCGTCAATACGTGGTTTTTTACATCCTACTGTTTGCTGGAAAAAACACTGTCGGCTAGTCATCATTAGTATTGGATGATAAATGCTGTACATCATTTTAAAATTGTTAGGGCGTTTAATATTACGCATTTGTGGTTTGTTTATTTCGTTTGAAATAAACGCGCCTTTTGCGTTTAAATCTTCTTGTAGTGTTAGTAACGCATAAGAGTTTGTGGTGTTTAACAACGGGCCTGCAATCCAGTCAATACCCATTTGTACTGCTTTAAATGCAACGCCTGTGTTGTTACTAATAATAAGCTTAGGTTTTACAACCTCGAGCAAACGTACCGCTTCTTCAAAATCTTTACCAATTAACACCGCCGGAAACCACGGAATTAACTGTGGGTGCTCTAAAAATACATTAATGTATTTATCGTTATCGGTTCTAAAGCTCTCTGGTAATTTAAAGTAAACATCGCCACCTGTTAAATCACATAGGTGAACGTCTTTTATGTCCGATATTAAAATAGAGAGTGTTGTTTTGTTATCGGCTTTAGGGTGGTTTACTAGTTTTGGCAGTTCAACAGGGGCGAGGACGTCTTTGCCTTCGTTTAATAAAAACGCGACTTGCTTTTTAATACGGGCAAGCTCTTTAAACGGAATGCTCAAGTTGTTGCCTAAGTTTGAGTAATCCATATTTTTAATTTCAAAATCGGCATTACTAAACGTTTTAAAGCGTTTATCAATAGCGGCTATATCAACAACAGATTTATCGGCGGTTTGCATAGGCATTTGCGATTGAACTTCAAAGCGTAGAGGTTGAAGGGCGCTTTGCTCTGCTAGGGTGTTGTGGTGTTTATCGTTTATTGTCAGTGTTACTGTAAATGGCTGGTTTAATTGGCCGCTAAACTCAAAGCGTAGTTCTCGTTTTGAAATATCTAAAAACTCAATTTTCTTTTTAACTAACGTATCAATGTCATTTTTTTCTGCGGCGAGCTCTTGCTGTGCATCGTAAATTTGCACAACCGAAATCGCGTTACTCTTTTCGTTAGCGTGATCAAAGCTATGGTCGCGCGGGTTGTCGGTAAACATGTTTTTTGTCATGTCACCTTGCAAAAACTTATTAGTAAAATTACGGTTAAATACTTTGTATAAGCTTGAATCATCTTCAATTAAATTACCTGTTTGTACAAAGGTATCTATTTGTTTGCGCCAGCTATCAATAACGGTATGTACGTAGTTAGCACCTTTAATGCGGCCTTCTACTTTTAACGAGTCGACACCTGCGGCTACCAGCTCTGGCAAATCAAAATAGGCTGAATTGTCTTTTAAGTTTAACGGATGTTTGTTACCCATAGCCGTTGGCTCGTATTCATCACGACATGCTTGTGAGCAACGACCACGGTTACCTGAGTTACCCACACTTACTGAGCTTGAATAACATTGCCCCGAAAACGCAATACACAATGCACCATGTACAAACACCTCGGTCAATACATCGCATTTGTGCGCTACATCGGTCAGTATTTTAATTTCAGTTAAGTTAAGCTCGCGCGATAAATTTACACGTGTAGCGCCAATGCGCGCTAAAAACTCAACCTGTGATTCGTTATGCGTAGTTAACTGAGTTGATGCGTGAATATGCAAAGTAGGAAAGTGCTTTTTAACAATGTTGAACAACCCTAAATCTTGCACAATAATGCCATCGAGCGTGGTATTTACGAGTTGGTTAAGTAGCTTAAATAGCGCGCCCATTTCGTGCTCTAATATAACTACATTAAGTGTTAAAAATATTTCACAGCCGTATTCATGGGCTAGGCGAAGTGCGCCGTTAAGCTCATCAAACGAAAGATTAGACGCTCGGTTACGTGCATTAAAGGTATCTAATCCACAATAAACCGCATTAGCACCGGCTACAATGGCGGCTTTTACTGCGTTAACATCACCGCCTGGGGCTAATAGTTCAATCTTTCTACTCATTACAATGTCGCTTCGCTCATATTTAATTGCCGCGAATTTTATATGGTTAAGCACGTTAATGCTATTTATTGAGGGATATAATAAAGACTAATACCAATTCGCTTAATTAAGTGATCTATTTTGAGGCTGGAAAAACGTGTTGATAGCTAGGCAAAAAATTCGCTATTTAGTTGTTCTCGGCAATTGCTCCTGCATTGCTCTATCTTCTGCATCCATGCAGTCGTAAATGAGAATTTTTTAACACAGGTAGCGACACGTTTAGCCCCGCAAAATGATTAAGTATTATTGCGGATTGGTATAAAGTAAAAGAGTGTATAAAATTACAATTAAGCTGGCTGATTTATTACGTAAACATGTAATAAAATGATAGTTTATAAGCCAGCAACACTTTCAACTTTACTTAGGCGATACCCATCAGCAATCAAGATCTTAAACAGTTAGATACAGATTTAAAAAGTGATGAATCTGGAATTATTAACACCCAACTAAAAATAGCCACATTTAACCTGTTTAACTATCTTGAGCCGCCCAATGCATACTATGAGTTTGAGAAAATTTATACTGTGCAGCAGTGGGCTAAAAAGCAGCGTTGGATTGTTGATTACTTAACAGAACATGCCCCTGATGTGATTGGTTTTCAGGAAGTGTTTAGCATTGACTCATTAAAAGAGCTAGTAGGCGAGCAAGGTTATAATTACTTTGCTGTAGTTGATACGCCAGAGGTGATTGATGACTTTATTTATAAACGCCCTGTAGTGGCAATCGCCTCTAAATACCCCATAGTTGAAGTAGCAGCGGTTGAGCACGATAGTGAGCTTGCAAATGCGCTTGGCCTTAATAGTGAGTTTACTTTTAGTCGTAAAGTACTAAGAGCAACTATAACGCTGCCGCATATAGGTAATACCGATTGTTACGTGGTGCATTTTAAATCTAAGCGCCCTATGATTAATGTTGATGAGCATAATAAAGAGCTTACACCCGAGCAAAACATAATTGAAATTTTAAAAGCGAATGTAGCGGGTGGGTGGGGCTCAACTATTCAGCGTGGCAGTGAAGCTACATTACTGATGATACAAATGATTGCTCGTCGCGAAGCTACGCAACAACCCATGCTATTAATGGGGGACTTTAATAATGAACTTGTGGATGGCGTATTAAGCCATTTACTGACAAGTACGCTACGCTTTGCGCCTGCATTTGATGCTAAAACCTACCTCGCTAAATATTGTTTAAATGATTCATGGGATTTGTTTGTTAAGTCGCAGCTAAGCGAAGATGACCTATTAAATGGTCGGGCAATGACTAGCGATGAAATAAGCGATAGTGAAAGCAATAGCATTTTTGATTTAGCTGATGAAAACGAAGCAAAAAATGTTAATGCAACTAAGCTTATGCCTTTAAGAGCACCAACACATTATTATGGCGCGAGCAGCTCCGTGCTTGATTATATTTTATTATCTTGTGAGTTTGATGCCAGCTACCTTGGCAGTTTTTTTGAGGTGATTGAGTATAATACTTATGATCGTCACTTAATTAACCCCGAATTTGAGCGTGATGATTTAAGTACCGATCATGGTATTGTGTTAGTTACACTAAAACTAAGAAGCTAGGCTTGCTCTATGCATAATTATGCTAAAATTATAAATTAAAAGTATTCATATAGCAGCAATACTTGATGTATTGCGCCGGTTTGTATATTTTATCATCAGCCTTTTGAATTGTATTAATAATAAATTACTAAAATGGTAAATATGGAATTTTATACCTACTTGAATCATAAGCGAAATATGGATTTACCTTCGCAAATACATAGTTTCATTGTAAAGCGAATTTATAATTTTACATTTTTAGTGAAAGCTTTGCTTTTTGCTTTGTTTATTAGCTTAAACAGCGCTTACGCACAAGAAACCACCTCATACAATTTAACTAATGAATCTAATGCAGGGCTGCTAAAAAGAGCTGAATTACTTATAGATACTGACGTTATAACAAGTATTGAACTAAGTAAGGCGTTGTTGTCACAAGCGCAAAGTGCTGATGACACGTTACTCAGCGCAAAGCTACATAACTTGCTAGGTAGGGCGAATAAAAAAAATAACAATATTAATGAATCGCTCGAGCACTTTTTACAATCCTCTGTTTACTACAGCAAATTAAATGATTCACGAAACCAAATAAAGGCGTCTATTAATTATATAAATATATTATTAGAAGAAAAACGTTATGACGAACTTACTACCCGCATTGAAACTTTATTACCAACAACCCTTGTGTATGGTGATGACTTTTTTATAGCGCAAGTGCTCCTTACTAAGGGGGATTCGTTTTATGAACAAAAAAAGTACAATAACGCGAACGCGCAATACACATCTGCTTTAAAATACCTTGTTGATGAAGACGAATTAATACAAAGACAGTTAGGTGAAACGTATAAAAAATTAGCTCAGTCGTACAAACGCCTCAAAAATAGAGAGCAAACGGCTCACTTTTATACAAAAGCTTTAGAGGTATATTCTAATTTAGGTGATTTAAAGCTAATGGCGCGTACTTTAAATACACTAGCAGAAGCACACCGTTATTTAGATAACTTAGTTTTAGCTCTTGATTACTCCACTCGCGCATTAGAAATACATAAAGAGATTGACGATCCTGTGGGCTTTGCTAAAGCATTACTAGGGGCGGGTATTATTTATCGTCATATTAATCTTTATGAAAAATCACTTAAGCATATAAATCAGGCATATTTATATTATAAAAAAGTAAATAACATGCTTGGGATTGCTAAAACATCAAATCAAATGGGACTGGTATATACACGATTAAGGCAGTTTGATCAGGCCGAATTTTTCTATCAAATAACTATCGATTTGCCAACAGGTATGGTTGAGGAAAAAACGCTCGCATCAGCTCTAAGAGAAATGGCTGTTATTAACCTCGAATCTGGCGACTTAGCATCAGCGATGAAATATGCTAAAAAAGCTTATATCATTTATAAAAACAAAAATCTTACATCGAACATTTCTACAACAGCACGTATTATTGGTAATATTTATCGTGCTCAAGGAAATAACAACAAAGCTATAGAGTATTACAAAGAGTCATTGTCGTTTGCCAGAGAAACAGGTGGTAAACTTTATGAGATAAAGTCGCTTACTGCGCTTGCGGCCATTTTAATTGGTATTGATACAAATGAGGCGATTTCTTTACTAAAAAGGTCACTCGCTTTATCAACCGAAATAGATGATAAGTTACATATGCTATATGCCTATCGGGAAATTCGAATAGCAGAGAAATTGCGTGGTCGTATAGAAGAGTCACTTCGTTATGCAGAAGAAGAAATAGCCCTAACCAATATTATTCAAAATGAAAGAAATGAAGATAAGTTAGCGCTTGAAAAAGCACATTTACATTCGCACAAAATGGAAACAGAGCTTGAGACGTTACGAGAAAAAGAAAAACGCCATCAGCTTGAGCTTGAAAAGAAAAATAATCAAATTGAAATTGCCGCCCAAGCTAGAGTTATATCAGAGCTTGAACTTTCAAAGAATAAATACGCCAGCATTGCGCTCGCATTTTTATTAGCCGCTTGTTTAACTACTGTACTACTGGTTTATAGGAGTTTTATTGCCTCTAAAAAACGTAATGAAGAGTTAGACTACTTGGCAGCAAGAGACCCTTTAACCAATTGTTATAACCGTCGTATTTTATTTGAGGTTATGAATCGCGACTTTTTGGATTTACCTCAGATTGAAGAGTACTGTATTTTAATGGTCGATATTGACCATTTTAAAAGCGTTAACGACACCTATGGGCATAGCATTGGCGACACAGTACTTTGTGGCGTAGCCGAACTTTTACAAGCTAATATACGTAAAAGTGATAGCGTGGCCCGTTTTGGTGGCGAAGAATTTTGTATTATTTTGCCCAACACAACTCAAGAGCAAGCAATACGTATAGCTGAGACTATTCGTATTAAAGTTGAAAAAGCGACATTTGATGATATTCCTGTTACGTGTAGTTTTGGGGTTACGTCTATTAAATTTAAAGCCAGAACACCCTCTGAGTTGATTGAACAGGCTGATTTAGCTCTTTATGAGGCTAAGTCCTTGGGGCGTAATCAGGTAGCGTTATGGGATGCTTCGCTAGAAGAGTTTAAACTTTTTAGATCGGAGTAAACCCAGCAGTATACAGTTTAGTTTTGATGTTATTTTTAAAATTATAACAAGTAAATTTTATATAGCGCTGTGTGTTACTTACATATGTAATTAAGCTTATTAAATTAACCCTTTGAATATCAGTGTATTAACTTAGGCTTTAAAATTGCAATCAATACTAAGTTAAAAACAAAACAAGGGATTTAATAATGACTGAAGTTGCACTTTCGGCCTATTTGGCATTTTACCTCTATTTAATTATGTTGCTTGTACAGTGGGCTGTGGCTACGTTTAGCAAAGCTAAAGAACCAAATGCTGTACCAGGTAAAATTGACGAGGATTTATCACACGACAGCTTTATATTTAGAGCACACCGTACGTTTCATAATACGCTTGAAAACAGTGCATTATTTATAGGTACGGTGTTATTTGCGTTTGTAATTAATTATCAAAGCCCGATTTTTGCAATGTGTATTTGGGTGTACTTAATTGCGCGTTTAATTCATATGGCGCTGTACTACGCTATTGCAACGGAGAAAAACCCAAGCCCACGTAGTTACTTCTTTTTAATTGGTGTGCTAGCTAATGTGGTTATGCTGATAATGATAGGGTTAAGGCTAATCTCTTAATTTATAAAAAGTTATAAAATTTATTTATAACGGTAAACAAAAAAGCGAAGAGCCTCTAAGGCATCTTCGCTTTTTTGTTTAAGTAGCAGCGGAATATAAACCACGTCTACAGTAGGGCAATATTAATGGTTAATCGATGCCTATAAACCCGCCTGTTTGGTGTGTCCATAGAGCTGCGTATATTCCACCCTTAGCTATTAGTTCTTCATGAGTGCCTTGCTCAACTACGCCGCCGTCATCAAGTACAATTAATCTGTCCATTTGTGCAATGGTTGATAGCCTGTGCGCTATGGCAATAACTGTTTTACCTGTCATTAAGTCATCAAGGCTTGCCTGAATTGCTGCTTCTACTTCAGAGTCGAGTGCGCTGGTGGCTTCGTCGAGTATAAGTATGGGTGCATTTTTAAGTAGCACACGTGCAATAGCAATACGTTGGCGCTGACCGCCCGAAAGCGTAACACCGCGTTCGCCCACTTGTGCATCAAAGCCTTTGTTACCTTTGCTATCTACCAAGTCGTTTATAAACTCAAGTGCCTTAGCTTGTTTGGTCGCGTTGATCATTTCATCGTGGGTTGCATCGGGGCGACCGTACAAAATGTTGTCTTTTACTGAGCGATGAAGCAAGGAGGTATCTTGCGTTACCATGGCTATATATCTGCGTAGGCTTTCTTGGCTTACGTCTGTGATGTTTTGCCCATCAATTTTTATTGTTCCTGAGTCGGTATCGTAAAAGCGCAGTAATAAGTTAACAAGTGTTGATTTACCCGCACCAGAGCGACCAACTAAACCAATTTTTTCGCCAGGTTTAATATTTAAGTTTAAACCGTTCATTACTGGGCTGCGGTTAGTCTCGTTTGCAGCTTTACCGTAATTAAAGTGTACGTTGTTAAACTCAATGGCACCTTGGCTTACTTTAAGCGTATTAGCGTTTGGTATATCGGCAACTTCGATAGGGTTTGATAGTGTTTTCATGCCATCGGCTACGGTGCCAATGTTTTCAAATAAGCTGCTTATTTCCCACATGATCCACTGCGCCATACCGTTTAATCTGAGCGCTAAGCTAACAGCAACTGCAATGGCGCCGGCGCTAATTGCACTAAGTGACCATAAATAAAGTGATACAGCGGCAACCGAAAATACTAATAAGTAATTTAAGCTTTGAATAACAAAGTTTAAGCTGGTTACTAAGCGCATTTGCTTGTACACAGGCTGTAAAAATACATCCATGCTTTGTTTTGCGTATTGCTCTTCTCGCTGGGTATACGAAAACAATTTAATAGTAGAAATATTTGTGTAGCTATCAACAATACGACCGGTCATTTCTGAGCGCGCGTCGGCTTGTGAGCTGGCAATCTTTTTAAGGCGCGGTACAAAATAAAGCTGTAAGCAAATGTATAAAACCAACCAAACTAATAAAGGGATCATTAAACGCCAATCGGCTTCGGCAACTAAAAATACCATAGAGCCAAAGTAAACCACGATATACATTAATACGTCGAGTAGCTTGGTCACTGTTTCGCGAACGGCTAAAGAAGTTTGTAGTACTTTAGTGGCTATTCTTCCTGCAAATTCATTTTGATAAAAGCTAACACTTTGGCGCAGTAAATAACGATGCGCTAACCAGCGAATCGACATGGGATAATTACCCAGTAATGCTTGGTGCAAAATAGCAGAATGAAAAAATACGACTACGGGCAATACCAGTAAGAGCATGACAGCCATTTTGATAAGTTCTGATTTTTGCTCTACAAACAAGGTTTCGGGTGTGTAGGCCGTTAACCAATCAACAAGCTGCCCCATATAGCTAAATAAAGAAACCTCTAAAATAGCGAGCATGGCGGCGCTGATTGACATTAGCAGCAACGACAGTTCCATTCCTTTGGTGTAGTGACGACAAAAAGCAAACAAAGTAGAAGGCGGCTGAGTGGGTTGGTCCTCAGGAAATGCTTTTGTCATTTTTTCAAATAATCGATACATTTTAAAAACTTAAATGGCAAATAATGACGAGTATCATACCATTTAAGTATTTTTAAATGCAGTTTTGTAGGGCATTAATTATGAGTATTATTGTTATTTATTGCGACGGGTTACTTAGGTTTATTCCTTCGCTCATGTATAAATCGTCATATCTGAGACCACCATTTCCGTAAGGCTTTTTTATTGGGCCTGTATTACAGTTTGCTAAAAAGTATATAAGAGGTTGTTCGCGCTTCATTCTAAATTGTGCATTTTTATATACCAGTGTTTGCTTTTTAAATTCACCACCTCTTACGTAAACATCATATTGCTGACCTTGCTCTGAGGCTGCTGCGTTATTAACAACGTACCATACGTCGTACCAGGTATTTGTTTGCAGAGGTTTAGCTGACTGTTTTGTAGTGTAGTTTTGAACGTTGCTATACCCGCTGTCGGTTTTAACCATTAAAGCGCCATCGTTTACAAGACCGTTTGATTCTGTTTTATCGGTTACGCGAAGTGTTGGCTCAAACGCATCATACGCATATTTATTAATTAGCTCTGGCATAAGGTTGCTTAATCCAAAAGCATGGTTATTAGGAAACGCAGCGACGTTTATACGTATATAAAATGTGTAGATTTGACCAACTTCAACCGCTTGTGGAAGCTTTGTATAAGAAAGTGCTTTACGATTGCCAACAATACCATCGCGTGCAGGCTTTTTTAGTAAATAATGATTTGTTGATGAGTTTGCTTGTTCTGATTGTATAACCGTTATTTGTGGGTTTTTAACTTGTGGCTTAGTTTCATTTTGGGTATCGACACTTTGCCAGTCACTAAGAGAGTTTTCAAAATTATCAATAAGCAGCCAATCGCTCGATGTGTTTTTGTGAATGTTTGAACACGCTGATAGCGCGCTGAATAAGCAAAAAATTAAAATGTGTTTGGAATGCATAATTGGCTCTCAGTAAATTTAGATATTTTTGGTTAACCAATTATTGTTTTGGCTATAACTTTAATGTAAAGGTTATATAACCAATTTAATGTTTTTATGTCAATCATTAAAGCAATAGGTAATGGCGTGGGAACTGCGAAGATACAAAAATTATTATTCCATTCAAAAAATTAACCAGTAAACTCATCCATTAAATCAACTCAGCAAATTTCAGCTGAGTATAAAAATAATTTAATAGTTAGGATGTTATATGTATACGGGTTCGTGTTTGTGCGGTGAGGTAAATATTGAAGTGTCGGGCAGTATAACCAGCATTATTCATTGTCATTGTTCACTGTGCAGAAAAAACAGCGGGACTGCATTTGCAACCAATGGCTTTGTAAATACAAGTGACTTTACAATAACAAAAGGTCAAGAACGACTCAGTGAATATAGTTTTAAAGCAGGGCGCACACGTTATTTTTGTAGATGTTGTGGCTCGCCTGTTTACAGTAGCAACAGTGATGACAAAAGCAGAATACGAATTCGTTTAGGAATATTCGATACCGATATTACTGAGCAGGTATTATCGCATAATTTTGTTACGTCTAAAGCTAACTGGGAGCAGTTCGAAACAAGCTTACCGTGCTATGAAAAACATGAACCTGGTCGATAAAGCGTTTTATTCAATGTGGTAAATGCTGTTAATACTTTTATAAAGGTCTGGCGCAAAGTTTATAAACACCGGTGAGTTTTGTATTTCATCAACGTTTATATGCATTAATGTTTGCTGGCTTAGTATGATGACTATATTTTTGTATTCGTTAAACTCTATTATCGCTAAGCACTTAAAGTGTTGTCTTAAAAGTACTAAAAGCATTTGCAGCTCTTGGCCTGTTTGTGGGTTTAAATTAATGATTACTTGCGTATTTTGCTCACTGCAGCGATTTATATTTTGCCAAAAGCTATCGCTGGTTAAAAAAGGCTGATGATATTCACCACTAAAAATATCGATAGTGATTACGTTAAAGTGATCAATGCATTGGGTAATATATTGCTCGGCGCATTGTAAATAGCTGCTGTGCTTAATTGGTAACTTAAAGTGCTGGGCTGCAATTAAGGCAATGCTTGGGTTTATTTCTACCGTGTTAAATGTATTGATGGTGTTTATGTAAGGCGTATTACTTTGTAAGTGATACATAATTCGCTCAAACCCTGCCGTGCCTAAACCTAAATTTAATATATTTAGTGTATCTACTGGTTTAAGTAAAAATAACATCATACATTGGTTTACAGGCACTATTACTTGCTCAGGGTGTATAAGGTTCATAACGCCTTGAATTGTTATATCTTCATTGGTTTTTTGTGCAAGCGTTAACCAACGGTATTCTTTGTTTTGATACACGCATACTGGGCCGTATGCACTTTGCTGCGACTCAATAAGGTTACTTTTAATTGTATCTTCTTTTAGCTGACGCATAACTTAACTATTAATGTATACACAATTACAGTGTGCCACGAAAATCGCATTTTTTTATAGATTATTGTGTAACAAGGTTTGTAATTTAACCTCTAAATATAATATTGTATTAGCAATTAATTACTTAGACGTTATTCAAGGATTGGAAATGGGGTTGATTCTAGGGCCTGCTGTTTTAGCGTGGTTTGCGGTATTTATCTATTCTTTACGATTAGGGTATGTGCTTATTTATAAAAATATGAGCGTGTTAACCACAGTGTCTACTTTTGCAATTAGTATTGTTGGTATGTTGGCTTTTATGACGTATGGATATAGGCAGTTTGTAAACAATACCTCTGTTTGGGCATTTGAGATCCCGAGTTACTTTTTATTTAGCAAAATAGCTTTTATAGGTGTATTGAGTGGTTTTTTACTTAACTACTATATTAATCCTGAAAATAGTTCGGAGTTTTTGAGCTGTTTAGCATTTGTATTAATATTTATGTTTTCTGCTGGTGTGCTTGCAAGTTTAGGAGGACATGAGGCCTTTTTGAAGGAATTTGATATTAAAACTACTCATTAAAAGTATGCATAATAAATTTTGGCCCAGTACCTATAAAAGGTAGTGGGCTTTTTACTATCCTAATAACCTCTTGTAAATGCGCTTTAGCGTGATCCTTTCTACATCTACCTCAAATGTATTGCCATAAAACCTTAGTTAAGTAATGGTTACACTATAATAATTAGGAGCTAATAGATGCTTAAAACACCTTTGAAAATCACAACAACGTTACTTAAATTTACTGCAATTGCAGGCGCCTGCACACTTGCATTATCAGCACATAGTGAAACGCAACTACAATACACAGAACAGCAAAAATTACATGATATAGCAGCTCAAGTATCAGCCGAACGTATTGGTAGTGACATTCAAACGCTGGTGGATTTTGGTACTCGCCATACGCTTTCAGAAACTAAATCGGATACTCGAGGCATTGGTGCGGCTAGGCGCTGGATAAAAAATGAATTTGAAAAAATATCCGCGCAGTGTGGCGGTTGTTTGGAGATTATTGAAGTAAAGGACACTATATCGGGCGAAAAGCGCATTCCTAATCCTGTTGAAGTGGTTAACATTGTGGCTATTCAACGAGGGTCAAGTGAGCCTAATCGCATGGTGATTATGTCGGGTGATATAGATTCTCGTGTGAGTGATGTTATGGACTTTACTAGTGATTCACCTGGGGCAAATGATAATGCATCAGGTGTGGCGGGAGTAATTGAAGCTGCCCGTGTTTTAAGTAAATACAAATTTAATGGTTCGGTAGTTTACGCTGCGCTTTCGGGCGAAGAGCAGGGTTTGTTTGGTGGAAAAATATTAACGGCTTATGCGCAAAAGCATGACTGGCAAGTTCATGGCGTTTTAAACAACGATATGATTGGCAATATTACCGGTATTAATGGGGTAACTGATAATACAACTGCGCGTATATTTTCAGAAGGTACCCGTGTTGTAGAAACAAAAGAGCAAGCCAATACTCGCCGCTTTACGGGTGGTGAAGTTGATTCGGCGAGTCGAAATTTAGCTCGTTACATAGATACTATTGCTGACAGATACATTCCTAACTTAGATACAATGCTTGTATATCGATTAGATAGATTTGGCCGTGGTGGGCATCATCGTCCATTTAATGATGCAGGTTTTGCAGCCGTGCGTATTATGGAAACTAACGAGCACTACGATCGTCAGCATCAAGATTTACGCACTGAAAATGGCGTTGAGTATGGCGATACAATTGAAGGCGTTGATTTTGATTATACAGCTAAGTTAACTTCACTTAATGCGGTAACTATGGCATCTATGGCGTGGGCGCCCGCACCGCCAAAAGAAGTTAAAATAAAGGGAGCTGTTACAGCTGATACATCGTTTTCATGGCAACAAAGCAATGATGAAAATATTGCTGGCTATAAAATTTATTGGCGTTACACGAGCGAGCCGCAATGGCAGTTTAGTAAATACGTTGGTAAGGTTTCACAGTACACACTTAAAAACGTAGTGATTGATAATTATTACTTTGGTGTAGCCTCTGTTAGTAAAGACGGTGTTGAGTCGCCAGTAGTATTTCCGGGTGATGTGGGTTCGTTTGATCACAATATAAAATAATAGTTTGGCTAAAAACACAGCAAACAGAGCGCTTTAAGGTGCAAATGACCGTTTTATACTTGCACCTTATTTACTAAGCCCTTAGAGTGTTAAAAAAAGAAGTAAAGGGTTAATAAAAATGCAGCAACAAGAAAAAAAGCCGTTAACAGCAAAAGAACAAGTTATAACTGATGAGCAAAGAATGCAGTGGCAACGCGAATGTTTTCAAACAGCGCAAAAGCATTTAGCCGAAAAGGGCATTATGCCAAAATCAGTAGTTGATAAAGACAGCCGATTTTTAGCACCACTTTGTGCAATGTGGAAATTTAAAGCACAGAACGGTAAAACATATTGGGTAGTAACAGGGCGGTTACCTACAGATCATGCTGAAGTAAGTGCAGCTACAGATGCTCGTGATGCAATGCGTTACTTTTCTTTGCAGTGGCAATTAAAAGCGGATCAGATTATGAGTACAGGCGCGCTTGATAAAACACAGGTAGACTTTGCTAACTTACTTATCAATAGAGCACATGGATTGTACGAAATGTATGATAATGAACCGCTGTGGGCAAATGAGGCAAAGTAACGACAGTTTGGGTTAAGTAAAAAGTAGAGGGTGATAGCTTATTTATCGCCCTTTTCTTTATCTAATGGACAAGTGTAAAGGGAGTAGTATTAAACGCCGAAACAGGGCATTGCATACGTTGCCTAGGAATTCCCGCCTCCATAAATACATTCCCTTGCTGAATAAAGCCATTTCGCTTAAAACGTTCTACCTCATTTAAAATACAATTAATGCTTACTTCTTCAATACCTTGGTTTGACGCTAATTCAACAATAAAGTTGAGAAGCGATGTATATACTTTGTGATTACGGTGCTCAGGTAATACAGCTATTCTGCCGATTAAGCCATCTTTACATAATCTACCTGTTGCTATTGGGCAGTTTGTATCGTCTGTAACAAGTACATGTAATGCAATTTTATCTAGGCTATCAAATTCGATATGCTTGGGGATATGTAACTCGTAAACAAAAACTCGCTCTCGAATTTTTTGTAGCAAATCTTTTTTTATATCCCATTCAACCTTATCAACCAGATAGCCCATTCCAAACTCCTATTGATACCTAATTAGAATGAGTAAGCAATCACAGCAAAATTATTTATGCCAATATCAGATGAAAATTAAAAATTTTAACTGACCTGTATACATAATATCTTACGCTGTAAAATGCTCATCATTATTAATATAATTGATATTATTACTCGTGGTCTATATTAAACCAGATCCCCTCATTAACAAGTGTAGTAAAAGTTTGAGTAAAAACTAAACTTGGGTTTGTTAAATTTAATGCTGAAGTTTCAAACTCAGTATGATCGGTAAGTAGTTTTACCGCCGCTAAGTCGGTTAACGGCATAGCGTAATTTTCGCCATTTACACTTAGTAAAACTTCTGTATCGAGTTGCTGATAAATAGCGCGTGTGCCACCTAAGCGTTCAAACACTGTTTCTTCATTACTTAAATCATCGCCTATTTGCTCTGACGTAAATGGAGGCTCTACTGGCGCTAAATCCATTTCATGTTTTGGCTGACTAAGCGTTGAGCCTAACCATTGTTTAAATAAATCGTCATTTTCTAAAAGTGCTGCCATCAGTGTTTTAACTTTATCAACTTCAAGGCTTGTAAGTTCACCTTTAGATTTTCTTAGTGTGATGTTGTGATCGGTATAACGTTTTTGGCCGCTTTCGGTATCAATAATATGATCGGCAAAGCACGATAATAAATCTTGTTGATTTGGCGCTCTAAAACCAACTGAATAATTGAGCGCGTTTTCTACGGCGTAACCTTCGTGAGGGCACCCTGGTGGAATATATAAAATATCGCCTGGCTCTAATATGCAATCAATTACGGCTTCAAATGCTTCTACTTGCAATAATTTTTTGTTTTGAGCGAACTGCTTAAGTGTTGGATCGGGCAGCCCTACGCGCCAATGACGTTTGCCTTCGCCTTGAATAATAAACACGTCATATTGGTCTAAGTGTGGGCCAACACCACCATTAGGCGTTGAGTAGCTGATCATTAAATCATCTATGCGCCAGTTTGGAATAAATCTAAATGGCTCTAGTAGTTGCGCAGCTTCGCTATGCCAGTGATCAACTGCTTGCACGAGCAGTGTAGAATGATCGTCTGTTAACTGCTGAAAGTCTTCAAATGGACCTTGGTAGGTTTGCCAATCATTTTTATGATTGGTAATAATACGTGACTCTATGCTTTCTTCCATTGCGAGGCCGGCAAGTTCATTAGCATCAAGTGGGTCTTGAAAGTCTGCAAAACCTTGTTTGATTAAAAGCGGCTTTTTTTGCCAAAAATGGCTTAAAAACTCTTGCTCAGACAAATTATTTATTTTTAATTGATACATACATTATGCCTACTAGTTAGTGCAATGGGGTTAAAACAAAAAAAGCGAAAGGATAATCCTTTCGCTTTTTAAAAGAGTAATTTAGTTTTTAAACTAAGTCATCAATAAACTCAACAGCACGACCAATGTAATTAGCAGGTGTTAGTTTTTTCATTTCTACTTTAGCGTGCTCTGGAAGGTCAAGACCATCGATAAAGTCAGCCATTATTTCTTGATTTACACGTTTACCGCGTGTTAAATCTTTAAGTTTTTCGTATGGCTTTTCAATACCATATTTACGCATAACTGTTTGAATCGGCTCGGCTAGCAATTCCCAGTTTTGATCAAGCTCGTCTGCTAAACGTTGCTCGTTTACTTCAAGCTTGCTCACACCTTTAAGTGTTGATTGGTATGCAATGATCGCATAGCCCATACCTACACCTAAGTTACGTAATACCGTTGAATCGGTAAGGTCACGCTGCCAGCGAGAAACGGGTAATTTTTGTGCAAGGTGAGCAAAAATAGCGTTTGCTAAACCTAAGTTACCTTCTGAGTTTTCAAAATCAATTGGGTTAACTTTATGCGGCATTGTAGATGAGCCAATTTCGCCCGCAATTGTTTTTTGCTTAAAGTGATTAAGTGCGATGTAACCCCACATGTCACGGTCAAAATCGAGCAAAATAGTGTTAAAGCGTGCAATTGCGTCAAACAACTCTGCAATATAGTCATGCGGTTCAATTTGTGTAGTAAATGGGTTAAGTGTTAAACCTAAGCTTGATACAAATTTATCTGCGTGAGTATGCCAGTCGTAATCTGGGTATGCGCTAAGGTGAGCGTTGTAGTTACCTACTGCACCGTTAACTTTACCAAGCATTTCTACTTGTGAAATTTGGTCGCGTTGACGCTTTAAACGCATGTATACGTTAGCAAACTCTTTACCCATCGTTGATGGTGTAGCTGGTTGCCCGTGCGTACGAGTCATCATTGGGATTGCTTTGTACTCAATCGCTTTTTCTTTAATTGCGCTTAAAAGTTCATCGCAATAAGGGAGTAAAACCTTGTTACGTGCTTCGCTAAGCATTAAACCATGAGATAGATTGTTAATATCTTCTGAAGTACAAGCGAAGTGAATAAATTCATTGATTGCATGAAGCTCACTGTTATCGGCTACTTTTTCTTTTAATAAGTATTCAACCGCTTTAACATCGTGGTTTGTAGTGCGTTCAATATCTTTAACGCGCTGTGCATCAGCTTCACTGAAGTTATCTACAATAGCGTTAAGTAGTGCATTTGCTTGTTCGCTAAATGCAGGTACTTCTTTTATATCGCTTGCTGCAGCTAACGCTTGCAACCAACGCACTTCAACAATTACGCGGTATTTAATTAAGCCAAATTCGCTGAAAATACTGCGTAGTTCAGTGGTTTTGCTGCCGTAGCGACCATCCACTGGAGAGATAGCCGTTAACGCTGAAAGCTCCATAATAACTCCTAAATTTTAGTTTGAACGATAGTTAAATTTTTGTTTTAGCAATGGCGAGTATTTTTCTTTTTGAAAAGAAAAAGTGACGGCGTTTACCGCCCATTTGTCGCCATAATACTGCACTTCTAACACCGGCTAGTAATAGGGCACGGATTTTATTTTGAGTGAGCTGCTGTTTTAATAACTCGGGTTTACCATAAACCTGTATTCGGTGCCCAAGGGGGCTCAGCACCGACGAGTATATATCTGCTAAACCGGCAACAACGCTCTCGTCGGTAATAGCAAAATGATCTAAACGACGATGAATATCATCAATTCGTTTGCCTAATTCGTTTAAGCTCTTGTCGTTTGCATTTAGTGCACGCTCAAGCTGCATTAAACCACCTACGTACTTTACTATTTCAACATCTTTTTGAGCGCCTGCAGTAAGCTGCGCCATTAATGTTTTATAGCCATCACGTAGGTTATCTGTACCTTGATAAACGTCCTCTGGAGATTCAGGAGATGTTTGAATAATACTTGAAAGTAAGATTTCTAAATCGTGTTCGTTGTTGCTGCCGTATTGGGCAATTTTTTGAACTTGTTTAGCAACCTGGCACATGGCGGCAAGCGCCATGACTTGGTATTCATTCATTACTTAATCACCGAGTCAATAATACCACCACCTAAACACACATCTTCTGCATAAAATACGGCAGATTGACCTGGCGTAACTGCTTTTTGTGGTTCGTCGAATAATACACGAGCCATGCCGTCTTCACCTACAAGTAGGGTACAGCTTAAGTCTTCTTGACGGTAACGTGTTTTAACTGTGCAGCGAGTGGTGCCTTTAGGGCCAACGCGGTCTACCCAATGTAATTGGTTTGCATTAAGACCATTACTGTATAGGCGAGGGTGATCTTTACCTTGACCAACAACAAGTACGTTACGTTCTAAATCTTTATCAACTACGTACCATGGTTCGCCAGAACCTTCCTTCATACCACCAATTAACAAGCCTTTGCGTTGTCCAAGCGTGTGGTACATTAAGCCTTCGTGCTCGCCAACGTTATTACCGTCAGTGTCTTCGATAACGCCAGGTTGAGCTGGTAAGAACTTTTGTAAAAAGTCTTTAAATTTACGCTCACCGATAAAGCAAATTCCGGTGCTGTCTTTTTTATCGTGAGTGATTAGGTCTTGTTCTTCTGCTATGCGGCGTACTTCTGGTTTTTCGATATCACCTACAGGGAATAACGTTTGGCCAATATGTTCATGGCTTAGGGTATATAAAAAGTAGCTTTGATCTTTATTGTTATCAAGTCCGCGACACATTACGTATTTGTCATCGCGAAGTTCACGGCGAACGTAGTGTCCGGTTGCAATAAAGTCAGCACCGAGTGCTTGAGCCGCAAATTCTAAAAAGGCTTTAAATTTAATTTCTTTATTACACATTATATCTGGGTTTGGAGTACGACCCGCTTTGTACTCTGCTAAAAAGTACTCAAATACATTATCCCAATACTCTGCTGCAAAGTTAACAGTGTGAAGCTCAATACCTAATTTATCACACACAGCTTGCGCATCTTTTAAATCATCAGCGGCGGCACAGTACTCATCATTGTCGTCTTCTTCCCAGTTCTTCATAAACAGGCCTTCTACTTGGTAGCCCTGTTGTTGTAATAAATATGCAGATACAGAAGAATCAACACCGCCGGACATGCCAACAATGACTTTAATGTGACTATTTTCGCTCATGAATAATTTCGCTTATACAGATTGCTGTTAACTTGGAAAGGCCGCGATTATAGCATGTATTTTGTTTGTGCTTAAAGAGCGTAGGGCGGCAAAGGACATAATTTGTCACTATTTTATTTGTATAACAAATAGCAAACTAGACTTAAACGCATTATCAGGCTTTAACTTTAGTAATATTAAAGTGATCTTTACTAATAAATTAAGACTATAGAATAATTCATGTAGTTATTGAGTTTTATTAATAGTATTTTCTTTCAAAACTACTAGGGTAAATATACACTTAATAAAAATAAAATAGTGGTGGGTATATGGTTGTAAACCACTTTAAAGCCGCTTGAAATATAGTCAATGGAATGAATATATGAATTATGCCTATCAAATAAACAAGATAAATTCTTTAGTCGAACATTACACACAAAAATCTGATTTTGTGGATAGCGAATTACTTTCTAGCAAGACGACAGAGTTTAAAAAATCAGCCTATCATCTTTTTTATGAGTTAATAAAACTCAAAAACCCTCATATTTACCAAGAGCCAAACCATGTACATGAATTATTTAGCTTAATAAAAGGTTCAACAGTTAAAAAGAAAGTTGAGTTAAAGGTGCTTGAGCATTTAGAGCACTGGTGGCTTGAATGGTATTTCGCCTTAGAAATGGACGAAAAGCTTAGTATAGAAAAAAATGATATGCCAATGAGTTACTTGCCTCAAAGTACACTCAACCCTATGCGCAAACATGAGATAAGCCACTACGCTAGGTTATTTACCGTTTTGCCAATGCCAGTATGTAATGTATGTGCTAAGACGGGCGATATTTTGAAAGTTAATCAACGTTTTGTAGATGTTTTTGGTTATACAGTAGAAGATGTGCCGAATCTTAAATCATGGTGGGAAAAAGCGTATCCAGATCCCCAATACAGAGCACTTGCAAAAGAGCTGTGGCAAGACTCACTTGAAAAGGCACTAAATAACAATAACGACATACCTGCAAATAACTATCGAGTGTCTTGCCGTGATGGTTCGCAAGTGATGATGGAAATTTCAGGGATTGATATAGGTGAAGAGTTTTTAGCTGTTTTTAATGATGCAACAGAGCGTTTAGAAGCAGAGGATATACTTAGGGATATGGCCTTTTTGGATGCATTAACCAAAATTGCAAATAGGCGTCGGTTTGATGAAAAGCTAACGCATGAGTATGAACGAGCAAAAGAATGCGAAGGCATGCTATCGATGATTATTATCGATATTGACCATTTTAAACAATTTAATGATCGGTATGGGCATGTAGCGGGCGATACGTGTTTATATGACGTGGCTCAAAAAATTGCTTCAACGGTTAGTCGCCCAGAAGATTTTGTGGCGCGCTATGGTGGAGAGGAATTTGTTGTTTTACTTCCACAAACAGATAGGCAAGGAGCGCTGTTTATAGCAGAGCAAATACAAAAGGCTGTAGAAAGCTTAGCTATTGCTCACCAAGATAGCTTTACCGGATTTTTATCAATAAGTATGGGCATTAATACCATTAGCAACTATACAAATAGTAATGAAGTCAGCTTTGTTAAAGCCGCTGATAACGCCCTTTATTATGCTAAAAAACAAGGACGTAATTGTATAGCGCTAAGCTCAGAGTAAATCAATTATAAATAGTTTCCAAGCTTAACGGTGGTCGATTCAAGCTGTCATTAATGCACTTGAGCACTAAAGGGCTTCTAAGAGGTAATGATTTTATTTGCTCTAATGTATGCCAGCTAGCGCTGATGATGTCGGAATCCATTGGTGTTGGTGCTTTTATATTATTAGGCGCTTCAAATAAAAAACAGAACCGTAAATAGTGCACTGCGTTATCAGCATGCAAATTATACACACCTAAAAAGCCAATAGGCTCAAGCGCTAAGCCGGTTTCTTCAAGTAGCTCTCTGCTTGCAGCTTGTGCAAGCGTTTCGTTTTGCTCTAAATGACCCGCAGGTTGATTGTAACAAATTTGCTTTGTAAATTTATCGCGCTCTTTTACAAGTAAAAACTCATTTTGCTTTTTTACTATTGCTGCAACCGTAACATGCGGTTTATGCATCAACTACGCCCTTAATTACTTTGTATTCACCACAATTAATATCATCCAACGTATAGTTACCAATGCTATAGCGAATGAGGCGAAGAGTAGGGTGGCCAATATGCGCGGTCATTCGACGAACTTGTCTATTTTTACCTTCATTAATGGTAATACTTAGCCAAGTGGTAGGGATTGCTTTTCGCTCGCGTACAGGCGGATTACGCGCCCAAATTATTGGCTCATCAATTACTTTAACGTTAGCGGGGAGTGTAAGCCCGTCTTTAAGTTCTACGCCATTACATAAATCATTAATTGATTCACTCGTTGGTTCACCCTCAACTTGTGCCCAGTAGGTTTTATTCGTTTTTTTATCAGGAGCAGTTAAGGTGTTTTGTAGTTTCCCACAGTTTGTTAAAAGCAATAAACCTTCACTGTCTCTGTCTAACCTTCCTGCTGCGTAAACTTCTTTAATAGGGATAAATTCTGCAAGCGTTTTTCTGTCTGCGTCATCTGTAAATTGGCATAGCACATCAAACGGCTTGTTGAATAACACAATTTTTCTGTCTTTAGATGCTATTTGCGGCTTTATTTCTCTTTTACCAGATGGCGTTTTGTTAAGTGCACTGCGTGAATAAGTACGGCCAGTACTTCTTTTTGGCTTGGCTTGTGTTGCTTGATTATTGCCTGATTTAGCTCTCATTATATGCACCTAGCTGGTTTTGGTAATCCGGCAATTTTTGTTGCTTGCTTGGCTGGGCCTTTAGGAAATAATTTATATAAATAAAGGCTATTTCCTTTATCTTCACCGAGTGCTTTAGCCATTGCTTTTACAAGCATTCTAATCGCTGGACTGGTGTTATATTCAATGTAAAAATCACGAACAAAGTTAATAACTTCCCAGTGCTGCTCACTAAGTGTGATGTTTTCTTGAGTAGCAATTATAGGCGCCAGCTCCTTTGACCATAAAGTATGGTCGAGCAAGTAGCCTTGTTTGTCGGTTTCAATCTGTTGGTTGTTAAATTCAAGCATGAGTTACCACGTAATTGATTGATTAGTTGATAAAGTGAGTGCCACAAAGTCTTCATAGCTAATTACTTTATCGTTATCTGCTAATTTTATTGCACGTACTTGCGCGTCTTGTCCAAGTATTAACAGTGTATCTGCAAATTGTCTAAATTGTTTTTTTGCAAAGCAGGCATCACCAATAAGTAGTACCTTATCGCCTGATAAAATTAAATTCTCAAGCTGATTTGCAGAGTAATAGTTAAGCGGCTTTGAAAAAATATGTAACGTACTCATAGATTCACCACATGTTGCTGCGCTTTAATTAGTGTTTGTTGTTGACTAAAGTTAAGAGCTTTTGCCTCTATAAGTAAATCATGTTTATTTAAACCATAATCAAGCAATGATTTTTCACACACGAAAATATTTTCAACATCATATATTTCGAGTGTTTTAATATTTTTAAAAAAGTCTTTTAAGCCAATATTGTTTGGTTGTTGGTGCTTTTTTAAAGCCAAAACAGCGGGGCCACTAAACAACCAACTTACATTTTGGTCAACAGCAGCAAATATCAATGTCATATCTAGTGCATCACGAATATTTAAATCGTCAAATGGACTGCACTGACTCATTACTAATACGTTTATCATTTAAATTGCACCCATTTATCTGCGTCGCTTGCAAGCATTGCAAATTCAGCTAACCCTGCGACTTTAAATACACCTGTGTTTTTAACATCTAACCCGCGCTTTTGAGCTGCGGTAACACACAGCATTAAATTTAAATTTTGATCAGCGAGTTGCTGCCAAAGTGCTGAAATTTGAAGTTCGTCTGAGGATAAATCAAAGTGGGTAGATGCATGATAAATACCTTGCTGGTATAAAAAAATAGCATCAATGGTGTGCCCTTGGGCTAAACATGCGTTCGCAAATTTAACTATGCGTTGCGTGGTATCGTGATCGGATGGTGGTGTATGTAATGAAAGAACAAAGCGTGCCAAAACAATTCCAATAAAAAAGCCCCAATAAAGGGGCTATTTTAACAGAACTATTTAATTAGTCATCACTTGCGCCAAGTAGAGCAAGCAAAGAAGTAAATAAGTTATATACGCTTAGGTATAAAGACACTGTTGCGCGAATGTAGTTAGTTTCACCACCGTTTATGATTCGGCTTGTATCAAATAAAATCAAACCAGACATAATCAGTACAACCGCTGCATTAAGCACCATAAACATCAATGAACTGCCAATAAAAATATTAACGATGCTTGCTACAATCACAACGATTAAGCCAACAGTTAAAAAGCCACCCATGAATGAGAAGTCTTTTTTAGTATTTAGTGCATAAGCAGATAAACCAAAAAAGATAAGCGCTGTAGAACCTAAGGCTTGCATAATAAGCATTGGGCCATTTGGTAATGCAGCATAATGGTTAAGCAATGGACCTAAGCCTGCCCCCATTAAACCTGTGAAAGCAAACACCCAAAATACACCAGATGCTGTATCTGCTTTTTTATTTACAACAAATAATAAACCGAACGAAACGAGTGTAAACACAATTCCCATAAAGTAAGGTAATTGTAGTGCCATTGAAATACCGGCTGTAACTGCACTAAATGCAAGTGTCATAGCTAGTAAAAAGTAGGTGTTTTTAAGTACCTTGTTTGTTTCAATGGTAGACATTACCGGTTTCGCGGTATTGTACGATTGATTAAACGCCATTGTAGAGCTCCTTTAAGTGAAACGTGTGTGTTTCGATAATTTAACTAAAATTAGATTACCAACTCTTATATGTTTGGGCAAACCTTTGTAGATCAATAGAGTTAAATATTTAAATAAAAGTATATTGACGGCTAAATTAAAAACATTTTGTTTTAACTTTAAACAAATTAATTGTTTTTTAGGCACTTAAACAATTAATTTAAAAAAAAGCTTCACAAAAGGGATGGGTTTCCCTATTATGCAGGCCGTGCGGAGAGATGGCAGAGTGGTCGAATGCACCGGTCTTGAAAACCGGCATGGGTTTATAGCCCATCTAGGGTTCAAATCCCTATCTCTCCACCACTTATTTAATAAGTGAGTGGTAATTAAAATATCATTCATTTAAATAGTTATAAGTACACTCTTACTTTTAGCTTAGCAGTATCGGAGAGATGGCAGAGTGGTCGAATGCACCGGTCTTGAAAACCGGCATGGGTTTATAGCCCATCTAGGGTTCAAATCCCTATCTCTCCACCATATAACAGAATAGCCCGCTAATTTAGCGGGCTTTTTTGTGCCTGTAAAATAAATAAGTGCAAATAGAAATTGTGCGTTTTGTCATCATAAATTACGACCATAGTCTCTGTTTCTAACCTTTAGATCTTGGTGCATGCTTTATACATAGAATTTAGATTTGTGTATTAAGGATTTTAAATGAAACATCAGCTAGCAAAAAGCGTAGGGCTTTCGTTATTATCGCCTGTTATTGTAGGCAGTTTACTTGGTGTTTATTACTCACTTACGCTTGAAGGCGAGTTTGTATCAATATTTCTTACCTTATTAATGACTGCTATATCAAATGCACACATAGTAGGCTTAACAATGGCTGCTTTTGTTGTGCCTGGGTATTTACTCATGTTTAAGTATTCTAAAGTTAATTATTCAGGGGTATTAACTCTTGGATTACTAGGCGGAGCGATATTTAGTTACTTATTAAGTGCCACAACTGGCGAGATATTTTTGATCAATAGTGTAATGTCAGCATTCGCTGCTGGGCTGTTTTTGTTTGGTCTTCGTAAAACAGCAAAAAAATAATCGCAGCATTATTAACCAAGCACACTGATAAACGGTGCGATTTCCTTTTTTTTACCTCCAAAAGGTTCCAATTTTTCACGACAAAGAGTACCTTTAGCTACTGTATGTTTAATAAGAAGTAGTTTGGTATGCAAAAGCACGATTTTTACCAGTCATTAGTTAAGCAAACGCAATCGCTGATAGCTGGTGAATCTAATGTAATTGCCAATATGGCAAATATAAGCGCGCTGTTATTTACCTCTTTAGAAGATGTAAATTGGGCGGGTTTTTACTTTATGGATTCTCCTACTGAATTAGTACTTGGCCCGTTTCAAGGCAACCCTGCATGCATCCGTATTCCAGTTGGAAAAGGGGTATGTGGAACTGCCGCTGCAAACGCAGAGACACAACTAATTGAAGATGTTCACGCTTTTGACGGCCATATAGCCTGCGATGCAGCGTCTAACTCTGAAGTGGTTGTACCTATCATGAAACATGGTAAAGTATTTGCAGTTTTAGACATTGATAGTCCAAGTATTGGCCGATTTGATGCTGACGATAAAGTGGGTCTAGAAGCATTAGTAAAATGCTTAGAGGCGAGCTTGTAATGAAAGATTTGCTAAATGTTCAAGACTACCTATTTGCTGTACAAGATGTCGGTGACTGGGAAGGCGATGAAGAACATGTAGCGGAAACGCTCAATGATTTGATTCATATTGCATGGGATCGTCTTCCAGATGATTCAGAATGTGAATTTATTGATGAAACAATTAATGGTATTTGGGAACACCTTCGAGGTGATATGGCTGTTATAGAAGCCGATTTCGAAGAGTTGGTCGACTGGGTAATACACTACGTCGATTCGTCCCTTGATGAAAAGATGTGAAAAATAGGTTCTAAAATGGAAACCACAAACAAGCTAAAAGATATTAATGAAGTGTTGGAATTTTTATATCAAGAATTTCCACAATGTTTTAAACAAAAAGATGGCATCAAGCCGCTTAAAGTCGGTATTTTTAAAGATATTGCTGAGCGTATTGAAGGGTCTGAAAAAGTAAGTAAGACTCAAGTTCGTCAAGCGCTTAGAAAATACACGTCTAACTGGCGTTATTTAGAAGCTGTGACCAAGTCAGAGTTTCGTATTGATCTTGATGGTAATCAAGGTGAAAAAGTTGAGCAAGAGCATATCGACCATGCACAAAAAGCATTGGAAGAAAGCCGCGCTAAAATGGCTAAACGCAAAAAACAACAGCGTCCTCGCCAAGATTCTGATTCTAAATCTTTCAAGAAAAAATCAGCTCATGCTAGCAAACCAGGCGATAAAAACGCTCCTGCAGCTAACAAACCTGCTAAAGCAGCGCCGGCTAAGCGTTCAGGAAAAATTGAACCTTTGCCAGCAACTGAGGTCAAGGTTAATAATAAGGTTAAGGTTAAACTTGGCCAAGCACTTGTAAATGCAGTAATAACTGAAGTGAACAAAGATGATGTTCATGTTGAGTTAGTAACAGGTATGCAAGTTAAAACCAAAGCTGACAGCTTATACATTGTTTAAGTTGTAAATAAATTAAGGAGTTGTGTATGAGTAAAAAGTTTACGCTCATTCCGTTAGTTGCTGCCCTGTTTTCAGGTTCATTATTTGCTGCTGTAGAAGCCGTCACTATTGACGATTTACCCCAGCTCAAGCAAGAGAGTCAACATGGTACTGCTAGCAAACGAGTGGCTAGCTTATTTGCTCGTTCACACTATACACCGGTTCGATTTAACGATGAGCTTTCTAGTAAAGTGTACGATCGTTATATCGAATCCCTTGATTTTAATAAAAGCGTTTTCTTAGCCAGCGATATCGCCTCATTTGAGCAATATCGTGATGACTTTGATAACGCTATTACTACCGGTAAATTAGACTTTACGTTTGATATTTTTAACTTAAGTCTTAAACGCCGTTTTGAACGTTACGAGTATTCACTTACTCTGCTTGAAAAAGAGATGACGTTTGATAAAGAAGATGAATACTTTTTTGACCGTGAAGATTCAGCATGGCCTGCGTCACAAGCTGAGCTTGATGAAATTTGGCGTGAGCGTGTAAAGTACGACGCACTGCGTTTAAAAATGACGGGTAAAGATTGGGAAGGCATTAAAGAGGTGCTGACCAAACGCTACAAAAATGCAGAAAAACGTTTAGTACAATCAAATTCAGAAGATGCTTTTCAAATTGTTATGAATTCGCTAGCACGCAGTATTGAGGCGCATACGTCTTATTTATCGCCACGTCGTGCAGAGCAATTCAAAATGGATATGGACTTAGAGCTTGAGGGCATTGGTGCCGTATTAAGCCCTGATGAAGATTACACCGTTATTCGCAGCTTAGTGCCGGGAGGCCCTGCAGATAAAACAGATCAAATTAAAGCTGATGATCGCATTATTGGTGTTGCTCAAGATGGCGAAGAGTTTGTAGATGTAATTGGCTGGCGTTTAGATGACGTAGTTGATTTAATTAAAGGTCCTAAAGGGACTAAAGTACGTTTACAGTATTTAAAAGGTGTTGATGCTCACGGCGCTCCGAAAGTTGTAGAAATCACTCGCGATAAAATTCGACTTGAAGATAGAGCGGCTAAATCAGAAGTATTTGAAGCAAAATATTCTGATTTAACAAGTAAAATTGGGGTGATTGAAATTCCTGGCTTTTACAATAATCTTTCGAAAGATGTAAAAGTAGAACTTGCTAAGCTTAAAGAAGAAAAGGTTGATGGTATTATTATCGACTTGCGCCAAAATGGTGGTGGTTCATTATATGAAGCAACACAATTGTCAGGTTTATTTTTTGACCAAGGCCCAGTTGTTCAAATTCATACCTTAAATAACCGTATAGAAGAGCAAAAAGATCGTGATGGTATAACTTACTATGACGGCCCTTTAACTGTGTTAGTTGATCGTTACAGTGCATCTGCTTCTGAAATATTCGCAGCAGCAATGCAAGATTACGGTCGCGCTGTAATTATTGGTGAGCAAACATTTGGTAAGGGTACTGTACAGCAGCACAAAGGCTTAGGCCGTGCTTATGATTTATACGATAATGCGCTAGGTAGCGTTCAGTATACTATTGCTAAGTTTTATCGTATTAACGGTGGTAGCACGCAACATAAAGGTGTGATCCCTGATATTTCGTTTCCATCAGCAATTGATCCTGCACAGTGGGGCGAAAGTAAGCAAGATAATGCACTTCCTTGGGACAGCATTGTTAAAGCGAAATATAAAAAACTAGGTAATTTAACCCCTATTATTACGTACCTTGAAAAACAACACGAAGTACGAATTAAATCAGAGCCAGAATTTGGTTATGTATTTAATGACATTACCTTATACAACGAAGAGAAAGACCGTAAAACTATCTCTTTAGTTGAAGCAGACCGTATTAAAGAAAAAGACGAAGGTGAAGCACGTGCACTTGTACGTACTAACGAACGTCTTAAGCGTTTAGGTAAAGATCCGGTAGAAAACTTAGACGATATACCAGAAGTAATTGAAGAGCTTGACCCATTTTTGGAAGAGGCTGCATTAATTACTCAAGATTATATAAATTATGGTCGTATAGCTAAGAAGTAATAACTGGTTTTACCTCTGTAAAAAAGGCGCATTGGCGCCTTTTTTACTACCTAAAATTTACTAAATTGTTATAATCTTCGATTACATAAAGTTGAGCTGAATTAATGACGCTCAATTAATGCGCTTTACGTGCTAAAAATAATAATTAAACACACAGCAAGTGTGTGTAGGAGTCTCTATTTTGAAGCCATTGGAAGATAAACCAATCAAACCCGCCTCGTTTTTTGATGCATTAATTCCTATCTCTGTATTAATCTGTTTACTTGGCGCGGCTGTATACTTATTCGGTGACAACTCTTCATCCGGTCCTAACCAAATAGCACTTTTATTTGCCACTTTTGCAGCGGCTCTAATTGGTCTTAAAAACGGTTACACATGGAAAAAATTAGAACAAGCTATGATCGAAGGCATAACGCTTTCACTTGGTGCTATTTTAATTTTACTTATGGTAGGTGCATTAATTGGTACTTGGCTACTTTCTGGGACTGTGCCAACTCTAATTTATTATGGCTTACAAGTTATCAATCCAAGTTGGTTTTATGCAGCGAGTTGTTTAATTTGTGGCATTGTAGCAATGAGTATTGGTAGTTCTTGGACCACGGCTGCTACGATAGGTGTTGCTTTATTAGGTGTTGCTACGGGTCTTGGACTTGAGCAAACAGTAACCGCAGGTGCAGTTATATCTGGTGCATACTTTGGTGATAAGCTAAGCCCACTGTCAGAAACAACCAATCTGGCACCAGCAGTTGTTGGGGCTGATTTGTTTGAGCATATTCAACATATGCTGTGGACGACAGTACCAAGTTTTGTAATTGCACTGATTATATTTATATTCATGGGGTTTAATGCAACAGCTTCAAGCGAAGCAGGGCGCATTGATGAAATAACGGCTATTTTACAGCAAAACTTTAATATTGGTTTTGAAATGCTGATCCCGTTAATCGTACTTTTAGTTTTAGCTATTAAAAAAATGCCAGCATTTCCTGCTATCTCAATTGGTGCTGTTGTGGGCGCTGTTTGGGCTATGTTGTTTCAGTCTGATCTAATTGCTAGCCAAATTGATGTTTCTCAAGGACAGCTAGTTGGCTACTTTAAACTTGTTTGGACTACTTTCTTTGATGGTTTTAGCATAAGTACCGGCGATGATAAGATGGATTCCTTACTCAGTGGTGGCGGTATGGCTGGTATGCTTACAACTACATGGCTGATTATGACTGCACTGATGTTTGGTGCCATTATGGAAAAAACAGGTCTTTTGGATATTTTTGTAAAAAGCATACTTAAAATAGCTAAAAGCACGGGGTCGTTAATTGCGGCGACAATAGCTACGTGTATAGGAACTAACGTAATAGCGGCCGATCAATATATAGCGATTGTTGTACCTGGACGTATGTTTAAAGATGAATACGAAAAACGTGGTTTGAAGCCTGTTAACTTATCTCGTACATTGGAAGATGGCGGTACAATTACTAGCCCACTAATTCCATGGAATACGTGTGGCGCATACATGCAAAGCGTTTTACTTATAAACCCTTTTGATTATGCACTCTACGCTTTCTTTAACTTAATTAACCCTGTTTTAGCGGTTGTTTATGCCTACTTAGGCATTAAAATTTTACGTATTAAGCCAAAACAATCTGCCTAATTTTAAGCAGCTCCTTTTAACTTAAAAGGAGCTGCTTTGGAGTATCTATGACTGAATCAAGTAAACCTCAAGCACAATATCTTAAAGACTATAAAGCTCCTGACTTTCTAATTGACCACACAGAGCTAACATTTGACTTACAGCCTTTATCAACCAAAGTAAGCTCTTTACTAACACTTACCCGAGTTGGTGATAAAAAAGCACCTTTAGTGCTTGATGGTATTGATTTGCGTTTACTGTCTTTATCTGTTGATACAGTTGATGTAACCGATTATGAAATTGTTGGTGAGCAGCTAATAATTAATAACCTACCGGATAGTTGCCAATTAAGTATTGTGACCGAGATATCACCTGAGACGAATACTTCTTTAGAAGGTTTATATTTATCGGGCGGTGCGTATTGCACACAGTGCGAAGCGCAGGGGTTTAGAAAAATCACCTATTACATGGATCGCCCTGACGTACTTGCCACGTTTGATGTAACTATTATTGCCGATAAAAAGTATCTACAACTTCTTTCTAATGGTAATCAAGTAGATAGCGGTGAAACATCAGATGGTCGTCATTTTGTGAAATGGCAAGACCCATTTAAAAAGCCGAGCTATTTATTTGCACTTGTAGCGGGCGATTTTGATGTTTTGAAAGATACGTACACGACTAAAAGCGGCAAAGACGTAGAGTTAGCATTATTTGTTGATAAGGGTAATTTATCTAAAACACCTCATGCAATTGCTTCACTCAAAAAAGCAATGCAATGGGATGAAGAACGCTTTAATTTAGAGTATGACCTTGATATTTATATGATTGTAGCCGTCGATTTTTTCAACATGGGCGCGATGGAAAATAAAGGGCTAAACGTTTTTAATAGTAAATGTGTATTGGCCAATCAAGAAACAGCGACAGACAAAGACTACCATACGATTGAATCCATTGTAGGGCATGAGTACTTTCATAACTGGACAGGTAACCGAGTTACTTGTAGAGATTGGTTTCAGTTATCGCTAAAAGAAGGGTTAACCGTATTTAGAGACCAAGAGTTTAGTAGTGATTTAGGCTCTCGTGCACTTAACCGAATTGATGCAGTTAAAGTAATGCGTACGCATCAGTTTAGCGAAGATGCAGGCCCTATGGCGCATCCAATTCGTCCTGAAAAAGTTATTGAAATGAATAACTTTTATACTGTAACAGTATACGATAAAGGTGCTGAAGTTATCCGTATGATGCACACGTTACTAGGTGAAACTAATTTTCAAAAAGGAATGACACTTTACTTTGAGCGCCACGATGGGCAAGCAGTAACATGTGATGACTTTGTCAGTGCAATGAGCGATGCATCAGGTGTAAATTTAGAGCAATTTAAGCTGTGGTATAGTCAATCGGGTACCCCGCGCTTAAATGCAATACAACATTTTGATAGCAGTTCAAATACGTATACATTAACAATAGAACAAGCAGCACCGGACAATCAGCCAGACAATAAACCACTTCATATACCTTTTGCTATTGAACTACTTGATGCGAATGGGGAAAGTATTGCTCTGCAATGTAAAGGTAAAAAACTAGATCATGTGCTTGATGTAACAAGTACGACTCAAACATTTAGCTTTGATAATATCTTAGAAAAGCCTGTTGCGGTTTTACTCGAAGATTTTTCTGCACCTTGTATTTTAAATCAGGAAACAACAGAGCCCGAACTATTACATATTATGCGTTTTGCACGCAGTGATTTTTCACGTTGGGATGCACAGCAGCAGCTATTTATTAAAGCGGTTAAGTCTCAGATTACCGACACAACTAATAGCATGTTAAGCAGCGAAACTATAAATGCGCTACGTGTACTTATAAATACCAAAGAGGGCGATTTAGCCTTAATCGCAGAGCTGTTTAAACTGCCAAGTTTTGATACATTAGCCGCTGAATTTGAAGTAATACCTGTTGATGAGATTATTGAAATAACAGAAAAGTTTGAGCAACAAATTGCTGACGAACTTGCTGATGAACTGCTTGCTTGTTACGAATCTCTTGAAGATGATGGCAGTATAAGTGCAAGCTCCGTTGCTAAGCGCGCTTTAAAACAAATATGCTTGCATTATTTGGCTAAAACTCAAAAGCCAGAGGCTGTAAGCTTTATTAAAGAAGCCGCAAATTCGACTAATATGACCAATGTACTTGGTGCACTAAGCGCAGTGGTAAAAGCATCCCACCCTATACAAGAAGAGCTTTTGAATCATTTTGATAGTCAGTGGCGTCATGATGTTTTAGTGATGGATAAGTGGTTTGCACTTCAAGCTATGCAATCAGGCAATAATGCTATAGACAATATTAAGGCACTTTACGAACACCCGTGTTTTGACTTTTCAAACCCGAACCGTGTACGTGCACTTGTAGGAAGCTTTAGTCACTTTAATACCGCACAATTTCATCGCTCAGATGCCCAAGGTTATAAGCTATTAGGTGACTTGTTAATAAAACTTAATGCAATTAATCCACAAAATGCGTCTCGTATGCTAACACCGTTCATGTCATGGAAGCGTTACGATGATGTTCGCTCTCAAGCAATGAAACTGCAATTACAACGCTTAGCTAATCTAGATGGGCTAAGTGCTGATTTGTATGAAAAGGTTGAAAAAGCGCTCGCATAAATGATTGAGTATTATTTTACCTTAAGATTGAGCTATAACGAGTGCATGGATTACTACCATGGCCGTTTTAGCTCTTTACAAGTTGTAGAAGATGGCGGTAAAACGATTCGTTTTGCTGCTACACATTTGAGGCCCTTCATCTCAAGTTTAGGTGTACGTGGTCGTTTTAGACTCTTATTAACCCCCGAAAACAAGTTTATCCGCCTAGAGCGAGTGGCCTGACACTCGGTTTTTATGTTATATATACATAAAAATATTGTATTTTTGTTAATTTCAATTTGTCCTATTGTTAAATTACGTGTATAAATTATCTGGTACGACGTCTTACCAATACGTAAGCGTCAACCAAAATATAAAGTATACGGAAGATTAGAGCCAGTATTTGTAATTTCACTGATTCGCTTCTATCGTTATGATTACACTAAAAACAATAACTTGATCACACAAAATGACCCGCGACAGGGGGGAACCAAAATGATAAGAAGATCGCTTTTTGTTAAAAATAGAATCGCTATAGGTATAGCAGCCGCTAGCTTAGGTTTATCTGCAGCAAGTACACAAGCTGTAACATTTGAAGCTGGAGGTTTTGATATTACCTTCGATTCAACCTTTTCATATGGGCAAAGTGTTCGCGTAGAAGACAGAGACTTTAGCCTAATTGGTAAAAGTAACAATCCGGCATTTGATTGGACAGGTTACAACCCTGCGCTAAACAACACTATTTACTCATCTCAAGATGTATGGGCTCAACCTGGCTCTTATTCAAATAATGGTGATGCTGGTAATTTAAATTTTGACAGTGGTGACTCATTTTCAAAACTTTTGAAGGGAACACACGACCTTTCAATAAATAAAGATAACTACGGTTTGTTCACTCGCTTCATGTATTTTTATGACTTTGCGTTGATGGATGGCTATCATGCATATTCAAATCCTACATCAGGGCAGGGGGTTGATCCGTGTGATGATAAAGACACTAAAGCGCAAAGTTGTGCAGATATTCGTTTATTAGATGCGTTTGTGTGGGCTGATTTTGATTTAAATGATGGTAATAACCCTTTATCTGTCCGTTTAGGTCAACAAGTAGTTAACTGGGGTGAGAGTACACTTATATCTCATGGTATTAACGTAAACCCAGTTGATATTGACCGATTGAAAGCGCCAGGTGCTGAGCTTAAAGAAGCATTCATACCTGTAGGCATGCTTTGGGCATCGCTTGGCATTACTGACAACATTACCCTTGAAGGTTTCTACCAATACCAATGGCAAGAAACGCGTTTACCCGCAGCTGGTACGTATTTTTCGACTAATGACTTTGCAGCAGAAAATGGTTATCAGCAGAATGTTCAATTAGGTTTTACGTCTAATCCTGATATTGATGTTACTTTTCTAACAGATAGCTTGAATAACTTAACATCTGATTTTGCATTAGCCGCAGCAGCACAAGGTATTGATCCTTCAAGTGCAGAAGGAAGTGCTTTATTAGCTCAAATGTATCTTGCATACCCAACTAAAGTTGCTTTAAAAGGTAAAGGGGATAATGGTAAAACAGAGCCTGAAGATGGCGGTCAGTATGGTTTACGTTTAGGTGTATTTTTACCTGAATTTAATGATACTGAAATTGCACTCTATCACGTGAATTATCATAGCCGTCGTCCGCTTATATCTGGTCGCGTATCAAACTTTTCACAAGCTGCAATTGCCCAAGATTTAGCGATGATCATGACAACAGAAATCACGTCAGATAATGTTGCTGATTTAACTGCTTTTTCTAAAGCTGAAAACGAGTACCCTGAAGATATTAAGTTATATGGTTTAAGTTTTAATACGACTATCGGCGAAACAGCCTTCGCTGGTGAATTTGCTTTTCGCCAAGATGAACCGCTACAAATTGATGACGTAGAGTTACTTTACACAGCTATGCCTGAGCAATTGGCGGTCGCTGGTATTCGTCCTGATTTTGCGGGTATTTCGCAAATGAGTATAGGCGATGCGGTAAGCTCAGTTGGTGCAGGTGAAGTTGCCAAAGGCTACATTGAACGCGACACATCACAAATTCAATTTACAGCAACGCATTTATTTGGCCCTTCATTAGGAGCTGATAGTTGGGCTGTAGTTGGTGAAGTGGGTGTAGTTAAAATTCACGATATGCCTGACTATGACGAAATGCGTTTAAATGTATCAGGCACTGGCCGTAGTGGCACAATAACAGGCCCAGGTACTACTGATTATTCAACATTGCAACTTGGTCTATCAAATGGTGCTGAAGAGAAATCATTCGCTACAGCATCGTCTTGGGGTTACCGCCTAATTGCGAAAGGCGATTACTTTAACTTTTACAAAGGTATTAACTTTTCACCACGTTTTGTATTTTCTCATGACGTAAACGGTAATACACCAGATCCTATGTTCTTATTTATCGAAGATCGTAAATCTTTAGGTGCTACGATGAACTTTAACTACCAAAATGCGTGGTCACTTGATGTGAGCTATAACTCGTTTTGGGGCGGTGGCGGTGTTAATACATTCTCAGACCGCGATTACGTTTCTTTTAACTTAAAATATTCTATTTAGGGGTAACATTACTATGATTAAAAAACCTACCCTCATCGCTACAGCATTTTGTAGTTTGTTTGCAAGCAGCGCAGCTTTGGCTAAATTAAGCGCTGATGAAGTTGCTCAATTAGGTCAAAACTTAACGCCAATGGGTGCAGAAAAAGCTGCGAATGCTGATGGTTCTATTCCAGCGTGGAATAATGGAATTACAACAGCGCCTGCAGGTTATAAAGCTGGTATGCATCATCTTGACCCATTTACAGCTGATAAAGTACTTTTCACTATCGATAAAAGTAATATTGAAAAGTACAAAGCCAATTTAAGTCCGGGTCAAATTGCTTTATTTGAAGCATACCCAGATACATTTAAGATGCCAGTGTATGAAACACGCCGCTCAGCTTCGTACCCTCAGTTTGTTTATGACGCGACTAAAAAGTTTGCACCGACTGCTGAATTAATCGAAGGCGGTAACGGTATTAAAAATACCGCGATAGGTATTCCTTTCCCTATTCCTAAAACAGGTTTAGAGGCAATTTGGAATCACTTATTACGTTACCGTGGCCAGTCTATTGAGCGCTTTGGTGGTCAAGCTGCACCGACTGCATCTGGCTCTTACAACTATGTTGGTTTTGATGAGCAGCTATTAGTTAAATACTCAGACCCAAGCGCAACACCTGCAGAGCTACAAGACTCAAACATTTTGTTTAAGTTTAAACAAAGCGTTACAGAGCCAGCACGTTTAGCGGGTACTGCATTATTAGTTCATGAAACAATGGACCAAATATTAACGCCGCGCCAAGCATGGACTTATAACTCGGGGCAACGTCGTGTTCGTCGTGCACCTAATGTTGCATATGATGCACCAGGCACAGCTGCAGATAGCCTGCGCACTACCGATGATTTTGATATGTTTAATGGCTCACCAAATCGTTACAACTGGACGCTAAAAGGTAAGCAAGAGTTATACATACCTTACAACAGCTATAAACTTCATAGCGACAAGCTAGAGTACGATGATATTTTAATGCCTGGCCATATTAACCCAGAACATACACGTTACGAAAAACATCGTGTTTGGGTTGTTGAAGCTAACTTAAAAGATGATACACGCCATATCTATAAAAAGCGTGTGTTTTACATTGATGAAGATAGCTGGCAAGTACAGGTAACTGATATTTATGATAACCGCGACCAGCTTTACCGTGTAGCCATGGCTTATGGCCTTAACTATTACGAAGTTCCTACACAGTGGAGTACGCTTGAGGTTTATCATGATTTGAATTCTCGTCGTTATTTAGCAATTGGTTTAGATAACCAAGAAAAAATGTACGATTTTTCACAGTCGTTTAACGATAACGAATTTACTTCAAGCGCTTTACGTCGCGCAGGTAGATAGTATTAAACTAGGCACTTAACAATATGTTAAGTGCCTTTTCCTTTCTCATCGCGTTTGTCTTACAGCGCGCAACGCACTCCCTAGTAAAAAGACAAACAACTCTCTCGTACAAGGCGATTAAAATTTATGAAGTATTTGGTATATACCAGCCTGATAATAAGCGGTGCGAGTGTTGCACAAGAAGCCCCTAACTATGCAATCAGTGCAACAAATGCAGCTAAAACCTTACTCACCGATATAACTAACACGGGTAATGGCTTAATTGCTGTTGGTAAACACGGTACTGTTATTAAAAGTACATCGGGTGATTCATGGCAACAAGCTGAGCTAGTTCCAACTCAAGTGCTCTTAACTGCCGTTGATTTTAGTAACGAAAATAATGGATGGGCGTGTGGCCACGATGCAACAATCATAAATACTACTGACGGTGGCGTTAATTGGCACCTACAACAAGCATTACCTGAATTAGATAAACCATGTTTAGATATTTTATTTGAAGATGACTTAAAAGGTTTTGCAGTGGGCGCATATGGCATGTTTTATCAAACTACAGACGGTGGTCAACATTGGCAAAAACGCTTTTTAGATTCGCTACTTTTTAGTGATGATCGTGATTACTTAAACGATTTAAAAGAAAATGACCCACAAGGATACGAAGCGGAAACTGCTTCTATTTTACCGCACTTTAATCGCATAGAAAAAACAGACAATGGATTAATGCTCGTTGGTGAAATGGGTTTAATGGCCAGAAGCATTGACGATGGTCAAACTTGGCAAAGAATAGAAGAAGTTTATCCCGGTTCATTCTTTGCAGTTGCCTCTGATAGCACACAAGAAATTGTGGCGGGGCTACGAGGTAATGTTTTTGCAAAGCAAAGTGGCGAAAAGCAGTGGCAGCATTTTGAAAATGTTAAAACAGCGACGATTAACAACATCATTAATTATAATAACAAACAATGGCTCATGCTCGCTAATAGTGGCGTTATTTTTCATCTTCAAGATGGGTTACTCACCCATGAGCAGCTTGCTGACGGTAAAGCGATTCTTGATGGTGTAATTTTAGATAACAGATTGATCATGGCTACAGAAGATGGCATTAAAGTGAAGGAGTTAACCCCTTAATGCATAAGTTACTCGATTTTATTGAAAAGGCGATTTTTAGACATCGCTTAATTATGCTTATAAGTTTTGCACTTATAACCTGTTTACTTGTATTTAAAGCGACTCAAATTCAACTTGATGCATCGTTTAATAAAAATATCCCGTTAAATCACGATTACATGAAGGTATACACTAAACATGAAAAACAGTTTGGTGGTGCAAACAGTATTTTAATTTCAGTATGTGACGAGAGCGGAGATATATTTAATCCAGAATTTTTTACTCAATTAAAAGCGGTTCACGATCAGCTTTATTTTATTCCTGGTGTAAATCGTCCTTTAGTGAATTCTATATTTTCACCTAGTGCTCGCTTTGTAGAAGTAGTAGAGGATGGTTTTGCCGGTGGTCCAATTATTCCTGCAAACTTTAAAGCAGATACGCGTGGATTAGGTGTAGTAAAGGAAAACATTGAAAAAGCAAAAGTTGTAGGGCGTATGATTGCCAGCGATTACTCGTGTGCAATGGTAACGGCTCAACTTTTAGAAACAGATCCTCAAACACAACAAAAATTAGACACATTAGCTTTTGCACAAAAGCTAGAAAGTGATTTAAGAGAGCCTTTAAGTACAGACAAAGTAAGTATTCATATTATTGGCTTTGCAAAAATGGCTGGTGATATAGCTGAAGGCGCAAAAGGGGTAGTCGTATTTTTTGCCATTGCTATCGCCTTTACCTTTATTATGGTTTGGCTATTTTGTGGCAGCTTAAAGCTAACTATTTTGCCTATCGCGTGTTCTATTATTGCCGTTATTTGGCAATTAGGCCTGCTTTCAAGTTTAGGGTTTGGACTAGACCCTATGTCTATTTTGGTGCCGTTTTTAGTCTTTGCTATTGGTGTAAGCCATGGTGTGCAGATGATTAATGCGATTGGCAAAAAAGTAGGTGAAGGAAAAAGTACGCGAATTTGTTGTCAGTCAAGTTTCAGGGCTTTATTAATACCAGGTGGTATTGCACTGCTTTCAGACACCGTAGGCTTTTTAACGTTACTTACTATTGATATTGGTATTATCCGCGAACTTGCTATTACAGCGAGTTTAGGTGTGGCAGTAATTATATTTACAAATTTAATTTTGCTGCCAGTTTGGGCGTCGTACATGAACTTTGAAAACAGTGTACATATTCAATCTGGTGATGCTGAGAAGCCTAATATACTTGATAAGATCAGAGACATTTTAGTAAAAGCAACCGATCCTAAAATCGCTAAAATGATTATCGGTTTTACTCTTGTTTTATTTGCTCTAGGCTACTGGCAAGCAGATAAAATGCGTATAGGTGACTTACACGCAGGCGCACCATCTCTGCATCAAGATGCCCGTTACAACCAAGACACGTTTTTAATATCAGATAAGTACACTATCTCATCTGATATTTTAAAAGTAATTGTAGAGGCGTATCCTGCAGCATGTACTGAGCATGATGTGATGGAGCGTATAAGCCGTTTTCAATACAAAGTTGAGAATGTGGCCGGTGTGCAGTCTGCTGTAAGTTTGAGCTCTGTAGCTCAATCGGTTAATGCGGGCTACAACGAAGGCAATTTAAAATGGCAGAGTTTGCCAAGAAATTCAGCAAGCTTAGTACAGTCAACGTCTCGAGTTGAAACTAGTACAGGTTTACTTAACGGTGATTGTTCTGTTATGCCTGTGATTATATTCTTAGATGATCATAAAGCACAAACTATCGATACCGTAATTAAGAGTGTTAAGCAATTTGCCCAAGAAGAGGGCACTGATAAATTGGCATTTAAATTAGCGTCAGGACCTGTGGGCGTAATGGCCGCGACTAATGAGTCTGTATCAGAAGCACAAATACCCATGATGCTTTACGTTTATGGTGCCGTTATTATTTTATGTTTAATGAGCTTTAGAAGCGTAAAAGCAACAGTAGCCGTGGTATTACCGCTTTATATTGTATCAACCCTTGCCCAAGCACTTATGGTACAGCTGGAAATAGGCTTAACTGTTTCTACTTTACCTGTAATTGCATTAGGTGTAGGTATTGGTGTTGATTACGGTATTTATATACTGTCGTCGATGATGGGGCAGCTTAAGCAAAACGTACCGCTTAGTGTTGCTTATCGAAATGCGCTTGTTGAGCGTGGCAGTGCGGTTCTATTTACTGGTATTACATTAGCTATTGGTGTGAGCACTTGGATATTCTCAGATCTTAAATTCCAAGTTGATATGGGTATACTATTAACCTTCATGTTTTTAGTGAATATGTTAGGTGCAGTGTTGTTATTACCTGCAATTGGTAGCCTTCTCTGGACTGACCAGAAAAAATAATGTGAATACTTTTGCTCCTAAATGGCCAGTAATGGCCATTTATATCTATATTTTGTGAATAGATGACCAAATAGCTGAAATGCTTAAAATGTTTTCATCGAAAAGGCTGTTTATTAGCTGTAAAAGGGTTAGAATTTAACTGACTCCACGCTAATAATACGCTGTACAAATATTCTGCTTTTAGCAGTAATAGATTAAGGAACATACAATGACACGAAATGAAGGCCAAGCCTCGGTTATCCTAGATAATGTCTGTAAGCTGATCCAGAAAAAAGTTCGCGCTGATAATGTGTTACTCGTTGAGAAATTCGCCAAAGCCTTGTACAGCAATATGTCTAAAGAGGATTTGGCAAACCGCAACGATAGTGACCTATATGGCGCAGCATTAAGCCTTTGGAACTCGCTAGAAAAAAATACTACTGACGATGCAGTTATCCGCGTTTTCAATCCAGAAGTGGCAAAAGATGGCTGGCAGTCATCACATACAATCGTTGAAATTATCACTAAAGATATGCCGTTCTTAGTTGATTCTGTTCGTATGGCCATGACTCGTGAAAATATCGCCTCTCACTTATTACTTCACTGCCCATTAAAAATTAAGCGTGATGAAAACGCTAAAATTTCTGGATTATCAAATTTAAAAGCAGAGCAAGAATCTTCATCTACTAAAACAGTATTTTTTATTGAAATTGACCGTCAAACAGATTCTTCTGTGATTGAGTCTTTCAAAAAAGAATTAGAGTCTGTGCTTGTTGATGTATCAGTTGCTGTTGATGATTGGCAACCAATTCGTAAAAAATTGATTGCAGTGACTAAAGAATTACCTAAACGTCATCATAATAAAAGTAAAGATGAAGTTTCAGAAACAACTGAGTTTTTAGATTGGTTAGCTAAAGATAATTTTACCCTAATGGGTTACCGTGAATATGAGTTAAGCCCAGTTCAAGGTGATTACCAACTAAAAGGTAAAATGGATACAAGCCTAGGCTTGATGAAAAACTCGACTGAAGAACACACTCGTTTATTATCAGAATTACCTGAAGTTGCACGTCAAGAAGCTCGTAGCAGCAACCTACTGATTTTAACAAAAACTAACTCTGTTTCTCGTGTCCATCGTCCAGCTTACATTGATTATGTTGGCATTAAGCGTTTTGACGATGAAGGCAATGTAATTGGTGAAGACCGCTTTATCGGTTTATTCTCATCAAGCTTTTACAATAACAGTGCTACTGATGTGCCTGTGTTAAAAAGTAAAATTAATCGCATTATGGAAATGTGTGATTTTGCTAAAGGTACTCACGCTTACAAAGCTGTTTTAAATATTTTAGAAACCTACCCACGTGATGAGCTAGTTCAAGCGCGCGAAGGTGAGCTACTTGAAGTTGCTATGGGTGTGTTACAAGTACAAGAGCGCGATATGTGTCGCTTGTTTGTACGTAAAGATGCGTATGGTCGTTTTTTATCTTGTATGGTTTATGTACCTCGCGAGCGTTATAACACGGCTCTTCGTCGTGAAACGCAAGATATATTAGCTAATGCATTTAATTCCGACGATAAAGTCGAATTTACTACTTATTTCTCTGAGTCAACACTGGCGCGTACTCATTACACCGTTCGTGTGACCGACAACAAGATCGAATATAACGTGAAAGACATCGAAAACAATTTAGTAGAAGCTGCACGTACGTGGGAAGATAAACTTCAATCTGCACTTTTAGAGTCTGCGGGTGAAGCGCGTGGTAACGATTTAAATCGTAAATACTGTAATGCGTTTGCACGCTCATACAAAGATGAAGTGCTTCCAAGTGCTGCGGTTGTTGATATTGAAAAGTTAGAACTACTTAGCGATGAAAACAAACTAGAAATGTTGTTTTACCGTCCTCAAGAAGAAGCAAACAGCAATATTGTACGATTAAGCTTATTCCATAAAGATGAGCCGATTCACTTATCTGATGTTATGCCAATGCTTGAAAACTTTGGCCTTCGCGTTGTTGGTGAAACACCATACTCAGTTAAAACTAGCGATGGTCGTATCAACTGGATCATGGACTTCTCGATGCTTATTGACAGCAAAGGGATGGCGGATTTTGATAAAATTTCAGCACGTTTTCGTGCTGCATTAACAAATGTTTGGGGCAACCGCCTTGAAAACGATGGTTTTAACCGTTTAGTGTTAATGGGTGGTCTAACAGGCCGCGAAGCCTCTATTTTACGTGCGTACGCTAAATACATGCGTCAAATTGGTGTAACGTTCTCACAAAGTTACATAGAAAGTACATTTGCAAATTATCCAAATATCGCAGCGCAAATTGTTAACTTGTTTGCTAAAAAGTTCTCAGTTAAAAGCCCTGCAAGTGCTAAAACACTTGAAAAGCTAAGCACGCAAATTTATTTAGAGCTTGAAAATGTAGCAAACCTTGATGATGACCGTATTATACGTTTATACGTAGATATGATTGCTGCGACGCTGCGTACTAACTATTTCCAAAAAGACGATGCCGGACAGTTTAAGTCTTATGTGTCGTTTAAAATACAACCTAGCTTAATTCCTGATGTACCACTTCCTTTACCTGCGTTTGAAATTTTTGTTTATTCTCCGCGTGTAGAAGGGGTGCATTTACGTTACGGTAAAGTAGCGCGTGGTGGTCTGCGTTGGTCTGACCGTCGTGAAGATTTCCGTACTGAAGTACTTGGCTTAGTTAAAGCACAACAAGTTAAAAATACAGTAATCGTACCTGTTGGTTCTAAAGGTGGCTTTGTATGTAAACAACTACCGACTGAGCGCGAAGCGTTTATTAAAGAAGGCCAAGAGTGTTACAAAATCTTTATCCGTGGTCTTTTAGATATTACTGATAATATTGAGCGTGGTGAAATAGTACCAGCGCGCGATGTTGTTCGTCACGATGAAGATGATGCTTACCTAGTAGTTGCAGCCGATAAAGGAACCGCTACTTTCTCTGATATCGCAAATGGCATTGCTAACGAATACAATTTCTGGCTAGGTGATGCATTTGCATCTGGTGGCTCGGTTGGTTATGACCATAAGAAAATGGGTATCACAGCAAAAGGCGCATGGGAGTCAGTTAAACGACATTTCCGTGAAATGGATATTGATTGTCAAACTACCGACTTTACAGTAGTAGCAATTGGCGATATGGCAGGCGATGTATTTGGTAATGGTATGCTGTTATCTAAGCATATTCGTCTACAAGTTGCCTTTAACCATATGCACATTTTTGTTGACCCTAATCCAGATGCTGCTACATCTTACCCTGAGCGCGAACGTTTATTTAATATGCCGCGTTCATCTTGGGAAGATTACAATAAAGAGCTAATTTCTGCCGGTGGCGGTGTGTTCTCTCGTGCAGCTAAATCGATTACGCTTAGCCCAGAAATGAAAAAAATGTTGGGCACTAAAAAAGCTAGTATGACACCAAATGAGTTAATGAAAGCCTCATTAATGATGGAGTTTGATTTACTGTGGAATGGCGGTATTGGTACATACATTAAACACTCTAAAGAAACTGATGCCGATGTAGGGGATCGTGCAAACGATGCACTACGTATCAATGGTAGAGATTTAGGCGCTAAAATAATAGGTGAGGGCGGTAACTTAGGTGCAACGCAATTAGGTCGTGTTGAATTTGCAGCCAAAGGTGGTCGTGTTAATACTGACTTCATTGATAACGTAGGTGGTGTTGCCTGTTCTGATAACGAAGTAAACATTAAGATTTTACTTAATGGCTTAGTCGCTGAAGGTGACCTAACACGTAAACAACGTGATGAGCTACTTTACTCAATGACAGATGAAGTTTCTGAATTAGTACTAAAAGACTGTTACCGTCAAACACATACTATTTCAATTACGCAGTCTAAAGGAACTTCAACGCTCAAAGAAAAGATTCGCTTTATTCATGCGCTTGAAAAAGACGGCAAGTTAAACCGTGCTATCGAATTTATTCCAAGTGATGAAGAATTGGCAGAACGCGCCGCTGCAGGTAAAGACTTAACTCGTCCTGAGCTTTCAGTGCTAGTGTCTTACGCAAAAATGGTATTAAAAGAGTCTTTAGTAAGTGATGAAATTACTGAAAACCCTTACTATCGTCAATTGCTTGTTAAGTCATTCCCACGTCCATTGCGTGAGAAGTTTAACGATGCGATGAACAACCACCCACTTCGTAAAGAAATTATTGCAACTAAACTTGCAAACAGTATCGTTAACGATATGGGTTTAAACTTTATGGTCCGTATGCATGAAGAAACCGGTGCTAATGAAGCTGAGATAGCAATGTGTTATTCAATTGCTAGCGAAATCTTTGAAATGCGTGAAACATGGTCTTCTATTAGTGCACTTGATAATAAAATACCAGCAGCTGTTCAAACTGAAATGCTTTACCAACTTCGTCGTACTGTGCGCCGTGCAACGCGTTGGTTCTTACGTCACCGTAATAAGTCACAAACGATTGAACAAGGAATTGAATTCTTTGCGCCAACATTCAAAGATTTAAGCGATAACTTAAATACATATATGATTGAAAAAGAAAATGATCGTATTGTAATTGAGGCCAATAAGTTAATTGACGCGGGCGTTCCAACAGATATAGCTAATCGTATTGTTTCTTTATCAAGCTTATTCTCTGTGATGGATTTAGCAGAAGTTGCAAATAGTTCAGGTAAGAGTATTTCGATGGTGTCCAATACTTACTTTAAACTAGGCGCAAGAATGGGTCTGCATTGGTTCTTAGAGCAAATAACTAAGCAACCAGTAGCAAATCATTGGCAAGCACTTGCTCGCTCGTCTTATCGAGAAGAGCTTGATTGGCAGCAACGTACGTTATCTGAAGTTGTATTAAATAGCTTTGAAGGTGATGAGAGCGATGTTGATAGTCAAATAGACGAGTGGATGGATAGCCAAGATTTATTACTTCAACGCTGGAAACAAATGCTGGCTGAGTTTAAAACATCACAAAGCCACGACTTTGCTAAGTTCTCGGTAGCACTTCGTGAACTTATGTTGTTAAGCCACAATTGTGATACATCAGGAAAATAATTTAGCTTTAATCAGTTAATTGTTTAGTAAATAAATAACTGATTGTTAAAATTGTTATACAATACCTCAGCCTTGTCTGAGGTATTTTTTTGTCTAAAATTTAAAAAGAGGATTATATTGATGTTTTATGATTTAGCTCGCCGTTTTATGTTTACCCGTGATGCGGAGTGGGCGCATGAGTTTGCACTTAATAATCTTCGTCGTTTTACCAATACACCTTTAAATTTAGCTTGGTCACAAAATATTTCTGATAAGCCAGTCGATTTTTTGGGTCTGAAATTTAAAAACCCTGTAGGGCTAGCAGCTGGCCTTGATAAAAATGCGGAATGTATTGATGCATTCAGCCAAATGGGCTTTGGTTTTATTGAAGTTGGCACTATTACGCCGCGTGCTCAAGCGGGTAATGATAAACCTCGTATTTTTAGGTTGCCAGAATCAAACGCTATTATTAACCGCATGGGTTTTAATAATAAAGGCGTTGATAACTTAGTCGCAAATGTAAAAGCAGCAAAATACAGTGGCATACTCGGTATTAATATTGGTAAAAATAAAGATACGCCAAATGAACAAGGTAAAGATGACTATATTCATTGTATGCGTAAAGTATTTGAACATGCCTCATATATTACGGTAAATATTTCATCACCAAATACACCTGGCTTGCGTGATTTACAATATGGCGCTGCACTTGATGATTTACTGCAAAGTCTTAAAAACGAACAGTTAGATTTAGTTGCAAAGCACAATAAACAAGTGCCTATGCTTGTAAAAATTGCACCGGATCTAGATCAAATTCAAATAGAGCAAGTAAGTGAATCACTTTTAAATAATAAAATTGATGGTGTAATTGCCACCAATACCACGCTTGAGCGAGCTGCAGTTATGGGCCAGCAATATGCAGAAGAAGCCGGCGGTTTATCAGGTCACCCTGTTAGAATGCGTTCTACAGAGGTAGTGAGTGAGTTGAAACGCTTAACACAAGGTAAATTACCAATCATCGGAGTAGGCGGAATAGATGATGCGCAATCAGCAAAAGAAAAGTTCGATGCAGGCGCAAATTTAGTCCAGGTTTATACTGGGTTCATCTACAAAGGTCCACAATTGGTAAAGTCGATCGTTAACGGCTTATAAGGATCAGTTATCTAAGCTTTTGATCGTTCGATAAATGTTCTAAGCAAGCATTTTAAAAGTGGTCAAAAGCGGTTATACTGTGAGCAATAATTATTCAACATACCCAAGGAGGAGTAAATGTTACAAGCATCAAAGCAATGGCAGTGGATTACTTGTCCTAATAAAAATCGTTTGTTACTTGATTTAAATGACGACATGCAATTATGTACGCCCTATAAGTTAAGACAACTCACCGATTCTGTTTTTAAAAATCCACGTTTTAGCCTTGAAGATGCTGCATTTTATGAACAAGTTTATAACTATTTAGATGGGTTTGAATTGTGGTCTGCTGCTCAAATTTGTCAAATATCGCTAAATGCGACTGCTGTTAAGTATCACTTAAAACCCGTTTTATCAAAAAGCTGGTTTTTTGAAGAGTACACTGGAACAGAGCCAAGTGTAGAAGCAATAGTTAAATTAATATCTAAAGCGCAGACTGGCGATTTTTTAATTGTAGAGCATTGTCCTGATGCATCTATTTGCTTAAATTTAAGCGAAACCTTTAAATTAGACGAAAATTTATCTTTAGCGCAATTTGAAGTAATCCGTATTTTGAATAATCGAGTACACCCCATCCTAAATCAGCAATATCAAAGTCAAACCGCCTAACCAAATTTAAGTCTTAAGCGTGTCTTTATGGCGTGTTTGTCGCCCAACCTATGTTATAATCCTGCGCAATTAGCTATTAAGGGTTATTACTTTGCAATTTATCGCACTTACTTCTATCGGAATCGAAAATTTATTGGTTGATGAACTAACAGAACTTGGCGCAACTGTGTCTAAGCAAACTGTTGGTTCTGTTCGTTTTGAGGCTGACTCATTACTGGCGCAAAAGGTTTGTTTATCAAGTCGTTTTGCAACGCGTGTGCTTATGCTTATTGAAGAAAAAGAAGGCGTAGATGACAAGAATAGCCTGTATAATTTTGCTCGCTCGCAACCTTGGCAAGAGTGGTTTGGACCAACTCAAACATTCGCTGTCGACTTCAACGGTACCAATGACTCATTAAAAAACACACAATTTTCGGGTCTTGTAATAAAAGATGCGATTGTTGACTACTTTAATGATTTATACGAGCAGCGTCCTAACGTTGATAAGCAAGATGCAAATGTGCGTGTTGTTGCGCGATTAAATCGTTACGGCGTTTCTATGTATATTGACTATTCTGGCCCTCGTTTGTCTGAACGTGGTTACCGTCAAGGTCAAGGTAAAGCACCAATTAAAGAACATTTAGCTGCTGCATTAATTAAACGAAGTGGTTGGCTTGATAATGTAAAACAACCTTTATTCGATCCATGTTGTGGTGCAGGTACTATTTTAATCGAAGCGGCTGGCATGGCACGAAACGAAGCACCGGGATTATTTCGTGAAGGCTTTGCTTTTGAGCGTTTACCCAGTTTTAGAGCCGCTAAGTTTAAAGAACTTAAAGAAGAGTTACTTGCTAACATTACCGATCCTAAATTGTGGTTAATTGGCCACGATTACGATGAACAAGTTTTAAATAAAGCGATTGATAATGCCAAACGTGCTGAGCTTGATGATGTTATTAAGTTTAAGCAAAGCGATGCAACTAAACTTACTGCTGTTGCCAAATTACCGGGTGTTGTAATCTCAAACTTACCATACGGTGAGCGTATTGGTTCTATGGCTGAGCTTGTTGATTTACACCGTAATTTAGGTGTTGGCTTTAAAAAGCACTTTAATCATTGGAAACTTGCCTTACTAGGTATGGACGAAAGCTTATTTAAACTTTTAAAACTTGTGCGCCTTAAGCGTTATAAGTTTAAAAATGGCCCACTTGATGTTGAACTTAACTTATATCAATTAGATGATAAGCAAGTAAGTTTGACCACCGATGATAAAAAAGCGCTTAATTTTGAGGGCTCTACGTCATTCGCAAATAGATTGAAAAAGAATAAGCAAGGCTTAAAAAACTGGCTTAAACAAAATAAAGTAGACGCTTATCGTGTTTATGAAGCGGATATCCCTGAGTACAATGTTGCTGTAGATATTTACGGTGATTCTGCGGTTATTTTTGAATATGCAGCGCCTAAAGAAATTGATGAAAAAACATCAGAAAAACGCCTGCAAGACGTAATAACGTTGACTTCGCAACAACTTGATATCTCACCTGAAAATATTGCTGTAAAAGTGCGTAAAAAGCAAAAGGGCGAAGAGCAGTATACGGCCATGTCTAAACAAAACCGAACTATGGTAGTTGAAGAGTTTGGTGCTAAGTTTAAAGTTAATTTATTTGACTACTTAGACACAGGTTTGTTTTTAGATCACCGTTTAATGCGTCGTTATATTCAAGAAAATGCGAAAGATAAGCGCTTTTTAAACTTGTTTGCATACACAGGTACTGCCTCTGTGCATGCCGCACTTGGTGGCGCTAAAGCAATTACAACAGTTGATTTATCTAAAACCTATTTGAAATGGGGCCAAGATAACTTCGATTTAAACAATATCAGTAATACACGTTACCGTTTTGAACAAGCAGATTGTTTAAAATGGTTAGAGCATGCGACAGCACAATATGATTTGATATTTTTAGACCCTCCAACGTTCTCAAACTCAAAACGTATGAAAGACGCGTTTGATGTGCAAAGTGATCACATTAAATTATTAACGTGGGTAAAAAAGATCTTAAGTCCATCAGGTACTTTGATTTTCTCTAATAACAAACGTGGTTTTGTAATGGATGAAGTTGGCCTGATTGGTTTAGGTTTAAAAGCCGTTAATATCTCAGATAAAACGCTATCACCAGACTTCAAACGTAATAAAAAAATCCATAATAGCTGGCTAATTACGCATGGCTAAATGGATTTTATATCATACTGATGGTTGCCACTTGTGCGAACAGGCTGAGCAACTTATCACTGATGTACTAAATGACAACAGTGAGTTATTACTAATCGATATTATGACTGATGAGCAGCTTATTGCTGAGTATCAAATTACTATTCCTGTATTAAAAAGTGAAAAAGGCGAGAAATTATATTGGCCTTTTACTTTACACTCTGTGCGCGAATTTTTAGCACAAGCAGAATAAGAGCAAATAAGAACTATGGATTTAATAAGAATTTTAAAAGCACAACTTGCTTTTGGTACACATGCTTTGCTTAACAAAGCAGACGCCGTTATAGAAAGTGGCGAAAGAGTGTGTGTAGTTGGTCGAAATGGCGCGGGCAAGTCAACGTTATTAAAAGTACTCGATGGACAAGTTGTTTTAGATGATGGTGAAATAAATCAGCTTGGTGGTATTCGAATTTCTCGTTTAGAGCAAGATCCACCAAAAGGTGCAAGCGGAACTGTATTTGATTACGTGGCACAGGGTATGCCAGAAATCGCCAACCTACTCATTGATTTTCATCATGTTAGCAACGAACTGCAAACACAATGTACTGATAAGTTATTAAATAAACTTGAACGTTTATCAAACCAACTTGAAGCCGCTGATGGTTGGCGTTTTGATAGCCGAATTCAATTAGTTTTGACACAATTAGAATTAACACCAGAGGCTAAGCTTGAGTCTCTTTCTGGTGGCTGGTTACGTAAAGTAGCACTTGCGCGTGCACTTGTAAGTGAGCCTGACTTATTATTACTAGATGAGCCAACAAACCATTTAGATATGGCAAGTGTAATGTGGCTCGAACAGTTTTTAAAAGAATTTAAAGGCGGCATTGTATTTATATCGCATGACCGTGCCTTTATTCGCGCTGTCGCTACGCGTATTTTAGATTTAGATCGCGGTAAACTTATTTCGTACCCAGGTGATTACGCGACTTATCTAGAGCAAAAAGCGCATGATTTAAAAGTAGAAGAAGCGCAAAATGCATTGTTTGATAAGCGTTTAGCTGAAGAAGAAACGTGGATTCGCCAAGGTGTTAAAGCGCGAAGAACGCGTAACGAAGGTCGTGTTCGAGAGCTAAAACAGCTACGTAATGAGCGCAAGCAACGTGTTGATCAAGTTGGAAAAACTGACTTTAATATTGAAACAGCTGATCGCTCAGGTAAGTTGGTATTTGAAGCTAAGAACCTTTGCCATGCATTTAAAGACAAAGTTATTGCTGATGATTTTTCGACACTTGTAATGCGTGGCGACAGAATTGGCTTAGTAGGGCCAAATGGTATTGGTAAAACAACACTATTAAAACTAATGTTTGGTGATTTAGAACCTGATAGTGGTATTACTAAGCAAGGTGTTAATTTAGAGTTTGCTTACTTTGACCAATACCGTGAAAAACTTGACGAAGAAGCAACTGTTCAAGATAACGTTGCCGAAGGTAAACAAGAAGTGATGATGGGCGGTCGTTCACGCCATGTTTTAGGTTACCTGCAAGACTTTTTATTCCCTCCAGCACGCGCTCGAACCCCGGTTAAAGCACTCTCTGGTGGTGAAAAAAATAGACTGCTATTAGCTAAACTGTTTTTAAAACCATCTAATATACTTGTTCTCGATGAGCCAACGAATGACTTGGACATTGAAACGTTAGAGTTATTAGAGGACATTATTAATCAATATCAAGGTACAGTGCTGATTGTAAGCCATGACCGAGAATTTATTGATAATACATGTTCTAGTGTATGGGCATTTGAAGGCAATGGTAAAGTAACAGATATCGTCGGTGGTTATAGCGACTATGAAGCTTATGTAGGTTACTTAGCTGAACAAGAAAAAAAAATTCAGCAACAACCAGTAAAAAAAGTTGAAAAATTAGCCGCTCCAGCTGCAAAACCAGCAGCTAAGACAAATAAACTCTCTTACAAATTAAAACTTGAATTAGAGCAACTACCGAATAAAATGGAAAAACTAGAAGCTGAAATTGAAGCTCAACAAGCTGTAGTAAGTGACGCAAACTTTTTTAAACAAGAGAGTGATGTAACAACTAAAGCATTGAACCATTTAGCACAACTTGAGTCTGACCTTGAAGCTGCCCTTGAGCGCTGGGAAGAACTTGAAGAATTACAGAATCAGTAGTAAGGACTAAAATGAAATATAAATTACTCGCTGCCAGTATTTTAGCGACATTAAGCACTTCAGCAACAAGTGCGACGTACCAGTTAAGTGAATTAGGGACTCTTGAAGACGCTAAATATTCTTATGTAACAGATGTAAGCGAAAGCGGGCATATTATTGGTTTCGCAAATGGTTTATACAATTTACCTATTGATACCAGCTATATAGATTTTACTGAAAATGTTATTGAAAGTGCTTACGACAGCACAGAAGCAGCATATGAATTAAGTGATAAAGAAATTACTTTCACACTTGATGACATTGAAAATAATGATGCCGTAAGCACTAATCCTGATGCTCATGCTTTTATGGTAAGTTTTTTGGCAAATTCGAATTTAGGAATTCCGTCTAACTTTGAATATCAAAAAATGAGTTCTTTAGTTGGGATTAAATTTAACGAATCAGAGATTACTGAACAACCGATTTTTGATATAGCTTCTGTTGATTATGATGGATTAACTCGTTCTACTGTCAATCTTTTAAATGCAGTAAGTGAAGATGGCGTTACAGTCGGTTGGGGAAGCGCTCCATACGATAAAGTATCTTTTACACCTGATGGTGAAGATGATGCAGAAACATGGTTTACTCATGAATTTATAGAACGTGGAATTGTAATAAGCGCTGATGGCAGTGTAAGTGTTGAGTTAGAGCCTGAGTTTAATGAATACGGTGGCACAAGCCGCGCTAACGATATTGTTAAAACTAACAGTGGTTATACCGTTGTAGGTAATATGTCTACAAGCATTCCAGATGACAGACAAGATAATATTGACGATAACTGTGATAATGAAGACGAACCTACGTCAGTATGTATCAACTTGTTAAATTCAAATATTTCACGAGGCTTATTTAATAAGCGCGCTGTTAAATGGGAACTTGATGAATCACTTAATATCACATCTGTTGAAGAGCTTGGTATGGCACTGACACCTGACGAAGGTGAAGCGGAAGATGATGCATTTACAAGTACTGCTTTAGCAGTGAACAGCAACGGGACAATTGTAGGTTCATCGAATACACGTTATTACAAAAATGACGATACAATTCTTACAATGCCAGTTTATTTTAAAGACGGTGCGGTTGTTGATTTTATTAATCAAGAAGATGACTGGCAGTCTGGTAAATCAATTGCTATTAATGATAACGATGTAATTACAGGTTATGCAACTAAACGTATTGAAGGTACTCTTCGTAATAAATTCTTTTACCATGATATAGCAACGGGTAGTACGGTTTTCCCAAATGATTACTTTTCAAGCTCAAGTTCTTACGGTAACGATATAAACAACCAAGGTTATATTGTAGGTGAAGGGGAAGTGGGTGTTTCTGATAGCTCGCGACTCAAAGAGGCCTTTATTTACAAAATTGGTGAAGACAAAATCACAAATCTAAACGATTTACTGCCTTGTTATGACACCGACGGTGAAACTGATTACGCTTATACTATGGTTGAAGCGACTGCTATAAACGAAAATAATGAAGTATTTGGTACTGCGACTAAAACAGTTGAAAAGCTAGATTCATTAGGCGGTGTAGTAACTGATATTAATGGTGAAATTGAATATGAGAGTATTGCAATAGCAGTTAAACTAACGCCAATTGCAAATGGTGAAGTAGAAAGCTGTGCTCCAGTAGAAGCTGAAGTTTATGAGCGTAACTCTGCTAGCTTCCCTTGGTATACATTATTGTTATTACCACTGGTTGGCTTAAGGCGTGTATTTCGCTTTTAAAGTTTATTGATTATAAAAAAACCAACTTGATAAAGTTGGTTTTTTTTCGTCTATAATATTTTATTAGATTAGGATTGCAGCGATTATTTAGCTTTAACGCCACTAATTATTTCGTGATAACCATGCTTTTTTCACAGAGCGGCGCCAAATAATATCGATACCAAAATATCCTATAATTGATGCAATAGAAGCACATACTAATGAACCTAATAAAAATGCAGGACCAATTGTTTCTATACTTTCTAAAAACCAAGACCAACTTGCTTCAAATACAAAGTGTTGTTCTGGCTGATTAAGTATTAACGTACCCACTAAGTATGAGCCATAAAAGATAGGTGGCATGGTTAATGGATTCGTAAGCCATACTAAAGCAACTGATATGGGTAAATTAACCCTAAATAATATAGCACCTGCTGCGGCTAAAACCATTTGAAAAGGAACAGGGATGAAAGCAAAAAATAACCCTACCGCGAAGGCTCCTCGAGCTGAACGTCTATTTAAATGCCAAAGATTTGCGTCTTGTAAAAGTCGTCCAAATATTTTTAGTGATTTATGATGTCTAATTTTATTTGGATCAGGTAAAAATCTTTGGATCGTTTTTTTAGCCATTTAAAGCAACCATTTACATCAGTGTGGATAAGTCTTGGGTTTGTAATTGGCTGTGTAGCAACCGTGTTTTATTATCAAACTCTCGAATTTACAGTCTTCACAATTTTCATTGTAATAGTGAGCGCTTATTTTAAGCCGTTTTTAAACGTATTGTTAGGCTTTATTTGTGCAATTTGCTTTGTTGGTATGCATTTTTACCTTTTTTATAGTTTTGAAATACCAAAACCGAACGAAAAGTATGCACTTGATTCTACATTAGTTGTTGAAGAGATTATTTCTGATAGAAAACCTCAGTATATCAAAGCCAAAATAGTGGCATTAGACGGGAGTAGTTTTTCGAGTTTTAGAGCACCCAAAGCAATGCTCAGTGTTAATTCTGCACAGCCTTTTACAGTCGGCGATGAATTCTCTGCATTAATCCATTTAAAATATTTTCGCAGTAATAAAAATTTTAATGTGTTTGATAATGAACGTTATGCATTTATAAATAGAATATTATTTAAAGGCAAAGTGCTCAATAAAGAGCTTAATATAATACACAGCGATAAACAAAGCATCGTGCTAGATTATCAAAACTTCATTAAAAATACCTATACAAATACAAGATTGCAGTGGCTCTATTATGCATTACTCAGTGGTGATAAATCGTTGATGAGCTATACAGATAAACAATTAATGCAATCACTTGGGTTAAGTCACTTACTGGCTATATCAGGCTTACATATTGGTTTGATTTTTAGCTTTGGTTACTTATTCATTCGATTTATCTGTACGAAAATAAACTTTTCAATTGGTCAATCATTTAACCTTACACTTTACTACAGTTCGTTCGGTTTTATAGCTGCATTAGTTTACGTATATTTAAGTGACTTTTTAGTATCAGCAACCCGAGCGCTAATTATGCTGGGTTGTTATTTGTTACTTTATTTTCTTGCTAAACAGCCGCTGCGTTGGCGTAGTATTTTATTTGCCTTGGTTATAGTGCTTGCTGTTAACCCATTTAATTTACTTAATCCAGGTCTGTATTTTTCATTTTTAGCGGTCGCTATAATTTTTACTGTTATTAATAAATTACCAATATTAAATACACGAATAAAAAACAAAATTATTGCGTTATTTGTTATTCAAGTAGCATTGTTTATCGGTTTATTACCACTTTCACTTTATTTTTTTAATGGCGTAAGTATTGCGGGACTAGTGATTAACTTAATTGCGATACCGTTTCTTTCCATCATTATTTTGCCATTTTTGATTGTTTTTACATTACTGAGTACTTTTATAGATATAGGTAATTTAATACATTTGTTTGATACAGGGTTATATGCGTTATTTAAATTACTTTATGAAATACCCGAGCCGTTAAGATGGCTGACAACAGGACGAATCGAGTCAATATTCGTCATTTTTACCTATATTACTATGTTGATGATTTACTTCCTCCCCTATAAGTTGCTTTCTTTCATTCCTTTAACAGTACTTTTATTGAATAACCTTCTAAAAGAAAAGCCCAACTGGCAACTTCATGTGTTTGATGTTGGGCATGGTCTCATGGCATTAATTGAAAAAGATAATCAAGTGCTTATCTATGATTTTGGTCCAAGTTATTTTAATCGTTTTAGTCGTACGCGAAGTATTTTATTGCCTTATATAAAAGCAAATAATCTCACAGTAAAAACAGCGATTCTAAGTCATAAAGACAGCGATCACGCTGGAGGAATACAGCATTTTATTGAAGCTGGATTTGGGGAAACATTAAAGCAATTTCATCCTGAAAATACAATTAATGTGTGTGAAGTTCAAAATGTTGATTTTGTTGGTTTAAGAGTAGAAAGCTTTAGCACTAGAGGGTATGGGAATGAAAACGACGATTCATGCGTTGTTAGAGTATCGAGTAATACTCATAGTGTGTTATTTACAGGTGATATATCAAAATCTCGTGAAGCTTCTTTATTAGCGAATAATACGCCGTTGAAAAGTACAGTCATGTTAAGCCCGCATCATGGCAGTGATACATCCTCAAGTGTTAATTTTATTAGTGATGTAGCTCCTAAAGTTGTGATTCATTCAAGTGCTTATAAAGGACAGTGGGAATTTCCCAAGCCAGTTGTTGTCGAGCGTTACAAAGCAATAAGCGCCGAGCAATTTACAACAGGCGTTGATGGACAAATTAGTATTAAATTCTACTCAAACAATTTGGTCATAGAAACAGCAAGAGGGCAGGAAAGTTATTGGTTTATCAAAGATTGACGTTTAGTTTTATCTCATCGAAGGATACAATACAGGGAGTTACTGTATTTAGAGAGTGTTATGGATCAAAGTACTGCACAAATTTATAAACGTCTTGTCTCGTATGTTGGCGCATACAAAAGCGTTGCTTTTATCGCAATTGTTGGGATGATAGGCTATTCAGCAATGGATGCTTTATTCATTCAATTAATGAAGCCGTTTATTGATCAAGGTTTAAACCAACGAAATACAGAAGTTTTAAAGTACGCTCCTTTTGTAGTTATCGCGTTAGTACTAGGGCGTGGTGTTTTTAACTTTATGTCTTCGTACTGTTTAAGTTATGTGGGCTCTCAAGTTGTACGCTCTTTACGCCAAGAGTTATTTGAGCACATATTGCATTTACCCGTTTCTTTTCATGACAAAAACTCAACAGGCGATTTAATTTCAAAAATCACTTTTGACACAGAGCAAGTTCAACAAGCAATTACTAAAGCGTTACTTATTGTTGTACGTGAAGGAGCCTTTGTTGTCTTTTTACTTGGTGTAATGTTTTATACCAGTTGGAAGCTCTCACTTATATTTTTAGTCATCATCCCTCTCGTTGCAATTATTGTAGCGGTTGTATCGAAACGTTTTCGCCATATTTCTAAAAGTATCCAATCAGCTATGGGGCAGGTTACACGTAGCTCTGAGCAAATGCTTAGCGGACATAAAGTTATTCATGGATTTGGCGGACAAGACCAAGAAATAAACCATTTCTCAAAGATTAATAATCATAACCGCCAGCAGCGCATTAAAATGGATGCGACAAAAGCTTTAAGTGTATCAATTATTCAAATATTAGCTGCCAGTGCCATGGCTGTTATTTTATGGGCTGTATCTCTTCCATCAATGATTGATACGATTACCTCAGGTGACTTCATGGCATTAATTGCCTCCATGATGATGCTATTGCGCCCACTAAAACAACTCGCCAATGTTAATAGTGATATGCAGCGTGGTATCTCTGCTGCACAAAGTATTTTTTTAGTGTTAGATGAAGAAATGGAAAAAGACACTGGCACCGTTTCAGTCGATAAAGTTAAAGGGTTAATTGAAGTTAAAAATGTAACCTTTAAGTATCCAACAAAAGATGAAGCCGTATTAAATGATTTGTCGCTAACGATTAAAGCGGGTGAAAGTATTGCCTTAGTAGGGCGCTCAGGCTCTGGTAAATCAACAATTTCTAATTTATTACCACGCTACTATGACTTAGAGTTACCGAGTGAAATATTACTTGATGGTATAGCCCTGCAGGATTATAAATTAACAGATTTGCGTCGCCAATTTGCTTTAGTGTCTCAACAAGTCGTGTTATTTAACGATACGATTGCTAACAATATTTGTTATGGCATAAAGCATGATGTGTCTGAGGAAGAATTAGAGCAAGTTGCTAAACAAGCGCATGTTTGGGAGTTTATTAAAGACCTGCCAGAGCAATTAAACACCATGGTAGGTGAAAATGGTGTAATGCTCTCCGGCGGTCAACGCCAGCGTATAGCGATAGCACGGGCAATATTAAAAGACGCACCTATTTTGATTTTAGACGAGGCTACATCAGCACTTGATACCGAATCTGAAAAGCTTATTCAGCAAGCATTAGAAACGCTAATGAAAGATAAAACCTCAATTGTTATTGCGCATCGCTTATCTACTATCGAAAACAGTGATCGAATCTATGTTATTGATAATGGTCGTGTAATAGAAAGTGGCGATCACAATAGTTTATTAGCAAATGACGGTACTTATTCAGCCCTTTGCAAAATGCAGTTTGGTGATCAGGCGTGAGTAAAATAGAACAAAGCTGGTATAAACCATTTGGTCTAATTACTTTACTGTTATTACCATTAAGTGCTTTGTTTTGGGTTGTATCTTCATTTCGAAAATACTTATACAGCGCTAAAATACTTAAACCTTTTGAGTGTAAAACGCCTGTAATTGTAGTTGGCAATATAAGTGTTGGCGGTAATGGTAAAACGCCTTTTGTTTTGTGGCTGTATGGTCATTTAACACAGCAAGGTTTATCAGTGGGAATTATTAGTAGAGGATATGGTGGGCAATCAGAAAATTACCCGCTGTTAGTTACTGAGCTTGTAGATGCTCAGCAGGCTGGAGATGAGCCCGTACTTTTATACCATCGTTTAAAGTGCCCAATAGCGGTTGGGCCTAATAGACAACACAATATCGATTTATTAGAAAATAATTGTACACTCGATGTTATTATTTCTGATGATGGAATGCAGCATTATAAAATGCCTCGTAGCATTGAGTGTTGTATTGTTGATAGTGAGCGTCGTTTTGGTAATGGCTTTGTTATGCCAGCAGGGCCACTTCGTGAAACAACTAAACGTTTGCAAAGTGTCGATATAGTAATTGAAAATGGTGGTGAGGCTAATAATAGCTACACATTACAAGTAAGTAATCTTCGCTTGGTTAATTCAAGCGATTATGCAAAAAGTAACGTAAGTGAAGCACATGCAATAAGTGCAATTGGGAACCCTAAACGGTTTGAAAACTCATTAGAAGCACAAGATATTACGTTATTATCGACTCATCATTTTAGAGATCATTATGCTTATACAGTAGATGATTTTGCACAATTTGGTGATGATTGCATTATAATGACCGAAAAAGATGCCGTTAAATGTAAGTCCTTTGCAAAGCCTAATTGGTATTATTTACCAGTAGATGCACAACCTACCGATAGCGTAATAAACAAATTAAATTCAATATTAAAAGAAAAAGGAATACTCAATGGCCTTTGATACAAAATTACTCGAGATAATTGCGTGCCCTGTTTGTAAGGGAAAATTACGCTTTGACAGAGAAAACAACGAACTAATTAGCACAGCAGCTAAGCTTGCTTATCCTGTTCAAGACGATATTCCAGTTTTACTTGAAAATGAAGCACGAGAACTATCTCTAGAAGAGGTTGAAAAGTGGAATTCGTAGTTGTAATTCCTGCTCGTTTTGCATCGACCCGACTACCAGGTAAACCGCTTGCTGATATTTGTGGCAAGCCAATGGTTCAACACGTTTACGAAAAAGCATGTTTATCAGGTGCTAGTAAAGTAGTTATAGCAACCGATCATCAAAAAGTATTTGATGCAGTAAGTATGTTTACTAATGATGTTGTAATGACGCGTGAAGATCACCAGTCGGGTACTGAACGATTAGCTGAAGTGGTTGATTTGCTTAAACTTGATAGCAATACAATTGTGGTTAATGTACAAGGCGATGAGCCATTACTTGCACCAGAAAACGTATCTCAAGTTGCTGCACTATTAAGTGATTCAACAGCACCAATGGCAACGTTAAGTGTTGCTATTGAAGAACGTGATGAAGTATTTAATCCTAATGCCGTTAAAGTGGTTAGCGATATAAATAAAAATGCCCTGTATTTCTCTCGTGCAAGTATACCGTTTGATAGAAATACGATGATGGATGATAGCACTGCCCTTAATTTAGTACCATTTCAACGCCATGTAGGTATTTATGCGTACAGAGCGGGTTTTATTAAACAATACATAGAGCTGAGTGTATCACCATTAGAATTACTTGAATCACTTGAGCAGTTACGTGTTTTGTATCACGGTTATAAAATTAAAATAGAACAAGCTCAAATAGCCCCTCATGCAGGTGTAGATACGCCTGATGACTTAGCTAAAGTGATAGCGCATATTAAAAGTAAAAACGTGTGAGTGAGCAATTAAGTAAGATAATAAAAGTTGTTTATACACATAACGACTTTTATATTTTAGAAAAGCCAGCGGGTCTTAATTTTCATTCTGAAGAGGGACCCGGCTTTGTTGTTTTAGCCGAACAACAATTATCGCAAAAGCTTTATGCCGTTCATCGTTTAGATAAAGTGACATCAGGGCTTATTATTTTAGCAAGAAACAAAGCCGCTGCAGCCGCCTTTACTGTTATGTTTACTGAGCATGCGATTGCTAAATTTTATTTAGCGATTAGTGATGCTAAACCAAAAAAGAAGCAGGGGTGGATAAAAGGCGATATGGCTAAGTCTCGCCGTGGCTCGTTTAAGTTACTAACGAGTACACTTAACCCTGCAATCACCCGATTCTATTCTCTGAGTTATAAGCCAGGATTTAGAGGGTATATTTTAAAACCTTACTCTGGCAAAACACATCAACTAAGAGTGGCACTAAAAAGTATGGGCGCAGCTATTTTAGGCGATGCAATGTATTCAGGCGCGCCTTCTAATCGTACCTATTTACATGCATATGCGTTAAGCTTTTTATGGCAAGGTGAACAAATACAGCTAACTTTATTACCCGATAGTGGTGATGAGTATTTGGCGTTAATTAAACATCAAGATTTTCAAGCATGGCAATCGCCATGGCAACTGGATTGGTAAATGAGCGAAAAAGTTACAGATATACGTTTTGGTGGTATTAAACGTTTATATGGTCATCAACAGTTTGATTGGCTTCAAGAAGCACATTTTTGTGTAGTAGGTATTGGTGGTGTAGGAAGCTGGACAGCAGAAGCACTTGCGCGTACTGGTGTTGGTAAAATAACACTTATAGATTTGGATGATATTTGCGCCACTAACGTAAATAGGCAAATTCATGCGTTAACGGGCACTATTGGTCAAGCTAAAGTCGATGCAATGAAAGCGCGCTGCGAGCTTATTAACCCAGAATGCCAAATTAGTGTAATAGATGACTTTATTACGCTTGATAATATTCAAGAGCATATTCAAGGTTTTGATTATGTAATTGATTGTATTGATGCAGTTAAAGAAAAAGCAGCATTAATTGCTCACTGTAAACGTAATAAACTACCTATAATTACAACTGGTGGTGCTGGCGGGCAAACAGATCCTAGCCAAATAACTTTTGGTGATGTAGCTAAAACTACGCAAGACCCATTACTTGCAAAGGTGCGCTATATTTTGCGCAAGCAATATAATTTTAGTAATAATCCTAAACGTAAGTTTAATATTGATTGTGTTTACTCAACAGAGCAATTGGTTTACCCAGGAAGCGATGGCAGCGTATGTCATGCTAAGCAAAGTGCTGATGGCACAATGAATATGGACTGTAATAATGGTTTTGGCTCTGTGACTATGATCACAGGAAGCTTTGGTTTTTTTGTTGCTGCAAAAGCGGTGCGTAAATATCTAGATAAAAAACAACGCTCACAAGCTTAGTTTTCGTTAACTAAGCTTGTGTTGTGCCATGGTTTGTATCTTATCAACCATGGCTTTAATACCATTACCACGTGATGCGCTTAAGTGGCTTATAAGGCCGAGCTTTTCAAATTCTTCATACGCATTTTTATTCACTACCTGTTCTGGTGTAAGCCCGTTGTAAAGCGCTAAAATAATGGCTAATAATCCTTTTACTATACGAGTATCAGAGTCACCTATTACAACAAGTGTATTTTCGGTTAAGTCAAATTCAACGAACATCCATACTTTGCTTTCACAGCCTGGTACAAGTGCATCATCAGTTTTCAAAACATCAGCTAAAGCCGGTAACGTTTTTCCTAAAAGCATTATCTCACGATATTTTTGCTGCCAAGCGGTCGCACTTTTTATAGATTCTGTGACTTTTTTAAACGTATTTGTCATGAGTTATCCTAATTAATTCTATTAAACTGGCGTTCAATCTAATAAAGCGATACATTTTTTAAGTGAATCAATGAATATATCTACATCTTTGTAGGTATTATAAAAAGAAAAACTCGCTCTTAACGTTCCATTAAGCCCTAAATGTGTCATTAATGGTTGCGTACAATGGTGTCCACTCCTGACTGCAACCCCATATCCGTCAAGTAAAGTTGCCAAATCATAAGGATGTTCATCTTTAAAATTAAAACAGAGTGTACCAATATTGTCAGATAGGTTGCTGAATATGGTAATGCCATCCACCTTTACCAATTTTTGTGCCGCGTAACTAAACAATTCTTGTTCATATTGCTGTATTTGAACGTGATCCAATTCATTTAAATAATCTAAAGCGGCACCAAAGCCTAAAACTCCAGAAATATTTGGTGTGCCAGTTTCAAATTTTGCAGGCGCAGGGCGATAAGTGCTATGAGTTAAGTAAACTTTATCGATCATTTCACCGCCGGATTGGTAAATATCTAGCGTATTTAGCTCTTCATCTTGGCCATAAAGTACACCTAAGCCTGTTGGACCGAGCATTTTATGGCTTGAGCAAACATAAAAGTCACAGTTTAATTCACGTAAATCGGGTTTTAAATGCAGTGCACCTTGGGCTCCGTCCACTAAAACAAGCGAATTCACCTCTTTTGCAGCTACAATTAGTGGCTTTAAATCAGTGATATTACCCAGTGTGTTCGATGCTTGTGTAATCGCTAATAAAGCAGGTTTTGTTTCTTTTATAAATTCACAGCATTGTTGTGTGTTTAGCGTGCCGTTATTATTAAGCGGCAGAGAGACTAATTTAGCTCCCGTCTGTTGGCTTACTAGTTGCCAAGGCACTATGTTTGCGTGATGCTCAAGCGGAGATATTATTATGGTATGACTTTCATCTAAACGCTTTTTTAAGCCGTTAGCGACCAAATTTATGGCTTCTGTAGCACCTTTAGTCCATACAATCTCTTTACTTGAGACATTAAAAAACCTTGCAGTTTTATCCCGGACTTGTTCATAAGAATAAGTGGCCTGTTCGCTAAGTGTATGGCGTCCACGGTGTACATTTGCATTTTGAGACGTATAAAACTCAGTAATTGTGTCTATAACTGATTGAGGCTTTTGTGAGGTTGCTGCTGAGTCTAAATAAACAAGCGGGCAGCCGTTTATTGTTTGATTTAATGTCGGGAAGTCTTTTCTAATTTTATTTATATCAAACTTTAAAGTAGGCATAGCTCATCTACATAGTGTTTTTAAGGCAGGGATTGTAATCGGTTTATGATAATTCTCAAGTGCTGTTAATAAAAAAGGCCGCAAAATGCGGCCTTTTAAACTAACCAGCGCTAATTAACGCTTGTCAGTTGATACGTAGTCACGTTGAGTGTAACCAGTATACATTTGGCGAGGACGGCTGATCTTATGACCAGGTTGAGATAGCATCTCATCCCAGTGAGTGATCCAACCAACAGTACGTGCCATTGCAAAAATTACAGTGAACATGCTTGTTGGAATACCAATCGCTTTTAAGATAATACCAGAGTAGAAATCTACGTTAGGGTATAGTTTCTTCTCTACAAAGTACGGGTCTTCAAGGGCAATTTGCTCAAGCTTCATAGCAATATCAAGAAGTGGATCTTGGATATTTAGCTCAGCTAAAACTTCATGACACGTTTGACGCATTACTGTAGCACGTGGGTCGAAGTTTTTGTAAACGCGGTGACCAAAGCCCATAAGGCGGAATGGGTCAGCTTTGTCTTTAGCTTTAGCAACGTATTCATCAATACGGTCCACAGAGCCAATCTCTTCTAACATGTTTAAACATGCTTCGTTAGCGCCGCCGTGAGCAGGTCCCCATAAAGAAGCAATACCAGCTGCAATACATGCATACGGGTTAGCACCTGATGAACCAGCAAGACGAACTGTTGAAGTCGATGCATTTTGCTCATGATCTGCATGAAGCATAAAGATTTTATCCATAGCTTTAGCAGTTACAGGGTTAACTTTATATTCTTCAGCAGGTACAGAGAACATCATGTGTAAGAAGTTTTCTGCGTAGCTTAAATCGTTACGTGGGTATACAAACGGTTGGCCGATGTTTGTTTTATAAGCCATTGCAGCAATAGTTGGTAACTTAGCAACTAGCTTAACTGCGCTTGTTTTACGTTGTTCTGCATCAGTAATATCAAGGTCTTCATGATAAAAAGATGATAACGCACCCACTACGCCACAAAGCATTGCCATTGGGTGAGCGTCAAAGCGGAAACCTTGGAAAAAGTTAGCAATCTTCTCGTCAAGCATAGTGCTTGTAGTGATTTCATTCTTAAAAACTTCATATTGTTCTTTAGAAGGTAACTCACCATTTAAAAGTAAGTAGCAAAGCTCAATATAGTTAGAATCTTCAGCTAATTGCTCAATTGGGTAACCACGGTGAAGTAGTACACCTTTACCACCATCAATATAGGTGATTGCAGATTCACAAGAACCAGTCGACATGAAACCTGGGTCATAAGTAAAGTGACCATGTGAACCTAACGTACGTACGTCGATTACATCTTGGCCAGCAGTGCCTTGATAAATTGGAAGTTCGATTGGATCTAGTCCATCAATATGGACTGTGGCTTTTTTATCTGCCATCGCTATGTATCTCCTATTAAGATATCTATTCTGATTTTTAGATTTTAAAGTTCTGAAATCTGTTTTAAGCACATCTTCGCATTTTAACGTGAAAGAGGGGGTTAAAGTCAATTTTTATAAACATTATGCATATATGTATAATAAATATTCGGTATTAATTAAATATAATACTATTGGCTAATTCGCAAACATCTCTAAATAAACAAGAATTGTAAAAAGTCCTGTGGGTATATATACTAACGGTGGTTTTAAACCGTATTGTATTTGGGTAAACATATTCTTAACAGCTTAAAATTTACTGTTTTGTGAACTTTAACTATTTTGATACGTTTATTCTGATAGTTCCATCAGTAATATTTGGTGGGTTTTTAGAAAAACAAGTAGATGAGCTCCACTGTGAGCAAAGATGGGCAAGTAACTGTGAAAAAGCAAAGACCTGTAAATCTAGATCTAACAACTATATCTATGCCGGCAACGGCTAAAGCTTCAATTTTTCACCGCGTCACCGGTGTTGCATTGTTTTTTGCTTTAACGTTTGTCATTTGGGCTTGGTCTGAGTCTCTCTCTTCAGCTGAAGGTTTTGAATTCGTCAAGGGTCTGTTTAACGGATTCATTGCCAAATTTATAGCTTGGGGCACTGTTTCTGTATTAGGTTATCACCTTATTGGTGGCATCCGTCATATGATTATGGATATGGGACATTGGGAAGAACTTGAATCAGGTAACCTCAGCGCTAAAGTATCAATGGCTCTTGGTGTTGTGTTTGCCGTATTGGCAGGGGTGTGGATATGGTTTTAAATCAAGCAACTCTAAAACGTGATGGTGTACAAGATTTCGTATCTTTACGTACCACGGCATTAATAATCAGCGCGTACGCGATTTTTATTATCGGCTATTTTTTAGCGACGCCAGAAGTCACTTTCGAAGCCTGGACAGGCCTCTTCTCTAACCTAGCAATGAAAGGGTTTACTTTAATTACCCTTATTTGCATTATGGTTCATACCCGCATTGGCCTTTGGCAAGTTCTTACAGACTATGTTAAGTGTTCGAAGTTGCGTGCTGTTTTAGGTTTTGTTTTAAACCTAATGGCCGTTGCTTACGTAGCTATTGGTCTAATCGTATTATGGGGTGTTTAAGTGAAATATTCTGTTCGTGAATTTGACGCCGTAGTAATTGGTGCAGGTGGTGCTGGTATGCGCGCTGCTTTAGCAATTACAGAATCTGGCAAAACGTGTGCATTAATATCTAAAGTATTTCCAACGCGCTCACACACTGTATCTGCTCAAGGTGGTATTACAGTAGCGCTTGGTAATTCACACGAAGACAACTGGGAATGGCATATGTACGATACCGTTAAGGGTTCCGATTTTATCGGTGACCAAGACGCTATTGAATACATGTGTCAAACTGGCCCAGAAGCTATTACTGAATTAGAAAACATGGGACTACCATTTTCTCGTTTTGAAAATGGCCGTGTTTACCAACGTCCTTTCGGTGGTCAATCGAAAAACTTTGGTGGTGAACAAGCCGCACGTACTGCTGCTGCAGCTGACCGTACTGGTCATGCTTTACTTCATCTTCTATATCAACAAAACGTTAAAAACAAAACAAATGTATTCTCTGAGTGGTATGCACTTGACTTAGTTAAAAACGACAATGGCGATGTAGTAGGGTGTACAGCAATTGAGATTGAAACAGGTGAAATCACTTTCTTCAAATCTAAAGCAGTTGTATTAGCCACTGGTGGTGCAGGTCGTATATTCGCATCAACAACAAATGCTCACATTAACACCGGTGACGGTGTTGGTATGGCAACACGCGCTGGTATTTCTATGCAAGACATGGAAATGTGGCAGTTCCACCCAACGGGTATTGCAGGTGCTGGTACGTTAGTAACTGAAGGTTGTCGTGGTGAAGGCGGTTATCTTTTAAATAAAGATGGCGAGCGCTTCATGGAACGTTACGCACCAAATGCAAAAGACTTAGCGTCTCGCGATGTTGTTGCGCGTTCAATGATGACTGAAATCCGTGAAGGTCGTGGTTGTGATGGTCCTTGGGGTCCTCATATCAAGCTGAAACTTGACCATTTAGGTGAAGAAACGCTTAACCTACGTCTTCCTGGCGTATGTGACCTAGCTAAAACTTTCGCTCACGTTGATCCAGCTAAAGAGCCAATTCCAGTAATTCCTACTTGTCATTATATGATGGGTGGTGTTCCTACTAACGTAAATGGACAAGCACTACAAATCGATGCTCAAGGCAACGAAAAAGTAGTTGAAGGTTTATTTGCTGTTGGTGAGATTGCATGTGTATCTGTACACGGTGCAAACCGCCTAGGTGGAAACTCATTACTAGATTTAGTTGTATTTGGCCGTGCTGCTGGTAACTTCTTAGGTAAATACCTTAAAGATGTTGAAGTATCAAAAGCGGCTTCAGAGTCAGATTTAGAAGCGTCTCTTGCACGTTACAACCGTTGGGAAAATTCAACGGCTGGCCAAGGTGAAGATCCAGTTCAAATCAAAAAAGACCTACAGCAATGTATGCAGCTTAACTTCTCGGTATTCCGTGAAGGCGATTCAATGGCTTCAGGTCTTCAAGAACTTAAAGAAATTCGTGAACGTCTGCAACATGCTCGTCTTGATGATAAATCATCAGACTTCAATACGCAGCGTATCGAATGTCTTGAACTAGATAACTTAATGGAAACAGCTTACTCAACTGCAGTAGCTGCAAACTTCCGTACAGAAAGCCGTGGTGCACATTCTCGCTTTGACTACCCAGATCGTGATGACGAAAACTGGTTATGTCACTCAGTATTCAATCCTGTAACGGATGAAATGAGTAAGCGTGATGTAAACTATGCGCCTAAAACGCGTGAAGCTTTCCCACCTAAAGCACGTGTTTACTAGGAGATAGACGATGGCACAAGTACAATTTTCAGTTTATCGTTATAATCCAGATGTTGACAACGCTCCTCGTATGCAAGAATACACCTTGCAAACAGAGGAAGGTCACGACATGATGGTGTTAGATGCACTTATTCTTTTAAAAGAACAAGATCCTACACTATCTTTTCGTCGTTCATGCCGTGAAGGTGTGTGTGGATCTGATGGTGTTAACATGAATGGTAAAAATGGTTTAGCATGTATTACTCCTTTATCTACGCTACAAAAAAATGGCAAAGGTAAAATTGTAGTACGTCCGTTACCAGGCTTACCTGTGGTTCGTGACCTTGTTATTGACATGAGTCAGTTCTACACTCAGTACGAAAAAGTTAAACCTTATTTAATTAATGATCAGCCTGCAGCAGGCGAGCGTCTTCAATCTATTGAAGAACGTGATAAATTAGATGGGCTATATGAGTGTATTTTGTGTGCATGTTGTTCGACATCGTGTCCTTCGTTCTGGTGGAACCCAGACAAGTTCATTGGTCCAGCAGGCCTTCTTCACGCTTACCGTTTCTTAGCTGATAGCCGAGATACAGCAACTGAAGAACGTTTAGCGGATTTAGACGATGCGTTCAGTGTGTTCCGTTGCCACAGTATCATGAACTGTGTTAGCGTTTGTCCTAAGGGTCTTAACCCGACTAAAGCAATTGGGCAAATCAAATCTATGTTATTAAACCGAGCGGTTTGATTACTTAGTAAACGTAAGATGGCTAATACAGGTTATTAGCCATCTTGTTATGATAACTATTAATTTCTGCGCTAAAGAAAAGGGCTTATAAATGCACGAAGGTGTGATGAAGGCATGGCTAGAATCTTCACATTTAAACGGCGGCAACGTTGCTTATGTAGAAGAGCTTTATGAAGCGTATTTAGACGATGCGACTTCTGTGCCAGATGAATGGCGAGAAGTGTTCGAACAATTACCTAAAGTTGATGGTGTGGATGTTGAAGTAAAACATTCAGAAGTTCGAACGCAGTTTGCACAGCTTGCAAAAAACAAGCATAGAGAAGTAGTGGTAGCAGAGGGTAGTGGCGGTGACCTTAAACAGGTTAAAGTTCTACAACTTATTAATGCTTTCCGTTTTCGTGGACACCAAAATGCAAACCTAGATCCATTAGGTATTTGGCAACGAGAGCGTGTACGAGATTTAGAGCTAGAGTACCACGACTTATCTTCAAGTGATTTTGACCGCGAGTTTAACGTAGGATCGTTTGCCGTAGGCCGCGATACTATGCCTTTAGGTGAACTATACCAAGCACTAAAAACTACATATTGTGGTTCAATTGGCGCTGAGTATATGCACATCACATCAACAGAGGAAAAGCGTTGGTTACAACAGCGTTTAGAATCTGTCCAGTCTAGGCCAAAATTCGAAAAAGACGAAAAGCTGCGTATCCTAAAAGGATTAACTGCTGCTGACGGACTTGAAAAATATTTAGGGGCTAAGTTCCCAGGTGCTAAGCGTTTCTCACTTGAAGGTGGCGATGCGTTAGTTCCAATGTTAAAAGAGCTTATTCACCGCGCTGGTGAAAGCGGCCAACAAGAAGCTGTTATTGGTATGGCTCACCGTGGTCGTTTAAATGTTCTTGTAAATGTACTTGGTAAAAATCCATCAGAGTTATTTGATGAGTTTGCTGGTAAACATAAAGAAACATTAAGTTCTGGCGATGTTAAATACCACATGGGTTATTCATCTGACTTTGCTACTAAAGGTGGCAATGTTCATATGGCGCTTGCGTTTAACCCGTCTCATCTTGAAATTGTAAACCCAGTTGTTATGGGCTCAGTACGTGCTCGTCTTGACCGCTTAGGTGACAGTTCTGGTATTAAAGCTTTACCAATTACAATTCATGGTGATTCTGCGGTTACAGGCCAAGGTGTTGTACAAGAAACGTTTAACTTATCACAAACTAACGCGTTTAGTTGTGGTGGTAGTATTCGTATTGTTGTAAATAACCAAGTTGGTTTTACTACATCTAAACAAGACGATGTACGCTCTACAGATTACTGTACTGACATTGCTAAAATGGTTCAGTCACCTATCTTCCATGTTAACTCTGATGACCCTGAAGCAGTTGCATTTGTTACTCAAATTGCACTTGATTTCAGAAACCAGTTTAAACGTGACGTAGTAATCGATTTAGTATGTTACCGTCGCCATGGTCACAATGAAGCTGATGAGCCTAATGCAACTCAGCCTGTTATGTACCAAAAAATTAAAAAGCACCCAGTTCCACGTTTAATTTACGCAGATCAACTTATAGCTGAAGGCTCTTTTTCTGAACAAGAAATAAAAGCACTTGCTGATGAGTACCGTAATGCATTAGACGAAGGCAACTGTGTTGTTTCAGAAATACAACCAGAGACATCGCATTCTTCAGATTGGGCAAAGTATGTTGGCCATGAATGGGATGTTGATTACGATGCCAGCGTGCCTGTTGAAGAGCTCAAAGCACTCGGTGAGAAAATCGCTTCTTACCCAGAGCAATATAAAGCACAGTCACGCGTTAAAAAGATTTACGATGATCGTAAATTAATGGCTTCTGGTGAGAAACCTCTAGATTGGGGTATGGCAGAAACACTTGCTTATGCAACAATCGCAACTGAAGGCACTGACATTCGTTTAACTGGTCAGGATTCAGGGCGTGGCACATTCTTCCATCGTCATGCTGTTGTTCACAGTCAATCAGACGGCGCTACTTATACACCTCTACAGCACTTAAGCGAAGATCAAGGTACTTTTGAAGTATTTGACTCTGTTTTATCTGAAGAAGCTGTTGTTGCTTTTGAATACGGTTATGCAACTGCAGAGCCTACTTCATTAGTGCTTTGGGAAGCACAGTTTGGTGATTTCGCCAACGGTGCACAGGTTGTATTTGACCAATTCCTAAGTTCTGGTGAGCAAAAATGGGGCCGTTTATGTGGTCTTACAATTTTGTTACCACATGGCTACGAAGGACAAGGTCCAGAACATAGTTCAGCTCGTTTAGAGCGTTTCCTACAACTATGTGCTGATCACAACATGCAAGTATGTGTTCCATCTACTCCTGCACAAGTTTACGCTATGCTTCGTCGTCAATCAGTTCGACCACTACGTCGTCCGTTGATTGTTATGACGCCTAAGTCGTTGCTTCGCCATCCTCTTGCAACTTCATCGCTTGAAGAGCTATCGCATGGTGTTTTCCATAATATGATCGACGAAGTTGATGATATTAACCCTGAGAAAGTTGAACGCGTTGTATTTTGTAGTGGTAAAGTTTATTACGAACTATTACAAGAGCGTCGTAAGCTAGAGCAAGATAATATTGCTATTGTTCGTGTTGAGCAGTTATATCCGTTCCCACATGACGAAATGCAAACAATTATGGAGCGTTACCAACACGTAACTGATTTTGTATGGTGTCAAGAAGAGCCACAAAACCAAGGTGCATGGTACTGTTCACAACATCACTTTATTGATGCAATCCCACAAGGTGCTAAATTAAAATATGCAGGACGTAAAGCGTCTGCATCACCAGCGTGTGGTTACATGTCAGTACATACTAAAGAACAACAAGCGCTCGTTGCCGACGCGCTTACTATAGAAAATAAAGGATAAGCAATGAGCACAGAAATTAAAGTTCCTGTTCTTCCTGAGTCGGTTGCAGATGCTACCGTTGCTACATGGCATGTAAGTGTTGGCGACAAAGTAACTCGCGATCAAAACTTAGTAGACATTGAAACAGATAAAGTGGTTTTAGAAGTTGTTGCACAGCATGACGGTGTAATTACAGAAATATCACAAGAAGAAGGTGCAACCGTACTTGGCGATCAAGTTATGGGTTTACTTGGTGATGCTGATGCAGCGCCAGCAAGTGAAGGTTCATCTAAAGAAGAATCAGCACCAGCTAAATCAGAAGACGCGCCAGCGGCGCAATCAGCACCAGCATCAGAAGGTAAAGAAGTGGACATTAAAGTACCTGTACTTCCAGAATCAGTTGCAGACGCAACAATTGCTACATGGCATGTACAACCAGGTGACGCAGTAACACGCGACCAAAACTTGGTAGATATTGAAACAGATAAAGTTGTTCTTGAAGTAGTCGCTCAAGAAGATGGCATCATGGGTGATATCATTCACAACGAAGGCGATACTGTACTAGGCGAGCAAGTAATTGGTTCGGTTAAAGCAGGCGGTGCACCAGCGGCTCCAGCTGCAAAAGCAGACGAAACGCCAGCAGCAGATTCTAGCGAAAGTTCAGATGTGTTAACACCATCAGTTCGTCGTTTAATTGCTGAGAAAGGCTTAGACGCTTCTAAAATTAACGGCACGGGTAAAAATGGCCGCGTAACTAAAGAAGACGTTGATACGTTCTTAAAAGCACCAGCGCCAGCGGCTAAAAAAGCAGAAGCTTCTGCTCCTGCAGCACCGATGGGCGATCGTACTCAAAAACGTGTTCCTATGACTCGCCTGCGTAAAACGATTGCTACACGTCTTCTTGAAGCTAAAAATTCAACTGCAATGTTAACAACATTCAACGAAGTGAACATGGAACCAATCATGAGCCTTCGTAAGCAGTACCAAGAAGTATTTGAAAAGCGTCATGGTATTCGTTTAGGTTTCATGTCTTTCTACGTGAAAGCGGTAACTGAAGCACTTAAACGCTTCCCAGATGTTAATGCATCAATTGATGGTGACGATATTGTTTACCATAACTATTTTGATATTAGCATTGCAGTATCTACTCCACGTGGTCTAGTTACTCCAGTACTTAAAGATTGTGACAAACTATCTGTTGCTGAAATCGAAAAGGGTATTCGTGAATTAGCACTTAAAGGTCGTGATGGTAAGCTAACGCTTGCAGATATGACCGGTGGTAATTTCACTATTACAAATGGCGGCGTATTTGGTTCATTACTATCTACACCTATCATTAACTTGCCACAGTCTTCAATTTTGGGTATGCATAAAATCCAAGACCGTCCGATGGCTGTAAATGGTAAAGTAGAAATATTACCTATGATGTATTTAGCACTTTCTTATGACCACCGTATCATTGATGGTAAAGAATCTGTTGGTTTCTTAGTGACTATTAAAGAGTTACTTGAAGATCCAACTCGCTTATTGCTAGATGTTTAATCTAGTTGTATGAAATGTAAGCTGTGAATGAACATTCACAGCTTTTTTTTTGCGCCTTTGGTCTTACTGGGGTTTTCATGTTAAGCCTTGGGATCTATACTAGGTGCGCAATTTGGGATAGTTGTTTATTTGAAAAAATATTCAGCTCTTTTAGTATAAAAAATTGGATAAAGCATCATGAATTTGCATGAGTATCAGGCAAAACAACTTTTTGCCGAATATGGTTTACCAGTTTCTCAGGGTTTCGCTTGCGATACACCTGAAGAAGCTGCAGCAGCTGCTGAAAAAATCGGCGGTGATATGTGGGTTGTTAAAACTCAGGTTCACGCAGGTGGACGTGGTAAAGCTGGCGGTGTAAAGCTAGTAAAAACTATCGACGAAGTAAAAGCGTTTGCAGCTAACTGGTTGGGTAAAAACCTAGTTACTTACCAAACAGACGAGAAAGGCCAGCCAGTAGCTAAAATTTTAGTTGAAAGCTGTACTGACATTGCTAACGAATTGTACCTAGGTGCAGTAGTTGACCGTGCATCTCGCAAAGTAGTTTTCATGGCGTCTACTGAAGGCGGCGTTGAAATTGAAACTGTTGCAGAAGAAACACCAGAGCTTATCCACAAAGCTGAAATTGATCCATTAGTGGGTCCTCAAGCTTACCAAGCACGTGAACTAGGCTTCAAATTGGGTCTTAACCCAGTACAAATGAAGCAGTTTGTTAAGATCTTTATGGGTCTTGGTAACATGTTTACTGATTTTGATTTCGCACTACTTGAAATCAACCCGTTAGTAATTACAGACGAAGGTAACCTTCACTGTCTTGACGGAAAAATCGGTATTGATGGTAATGCACTTTACCGTCAGCCTAAAATCCGTGAGTTCCACGATCCATCTCAAGAAGATGCACGTGAAGCACACGCAGCAAGCTTCGAGCTTAACTACGTTGCTCTAGATGGCAATGTAGGTTGTATGGTTAACGGTGCAGGCCTAGCAATGGGTACTATGGACATCGTAAACCTACACGGCGGCAAACCGGCTAACTTCCTAGATGTTGGCGGCGGCGCGACTAAAGAACGTGTTTCTGAAGCATTCAAAATCATTCTTTCTGACGACAATGTTAAAGCTGTTTTAGTAAACATCTTTGGCGGTATCGTACGTTGTGACATGATTGCTGAAGGTATCATTGGCGCAGTTAAAGAAGTTGGCGTAAATGTACCTGTAGTTGTACGTTTAGAAGGTACTAATGCTGAATTAGGTCGTGAAGTTCTTAAGAACTCAGGTCTAGATATCATTGCTGCTGAATCACTAACAGACGCTGCTGAGAAAGTTGTTGCTGCTGCGGAGGGCAAATAATGTCTGTATTAATCAATAAAGATACAAAAGTTATCTGTCAAGGTTTCACTGGTGGCCAAGGTACTTTCCACTCAGAGCAAGCGCTTGAGTACGGTACACAAATGGTTGGTGGTGTAAGCCCAGGTAAAGGTGGTCAAACGCACCTTGGTCTTCCTGTATTCAACACAGTTCGTGATGCTGTTCAAGAAACTGGCGCAACTGCTTCAGTTATCTACGTACCAGCTCCTTTCTGTAAAGATGCAATCTTAGAAGCTATCGATGCTGGCATCGAGCTGATTGTTTGTATCACTGAAGGTATCCCTACGCTTGATATGGTTGACGTTAAAGTTAAACTAGATCAAACAGGTACTCGTATGATCGGTCCTAACTGTCCAGGTGTTATTACTCCTGGTGAGACTAAGATTGGTATCATGCCTGGTCACATCCACAAACCTGGTAAAGTAGGTATTGTTTCTCGCTCTGGTACTTTAACGTACGAAGCGGTTAAGCAAACTACTGATGCTGGTTTTGGTCAGTCTACGTGTGTTGGTATTGGTGGTGATCCAATCCCAGGTACTAACTTTATCGACGTTTTAGAAATGTTCGAAAAAGATCCACAAACTGAAGCAATCGTAATGATTGGTGAAATTGGTGGTACTGCAGAAGAAGAAGCTGCAGAGTACATCAAAGCTAACGTAACTAAACCTGTAGTATCTTACATTGCTGGTGTTACTGCACCAGAAGGTAAGCGTATGGGTCACGCTGGCGCAATCATCGCAGGCGGTAAAGGTACTGCTGATGAGAAATTTGCTGCATTAGAAGCTGCGGGCGTAAAAACTGTACGTTCACTTGCTGAAATCGGTAAAGCACTTAAAGAGAAAACAGGCTGGTAATTGCTTGTTTCCTTTGAAAAGGCCCGCTTATGCGGGCCTTTTTGTTATTGAGGTAAATTTAGAACGGATAACTAATATGCTGAAAAAAGCGTACAGTCAAATCTTGTCGTTGTTTATTTATAGCCAGCTCGTTACATAATGCATGAATTGTTTTCTCTACTTGGTTCATAAAGCGGCCATAACCAATTTCATGTTTATCCTGCTGCGTTGCTACAATAACAAAATGTAGTGTTTCTACTAATTTTGTTGCTTCATAAAAATACTTAAATTGATTTTCATTTGATTCAACATCAAAGCTCAACTTTTGTAACTCTGCATTACCTTCATTTTTATCTATTTTACTGTTTCGGACAATGGGTATTGCGCCATTAGCTACCATTGCACCGTGTGTTAGTTTGTTTTGTTCACATGCGCGTTTAAATCTATCCGTAAAGTAATCATAAAACTTTTCCACATCGTTATTGTTCACCATTGTTTGAAACTGTGTTTTGATGGCCCGAGAAACCGCAATGGTAAATGTTGCGTAAGTCATTTCAGCATAGTCACTAGGAATACTACATTGCCTTGATTGATAACGAGGGAAGAGGCTTCTGAGTTTATATCCATAACTCTCTTTATTTCCCTTATCTTTAGCAAATAAATCGTAAGTTAGATGTTGGTGATCGCGAAGTTTAAATTGGGGCTGATTTATAAATAACTGTTCTTGAAGTAAGTTTAATACTTTTTGCACTCTATTGTGAAACAAAGCGGAGTTTGCACGTAAGTCCTCACCGGTGGCTAAAAAAAGTAAACGTATTTTTTTACTTTTCGTGTTTGGTGTGTAATAAAGTTTATGCGCTTCGTGATAGCGAGGATTATAAAAAAACAGCATCTGCTTATCCGTTTCTAACTGGTATGACTCATCATGAAATCGTACAACCGGTAGTTTATCGTTTGCTAATAAATGTACATTATGCAGTTCATACTCATCACAACAAGCAAATAATTGACGCGCAATACGCTCGTAGCAACAGTTTATAGTGCTAAAGCTATTATAAAATGCTTCATTAGGTATTATTTCAGCCAATAAATAGTGGTTAGCGCGTGCATTAGTTGGAATATATACACGGTGTTGATTAAGTGTCGCCATCTTAGAATCCTTATAAAGTAGGTTATTTAGCTACTATAATTGGCTTTGATGACCTAAATGTTGCGTTAAAACAAATTTTATTCATAAACAATTGAACAAGTGGATTAAAGTTAATCAATATCTAAAATAAACCTTAATCTATTGCTGTATGTTAGTGTATGTTTTTGTAATAATGCATTAGTTTTGTTATTACGTAATATTTAGAGGATCACACTCCTATGGCGGAAATTGAGAATCGCCCAAGTAACTTTATTAGAACCCGAATTGATGAAGACTTAGCAAGTGGCAAACATGCGACAACGCATACACGTTTTCCACCTGAACCAAATGGTTTTTTACATATTGGCCATGCCAAATCAATTTGTTTGAATTTTGGTATCGCAAAAGACTACAACGGTTTATGTAACCTACGTTTTGACGATACAAACCCTGAAAAAGAAGACATTAACTACGTTAACTCTATTAAAGAGGATGTACAGTGGTTAGGCTTTAATTGGGATGGCGACATAAAGTATTCTTCTAACTATTTTGATACTTTATATGGTTACGCAGTAGAGCTTATTGAAAAAGGCTTAGCGTACGTTTGTTTTTTAACTGCAGACGAAGCACGACAGTACCGCGGTACATTAAAAGAGCCAGGTAAAAACAGCCCATATAGAGATACCTCAGTTGAAGAAAACCTAGCGTTATTTGAAAAAATGCGCGCTGGCGAATTCAAAGAAGGTGAATGTGTACTGCGTGCTAAAATTGATATGGCAAGCTCATTTATGGTGCTTCGCGATCCAATTATTTACCGTGTACGTTTTGCTAATCATCATCAAACAGGTGATAAGTGGTGCATTTACCCAATGTATGATTTCACTCACTGTATTTCTGATGCGCTTGAAGGTATTACACATTCATTATGTACATTAGAGTTCCAAGATAACCGTCGTTTATACGACTGGGTACTTGATAACATTAGTTTAGAGTGTCACCCGCAACAAATTGAGTTTTCGCGCTTAAATCTTGAATACACTATTATGTCAAAGCGTAAGCTAAATGATTTAGTAGTAAATAACTATGTAGAAGGGTGGGATGACCCTCGCATGCCTACTATTGCAGGTTTACGTCGTCGTGGTTATACACCAGGTTCAATTCGTGAATTTTGTTTGCGTATTGGTGTAACAAAACAAGAGAATATGGTTGAAATGGGCATGCTTGAAGCTTGTATCCGTGAAGACTTAAACGAAAATGCACCACGTGCAATGGCTGTGCTCGATCCTGTTAAAGTTGTTATTGAAAACTACGATGCAGACAAGGTTGAAACTTTATCAGTGGCTAATCACCCAAATAAAGAAGAAATGGGTCGTCGTGATGTACCGTTTACTCGCGAAATTTACATCGAACGAGAAGACTTTAAAGAAGAAGCGAATAACAAATTCAAACGTTTAGTGCTTGATAAAGAAGTACGTTTGCGTGGCGCTTATGTTATTAAAGCGCAGCGTGTTGAAAAAGACGAAAATGGCGAAATCACAACTATCTTCTGTACTTACGACAGCGAAACACTTGGTAAAAACCCAAGTGATGGTCGTAAAGTAAAAGGTGTTATTCATTGGGTTTCAGCACCAGAGTCTATTAGTGCAGAAGTTCGTTTATACGACCGTTTGTTTAGCGTACCAAATCCAGCAGCTGCAGAGGAATTTGAAACTACGCTAAACCCGGAGTCACTGGTTGTTTTACCTAATGCTAAATTAGAACCATCGCTTGCTAATTCACAAGCAGAGCAGGGCTTTCAGTTTGAACGTACAGGTTATTTCTCTCGTGATTCTAAATCAGAGAACGTTGTATTTAATCAAACCGTGGGTCTTCGCGATTCATGGTCTAAAACTCAATAAGTAATATCTAAAAAACCTGAACTCTGGATAATAAATCTATCTCGAGCAGCTATTTTCAGCGCTAACTGCGTTGAATTTACTTGCAATAGGCCAGCTATTGACGCGTGAATTCGCCTTGTTTTCACTTAAAATCTCTGGCTAGAGAAAATAAATTTAAATATCACCATGATTCAATACGTTGGTAAATCTCTTAACCAGAGTTCAGGTTTAATATCCCAGTTTTTACTGGGTATATTCATTACAAGCGTATTTTAGACACAAAAAAACCTGCACTTAGCAGGTTTTTTTATTGCTTATAAAAGCGGTATTAGCTGTTAGCGTCGCTAAATTCTTTACACGCTGCTTTATCATTACACTCACCGTATAAATACAAAGAATGGTTTGTAAGAGTAATACCATTTTCTTCAGCAATTTCTAGTTGACGACGCTCAATCATGTCATCTTCAAACTCTACTACTTTGCCACATTTCAAACATACTAAATGATCGTGGTGAGTGCTTCCTGAAAGTTCAAATACTGATTTTCCGCCTTCAAAGTGATGACGGCTTACAATACCCGCATCATCAAATTGGTTAAGTACGCGGTATACAGTTGCAAGACCAATTTCTTCACCTAGATCCAAAAGAATTTTGTAAACATCTTCAGCACTGATGTGTTGGTTATCTGGAGATTGTAAAATCTCTAATATTTTAATACGCGGTAAAGTTACTTTTAAACCGGCTTTTTTAAGTTCCAAGTTATGATCAGTCATTAAATCTGTCTCAATTTTATTTGGTTATACTAGACATCTTGCAAAGATGTACACGACACATTAGCAACAAACAGGATAACGTGCCTAAGCGTTAAGTGCAAAGAACAATTGATTTATATTGCCTCTAAAGCTTAAAACGCTAACTGTTTGATAATTATTTAAACAGCTAGCGATATATGCAGTAAATTAGTCAGCTAATTCACTTAAACACATTTCTTCATATACTTGAGCAGACCATGCTTTAACACGTTGTTCTGTAAGCTCTGGTTGACGGTCTTCGTCGATACCCAAACCTACAAAGTGCTTATCATCAGCCATTCCTTTAGATGCTTCAAAGTCATAGCTTTCACTTGGCCAATGGCCCACAACAATAGCGCCACGTTCAGTAACAATATCGTTGATCATGCCCATTGCATCTAAAAAGTACTCAGCGTAATCTTCTTGGTCACCACAACCAAAAATAGCAACAAGTTTACCTTCAAAGTCTACTTCCTCAAGTTCTGGGAAAAAGTCATCCCAGTCACATTGAGCTTCACCGTAGTACCAAGTAGGGATACCGAATAAGATTAAATCAAATTCAGCAATCTCTTCTTTAGAGCTTTTTGCAATATCATGAACAGCCACTAGCTTTTTACCCAATTCTTTTTGGATCATTTTTGCTACGTGTTCTGTGTTACCTGTGTCACTTCCGAAAAAAATGCCTACACTTGCCATGGATTTAAAACCTTTTATGTATCAATAGCCAATCTTTCTTGTAAAATCGTTTCAATCAGCGCACTGCGGCTAATATTTTGTGCATCTGCCATATCACTCAATGCTTGATATAACTGCGATGAAACTTTAAATTCAACACGCTTTAAACCACGTGCTTTATCTCTTTTTATTTGATTACGTTTATTTACCTTTAACTGCATATCCCGAGAAAGGGGATTGGTTTTAGGTCTGCCTGGGCGTTTTTCGTATTCAAATAAATCGAGTGTAGTTCTATCTGTTTCTGACTTCGCCATGCTTAACCTACACCTGCGCCTTGCCAAAATACTTGAATAAGCCCTTTAGCAATAAAGCCTGAACAACCTAAAAAGAGCACGCCCCAAACAATGTATTGTCCGAACTTTGGTACATTGCCACTTTTTAGTACGTCTTTAATTGCCATGCCGATGAATATGAAAATACCGGCTAAGCCAAAATACAACCCTAGGGTATCAAATTCGTTAATTAACTGACTGACCATCAACGTATAACCTTTAAATTAAACGGCGCGTACTATAGCATATAAATATTCATATATTTAGTGCGCTGAATCAAAAACACGCGATTAAAATTGCTTTAAACCGCAGTTAAAAAGTCATTTATCGCTTTATTAACAGCAAGAGGCTTTTGAGCATGAAGCCAATGACCTGCGCCATGAATAATTTTAGCCTTGGTGTTTTTAAAGCGTGCTGTAATTGCAGTACGATGCTCGGGCAATATATAGTCAGAATCATTACCTTTAATGAAAAGAGTATCGCATAAACAAGAATTGTTTTCATTAACATTGGACGTGATTGTCGAATATTTTTCATCAAGCACATTTAGGTTAAATCGCCATGCAAAATGACCTTCTTCATTTTTAGCGAGGCTTTTAAGTAAAAATTGTCGAACCCCCAGCTCTTCTATATAAGGCTGCATAATTGCATCAGCTTGCTTTCTATCATCTATTGATTGCGTTGAAACTGCTTTTAATGCTTGTAATATTTTTGTGTGGCGAGCAGGGTAACTAACAGGTGCGATATCAAGTACAACCAATTTATTTACCAGTTCAGGGTGTGTCAGTGCTAATTCCATTGCGACTTTCCCACCCATAGAATGCCCAACTAAATGAGCTTTATCTATGTTTAAATGTGCTAATAACTCAACAATATCTTGAGCCATTGCAGGGTAGTTCATTTCATCACTATGAGGAGAAAGCCCGTGGTTGCGTAAATCAACGTTAATAACATTAAAGTGTTCACTTAATGGTTTTGCGATTACATTTAGGTTTTCTAATGATCCAAAAAGTCCGTGGATCAAAATAACATTAGGGCCTTGCCCTTGTTGCTTGTAATTTAACTGCATACACGCCTCCTGAAAATTTCGCCATAGTTTGCCGAGCATTGCTCTAAAAAGCAAAAAATACAGCGACTATTTATTAAATTGGGCTTTTGTTTGTTAAATCAACAACAATCAAGTAAATATTAATATGTTTACGGGAGTGCTTGTTGTAACTCGCATTTCTGATTGGTTTGGGTATAATCAAACGGGAGAAAAAAATGTGACCCGTAATGACAGGAAGAACATGAAACAAATCGACATAGACGACGAGTTATATCAGTATATTGCAAGCAATACGCAAAGTATTGGTGAAAGTGCATCCACTATTTTACGTCGTTTATTAAATCTGAGCGGCGAAAAAATTCAAACCGCAAACGTAGAACTAACTCAAAATAATCAAACTGCGACTACGTCTACCGCCACATTAAAAAGCTCAGAGCTACCTGCTGCTGAGACTTCAAAAAAACAAACGCCTGTAGCTCACGCACCCGTGAAGCAAAAAAGCGATAATGTTTTTAATGTATTAAATAAAGAAGAGTTGGCAATGCAAAAGGGTGTTGTTGGGCGCTTTTTGTTTATTTTAAGTGCATTTTACCGCACACATAAAACTGATTTTTCGGCTGTACTAGATATAAAAGGGCGTGACCGTGTTTACTTTGCTACTAGTAAAGAAGCCTTAGTAAATAGCGGTAGTAGTATGAACCCTAAAAACATAACTGATAGTGAATATTGGGTTATGACAAATTCTAATACAACGCGTAAAAAAATGATGCTTCATGAAGTTGCTCTTTGCCTTGGATATAGTGCAGAGCAAGCTGAAAAAATTCGCGATTACCTGTAAGGAAATATAATGGCTATTCACTCAGGCGCAGGCAAAACTGCTCCACAATCAGCACTGGTTAACGTACCTAAATTAGTATCTGCGTATTACTTAAACGAACCTGATCTTGAACAAAATCCAGAGCATTGTGTTGCTTTTGGTACATCAGGCCACCGTGGTTGTTCTTACGATGTTAAATTTAACGAGTCACACATTTTAGCGATTACTCAGGCTATTTGTGATTATAGAAAACAAAATGATATTTTTGGTCCGTTATTTTTAGGTAAAGACACACACGCACTGAGTGAGGCTGCATTTAATTCAGCTATTGAAGTTTTAGTTGCTAACGAAGTGCAAGTGATAACGCAAGAAAACGGTGACTTTACACCAACGCCAGTTATCAGCCACGCCATAGTTAGCCATAACAAGCTACACCCAAATGAGCTTGCAGACGGTATTGTTGTTACGCCTTCACATAACCCTCCTGAAGATGGTGGCTTTAAATACAACCCACCTAATGGCGGACCTGCTGATACCGACGTCACTAAGTGGATTGAAGACAGAGCAAATCAACTTTTATTAGAAGACTTGGTTGAAGTTGAGTTATTCCCATTCGCTAAAGCTTCACGTTCAGGCTTTATTCGCTACGAAGATTTAATGACTCCTTATATTGATGATTTAGCAAATATCGTTAATTTAAAAGCCATTAGCGATGCAGGTATCAAGATTGGTATCGATCCACTAGGTGGTTCAGGTATTAATTTTTGGCCCGTTATTGCTAAAAAATATAATTTAGATTTAACCGTCGTTAATGATGTAGTTGACCCACGTTTTGCTTTTATGCCACTTGATAAAGATGGCAAAATTCGTATGGATTGTTCATCACCTTATTCAATGGCGAACCTTATTGCATTAAAAGATGATTTTGATGTGTCTATTGGTAACGACCCTGACTACGATCGCCACGGTATTGTAACGCCAGATGGTTTAATGAATCCAAACCACTTTTTAGCAGTGGCAATTGATTACTTACTTAAACACCGTGATTGGAATGAAACAGTAGAGATTGGTAAAACACTGGTTTCTAGTTCTATGATCGATAAAGTAGCAGCGCGCAATAATCGTAAAGTAAAAGAAGTACCCGTAGGCTTTAAATGGTTTGTTGAAGGCTTAAGCAAAGGCAAGCTTGCCTTTGGTGGCGAAGAAAGCGCAGGTGCTGCATTCTTACGTTTTGATGGCTCTGTATGGTGTACAGATAAAGACGGCTTTATTATGGGACTACTTGCTGCAGAAATACTTGCAGTAACAGGTAAAACTCCATCAGCGCTTTATAAAGAACTAGAACAAGAGTTTGGTTCTCCAATTTACAAACGTCTTGATGCACCGGCCTCAAGCGGCCAAAAGTCACGTTTAAAAGCATTGAGTGCTTCTGATGTTAAAGCAGATACACTTGCTGGCGAACCTATTTTGCAAAAACTGACTCATGCACCTGGTAACGATGCGGCAATTGGTGGTTTAAAAGTGGTCACTGAAAATGGCTGGTTTGCAGCGCGTCCATCAGGTACTGAAGATATTTATAAAATATACCTTGAATCATTTAAAGGTGAAGAGCATTTAGCGTTACTTGAAAAAGAAGCTAAAAAGTTAGTCGATTCTGTGATCAGCTAACACTGCTTAAACTATTTTAAAACGGCTGATTTATTCAGCCGTTTTTGTTTCTATACCTTTACCTTGTGCATATGTATGCATAAGAGTTTACTCTCACATTATTTTTAAAGGGCTTATTACATGTCAGCCAATCCATCTTACTTAAATGAATTAAAACAAACGGGCGATTTTTTAACGCTTAGCCGTAATAACGAATGGCATTTAGATGCAGGTGAATTTGTTTTAGATAATGGAACTTGTGTAAATATACACGATACCGGCGTAATTGAGTTTCAACCTGCTGTTAAAACAAGCAAAGATGTAATTTATTCAAGCGCTGTACACGGTAACGAAACTGCGCCAATTGAAATTTGTGATGCGCTTATTAAACAAATTATAAAAGGTGAGCTAGTCCTTAAGCAGCGTGTTTTGTTTATTTATGGTAATCCACAATCAATTAATATTGGCCTGCGTTTTGTAGAAGAAAACTTAAATAGATTATTTAATGGTCACCATACAGTTGAGAGTGTACCAATGAATAATGAACGAAACCGCGCTGCAAAGCTTGAGCAATACGTAAGTGACTTTTATGCCCGTGGCCAGCAAGGCAGTAGTCGATGTCATTACGACTTACACACTGCAATTAGAGGCTCTAAAAACGAAAAATTTGCTGTGTATCCATTTTTACATGGTAAGCCATGGAAAAAGTCACAGTTACAATTTTTATTGAGCTGTGGTGTAAATACCGTACTTATGATGAAATCACCCGCAACAACGTTTAGCTATTATTCGTCGTTTGTTCATGGTGCGGACTCGTTTACGGTAGAGCTGGGTCAGGTAAAGCCATTTGGCCAAAATGATATGGCCCGCTTTGAAAAAACAAAGCAAACATTAACTGCATTAATTAGCCAAAATGAAGTTAAATACCCTGATTTTAATGCAAGTGAGTTTGAGTTATTTGAAGTGCACCGCACAATTAATAGAACGCAGGATGATTTTAGTTTCCCTTTTTCTGATGATGCTGAGAACTTTACTGGCTTTGCGAAAGGTGCACTACTTGCAACAGACGGTGATACAGCGATTTACGCTGACGTTGAAGGTGAGGCTATTATATTTCCAAATGCGAACGTAGCATTAGGGCAAAGAGCATTGCTTACTGTTATTCCAATGGATATTGATAGTAATTTCGTCTAATTAAACTCATCAGACCACTACTGGCTTTAAGTTAACTATATGATTACTCTTAATTAAAGTAACCGTATCGTTAACTTGCCACTTATTTAACCTGTATTTGCTTTTGTTTCGTCCCAGATGTGTTGAATAACACTTTACGTTAACGTAAAGTGTTGGCAGCTTTAATTAAAGATAGTGCAGATGTTGCAAAGTTTAACCAGCAACAATCACCCACAATAATAATTTAAAGGGGCACTATTTTACCGACAACAAAAGAAGGTAGGTTATGAGTAATCCAAATAACGTATCGCTGAATATTAACCACGAGCTTGAATTTATTGATGGCCAAGCACTTAATATTCCAACCCTTAGTATTTTAACTGAGGACGGCGACATTCATCCTAGTGCAACCGCACCTGATATTTCAAAACATACCGCTATTAAGTTATATGAAACAATGCGTTTTATACGTTTGTTAGATGAACGTATGCAAGGCGCGCAGCGCCAAGGTCGTGTTAGTTTTTATATGCAATGCCTAGGCGAAGAAGCCGCAGTTACAGCCTCTGCTGCTGCTCTTGATCAAGACGATATGATCATGGCTCAATATCGTGAACAAGCTGCACTACATTATCGTGGTTTTACACTCGATCAATTTATGAACCAAATGTTCTCAAATGAATTGGATTTAGGTAAAGGTCGCCAAATGCCAATCCATTATGGCTCTAAAGCGCTAAACTACATGACGATTTCATCGCCACTGGGTACGCAAATACCACAGGCAACAGGTTATGCATATGGTCAAAAAATAAAGCATATCGACGCTAAAACAGGTGAGCTTGCAAGCACAATTGATAACGTGACTATTTGTTACTTTGGTGAAGGTGCTGCATCAGAAGGTGACTTTCATGCGGGCTTAAATATGGCGGCTGTTCACAAAGCGCCGGTTATATTTTTTGCACGTAATAACGGCTATGCCATATCTACCCCTGCTGATGAACAGTTTAAAGGCGATGGTATTGCGTCGCGTGGTGTGGGTTATGGCATTAAAACAATTCGTGTTGATGGCACAGATGCACTTGCTGTGTATGCGGCGACTAAAAAAGCACGCGAAATAGCCTCAACACAAGGTGAGCCTGTACTTATTGAATCGATTGCTTATAGATTAGGCGCGCATTCTACATCAGACGATCCCAGTGGTTATCGCTCTAAAGATGAAGAAGCAAATAATCAAATCTGTCCTATTGATAAATTTAGAAAATGGCTGGTCAAGCAAGACTGGTTAAACGAAGAGGACGACATAAAAGCGAAAGAGTCGATTCGTGAAGAAATTTTAGCAGCGCTTAAGCGTGCTGAAGTTGTTGCAAAGCCTGCTTTAGAGGAATTGGTATCTGACGTTTACGATACACCAATTCCATTATTGCAACGTCAGTACGAGCAATTAAAAGAACATATAAAACAGCATCCAGATGCTTACCCAGTAACTGCAGGGAGAATTAAGTAATGGCTAAAATGAACATGCTCCACGCAATTAACTCTGCCCTCGATATTACGATGAACGAACATCCTCAAGCCTGTATTTTTGGCGAAGATGTTGGTTACTTCGGTGGTGTATTTAGAGCAACATCAGGCTTGCAAGAAAAGTACGGTAAGCATCGCGTTTTTAATACGCCTTTAACCGAACAAGGTATTTTAGGTTTCGCTAATGGCCTAGCGGCTTTTGGTGCGCCTGCATTGGCAGAAATTCAATTTGCTGATTATATATTCCCAGCGTTCGATCAAATAGTAAATGAAGCCGCTAAATTTCGTTATCGCAGTGGTAATGAATTTAATGTTGGTAACTTAACTATTCGTACGCCTTATGGCGGTGGTATTGCTGGTGGCTTATATCACTCGCAATCACCCGAAGCTTATTTTGCACATACACCGGGCTTAAAAGTGGTTGTACCGCGTAACCCTTATCAAGCTAAGGGGTTATTACGTGCCTCTATTAAAGATGATAACCCTGTCATATTTTTTGAGCCAAAGCGTTTATATCGTGCATCAACAGGCGAAGTGCCAGAAGAAGATTATAGTATTGAATTAGGCACGGCTGAAGTAGTACAAGAGGGTACCGATATTACGCTTTTAGCGTGGGGTGCTCAAATGGAGATTATTGAAGAGGCAGCACAGCAAGCAAGCGAGCAAGGTATAAGCTGTGAAGTAATAGATCTTCGTAGTATTTTACCATGGGATGTTGAAACGATTGCTAAATCGGTTATTAAAACCGGTCGTTTAATCGTAAGCCATGAAGCGCCTATAACTAATGGCTTTGGTGCCGAAATAGCAGCAACAATACAACAAGAGTGTTTCTTGCATTTAGAGTCGCCAATTTTACGTGTATGTGGTCTAGATACACCATACCCGTTGGCACTTGAAAAAGAATACGTACCGGATGCACTAAAAGTGTTGGCTGCAATTAAACAATCAATGGATTTTTAGGGGTTACCATGGCGAAAGATTTTATATTACCCGATATTGGTGAAGGCATTGTTGAATGCGAAGTTGTTGAGTGGCTAGTTCAAGAAGGCGAAACCGTATCTGAGGATCAGCCAATTTGTGATGTGATGACAGACAAAGCATTAGTACAAATTCCGGCAGTGCATGATGGTATTATTACAAAGCTATATTATCAAAAAGGTGAAATTGCTAAAGTACATGCGCCTTTATTTGCTATGGATGTAACTGGTGATAGTACTAGTAATGAAGTAGTAGAAGAGCCAGTTCAAGCTGAAAATCAAACTAATAACAATGCATCTGATGTAGTTGAGGACTTTATACTCCCTGATATTGGTGAAGGTATTGTTGAGTGTGAGATTGTTGATTGGTTAGTCGCAGAAGGCGATGAAATAGAAGAAGACCAAGCGGTTTGTGATGTAATGACCGACAAAGCATTAGTACAAATTCCGGCAAAATATACAGGCACAGTAAAAAAACTATATTACCAAAAAGGTGAAATAGCAAAAGTACATAGCCCGTTGTTTCAAATGACAATTGCAGGCAGTGCAGTAAAGCCAAATGTTGATATAAACCAAGCGGTCGTAAAGGCTCAAACTAATGCCGTCGCTGAAAAAGTTGCCTCTGTTAAAACTCAGCAAGCTGCAAAGGTTATCAATCAAAAAGCGGTTGCGTCGCCTGCAGTTCGTCGTAAAGCACGTGAGCTAGATGTTGATTTAACGTGCGTACCAGGTAGTGGAAAAAATGGACGTATTTACAAGCAAGATATTGAAGAGTTTGTAAAAGGCGAAGTGCCAAATACTATTGATACTTCACCGCTTAATAGTGATGCTTCTCAAAGTGCTGTACAAAACCAAACACAGAATCAAAGCGGTGGCGTACGAGTAGAGCAAATTAAAGGCATTAAAGCGGCCATGGCCAAGCAAATGGTGGCATCGGTTTCAACTATTCCGCACTTTACGTTTAGTGATGAAATAGACTTAACACAGCTTATAGCTTTGCGCAGCTCCTTAAAAGAGCAGTACAAAGCACAAGGCGTAAAGCTCACCATGATGCCATTTTTTGTAAAAGCACTCTCGCTAGCAATGAAAGAGTACCCTGTACTTAATTCAAAAGTGAATGATGATTGCTCAGAGCTTACCTATTATAACGATCATAATATTGGTATAGCGGTTGATTCAAAAATTGGCTTGTTAGTGCCTAATATTAAATCGTGCCAGAGTAAGAGTATTGTTGATGTGGCTAATGATTTAACACGCTTAACTCACTCAGCGCGAGAAGGGCGTGTTGCACCTGATGATTTAAAAGGTGGGACAATTAGTATCTCTAACATTGGTGCGATTGGCGGCACTATTGCGACCCCTATAATTAATAAACCAGAAGTAGCTATTGTTGCATTGGGTAAACTGCAGCACTTACCGCGTTTTGATGAAAGTGGCCAAGTTGTGAGTAAAGCGATAATGCAAGTGAGTTGGTCTGGCGATCATCGTGTTATTGATGGCGGCACTATTGCACGCTTTAATAACCTATGGAAATCGTACTTAGAAAATCCTTCGGCAATGATGATGGCAATGAGTTAATAGCTAAACTGCTAATATGTAATAAAAACCAGCAATTTGCTGGTTTTTTGTTTTAAATGAGTCTGTTTTTATTTAAGATACAAGTGTTACTAAAAAGTAATAAAGTTAACCCCGTTAGGGAATATAAAAAATAACACTAAGGAAATTTCATGGAACATTATATGAACGCGTTGCGTAGCTACGCAGATTTTTCAGGCCGTAATCGTCGTAAAGCATTTTGGATGTTTATGCTAATTAATATTATTTTTTCGCTTTTAACAAGTGTTATAGATGGTATTACAAACACAATGTTCGTAAGCTCAATATATAGCTTAGCTTTATTGATCCCTCAATTGAGTGCGGGTGCACGTCGTTTACACGACACTGGTCGTTCAGGCTGGTGGCAGTTACTTTGGTTAGTGCCAGTAATTGGTTGGATTGTTTTAATTGTTTTTCTTGCACAAAACTCACATGAAGGTGAGAACGATTATGGACCAAATCCAAAAGAACTAGCTGCAGAGCCAGCAGCCGTATAAATAAAATAAGTTAACATCCTAAAAGCTCAGCAATAGCTGAGCTTTTTTGTTTATGGTAATTTTAACTTAAAAAGTAAAGGCCATAGCCAACGGCCAAAGCAGGGATAGATGTATACACAGTCGCAATTACAGCCGCTTTAGGTGCCATTGCAATTGCAGGAAATAACGCATCACCATCGTTAGATATTGCATTAGCAGTTAATGCGCTAAATGGAATAATACCTTGAATATATAACGTTGTAACAATTATTTGCGGACCACAACCGGGTAAAAAACCAATCACCACTGCAATAAGTGGCGCCAAATAAGCATAATGTGCAAACCAGTTTTTTAAATCAAGCCCTGCCATATTTACTAAAATCTCAAACAACATAAACGATGCCACTACCCATGCGGTCACAAAGTGTGTGTCTTGAAGTACTTTAATAATTTTAGAAGGTGGAGTACATTCATCGTCTTCTGAGGTTACTTCTTTATAGCTTTCACCTTTAGAAGAATACGCCCATATAGTGACAGTAAATAACGCCATTGCAGCACCAAAAATACTAATACTTGTGCCTGTGTATTTTCCAAATTGATCAAAGTCGACATTAAATGCAATTAAAAAAGCAATAATGAGGCTTGGAATAATAGCGAACATCCAAACGGGTTTGCTTATTTTAATTATACGAGTTGGCAATACTTTAACTTGGTGTTTTTGTTTTTGTTCTTGTTTGGTTGGGCGTAAAAAGTCTTTTGCATGAAGGGCATTTACTATAACACCACAAAGCGTGCCTACGACTAAGCCAATGGCCATTATGGTTAAACCTTCAGTAGGGCGAGTGGCAAGGAGCAAAAATGCGGCATCTCCCATTGTAGCTGTTAAAACAGCAACGATAGCCCCAAAACTAGCTTGGCCTTTCGTAAATTGGGTAACCACTATTATTGCACCACCACATCCAGGAAGGGCCCCTAAAACTGCTGCAAAAAATATTTCTAATACCGGCGATTTAGCACTTAAATAACTAAGCTCTAATTGAGGTAAATGCTCTATGGCGTAGTAATAAATTAATAATGTAGCAGCAACAAATACGCTAACTTGAAAAAAAGCATCGCTCAGTGCCGTTATTGTAATTTCACGAAGTGATGGCAGTGCTAAACATACCAATAAAAAAAGTGGTAATAATAAACGTTTATTTTGGCTAACAAAGCGTTTAGAAGCGGGCGTAATAAATCCTATTTGAGAGAGTAAAATCATACAGTGTTACCAATTAAATAAACTTAGTAGCACTGTATATTTTAATTAAATGATAATCAATATCATTTGCATCTATTTAAATAGATTACTCTCTTTGAGTTTTTCGATGTTAAACCAATGCTACTTACGTTGAAATTCTGAGTTTGCATTCCACGTTGGCCATTGCTCTTGCTCAGAAATATCAAAGCCTACTTTATAAAATAATTGTAAGTCTTGAACAGCACCCGATAAATCCCATTCGTCACGGTAACGATCACATGGTTGATGATAACAACCGCGAAGTACTAAGCTCATACGTTTACGATAATTTGCTGTTTCTTCATCGGCCGCTACGGTACCACCGCCTGCATACATTGCAGGAATACCCATGTTAGCAAATGCAAAGTGATCAGAGCGGTAATAGCCACCAGATGATGGTTTAGGATCGCCTGATATTGTTCTGCCTTGCTCTTTAGCTGCAGTTGCTAAAAACTCATCCATTTGTGACTTACCAATACCAACCACATTCATGTCTTTTACTTTGCCTAATAAATTTAAGCTATCCATGTTTATGTTAGCGACTGTTTTATTAGCTGCAATCACAGGGTTAGCTGCATAGTATTTAGAACCTAGTAAGCCTTGTTCTTCAGCCGTAACTGCTAAAAATGTCATTGAGCGGCTAGGGTGCTTAGGTAATTTAGTAAAGGCTTCAGCTACTTCAATAAGCCCAGCGGTACCCGTTGCGTTGTCGTGAGCACCGTTGTAAATTTGATCGCCTTTACGTGTCTTATCTGTACCTAAGTGATCCCAATGCGCCGAGTAAATAACATGCTCATCTGGTTGCTCGCTTCCTGGTAACGTAGCGATAAAGTTATACGACACTGATTTTTTAATCGTATTTTTAACATTAACAGAAGCAGTTAAATCGCCCATATCAACATGGTAAGCACCTTTAGCTGCGTTTTCTTTCGCAGTATCGAAATCTAATCCTGCTTTAGTAAAAAGCTCTTTTGCTACGTCAGTTGTAACCCAGCCTTCAACGGCTACGCGGTCCATATTGTTGTTTTCTTTTTGAAAACCAAACTGCTCACCGCTCCAAGAGTTTTCAACTACTGACCATGGGTATGACGCAGGTGCTGTTTCATGAATAATAATTGCACCTGCGGCACCTTGTCGACTTGCTTCTTCATATTTGTATGTCCAACGACCGTAATAAGTCATTGCGTCGCCAGTAAATAAAGCAGGGTCTTTTGTTGCGAAGCCCGGATCGTTAACCAGCATTACAACCGTTTTGCCCTTAACGTCTAAGCCTTCGTAATCATTCCAATTGTATTCAGGTGCATTAACGCCGTAGCCCACAAAAACAAGTTCAGAATTTTCTATGCCTTCTTGTGCGCTAATGCGGCTGCTACCCATAACCATATCTTTTTTATATTGATAGTCTTTACCACCAATACTAAGCACCATATTCGAATCAGCTTCTAAAGAAACCAATGGCACTTCTTGTAAGTAACTGTCGCCATTACCTGGTTTTAAACCTAAAGCTTTAAACTGCGCAGTTAAATAATCAAGCGTTAGCTTTTCGCCAGGTGATGAAGGAGCACGGCCCCCAAACTCATCCGATGCGAGTACTTTTACATGTTTAGCCAGTTCATCAGCTTGAATACTGTTATAACCATTTGTTACATCAGTAGGGGTAATACTTGTTGTTGCGCAACCTGCTAAAACAGCAGTAGCGAGGAGTGTGAGAGAGAAATAATGTTTCATGTCAGCTCTTTTTTTGTTTTAAGTTGTGATTAGTATATTAACTTCTATTAAGCAGAACCAGTTTTTGCGGTAAACTTCTCGTAAATTATAGGCATAAATTGTTAAAGGTTTAAATGAAGCGTTTTACTCCCCCCGAGCAGTGGCAAATCAGTAGTTTAGAAACAGGTGCATTTGCGCATTTACGTGAGCTATTTAAAGTTAACGAACTAACAGATTGGCCGGCGCCGCAGTGGTTTTCTCCATTTTTAACTGCTATTAATGAGAATAATATTCCTATTACTTTTGAAGATGATGCAAAGGTAGACTTTGGCGATCGGTATTACGAGCAAGTAATTTTTGAAACGGGTGTTGTACCTACACGCAGTGAAAATTGGCATGACTTATTTGGTGGGTTTATATGGTGTTTATTTCCAAAAACCAAAGCGTTAATAAACCATAGACATGTGCAAGATATTGCTGAGCATGGACTGCAACAGCGTACTAAGCATCGTAATGCACTAACGCTTTTTGATGAGTGTGGTGTTGTATTAGCTATAAGTGAGAGTAAATGGCAGCGGTGGCTTTGCGAACACCAATGGAAAACTGCATTCGTTGAACACAAACATGAGTGGGGTAAAACAATAAAACCTTTTATGTTTGGTCATGCTAATTATGAAATGCTAACAAAGCCTTATATAGGTTTGACGGGTAAAGCGTTATTTGTTTGTGTACCTAATGAAATATTTTGTAAAGATTTAGTAACTCAATACCAGTACCTTGACCAAGCCCTTTATGAGATGATTAATACAGATAACTGCTTAGCCGATAACAAAAAGCTTTCACCACTGCCTTTATTAGGTGTTCCAGGCTGGCATGACGAAAACAAAGACGACTCTTTTTACAACAATACAGATTATTTTAGAGCGAAACGAAGGATGCGAACATGATAGAAGTTGCTGGGCTTAAAAAGAAATTTAAGCTAACTAAAGATCACAAAAAAAACAAAATAGACGACATCGATCCTCGTGAAGATAAAGACTACTTTCACTCAGTACGAGACGTTAGTTTTAGTTGCGCTAAAGGTGAGGTACTTGGATTGCTCGGCCCAAATGGTGCGGGAAAAACGACGACATTGAGAATGATTTCAACCGCGTTAAAGCCCGATGAAGGCTCAATAACGATTGCTGGAAACGAAATTGTAAAAAAACCGCTACTAGGGCGTAAGTCTATTGGGTTTTTATCAGGCTCTACGGGTTTGTATGGCCGCTTAACTGTAAAAGAAAACATAGAGTATTTTGCAAAGCTTCATGGCATGAACAAAAGCGATATAGCATCGCGTTGTGATGAGCTATTTACATTGCTAGATATGCATAAATTTGTAGATAAACGGGCAGAAAACCTTTCAACAGGTATGAAGCAAAAAGCAAATATAGCGCGTGCAGTTGTTCATCGCCCAGCAGTTGTGGTACTTGATGAGCCAACAACGGGCCTTGATATAATGACAACACAAACAGTTATTAAATTTATCAAAGGTTTAAAGGCGCAAGGGACGCCTGTTATTTTTTCTACCCATCATTTAGATGAAGTTGCACTTTTATGTGACCGAGTCGCTGTAATTAACGAAGGTATTAGCTGCTTTGACGGAACAGTAGATGAATTTAAACAAGCAGGTAATAGTGATGAGCTTAATCAAGCGTTTATGAACATATTAACGGAGAAACATGATGTTTGAAGTATATAAAAAGGAATTAAAAGAGCTCCTTCGCGACAAAAAAACCCTTATGTTTGTTGTGTTGCTGCCAGTACTTATTTTCCCAATAATATTTGCTATTGTTGCTTTTATTGGCACCCAAGCTGCACTTGACGCCGATCAAAAAGTAAATACATACGTAATTATTAACGGCGAATATGCACAAGAATTTACTGACAAAGTGTTTTACCATAAAAGCTTTGAACTTTATAATGGTAGTAAAACCTTTAATACAATAGAAGATCTCAAAGCAGGTGTTACCGCCGGCGACATAGATATGGGGATTTACTTGCCAAGTAATGCCGTAAAAACTCTCGACAATGGTGAGCAAAGCAAATGGCAAGTTGTATTTAACGATGCTAAATCAATAAACTATTTATTCGATCGGGTTAAAGAACTTGCTCAGGAATACAGTGACGTACTGCAAGCTGATAAGTTAAAAAGCTTTGGCATAGAAAGGTCTGCGCATAAAGCTATTCTTGACCCTATTGAAGTTGTCAAAGTAGATACAGCCGATAAACGTGAAAACTTAGGTGAAAAAATAGGCGCCTATTTACCTTATTTACTTATCCCACTGGTTTTAATGGGGGCTACTTACCCAGCAATAGATTTAGGTGCTGGCGAAAAAGAGCGCGGCACGCTAGAAACACTCCTACTAACACCCATTACACGTACAGAATTGGTGCTCGGTAAATTTATAACATTACTTACTACCTCTATTGCATCAACCACTATTACGATTGTGAGTATGGGGTGTTGGGTTGCAGTTGCATTAGCATTTGCTGACTTAGATTTCATTAAAACGGCCTTCGGTACGCTAGCGGTTAGTGATTTACTGATGATTTTTTTACTTTTACTGCCGCTGGCTGCCATATTCTCTTCTTTAGCGTTAGCTATCTCAATTTATGCGCGTACATTTAAAGAGGCACAAAATTATATGCAGCCTTTAAGTATGGTCGTATTTTTCCCTATCATTATTTCAATAATGCCAAATATGGAATTGACTGCTAAAACCGCGTTTATCCCGGTAACAAACGTTGCATTAGCCATTAAAGACATAATTAAAGGCACAGTTGATTATACCTTTGTAGGCTTAATATTTTTAGCAACTGCAATCATTGCAGCCGGACTACTGGCATTTTGCGTTAAATGGTTTAACAGAGAAGATGTGCTGTTTAGATAATTATATAGATTTAGCACTCTGAAGATATATAAAAGGTAGCATTGGCTACCTTTTATATTTTAAAGGGATGATTGGTTGAAACAACTATTTTATAGTCTGTGTAAGTCGATATGGGTACTCTCATTCATTTATAATTCATATAGAGAGTGTGCTCTAAATAAAACTAATGATTTAGTCTTTTTATTATAAAAATTATAACGATAACTGATTAGTTAAAGGGTCCAATTCTCACTTTAATACTCTATACTAATAACAATAAAAATTTATGGTGATGGTAAATGTTAAAAAGAAATATTTTTTTGAACGTGACAAAAAATAATAAACTAATGCTCGTTGCAACAATAATATTTGTTCTTATAGCTGTACCATCTCTGTATTTGTTCGATCAAAAAGTAAGAAGTGATGTGTATAATTCAGCTCAAATAGAATTAAAGCGTGAACTTGAAACAAAAAGCCTTTCATTAAAAAAACATCTTAAAGACAGTGTTACCGCCATTCGTTTTTTAGATGCTACACCACCAATACAAGGCATTACCCGCGCTAAAGAAAATAAACTAATTGATCCCGTTCTTGGTACGCCAATAGATGTTTGGCAAGAGCGCTTAGCAAGTATTTTTACTGGTTTTATGCAGACCGATGACAGTATTTTGCAAGCTCGCTATATTATGCTCGAAGATGGTGGGCAAGAGATTGTTAGAGTTGACCGAAATCAACTTGGAGAGATTAATCGACTGCAGGGTCTGCAATTACAAAAAAAAGGTCAACGCGATTACATAATCAAAGCAAGCATGCTTGATAAGAAAAGTGTTTATATTTCTCCAATTAACTACAACCGTGAAAATGGACAGATACAAGAACCTTATATAAGCACTTTTCGTGTTGCTAAGCCTGTTTTTGATGAAAATAATAAAATATTTGCAATATTAGTTACTAATTACTTTGCGGATAAATTACTTGAAGATTTAACAGTTGAATCTCCACAAGGGACGCAGGTTTACCTTATGAATAATGAAGGTGAATTTTTATATCATCCAAACCCTCAACTTCGATTCAGTTTTGAATTTAATAAAACTAAAACATGGTCTGAAGAATTCTCCACTGCAACTACCATGACAGAGCAAGGCACTTTACCAATAAGTAATTATCCAGTGGCTTACACTTTAAAAAAACGAATTTCGTTTGAGGGTGATATAGCCATGCTACCTTTAGAGCTTGGTGTAAGTGTTGATACAAAAACATTGTTTGCAAAGGTGAATGAGAGACGTCAAAACTTTATTGCAATATTAGTGGTATTTTTTAGCGTATTTTTAGTTATTGCTTTTTTATACCAACGTTTTATAAACCGTAAGCTATTAATTAATTCTCTAAAAGAGCAAAACAATAAAGTAATAGAAAATTCTTTGGATGCTATTTTTACAATTGAGCAAAACGGCGAAATTGTTCACTTTAATAATACCGCTAAAGAGGTTTTTGGTAGTTCAATTTCAGGCACTAATCCTGATTTTATCTCGCTGTTTAATTTAAACGACGCAGACACTAATTGTATACAAGAGACTATTACAAACGGTTCAAAAATGCCGTTTGAAGCTATCTACACAGATGGTTATGGCAACAAACAATATTTTTCGATTACGCTTAGCAGTATTTTTGACGTATATAATAACCGTTATCAGGTAGCGGCTATTTTAAGAAATATTAGCTCATTAAAAAATACGCAATCAGAGCTCGAAGCGTTAAACAGTACTCTGGAGCTAAAGGTTTCACAAAGGACCATTGAACTAGAACGTGCAATTGACCAAGCATTAGCAGCAAGCCAAGCAAAAAGTGACTTTGTAGCAAATATCTCTCACGAAATACGCACACCAATGAATGGCGTACTAGGGATGCTTGAAATGCTCAAAGAAGATGGCTTAACCGATCAACAATACCATTATTTAAAACTAGCAAATAGCAGTGCTAATTCATTGATGAATCTGATTAACGATATTCTTGATTTTTCTAAAATAGAAGCAGGTAAGCTTGATATTGATAACCATACATTTGATGTTGTTACAGTATGTAGCGATATGATTAGCTCTTTAGCGTTACAGGGCCAACGCAAAGGTCTTGAAGTATTTTTAGATACTAAAGATGTAGTAGATAGAATGGTTATTGGCGACAGCCATCGACTTAAACAAATTTTAATTAACTTAGTTAATAATGCGTTTAAATTTACCCACCGAGGTGAAGTAAGTTTAACTGTTGGCTCTAAGTACATAACTGACTCAAAGTTATTAATGAGCTTTACAATAAAAGATACCGGAATTGGTATAGCGACTGAAAACATAGACAAACTATTTGAAGTATTTACGCAAGAAGATTCAAGCACGACCCGCCACTTTGGTGGTACAGGCTTAGGTTTATCTATATGTAAAAAACTCGCTCAGTTAATGGGTGGTAATATTACGGTTATAAGCAAAAAGGGCGCGGGTAGTACCTTTACCGCAACGGTTGAGCTACACGTTGCACAAGAGAAAAAATTAAACACAGGTATAGAGCTTGCTACAAGTATTAACGTAGCGGCATTAATAGCGCGCGATAACGTTTATAAAAACGTATGCGACTTATTGTTATTAACCTGCAAAGTAAAAGCAGAAAACATTGTACGACTTGACTACTTTAGTGAGCACAAAGAGTTTGAAGCTGATTTATTATTAATTGATGATGAGCATCCTCAAATTGATGCGTTAATTGATTACTGTAAACAGTTTAATAAAAAGTATGTTTTAATTTTACGAGATATGGTTACAGATAAGCCAATCAAAACGGTATTACCTGAAGGCAGCCATATTTTAAATAAACCACTCACTCAAGATCAATTCAGCTATAAATTGGCCAGCTTATTTGGTGCTAGTAGTGACTGTATCATAGCGCCACCAAAAGGCTTGGAAGAGGAACAAGTAGAGCCTGACCTATCTGCGTATCATGTATTATTAGTTGACGATAATATGATAAACATTGAAGTAGCTAAGGCAATATTAAAACGTACTAAAGTAAAAATCACTTGTGCGTCAGACGGTATAGAAGCCTTAGAAGCACTGAGAGAAAACGAAGAGCAAGCTTTTGATGTTATATTAATGGATTGCCAAATGCCCAATTTAAATGGCTACGATACCACAAGTGAAATTAGAAATAGTAAGGCAGGGGTAGATTATACTCACATACCGATTATCGCTATGACAGCGAGTGCGATGGAAGGTGATAGAGAGCGTTGTTTAGCTGCTGGAATGAACGACTACATTACTAAACCAATTAAACCACAAACTTTAAAAGACAAGCTAATTACTTGGTTAAGTTAATCGTTTTGAAAATCAGCTGCTAAGCAGCTGATTTTTTTGGTTTGGTATTTGTTGACGTATTTAAAGGCGTGTTAAGAATAGCTATGTCTGCGCTATCGAGTATAAATTGTGTATCTGACCAATGTAGTAATTCTATCTTTCCATCTTGCTGCTCTACAAGCGCAGTACAGCTCTCAATCCAATCACCATCGTTACAGTACATAATACCGTCATCCACTTTAATTTTGGGATGGTGAATGTGTCCACAAATAATACCGTCTACGTTTTGTTTTTTAGCTTCATGAACTGCGGCATCTTCAAAGGCACTAATCGCTTCTCGAGCTTTGTGTACCCGAGCTTTTACCCACGATGCAAGCGAGTAGTAGTTACCACCAAATATTTTACGTATACGATTGGTCCAGCGATTTAAAAATAATAAAAAGTCGTATCCTGCATCCCCCGCAATACTAACAAGTTTGTTATAACGAGTCGCTGAATCAAAGTCGTCGCCGTGTATAAGTAAAAACCGTTTATTAGCTTTAGTGGTGTGAATAAACTGCTGGTGGATTTCAACACCAAATAATGTTTGATTTATATAGTTTCTAAACGCTTCATCATGATTACCGGGAATATAAATGACACGTGTACCGCTAGCTGCTTTTGTCTGTATGCAGTTTAATACTTCATAATGAGAAGGGTGCCAATAAAACTGTCGCTTCATTGACCATAAGTCAATAATATCACCCACTAAATAAAGTGTGTCGGATTCTACCGAGTTTAAAAAATCAAGTAAGTAATCAGCTTTACAATCTTTGTAACCTAAATGAACATCAGATATCCAAATGGCTGGATAATGTTGTTTTTTACGCAGTTGATTGTTTGTCATGCCCGTCATCCATAGTGTAATAATTAAACACTGTAGATAAATCTAATGACACTTATGAGACACTTTAGCGAAGCCTCCATGACAATTTATACCAAGGCACGTAATTAAAAGATTTCTATAAAGCTAGGAAAGGTGAGTCATTTAGCAGCTATTATTACGCATTGCTATTAATCGAGCATAAAAAAGGCCGCATTTTAAATGCGGCCTTTTAGTCTATTTTGAGCGTGCGTGTTATTAACCTTTAACAGCCGCTTTAATTGCATCAATTGCAGTGTCAATATCAATCATTAGCTTTTCACCGGTGCGGCGGTTTTTAAGCTCAACTTTATTCTCGTCAAGGTTACGCTCACCAATCACCAGCGTGAATGGTACACCAATTAGCTCCATGTCATTAAACATAACACCAGGGCGCTCTTTACGGTCATCAAATAACACATCAAGACCTGCATCTTTTAAACCTTGGTAAAGGTTATTTGCAATATCAGGAATACGATGCGATTTGTGCATGTTCATTGGAACGATCGCTAAATCGAATGGCGCGATTGATTGTGGCCAAATGATCCCGTATTGATCGTTGTTTTGCTCAATAGCAGCAGCAACAATACGTGAAACACCAATACCGTAACAACCCATGGTCATGGTTTGGTTTTTACCACCTTCGTTTAATACTCCCGCTTTCATTGCTTCTGAGTATTTAGTGCCAAGTTGGAATATATGACCTACTTCAATACCGCGTTTTATTTGTAAAACGCCTTGGCCACATGGGCTCATATCGCCTTCAACAATATTACGAATATCAGCAACTTCGTAATCAGTTACGTCACGATCCCAGTTAATACCGCTGTAGTGCTCGTCGTCTTTATTAGCACCGGCAACAAAATCAGCAAGGATATTAGCCGCTCTATCCACAATAATAGGCATAGATAAGCCCACAGGGCCTAATGAGCCAGGTTTTGCACCAATAGCAGCAATAATATCTGCCTCTGTTGCCATTTCAAGCGGAGAGTCTACTAATGGGTGCTTTTCAGCTTTTAATTCATTTAAATCATGATCGCCACGAAGTACAAGCGCCACTAAACCACGTGCATCGTTTTCATCAGGTGCACCGTAAACAATTAAGGTTTTAACACCGCGATGAGGTTTTACACCGTAGTGCTTTTTAAGCTCATTAATTGTTTTAGCGTCAGGAGTAGGGAATGCTTTTAACTCTTTACTTGCTTCTGGGCGTGGATCGTTTGGCGCTAGTGCTTCTGCTTTTTCAATATTAGCTGCGTAATCACTGCCATCACTAAATGCAATTGCATCTTCGCCCGACTCAGCAAGTACATGAAACTCGTGTGATAAGCTACCACCAATAGACCCAGTATCAGCAAGTACAGGGCGGTAATCAAGGCCTAAACGCTCAAAAATGTTACAGTATGCTTTGTGCATCGCTTGATAAGTCGCATCTAAACACTCTTCACTTAAGTGAAAAGAGTAGGCATCTTTCATTGTAAATTCACGAGCACGCATCACACCAAAGCGAGGGCGACGTTCGTCGCGTACTTTAGTTTGTACTTGATATAAAGTAACTGGTAACTGCTTGTAGCTGCTTATTTCTTTACGTACGAAATCAGTTATTACTTCTTCGTGTGTTGGACCAAGTGCAAACGTACGGTTATGACGGTCTGTGAAGCGCATAAGCTCAGGACCAAATTCATTCCAACGGCCAGACTCTTCCCACAAATCAGCGGGTTGAATTACAGGCATTAGCATTTCAATAGCACCTGCTTTGTCCATCTCTTCACGTACAATGTTTTCTACTTTACGTAGCACACGTAAACCAGAGGGTAACCAAGTGTATAAACCCGAAGCGACGCGACGGATCATACCGGCTCTAAGCATTAACTGATGCGATACGATTTCAGCATCTGATGGCGTTTCTTTAAGTGTTGCGAGTATATATTGGCTTGTACGCATGTTTTTTCCGAAATAGAGTAATTATGTTCTTTTAATAGAGCTTAAGTTTAACAGCGGATGCTTTTACACTAAAGCGCTAAGTGAGTTATTTAGTTTTTTTCTATGTTTGTTACTACGTTATGCTCGCCATTGACTTGCCAGCGAATATTATAATTGTACAAAGTCATACCATAGCTTTGCTCGCCGTCTTTTTGTTTTTTATAGGCAGGGCGGGGATCTTGTTTTAAAACATTAGCTATAAAATCATGTAAATCTGGGTATTGTGTTTGCGCATTAACAAACTCAATTGCCTGAGGGCTAAATTCAACCGTCATTTGTGTTTCTGGGCGTGTATCTGCAAAGCCAGCACTGGCGTCAAGCATTGCATCTGAATAGGGTAAGTACGGTTTAATATCGATAATGGGTGTGCCATCAAGTAAATCAATGCCAGCGAGTAATAAACTAAGTTGTCCGTTTTTATACTCGATACCTTCAAGTTTTACTGCGCTCATACCAATCGCGTTTGGTCTAAATGTAGCGCGGGTAGCAAATACACCTTTTCGCTCATTCCCACCTAAACGAGGTGGGCGCACCATGGCAGAATAACCTTTATCGGCCGTTTCATGAAAACGAAATAACAACCAAATATGAGTAAATTCATCTAAACCACGTACAAACTCTTCGCGATTAAAATCAGGTGCAAAAATAAGTTTTGCCTTGGCTTGTGGCACTAAACGAGGCTGCCTAGGTATAGCAAACTTTTGTTTATAAGGAGATTCAATGTGGCCAATAGCCGAAATGGTATAATCGCTCATAGTACTCGGGTACAAATAAAATAGAGCGCTATTCTACCTGCATTTAGTATTTATGGCATTAGTGTAAGTAAGTTTATTGCGTATACCAATTTTATTAAAAATATGATTATTCAGGCGCATTAAATAGCGCACTTACTTCGTTAAAAATTATTCATATAGACCATCTGGTTTAAAAATACTTATTAGACCAAGTGGTTTATATTAATGTATTTAAAAAGGACCTAAAACAAAAAAGGGCAAGCTAATAAGCTTACCCTTTTCAAGCATGTTAAAGATTAATTAAAACATGTATTGAACTGATACAGACGCTACATCCATGTCTGGATCAATATCGTCATCAAGTTTGTAGCGTTCGTACTCTAAACGAAATTGTACATTTGTTGTAAGTGCGTATTCAATACCCGCACCGTAAAATGCATCACCACCATCTGTAGACGCTGTTACGCCACCTACTGGTAAATCTTGTGTGTAATCTGCATCCCACTCAAGCCAACCGCCTTTTGCATATACAGAAAAGCTCTCTGTTATTGGGTAGCCCAAACGTGCGGCAAGCGATACGCCATCAATTTCAGCTTTGCTGTCTATATCACTTACTTCATCAAAGTTTTGATAAGCAAGTTCTAAGCTTAGGTATTCGTTAAACTGAGTACCAATATAGCCTTTAAGCATTTGTGCATCGTCGTCAAAGTCAGTGTCGTTGTCACTGTCTTCAAATTCAAAAGAATATTGACCGTAACCGATACCAGTATAAATACGTGGAGAATCGAAATCAGAAATGTCAGCGTGTGCTGCAGAGTTAAAACCCAGTGTTGCTAGTGCGATAGCTGAAAGAGAAAGTGTTTTAATCATTGAATAGCTCCTTTACAAAAAATAATCAAATGCTTGATTTCATTAATCAAACTTCAATTATCTACTTGCAGCGAGCGTGCCAATATTAAAATGGATTAAAAACACGCCATAATTAGTTCTTTTGTATTGGTTTTTACATTTTTTAGCGTGTTTTATAATCAAAGTGAACTTTTGTGTAATCGTGTACTCTAAGATAAGTTGTATGTTTTACATAGTATAATGAGTTTTTTACATAGCCTTACTCTATTTAAATTACTAATTAGACTTCATGAAGCAAGTTTTCTGTTTCAATTGCTATTTCTTTCATTTTTATAGCGTAATTTTCTAATTTAATGTCTTCATCGGTCACTGCTTTAAACGAAGGCACTTCTATTGGGTAGCCCGTTTCATCCATTGCAATAAAGCTGATAACACAATGGTTTGTTTCAACCATATTTTGCGTTTTTGGATCGCCACACCTAACTTGAATAAATATTTGCATGCTACTTCTACCCGTATGGGCAATTTTAGCTTCTACTTCGACTATTTGACCCACTAAAATAGGGCGTCTAAATTTAACACCCGCAACCGAAACAGTTACGCAGTAATGACCACTCCAACCTGCAGCGCACGCATAACCTGCTTGGTCAATCCACTTCATGACGGCCCCACCATGAACTTTACCACCAAAATTCACATCAGTAGGCTCTGCTAAAAATCGAAAAATAACTTTTGACGACGGCATAAATAACACTCTTATTATTAAAACTACTATTAGCATAACGTAAAAAAGGGGCCGAAGCCCCTGCAATTTAGGATATGTTTATAATTTATATGTAAAAAACGTAGTTATATAGCTATACAGCGCATAATTTAGTTACATATTAGGATAATTTGGCCCACCTGCACCTTCAGGTGTTACCCATGTAATGTTTTGGCTTGGGTCTTTAATATCGCAGGTTTTACAGTGCACACAGTTTTGGGCATTAATAACAAACTCTTTATTGCCTGCAATTTCTTGTACTTCGTAAACGCCTGCAGGGCAATAACGTTGTGCGGGTTCATCAAATTTAACTAAATTTACGTTAATAGGAATTGACGCATCTTTAAGCTTTAAATGACACGGCTGTGACTCTTCGTGGTTAGTATTTGATAAAAACACACTTGAGAGTTTATCAAAGCTAAGGTGTCCATCTGGTTTTGGGTATGCAATTTTGTCAGCTGCGTTAGCATCAACAAGGGTAGAGTGATCGGGCGTATTATCTTTAAACGTAAAGGGTAAACCACCATTAAAAATGTTTTGATCAAGAGTATTGTACGCACCACCTATAAACTTACCGAGTTTGTGCATTGCAGGGCCAAAGTTACGAGATTGATATAACTCTTTATATGCCCACGATTGCTCAAATGCAGTTTGATAATGAGTTAAATCGGTATGTGCCAACTCATTTTGCAATGCTTCAAAAATAACCTCTGCGGCAATCATTCCAGATTTCATTGCAGTGTGATTACCTTTAATTTTTGCAAAATTAAGAGTGCCTGCATCACACCCAACAAGTAAACCACCAGCAAAATGCATTTTTGGTAATGAATGCAAGCCACCTTTAGCAATAGCACGCGCACCGTAAGCAATACGTTCAGCGCCTTCAAGTACGTTTTTAAATACAGGATGGTGCTTCATTCGCTGAAACTCATCAAACGGGCTCAAATGTGGGTTTGAGTAATTTAAATCAACAATTAAACCAACAACAACTTGATTGTTTTCACTGTGATACATAAATGCACCACCATTAGTATCGCCGCTAAGTGGCCAACCTGTACCATGAACTACCTTGCCAAGCTCATGTTTACTTTCATCTATTTGCCAGATTTCTTTAAAGCCTAAACCATAATGCTGCGGTGATGAATCTGCATCAAGTACAAACTCATTGATTAGTTGTTTACCTAAATGACCTCGGCAACCTTCGGCAAAAATAGTGTATTTTGCACGAAGCTCCATGCCTGGCATGTAACCGTCTTTTTCATTACCATCTTTGTCTACACCCATATCGCCAGTAATAATGCCTTTTACTACTTCATCTTCAATTATTAAAGAGTGTGCGCTAAATCCTGGAAATATCTCTACGCCTAAGCTTTCAGCTTGCTCTGCAAGCCATCGACATACATTGCCCATAGATACAATGTAGTTACCATCATTATGAAATGTTTTTGGTGTAGCAAAGTGGGGGATTGATGTCGCTTTTTGCTCGTTGTTAAACCAATAAATTTCATCGTTAGTTACTTTGGTTGTAACCGGTGCGCCAAGCTCTTGCCAATTAGGTAGTAGTTCATCCAAAGCTTTGGTTTCAAAAACAGCACCAGAGAGTACATGTGCTCCTACTTCAGAACCTTTTTCGACTACGCAAATCATGCACTCTTGTTGTTTTTCTTGTGCTAATTGCGCGAGTTTAATTGCACTTGAAAGACCAGCAGGGCCTGCACCAACAATTACTACATCAAATTCCATGGTTTCACGTTCTACCATAATAACCTCTTTATCTATGACGGACTTATTTGAATGTTTACTACGCATTTAAATAAGGTGTACAGCCTATTTATAACCTTGCAAATTAAACGTTACAGACTGTGAATAGTTAAAGGTTATTTTAGGTTGACGTTTACGTCAACAGGAAGTAGTCTAATTTCATAAAATAAATAGGTTGACGTGCACGTTACCTTGTAGGTTTAAATAATTATGGAGTTCCTATGAAAGTTCTCGTACCAATAAAAAGAGTGATTGATTACAACGTAAAAGCACGCGTTAAAAGTGATAACAGCGACGTTGATTTAAACAACGTTAAAATGGCAATGAACCCGTTTTGTGAGATTGCTATAGAAGAAGCAATTCGCCTTAAAGAAGCCGGTACCGCCACTGAAGTGGTTGCTGTAACTATTGGTGCAAAAGCATCGCAAGAGCAATTACGCACAGCATTAGCATTGGGTGCTGACAAAGCCATTCACATCGAAACCGATGAAAAGCTCGAGTCACTTCATATTGCAAAACTACTCGCTAAAATTGTAGAGCAAGAAACGCCTGAACTTGTCATTTTAGGTAAGCAGTCAATTGACTCAGATAATAATCAAACAGGTCAAATGCTTGCTGCATTAACTAATCGCGGGCAGGGTACATTTGCATCAAAAGTAGTTATTGAAAATGGCAAAGTAAACGTAACACGCGAAGTTGATGGCGGGCTGCAAACGGTAGCACTTAATTTACCGGCAGTTGTTACAACTGATTTACGCTTAAATGAGCCTCGCTATGCATCACTGCCAAATATTATGAAAGCCAAACGTAAGCCGCTTGAAGTAATAGCAGCAGATTCGCTTGGTGTTGATTTAACACCGCGTATGCAATTAATAAGTGTAGAAGAGCCAGCTAAACGCACCGCAGGAATTATTGTAGAAGACGTTGCACAGCTTGTAGAAAAATTAAAAACAGAGGCAAAGGTGATTTAAATGAAAACACTCGTAATTGCAGAGCACGACAACGGTGCCTTAAAACCAGAAACCTCAAAAACTATTAACGCCGTAGTAAAAATGGGTTTTCCTATTGATGTACTAATTGCAGGGAACAACTTAAGCGCAATGAGCTCACAAGTGGCCAGCATTGATGGCGTAGCTAATGTTTTGGTTGCCGATAATAGCGTTTATGAACATCAGTTAGCTGAGAGCATGAGCGATTTAGTTTTATCAATTAGCGACAACTACAGCCACATTGTTGCAAGTGCTACTACAACGGGCAAAAACTTTATGCCACGTGTTGCCGCGCTATTAGATGTTGCGCAAATTTCTGAAATTATCGCAGTAGTGGACGCCGATACATTTAAACGTCCAATTTATGCAGGTAATGCAATCGCCACGGTTAAATCACTCGACAGTAAAAAAGTAATTACCGTACGTGCCAGTAGCTTCGATTTACAAGGTGAGCAATCAGCCGCTGCTATAACAAATATTGATACAGTATCAGATTCGCAATTAAGCAGCTTTGTAAGTGTTGAGCAAACCGAATCAGAACGCCCTGAGCTTACAGCAGCTAGTGTGGTCATATCGGGTGGTCGCGGTATGCAAAACGGTGAAAACTTTGCATTACTTAATGGTATTGCCGATAAACTAGGTGCAGCTATTGGTGCATCGCGTGCAGCAGTTGATGCAGGCTTTGTACCTAACGACATGCAAGTAGGGCAAACAGGTAAAATTGTAGCGCCTAACTTATATATTGCAGTAGGTATCAGCGGTGCTATTCAGCATTTAGCCGGCATGAAAGACTCAAAAGTAATCGTCGCGATAAATAAAGACCCAGACGCACCTATTTTTCAGGTAGCTGACTACGGTTTAGTGGCTGATTTATTTGAAGTACTGCCACAGTTAGAAAGTGCTTTATAGCCTTCAAATAAACAAACTTATTCTGGTTGAAAGCCGTGGTGCTCTTTGAGTGCTGCGGCTTTTTTATTCGGTAAATTAAAGACACAAAAAAACCAGCCAATTGGCTGGTTTTTAGTATTTATAAACATCTTACTAAATATTAGTAAGTTGCGCTGCCTTTAGTACGAGGGAAGGCAATAACGTCACGTACGTTGCCCATACCTGTTACATAAGCAACTAAGCGTTCAAAGCCTAAACCAAAGCCTGAATGTGGCACGCTACCGTATTTACGTAAATCGCGGTACCAGCTGTAATCTTCTTTGTTTAAGCCCATTTCTTCTAAGCGTGCATCAAGCACATCAAGGCGTTCTTCACGTTGTGAACCGCCAATGATCTCACCAATACCAGGTGCTACAACGTCCATTGCGGCAACGGTTTTACCGTCTTCGTTTTGGCGCATGTAGAATGCTTTAATGTCACGTGGGTAGTTTTTAATAACTACCGGTGCTTTAAAGTGCTCTTCAGCTAAGTAACGCTCGTGCTCAGACTGTAAATCTACGCCCCATTCAACAGCGTACTCAAACTTTTTGCCACAGTTTTTAAGGATTTCTACAGCGTCTGTGTAGTCAACTTGTGCAAAGTCTTTATCTACAAATTCTTCTAAACGCGTAATTGCGGTTTTTTCTACACGTTGTGCAAAAAATTCCATATCATCACGGCGCTCTTCAAGTACGGCTTTAAACACATACTTAAGCATGTTTTCAGCAAGTTTTGCTATGTCTTCTAAATCTGCAAACGCTACTTCAGGCTCTACCATCCAAAATTCTGCAAGGTGGCGAGATGTATTTGAATTCTCTGCGCGGAATGTAGGGCCAAATGTATAAATTTTTGACATTGCAGACGCGTAAGTTTCGCCATTTAACTGACCAGATACAGTAAGGAATGCTTCTTTACCGAAGAAATCTTCGCTGTAATCAACATCGCCTTTATCTGTAAGCGGTAAGTTTTGCATATCAAGCGTAGATACACGGAACATTTCGCCAGCGCCTTCACAGTCACTTGCCGTAATGATTGGCGTGCTGATCCAGTAAAAGCCTTGCTCGTGGTAAAAACGGTGAATAGCTTGTGCTAAACAGTTGCGTACACGAGTTACCGCGCCAATCATATTTGTACGAGGGCGAAGGTGAGCGTGCTCACGTAAGTACTCAATGCTGTGGCGCTTTGCCGACATTGGGTATGAATCTGGGTTTTCTACCCAACCTAACACAGTCACTGAGTTAGCTTGAATTTCGTAAGATTGACCTTGGCCAGCAGATTGAACTAAAACACCAGTAACCGACACAGAACAACCGGCTGTTAAGCTAGTAACTTCATCATAATTATTCAGTGAATTAGGAACTACCGCTTGAATAGGATCAAAACACGAACCGTCATGAACGGCTAAAAATGAAATTCCTGCTTTTGAATCGCGGCGAGTACGGATCCAGCCTTTAATTGTTACTTGGCTGTCTACCGCAACATTGCCTTTTAATAGCTCTGAAATCGCTAAATGGCTCATCTTCACTCCAATGATATAAGTTGCCTAACTATTTTATTTTAACTGTGCGCAACACGCGGGCATAAATTGCACATAAACGGCGCTGCACTTGAACCCTGTATCTTACCTAGTAAAGTTAAATAAAAAAACTATTGTGGGCAACTCTTTAAAAGTTTTTATGCATGCGGTTTATTTTTAAACAGTTTTTAGAGTTTAATTGCCACTATTATGATTTGTTGCTCTGAAATTTAATGATTTTGTGGCATTATTAACATCCAAACTAAATTAATATTTATTCACCCTTAAAAAATCGATGCTATGAAACAAGTTTTTATTTTACGAGGACTACCAGGAAGTGGTAAGTCTTACTACGCGCAAAGCCTTGCTGACGAATTAGGTGGAGCCGACGAAAGTCAGTATCTAATTTGCTCAACAGATGATTACTTTAATAATGAGCAGGGCGAATATCATTTTGATAAATTTAAGTTACCACAATTTCATAATTTAAATTTGGCGCGCTTTATAAATGCACTTGCTCAAGGCATTCCATTGGTGATTGTAGATAACACCAATATTAAAAAGTGGGAATTTATAGCTTACTCTCAGGCTGCCGTTGCTTTAGGTTATCAAGTAAAAGAAGTGATAGTGGGTGAAGTAAAAGACAAAGCTATGCAGCACCTATACGCTAAACGAAACTCACATAATGTGCCGCTAAAAACCATAAGCAAAATGGCCTACATGTTTGAGTGGTAGTGCTTCGAGTTTAGTTAGTAACATACATAGCAATACCTATTAAAAAGCCCATATATGGGCTTTTTTGGTTTATGTAAGTTACAAGGTAGTTAAGCTTTTTGTTTATAAACCGCTAATGGGTGCGATGTGCTTAGTGATACGTGCACTTCATCGCCTGGGTTTACCACAACTTCATGGCTTACTCTGCTAGTTACAACCGTAGAACACGCAAGTTTTACAGCGCACAAGCGGCTGCCACCTTCAAAACGTACCCAAATTACTTCGCCGTTATTGCCAACACTGCTTTGTACAAGTAATACATCGTCTGGTCGAAGTAGTACATCAACGTCGCCACTTTCACAGTCAACGCCATGAGCGGGCGCATTACCAATTGAGGTAGTGGCTTGTCCTTGGCTAAATTGGCCGCTAATAAAGCTGGCTTCACCTAAAAAGCGTGCCACAAAGCGATTGTTTGGGGTACTAAAACAGCGCTCGGGTGTATCAATTTGCTGAATTTCGCCGCCTTTAAGCACACCAACACGATCGCCAACTGAGAGTGCTTCTTCTTGGTCGTGTGTTACCCAAATAGCGGGTACGCCAGCGGCTTTAAGTGCGTTTCTAATATCCCAACGAAGCATGTCTTTAAGGGCGGCATCTAAGTTTGAAAGCGGCTCATCAAGTAATACAAAGTCAGGTTGGTGGGCAAGGGTGCGCGCAAGTGCGACGCGCTGCTTTTGTCCGCCAGAAAGTGTTGCTGGTTTTTTGTCTCTAAAATCGCTCAGTCCAAGTAGGTTTATCCAATACTCAGCAGGGGCTGTATCTCTTAATCTAAAGCAAATGTTTTGCTGTACGGTTAAGTGCGGAAATAACGCAAAATCTTGAAACACCATACCTACACTGCGTTTTTCAGGAGGTAGTGTTAATTTGGGAGTAGCGCGCCATTTACCCGTGTTTATTTCGCCTTCGCTAATAGGTATAAGGCCAGCAAGGGCTTGTAAAATTGTACTTTTACCACAACCTGTTGGCCCTACAAGCATAAGGATTTCGTTTTCACCCAGCGAAAAGTTTAAATCGCTTACTACGCGGTTACTGCCATAATCTATAGACAACTGACTTACAGATAGCATCGTTTCTTAAATCCTTAATGTTCAAACTGGTTGCGTTTTTCGCCAGACATCATAATAGCTAACCCGCAGGCAGATATCACTACTAACAATAACCCAGGAATCGCGGCGCGACCAAAATAGCCCGCTTCGTATACACGCCATAAATAAGTAGAGAGGGTTTCAAACCCTGTTGGACCAAGTAGTAGCGTGGCTTCGAGTTCGCGCATTGACTCTAAAAACACCAGTGCTGCACCGGCAATAATACCGCGCATTGTTAAAGGCAGTGTTATACGAGTAAATACTTCTCGTGGGCTTGCCCCTAATACGCGCGCAGACCTTACTAAGCTTGGGTCTAAGTGTTCGGTGCTTGTTCTAACAGAGCCTACAGCAAGTGGTAAAAATCGCAGCATATAAGCAATAATAAGCAATCCCAGTGTTTGATATAAAAACGGTAACTGCAAACCACCGTAAACAAGCGCTGTGCCCATTACTATGCCCGGAATACCAAAACCAAAGTAAGTAACACGCTCCATTATACGACCCGCTTTTCCGCTAAGTGCAGCATGTGCAACGGGGATCGCAACGATAACAGCTACAATTGCCGCAATACCCGATGCATACGTAGAGTTCCATGCAATATTAAAATCAAATGAGCTAAAACCATCGCGAGCTAACCAAAGTGAAAATATAGCCAAAGGCAAGCCAATAGCGAGTAGTAAAACAGGTGCAAACGTAACAAACATCGCACTTAATTGTAATTTACTTGGAAATAAAATTAACGGGCGACCATGGCGCTCAGGTGCTGTTTTTATTTGTGATTCAACTAAAAGTAAAAAACCGACAATAACCATCAGTTGAAGCGAAAGCATTGCAGCGCGTCCTAACGCAAAGGCGTTGTATTCAACATAAATTACGCGAGTAAAGGTATCTAAGCGCATCATTGCGGGCGTACCAAAGTCAGATAACGTATAAAGCGCGACTAACAATGAGCCTGCTGCAATACCGTTAACTACGCGCGGTAATATCACTTTGAATATACTTTGCGTCATCGACATGCCCAGCGTACGCGCAGCGTTAACCATGCTTGCGTCAAGGCTTAGTAAGGATGAGCGAGTTGTCATCATTACAAACGGGAAGGTATAAAGCGTCATTACAATGGCGGCACCTGTTAGGCCATACATAGATGGTGTTTCTATTCCTGTTAAGGTATTTATTTCGCCACCGGGGCCAAAAGCAGCATAGAGGGTAAATGCGCCAATATAACTGGGAATTGCCAGTGGGGCTGCAAATACAACCAGCCAGAGCTTTTTAAATGGTAAATGCACATACGCGCTAATAAACGCCAGTGGCACACCAATTAAAATAGATCCGAGTACCGTTAAACCCATTAACGATAACGTGTTACCTAAAATTTGAAGATTGTGGGTGTCAAACACTGAGCTTGCATCACTTGCAAGCACAATTAATACATAAACAGGGGTAAGCGCAACAAGCGCTGCAAGCAGCGCCATTGGATAAGAGGCAGGTATTTTCATTACAATACGCCGCTGCTTCGCATCAAATCTATAGTAGGGCGTAAATCAGCTAGCTGTGTTAAATCTACTTTAGGTGGAGAAATATTAGCAAGTGACGGTAAACCCTCAGGTTGGGTAATACCATTTACTAACGGAATTTCGTACGCTTCACTGGCTAAGTAACCTTGTACTTCTTTACTTAGTAAGTAACGCATAAAGTTAGTTGCAAGCGGATCGTCGTTAAGCGCTAATACACCCGATGCATTAACTAAACAGCCCGCATCATTTTGTGTAAATGCTAAATCTAGCTTGGCATCAGGCTTACCTGATTTTAAACGCAAAGTGTAATAGTGATTTGCAAAACCAATATCAACTTCACCGCGCTCAACGCCCATAACAACACCTAGCTCGCCGGCGTATGTTTTAGCACGTTTTTGAACCTTTTTAAGCCACTTAGCGGTTTTGTCATCGCCTTCTAAGATTCGCATTGCGGTTACAAACGATTGAAAAGAAGCGTAGGCGGGCGCCCAGCCAATACTTAAATCGCTGTCGGCAATTTCCATAATACTTGTTGGAATTTGATCTTTGGTCAAACGCGACGTGTTATATGGCAATGTACGAATACGGCCAGTTACTGGTGCCCACTCTTTATATCTAAACTGTGGTTGTAACTGAGCAGATAAATCACCCGGGATAGGTTGTGCAAGGCCTGCATCGGTTACTAAACCAATTGCGCCTGAATCAACCGCCCAAAATAAATCAGCGCGGCGAACGCCGGCTTTAGCTTCTGCAACAATCGTATTTGCTAAAGCAGCAGTAGGACCTCGGCGTATACCGAGTTTAAAGTCTGGATTTTTTTTCTGGATTGCTTGTAATACGTTTTCATACAAACCACCTTCGCCTCGGCCTAAATAAAGCGTTAACTCGCCTTTAAGCTTTGGTAAATCGTCAACAGAAACAGGGTTTGCTATATCAGCGGCTAGCGCACGAGAAAGAGGCAGTGGCAATGAGCCAACCACCCCTAACGCAGCTAGGCCTTGAATAAAGGTCCTACGCTTCACTTAAAATACATCCTTACGGGCTTTTTCGGCTTTTTCTATTAAAACCTTAGCGCGGTCTAATTTGGTTTGCATGTCACTGATCACATCGCGTACTTCGTCTACGCTTTTGCTGTTTTTAATGGCTTGTGGCAGTGTTACGTTAAAGTCTTTTTCCAGCACTTCAACTAGTTTTGCATCTTGTTCAATAAGTGTACCTTCAACGCCTTCAAACAGGTGCAGATAAGTATCGTGAACAATTTCAGTTGCTTCGTCTCGTAAACGCTCAGCAAATTTAGCTACTACACGGTCTAATTTGTGCTTAATTTCATCAATTGTGGCACTTTGTGTCATTTGAGTTGTAGCGGTTGCTTTTACAGTGTCTAACAAGCCTTTTTGCTGGAATTTTGCAGCAAGCTTAACAGCCCCAAGGCCTTGCCACAAGGCTATGTTCATCGCTTTTTGCTGTTTACGAACTTCCTCAGCAGGCTCTTTATTATCAATGGCCATTTTTACGCCATAAAGGCCCTGCCAAATAGAAGCGTATACTGGTACAAAGTTAGTTTCTATTGCGCTGTGAAACTTAACTGATTCCCAATATTCAATTAAATCATCAGTTTTTACAGATTTTGCGCCTTTAGTATCGTAGTCGCTTACCATGGTATCAACTTTGCCTACCATCCATTCTACTTCTTCTGCGTAACTTTTAAGGTTTTCTTGAAGATGATTAACATGCTCGCCAATAGGGCCGTTAGCTAATACTGGTTGAGCCATAAACGCCGAGGCTAGTAAAAGGCTTGCACCTAAAGTTTTGGCTGGTTTAAATAGTAATTTCATAGCAAAGAAGTCCAAAAAGGTAATTGTAAATGATAGACATTATCATATAGCTAATGGTTAACGAGATCAATAACTACAAACTCGCTTAATAGATAAAAACACTAAATGTAGCGGTAGGTTACAGAAAATAGCGCTATAACCAGTATTAGGATTAGTTATTGAGACCGACTATTAAGCGTAATGCTTGCCTTTAATGGCATTATAAATGGCATCACACAGTGTTTTTATACTGGTGTCGTCACTTATATACGGTGGCATAAGGTAAATTAGTTTACCGAATGGGCGTATCCATACACCTTGCTCTACAAAATAAGCTTGAATTTTAGCAACATCAACATTGCCAGCAGCCTCGTTTAGTTCAACAACACCTATTGCACCTAAAGTACGCACATTGGCAACCGCATCTAGTTCACTGCATTTATTAAGTTGTTGTAGTTGGGTGTTTATTTGCTTTATTCGTTGTTGCCAGTTTTGTTCAAGTAACAAGTCAATACTTGCGCAGGCCGCAGCACAGGCAAGCGGGTTGCCCATAAAAGTGGGGCCGTGCATTAAAACACCTGCTTCACCTTCGCTTATGCCAATGGCTATTTTATCGCTAGTGATAGTGGCCGAGAGCGTCATTGAACCGCCAGTTAATGCTTTACCAATACACATTATATCGGGTTCTATATTGGCGTGCTCTACAGCAAATAATTTACCTGTACGGCCAAAGCCTGTGGCAATTTCGTCGCAAATTAGCAGTACATTATATTGGGTGCACAATTTACGCACGCAGGCTAAATAATCAGGGTGATAAAAGTTCATACCACCTGCGTTTTGTACAATAGGCTCAATGATAAAGGCGGCTACTTGGCTGTGGTTTGCTTTAAAGTATTCTTCAAGCTCTTGGGCTTCGGTTTGGTTAAACTCGCCCCCAAATTGACTAACCGGTGCGGGTACAAATACATGCTCAGGTAAAAAGCCTGAATATAAACTATGCATTGAGTTAACTGGATCGCATACGCTCATGGCTGCAAAGGTGTCGCCATGGTAGCCCTTGTAAGGCGTCATTAGTTTTTGTTTTGTTGTAATGCCTTGGCTTAACCAATATTGCAGCGCCATTTTAATTGCTACTTCAACACTTACTGAGCCGCTGTCGGCTAAAAACACTTTAGTTAAACTAGGCGGCGTTATATTTACTATTTTTTTGCAAAGCTCTACCGCGCTGTTATGCGTAATACCGCCAAACATAATGTGGCTCATATTATTAATTTGCTCAATCATGGCGTTATTTATAACAGGGTGATTATAGCCATGTATTGCGCTCCACCACGAGGCCATGCCATCGATTAATTGCTCACCAGTTTCGAGGTGAATAATGTTGTGATTTGCATGTGTAACGGGGTATACCGGAATTGGCTTAGTCATAGACGTATATGGGTGCCAAATGTGCTCACGATCAAAATCAAGGTCAATCGCATTCTTTTTAATCATATGTAAACTTTAACTTGGTGGGCTTCGTTGACAATGGTACTTCAACTCGTAGACTAAGCCAATATCACCGTTATGAAAAAAAATAAGAGAGTATTATGGAACTTGCACCTGTTCGTCACGATTGGACCCACGCTGAAGTTAAAGCATTATTTGAAATGCCATTTAACGATTTACTTTTTAAAGCCGCATCGGTTCACCGTGCTAACTTCAACCCAAATGAAGTGCAAATTTCTACGTTGTTATCAATTAAAACAGGCGCTTGCCCAGAAGACTGTAAGTACTGTCCGCAGTCGGGGCATTACCGAACAGATTTAGAACGCGAACGCTTAATAGAAGTAGAAAAAGTAGTAGAGCAAGCACGCCTTGCAAAACAAAAAGGCGCGACGCGTTTTTGTATGGGTGCTGCATGGTCAGATCCAAAAGACAGAGATATGCCATACATTTCGCAAATGGTTAAAGAAGTAAAAGAGCTAGGGTTAGAAACCTGTATGACGCTGGGTAAACTCACAAACGAAAAAGCCCATGAGCTTAGAGACGCTGGGCTTGATTACTACAATCATAACCTTGATACCTCACCTGAGTATTACGAGCAAATTATATCAACCCGTACTTTTCAAGATAGATTAAATACCATTGACCACGTACGCGATGCCGGTATGAAAGTATGCTCGGGCGGAATAGTAGGTATGGGCGAGCAAGCAAGCGACCGTTATGGGTTACTGATGCAGTTAGCTAATTTGCCACAACAACCAGAAAGCGTGCCTATTAATATGCTGGTTAAAGTTAAAGGCACACCGCTTGAAAACGCAGACGATTTAGATCACTTTGAATTTATACGTACCATAGCAACAGCGCGTATTATGATGCCACACAGTTATGTACGTTTATCGGCAGGGCGCAACGCCATGAACGAGCAGATGCAATCGATGTGCTTTTTTGCAGGCGCTAACTCAATATTTTATGGTGATAAACTACTTACCACCGAAAACCCAGACGCTGATGCCGATATGAACCTAATTAAAAAATTAGGCATGAACCCAGAAAAACGTCACGACTATTCAGACGAAGCAGTTGAAGCCTCGCTTTCATCGCAAGTAGCCGACAAAGCAACCTCTGAATTGTTCTACGAAGCGTAGGCTTTTATATCTATGCCTTTTGATTTTATAAACACGCATCTGCAGGCTCGCCTGCAAGATGCGTTACTTCGTAAACGCCACGTAGTACAACACGCTACAGCGCGCACCATAACGGTTAATAATAAAACCTATCTTAATTTTGCCAGTAACGATTACTTAGGTTTTGGTGATGTGGCTGTTAATCTTAATCTTAATGACTCCCACGCATTAGGCAGTCACAGCTCAGCATTGGTTACAGGTTATCAGGCGCAGCAAAAAGCGCTTGAACAATACTTATGCGAGCAATTTGGTTATGGCGCAGGGATGCTATTTAACTCAGGGTTTAGTGCTAATAGCAGCGTAATTAAAGCGTTGTTTCAAGATAAAGCGGCTGCACAAAACAGCGCTATTTTTCAAGATAAGTTAAATCATGCAAGTTTGATTGACGGGGCTATGCACTCAAACGCGGCATTAGTGCGTTTTAATCACAACGACATGAACCATTTACGTTCACGGCTCGAAAAATCAAAAGCGCAAAACAAGCTAATAATAAGCGAAGGTGTGTTTTCGATGGATGGCGATAGCGCGCCTCTTAAAGAATTACTCGCACTTGCAAAACAGCACAACGCATGGCTAATGATTGACGACGCACACGGCTTTGGTGCATTAGGTAAAACCGGTTTGGGCAGTTGCGAAGCGTTTATTACTCAAACGCTGCCAGATATATTAGTCATTACCTTTGGTAAAGCAGTGGCTAGTAGTGGCGCGTGTGTATTAGGCAGTAAACAGTTTATTGATTACATGCTGCAATTTAATCGCGATTACACGTATTCAACCGCCATGTCACCGCTTATGGCAAGCCACACACTTGTGCGTATTAAAAGCATAAAAACAGCTGATAATAAACGCGATAAGCTAAATGCCAATATTGCATTATTTAAGCAACTCGCTAAAACCCATAATATTGCTGTAATGGAGTCAAACACAGCCATACAGCCCATTGTATTAGGCTGCGCTGAGCAAACTTTGCAAGCGGCAGATAAACTTAAACAACAGGGTATTTGGCTCACTGCAATTAGACCGCCGACGGTTGCACATAACACCTCACGTTTACGCATTACTTTAACCGCCGCACATACCGAGCAAGACATAACGCACCTAGTTAAGTATTTAGTAGGTGCAATAGCATGACTGCTCAGCCAGTATTAAAAACAAACCTAGTGCAAACTCGCTTAGTAAAACAGTGCCTAGTAAGTAGCGAATTGGATATAGAGTTAAACAAGGATTTAAGCAAGGAGCTTAAAAAGTCTACTCAAAGTAAGTTCTCAAAGGCGGCGGCGAGTTATAACGCCCATGCAAATGTACAAAAACATGCTGCGAGCGATCTATTTGCATTCATAAAACCAGGCATTAATAAAAATAAGCTTTGTGTTGATTTAGGCGCAGGCCCGCTTATTAATACACATACCTTACAAAGTATGTTTGCAAGCGTTATTGCCATGGATTTGAGCTTAAACATGCTGCAAAGTAGTGATTTAACCGCACCTAAAATATGCGCCGATATGGATAACTTACCGCTGCAAGCAAACAGTGTTGATGTTATTTACAGTAACTTTGCAGTGCAGTGGTCTGCTAATCTTTCAGCTTTAATGCAGTCACTTTACAACATATTAAAACCAGGCGGGCAGGCGTACATAAGCACTGTGGTAGAGGGCTCACTTAACGAAATAAAAACAGCCTTTGCAGCGCTTGATTCTAACAGCCATATAAACACCTTTAATAGTGAACTGTTTATAAACCAATCAGTCCAAAAGGCAGGCTTTACTATTAATAGTGCTAAAAAACGTATTTACACCGATGAATACACAACACCTTTAAAAGCTATTGCCTCTATTAAAGCTATTGGTGCAACAACGCAAAACCATACTAATACGCGCCAAGGGTTACTTACCAAATCGGCGCTACAAAAGGTATGCAGTGCGTATCCGCTTATAAATAACAAAGCATGTGTGTCTTATCATGTGGTGCTGTTATCATTAGAAAAAAGCCATTAGAAAAAAGCCATTAGAAAAAAGCGATTAATTGCTTAAGTTAAAACTTAAACTTAAACTTAAACCAAAGTTAGATTCAGATCATAAGGCAACGCATGAAAGAATTTTTTATAACAGGCACCGACACCGATGCCGGAAAAACCCACGTTACCAGTTTGCTATTAAAGTTACTTGCCCAACATAAAAAACAAGCTATTGGCTTTAAGCCTCTTGCTGCTGGCAGCGAAATGGCATTCGATCAGCTAGTAAACGCCGATGCCCTTATACTAATGGAAAGTGCAACAGTGAGCGCTAAATACGACGTAGTAAATCCGTTTGCGTTTGCACCACCTATTGCGCCGCACATAGCAGCGGAGAAAGTTGGGGTGAGTATTACTATTAATAAACTAAGTGATGCTTATAAAAACGTAAAACAACAGGGCGCTGACATTATACTTACCGAAGGTGCTGGTGGTTGGGCATTACCTATTAATAAAAACGATTATTTATACGACTGGGTTAAAGCAGAGCAACTGCCGGTAATACTCGTTGTTGGCATGAAGCTAGGTTGCTTAAATCATGCGTTACTAACCGCTGCGCATATGCAAAGTATGGGAATAAACTGCGTTGGCTGGATTGCAAACCAAGTAGACAAAAACATGGACGAGTACCAAGCAAACCTTGATTCACTTAAAGCACGTTTACCGTTTCCAATACTTGCTATAAGCCCCTACAGCGAGCAAACTCCTAAGTTACAAATATACAAAAGCTTGCTTAGTGCGTTATCTATAAACACTTAAGTGGTTTTAAAAAAGTTACTTTTTTAGGTAAATCTTGAAATAGTCAGCCTTAGTACACATATAAACGTTTATAAATACATAGCTTGCTTAAAGACAATGTTACTAAGGATATAACGACTATATGACGCACCCATTTATTGAAAACTACGCCCCAGATGCGCACGTAAGCGCTGAGCCAAAAGCACTAAACTATGGCTTACCTAAAAAACGCGTAGGTATAATAGGTGGAGGCACAGCTGGCGCCACAATAGCCATTAGACTTGCTGCGTTAGGGTTAGAGACTTATGTGCTAGAGAAGAAAAAGTCGTTAATTGATGGCCCTCCAATGTGCCATTTGCATGCAGGTGGCAACTTATATCGTGAAATACCCGACGAAGACTGCATAGATTTACTCAAGCAATGTATAGATATTGCGCGCCTTTATCCTCATACCATAGATGTTCGTCCAACAGTATTTGCAGTGCCTAAACGCGATGACGACTCACCGGAAGATTTATTTCCGCGTTTAAATAAATTAGTAAAAGCCTACAGCGAGCTTGTAGATCAAGACAGTGCTAATAAAGTGTTAGGCGAGCCAGAGCATTATTATCAGTTATATAGTTATGAGCATATGCTAAAGCTTGCTAAGCAAAAACAAGTAGCCAAACCCACGTCATTAGATGAGTGGATGATACCCGTTGCTAAGCATTTAGATTTAGATAAGTTAAAGTTTCCGCTTATTGTTGCACAAGAATATGGTTGGAATATATTTCGTTTATCGGCCAGTGCACAACTCGCCCTTGCACAGTACAAACACGCTCATGTTTTAACAAGCACCAGTGTTAAAAACGTATCGCCAGTTATAAATACCAATAATGATAAGCAAACACTTAAATGGCACATTGAATACCAATCAGAGCCAAGCCTTGATGAACAACCTGATACACAAGCCGATTCACAAACCATTGAGGTAGATTACCTAATAAATGCGTGTGGTTTTCAAACCGGTATTATTGACGACCTCGTTGGGGTAGATGTAAAACGCATGGTTGAATTTAAAGCCTCTTACATTACTCATTGGCAAGGTGCTGGTGGGCAAATACCCGAAATAATTATTTATGGTAACCGTGGTACGCCAGAGGGCATGGCGCAGTTAACGCCTTACCCTAACGGGTATTTTCAAATACATGGCATGACTAACAACATTACATTGTTTAATGATGGCTTAGCTGATGCCACGCCAATGAGCGCACAACCTAAACTTCCCAATAAATACCTGCATTATATTAAAGATGGCTGGGATGAAGCTGCATTGCAAACACGTACCCAAACAGCAATTGATTATGTAGCCGAGTTTGTCCCTGCGTTTAAAACTGCTAATAAACAAAATAATGCCTTATATGGCGGGCAACAAATCCCGGGTGAGGACGACACCTTGCGCGTAGCCGATGTAAGTTTATATTCGCACATTAGTTACGCACGTGCCGAAAATGTTAAAGCATCGTCAACGTTAATAGCGGCAGATCAAATAGTGGGTGAGTTTATAAAATTAGGAATAATAAGTAGCGATCCTGCTGTAAATCATCACCGCAGTACCCACCAATGGTCGTACCTTAAACATAATAGCAGCGAAAAAATTGACGAAGTTGCACGCATATTGGCACACGAGCGTGGTTTTCCGATTGATATGGCAGACCTAAATAACAGCTTGTAATAAGCTGATTTATAAAGAAACTTCATATTTAAATTTGCTGTAAAACTCTTCCTAAAAAAATTATCAATAAACACATAAATAACACTTGTGTTATGACATAGTTTGTCACAGAATAGCGGCAACGTTATAACATAGTGTGTCATAACGCAGTGATTGCTTTAACCTAATTTAATTTTATGTTCGGTGATCAAACCTATTTTTGTGAGGACAATATGAAACGTATATTTTTGTTTTTATTAACTAACCTAGCGGTTATGTTGGTATTAGGTGTAGTGCTTTCAATAATAATGAGTGCGCTGGGCTTAAGCCATCGTAGCCTTGGCGGAATTTTACTTATAGCCACAGTATTTGGTTTTGGTGGATCGTTTATTTCGTTATTTATGTCGAAATGGATCGCTAAAAAATCAACAGGCGCGCACGTAATTACGCAGCCTCGAAACGAAACCGAACATTGGCTTGTACAAACGGTATCTGCGCAAGCACAAAAAGCAGGTATTAAAATGCCAGAAGTGGCTATTTACGACAGCCCAGAAATGAACGCATTTGCAACGGGCCCAAGTAAAAACAACTCGTTAGTGGCAGTAAGCACAGGCTTAATGCACAACATGACCAAAGATCAAGCCGAAGCCGTACTTGCCCACGAAGTATCGCACGTGGCTAACGGCGACATGGTAACGCTCACGCTAATACAAGGCGTGGTAAACACCTTTGTAATATTTGCCGCAAAAGTATTGGCAGGCATTGTAGATAACTTTATTAATAGCGATGAAGAAGAGGGCGGCAGTAGCTGGACATACTTCTTATTCGATATGTTATTCCAAGTATTATTTGGCGTGCTAGCAAGCATAGTGGTTGCAAGTTACAGCCGTAAACGTGAATTTGCAGCCGACAGTGGCGCAGCAAAACTGGTAGGTGCTGACAAAATGCGATCTGCCCTTGAGCGATTAAAGCAAAACCATCCTTCGCAATTAGAAGGCTCTATGATGGCCTTTGGTATTGCAAGTGGTAAAGGCGTTGCTGAGCTGTTTTCATCCCACCCGCCGCTTGATGCGCGAATCGACGCACTTCGCAAGTAACTATGTAAGTTAGTAAATATTCTAAGCCAGCTTAACCGCTGGCTTTTTTATATTTACGTTAAAATGCTAAAAAACAGTATGCTGTATTTATATACAGTGTTCTGTATTGCTTTATAAAATCGTTACTTTTTTAAGTTATATGTGTTTACGGGGTTACTAGGTACGAGTAAACTAAAATACCTTAAAGTCAGCAATGCTGCTGGTTTTAATACTTAACATTTAATACTTAACAAGGACGGTTATTGTAGTGGAAAAGGTGCAACACACTAAAGAATGCATTATGTGCTTTAGCGCTATAGATTCACGGGCTAAAAAATGCCCGCAATGCACCTCACTTCAAGCTAAATATTCTAACTTAGAAAACAATCCCATTATTATTGGTGCATTAGCACTTAGTATTGTTGGTATTTTTGGGTTTATTTTTTATCAAAATATTTATGTAGCAGGGCTTGAAGATCAAGCACAAAAAAACTTAATCGCTAATGTTAGCCAAATTAATACTAAAAATGAAAACGATGCATTGTATGTTGCATGCATAGGGCAGGTAAAAAACGAGTCGGACTTCACCTTTAAAAATATAAAGTTTAAGGTCGATTTTTTAACAGATCAAAACACGCTAGTCGATACGTTATCAATAACCGACGAAGACCTAATTATACTTCCTAATGACTCAACAAACTTTAGAGTAAGAGGTATTGCGCAAAAACAAGCGGCCAGTTATAACAATTGCCAAGTAACAATAACCGATGCCTGGGCTTATAAATAAGCTAATAATTTAAAATTTTTTAGGTTTTGTTACCTCGTGAAATAGTGAGGTAACAAAACCTAATAGCAATAAAATTGATAATTAATTGCGAGTATTTACTGTCCTTTATCTATTTAGCTGCGCAGGTTCTCATTATGCTTAGCCAATTAGGAATGTTCGAGTTACCTATTTCTCCCATTCCATACGCATTAACTGTAGTTTTATCATTTGTTACTTTCAAAACTTCAATAAATAAGTAGTAATAGTTATCATAACTCACGGTTATTTCAGCAACTCCAAAGTCCGAATATATATTGGTATAAGTAGCATTTGAGAAGTTAATCTTTTGTTTTTCCGCTTTCTCGTCCCAACACTTAACAAGAGCCTGATAGTTAGCGTTAAAAGTTAAATTATCTTCCCTTATATCAGGAGAGTAGCGAAGGGCATCTTTATTATCTCTTGGAATGGTCACCATCGAACTACAACCACCGAGAAAGATTGCGAATAGAATTACTACTTTTAACATTTTTACTTCCCGTATATTTTATCCATGAAATTTAGCCCAACATTAAAGTAAAAATATTAGGCTTCAGTTAGTTATAAAACTATAGCAGCTTATTATTACTGAGAAAGAATAATATTAGTAATACCTTCGGCAGATAGTATTTCAATCCAGTAGCCGTCAGGGTCTTTAATAAATGCTAAGCCTTTCATTGAGCCATCATCTGGTTTTTTAACAAACTCAACATCGTATTTTGCAAAGCGCTCACAGGCTTGGTAAACATCCGGTACGCTAATACCAATATGCCCAAATCCTTTAGGTTCTTGGTTACGACTGTGGTATCCCTCAAAGCTGTCGTCGGTTTCTGTGCCCCAGTTATGGGTAAGCTCAATTAGCGCAGGGCGACGAAACACCCATTCTGCTTTAGTTTTATCATCACCTTGTGGCAATTCTTGCTCGTAGCCTAAAAAGTAAAGCGTAAACTTCATACCAGGAAAATCATACTTACCTAACAGCTTCATACCTAATACATTTTGGTAAAATTCGAGCGACGGCTTTGGATCTTTAATACGTAACATAGTTTGTTGCATAACAAAGCCCTGAGTGGCCTGTTCAACTTGTTCTGGAGATTCGTTATAGTTAGACATGGTGATCCTTTTAATGATTGGTATTACATCAATATATTCTAATACACTTAAAAATTTTATTAACCCACATAAAGTAAATATTATAAAAAAGCCAGCTTATAGCTGGCCCATATCAATAGTCATATTAAACTATTAGTATAATTCTTTGATACTTTTAGTAAAGTCAGATGCTCGTCTTGTCATTTTATGACCTGATTTAACTTTTAAAACAGTATCATCAAGTGAAAACTCACTCTTTGAATCTTTAAAATCTTGTTTTGCTGAAACAGTAACCTTTGTCAACAGTGCTAACTCTTCTTTATAATCAGCATCATCTTTACATATTTCAGAAACAGCCTCTAAAACCGCTACTGTGCGTTGACCCGCATGAGACATAATCCATTGGCTTTGGTATCTGTCATCAGCAAGCTTAGCTTCATTAGCAGCAGCCATTTTCTTAAAGTCATCCCAATCAACATTTACATCTAATTTAGCGTTTCCACAAGAAGCTTTAACTTTTGCAACTTCTTCTGCAATACTTGCATCTGCAGCTCTAATTGCTTTTTTGTCTTTGATAGATGCATAAGCAGATGAGCTGAAAACAGCAATAATAAGTCCGGCTAAAATTTTTTGTTTCATAACTTCTTCCTTTTAGTGTTTAAAAAATATTATATATTGCTTCATAACTAACTTCAGGCAGATTCTCTACCTGGTTACCTAATTGAATCGTGAGTTCGTTTTTATTTAACTCTGCACTTTGAGTATCGGGAGTGCTCGATGGTAAAACCTTAACACTTTTTATATCTTTTACTGCTAAGGCATAATCATTGTCAATTAAACATACTTTTTCTAATGATTGTAAATATGCTGAAAGTTTAGATGGGGTAGTCTTCAAATTGTTTTTGCCAAAGTTAGACCAAGCGACATCAAGGACAATTTGCGTACCACACTTTTCATTAAGGCTTTTTAAATGTTTTTTATACAACTTTTTAGCTTCAATTTTGCTAAAGGTTTCAAATTGTCGTTCTTTGTATTTTTCAATAATTCTTCTTTCTTTAGCTTTGTCTATAGAGCCCTGATAAATAACTTTAGTAACAGTACCATCGTCTAAATATACATTTGAATAAGAAACTAGAGTGCCAGATATTATTGTTTGGTCTTTATCGTTTCTAAAATTAACATTAGGCATACCAATTAGTTTTAGGTAATAGCCTTTTCCAATATCGTTTTTGAACTTTTTATATAATAAAGTCTGCTCATCGAAGTGATGCTCGAATCCTCGGTAGTTAACATAGTATGTATCTTGTTTTTCATTAGGTACAATGAATAGCTGTGCTTCACGCTCTGAGTCATAACTGTAATAAACTTTGGATGTTTCGGTGGCAGATAATACGTTGGTAGATAACAAAAAAGCAGATAAAATTAGTGGTAATTTCATGTTTTAGTCCTTTAAGGTAAATATTAAATAAAATATTACATCCAGTAATTTAGCAGTACTATACTGCACTCTTTTATTTGCGTCAAAATTTACAGTAATAGATTTTATTAATATTATTTACATTCATAATTAGTGTAAAAAAGCAATAAGTGGTCGCTATTTAAACTGACTTATCTATTTCACCTTATCAGTTTAGCAAGAGCTTAAACTACTGACACGAGGATTATTTACTTCTAGTGATTCCCTAAGTGAAAACAGCTTTTAACATTTAAAAGCGAAGACTTAAGCAGTCAACATACAAAATTAACCGCACTATCCTGTAACCGCTTAGCCTCAGTAACGCAAAGTAATAAACGCCATGTAAAAATAGAGCGCGACAGCTTAGGCCGCGTAACTGCGCAGCATGCAAGCCTTGCAAGCGACTCACATATCGTTAATAACGCCAATTACTACAGCTACACAAAGCAAGGTAAAATAGCGCGTGCACATAATGCGCAATCAACACTTAAACAAACGTTTGATAAAGGCGGCAGGCTACTGTGCGCTGAGCAAGTGAATAACCAGCAACAAGCGCATACCTTAAAATACAGCTACGACGAATATGGCAGAAGACAAACCCTTACCCTGCCAGATTCAACTACGCTTAAATACAGCTACAACCAGTTTGGCCAGCTAAGCGATATTAACTTACTGCAAACCAACAGCAAAGAGGTAGAACTTGCACAGCCGCTCGTAACATTAAGCTACGACAGCCAAAGTAATATTAAAACCCAGCAGTTTGGTAACAGTATTACCCTCAATCAACAGTTTGATGTATTTAACCGTTTAACGCAGCAGCAGCTTACACATCCAGCGCAAGCATTATTTGATACCTGTACGTACAACTACGACAGCGTTAACCAGCTGATTGCCCGTAAAAACGAAGGCGTAAGCAGCCAAAATATCAATTTTGAATACAACAGCCTCGGGCAGTTAATACAACAAACATTGGCAAGCTCACGTGCTGATACAACCACACACTACCAGTGGGATAGCTTTGGTAACCCACAAAGCCAAACAGTTAAATCAAACACAAGCGATGCAGACCTTAGAGATACAGCCGAGCAGGGTATAAAACATGATGCAGCCAGTAACGAGCATACAGCCAGCTCTTCTATTGATTTAACACACGCCACCCATAGCGTATACAATGAGTTAGCACCAAACAGTAATGAAAGTAGTAGTAAAAATAGTAGCAACGCTGACTCAGTAATAAACAATGAAGGCACTTACAACACCACAATAAACAGTGCCACCGACGCCGACCGCCTAACACAATTTGGCGACAGCGATTTTTACTACGACGAGTTTGGTAACCAAATACGTGAAACCGGCAAAGGGATAAAAACTCGCCGTGAATACAACGCGTTTAACCAGTTAAGCTGTTTTAACAACAACGGCACGCTCACGCAATACGATTACGACCCACTAGGGCGTCGTATCGCCAAGCATACCGAGCACGGTAAAATTGACTACATTTGGGATAACGACCAGTTAATTGGTGAATGCCAGCACGGCGAATATACGTGGTATATTAACCTGCCAAATCAATTTCACCCAGTCGCACTGATTAAACAAGGTGAGGTGTACTACTACCACCTAGACCAGCTTCACACCCCACGTTTTGTAACCAATAACAAAGCAGAAGTCGTATGGGAGAACCAAGCCGATGTGTATGGTTATGAAGAGTTAAAAGCAGAATCAAATAAAGAAGACTCTTTCACTCAGCCAATCCGCTTTCAGGGGCAATATTTAGACGAGGAAAGCGGCTTACATTACAACCGCTACCGCTACTACAGCCCAAAACAACAGCGTTTTATAAACCAAGATCCGATTGGTTTAGTAGGTGGCATAAACCACTATCAATATGCGCCGAACCCGGTGAATTGGGTAGATCCAATGGGGTTGCTGTGTAAAGAAGGGCAAGCAAAAGTAAAAGCTGCACTTGATGCTAATTCAGCTATTTCGCCAGAACTAAAAGAAAAGCTTATTGCGATTTCTAAATTTGAAGATACACCGTTTACTGCTGATGAAATGGTTGAAAAAATTGAAGCGAACTTAGTCAATTCAATAATTGAGGACGTTAGAGTAATTCCGACTAGAGAAGCATCCATTACAGATATACTTCATGATGTAGATGAGTGGTCATTGTCTCCAGTAAGTGAGGAACAAAAAGGTTGTATTAAATCGAATTTAAAAATTATTCAGCAAAGAGATAAAGTTCAGAATGAAGAGGCTAGGAAAAGCGGCTTTAGTAAGAAGCAGCAAAGAGAATTAATTAAGCAGTGGGAAGTTAATAATGGCTTATCATGGCCAAATGGGGCAACACCACATCATGTTATTCCATTGAAAAATGGTGGCACCAATGAGTGGTGGAATTTGATTCCAGTAAAGCACCCTCATACAGGGACTATTCATGGTACTGGCTCAGCACTTAGATCTGAATTGCCTTACAGTATTAAACCGGGAACAATAACGGAGTTGAAATGAACGACTTTCAAGCATCTTGTAAAAAATTGAATCATTTTCTTAAACAAACAGAAAAAGTAAAATTCGAGTCAGGAGAAGAGTATGGTTTTATATTGAAAAAAAGACATACTGAAATAGAGATTGATAATTTTGAAAAAAAGCATCAGATATGTTTACCTGAAGAGTATAAGTACTTCCTAATTAATGTAGGGACATCAAAACTTTATATTGATGAATATGGGTTAGGGGTAGAACTATACAATTTAGAAGATTTAAAAGTTTTTTCTGAAAGTGTTTTTGTGAATATGAAAAGTTTATTTCCTAGTTTATTAATTATTGGTTCAATACTTGGTAGGGGGGATCTTATTGGCTTTGATTTGGAAGGTAATCGAGGTAGTAGTAACTTTTCAGTGTTTTCACATGAAGACAATCCTGAATATTGGTTAGAAACTAACTCTGATTGGTCTAAGTTCAGTCTTTGGTTGCGAAAACTCGTTGAATCTGAAGGAGAAGATGACTTAATTTAATACTAAAAATCGTAAAGAAATAACAAAGACACCCACTTTAAATAGTGGGTGCCTATCTACCACTAACACATTGTAATTAAAAATATAACTTTATAGAAAAGGACTCTTCGATGCGAGCAATGAAATTAATCCAATCAGTAGGAATTGGCGGCGCAAATAAGCCAGACGATATAAAGGCAGTACAAACCGCTTTAAATTCACTTCTTTCCCTCATAACGCCTACTAGAAAACTTACCGTAGACGGTCGTTTAGGCTCACGCCCTGAAAACTCTAAAACCGTAGCTGCTATAAAGCTCTTTCAAAGCAAAGTGGTAAATATGGTACGCCCTGATGGAAAAATAGATCCAAATGGACGCACCCATAGAAAAATTAACGAAAAGCTTATAACCCTTGTAGTTAAAAATAACTTTAAGCTACCAGTTGCCTCTACAGACGTTAAAAAGTTATCAGAATCGGATTATCAAGATATTGCAAAGGAACTAGGATGTAAAGTTGCAGCCATTAAAGCTGTAGCCGATGTTGAATCATCTGGTGATGCATTTTTTTCCAATGGTAAGCCAAAGATCTTATATGAAGCACATATATTTTCTCGCTATACAAATCATATATATGATCAGAGTCATCCATCTATATCTAGCAGACACTGGAATCGTAGTTTATACATAGGTGGTACAAGAGAATACACAAAAACAAAATAACCCAGACACCCATCTTAATTTTGCAGTTTAGCAAACGTAGTACTAGGCTTTTGTCAGTATAAAAAACAAGCAGGGTGTCTTATGGCAATTGCAAGAAAGCGACAAGTAAGTTTGGTTGATACGAAATATTATCATTGTATTTCACGGTGTGTTCGACGTGCCTTCCTGTGTGGTGAAGACCACTTTATTACAGGTCAATCTAAAATAACCCAGACACCCATCTTAATTTTGCAGTTTAGCAAACGTAGTACTAGGCTTTTGTCAGTATAAAAAACAAGCAGGGTGTCTTATGGCAATTGCAAGAAAGCGACAAGTAAGTTTGGTTGATACAAAATATTACCACTGTATCTCGCGCTGTGTTCGACGTGCTTTTCTGTGTGGCGAAGACCACATTACAGGTCAATCTTACGAGCATCGACGAGGATGGGTTGAAGATAAGTTGCTTGAATTAGCCAAGATATTTTGTATTGACGTCTGTGCTTATGCAGTCATGAGCAATCATACGCACTTAGTGTTATATGTTGATATTAAAAAAGCGAATAGGCTTAATGATAAAGCGATTGTTATTCGGTGGCACAAGCTGTGCAAAGGCACCGTACTTACGCAAAAGTACATACAGGGCGAAAAGCTAGGTAAAGCTGAGCTTATCTTTTTTAATCAAACAGTAAAGGAATATCGAGAGCGCCTATCAAGTATTAGCTGGTTTATGCGGTTATTAAATGAAAGCATTGCTCGCAGAGCAAATAAAGAAGATAACTGCACAGGTAGATTTTGGGAAGGTCGGTTTAAATCTCAAGCACTCCTTGATGGATCCGCACTTGCCGCCTGTATGGCGTATGTAGATTTAAACCCCATCAGAGCAAAAATGGCAAATACACCAGAAGACTCTGACCATACAAGTGTTCAAAGGCGCTTAAAAAGCGCAACAGAAGGTAAGCAACCTAAACAGTTACTTCGCTTTGCAGGCATGTCACGTCAAATTATGTCAAAAGGGTTACCGTTTGAGCTTCAATCGTACCTTGAGCTTGTTGAATTAACAGGACGTTGTATACGTGAAGATAAGCGAGGGTATATTGAAGGTACACATTTGCCTTTACTAGAAAGAGTGAATATATCGCCAGAAAACTGGTTAAAACTCACAACCCAATTTACGCACGTATTTCATGGTGCAGTAGGCAGGCCCACTTCACAAATAGATTACTGCGAAAATTTAAATAGAAAACGGCGAGCCAATATAAGTAATTGTGAAAAGCTATTAGCATAGATCTTAAATTACTCAGTAGAAAAGTTGAAACTGTATCATGCAGTTATTTTTATGCGTGTAATTTAGGTTTAACAGCGGTAATGTTTTATTTAATGAGTGCTTTATGAATAACGATAGAAAAAGAGATAAACGCTGAGTAAAAAAAAGTAAATCTAATAATACAGTTTTGCTTGTTAAATTAAAGTGGGTGTCTAGGTAAGTTTTTCACTGGAGCGAAATTGCAGAAAACCAAAACAAAAGGGCCGCAGATGTCAGTTGTATTGATTGAGAGCAGCTTAAAGTCAATGAAAATTCTAATAAACGAAGAAAAAATCAACTGGGTGAAGAACCTTTAGATGCAGTTGAAAATGGGGAACCTAAATTGACGAAGCTTGTTATTGAAGCGGTAGAAACCAAAGGTAAAGTTATTGGCGGTGAATTACAGCCATTACCCAAAGGATAATAAACTATGTTAAAACTAAATAATTACGATTTTGAAGTTGGTAAGCTTTTTAAGAAAGCACCGAAAACAATTGATATAAGGTTAAAACATGTCAATGATCCATCGGTTGACTTAGAAACAAAAAAAATGGCTGTTTTTGTTTTGTCAGGAAAATATCAAACTCTTGCTTATGCCCATTATTTGTTAGAAGAGTTTGATAAAGTAAAGCATTACTTAGAAAAATCCGCGATATTTGCTTACTTAAGCGGTTTTGACCCTGAGCTTAAAAACGTATTTGGTGATTGGAATATCCAGCATCGTATTAACTTGGTGATATTATTTGGTGATGTGGCAACAAAACAAAAGCTGCAAACGGTTGGTTGGAGTTTACCTGCTGATAATATTATGCATCAGGCTTGTTATTTATATGTTCATTTACTGATAAAAATAGGAACAGGACAAGTTTTATCGCAAAGTGAAATACAAACAGCGTTAACTGAGGCTAAAAATACGAAAGACAAAGATGTGCAACAATATATAGCGCCGTTGATTGAAGCCATTAATGCACTAACTATGGGAGAACAAGCATTGTGGCAAGCGAGTATTGAGAAAGTTATTGCGTGGCATAAAGATGCCTGTAAGCTTGGCGACTACAAAGAAGATAAACAAGGAACTATGTCGTTAAACGCATTAACCATGGCAAAGTTGGGTAAAGATATGCATGGCTGGCGGTGTAAAACTGAATCACTTTATTTACCGTTATATTTAATTAATGATTAAATCTATCACCACTAATTTTAAGAGGTAATGATGAGTAATGTAGTTAATCTTTTTATTGTTGATGAAGATATTTATCCCACAACACCGAATTTAAATGGTGAGCAAAAATACCAAGAGCTATAAGATATAACCCAAGATGAGGCTACGAGATTACAGTCAATAGAGCTTAACATGCGTGGTTTTCCGGCCATAGAGTTATCTTATGCCGTAGTAAGTGCTCAGGAGTTGTTATCAGCTTGTACATTTAACTATTATCCTTATCAACTAATTGGACCTGATGCTAACGTAATTGGTTCTTTTGGCTTTATCTCAAGTGAGCGGTGTAAAACATTCTTTTTACTAAAAATATTTTGAGCTTGGTATAGATAATAGTGAAATGGCTTATTTAGTGGATGAAGTGAAGTAACGTAGCCGTAAAAAATAAATTATTAACCTAAAAAATAAATCTAGTTATACAGTTTTGCTTGCTAAATTAAAGTGGGTGTCTAGTTTGCAATAGAAAGCAAGTACAGTATAGAAGAATTAATATTTGTCCTTAATTATGATTTTGCTGTTATGCCTTATCAAAACCCTGAGGAAGATGATTTAGGGTTTTATAAATGGATATTTATAGAAATTTCAAAACTAAGTTAAAAATATTTTAGTTTTTTTCATATTCTATGTATAAAAATTTAAATAATAAAGACACCCATCTTAATTTTGCAGTTTTAGTTTCAAATTCATGGTTTTTAGCAAGCGCGATCCATTGTTGCAAGGTTGAATAACCGATGCCTAATTCAAGCGCAATATCTTCTAGGCGAACATCATCACATTGAGATAATACTTTTTCAACAGCTTGAACTTTAAATTCTTGTGTAAATCGACGTCTCATTTTATCTGCCTCTATTAAAAGTTAGAGGCGACAACTATCCTGACACAGGGGGAGAAAGATAAAGTAGGAGTCCAAAAACTACTAATTCGCAATAAAAAAGATGGAAGCCTGTCAGTAAAAGAATTAGATAAAATGCAAAAATAATAGTTAAAGCACCTGAGCTATAAGAGAACAAATCATGTTACGAGATACCTTAAAAGATAAAGCATATTATGACGAACGTATAGCGTTTAAAAAAGAATGTATTGAAGAAGATGTTGAGGAAGTCAAATTTGATGATACTGATTCAATTGAAGTCAAAATGAAAGGTGCATTTAGGCTAGTCAGTGACTCTCTGTACTTATTACATCAAAAGTATTCACGTGGTGATGATTTATTATTTTTAAAACCAGATCTTCTAAAAATACTAGAATACCGCCAATGGCAAAAGAACTATGCTGATGCCTTGCCTGATATAGAGCAGGCTGAGCGTATAGGTTGGGAGGAAATACGTGAAGACTATTTAGAAGACTTCTTAAAATGGCTGAGTTTTGCTTACTGCCTAGATATGGGAAAAGAGTATTACCTGAATATGTTGTCTTTAATTGGTAATCAAGGTCTTGATTCATTATTTGATAGTATTGCAGTTGAAATGGGGGATGTTGGACGCGAAGTATCCAAAGAATTACTTTTTAAAAAGCGGTTTAGCAAGCTTTATAAAGTTATTGAAAGTGAGCCAGAACAACGTCCTAAGTTAGTAAAGGCTTATTTAGAGGCTTGGTATAAGCTAGAAGGAAGCCCAGATTACCATTTAATGGATACTGATGCATATATAGGTTACTGGTGTTGGGAAGCTGCTTTAGTCGTTAAGCTATATAATATTGACGATAGCAGTTTTATCGATCATGAATACTACCCAAAAGATTTAGGATTAAACTAGATACCCATCCTAATTTATATTTGATGCATTAGGTAAAGTTCAAACTTCAGAGTGAGCTATTAATACTTGCGACAATTCAATGTCTTTGATGAAGATGCCCCGCTGGAAATGTCTTTATTAGGAGTACTTCTACGAGAGCTCGGTGGTGAGAAGACGTTAGTGCCATTCGATATAGTTGCGTGAGGGTTTCTAGAAGCACGAGGGAGCAGAGACTGTAGTGGTACAGTGATTTTGGCCACCAATAGGCAAAGACTTTGGTAATTATAATGAAGCCGATGCGATAACATACTTTGTATTTGATGATCAGAGTAAAGGCACTGAGCACAGATACCTTACTGATGTTGAAAAAGACTATGCTAAATCGCTTGATCAAAAAGGCGAGTACGCCACAGTAAATGAGTGGCTAGATCATATGGAGAGTGAGACGGCAAAGTCGCTTAGTATGGAGACAATTGAAAGGGCTCCAAGCGTATACGAAGCGAGGATCCCAAAAGAAGAGGCTGCTTTAGTGGCCAAGGCGATTCGAATAGATGCCGAAAACTACTTAGATAGCGCTGGGGTTGATAAAAGTGCCACAATGTCTAATTTAGTTGGTGGCGGTGATGTAGATAAAGATAAAAACATAGATAAACATGAAGAGTTCTGACAATAAAGGTTGCTTTTTTTATGCGAAATAATTACGAGATAGTTCATATAATAGACATTACTTACTCGAATTTAGGCGAGCATAGGCTTATTACATATTATAATGAATCAAACGCATTAGGTGCTGTTGGTGGGGTTGCTTTAACATTGGAAGGGGTAACTCAAACTTGCCTAGGAATAAACTTTCAACTCAATGCTATGTGGTCATCACAAAACGGCCATTTATGGGTTGTAGATGATCAAGGCGATGTATTTACAAACGCTAACATTAATTTTAAGCAGCCGCCATTCGAGCGATTAAAATTTAATTCAGGTAGTTTTGATATTAAGTGGAATGTTACCGAAGTTTTTAAAGGTCAGCTAAATGCTATTTGGGGAACAACAGACGAAGATGTTTGGGTTACCTCTTTTGCAGGTCCTGCATTTCATTGGGACGGTCAGTCTTGGGTTAAGTACACACTTCCAAAAGCGCCAAATGCAATAGATGGCTCAGCCTCTGATGACGTATATGTAGTTGGTTATGATGGAAACATACATCATTTCAATGGAATTGCTTGGACCAAAATAACATTACCCTCAGGCATTGTGCAGCAAGATGCGTTCACTGATGTAAAAGTGCTTTCTCGAGACAAGGTTTTTATTACTGGTCGAAGTGGCTGTTTATTAGTAGGTAATGCAAATGATGGCTTCACTGATATTGGGTCTGCTAAATATTCATGGTATGGGGTTGGGGCAATAGACGAGCGCATTTTTCTTGCCGGTGGTGAGCAAGGTATATTCGAATTAATTGATGGGCAATTTGTTTGTCTGAAAGATAAAGGGCAGCCTGTAGGTGTATTTGAAACCCTTAACGCCATTAATTTTATACCTGCAGAGCAACAACCAAACCCATGGTTTGTAAGGTATGAACCTGGAGCTAGCAGAGAATGGACGAAAGTAAATACTTAAATAGTTAGCAAATCTGATTCATATAAAAGTCAAATTTTAAAGTATATTTAATTGAGTTGTTTAGGATTTATGAAAATAAAAAGAGTGTTTAACAGAGAGGGTGACTCACCTAGTACAACCCTGTCATGGGTCTATGAAGGAGAGCTAATTGAAATAAATTTTAGCTTTGATGCTAGTGCTGTTTTTTCTAAAAAGCTAAACCTAGTTTTTGTTGAAGCATATGCCGATATGGAAGTTCAGCTTTTTAAGTTAAATGGTGAGTATGTTGAAAAATACAAAATTGCTACTTTAGAGCATTATAGCTTCCGCGGTTTAAATCAAAACATGGATTCAAAAACAGGTGTTTCACTATTATTTCACCCAGATACTAATGAAGTTGGTAATGAATGGGGAGATACAGAACAATATGAATTTATAAAAGAGGATAATACTTTAGGTAAGTATCTTGGTATTTATAGATAATAAATTAAGTTGGTGTTTATTAGCCTGGCTATTGGTTATAACCGCTACAGTTACTACAGCAACAGCGTTTTATAAACTAAGGTTAAGGTGCGATTTTTTAGTGTGTGGTATTAATCATTACCAATACGTATTGCCCCCGGTTGACTTGTTATGTTCGATGGATTGTTGAATAAAGATTGTGATACAAAAATAATAATAGAACTTACATTAAATGATGTATGTAAAGTTCATAAAGCAATTTAGACAAGCCAAATGAGGAAGACGTATTGTTTAAGCCGGAAACTAAATTTAGAGTTACTAATCGTAAAAAGTAAATGGTAAACGTCATAGAGTTGGAAGAGGTTTAAAATGAGTGAAAAAAAATATTATGATGATTCAGGTGAGTTAATTACCTCTTCCATAATAATTCGAATGTTAGAAATGGAAAATAAAATTCCTAATGATCTCCGATTTCCTTTCATGACAAATAAAATGAGTGGCTCTATCGAGCCTCATAAAACACAATGGATGTCATCATATAATGTTTATCGTATCGCTGTCCCAAGACCTACTGATTGGCAATGTAAAGAATATTATCAGCGTATAGGAGTTGATTGTGATGATGACATTAACCGTTTTCGAGGTGCTTTACTTGGATGCGCGCTTGGCGATGCTTTAGGCACAACGCTTGAGTTTAAAGCTCCAGGAACATTTGAGCCGATTGATGATATTGTTGGAGGTGGGCCGTTTAACTTGAAAGCCGGGGAGTGGACCGATGACACTAGCATGATGTATTGCTTAGCTCATAGTCTTATCCGTACTAAAGTCTGTGATCCCAATGATCAAATGGAATTATATTATAAATGGTGGAAAGATGGTGTTTTCAGTGTAAATGGTAAATGTTTTGATATTGGTAATACTGTCGTTAATGCTCTGAAAAATTATGAGAAAACTGGCGATCCTATAGCTGGTAGCACTGAACCAGATTCTGCTGGGAATGGATCGTTAATGCGCTTGGCACCAATACCAATTCGTTATTATAATAATTTTGAATATGCAATTAAATACGCAGCTTTAAGTTCTATAACAACTCATGGCGCAGAAGAAGCTGTGGACGCATGCCGTTATTTTAGTGGATTGATTTGGGGAGCTTTACATGGTGTTTCTAAGCAAAGCTTACTAGATGGGATTTATACAGCTATTGACGGTTACTGGGATAAATACCCATTATGTCAATCGATCGTTGATCTAATAGTAGAAGCTAAATATAAATCTAAGAGTGCTTCGCAAATACGCGCTAGTGGTTATGTGATGCATACTCTAGAAGCTGTTTTATGGGCATTTTATCATTCTGATACATTTGAGTCTGGTGCTATTTTAGCCGTTAATTTAGGTGAAGATGCTGACACAATAGGCGCTATATACGGGCAACTTGCAGGTGCCTATTATGGAGAACGTGTAATTAATTATAATTGGGTGAAAAAAGTGAAAGAATTCCATGTTTTTTATTTAAAAGCGCAAGAGTTTAAAGAGTTGATTGTTTCGGAAATAAATCAATAGAAGCACTTTAAAGTCAATAAATATCAATAATAAAATCATCCAAACCATAGGACTTGGCGGTGTAATTTGTATTAGTTCAGACAAGATCTGACACATCAACTTGAAAAAGTGAGAGTTACCCGTTTTGATAAAAGGTGTCGAATCTTTAAATCAAAACATATAAGAGGTAACTCTCATGCACATACTAACAACCCAATCATTAAAAACAAAGAATAAACTAGACACCAACATTAATATTCACGCTGTGTGAACTAAGTACAACGCCTTTATAATTGTAAAACGGGCAGTTTTTATGGCAACCTCATGAAATCATCAAGTAAGTTTGTTTGATACAAATTAGTACCACTGTATTTCGCGTTACGTGCGCCGTGCATTTTTTATGTGGAAGAGACTACTTTACAGGCAAGCCTTACAAGCATCGCAGAGGGCGGTTTGAAGAGAAAGGCCGTTGGCTAGCTAAGGTACTTTGTATTGACGTCTGTGCTTATACTGCAATGGTGCAGTTTTTTTATGCGTGTTATCTAATTGCAAGCGTAATAATTACCCATTTAATGGATTAAATGATGATAACTTAGCCATAAATATAAAATGTTAGCTTAAAAAGTAAATTCAGTAGCACAGTTTGGTTTGGTAAATTAAAGTGGGTATCTGGTTAATTTCATTACATTTAACAGAGCGTAAAAATATTCAGGAGTAAATGCTAAGTTAAGTCCGCCTAAAGCTCCTGTAATTAAGTATATTCGTGTTAAGCAAAAAGCCAATGACAGTGGAATGAAGAAAAGTATTGAAGTTACAAAGTTCAAAGTAAAAGTTTAAAGGGTACAAAAATGATAAAAAGTCACTATAGTTATGGCCAAATTTCTTATGATGATATGGTTGAGGAATATATTGAAGATGACGAGGATAGCCTGTTTCTTATAAAAGCAGGCGGTGGTATGTCTTTTTATGAAGAATTTGAGCGAAACCTCATTAGGGCTTTTCCTTTAGAGGCGGTAGAGAATCTAAATAGCAAAAACGCATGGCTTTATTTAACACGCGGACAGCAGATGGCTTTAGCAGCCTTTCAGAGTAACGCAAGTGTAGGTAAACCATTTATAGTCGCTTACGATAATGACTTTATAGAGGTTATAGGTGAGGCTGATGATTATTCAACTAAGGTTGAAGTGTGGTTGCCTGCTTTATATAGCGCTATTATATTGCGTAATAAACAAGCGGTTGATTTTTTAATAACGATTGATAATAGCGTTTTTGCAGAGGCTAGTTTAGGTGAGCAAAACCGGCCATTTGACTATGCATTTGTAGATTTACTCAAAGCTGTATTTTCGTCAGGTGCAAATTTAGCCTCAGCAATCGAAAAAGCATTAGTTGCCAGTAACCCAGATGATTACGAAGACTTTGCTTATTTATACGCTAGCCGTTTAGATTGGCCCCTAGTAGATATTATTATGGCTATTTTTAGTGATGAGGGTGAGCATGCTTATAATAAGGAAATGAAAAAAGCGCTATTACTCCATAAAGAATATTTTAATACAGGAAAAGACAGTAGACGTGCTGATCGTCGGGGCGCCATTTCAATCCCTCTAACAGCAATGGCTGTACTGGCTAAAGATGTAAAAGGGTACGATTTAACCATAGAAAATGGCTATATCCCGCAGTGGATTATTGATGGTAAACCTACTTAATATAAATAAAGCAGCACTTGCAGCCTGAATGGGGTATGTAGATTTAAACCCTATTTGAGCGTAAATCGTACCTTTAACTTGTAGAGTTAACAGGGCGGATAATGCGAGAAGATAAACGCGGCTATATTGATAATATAAACCTTTCTTTGCTAGAAAGACTTAATATATCCCCAGAAAACTGGTTAAAACTCACAACCCGATTTACACGTATATTTCATACTGCAGTAGGCAGACCCACTTCACAATGTTCTGGTCAACTAAAAGACCAAAATCGTTATGGCGAATGGCGACAAATGGTAAAAGAGTGGGGCAAAGAGCTAGGTAGAGGTAAAAGCGTTGAGGTAGAAATATTGGTACAATACGATGGTGATAATACAACACCATAAGTAATATTTGGCGAGTACATAGTTGCTGGAAAACCTGCACCATTTAGATTTAAAAACTAGGATAAATGATGTTTAAAACGTTAGATGAAATATATAGCCACATTGGTCAGGCGATGTTTAATGCTTTGCCTGAAAGGTGGGATACCGCTTGGTTTGATATTTTTTTAATTCATCCTGATGGTCTAACACAATCCAACCAGCAATACAGCCTTAATGATGATATACAATATTTCAATGTGAATAAAATCAACGGTATCAATAAGTATGCAGAGTGTGATGATGCTTTTGAGGCACTCTATAAAATAATGCAAAAGGATAAAGATGATGTGCCTTGGAATAAAGCGCGTTTTGAAATGACATCCGAAGGCGACTTCTCAATTGACTTTAAATATGATGAAGATTTTGTGTGGTACAAATCACTTGATATCAATAGTCAAGAATATGATGATCTTGATATAGACGTTATAAATCAAATAAAATCATGGGAAGGATTGCCTGAAAGTTACCCTAGGTATTGGGCAAAAACCCTATTAATACTTCCAAATATTGATACGTTAACGAGAGGAGATGTTTCTGCGTTTACTTTAAAACATAATAACTCAGCATTGTTGAAAGATCACTGGCAAGATAAGTACTCCGATAATGTAATGCAATTATGGGAAGAGGTAAAGCAAGCCTATTAAAAATAAAGCGGAAAGCAAATACAGTATAGAAGAATTAATATTTGTCCTTAATTATGACTTTGCTGTTATGCCTTATCAAAACTCTGAGGAAGATGATTTAGGGTTTTATAAATGGATATTTATAGAAATTTCAAAACTAAGTTAAAATATTTTAGTTTTTCATATTCTATGTATAAAAATTTAAATAACCAAGACACTAAGCTTAAATGTTAGGTACTTACTTACCACTAAAAAATTGTAATTAAAAAAATAACGTTAAAAATGGACTTTTCAATGTCACCAATAAAAATGATTCAATCTGTTAAAAGGGTTACTACTTACAGGTTGAATGAAGTAAAGACTGAACAAACCTCGCTAAAAAAACTGCTAAAGCTTATAACGCTTACACAAGCTTTAATTTGTGCTTTATTACTTACGATAAGTCATACCGCTTTGGCGTCAGAGTGTTTAAATATGAAAGTATTTAAACCTATAAAAATTGAGGACAAAACAGGGCTATCTCAGTCATTGAAGTTTGAAGAAGTTAAATTACTCCACAAAAATAAGTCAGGTATTTGCTTGCCTACAAGTGATACCTACATTTTGGCTTTTAGTGAAGGGATCCCTTTTATTGCCACTCGATTAAAAGGCCACACGCCAGAAATAACACTGCTGGAACAAGACAAAAATTATTATGCATTAATAAAGTATTATGCAGGTAATAAATTGCAAGTATTAAAGGGATATCAAATCATCAACTCAGAGCTATACGCACTCCCTAATTTCACTTTGAGCAGTAATGTAAGCAATATTAGTATTGATGAAGGGGTTATTAGCGTAAAAAACACTAAGTTAGTTGAAGAACACTCTATCGATTCAGTTACGCTTTATAACTTTGATTTATTAGGTGTATCAGTTAAACATTAAGTACTGTATTTACTAAACAACTATAATATTAAAGTACAGAAGGTATTTAAAAAGCATGATAAAAAGTAACCTCTATAAGCTTCTTCAGATTAACCTCTTGTTTTTTATGGCACCATGTAATGCAGCTCAAGGCGTTTCGCAAGTTATATTTAAATGTAATGCTAGTGAGCCTATACCTATGGAGTTAACTGTAAGTAAAGTAGGTAGTAAATTATACTTAGATAAATTCACTATAAATGAAGCCTCAGTTATTGATTCAACGGAGCTCAATAATGTAAAAAAGTCGAGCTATCATCGTTTTTTAGCTACTGAACACAGTTTGGTTTTTAAAAAAGAAGGAAGTGAAATTACATTGAGTGATTACATTAGTGAGGAATTCGATACACTCACAAATGAAAAAACAGTTACGCTACAAAAGAGTGACAAAAAAAAATACTGGGTTTGTAACACCACTGCGATTAGCAAATTAGCTTCTATTGAAAACTTTTAGCCAATTAAAAGCGCTGACTGCGTACATTTTTTTAATGAGCTTTAGCTTTTGTACTAAAGCTCAGCATATTGATTTATTAGAGCTTGATGGCTTTAAAAAAGCGGTTAAAAGTACAGATTATTTAGCTAAAGTAACAATTATTAGGGTAGACGTTTTTCAAGAAGCTGATGATTCTCAAAAGTATGTATTTACTGCTGATGTAGTTAGTACTTTTAAAGGTGATTCTTATAATCAAATCTCATTTGAAATGTTAGTTGAGAAAGGTGAAGATATGACATTTAACTCAGCGCCTGTTTACTTAGTACTTTGTAAAAGTTTAAGTGGGGCTTACTATTGGCCAGGCACGGGGTCATATTTTAAATCTACCTCTTCAATTGATACATGGATAAATGACAATCGAGGAACAATTCAAATTGCAGGTACTTCTGCAGATTGGTGTAATTAGAGTAGCCGTGTGAATGGTATTATTTAAGGAGTTGAAAAATGTCTCAAAGCGATGTGAAATATTTATTGTTTCCTCCATGGGGGCTTGTAACTAGGTTTTTATTTGTGACTATTCTTTTACTTTTGGGCACTGTCTATTCAGGAATGACCTTATTAACACAATACCTTAGTACCACCCCCGAATGGCTGTTAGGTATTTTATTTTCAGTTGGGGTATTGTTTTGCCTCTTAAACTTTAAAGCAAGTCGCGGCTCTTTTTTTTGTACAAATATATTAAAATACTATGCGCTGTTTTTAGCGCTTATCTGTTTACCATCTTTTTTTGTTATTGAAGGCAATGGCTACCATATTGCCTCAGCTATTAATATGGCTTTAATGTTGTTTTCTTTTTTCTTGATTAAAGGGCAAAAATACCAAGAACTCATCCAATATCAATATAATTTTTTCAAAGATATAAAGAACTCTCGTCTAGCTATAAAGAACGAAATTACCAAAAGAGCGCATAGTAACAAGGTATAAGTAAATGTTAATGCTGACTTCTTACATTTAAATATTAAACGTAAAAAATTTAAGGGTCAGGTAATTAGCTTAAAATTTCATCTTGTATATGAAGTGATAGTAAATATTTAATATAAGCACTAAATAATCTTTAATATCTAATATTTACATTTATATAGTTTAAACGACACAGGTAAAATTTGTCATGATTGGAAAGTTAAACTTCCTTTAAATTTACACCTTTAAATTCCACAGCTAATTCTCTCAATACAATTTTAATACATGTTCTGTATTAACTTAAAAAATTAAGGGCGATTAATATCTCTGCTAAATACATGCATCTTAATGCTCATTTTACAACCTTTGTTTGTTTATTTTGCCCTTTTTACAGATGATATAGATCTAGATGAAAGCTCAAATGATAAAAACGATGAGAAGATTAATCTTGCTCTACTGGTTATTACACCTAGTTTTGCATATTTTTACATGGAAACATTTTGGTATGCATTTAGCCTTTTAATGTGTGTAAATATAGTAGGCATTATTTTAGCAAAAATAGTAGAACGCAAAGCAAAGAGAAATGTTGATTTTAAACAGCTTACGGGCTTTGTGTTTTCATGGCTAATGTTCTTTGGTTTATGTTATTGGCTAATAGATTTTAGCTTTGCCGAGCATAACTCAACAAACGGTAATAGCTCTTATTATGAAAAATACTGGCCCACACTTTATTTTTTAATATTAATGCTAAGTACACTAACAATAAAAATAATTGAAACTAGGTTTGATAAACCTTCACTTTCAGGCTCATTGCTTTTTATAAGTGCTATATTGATCGGTGCATTACCACTATTAGGCAGTGCTTATATTTTTGGTGTTGTATTTAATATTTTCATTTTTATTGTAGTGTGCTCATTATGCATTGAGATAGAAAAAAGAAATGATCCATCAGCTGGAGCAATAATTTATATTTATGCTTTCGTGCTTTTTGGTAGTATTGCTTTTAGTAGTGTATCAAAATTAGTATATAAAGCTTTTATTGTTTAAATTTAATTTTTTATAAAGTGTAAATGTAAAGTAGGGTAAGTTTTATATTGAGATGGTTAATTTTGGCATTATAAAGTTGGATTGACTTAAACAGTGCTTTATCATGAGTGACTTAGTATAGTGCTAGGTTTTATTTTTAATATGAAGATATTATAAATGGGTTATTATTAACATTAAACAAGATATATTAATGAACATAGCTGAGCTATTTCTACGCTGCAAAAAAGTCCTAGAAAATACGTGGACTGAATTTACCTTCGTATTTGAATTTGGTGAAGGGCACATATCTAATTCGGGGTTTTTATACACCGGCGATAAGGTAAGACCTGCTACAGCTTCAATTGAAGAAGATCGGTTGTTATTAGGTAATACTTTGGAGCAACTAAGAGAAGATATTTACCAGCAATGCGGTAAGAAGTTCAATCAGCTGCTTTTTCAAATGGAAAATGAAACAAAGCATTTTAAAATAGATTTTGAATTTGATGATCAAAAACGGTGGGTTATTACACCAAATAACATGTTAGCAATGAGAGAAAAACTTCGTCCTAAAGTTGATTGAGTTTTAATTTAACATTAATAAATACATGTAGTACCTTATTTAATTATAATTAAGTTTTGTAACGGTTTATTGGGCTTTAAACTTATAAGTAGCAGATGAAACTTGAAAAAAATTTAACTTTACTATTAATCTAAATGAAAAAGTATGTAGTCATTTACATGATTCTACCACTAAACATAACAAAATTGATCCTAGGCCTTACATTATTGGCATCACATCTGAGCATTACGATTTAACATGGTTTTGCGAGCGTTGTTGTCAACAATATTCTTTGCCAGATGAGGGAGTGTACTTCGTGAGTTTATTTAGTGAGCTTATATGTCGATAGAGAAAGTTAAATTAGCTATCAAGATGATGGAAAGCACTGGTGAGGAGATTTTATTCACAGGCGGGGTTTCTGATAAAGATATAACTGATGCTGAAAGTCGTTTAGGTTTAGAATTTCCTTTAGATTATAAATATTTCTTAGGAATCTATGGTTCGTTATCTTTTGAAGGCGAATCCTTTTATGGCTTAATTCAGTTTGGGCTAGACGTGGGTGAAATACCCTGTGTTATTTTTGCGACGGAATCAGCTCGAAAGCGAAAAGATATTTCAAATAATATGATATATATAAAAGCTTCAGGTTATGGACCTTTGTTCAGTTTACACTTATCGGATTCAAAAAAGCATTCCCCCGTTGTAGAAACCAGCTTATCTTACAAAAGACACAAAGAAATTAAAATTTTGGCAAACAGTTTCGGTGACTTTTTTTATGATGAAATAAAAGCTGCAATTGATGATTTGTAATTAGAAATTATCGTAAGTTGTAGCTTGGAACATTTCTAGCCTATAACTCTATGATGTTTATTATATACCCTGATTTTAAAAGGGTTTTTAGACGCAATTATAAAGCTAGGAATTACATGCCTATTACAATAACCACAGGCACCATTGATGATGTAACCGCAGTGAGTGAATATATCCCTGAACTGCTAACAACCATTGATAGTGACACTTTACGTAACCGTTTAGAAATCAAAAAAGCATTGATATTAATAGCACATAAAGAAGATACATTAGTTGGTTTTAAAATTGGCTATGAGCTATCTAATACACAATTTTATAGTTGGCTTGGCGGAGTGCATTTTAACTATCGTAGATTAGGTGTTGCTAAAAAATTACTTGTTCAACAAGAAAAGTGGGCTTATGAACAAGGCTTTACCAATATACACGTTAAATCGATGAATCGGTTTCCTCAAATGCTAACTATGCTCATCACTAATGGTTATCACGTTTGTGGCTACGTTGATAAACAAAGCACAGAGCTAAGTAAAATTAAGTTTGTAAAACAACTCACAAAGTAAATGCAGGCACTTTATTCATCGTTATTTAACTTAGCGCCATGTAGGGTTATAAGTAAAAGCTAATTACCACCTTTAATAGCAAGGAACCACTATGTTTTATGATGATATTCAGGGATTATTACGTGTACTTACAATAGGCGTACTGGGTTATATTGCACTGGTGTTTTGGTTACGTGTATCGGGTAAACGTACGCTTTCAAAGTGGAACGTGTTCGACTTTATAGTCACCATTGCGCTGGGCTCTATATTGGCGTCTGCTATTATTTCAAAAAGTGTTCCGTTAGCTGAGGGCATACTTGCCTTTGTCGTATTAATAGGGCTGCAATATGTTATTACGTGGCTTAGTGTGCGCTCGTCAAAATTTGCAGCGCTTATAAAAGCAGAGCCCACGCTATTGCTGAGTGATGGTGAATATTGCACTGCTGCACTTAAATCGCAGCGGGTAACAAAATCAGAAATTCGCGCCGCTATTCGTGGCGCGGGTATACTAGCCATAGAAGATGTAGCCGCCGTAGTGCTAGAAACCGATGGCAGTTTTAGTGTACTTAAGCAAAATAACAGCGGGTTAAAAACCGCGTTAAGTGATGTAAGCGGGCATTAAATTAATACGCTAATAGTTATATTAAATAAGGCAGGTATATTACCTGCCTTATTTTGTAATAAAGCTTATTTTTATTTAGCGTGCTGCTCTAATAAACTAAAGGTAGGTAAACGCCATTTAAAGCGTATTGAGGCCATACGTATTAAGTAGCCTGCAACAAGGCTTACAATAATACTGATGTTGTCGTCTATATTGTAATGGTGTAGTGCTAAGTACAAGCACGCTACAAGTAACGATACACTCGCGTATAGCTCGTTATGTAATACCAACGGCGCTTGGCGACATATTAAATCACGCAGTAATCCACCAAATACGCCAGTAACAACCGCAGCCACTACACAAATACCGTAATGCAATCCCATATTTAGCCCCACTTGGCAGCCAATAATACTAAAGGCAGCTAAACCAAGGGCGTCTAGGCGCATAAATATGCCTTTAAATTTAACTACTCATTTAGCCAGCCATGTAGTAACAATACCTGCAATACAGGTAATTAATAAATACTCTGGGTGTTGTACCCACGTAAGCGGGTAATTGCCTAGTAATATATCTCGAACGCTACCACCGCCAATTGCCGTGGCGCTGGCTACTAGCACTACGCCAAACCAATCCATTTTCATTCGTCCTGCGCTAAGTGCGCCAGTCATGGCTTCTGCTGTAATACCAATAATATAAACAATCGTTAATAGCATGAGATAATCACTTAAAATACGTGCGTAAAAATAAGGTGTGGATTGTATAGATAAATTAAGTAAATAACGAATGAAAAATCGTACTAAAAACGGCTAATTCAGATAGAAATAACTAATGACAAAATCTTGTGTAAACAAGCTGTTAAGCTAGTGGGGGAGTGCGTAATGGTTGATGTGAATTAAAGGACATTTGGCCGCAAATTATAAATAAAATAAGTTGAGTTTTAGTTGTTTTTAGCACGTTTATTTTTGAGTTTATTTTATTAGGTAAAGCGTAAAAATTAACGCAATATGAATATTTGGTTGCATGGTTTTAATTTAGGAACGTATAATAACAAGTGTTAACTAAATGGAATTTGCGTAAAACGCAGCTTAAGCAGAGCAGGTGAATACATGAACAAAGGATTGTTAAAGTCGTGGAAAACCGACAAAGGTTTTGGTTTTATTAAATCAGACACCCTAGAACACGACACGTTTATACACATATCAGCGCTCAAACACATGAGCCGCAAGCCAAAAGTTGGCGACACCATTTACTTTGAAGTGGCAACACAGCCCGACGGTAAAACCAAAGCAATTAACTGCCGCATAGAAGGCGTTGCAGAGCTTAAAGCACCTTATCAAAAACACAATAACCAGCCGTACCGCATTGCCAAATCTAATTTTGCCAGTAGCTTTTTAGGTAAAGTTGCCTCAATTGCGCTTATTGCTGCACTTTGCTTTTATGCGATTAATAAATACAACACTCACTCAAGCAGCCAAACTCCCATTATCTTCAATGACGATTTAGCTACCTTTGATGAAAAATACCCAAAACTCGTTATTCCTAAAAGCACGCAAAATTTTACGTGTGATGGCAGGCAGTATTGTACTGAAATGCGCTCACGCGATGAGGCGGTATTTTTTATTAATAATTGCCCGAATACAAAAATGGATGGCGACGGTGATGGAAAACCTTGTGAGAACGATACAAGATTTAAAAATGAATGGTAATTTTATAAATCGTTTAGCTAAAGGTTAGGTTGAATAAAAATAAATTTAATTAATGGCTGTGTATAAATACAGTTTGTAAATTTTGACCCATAACATTATTAAAAGTCGTTTTGGGTGTTATGACCCACCAAAGTGGAGTTCAATAAATTGTTAGATGAGTCGCACCATCAAATATCGAGGAATAAATGAAAATAGAAGCTGAAATTGAAAATCTTAAAAAGATACTCGTTGATGATGAGAAGTTCTATCAAATTCCAGATTATCAAAGACCCTACTCTTGGGATAAGGATAATTTATCGGACTTGATAGATGATTTAGTGTCAGCTTATCTTGATAACAAAAAAGAAACATATTTCTGTGGTTCTTTGGTTTTAGTGAATAACGAATCAGATTCTAGGTTTGATATTATTGATGGTCAACAAAGAACAACTACATTCACAATAATATCATGTGTATTTAGGGATGTGTATTTGACAGAGTTAGGTCCAAAAGCAAAAGACTTTATAAACTCTTCAATTCAAGATAAATATGAAGACTCAAAAAGAAAGCTAAAGTTCTTAACAAATGAACAGTATCAAATTGACTTTGAGGAAACTGTTTTAAAGGGTATTGATTTTAAGCCAACAAGGAACATTGAAAAAGATTTACCAAATAATAAATACCTTCAAAATGCACACTACATCAAGGGGTTCTTGGAAGAAAAATTTACCGAGAATGATATTAATGTAGATGATTTTGTTATTTGGTTTTTTGAGAACGTAGTGTTGACAGTTATAACATGCCCTTCTCAAGATAGTGCAATTAAGATATTTAATGTGCTAAATGACAGGGGAATGCCTCTTAGCTCTATTGATATATTGAAATCAACTTTGATGCAAAAGTTAGATGGCAAAGAAGATCGAAACGCTTTTAAAGTAAAATGGGAATCTATCAATTCAAATCTAAAGTTTTCTAACTTTGACTTGGATAGCATGCTAAACACATATTTATATTACAAACTATCAACAAACCCTAAAAGCCGTTTAGATAAAGAACTAATAGGTGTTTTCGACAAAGAAGGTAAAAGTGCTTTAGAAATAATTAAAGAAATAGGTGATTTTTCAGTTTCTTATGTGAAAATTCTAAATGAAGAAAACAAATACCTATATTGCCTTAAGTATTTAAGGCACCGAATATATTGGGTAAGTATTATGTCTACGGCTTTATATACAAATTACCCAGAAATTGAAGAGTTAAAGAAGCTATTAGTCGCATACTACTATCAAAACTGGATTGCGGGAGCCACCGTTGCAAGAATAAAACAAACCAGTTTCAATATTTTAAAACTTATTAAATCTGGCGCACCAATATCTGATATATCAACAGAAATGCAGGATAGCTTAAAGAAATACTCAACTACTAAAACATTCAAAGAAGAGTTAGAAGGTAGCTGGGTGTATGGAAGGAAATGGGATAGGGCTATTTTATTGCTAGTTGAATATTTCTCTAGTGATGATAGTAAGCAAAGCTATATTTCTATTGGTAGTAAATTACATTTGGAGCATATTTTACCTCAAAATCCAGATGATGAAGCTGGCTGGAAAAATATATTTAGTTCCGAAGAACGTGAAGAGTGGACTAATTCATTAGCCAATTTAACACTGCTGTCGATGAGGAAAAATATTCAAGCACACAATTATTCCTACGTTAAAAAAGTGGAAGCATATCAAGATAAAGATAATGTGGTTACACCATTCTTAATAACTCAAGATGTTATAAAATGTGGTAAATGGGACACTGAAGAACTAGAAAAAAGAGAAAAGAATTTAAGCTTCAGAATTATGGGCAAATTGGATGTATTCTGAAAAATCATCTAACAAGTCAAATCACGCTGCCGTGGTAAAGCTTTCACCTTTTGTAAAAAACACGCACACAAGACGCCAACTTCACCGCGCAGGTGTTTGAGGCGTCAAAACTTTAGAATCACTCTTTTTTAAGAAGAACAGCCAGTTTTATGGGGTCCAAATGCAATTACCTAATGCTTTAAAAACGCTTAGAGTTAATTACAGGAACTCGTTTTTTAATTGAATTTGGCTGTTAGAGTTATTCCATAGCCTCATTAGGCAATTAAATCAATAATCTGAGCATTTTGCTCTCAATAAACATAAATATTATAAGGATATTTAATGAAATCAGTAGTTCTTGCAACAATAATAACAACAGCAACATTAGCGGGCTGTTCTTCTGTTCCAATGGAATCTAAAGAAACAGCAAATACAGCAAAAGAATTTAATGCCCCATCACAAGATACTGCAGGAATCTATGTATACCGCAAAGATACTTTTGCTGGAGCTGCTCTCAAAAAAGATGTGTGGATCGGTAAAGATTGTGTTGGTCAAACAGCAAAAGGAGTTTTCTTTTATAAAGAAGTTCCGGGTAATGAAAAACTTGAAATATCGACGGAATCAGAATTTTCTCCAAATATGCTGACTATTAATGCTAAAAATGGTGAATTATATTTTGTTGAGCAATTTTTAAAAATAGGTGCCTTTGTTGGTGGAGCAGATCTTGAACTAGCGAACACTGCTACAGGTAAATCAGAAGTTCTAAGATTAGGTATGGCTAAGGGCGGTAATTGTGATTCTGTCTTAAAATAATTGCCTAACAAGAACTTCAAACGAAAAAATACAGTTGGTTGTTTTACTTAGTTTATATTATAGCCAATTATATGTTTCTGCACGTTTTGTGCATTTTTAGTTTCACTACAAACAGGAGTTATAATGAAACTTAGTAGTAAATTAGCCCTAATTTTAGGTCTTTTATCCACAGGTGTGATCGCAAGCGAATACAGTTCTCCCGTAGAAAATGTAGAAGTTTATAAAACAGAATTATCAACTTTATCAATCCAAAACCTTTCAAGCGAAAAAATTGAAATAGACCTTTATGGTGAAAGTTTTAATTTAGATCCAGCGTCAGGTGTTAAATTTGAATGTTCAGGTTACGAAAAAATTGAGCTTCAAATTAAAAACAATGACCACGAATACTTTGAGGTTCCTTGTGAATCTCGGGTAGTAATTACCGAATCATTTACTAACCAATATGTGCAAGGAGAATAACATGAGAAAGTTTTTTGTTTTAAGTGCTATTTTTGCTTTATCAGCATGCGGTGGGAGTAATGATGATGGCTCATCTAAATCTACATATTCATCTTGTAAAATTACTAGCTCTCAAGCTTTATTAGCCACAGACCGAGACAATGATTTAAAACAGTGCTGGAATGCTGGTGGTAACGGTTTTGAAAGCCAAGGTGATGCAATACAGTGGTGTGAAAAACAAGTAAATGCTTATATTGCTAATCAATATTTAGTCGGTCACACTGTTAGTTATGCAGTAGAATCAACTAATTGTAAGTAACAAACAAGATTAACAGTGACACCCATCCTAAATTTTTCTCTTTTCAAAATTTAGGACTACGTTTTAGTTACTGCAAAAAACGAGCCGGGTGTCTTATGGCAATTGCAAGAAAACGTCAAGTAAGTTTGGTTGATACAAAATACTATCACTGTATTTCACAATTAATAAGACACCCATCTTAAATTTCAGCTTAGTCAGCAGTACAGAGCAAGTTTTCGGAGTATTAAAAAATGGACTTTGTTATATGCTTAATTTTATTTTTATTGTTCTATATTTTAGTCAATTATATCCAAAGCATTATTGGGTATTACCCTAAACTAGCTAGAGAATATAAAACGGATTTAATTATTTCTGATTCCTCACTTTTAAAATCAAGCAGTATGTACTTTACGAATGTGGCAGATATTTCTCGTGAGAAAAACAGTGAATATCGGACTTGGCTAAATATCAAATCATTTCAGCAAGGTATATTTATAAGCCAAAAACGGATGTTGATTCTACTATTTCCCAGGAGTTTTTTAATACCATGGGAGCAAATTAGTTTAATAACAGAAAAAACTAATTTTCTTAAAAATCAATATCTTTATAAAGTCGAATGTAAAAAAGAACCTGTTTATATCATTACGAAATTCGATTTATTAAAAAGCGTAAGTAACAAGAATTTACGAGAATAAATAAAGTCAAATCTTGACTACACACACCAAAGCTTAACTGAGTTAAATCGCTTTGATATAAGCCATTATCCTCCTCTAAAAGCGCAGCGCCTCATATCCTCTTTGTGAATTAGTCTTTAGATTACTAAGAGGGAACAAACTAGGAATGCGCTGAGCGTATACTTTAAACGTAAAATATCGGCGAATTAGCACTCTAATACACGCCGATGTTTATACTTTTTTCAAATGAATAGCTTACTTGTAAGCTATTAAGCCTTAGTCTTGTTTACGGTTAAGACTAATTAAACATATAGCTAAAAGTAGCGTTGCAATCATGCCTGAAGCGCCAGCAACTCCTGATGGTAGAAAACCATCACGGCCAAAGATGATTAATATAGCATTGGCAAGCATTGCAACTCCGCCTGCTAAGGCAGTAAGCCCTCCAATCGCTTTGCCACCTTTAGCGATAAAAGACAGGCCAAAAACAAGAGCTGCTAATCCCAATAATAATTTAGCTGCGTAGTAAATCATGAATGATAGAGACACCACGCCACTAATTAAAGGTTGTGCGCCTTCTACTGTGCCTGCAACTTTACCAAATGTAGAAAACAAAGTAAGTCCAACGCTTACCTGTACTATGTTAAGGACTGCACTAAACGCGATAGCCGACCAGCCTAGTTGTGCGTTTTTTGCTTGCACCATAGCCGTGCCTGCAAAGGCAACAAGTAAAGTAAATACCAGTGCTTCTAGCCCCCAAGCCACCTGCCTTGAAAAACTAATTTCAGCACTGTAAAGGGCTGAATAAATACCCTGTGATATCGCCAATACCAACAATAACGATGCTGTAATTAGGGTGGTGCGTTTATGAGTAAATTCCATTATGGACCTCTTTTGATTTTATATTTGACGCTTTCAACAGTTGTTGCGGGTTTGAATGTATCAAACTGCTTAGTATTTGTATTAAATAGCGTTTATCGTTGTAGGTATAAGACAGGTAAAGGGAGTAAATTATTTCACTTAAACCTATAAAAGTATTAATTAATAACAAACAGGCTCAGGCTATGGCTTTTAATTAAACCTAACTTTGCAAAGCCGCTTTGGTTTAGCCATGCATGTCTCTAAAAGCGCAGTGCCTCATGCCCTCTTAGTAAATCAACATTTGATTACCAAGACGGCACACATTTTGAGTATGTGGTTAAACGGCTTATTACTTATGGCGTTAAGATAAAAGCCTAAATTGAGACCAGTCACTTAACGCTGTAATAGTTTGTTCTGTGGGAGGGGCAACATAGATCAAACCTGCAATGGCAATAACTGAAGCTAGCGTAATTAGTTTATTATCGAAGTCAGCTATTTTTAAAGCGGTGCCAAAAGAGCGTTTAATTCTGACATTACTTAAATCTACACTGTAAATTTCATCCAGCAATAAATGAATTAATCCGCCTAATAAAATAAACCCACCCGTTAACCAGGCAAAGACAGCTGCTTGTGTGGTTGATTGGTCATTCAGTTTCCATGTTAGTTGAGTTGTTAATAGCGCGCATAACAGTATAAATAGTAAAGAGTGGCAACTACCTCTGTGTACTGTGATCCATTCAAAAATAGGTCTAATAATGTATTTCATAAATCCGTAAACCAATAACGGCACTACGATTAACTCGATAAAGCTAATTTCAATAATGAGCTCGGTAGTTATGTAATGCAGTACCAGTAATACAGCGCTGAGTGCGAATAAGTTAAAAATAGTATCGAGTGATGTTGAGTTATCTGAATCTATATCTGGTAATAGGCCGCCAATTGAGCCTAAAAACCATAGCCAGAGTGCGCCCTTTAATTCAATATGTCCTGCAGATAATAAGGTGGCTGAGGCTAAGCCTGTGATGATTACGGCAGTATTAAGATGAGTATTGAAGTTTGCCATTGTATCTCTTGATAGAAAAATAGGTTGGCATTCTAGCAATCAAAAACTTAATTGTTCAATGTTCTTTTAAGGTTATATATGTTTTACAATCCTGATTAATATTAAGAGAATGTCTAAGGTTTTTTAAAGGGTTATTGATACATCACATTGGAATATCTCCGTATGTAGTTTGAAGTTGATTTTAAAATATATTTTTTAATGTGGTATATCTAACTTACTAAAAGGAATTACTAGTGCATAGAATATTCATAGTCCTTGCGTTACTGTTGAGCTTTTCAAGTTCAGCAATTGAAAATGTTATATTTAGTAAATACTATTTTCCAATTAACGATAGTAGGGAAACGAAGAGAATATTAGAGAATGATAAAGGTTTTGCTCTGGTCAACAGTCAAATGCAAACTTTGAGTATAAGAAAATTTGATAACAATGATCCCTTCATCACTCTAGAAGATGAAAGCACAGTTTCTCTAGTTAAAATCCATTTAGATAGTCTAATTACTATGAATAAGGGAATATAAATGCAACTAATTGCTATATTGGCAGCTTTAGGTTGGAGCTTTTTACAGTTTATTTGTCTGTTTATCGCTACGCAATGTGTTTTTGGTTTGGTGGATTTGGGGACTAGCAAACCCAGTTTTTACCAGAAAGTGTTGATGCATGCTGTTATGGGGGCTTTTTACTCTTTGTTCATATTGCCATTTATTTCATTAGGACTGTTTTACTTTGCCACTATTAATATTGATACCTGGCATGAGCTTAAACCGGCAATTTGGGTGTTTGCCACATGGTGTGGCGGGTTGTTTGCATTCTTTTTTTTAATCTCTATAACTGAATCATCTGTACGCTTGAGTAAAAAAAGGAAAAAATATAGAAGAACACATAGACCTTAATGAAAATATACTTTTTCAAGCAGGACGAAGTATTAAACTACCTCAGTTAGATGAAGATGTTGTAAGGCTAAAAAAGATTGGTAATTTACGTACTAATTCAGGAATTATTGGCATATTAGATCTTGGTTATGATATCTATGATTTTGAGCAAATACAAAGAAAGATAACCCCTGGAGATTATGCTGAAGAAGCAGTAACAATACATGATCGCGTAGCGGGTAAGAGTCAAGTTATCCGATAGTGAGTTACCAGTAAAATGGTATGCCGCTAACACGCCAAGTGGTAACGGAGTTTATGGTGTTGATGCCGGAAATTTAGCTATTTTTGATGTAAGTAGTCTTATGGTTGCAAGCCAAATTACTAAAGAAAGAACCTTTGATGAGTGGTGCCGAAATGGAAAACCTCAATTAGTGTCAATCACAGACAATAATGATTGTGTCATATCGAGTAGTGGATTTGGAGATGGTGCTTATCCCGCTTTTGGGGGGGGTGGTAATAGTGGTGATGTGGTATCACTTTATATAGATTTTATGATACTCGTCAAAGAGAATGAACATGGTCTGTACGAGTCGATTTAAGACAATTTAATTATGGCTGTATATAAATTCATGGCTAAAACGTTAATTATTTACAGCCAATATTTTTGTTTTGATTGGAGTCATTTAGTCAGTGGAATTTAGATTCAAAAAGTTTTTGGACGTTAGTCTTGCTGCAATTTACATTATTGTACTTTTAGGCCTTCTCTATCGTTCAAAATTATATGATCAGGTACCCGTAGTTGCGGGTGAAGCTTACGGTTTAGGCGATGTTGTTGATTTGTTTACTTCGTTTATTGTGGTTGCTATTTGGTGTAGTGTTTTACTATCTGGCGTAATCATAACGTTGTTAAATTTCAAAACTAATTGGCCCGTAACTCTCAAATCTTTGTTGTATGCGACGTTTGCGCTTGTTGGCTATTTCTATATAAAAAATTATCATTTAATCTTTTAGTGGTGTGCTAAAAAATTTTATTAGTTCAAAAAATGCGAGCAGAAAATAAAGTTAATAGAAATAAGTTGTGCCTTCGTCGTAAACTCATTGGGAAGTTAAACCTTCAACTAATATAGTACAGAGACACCTTTAAAAGAACGCTATGATAGGTTTATAAGCGCTTAAATTACATTATAAAAGGTAACGTTTATTAAAATATTAATATCAATATCAATTGTTTTTAGTTTATTACCAATGCATACATTGAGCAGTGAATTTACGCTTACTGAGAAAAACGATCAGGAATATATTTTATCTTCCCCAAATAATGACTCTCCTAAAGTCATAGCGGATCGGCAAGCATCAAGAGAATTAGAACTTATTTCTGTCATGTATGTAAAATGCAACAATAGTAACTACAGAATCCCTGTTTTACGCGGTTTTTTTGAATCTAAAATAAGTGGTGTAGAGTACTTAGAATTTTTTATCTATGAGTTTTCTAATAACAAATATTTACCAATTAAATCGATAAGCTCAGTAAAAGTGACATCAGATGAGTCTTCAAAAGATCATTCTTTAGATTTGTCATCTCAAAATATTTCTTACAAAATTTGTAAACAAATAAATGGCAAATCTGAATTTGATAATAAAATTATGTTATTACATGAATAAATAAAGTAGCTTTTTATAGTGTGTCATAAGGAAAATAAACATGAACCAAAATAGATATAAAGCATCGTTTCCTGCGCCTAATATTGGTAGTGACTATTTTGTTTCATCAACATGGAGCAGTTATGGTTTCTGGGCTTTATTAGCACTGACTCCGCTTGCTCATTACATGATGTACTATAGCGTTGACGGTTTAGAACATGGCAAAGATTTAAACGCTGTAGGAATTACTCTGCTTGGTGCTCTTGCTTTGTTTGTTTTAAATATTGCAGCTCAATCTATATCTTGGTTAGGCAGTTGTTTGCTTTAGTGTTAGTTTGTTTTTTATTTTATCGATTATCTATCTTAGTATTTATGCTCACTTCCCAATCGCTTATTTTGGTCCTGTTATTTACTTTGGTTTAGCAGCGTACTTTTATAATAAAGACTATTTGAAAGTCGTGAAAACTTTATAGTATTCACTTCTACTGTCTATTTTCATAACTTCAGGAAACTGCGTGATCTTATTTAATTCACACCATTTTACTTTTTAAACTCATCGTAAAATGCAATTTGCCCTCGGCCTGTTTCTTTTACGTGATAAAGAGTTTTATCACCGTTGTGCATTAATTGATGTAGTTCATTACCATCATATGGGGCTATTGCAATTCCTATGCTTGCACCTACTGCGCATGTTTTATTTTGCGCAATATTAATATCGTATTTTAACTCATTGAGTAAGGCGTTCGCTTTTTGTTGTGTTGCCGTTTTATCGTAGGTTTTAATTTGCTGCGCAACAATAAATTCGTCACCGCCTAGGCGGATACACATGTCGTTTTTTTCGTGAAAAAGTGTTTTAAATCTGTGTGCTATTTCAATTAGCACTTTGTCGCCGGCTTCGTGGCCGTAGGTGTCGTTAATGGGTTTAAACTTATCTAAATCAATCATCATAAGCACTAAATGTTCATTGTGTTTAATACATTCACGTAGTGCTTTTTTAAGGCGTTTTTCACCGGCGCGTCGGTTTAATAAGCCAGTGAGTGGGTCGTGATCGGCTTCAAAGCGGGTTTGCTGTTCGCGTTCTGCGCGCTCGGTTACATCGTGTAAAATTACTTCTACTAGTTGCTCTTGTTTGGGGTTTCGCTTGGTATCTCTTTGGTCTGTTAACCTTACAAATAAACAATGAAACCATACCGTTTTATAGCCAACTTTACACTCTACATCTAAGGTGGTTTGTGGTGGGTTTTTAGCAGAGCGAATATCGGCCAGTAGGCTTTGTAATTCGTCTACATTGCTTAGTAACTCAGGAAAATGCAAGGTTGGTAATTCTTCTTCACCAGGTACGGTAAAGTAATGCTTAAATGCAGGGTTAAAGGTGGTGATAATGTTTTTGTCATCGAGTAAACAAATACCTGCGCTGGCTTGTTCAAAAATAAGTCTAAACTTGGCTTCTAGCTCTTGTGTTTTTTTACGCAGTGTTTGCTCATTACTAATAGTTAAATGTAGCTCGTGCATTAAGGCATTTATACCTTGGGTTAAACGGCTTATTTCGTCCCGCTTACCTTGCTTAAAGGTTAGCATTTTTAGGGTTTCTGGCTCGCTTGGATTTATTTTAGCAAAGCTGTCGGTTAGGTTTTGAATAGGCTGTGTAAGCCAGCGCTGAACTACCAGCGATACAAAAAATGCGATAACAATGGATTGAATCAGCATTAAGATGAATTCTTTTATAAGCGCTGACTCTGCTTGTTGTTCAATAAAATTATCGTCTGGGTATATGGCGAGTACACCTATAAAAGTGTCTTCTATAAAGGGGTGAACTAATTTAATTAAAACAGCTTCATTTTTTTTGTTAGTAGATCCTTTAGCTATAAATAAATCCATTTCTCCTTTAGGGTTTACTTCTCCTTCTAGGCTTGCGCCTTGCACTAAGTCGTTACTGAGTAGGCCGTTAATAATTTCTTGGCTTAATTCTTTGTCATTTAAGTAAGCGGCAATAGCGGCTGTTTTTTTCATTGTTTGCGCTAACTGTTGAACGAGTAAGTAATTTGTATTTTTTTTCTCTTTAAAGCCTGAGTAATAAGAGAGCATAGACGAGACTAAAGAGACAACAATAGCAACTAACGCAATTGATATAGCGACGCGTATGTAGAGTTTTTGGCTAATAATTTTAATCAAATGTGTATACCACTTTTACTGCATCTGTAACTTGCGATAGCGGAATATAGCCAATTGCAAATTGTGATGCTGCTATTTTATTTATTGCGTCTTCTACCGATGTTGAAGGCGTGGGTGGCTTTGCGCGCCCTGAAAATAAAAGCCTTGCCCAATACGCATTTATTTTTTGCTCGTCTTTATTAACCAGTTTTAAGTAAAAGTCGTTTTTTAATGTTGATTGCGCGGGCAAATCAAGCGGTTTTGAGGTTTCACCATCAGGGAAAGTTAAATACCGGCCCATGTATATATCAATAATTTCTCGTTTTGATAATGCGTTAATCGCATTGCTTTTATTAACCACGACTACAAACTCTGTAGATTTAGCATAAAAGCTCATAAAAAGCAGGCACAGGGGCAGCAATGCAGTTATAAAAAAGTTGCGAGAGCTCATCATTAAAACACCATACTAGCATTTAGACTAAGTATATGTACTTTGTGGCCCTCATCAACATCTGAAGGGTTGCTAAGACTCCATAAGCCAGCGCCTTGAGGCTTTATATCAAAGCGGTCTAACTGGGCTTTTAATGCTATGCGCTCAGACAGTTGCCATTTTACGCCTACGTTAATTGAGTGTTGGTGAACATTGGTAACTTTAACAGCAGACTGACTGGCAACTGCGAGTTGTTGTATAGGCACTGAAAATTGCTCGGGAGTGCTTGGCGGAAAAGCAGGATCGTTTACTTTTATTACGTCATGTCGGTGTTTAGCCGCTGTAAAACCTGTATAAAATATTGCGTTATCTACACGGTAACCTGCACTAATGTAGCCACTAAGAACTGACGGAGCAACTATCCAATCGGATTCTGAAATACCCATCTCAGATTGGATTAGCCAATTGTTGTGATCGTAAGTAAGCCCAAACGCGGCGTATTCTATACTGTTGCCTTTGGTGTTAAATTTATTTGATATTTTTTGCGCTTGCGGCCATATACTTTGTGGTATTGAGTTGAGTGCGGCTAAATACTCATCTAAAGAGGTTAACTTATAATCCCCAAAGTCTGACTTTGATAATGAAAAACGCATAGTCCATGCATCTAAAGAGTAGGTTGCGCTAAAAGTTGTTAAGTTATCAAAATCAATAAAAAAGTCGTCATTATAGGCTTGTAGCTTGGCTGTTTTACTACCATAAGCAAGTTTTAAACGTAAAAAACCGTCGTTAATTGCTTTGCTGTATTCCACATCTACACCATCGAAATTTCCTGCAATGTTTGCAAACGAGTAGTGCGAATGAGGCGGGCGCACCCATAAATAGGCATATCCTACGTAAGGATATTCCGATAGTAAGTAAAGGTCGCTATTTAACCTGCCTGCACGAATAGCCCAATGACGGGTAGGGCGATAGCGCACAAAGGCGAGCTCTAAAAAATTATCAAAGCTTTTAAAGGCATGATCTTGAATAACTACTTGAAACACAGAGTCCCAATTTTTTGAGAGTGATATATTAGCCTGCCCACCTAAAATTGAATCTCGGGTTGCTGAAAAACCAGATTCGTTGACATTTGAATAACTCGATGCAAAGCCAATATCTGAATCGTCCGTGTAGCTGAGTGTTAAGGATGCAAAACCGCTAAATTGCACGTCTATGTCGTTTGCATAGGTTTTATTAGCAGCAGAAATTGCTAATATTGCTATGGCAATTGTACCTCGGAACAACATGTTAGCTCGTATTTTTATAATGTAGATAGTAAAAAGATAGCACAATTTATTAAATTACCAACTTAAGCATTACAGTGGCTTATCAATTAAATACAAAAAAACATGACATCCCCCTAAATTTTGTACTTTGTTAAGCGAAGTACTGGGACATAAGAAAAGCAAGGCGGAAAATTTGTGTTATCTATTGTTATAAGTGGCGACAATATAGATTATGAATAGGGCGGTTTTTTGATATTACTAAACTTAAAACGTGTTGGTTACTGGATAAGCTTTACTTGTATAAGGCTGCTTAAATTTGGCAGCCTTTTATATTTAAAACGTTAAAAGCGCTTACTTAAAATGGTGCGTAGCAATCATTTGGTTTTTTTGGGTTAGTCCAGCGCTGTTTAGCATCAACAGGAATGCGTGGTGCGCCTTGTGCTGGTAATCGACCGCGCTCCCCATACAACCACAATACAAAGTTAGTTCGCTCGCCACTGGCAATAGGCTTGGCTGCGTGTGCAATATTGCCTCGATGTAACATGGCAGTACCAGGCTTAAAGGTAAGTGATTTTATGTCGCCTGTGTACGGGTGATAAAAGTCCACTTGTGACCCTGTAAACTCTTCGCCTGGTAAATTTAAGTTAATGTTAAGCGTTACAGCTGATGCGTCGGTATGTGGGCGAATTGGAGAATCTGCATTTGGCTCATAATAAATAGAAAAACCAAATGTTTGTGTATAAAACCCCATAACTTCCGGGAACAGCATACGTGAGATAGGGCGCATATAAGTGTTTAGTATTTCGTTATAAAATGCCTGAAAGCTTGGCGCGGCTAAATAACCTTCTGATCGGCTATCAAGCATGGCACCACGGCGATTTAACACTATTTTACAGTGGAACACCTGATTAAACGCGATTAATGGGTTGCTCTGTCGCCCCAAATTTCTTCTAGGCGGCTGTCGCGACCACAACGCCAACGATAGGTGTTGTATCGGATTGGGTTGTTTTTGTAATAATCTTGATGAAAGCTTTCCCTCCCTTTTATAGGGTAAAAGGTGCTTGCGTTTAGTATAGGTGTAACCACAGTTTGATTAGGAAACTCGGCAACTACTGCTGCTTTTGTTTTTTCGGCTAATTTACGTTGTTCGTCGTTTTGTACAAATATAGCGCTTAAGTAACTAGGGCCTTTATCACAAAATTGGCCTTTGGCATCAAAAGGATCAATATTAACCCAGTAATGATCAAGTATACCCTGATAGCTTACTATGGCTGGATCGTATGTGATTTCTACGGCCTCGTAATGGCCTCTATGATTTCCATTGTACGTCGGGTTTTTAAGTTTACCGCCAGTAAAGCCCGATATTACATCGGTTACGCCTTCTAGCTTTTCAAAGTCACTTTCCATACACCAAAAACAACCTCCAGCTAGAACGGCTTTTTCGGTTTTAGCTGCATGGGAAAATGTACTAAACAAAATAACGGCAGATGTTAATGCAAGCGTAAGTGATTTTTTCATAAAATTATCCATCTGTACTGTGAGTTTATAAATACTTATAAAGTTAGACCCGCTAAGTGCTAATACAATTTCATTGTAGAGGGCTGGCCAACTTATCTATGGTGAAAAATATTGTACTTTGACAAGTTTTATAGGGATAAGGCTAGTAACAAGATCACTATTTAAGTTAGTAGCACGGTTTAATTGGGTTAGCCAAGTATCCGTTATTTAATGGGGTGTTGAATTATGCTTACGTGTTCATTAAAGTGACAACATTCGTGATATAAATTAGCAGGTGATAAATGAACCAGTTAACAGAAACATCAATAAGCTGCCCTTATTGTGGAGAAAGTATAGAAGTATTACTTGATGCAGCCGATATTGATGAGCAATACATAGAAGACTGCCAAGTATGCTGTAAGCCTATTTCGTTTGTGGTATTTGAAAATGATGACGAGCTAAACGTTAATGTTTACAGCGAAGACGATGCATTTTAACTCGTTGATTAGATAGTAGGCTGCAAAATTGCAGCCTTTTTACTGTGCATGTGTTTGGTTAGCTATTTTGCTCACGCGCTAATTGGTTAGGAAGAAGTTCTTCTACTATTTCGCGTGCTGGAAGTGTATAGCGTGTGCCCTCAAACATTACTGAGGTAAACTCGTTAATATTAGTAATGCCTGTTAAGGTCCAGCCTTCGCCGCGCTTTGGGCAATATACTGTGGTAGTGGGTTGTATTACTTTAAAATCGTCACTCATTACGTTATCCACTCTTTTTGCTTTAAAGATAATGCTTGTTAATGGGGTATGGTAAGTTAATAATGCCTGCCCATAAAGAGCTAATTTAACTAACCACTTAAATAAAATGTTTAATACCACAAAGCTTGAACGCGTTACGCTGCGTTTAATTACCCACAAACACGCTGCGTGTTTATTTAATATTTTAAACCACCCGCATGTGTCAGAATTTAACGACTACGAAACACCGCTCAGCAAAACGCAAATAAAACAATTAATACAAGATGATATTAGTGCCTACTACGAAGGCGAAGTAATTCGAGTTGCAATTGAACATAATACATCTGGAAAGTTAATGGGTACTTGTGGGCTTTATAATTTAACGCAGTGTAAAAGTAGTGCGTTTATAGGATTTGAGCTGCACCCCGACTTTTGGGATAAAGGCGTAATGTTTGAAGTGGTGACCGGTTTTATTGAAACTTTAGTTAAGCAAATTCCGCTTAAACATTTGTCTGCTGAGGTGAGTGCACATAATGCACGTTCCCATAATTTACTTATGAAGCTAGGTTTTAGTTTAAGAGAAAATTCTATTTGGCATAAATCACTTTAACTCAAGACGGCAATTATAAGTGCTTACCTTTTTTCAATCCTCAATCCTTAAAGCTCAGTAAATAAAATACAAAAAATAGCGGCTTTCTATTATAGTTAAGCGTAAGCAAATGAATTTGTTACCCGTGTTTTATTAAACATTTACGCTTAACAAGGATTTTATATGCTAGAAAAACTCTCTCAAGATGCGCTTGTAATTTGGGCGACCATTGACCCAATAGGCACTATGGCGCTGTTTGCTGCGCTTACTTCTCATTTAACTGATCAACAACGCCGTAAAACTGCATTTAAAACGGTGCTGTATGCCGGGGGCGTATTATTGGGTTCTATTTTAATAGGGCAACTAATACTTAATGCGATGGGAATTAGGTTGGTGTCGTTTCAGTTAGGGGGCGGAATTATATTGTTTTTGTTTGGCCTGCAAATGATTTTTGGAAACGATTCTAACAAAGCCAAACAAGACCCCGATCACGATATAGCCGTGTTTCCGCTTGCTATACCTGCAACGGCGACTCCTGGCGCTATTTTGGCGGTAATACTACTTACCGATAACCACATACACCCAATTACTACTCAAATAGGCACAGCGCTTGTTACACTTGGTGTGTTGGGTATTACCTTAATACTGTTGCTGCTTTCGGGTAAAATTATTAAGCTAATTGGTACTGGCGGCGCGTCTATTTTAACGCGAGTGATGGGCATGATTTTAGCCGCGTTTTCGGTTGAGCTTATTATGACCGCGCTGGAAATAAAACAATGGGTTAAGCTTGGTTAGATAACTCCTAAACATTGAAAGGAATGCCGTATGGCAATAAAAATAACAAAACACTATATTATTAATTTAAGTTTAGCCGTAGTCATTTTTGCTATTGGTATTTTAGCTATACGCTATTACAACCATTATGTATCGGCCTATACAGATGTAACAATTAACTCAAGCGTGCTTAATGAGTCGCGCAAAGTGTTTATAAGATTGCCCGCTAATTATAATCCTAAAAAAGCGTATCCGTTAATTATTAAAACCGATGGTAACTTTAATTTAGATACATGGGATAAAGCACTTACAAAACAAGCTAAGAGCGAAAAAGGGGATAAGGCTATATTGGTGTCTATTCCTAATTTGTTTTTTACAGATACACGTAATCGCGATTTAGTACCTCCTTATGCCCGCCAAGATGTAAATACACAAGCGCGTCCAGAGCATGAAACACTTATTGAACCAAATGGTGAAGCCGACAAGTTTTTAGCGTTTATTGAAACTGAGTTACTCCCTTATTTATCGGTAAAATATAAGCTTAGTAATAACCGTGTATTAAGTGGTTTTTCGGCAGGTGGTAGCTTTGTACTTTATACACTGCATACAAAACCTGAACTGTTTAATGGCTATTTTGCTTTTAGCCCTGCGGCTTGGTATGACGATATGACCGTAGTTAATAATTTAGAAGCGTTTTTAAGTGCTCAAGATAACAAAGTTAAGGCGCCTACTTATTTATATCTTTCGGTGGGTGGGGCAGAGCATCCGTTAATGTTAAAAGCGTTTAGTAATTTAGAGACCGTTTTAACAGCCAACCCTAACAATAACCTTGTGTGGCAAAGTGCTATAAACAAAGGTGCTGAGCATTCAGATAATCCATCAATTAGTGTGGCTAAGGCATTAGCTGGTTATAGTACGTTTATTAAAAAGTAAGCTAGATAGATTCAAGTGTTAACTGTATGCATGTACAGTTAACACTGTTTTGTGTATTTAGAATGCTTAATCAGCTTTATAACAATTTACTTAGTTCAATATTATTAACGACTTACAAAAAAAGGTAAGTTTAAATTATTTTTGCACAGCAATTATATGTACTGTTTTTATATACAGTCCACAACTATTGAATTAGAATACCGTCAGTACCCATGAGCATATATACATCTATTTGTTACTGCTTTTAATCAGCCTTTCGCCTTTGTGATCAGCAATAAGCAGTGTCAGTACTTTGCAATTTCAATATAGTTTCAGCATCTTTTTATACTCTTAATGCCAATTTAATATAAATTGGCTGGTGGCTTTACAGAAAAAGAACACATCATACTAAATATTGCTATAACGCTAAACTTAGCAATAGAGTCAAATTAGAAAAAAGTAATCAAAGAGGTAATCAAAATAATAAAGCCTGCGATAACTACATCCACTTAAAATATAAATGCCGAGTGTGGACTATGAGTGCTTAATTAAAGTTTTCCCCGCTCATTGTAATGAGCAGCAAAACGTTAAACGTTAAAAATAGGGGGATCGTGAATGGTGCTATTACAAATTAAAAAAGCAGATACCAATGCGGCTGTTAATGCATTTGTTGAAATAGCCTTAAATGCAAAATTGAGTATTCAAAAAAGTATGGAAAAATAAAAAAGCCCAGTTAAAAAAGTTAAAAGGGCTAAAAGGGTTGTGCTAGGGAAGTTGTAGTCGTTTTATAAACTTATATTTAAAACTTATATCTAAAACCAAATGCTATACCGTCATCTTCCGACTGTTCCATTTGTGCTTGTTGATCGTCGTTATCGCTTTCAAAGTCGCTAAAGTCTTTACGCGCTTCTACGTAGGCAATAGTGTCTTCGTCAATTAAGTAGTGAAGGCCAATAACAGCAAACTGACGCTTAAATATATCGTCTGGGTCGGCGTTAAAGTTTGGCTGAATTACGTAATCATCACCGGCATCAAACACGTTGTAGGCAATAAAAGGGCGAAAATCGTTATCAAAGCGGTAAGATGCAAATGTTTCTACACCGATTGCGTCTTTAATTAAGCGACCAATGTTATCTGTGTCGTGGTTTTTGTTTTTATTTACGTTGGCTGCAACGTATAGGCCGGGCTCATCTATGTTGCCCCACATAATACCTGCACCATAAATTAAATCTTCAACATTACGAGTAGAACCATCGCCAAACGTTAAATCAAACTCACCACGGTTAACACCTGCTGTAAGTGTTAGCATGTCAGTTGGGGTATAAGTTACAGACGCACCAAATGTGTAATTAAATTCAACTTCTTGGGCTGCACTATCGCCAGAGTTCCAAAGTGCTTCACATTCTTCTTCCGAAATGTCGGTTACGTCACAGGTATAAAATTCACTGTTTTTAAGCTGCGCTTGTACTGCAAAACTAAAATCGTTATAGCTATTGCGGTACTGCACTAATTTATCTCCACGACCAGTGCCATTAACAGCGCCATCGTCTTTGTTATAGGTGTAAACACCAGCCGCATTGCCATCCCATACAAAGCTATTATTTGTGCCGTAAACTACGTCGTACCATGCACCCCATTGTTTACCAATGGTAAGTTGGCCATATTTTTCGTGCGAAAGCCCTGCGTAACCTAAACGGTTATACAAAAACTCATCCTGGATAGACTCAAAACGATTGTTATAAATAATATCGCTGCTGCCAACAGGGTTTACACCCCATTCTACGAGTGCGAGTGCGGTCCAGTCTTTCTTAAGCTTTCGGGTAAATCCAAAGTTAATGCGCGAGGTACCGTTAACAACTTCGGTTTCGTTTTGTGTATTAATTACACGCACATCAAGATATCCACCAACTTCAACAGTATTTTTGTCATCTTTGTATAATTCTACTGCCGAAACAGCGGGTGCGAATACAATACTTGCGCTAATAAGCGTCGCTAATTTTTTGCTCATCTTGTGTGTTGCCCTGTGTAAATTGGTCAATTTTTTACGTAGGTAAAAATTCAGATTCGAAGACTAACAAAGCAATAAACGGCTCAAAAGTGAAAAATACTCAATAAAAGTAATCGTTAAACTTAACGGATATTCACTAAAGGTTAATTTTGTTTTTCATGTGTTGCAAAAGTTTATGTTTTTAATGATTTGATAGGTAAATAGGATGAGGAATTAGCGATGTGTAAAAATTGTAATTTGAATTAATTTCATCTTGGTTAAAAATTAGCAACTAGTGTAAAAGCTCTAAAAGTACTTTATTTTCATAAATATAACTTTTTATTATTATAGGGTGAACAAAAATGAGTTAAGTAGACACACAAACACGTTAAAAGTGTTTTTACTCTAATTTGTATTGTAATTTCTAATCTCTTATGCCTGTTTATAAAACATACTTTATGGATTTTAATTAGAATAAGTTGAATAAAAATTAACGAAACCATTAAATCTAATCCGTTATTTTTACTACTAACTACATAGCCATAATAAATGGCTAAAACGCAGTGGTTTGCTTTTAAACTTTCATAGAAAAACAGGCCATTTTGGTTTAAACTGCGCGCAATTTAAATACATCATTACTCCTTTGGAGGGTAGCGCTATTATTAGTACAGCTAATGTCACCATGCAATTTGGTGCTAAACCATTATTTGAAAATATCTCAGCAAAATTTGGCGATGGTAACCGTTACGGTTTAATCGGTGCAAATGGTTGTGGTAAATCAACATTTATGAAAATTTTAAGTGGTGAGCTTGAAGCGTCTTCAGGTAATGTAAGTACTGATCCTAACGAACGCGTTGCTAAACTTAACCAAGATCAGTTTGCCTACGAAGAATACTCAGTAATCGATACAGTGATTATGGGCCACAAAGAGTTGTGGGAAATTAAACAAGAGCGAGACCGTATTTACTCTCTACCTGAAATGAGTGAAGAAGACGGTATGAAAGTAGCCGATCTTGAAACTGAATTTGCTGAAATGGATGGTTACTCTGCAGAATCTAAAGCAGGTGAGCTTTTATTAGGTGTAGGTATTGGCACTGACCAACACTTTGGCCCAATGTCAGAAATTGCACCGGGTTTTAAGCTGCGCGTACTACTTGCACAGGTGTTGTTTTCAGACCCAGACATTATGCTACTTGATGAGCCTACTAATAACTTGGATATTTACACCATCAAGTGGTTAGAAGACGTGTTAAATCAGCGCGACTGTACCATGATAATCATCTCGCATGACCGTCACTTTTTAAACTCTGTGTGTACACACATGGCCGACATTGACTACGGCGAGCTTCGTATTTACCCAGGTAATTATGACGAATACATGTTTGCAGCAACGCAAGCACGTGAGCAATTACTTAACGAAAACGCTAAAAAGAAAAACCAAATTGCTGAACTTCAACAGTTTGTATCTCGTTTCTCTGCTAACGCATCTAAAGCTAAGCAAGCAACATCGCGTGCTAAACGTATCGACAAAATCCAATTAGACGAAGTTAAAGCATCTTCACGCCAAACACCGTTTATCCGTTTTGATCAAGAAAAGCAGTTATTCAGAAACGCACTTGAAATGACAAACTTAACACAAGGTTTTGACGACAATACATTGTTTTCTGGACTTGAAGGTTTAGTAGAAGTTGGCGAACGTATTGCTATTATTGGTGAAAATGGTGTTGGTAAAACAACATTACTTAATACATTAGCAGGGCGCTTAGCACCTAAAGCTGGTGAGTTTAAGTTCTCAGAAAATGCAAATATTGGTTACTACGCGCAAGATCACGCTGATGAGTTTGCAACCGACATGAACTTGTTTCAGTGGATGGAGCAATGGCAACAAGAAGGCGACGACGAGCAAGTGGTTCGTAGCTTCTTAGGCCGTATGTTATTCTCTCAAAACGATATTAAAAAATCAGTTAAAGTAATTTCAGGTGGTGAGCAAGGCCGCATGTTGTTTGGTAAAATTATGATGCATAAGCCAAACATATTGTTAATGGATGAGCCAACTAACCACATGGATATGGAATCAATTGAAGCGCTTAACTTAGCCCTTGAAGCTTACGAAGGTACATTGATGTTTGTATCCCACGATCGTCAGTTTGTATCATCTGTTGCAACCCGTATTTGGGAAATTAAAGACGGTAAAGTTATCGACTTTAGAGGCAACTACGCAGAATACCTAGCGAGTAAAGAAGCTTAATTAGCTATTTACCCGTTAACTCTAAAAAGCCATGTTTAAACATGGCTTTTTTTGTTTTTGTGAGTCGCAATTAAACTTGGTTTGGGTATAATACCCGCCTAAAACCGGACATAAGTCCGCTATTTTTAAAATACATTACTGAGGAGTATTTATGACTGTTGGCATTATTATGGGTTCAAAATCAGATTGGCCAACCATGGAACATGCAGCACTTATGCTAGAGCATTTTGGCATTAAGTACGAAACCAAAGTCGTGTCTGCACACCGCACTCCTCAATTACTTGCTGATTACGCAAGTTCAGCCGCAGAACGTGGTATTAAAGTTATTATTGCTGGTGCTGGCGGCGCAGCGCATTTACCTGGTATGGCGGCTGCTTTTACGTCGCTTCCTGTACTTGGCGTACCTGTAAAATCAAAAGCATTAAATGGTGTTGATTCACTTTTATCTATTTGCCAAATGCCTAAAGGCGTTGCAGTAGGTACGCTTGCAATTGGTGAGCCGGGCGCAGCAAACGCGGGTTTATTAGCTGCACAAATTTTAGGATGTCAAAATCCAGAAATTTTTGCAAAAATTGAAGCGTTTCGTAAAGCTCAAACCGACACTATATTAGCTAATCCAAACCCTGCAGAGTAATAATGAATATTTTAATATTAGGTGCAGGGCAACTTGCACGTATGATGAGCCTTGCAGGAGCGCCGCTTAATTTAAACGTTGTTTCGTACGATGTAGGCAGTAAACAAATTATGCACCCGCTAACCGGTGACATTTATAACACATCGCTTGAGCAAGCAATATCAAACGCTGATGCCATTACTGCCGAGTTTGAGCACATTCCTGATGACGTATTAACCCTTTGCTGTAACAGTAATAAGTTTTACCCAGGAAAAGCCGCTATTAAAACAGGTGGCGATCGCTCGCTTGAAAAGGCATTGCTTGATAAAACAAACGTAACTTGTGCGCCGTACCAATTAATTACGCAAAAAGCGCATTTAGAACTTGCCGTTAAAACTCTAGGTAAACCACTTGTAATTAAAACATGCCAAGCGGGTTACGACGGAAAAGGCCAATGGCGTTTAAAATCTGATGATCAAATAGACGAAATTTGGTCACAAATGGCTGATTTTATTGCATCAGGCACCAAACTTGCGCCACATACGATTATTGCCGAAAAAATGATTCCGTTTGATCGTGAAGTATCTATTATTGGTGCACGCGACAAACACGGTAATGTTGCTATTTATCCGCTAACAGAAAACGAGCACACAAATGGTGTATTAACGCTTTCTATTGCCGGTAAAAATAATCAAAGTGTTGAAGCGCAAGCAAACGATGCATTTACAAAAATAGCAAACGAGCTTAACTACATTGGCGTATTAGCAATTGAGTTTTTTGATGTAAGAGGCACGTTACTCGTTAACGAAATTGCACCGCGCGTACATAACTCTGGCCACTGGACGCAACAAGGTTGCCATTGCTCGCAGTTTGAAAACCACATGCGTGCTGTTGCAGGCTTACCGCTTGGTAATACAGAGCTTAAACACATTACCGCGATGATAAACGTATTAGGCCAACCAAGTATTCCAAGTGAAGTATTAAAAACAGTTGATGTAACGAGCCATTGGTACGGTAAAACAGCTAAGCCAGGTCGTAAAATGGGCCATATTAATGTATCAGCTGTTAATATGAGTGAGCTTGCAGACAAACTTGGTGAACTTACAGAGTACCTACCAGAGCAAGATTATCCTGGTATTTTAAAAGCAGCTGCCAATTTAGTGCTCAGTGAATAGTTATCATACCTTTATATAAATACCGGCTTAAGCCGGTATTTTTTTGTCATAAAAATGGGCTTTGAATATGTAATACTGTTAAAGTCTAATTTTAAATTTGTGAAGTAAAACAATGAAACTAAAAACAATATCTGGCGTGCTAGCCATTACTGCATTATTTAGCTTAAATACATTTGCATCGGAATCTCTTCGTGTTGCAACTTTTAATGTAAGTATGGATGCAACTAATCACACGCCTAAAGGTGAGCAAGTTAAAAGTGATGCTTTAGTTAATGCACTTAAAGCTAACCACCAGCAAATTAAGAACATAGCGGAAATTATTCAGCATGTTCGCCCTGATATTATTTTACTTAACGAATTTGATTACATCCCAAAAGAGCAAGGCATTGAATACTTTAATCAGCATTATTTAAATGTAGGTCAGCAAAAACAAGCCGCTATTAACTACCCTTACTCTTATATTGCACCAGTAAATACAGGCCTAGCTACCGAGTTTGATTTAGATAACGATGGCAAAAAAAATGGCGTGATGGGCGATGCACAAGGCTTTGGCTTTTTTGAAGGGCATTATGGTATGGCTATTTTGTCAAAATACCCAATTAATTTTGATAAAGTAAGAACCCTTCAAACCTTTAAATATAAAGACATGCCAAATGCACAAATGCCTGTGATGCCTAAAACAGGTGAAAACTGGTATAACGCACAAGAATGGCAAGCACTTAGACTCAGTTCTAAATCGTTTTGGGATTTACCTATTAGCGTAAATGATAAAACAATTCATGTTATTGCATCTCACCCAACACCGCCTGTATTTGACGGTGAAGAGGATAGAAACGGCAAGCGTAACCACGATGAAGTAAGGTTAATTGCCGATTACGTTTCAAATGCTAAGTATATTTATGACGATAAAGGCGAAAAGGGCGGTTTAAAAGTTCACTCTCGTTTTGTTATTTTAGGCGATTTAAATGCAGCCCCTGAGGGGGACAAAGCCCGTACAAATACCACCGACCAATTACTTAAAAACCCACTTATCAACGCAAGCTTTGTTCCAAAAAGCGAAGGTGCTAAAGAGCAGTATGATGTGCCATATGCACAAAATTACAGTGCTAATTGGCAAGCCCGTGTTGATTACGTTTTACCATCAAACTATGGTTTAAAAATTAAGGACGGTGGGGTGTTTTGGCCAACTAAAACCAGTAATGAATATCGTTTAATTAAAGATAGAAACGCATCGAGCGATCACCGCATGGTGTGGCTTGATTTAGTAATTGAATAACGTCTATTACAATTAGTAACTGAGCTTTACCCTGTTTAATGGCTATTTATCTTAAAAAATTGCAATAACTTAAGTGCTTCTGCTTAAATACGGCTTAATTATAATAACCGTATAGAAGCACTATGATTTTTAATTTTTATTCATCTAAAACGTTAGTGGCCTTAGCTGTTGCCTCAAGTGTTATGCTTGCAGGTTGTAGCGCGACCGCTAATACCTCTTCAACACAGCAAAGTGCTTTACCAGCAAGTAAGGTTGCTGCGGTTGTAAACACGCCAACAGATAACGGCTCACAAAAAATAACGCTAGAACAAGCAATGGCCGACCCTGATTGGATGGGCAATCAGCCAGAGAACGCTTACTGGGCTAGCGATTCGGCCACTATTATTTATGCTCAAAAAGAGCAAGGTAATACACTACGCAATTTATTTAGCCAATCTGTTACTAGCCAAACAGCAGAGCAAGTAGCTCTTAATAAACTTCATACTGTGGGTTCTAATAAAGCCGTTTATTCTAAAAATAAAACAATGTCGGCTTACACATTTAAAGGCAATGTGTTTGTTAAAAACCTAAAAACCGGTGAACTTAAGCAAATTACAGCTACATCAGCAAACGAGTCTAAACCACAATTTTTAAATAATGGCGATTTAGTTTACCGCCAAGGCAATGTGTTTTTTAAAGTTGATTTAAAAACAGGCTTAACGAGCGAGCTTGCTAACTTAAAACTTACTGATGAGCCAAAAGGGATTGAAGAGCCAAGCACGTATATTGCTAAAGAGCAGCATAAATTGATTAAGTTTGTGGCGCTTCAACAAAAAAATAAAAAAGATAAGCAAGCACGCAGTGAGCAAATTAATGAACAAAACGATTCAATTGCTAGCACGGCTTACTACTTAGGTGACGGTAATAAAGTTGCAGAGGCTCAGCTTTCGCCAAATGGTGATGCGTTATTAGTCGTTGTACAAAAGCAAACTGATTGGCGTGGTGATGGCGATATTATGCCAAATTACATCACTAATGATGCAACCATTGAGCCTAAAAAAGCACGCCGCCGTGTTGCAGATGCTAAAGAAGAAACCTCAAAGCTTGTGTATATCAATTTAACTAACAAAGAGCAAACTTCACTTAGCTTTAATACTTTACCGGGCTTTGACGAAGATGTTTTAGCCGCAGTGAAAAAAGAAAATTATGCACGTGATGGTAAAACATATAAGTCTAAAAAGGCGCCTCGTGGCATTAACCTTATTATGGACTGGGGTTTTGAGCAAAGCCCAATAGTATGGAACGATGACGGCTCGCAAGTGGCTATCATGCTCGAAGCATGGGACAACAAAGACCGTTGGCTTGCGACTGTAGATTTTAAAAACAACAAACTTGTGTCGCAACATCGCCTACATGACGATGCATGGATTGCTTATGCGTTTAACGACTTTGGGTGGTTACATAACTCGAGCACGCTTTATTACCTATCGGAAGAGTCGGGTTACAGCCAGCTTTATAAAAAACCAGTTAATGGTAGTGCAACCGCGCTAACACAAGGCCAATTTGAGGTTTCTAACTTAACGCTTACAAGTGACGACAGCGCAATTTATTATAAAGCGAATGTTGAACACCCAGGTCTGTACGAAATTTACCGCGTTAACCCGCAAACTGGTAAGAGTGAGCAAGTTACTGACTTAAACGGCATGACCGATTACACGTTGAGCCCAGATGAAACTAAGTTACTCCTTAAGCACTCTACAATTACGATGCCTAATGAGCTTTATGTAGCTGACGCACAAGCCAATACAAAAGCAACGCGCTTAACCCATACAGTGTCGGATGAGTTTTTAGCTAAAAAGCTAACTGCACCTAAAATTGTTGCTGTGCCATCGAGCCATACCGAACAACCAATATACGCAAAAGTGTACTACCCAGCTGATTACGTTGAAGGTGAAGTAGGTAAAAATCGCAAAGCTGTTATTTTTAACCACGGCGCGGGTTACTTACAAAACTCACATATGGGATTTTCGGTTTATTTTCGTGAATTTATGTTTCATTCATTGCTCGCTGATGAAGGTTACATAGTAATGGATATGGATTACCGCGCATCTAAAGGTTACGGGCGTGATTGGCGCACCGCAATTTATCGTCAAATGGGAACGCCTGAAACACAAGATTTAGCCGATGGCGTTAAATGGATGGCGCAAAATGCCAACGTTGATACCAAAGCAGTCGGCACTTATGGTGGCTCTTACGGCGGCTTTATGACCTTTATGGCATTGTTTACCGCGCCTGAGTTGTTTCAATCGGGTGCGGCACTTAGACCTGTTACCGATTGGGCACATTACAATACAGGTTATACAGCTAATATATTAAACCATCCTGATGTTGACCCGATTGCGTATGAGCGCAGCTCGCCAATTTATTACGCTGAGGGCTTAAACAAACGTTTATTAATTAATGCCCCAATGGTTGACGATAACGTGTTTTTTCAAGACTCAGTGCGTTTAGTACAGCGCTTAATAGAGCTTGAAAAACAAAACTTTGAAACAGCTATATTCCCTGTTGAACCGCATGGCTTTGTACAGCCTTCAAGCTGGTTAGACGAATATCGCCGTATTCATAAATTATTTAAAGAAACGCTTTAAGCTTTAATTATAAAAACAAAAACGCCGCATTGGTTTAGTTAACTAATGCGGCGTTTTTATTGAGTTGAACAAAATCTAACTTTATTTTTTCTTTTTAAAGAGCTCTATAACCAGTGGTATGGCAAGCAGAGTCCCGCCAATTACACCAATTAAATGTGCATCAATAGCCACAGTGGAGTTAATAAGCTTTCCTATATCAGCATTAGGGCCGCTAAATTGCTCAAACGCTATTTTAATCCATACGCCTATAAATAATAAATAACCCGACTTAAGCCCTACGGTTATATCTTTAACTGCGCCCCAAATAATTACACCATGCAGTAGAGCACTTAATCCGGTGTAAATATTTATGTTTGGGCAAAACCAATAAACACCGAGTCCACACCACAGTGCTAGCGAAATTACATTAAAAGCGTAGCGAGTAGGGGATGTGTATTCGCCATGTAGTAACCATATTAGTAAAACACCACTGGCATTTAATCCCAAATGAGCCCAATTAGCATGAACAAATTGGCTAGAAAAAATTCGCCACAGTTCGCCATCATCAATTAGGCTTCGGTTAAATTCAAGTAAACTATTTAAATCAAATGCAGCAAAAATGGTACTAAAAAGCAGCAAAATAATAGGCGGTAATATATAACGAGGTTGAATAGGTAAATTAAGCATTTTATTATATTTTTTTAGTCAAAATTTTTGCATATTGTGCCCGTTTAACTTTAAGATGCCAAATACAACTACGTAATTAAGTGTTTTTAGTATTTTTATGCATTTTAAACTTAACTCATTATTTGCCATTGGGCTGTGCGCAGTATCACTGCCTTCATTTGCACAGCAAACAACTCAAATTGAAACTCGCGAACCTGAAGCTGCTACCGGATTAATCCATAAAAAAGTAGTGCAAGGTGATAAATACATGGTAGCTGCGGCAAATCCATATGCCTCAAAAGCCGGTCAACAAATTTTAGCCCAAGGCGGCAGTGCCGTAGATGCTGCGATTGCTACTCAACTAGTGCTTACTTTAGTTGAACCGCAATCCTCAGGTATTGGCGGTGGTACATTTATGATGTATTACAACAAAGCTAACAATAAATTGACTAGTTTTGATGGCCGCGAAACTGCACCTGCAAATGCAGACGAAACGCTGTTTTTAGATAAACACGGTAAAGCCGTTAAATGGATTGAAGCCGTAGTAGGTGGACGCTCTGTTGGTGTACCCGGTATTTTACATGCCTTTGCAAGCGCACATAAACAATACGGTACATTACCGTGGGAAGCGCTTTTTAAACCGGCTATTGAACTTGCAGAACAAGGATTTGTAGTTTCGCCGCGTTTACATGGCTTATTAGCACGCCAGTTAAACCCAGGCGTGTTGAGCATGCCGATTATTAACGAATACTTTTACCCAAATGGTAAATTAATTGAAGTGGGTAGTGTTAAAAAGAATCAACCACTTGCTGATTTGTACAAAGACATTGCAAAGCAGGGCATTGATGCATTTTACAAAGGCGAAAATGCAAAACAAATGGTTAATGCGGTACAACACTCTAAAATTGCCCCTGGTAAATTAAGCGTACAAGATTTAGCAGATTATAAAAGTAAAGAGCGCGATGCGGTATGTATTCAATACCGTGCTTATAACGTGTGTTCTATGGCACCACCAAGTAGTGGCGGCGTAGCAGTACTGCAAATGCTTGGCTTGCTTGAACATAAAGATATGAGTGCACTTAAGCCAAATGGCGAAAAGGCGATTCATTACTTTAGCCAAGCTTCGCGTATTGCATTTGCCGATCGCGATATGTACATGGGCGATCCCGATTTTACTCAGGTACCTACACAAGAGCTCTTAAACAAAGATTATATTGCCTCACGCGCTAAATTAATTACCGAAACAGACCAAAAAGCCGTAGCAGGTAATCCTGTAGGGTACTTAAGTTATGCAATGGATGATTCATACGAGTTACCTTCTACCTCACATGTATCTATTGTAGATAGTAAAGGTAATGCCGTTTCGATGACAAGTTCAATTGAAATGGCGTTTGGTTCTACGGTTATGGTTAATGGCTTTATTTTAAATAACCAACTAACTGACTTTTCGTTATCGCCACGTAAAAACGGCAAGCTTGTAGCAAACCGTGTAGAGGCTGGTAAACGCCCGCGTAGCTCTATGTCACCGGTAATGGTATTTAATAAAGATGGTAGCTTACGCTTAATCGTAGGCTCACCTGGTGGTAGCCGTATCATCGATTACGTTGCACAAGTTGTTGTGGGTGTTATTGACTGGAATTTATCAGCGCAAGACGCCATTAACTTACCGCGTACAACAAATCGTAACGATTACACCAGCCTTGAAAAAGGCACAACCATTGAAGCCATTGCGCCTGCGCTTACTAAACGCGGCCACAATGTACGTATTATTGATTTAAACTCAGGCTTACACGCAGTTGAAGTTAAAAATAATACCTTATATGGTGGCGCTGATCCGCGCCGTGAAGGTGTTGCGTTATCTGATTTAACTGATAATAACGCCACTATCAAATTTTAAATTATGTATAATATACATGCGGGCAGTGAAGCCCGCATGTATTTTCTCTCAATGGTCTGACTAGCTTAATTGTCGTTGCAATTAAACCTCTAACACTGATAATGACAGATCATAACTTAAGACTCCGTTAAAGCCTGGAAATATGACAACTAATACTGATCCTAACTACTTATATATTCATCATTCTGGCCCTGGCCTAATTGAAACACCGCTATTAAATAAAGGCAGCGCCTTTAGTAAAAAAGAACGCGAAAATTTCAATCTTGCTGGTTTACTTCCTCCTCGCTTTGAAACAATAGAAGAGCAAGTTGAGCGTTGTTATCAGCAGTATTCTAGCTTTACCGACAACCTTAATAAGCATATTTACTTACGTGCGATTCAAGATAACAACGAAACACTTTACTACCGTTTAGTGCGTGACCACCTTGAAGAAATGATGCCAATCATTTACACGCCTACAGTTGGCGACGCTTGTGAAAAATTCTCAGACATTTATCGCAGCGCGCGTGGTTTATTTATCTCGTATGAAGATCGCTACCAAATTGACGACATTTTACGCAACGCTACCAAAGGTAAAGTAAAAGTTATTGTTGTAACCGATGGCGAGCGTATTTTAGGCCTAGGCGATCAGGGTATTGGTGGCATGGGTATTCCAATTGGTAAATTGTCACTTTACACAGCGTGTGGTGGTATAAGCCCAGCATACACATTGCCTGTAATGCTTGATGTAGGTACTAATAACGAAAAGCTTTTAAACGATCCTATGTACATGGGCGCACGCCATAAGCGTATTGCTCAAGACGAATATGATGAGTTTTTAGATTTATTCATTAAAGCAGTTAAACGTCGCTGGCCAAATGTATTACTTCAGTTTGAAGATTTTGCACAACCAAATGCAATGCCATTACTTAAGCGCTACCGCAATGAAATTTGTAGCTTTAACGATGACATTCAAGGTACTGCGGCTGTAACGGTCGGTTCTTTACTTGCTGCGTGTCGTGTTAAAAATTCAACCCTAAGCCAGCAAAAAGTAGTTTTTGTGGGTGCAGGCTCTGCTGGTTGTGGTATTGCTGAGCAAATTATTAGCCAAATGGTTTTTGAAGGTATTTCAGAAGCACAAGCGCGTAGCCAAGTATTTATGGTTGACCGTTTTGGTTTGCTTAGTGAGGGTATGGAAGGCTTACGCGATTTCCAACAAGCACTTGCACAACCTACAGGCTCGTTAAGTGATTGGACGTACAGCGGCGAGTACGCATCACTTCTGGATGTTATGCACTGTGCTGAGCCTGACATTTTGATTGGTGTTTCTGGTCAACCTGGCTTATTTACAGAACAAGTAATACGCGCTATGCATGCCGGTTGTGAACAGCCAATTATTTTCCCATTAAGTAATCCATCTAAGCAAGTAGAAGCGAATCCTGCTGATGTGATTAAGTGGACTGACGGTAAAGCACTTGTTGCCACAGGTAGCCCATTTGATCCTGTTGAGTACAATGGCGAGACGTTCCCAATCCCACAATGTAACAACAGTTATATTTTCCCGGGTATTGGTTTAGGTGTTATTGCCGCTAAAGCGACACGCATTACAGATGCAATGTTAAGTGTATCTAGCGAAATGCTTGCAGAGTCGTCGCCGCGTGCAAACACAGGTAAAGGTAGTTTATTACCAGCCTTGACTGAAATTGAAACGCTAAGTAAACGTATTGCATTTGCCATCGCTAAAAAGGCAATCGAAGAAGGCGTTGCTCTTGAGATTACGGATGATGCATTATGGGCAGCAATCGACAAAAATTACTGGTTACCAAAATACCGTAACTATAAACGTTGTAGTGTTTAATTAGGTTTATAAGTAATTAAAAGTAAATGGCGTAATAGCATTAGTTACAACGCTTAACAAAAAACAGGCAATTGCCTGTTTTTTTATGCTTGTTCATATTTAATTAACCACGTACGGTGTTTACTTGCTTTTACATAATTAAAGGATCGACTTAATGAAAACACTGACTCTTGTTTTAGGTAGTGCACTGGCTTTAAACGTACTTAGCTTTGATGCACTTGCGGCAGCGACTCCCGATGCTCCTCATATTTATGTTAAGGGCGAAGCGACTCTTACTACAATGCCAGATTACGTACAGCTTAGTGTAGGTATTACCGAAGTTGATAAAGACTTAATTGCAGCTAAAAATAAAACCGACTTAACTATCGCCAAGGCAATTAAGCTCGTAAAAGAAATTGGTGTTAAAGAAGGAGATATAAACGCAGGGCAAATTTCAATAAACCGTGATAGCCAATACAACCGCACTACCGGTAATCAAGAATTTAAAGGTTTTAAAGTTTCTCGTACGTTAACAGTAAAACTCAGCGATATAAATAAATACCCAGAGTTACTGCAAAGCTTAGTTAACAACGGTATTAACGAAATTAATCAAACGCAATTTTTAGCAAGCAACTACAACGAGCTGCACAAAAAAGCGCAAAAGTTAGCAATTAAAGACGCACGGGATGCTGCAAAAGAGTTTAGTGAAGATTATGGCGTTGACTTAAAAGGATTGTACAGCGCATCACTGAGTCCACTTAATGTGCAGTCGCAGCCTTATATGCGCGCAGAAAAAGTAATGATGGCTGATAGCGCACCAAGTAACTATGTACCTGATGCCTACCATGCTGGAGAGATTAAAGTAACAGCGTCAAGCTACGCTGTTTACTACATAGATTAAACTTTATTTTTGGTGGTGCTCAAAACGTGCCACCAACTTCTCACCTTGCTCTTGGCTAATACGCGCTATTGAGTTGAGCATATTAGTCACTTCGCGTCTGTCGTATTCATTAGTTACATGCTCGTTTATGTCATCAACAATTGCATTTAAATAATTAAATAAACTGTTGCGTGCATCGGTATCTTTATGGGCAACAAACAAAATATTTTTAAATGCCTCAAGCACGTTTGTCATTACGTATGCATCGCCTTTGGCGTAATTACGCAGCGGTGTAAAGTTGTCGTGTAATAACTCATCAAAGCTTGTTTCGTGAAGGTACAACAATGGGGTATTATCACTGTGCTTAAACGAGTAGTTAATATCGTTAATCGAAAGTCGTTGAATAAGTAAAATACTCAGCATATCAATTGATTTAACCGCAGTACCGGGATCGTTTATGCCCGGGCTCATTGCCTTAACTGCAATTTCTGATATTTGCGTTAACCCATAACGGTAATGATCGCTAATGTACTCTTCTATATAAAAAATAAAGCAGTCGAGAATTTTATTTATCAGCTCTTCATCGTTTGCTATATCTTTATTACATTTTAAAAACGGATAGCCTTTAACTGTAAAATAGCCTTGGTTAACAGATATATACACCTTTATATCTTGCTCTGCCAAAATGGCACACAGCTTATCGGTTTGCACGCCTTTATAATATCCTTCTGTTTTACTGCTAACCGAATGCCACTTGCTAAAGTCTGGAAAGTCTTCAACTGGGTTCTCTTGTTGTCTTTGTATTATTGTTTTAATTTCGTTTTTAGTTTGGCTAAACAAGCCATTTAATACGTTATCAACCTGAATGGCACGAGAGATTGAATGTATAAAAAATACAAACAGGCCCAATGAAATCAAGCCAAAAATAAGGGCGAACAATACACCAATTGAAGGAATAGCCGTACTGCCACCTTCAAGCTTATTAATATTTATAAGCATAATAATTGAGTAAATTATGCTGCCTAAATAAAAACCTAAAACCATTTGATGTGATTTACGCGTAATAAGCCCAGGCACTACGCGAGGCGATAAACTCGCGCTGGCCGAATTTAAAACCACCATTACCATTGAAAAACTAAACACGGTAAGCGAAATAATGCTGCCTGCTAAGGTGCTTAAAATAGTACGTGCGTTTTCTGCGCTATCTACAAGTACAACCGATATAAATGACTTTAGCTGCTCAACAGGTGCTAAATATTCAACCGACATAGTAATAATGGCAAATACCAAAAAGCCCACTGAAAGCATAGAAGGGTAAAAGCCAATACTGTTAATCATTTCACGGTAACTGTCAGCTACTTTGCGAGGTACAAACATAAAATCCTTATGTATTTTCTACTAACTTAATACCGCTAGCTTAGCATAGGCAATTATTAAACTTCTGATAATGCTGCTCAAATTTATGTGTTATTATCACGCCCACAATAATAGAGCGCATATTTATGCGATAAAAATAACAGGAAAACGCCGTGATCATTTCAACTTATGCAGCATTACTCGCATTCTTTTACATTTATTTGAGTTTTAACGTAATAAAAGTGCGCCGTGCGGAGCAAATATCACTGGGTGATAACGGTAATGCAACGCTACAACGTGCTGTGCGTGCACACGCAAATTTTATGGAATACGTGCCATTTGCATTAATTTTGCTTTTTTTAGCAGAGTACCAAGGGCTTGCTAGCCATTACTGCCATATATTAGGTGGTGCGTTATTAGTAGGGCGTGTGTTTCAAAATTTAGGCATAGTAGAAAAAAGCCTAAAACACCGCCAAATAGGTACTATTACTACATTTTTAGTCATGATTATCAGCGCCTTTGTATTACTAGTAACACGCGGCTAATTAAAGAAAAGTTAATGAGTAAAATATTCATAATAGGCTTACCGCGTACCGGCACAACCAGTGTGTGCCATGCATTTTTAGAGCTTGGCATTACAACAGCGCATACCGCGTATACTAATGCCTGTTTTGAAAATGCTAGCGCGATTGCCGACACTCCCATATTTAACGATTTTAAATCGCTTGATATTCATTACCCAAACTCTAAGTTTATTTATTTAGAGCGCGAACTTAGTGCATGGCTGCCATCAATAAAACAGCTTTTAACGCGTATGCACACTAATTTAACGCGCGGCGACGGGGGCTTTAACATTCATATAAAACGCTGTTATTTAAACACATTTAGTGAGCTTTCGCTTAATAATATTAGCGATGATAGTTACTTAGCTCACTGCTATGAAACACATTTTAATGATGCTCAAACGTACTTTAATAACCGTGACAACGATTTTTTATCCATTGATATAGCAAAGCCCGATAGCTACAAAAAACTATGCGATTTTTTAGCATTAAAAAGTGACAAAGCTGATTTTGAAAAAATGAATATGGGCGGCAAAGTCACAGCATGGAACGATATTAAACACTCGCTTAAAGTTGAATCTACCGCTAAAGGGCGTATAGATAAATTACTGCCTTACAAGATTTTTTAAAACAAATACGTTAAAATCCCCGCATTATTATTTAAGTTGTACAGAACATGTTTGAATTAAAATACCACACCCCATTTGAATGGACTGAAGTTGTCCTTGCTGACTTTAATACTTTTTTACAAGATCATGCCGCTGCAGAAAAAAAAGCATCGGGTATGGCTATGTCTATGCTTTCGCATTATCCAGACAAACGTAAATTAGTAAAAGCCATGACCGACTTAGCATTAGAAGAATTAATACACTTCAAACAAGTGCTTAAGTTACTTTTAGAGCGCGATGTAAACTTAGGTGACGACAAAAAAGATCCGTACATAAAACAAATTCGTGCACTGTTTAGACACGGTCGTGATGGTTTTTTAATGGACCGATTACTGGTTGGCGGTGTAATTGAAGCACGTGGACACGAACGTTTTTCTTTGGTTGCACAAGCACTTCCTGAGGGTAAAGAAAAAGACTTTTATGTTGCGATTGCCAAGTCAGAAGAAAAACATAAAAACTTATTTGTAGAACTTGCTTACGAATACTTTGATAAAGAAGAAGTTGATACTCGCCTAGAAGAGTTACTTATAGCTGAAGCTAAAATCTGCGAAAGCATCCCGTTTACAGCTGCTTTGCATTAATTATAACTAGCGCAGAGCCTATTTTATTCGCTTTGCGCCACCTACCTCTACTCTCATTTCTTGGTTAAACCCTTCATGAATTATTGATTTGCAATTTGCGAATCAAAATAATAAAACACACTTTCACACATCTTAATGCATTGATAATAAAGCTAAAAGCGTTTGGTCTCATACTTGCTACCTATATATTAAACAAATTGAGGGAAAGGCTTATGTTAAAATTTACTTTTATACTATTACTAATATCTTTTAGCGCCGTAGACAGTGAAAGTCATTTAGATTATATAGAAAATGCAAATGGTGAGCGGGTACAAAAAGTATCACACTTAGTTAAATGGACACATACTCGCTTTGTGTTTACCCGTGATATTTCGCGTATAGCACTTGGCCACGAAACAACGCTTGATGTGAACGTGGTTAATGGTCGCGAGCTACTAATTTTAGCTAAAAAGTTGGGCCGTACATCTATGATGGTGTGGTACGACGATAAAAGCTCGGAAACATTTTTACTTGGTGTTACCGAAGACTATAGCGTACTGAAAAATGCCTTAAACGATATTCACCCTGACGTGCAGCTAACTATAGCCCCCGATCGCCATGCTGTTGTATTACGCGGTGAAGTACCTGCTATAAATTATCGTCATGCCGCTTACGAGGCTGAAAAAAACTACCTATACGCCAGTAGCTCACAAGCATCACAACCCGTTAGTCGTTATAAATTAGCGTATATTAGTGGAACAGTAATGAGGTAAAACATGAAAAACACTATTGAAAATATGGCTGAAGTTATCGAGTTTAAAGTAACGCCAATAAATAAAACTAAACGACTGCTTTTAGTAGATGATGACTTGCTAATAGAAATAGTAATTAGAAAAATGCTTAACGAAGAAAATATTTTAATAGATTTCGCATCAAGTGCTATAGAGGCGCTACTTATGGTTTCTCAAAATATTTACGATATTATTTTAATGGATATAGTAATGCCGCAATTTACAGGCACCGACGCAATGCTAAAAATAAGAAAGCATGCTGACGCATCAGCAACAAAAATTATCGCTCATACATTTAGTGAAAACGAAAATAGTGATAACAAGTATGTGAAGCTTGGGTTTAACGGCCTGTTATTGAAGCCAGTTAAGCAAAGTGTATTAATAGAAAATATTAGATATTTTTTGGAATGATAAATTTAAACAGTAGGGCGGTTAACTATTTTTTATTTAGCCTAGAGCCCAAGTATTACAAGGGTTTGACTTTAAATTATTATAATTTTTGAATAACTAAAAAATACTCATCTTGGGATGGAATTTGCTTTATAAGGTTATATTCCAATTTTATAGTTCACGAAATATTATAATTTTTAAAGTTAACGAGGAGCAAGCATGAGCAAAACACAGTGCGTTACAGTAGAAGGTCATCAAATTGCTTATCAAGAAATGGGACAAGGTACACTTTTATTATTGATACACGGTATTCCGACTAATAAATTTTTATGGCGAAATGTGATGCCAAACTTGCATCAAAATATCGGGTAATAGCACCAGATTTACTTAACTTTGGTGAATCAGATATGCCAAGTAACACTGATGTATCTATAAATGGGCAATGTAGAATAATGTGTAAGTTTATAGAAGAGCTCGGTATTTCTAAAGTTAATATTGCTACACATGATATTGGTGGTGGTGTTGCTCAATTAATGGCTGTAAATCATCCGGATAAAGTAAACGGGTTGGTTTTACTTGATAGTGTATGTTTTGATTCTTGGCCAATACCAGAATATGAACCTTTACTAGAACCAGGCGTAGAAGAAAAAACATCTGTAGATGAATTTGTTGATACATTAAGAGATTTCATGCCCAAAGGTGTTTACGACTCGAACGTAATGACTGAAGAGTTGATGAAAATATACTTAACACCAGGGAGTAATGAAAAAGGAAAAGCCGCTTTATTTAATGACATGCGCAGGCTCAATAAAGAATATACCGAAGCTATTACAGGCGATCTCAAAAGCTTACCTCATGAAACACTCATAATATGGCGTAAAGAAGACAAGTTTCAAAAGCCAAAGTATGCACCAATGTTAGAAGAAGCAATTCCAAATTCGTCATTGGTTAGGATAGATAAAGCCGCACATTGGGTTATTGATGAACATCCAGATAAAGTGTCTGAGTTTATTAGTGATTTTATGAATGATAAATTATTCTAGTGAATTACTAGGATAATTTAAATCTATTAATTTCAATATGTTAAGTTTGATTGTGTAAAGTAGCTAATAGGCAATCATTGTAATACCGCTTGATTATATTAATAACCAAGCGGTATTTTTATATGCTCAATAAGCTAATACCGTAAATGGGTAAGGCACTAACTATTAAGATAAGTAGGTTAATGCTTATTAAATAGTCAAAATATCGCATTTATACGTTAATTAATGAAGGTGAGTAACTTAGTTATGTATTTATTTAGGCTATTTAACATAATATAAATTATAGGTAGTTAATGTATATATAGAAAGAGCGCTTAAATGCACCCTTGTTATGTCCAATACTAGACGGTATCGGACATTAAGTGTTTTTATTACAATAACTAGTATTACTAATACAGATACTTTATTTATCAATTTGTTTAATCAATACTAAGTAAACGCTCAGCTGTATATTCGTTAGTAATTAATCCACTGATCATGTTTGACCTTACTGCGCCCAAAATGGCTAACACTTTTTCTTCACCAGCAGCTATCGCATAAATCTGTTTGTTAGGATTTGTTTTTAATGGCGTACTTGCTACACGCTGATTAACTGTGCAATCTAAAAGCTTACCGTTTTTATCAAACACCCAACTAATCATTTCACCAACAGCACCAAGATCTTGTAACTCTTTAAGTTCTTGCGCATCAATAAAACCATCTATATGTAATGGCGACTTTTCACCTAAGCTACCAATACCCACAAATGTTACATCGGCATCTTTAGCGAGTTTTAAATTACCGGTAATATTTTGTTGTGCGTGTAACTGTTCTTTTTCTTCAATGCTTCTTGGTAAAACTGGCAATGGCATTGGATAATGTTTTGCATTGGTGTGTTCGGCCATTCTTACTACAACATCATAAGGTGAAGCCGATCCATCCAAAGCCATATTACCTAGCATGGCTACAATTTTATGTTGCGGACAATCAACGGTTCTTAGCTCATCTACACATGAACGTAGAACTCGACCGGTTCCCATAGCAAGTACTTTGGGTTGTTCTGATTTTAAATGACGTTCTATTTCTGCCGCGCCAGCTTGAGCCAAACCTAATGTAGATGATGGTTCAGAGGGATCGCTCGGTACAACTTCACACGAATCTAACCCAAAACGGCTTTTTAATTTTTCTGCTAAATCCATACATTTGGCAATCGGGTGGTCAAGTCTAACTTTAATTAATCCTTGGCTAACAGATAATGCGACCATTCTTTGTGCAGATTGGCGAGATATATTTAGCTTTTTAGCAATTTCATCTTGTGTGTTACCGCCAACATAATATAACCACCCTGCTCTGGCTGCATCATCTAGCTTTCTAATTTCTGTATTTGATAGCTTTACCACGTAAACCTCTTAAAATAGAAGGAAAACTAAGTCCTTATTTTCATTACATAATTTCAATTATATGTGCTGCTATATAAATTATTTTATTAATTTTGGAGTATCTATTTATAAATAACGTTTTTGTTATTTATAGTTGTAAATATACCATTCCTTAATAAAAAATACCTAGGTTTCATAGGATTATGTAATTAGAATTTAGTTAATAGCACCCTTATAAAGGTGCTATTTAATGTAATTAAAAATTGGCTTTAGCGAATTGTTAAACCGCTATTATCAAACTTTAATACTTTATCAGCCGGTGCGCTTAGGTAAATACTGTCGCCATATTTTAACGGACAATCACCATCAGCTTTTACTGTTACGGTCCCTTTGCCTTCAATATTTATATGTAAAAAGCTCTCCGATCCTAAATGTTCAATTACACCTACAGTACCAGCCCACGTTCCTTGCTCAGTAGAGAGTGTTGTATGCTCTGGTCGTATACCAATACAACTAACATTCGCATCTTCATTTTGTGGAGCATCTATAAAATTCATTTTTGGAGAGCCAATAAAACCAGCTACAAATTTGTTTACTGGGTTTTTATAAAGCTCTAAAGGTGTTCCTACCTGTTCAATAATACCGGCATTAAATACCGCGATTCTATCTGCCATTGTCATAGCTTCAACCTGATCGTGCGTAACATAAATCATTGTTGTAGCTAAACTTTTATGTAATTCAGATATTTCTAAACGCATATTTACACGTAGTGACGCATCAAGATTTGAAAGTGGTTCATCAAATAAAAATGCCGAAGGCTGACGTACAATTGCGCGCCCTATCGCTACACGCTGGCGCTGACCGCCCGATAATTGCCCAGGCTTTCGGTCTAAATAATCGGTCAAATTAAGAATTTTAGCGGCGTTAGCAATTTTACTTTCGATTTCTGAAGGGCTTACCTTGGCTCTTTTTAAAGGAAAAGCAATATTATTACGCACTGTCATATGCGGATACAACGCATAGGATTGAAACACCATTGCTAAGCCTCTTTTTGCAGGCGGTGTTTTTGTAGCGTCAATGCCGTCAATTTCTATATTACCACTGGTGGTATCTTCAAGCCCTGCGATCATACGTAATAATGTTGATTTACCACAGCCCGACGGACCAACAAATACGATAAACTCACCGTCTTTAATTTCTAAGTCGAGCGGTTTAATTACGTTAACTTCATCAAAGTTTTTAGTCACTTGTTTTAGTGTGATGCTGCCCATGTGTATTCTCCTATTTTACTGCGCCGAAACTTAATCCACGCACTAATTGTTTTTGACTAAACCAACCAAGTATTAAAATTGGCACAATGGCCATGGCAGATGCTGCCGATAACTTAGCGTAAAATAACCCCTCAGGGCTTGAGTAACTGGCAATAAATGCCGTTAAAGGTGCAGCATTTGCAGCGGTTAAAATAAGTGTCCAAAATGCTTCGTTCCACGACAAAATAAAATTTAACAATAGCGTTGAGGCTATACCCGGTAAGGCTATTGGTAATAAAACATGGAATATTTCTTCACCTATTGTTGCGCCATCCATACGTGAAGTTTCAAGTATTTCGTTTGGTATTTCTCTAAAGTAGGTGTACAGCATCCATACCATTATTGGTAAGTTAATGAGTGTCATTACAATCACCAAGCCTAATTTTGTATCAAGTAGCGCAAAGTCACGAAACAATAAATAAATCGGAATAAGTACCCCTACTGGCGGTAACATTTTGGTAGAAAGCATCCACATTAATAAATGCTTTGTTTTTTTAGTTTGTACAAAAGCCATAGACCAAGCAGCAGGTACTGCAATTAATAACCCCAGTAAACTTGAACCTAGCGATATAACTACAGAGTTCCAAAAATGGTTAAAGTATGGCGAGCGCGACAGTACATCTCGGTAATTTTCGAGCGTCCAATCAAATGCATATAAGCTTGGGCTTGCTGATATTGCTTCGGCTTCCGTTTTAAAGCTGGTGATTAACGTCCATAAAATTGGAAAGAAAATCATGCCGCTTATTGTCCATGCAGCAATGGTATAAATTAGTTTGGAACGACGGCTATTTTTTATAGTCATAATTAACCCTCCAAGTTTTTGCCAATTAAGCGCATTAAAAATATAGCGACTATATTTGCAATAATAACTGCAACTATGCCGCCGCCTACATCAAACTGAAGTAGTGATTGCGTGTAAATTAAGTACGTTATATTGGTTGATGAATAACCAGGACCGCCACTAGTTGTAACTAATATTTCAGCAAAGATTGACAGTAAAAATATAGTTTCGATTAAAATAACAGCCGTTACAGCCCGCGATAAGTGCGGTAAAACGATGTAAAAAAACTTACTAAATGGCCCAGCACCATCTAAATCAGCCGCTTCTAATTGCTCGCGGTCTAATGACTGTATTGCTGTTAGCAGTATTAATGCTGCAAACGGTAACCACTGCCAAGATACAATTATGATGATTGAAAATAACGGCATTTGAGCAAAAAAGTCGATAGGTTCAAAGCCAAGTCGCGAAATGTGCAAATAAGCCATTAACTGGGTTCATTAGCATGTTTTTCCATACCAATGCCGACACAGTTGGCATTACAAAAAATAGCGCTAATACCATAATGCGAACGTAGTTTCGTCCCCATATTGCTTGGTCTAGTAAAATAGCTAAGCCAATACCACCACAAATAGTGATAAGTAAAACCCCAGTAACTAAGTAAAGCGTGTTAAAAAATGATTCAAAAAAAGCCGGATCAGTTAAGAAAAATTCATAGTTTAAAAAACCTACAAACTCTTTATCCCCATGAACGAGTAAATTGTAATCAATAAATGAAAAATACAGTGTCATACACAGCGGAACTATCATCCAAGCAAGTAATAAAATTACACTTGGAAGAAGCATAAACCGAGCAAGCGTGCGCGAGTTAGTTGTTGCCATAAAGGTGACCTTAAAAAAGCCAATTCTATTTACTTGTTAACTATCAAGTGAAAATCAGAAACCCTTGATAGTGTTTATAACTAACAAGTAAATAGAATTGACATAAAATATTGGGTAAGTTTGAGTACTTACCCGCCCATTACATGCTATTTAGGATAGCGAGCTTTACGCATTGTTCGCTCAACGAGGTGCTGAGACGTACTAAGAGCTTGCTTAACGGTCATTTGGCCAGTTAATGCTGCTGAGAATTGTTGCCCAACAGCTGTACCAATTCCTTGAAACTCAGGAATAGCAACAAACTGAATACCTACATAAGGCACCGGTTTAACAGTTGGATTTTTAGGATCTGCTGATTGAATAGAATCTAAGGTAATTTGCGCAAACGGTGCTGCGTCCATGTACTTTTGATTACTGTAAAGTGATTTACGTGTACCTGGCGGTACCTTTGCCCAACCTTTTTTGTCGGCGACAAGTTGAGTGTATTCTTTAGATGTTGCCCAGCTAATAAATTTCATTGCGGCATCTGGTTTATTGCTGCTTGCCGGTACGGCTAGAGTCCACGACCATAACTTTACCTAGACCGTTATCTGGCGTAAGTGCAAACCCTACTTTATCGGCAACTTCTGAGTCTTTTTTGTTAGTAACAAATGCGCCAGCAACGGTTGCATCAATCCAAATACCACATTTTCCGGTTTGGAATAGTGCAAGGTTTTCATTAAAACCGTTTGCAGATGAACCAGCAGGACCACATTCTATCATCACATCGACATAATACTGAAGGGTATTTTCCCACTCTGGGGTATTAAACTGAGGTTTCCAATTTTCATCAAACCAACGCGCACCAAACGAATTTGCCATGGATGTAATAAGCGCAACGTTTTCGCCCCAACCTGCTTTATCACGTAAACAAAGACCATAAACACCTTCTTTTTTATCTGTCATCTCTTTAGCAGCTTTGCGTATAAAGTCCCATGTTGGGGCTTTAGGCATAGTCAGCCCTGCTTTTTCCATTAAGTCAGTACGGTACATAACCATAGAGCTTTCGCCATAAAATGGAGCTGCATAAAGTTTGTCGTTAATCGTTAAACCGCTTCGGATTGCAGGTATTAAATCGTCTAAATCGTAGTTTTCACCTAAATTATCTAACTCTTTTAACCAATTTTGTTTGCCCCAAATAAGTACTTCATAAGTACCTATTGTCATAACATCATATTGGCCGCCTTTTGTTGCTACATCGGTAGTGACACGTTGGCGAAGAATATTTTCCTCTAGAGTTACCCATTTTAGGTCTATATCAGGGTTTTGGCTGGTAAAGTCACTGCTTAATTCTTTCATGGTGATCATGTCACCGTTGTTAACAGTTGCTATTGTAATTGTTTCTTTTGCCGCAGCGCCCATGCTTATAAAGCCACACGCGAGCATAATTAATTTATTTTTCATCGGGTATTCCCCATACACGTTATGTATTAACAAGTGCTATTAAACTACAATCTATTGCCAATTCTATTTATGGCAGTTTTAACGCATAAAACTGCCCGCAAAGTGCCTTTTTAGGTCCTTTGTATAAATAGTTAGACTAGTTGGATAATTACTTTAAAATTTAACAGATATTTCAGAAGTGAAGCCGTCAAATCCTTTACCGATTTGGCCGCCCGAATTAACACCTTCTTCTTGGTTAACATATTCAACTTTTAAAAGCGTTTTATCGTTAAACCAGTAACCTGCGGCTACTTGAATACGCTCTACTGTGTTGTCTGTTTGTTCAATTAAGTCGGAAGTGTTTTCGGCTTCTGCATAACGAGCCGCTACATATAGCTTTTTAGGGATTAGATATTGTTGTGCTTCAAACACGAAGTACTCAACCGATGAGTCGCCTTCTATTAAGGTGTTTGAATCAAAAGTAGTACCATTTTCATCTGCTATACCGTTTGTACCAAAGTAGGTAATACCGGCAACTGCATTACCAGCGGCATCTGCAAATGTGTAATCATCAGATGATTTACCAACCATAAAGATTAAGCTAGTTTCGTCAGATGGTTGATAAGCTAAATTAAGCTGGATGATTGATTGCTCAAGCCCTGGCATTGCGCCAACGTGAGTGTCACGCTCGTTCGAAGGTGACGCTGAGAAATTATAGTTTTCACCATCGCCAAAGCGATAGTTTGTTGTGGTTACACCATCAAGACTTGCTACGCCATTTTCAAAACGTAACTGGTCGCCTTGATTGGCTTTTAATAAGTTTAAACCTGCTTTAAAGCCACTTTCAAATTCTAAAGTACCTTGAAGACGGTAGTTATAACCTCTGTCTTCTTGAAATGCTTCACCGAAACTTGAAGTCGTAATGTGACCTGTAACATTATAAGCACGAACTACACCACTATCGAAAGTTTCGCTGTAACTTAGCTGTGCACCGTTTTCTGCGGTTGCGTAATCGGTAATACCATTACCAATAAGTGCATTACTTTGGTTATCTGCGCCGTCTTGAAAACCTTTAAATTGAAAAGGCGACCCACCAATGTTACCTAAACGCAGTGTTAAATTTGCGTTTTCTTTTGGTGTGCCATAAAGACCTAGTAAGTCAAATTCAACACCTGCAAAATCGTTGTGAAATGAAAAGTCACGATCTTCGCCACCAAAGTCATTAGGCTCTTCTGCAATATCTATATCGGCAGTAATGAACTCGTTAATATGAAATTTAAGCATTAGATTTGCTCTAATACGCCCAAATCCTGATTCTTGTTCTTCATCTTCTGGACGAAATGCACCGTCTTTAGCTTGAATTGACTGAAAGTTTTGCATTAGTAAAAAGTCTACGTCAACGCGATCTAAATATTCAGAAATATCAGCCTGTGCTGGAGCCGATGTAGCCATAGCTGCCGCTATGAGTGAAATTGCAAATTTAGTCTTTTTATTATTCAACATAATAAGCTCTTTATTTAGTGTGGTGTGTGATGCCAACTTTATTAAATTGCATTTTCATTTAATGAAATTGGTATTAATTCAGTGTGTATAGATGAGACTGACTGAGCAAAACATTAAATGATTAATGAAACTGCACTTATGAGCATAAGCTCATCTGCTGAGCATAATCACAGAATGAATTTAGAAGGTCAACGATTTTTCATTACAAAACGTTTACAAAAAATCGAATTTGTATGTAAATATTTTTGAATCAATAAGTTAAGTAGCAAATTTGTTACATCAAATTTTGAGGAAATAAAGTGTTTGATTAAGGGATTTATCGTAGATACGTCATTATTGTTCAATACAATTAATGAAAATATAAGTTAGTAGAAGATATAAAAGCAGGTAATCCTTTAAAAATAGGTTGTTGGGCAAACCTATAAACAGTTTATTTATTAGTGTTTTTTAAGTAACGTTCTTGAGCTTATGATGGGGTTAGCTTAGTATTAAAGCACTTAGATGTATTCAAAATAGAAGTAACCTACATATGGAATTTGTTCGCCCGCTAGAGCCCATCCTCATTATTGATGACGTTAAGGAAATTCGTGATTATCTAAACCAAATTTTAACTGACTTAGGGTTTGAAGATATATTAGAGAGTGCTGATTTTAGCTCTGCCAAACCTATTATGGACAATAAACCGCCAGGCGTTATATTTGTAGATGTAGATTTACCTGACTCTAACGGTGCAGATATTTTGGAATACATTAATAGTACTTACCCGCACACTCATGTTGTTATGTGCTCTGGCCACAATAGTCTCGAAAACGTACAAAATACGTGGGAAATGGGCGCTAAAGGCTTTATTGCAAAACCTTTCAACACAAAAAAAGTAGACACTGTAATGAAGCGTCTTGAAATAATAGAATAATAATAAGGTTAGCATGCATAGTACTGTTACTGCGATTATAGAAGATCTTTCGAGTGTTATATTTGGTAAACAACAACAAATAAAACTGGCACTTACATGCTTATTTAGCGAAGGGCATTTACTCATTGAAGATTTGCCTGGTATGGGAAAAACCACTCTTTCTCATGCATTGTCAGCTGTGTTAGGTTTATCGTATCAGCGTATTCAATTTACCAGTGATCTTCTGCCTGCTGATATTCTGGGTACTAATGTATTTAACTCTACCGAGCACAGTTTTACGTTTCATAAAGGCCCTATTTTTAGCCAAGTTGTTTTAGCTGATGAAATAAACCGCGCAGGGCCCAAAACACAAAGTGCGTTGCTTGAAGTAATGGAAGAGCAACAAGTAACAGTTGATGGAAAAAAATATACGCTGCCAAATCCATTTTTTGTGATAGCAACACAAAACCCGCTTTACCAATCAGGTACCTACCCGTTACCTGAGTCGCAATTAGACCGATTTTTAATGCGCATTAGCTTAGGTTTTCCTCCTAAAGAAGCCGAAAAACGCTTAATTTTGAATATGCAAAAACGAGATTACAGCCAATTACCTAAGCGTATTAACCAACAAGAGTTAGCGGCAATTCAAACTCAGATAAGCCAAATTACTTTAAGTAGTCCGGTTATTGACTACATTATAGAGCTTGTTAATTACACACGCACAAGCAACGCTTTTGCATCATCGTTATCACCTCGTGCTAGTATGGCTCTGGCTAAAGCGGCTAGGTCGTGGGCCTTTATTAATGGTCGTGATTTTGTAATTCCAGAAGATGTTCAAGCCGTATTTGCAAGTGTGTGTCAGCATCGATTAGGTTTGCATAATGAGTCAGGTGAAGCGCAAGTAAACGATATTTTAAAAAACGTATTAGTTCCGGTATAAACTTTTATGCCAAAAAAAACAGCTAAGCGCCGTTCTTTATTTAAGTCATTTAAACAAAGTGTATTTAATAAGTTATTAAAAAATAAACATTTAAAAAACTCAATTACACTTGAACACAGAACAATTTATGTATTGCCATCATCCCTTGGTTGGTACTTTATAGTTGTAGCTATTTTAAACTTTGTGATGGGCATTAATTATCAAAATAATTTAATTTTAATAATGTCTTATCTTATGTTTGTGGTAATGATTATTGCTGTATTAATGGGCTACAGTAACGCTAAAGGCTTAACAGTTAAATTTAAAGATGCATTTAACAGCTACGCTCCTCAAAAACCGAGTATTATATTTGAATTACAAAGCCCTTCTGTTACCCAATCTATTAATCTAACATATCAAGATAGTGAGCAAACTCACAAACATACCGGCCAAGTTGATAGTAAACCTCAGTTACTTACACTCAACTTACCCTACAGCTCACGCGGTAAGTACTCAGTGCAACGTATTAAAATAGCGAGTAACTATCCCTTTGGTTTGATGACTGTTTGGAGCTACATTCAATTACAAGAAGATATATTTGTATACCCGTCGCATGAACAAGTACACAGTGATGCGCATGTTTCTATGCTTGATGAGCAAGCCGATAAAGGTATTTCTACACAATCTGGTAGCGAAGAGTTTGAGTCTCTTATCCCACATTTACCTGAAATGGGCTTGCAAAGAGTGTCGTGGAAACATTACGCAAAAACTCAGCAGTTGTTAGTTAAAGAGTTTGTAGACTTTAAAACAGTAAATGCACTCTTCGATTTTACGTTGATGAATGGAGATACAGAGCAGCGCTTAAGCCAGTTATGCTTTTTAGTGTGTGAAGCAACCGAGAAAAACACCCCTTTTATGTTAAAGCTACCGAATAAAACAATAAATACAAATACCGGACAGCAACATAAACAGCAATGCTTAGAGTTGTTATGCTCATTTAATGGTGATGTGTAATGGACATACTTAAAAACGAAAAAGTAATAAATTATTCGCTGTCTTTTATATATGCATGTTTGATTGTATTTTTTTTATCACATTTACCGCTTGTTTTTGTAGGTGTACTTACACTTATTTGTGCATGGAACTTTTACATAACGCTAAGTAATAAACCAAAGCCAAATGCTTGGCTGGCAAATATACTCGCAGGTGTGTCACTCGGTTTAATGCTCTACACAGTAGGCATGTCGGATACGGTTATTTTATTTGTGGCTATGCTGCTACTTGCTAGTTTATTTAAGCTGCTGCAGGCTAAAACAAAAAAACACTATCATGTAATTACAACGCTTACGTTTTTTTCACTCTCATCGGTGTATTTATTTAACCAAAGCATTTTAACGACTTTAACTGTAAGTTGTTTATACATATTAAACTTTGCAGTACTTGGCCTACTCGAGTCCAAACATAATTTAAAAATCGCCTCTAAGCAAAGTGGTAAATTGCTACTTTTAGCGCTTCCTTTAGCTATATTTTTACTGCTTTTTTTACCAAAAATGCCCGCCTTTTGGCAGCTTCCTGGGCCTAAGCTTGCTAAAACAGGGCTTTCTGAACAAGTCGATCCATTCGATATTGCAAAGCTTTCAAACTCAGATGAGCTTGTGTTTAGAGCTAAATTTAACGAAGAAAAACCTGTAGCGCCTTATTATTGGCGAGCAATAGTTCATGATGAATTTAATGGTAATGCGTGGCTTACGTCTGACTTTTTAAAATATAATAATATAAAAACAAATACGCAGAGCGAAAATGATGAGCAACTTATTGCAAGCTACTCAGTTATTACAGAGCCTGCTACACAAAAATGGCTCTATGGTTTAGCGTATTCCAGTAGTAACTCACCAAATGTTGAAGGTAATTCACTAGGTTTATTGCGTAAAAAAGGTCGCCATGCTAAAAACTTACAGTACGATGTAAATAGCTTTAACTTCACAGCTTTACCGCTTGGCGAATTTGAAGAAAAACGCTACAAATACCTCTCCAATAAAAAGAATGTAAAAACATCATCACTTGCTAAAAACTTAAAGCAAAATACACACTCTGACCGCGATTTTTATAATCGCTTATTACAATACTTTGCAGGTACGGGATTTACTTACACATTAACTCCCACTCCTATGAGCGGCGATAACACTATAGATCAATTTTTATTTGATAACCAACGTGGCTTTTGTGGCCACTATGCCAGTGCCGCTGCGTACATTTTTAGAACCGCAGGTATACCCGCTCGACTAGTAAGTGGCTATTTAGGTGGTGAATTAAATCAAGATAATAATACGCTCACTGTTCGCCAATACGACGCACACGCTTGGGTAGAAGTATATTTACAAAACGAAGGTTGGGTTATTTTTGATGCAACCGCCGTTGTTGCACCAGAGCGTTTAAATGGCTCACTTTCGCAAAACGAAGAGCTGAATGACGAATTTAAAAGTAACCTTGATTTTGGTTTAGTGAGTTTAAGTAATTTCCCCGCTATTAATTGGTTAAGGTTGGAACTTGAAAACCTCGATTATCAATGGTCTAGCTGGGTACTTGGTTTTGACGAAGAAAAACAAAATGATTTTTTAAAATCAATTTTTGGTAGTAAAAATATTTGGCTTGTACCATTAATGGTTTTACTAACAGCTGGTTTTTGTTTTATAGGTTATTTTATTTATTTAAACTTACCAAAACGCCCAGCTAAATTAGCGCCTATGGTTAAAGAGTTTTATGAAGTAAAAGCATGGGCTAAAAAACAAAAAATAAATACACCCGATAATTTAACACCGAGTCAGCAATTAGACTTTTTTGCTGGTCAACTTCCTCATTCTGCACAATCTATAAACACTTTTAGGCAGTTATTTAACCAAGTACGCTATGGTAAAAAACCTTTTACGAAAGAGCGTAAAACTCAGGCTAAAGATCTGATAAAATTAATTAAAATTTCCAAATAGAGAATACTATGAATGCTGTTGTTATAGGCGTTATTTTAATGCTCGGGCTATCTCTGGCTCGCGTTAACGTCATTGTTGCCATGATCATAAGCGCGTTAGTTGCAGGTCTTACTGCAGGCTTGGGCATAAAAGAAAGTGTTGATGCGTTTAATTCTGGCCTTTCAGCTGGAGCTGAAATTGCACTAAGTTATGCTATGCTCGGCGCGTTTGCCGTTGCTATTTCTAAGTCGGGTTTAACACGTATTCTCGCTGATAAGCTACTTGCTAAAGTAAATGCAAAAGGCAGCGGTAATGAAACATTTTTAAGTTACTTCATTTTATTAATTATTTTAGGTTGTGCAATTTCTTCGCAAAACTTAGTCCCTGTACACATAGCGTTTATTCCTATTTTGATCCCGCCGTTACTCGTTGTTTTTAATCAGTTAAGGTTAGACAGGCGTGCTATAGCGTGTATTTTAACATTTGGATTAGCAACGTCTTACATGGTGCTTCCTTATGGTTTTGGGGGTATTTACTTATATTCTATTTTGCACAAAAACCTAGTTGATAACGGCCTAGACATTGTAAATACCCAAGTCCCTGTGGCGATGATAATTCCTGCATTAGGTATGTTTATTGGATTGCTTATTGCGGTATTTATTACCTACAAAAAACGCCGCGAATACACCGAGCTCCCATTAACAACTGTTAGTAAATCGGCTGAAGTCGAAAACCCTAGAAAAGTAATGATTGTTGGGCTTTTTGCAGTACTTGCCTCACTTGTCGCACAAAACCTAAGTGGCTCAATGATTTTAGGTGGCTTAGTAGGTGTAATGATATTTAGTGTTTTTGGTGTAGTTAAGTGGGAAGAAAACGGCGACGTATTTAGTAAAGGCGTTGCGATGATGGCCATGATTGGCTTTATTATGATATCGGCACAAGGTTTTGCATCGGTTATGCAAGCCACTGGCGATGTAGCAAGCTTAGTACACAGCGCAGCCGCCCTTTTTGATGGTAATAAACCTTTGGCCGCCGGTGTTATTTTGTTAGTCGGGTTATTAATTACAATGGGAATTGGCAGTTCGTTTTCAACAGTGCCTATTATTGCAACTTTGTTTGTTCCTTTATGTTTAGACCTTGGGTTTTCTGTTATGGCTACCGCTGCGCTTGTTGGTACTGCGGGCGCTCTAGGTGATGCAGGCTCTCCTGCTTCAGATTCAACGCTTGGCCCAACATCGGGTTTAAATGCCGACGGCCAGCACGACCACATTAGAGACTCTGTTATTCCAACGTTTATTCACTTTAACATTCCACTGCTTATATTTGGCTGGATTGCAGCAATGGTACTTTAAAAAGTATTTATGTAAGTTTAATAAATGTAATTAAAAGCTAAATATAACCAAAAAGGTATGTTAAAAGCATACCTTTTTAGTATCCAAACCCAACAACTCTCACCCCTATCACCCACCCCCCCCAGTTTGATTACTTTCTTTTAGTTAATAATAACTCTGTTGTTGAGGTTATACTTTATTAAAATTTAGTATGATGTGTTCTTATGGTGGGGTTATATAAGCACCAATTAAGATGCTTATATAATTTTACTTTAGCGCGTATTCAAAGCTTTAAGTTAATCAAAACCATAAATCATTTTGTCGCATACTACCGGAGTCGGTCTGTGGTTATCATCAACTGCTACAAACGTAAAGCTGCCACTAATGGCTGAATGCTTATCGTCTTTGTGCATAGTTTCTAATAATATATCTACGTCAACTTTTAAGCTGGTGTTACCTACATGCACTACTTTAGCTATTAACTCTGCAAAAGTACCTGCTGGTATGGCTTCTTTAAAATCGACTCTATCAGAAGATATAGTTACCAAAGGCTTACGGCAAAAACGAGTCGCTGCTATAAATGCCACTTCATCCATCCACGCCAGTGCATCACCACCAAATAAAGTATTGTGATGATTAGTACGCCCTGGAAACACGGTTTTAGTTACCGATGTGGTTGAGTCTTCAATACGCTGAGCAATTATTGCATCGCGATTTACGTCAGTCATAATCTCTACTTTTTGTTTGCTAATGTATCTTGCATAAGTAATGCAGGATCAAGGCGTTCGCCTTTCCAGTTAAAACGCCAATCTAGGTGAGGACCCGTTACACGTCCAGTTGCACCAATTTCAGCCACTTTGTTACCTTGCTCAATTTTATCACCCACTTTTACATCAAGCTTACTTAAGTGAATGTAAGTTGAGGTAATACCATGGCCATGATCAATAATTAATGTACCGCCTGAGTAATATAAATCAGGTTCAGCAAATACCACGGTACCACTAATAGGCGCGTAAACAGGAGAGCCTGTTTTATTAGCGATGTCTAAGCCAAAGTGCGGACGACGAGGCTCGCCATTAAAGTAGCGCTGACTACCATAAACACCCGATATGCGCCCTTCTGCAGGCTTTAAAACCGGGTCTAAAAAGTACAATAAATCAGAGTCTACTTCTCTGGCTTTTCGCACAGCAACTGCTTCGCGGCTTATACGCGCACTAACTTCTTTTGGTGGAGATACATATTTTTTAGCTACGCCGGTAATTTTATCAATTTTATATTCGCGCTTAGTGATAGCTATTGGCTGTGAATGCGATTTACCATTGTTATCTACCCATTTTAAAATATGAGTAGTTTCAGCGTCACGACCAAAACCAAATACAAAGTCACCATTTTGCGAAAGTTTTAAGCTTTTGCCATCTAAGCTTACTGATTTAGCGTTTTCTAGCTTTCCTGTAACTAAACCGCCTTGTGTTAAATGTCCTTTTAACTCAAGCGCCATAGCACTAAAGCTAGCAGAGGCAACAAGCGCTGTTGCTAAAAGTGTTTTAAACATAACTAATCGATCCTTTTCCAACACCTTCATAAGCCGTTACTTTCACTGCTTTTTCTGGGTATTGGGCTTTAATTTGGCCAGCTACATGTTCAGCAATACATTCTACAGTGGTATCTACTGGCAAAATGTCGCAACGAGACTCGCTTATAGCCATTTCAAAATAGCCTTGTGCCGATGTATAAGCAAAACATACATCACCCGCTTTGGCTGTTATGTGTTTTAAATCAGCTGCGTTAATTTGATCTTCACTGGTGGCTAAGTAAATATCTTCCCACTTTTGAGACCATTCTTTTTGCAAGCGCGGCATAGAGATACCATCTAGGCTAATACCAATTTGAGAACGATGCCCATGAATAATACGCTGGCAATTACCGTCATGCTTTTTAAGGCCATGGCTGTAATGATAGTAAAAACTTTGGCTGTGTTCAGGCTTAAGAGACAGCTCAATTTTTTCAATGTTATCTGGTAGCTTCGGTAAAATAGTCGCAATTAAAAATTCGGTAACCGATTCAACAGTTACTTCGTCTGCGTTAATCATGCAATAAGCTTGATGAGGAGCGCTCATAGCTAAGTGATTATTTTCACCAAATGTACAGTCGAGTGTTTTATGCTCGTCAAATTCAGATACAGTGCCATTAAGCCCTGTAGGAATTGCTAAACGGTGATCAATACACTCATCTATAATGCCTTTAATTTGCTTTTTAACTAAACCAAAGTCTAAAACCATAGACTCTTCGTTAAGTTTACCGTGCAAAGTTAAATCAACAATCCAGCTCTCGCCAACGGCGCCGCGTTTGTTACATAAGTAAGAAAAATCAATCACAGTTAGTGAGTTAACAAAAAGGATCATAAACTTCCTTTAGACTGGTTATAAGACAGCGTTAATTATAATGATTTCTGATTGTAATTGCGCGGTTTTATAGTGCAAAAACCAATCGCGTTGATTGATTGATGATTTAATATCCAATATTTTGATTTTTTAACTGCTCCGAGTTGTTTAGCGTACAAGTGTACGCTAAAGTACTTAGCAATTTCTAAGCGAAGATAAGTGTTATGGAACCTAAAAATAGCTATACAAAAGAAGAGTTGATCCTGTGTGGTCAAGGTGAAATGTTTGGTGAAGGTAACTGCCGTTTACCAAGTGACAACATGTTAATGATGGACCGCATTACCTCTATTACTGCTGATGGCGGTATTCATGGGAAAGGCGAAATTGTTGCTGAGCTTGATATTGATCCTAGCCTTTGGTTTTTCGATTGTCATTTTAAAGGCGACCCAGTAATGCCAGGTTGTTTAGGCTTAGATGCTATGTGGCAACTAGTTGGTTTTTACTTAGGTTGGTCTGGTGGCCCAGGTCTTGGCCGTGCGCTAGGTGTGGGTGAAGTTAAATTTACTGGCCAAATTTTACCAACTAATAAAAAAGTAACTTACCGCCTTGTAATGAAACGCGTAATTAAACGTAAATTGTTCATGGGCGTTGCAGATGGCACTGTAGAAGTAGATGGCCGAGTAATTTACGAAGCAAAAGATTTAAAAGTGGGCTTGTTCCAAGACACTAGCGCGTTTTAATTTTTAAATGCGTACAAAAAGGCCTCCAACGTGGAGGCCTTTTTGCTTAAATTCGATTATTGATTTTAGGTTTTATACATGTTGCGGTTTTCAATCGCTTCACGCCAACCTCCTAACCACTCTGATTTGGGATCTACTTGTTGATAAGGGCATAGCTCTTTTGAGCGACCTGCTAAACCTGCTTTAAAACCTTGAGAATGAGCTCTTTCTAAACGATCTCTTTTCTGTCTCTTCATCGGTAATATCCTCACCTTTTTATTTATATATTGTGTAGCATTAGTGAAATCTACATTTAATGAATAGTTAATAAAAATGTAAAATTCAAATCGTAAAAGCAATTAAATTGTTTGACTTTAACTAAGCTGCTGATGCAAAAATGAATTAACATTTAAAAAAGTAAGTGGTCATACAACATTTAATTTGACCGGTTTTATGCTAAATAAAATGCGACTCAATAATCGCTAAAAAGCAATTATGTGCTTTAATTGTGACCGACTAATATTGACTAAGTTCCAAACAAAAATGTAATCGTGACACTTTTATTTCAGTTATTTTTATTCACCCGATTTGCATTCTTTTTAAACAATTTAATATTATACTTGATTATTTAAAGTCGATCGGTCTAATATGAGTTCATGAACAAAAATACATCAACACCAATACGCCGTGGTCGCCCACCTAAAATAACCAGAGAGAACGCCGATACCAAAGCGTTACTTATTCGCACGGGCCTAGAAACCCTAACTGAGTTTGGCTTTAGCGCCACGGGGCTCGATACTATTTTAAAAAAAGCGGCTGTACCTAAAGGCTCTTTTTATCATTACTTTAAAAGTAAAGAAGCCTACGGCATTGCCCTAGTTGATGCATACGACAGTTACTTTATTGCAAAGCTTACCCATTACCTACAGCAAGAAGATGTTCCACCACTTGAGCGAATCGTTAATTTTACCCAAAGCGCAATTAAAGGAATGAAAAAATACGATTACAAACGTGGCTGTTTAGTAGGTAACTTAAATCAAGAGCTTAATCATTTAAGTGATGAGTTTAAAACCAGATTAATGCAAAGCTACACCGCTTGGCAAAACCATGTAGAGGTTTGCTTAAACCAAGCTAAGCAGCAAGGCACTATTGCAAGCCATGTAAATACAAAATTGATGAGTGAGTACTTTTGGATTGGGTGGGAAGGTGCGGTTATGCGCGCAAAGCTCACAAAATCAAATACTCCACTTACTTTGTATACAGAAATGTTTTTACGCGCATTATTAACCTAATGCGTTTTTATTTACCAATTAAAAGACGATCGGTCTAAAAGGATATCCCATGAATAACCCAATTAAAGCCATTGTTATTAATAAAGAAGATAATAACTACAGCGCCTCATTATCGACTATCGAAAGTAGTGATTTACCAAACGAAAACGTGTCTATTGACGTGCTATACAGCACACTTAACTATAAAGATGGTTTAGCAATTACTGGTAAAGGCCCAGTTGTACGCAGTTTTCCTATGGTGCCAGGTATCGATTTAGTTGGTACAGTTACAAATTCCACCAGCGATGAATTTAAAAATGGCGATAACGTAATATTAAATGGTTTTGGTGTAGGCGAAAAACATTGGGGCGGGCTTGCTCAAAAAGCGGCACTTAATAGCGATTGGTTAATCCCCTTGCCTGCAGGTATTTCTCCAAAACAAGCGATGCAAATTGGTACCGCTGGTTACACCGCTATGCTAAGTGTTATAGCACTTGAAAAACAAGGTATTACGCCTGAATCTGGCGAAGTACTGGTAACCGGTGCCAATGGTGGCGTAGGCAGCTTTGCTATTTTTTTATTAAACCAGCTTGGCTACAACGTAACAGCAGCTACGGGTCGATTAGACCAAAGTGAATATTTAAAAGAGTTAGGTGCTAAACAAATAATTGACAGAAACGAGCTTTCAAATCCGGGTAAGCCTTTGCAAAAAGAGCGCTTTGCAGCGGCAATAGATTCTGTAGGTAGCCATACACTTGCCAATATTTGTGCATCATTAAAGTATGGGGGTGTAGTAACCGCCTGCGGACTTGCCCAAGGTATGGATTTACCTGCATCTGTAGCACCCTTTATACTACGTGGTGTGTCACTAATAGGCATTGATAGCGTAATGCGCCCTAAAGCCGACAGAATTGAAGCGTGGGATCGTTTAGCAAAATTAGTTAGCGCTGATTACTTAGATAAAATTTCGACAGAAATATCACTAGAACACGCCATTGATAACGCAGAGCGACTTATGCAAGGCAAAATTCGCGGTCGTGTTGTAGTTAATTGTCAAAGTTAAGCTATTTACTCTGTTAAAGCCTCGTTATTAAATTTATAATGCAATTTGTATTTTAATAACGAGGCAACACCTATGAGCAACCAAGAACTTTTCAGTAATAATCCACTGCAAGGCGTTAAATTAGAACAAGTGGTTGAAGAGCTGGTTGAACAATACGGGTGGGAGCTCCTACACGCTTATTTACAACTTAACTGCTTTAAAAACAATCCTGATATAAAGTCAGCGGTTAAATTTTTACGTAAAACACAATGGGCACAAGAAAAAGTAGATAACTTTTACCTTTATCGCCTAAAAAACTTACCTAGACCTGATGATGTGCAATACGAATTACCGCCACGTGATCGCGTGATCCCAGCTGATCATAAACCTGGTGAGCCATGTGAGTTAAGTTTTAGTGATGCAAAACGTATTATGGAAAAAAAAGCATCAAAGCAACGTGCTCGTGATCGCAAACAACGCTCTAATTCTAGTAACCCTTGGGGTAACTAAACACGCTAATTTAATTTTGTAGAGCTATTTTAATTGGCTCTACAACTCTCTTTTATTAATTTTTATTACATCCAACCATATAGCTAACAAATAGAAATCAATACCCTCGGTTTTTCCAAAAATCTGTTTCAGTACGCTCTGCCTCTAATGCCACCTTAAAAGTTTTATCAGCAATAATTTTTCCATTTAGCTCAATCGTCATACGCCAATCACCCAACTTATTCTCTATTGGCAACCAAAGCGTGTCGCCTAAATAAAAGTTCCAATCACTGTTTTTAACGTATACATCGCCTTCAAAGGGGTCCATTACATCACCGTCACTGTCTGGAATATCTGGATGGTATATACAATAGTGAAGCTTTTCGCCTTTACCCTTTTTAATATTTACGATTAAGCCAAACTCAACATCTACCTCAGCTATTACATTTGTTGTAAATTGCTCTATTTGTGGCAATGCTTTACTTTCGCTGTCCCACTTAGAGTAAATACCGTGACTTTGTAACGTCACTACAGGTTTTGTTTTAGCCATTAAGGTAACCTTTTATATTAGCTTTTTTTGCATTAGTTTAACTTTTTGAAATTTTAAAATAAAACACAATCCAATAAAGTTAAATCTCAACTTAGCTTTAATACTTCGCCTATTTACATCATTGCTAATTTGTCATCATTGTTTACACACTATTTGCACAATTGCTGATTATTGTTTAAGTAACTTAATTGATCAGGTAGGCAGCAATGAAACTACACGCACTTAATATTAAAAACTCAAATAGGGTAAATGCTATAAAGCTAAGCACCTTAGCTCTAGTTGTTTTATCGTTAGTTGCTTGCGGAGGTGGAGAAGGCATAGTTGACACCTCAACAACTACAGATTCATCATCAACCACCTCAGATAACGGTACAGGTACGAGTAGCTCAACCCAAGGCGTGTTTTGTAAATATATCTACAGTGAATATAACGAGTCAGAATCAGTACAAGCCACCAGCGCCGCAGATTGGTCATGCACAGGAACTACACGCGACTTAGTCGCTAATGGTATACCTGATCACGAAGTAGGTACATTCCCTAATGCCGATAACCCAAATACTATTTCTGAACAATCAGTAATTGAAAGCTACACACTTGAGCCTGTAGAAACAACACAAGCAACCATGCTTGGTGGCCCTCGCGGAATCATAGGTGTTGTACTTAACGGAATTAAAATAGACGCCGGCACAGGCGGAAGTTGCGATGATTCAGGCACCGATTGCGATTTAGGCGACAACAGCGGTAATTGGAATATAGAAGCCTTAAGTCAAGACACGTTTAGTTTTGGAACAGACGACAACAATGCACACGTTCAACCCGATGGCACATATCATTATCATGGTATGCCTGAAGGCTTTGTAACACTGAGAGGTGGCAATAGCTCCACTATGACTCTAATAGGCTGGGCAGCAGACGGCTTTCCTATTTATGCACGTTACGGCTATTTAGACTCAAATGATGCAACCTCAGCGCTAACCGTAATGACCGGTAGCTACCAACATATAACATCTGTAAGCGCAAACCGCCCTTCTACCGATATATACCCGTTAGGTACATCTGCACAAGATTGGGAATACGTAGCAGGCTCTGGTGATTTAGACGAATGTAATGGCCGCGTTGGCGTAACACCTGAGTTTCCTGATGGGATATACCACTACTACGCAACAGACACTTATCCGTTTTTTCAACGCTGCGTTAAAGGCGAAGTTTAATTAGGAGTAAGTTATGCCTTATATGAAAATTTATCTGTTAAGTGTGACCACATTGGGCTTATTGAGCACATCAACATTAGCAAACGCGCATTTAATGGTTGCAGAGCACGGTACGCTGAATTTTGTTGATAATAACGTGTTTATTGTGCTTTCAATCCCTATGTCGGCTTTTAAGGGGGTTGATGAAAACAAGGATGGCAAAGTGTCAATAGTTGAGTTTAACGCTCATAAAAAGCTAATAACTAAGCGAGTTAAAAAGAACGTTTATTTAGCGGATCATCAGTATAAATTTACTATTGATGGACTTTTGCTAAACCCAGAAGCGTCGCATACACATAAAAGCAACAACATAGACCAAATAACCATTACTGGGCGCTACTCTTTGCCTAGTAAACTAACCAAAGTTAACTTTAACGTTAAGCTATTTAGTAACAATGAGCACAAGCAGCATTATCAAATTACAGCGACTAATAAAACGCAAAAGCTAACTCATCAATTTGAGCTATCACCAACGTCGCCCTTTAGTAAGGTGTTTTAAAAAATTAAATTTTTATTTTAAAGGTATTGTTTGTCCCTGAAAAAAAATGTTATATTTGTTTCATAGGATGCACCATTAATGATAAGGACTGTCATGTTTAATACTTCTACAAATACTAATACCCCATTAAAATTACTTGAGCGTATGCAAAATAGTAAAAATGACTTTAATATTGATTTTAAAGTCTCAGTATTCGACCAATTTGGTAATAAATACTCTGGTATTTTTGATTCATTAGATTCTAATTCAAGCCTCCTAACCTTGATTGATAGCTCAGATGATATTACTTTTTTCAACATGAAATACATCACTCATTTAATTCTGCACGATTCTAGTACCCACTCTAATTTCATTGCAGGAAACTTACCTCAAAAAAATAAAAATAATAAAGAGCTAATTAATATAGATGAGAAAACAGATTTAATAAAAGAAATGTTAAACAAAAACTACTCTTTAGAATTTGAATTTAAATATTATGGATGCGATAAGCTAAATAAAACTGAAACAGAAAACATTTCAACTTTGTTAGATTTTTTAACTGAAAATATAAAAGATTTAGCTAGTGATGATTTTTTTATGTCTTCACTAAAAAAAGTAAAAGAGTTTCATTTTCATGATAAAAAAGATGTTAAATTTTCTATGAGACTTTCTGGAGCAGAAATTTACATTACTATGGATTTTAATCAACAACTACCGAAAAACATTAATAACTTAATAGAGAAAGGTTTCAATAAAGTATTGTAACCAATTATATATTTTAACCTGTCAAATATAAAGGAATGACAATGGGACTTAAAGAGAAAAGAGCTGCAAGAGAATTTCAAGAAAATCGTCTAGATTCTTTGAAAAAACAAATTTTTAAAGCAGCTAAATTTGAATTCGAAATCGATGTTAACTGGGATACGATTGCTATAGATGATTACGCTCATTTATTTGATCAAACTTGGCCTTTGGTATACTTTGAGCCAACTATCAAAGCTTTCAAAGAGTTATGCTCGGATGACTTGTCTCAAGAAGCTATCCAAGAAGATTTGAAAAAAATAATTATACAAAATTACGGTGATGTACATAACGCAAACAACTTTGCTACTTATAATAAAGGTGTACTGACATTAAACCACTCTCCAATTTTGAATGCGGCCAATCAAGTAGATGATCGCGCATATTCTATTCAAAATGCTATAGAAAAAGAGCTATAATTAAGTTTGTATAAGAGGTGTTACTTAACACCTCTTATTTTCGGATTTTTAGGAAAGTAATGCTCTTGTTGCTGCTCACATAAACTAAACTCACGGGTGTTTTTATATGGCAACTTCATAAAGCCCGCAACACCCACGTCCGTAATATTTACCGCGTATTGCATTAGTTTATTAAGAAGTCGTTTAAACTCAACCTCTTTGCTCGAATCGAGTAAGCGGTAGTAATGGTGAATCTTCATTCTGTCAGGCAGTGCTTCAAAAATAATACACCCCGTATGATGAATTTGGTTAAGCTCAAATACGCACTTAATAACTTTTTTAGGTAGCTGTAGTTGCTCATCAGGGTCTTTACCGTCTTCAAAGTATGAATGCGGGCGGGTTATGTCGTTTGCTTTCATGCTGACTACTTCGTATTCAAGCTCTGGTAGGCTATCAAACTTAAATGCACCGGTGCCATCTCGCTCTAGTTGAATGGTTTTACGGGCATCAAACAAACAACACTTAAATAACCCTTTTTGATTAATCGCTTGGGCAAGCATCACTGTGTTATTAATAGCATCACTAAAGGCATCACCCAATGATTCATCATGCATAATTAAAGACGATTCAACAAACATTGACTCATCCTTCCAATGAAAACTAAGCCCACCTACTACAGGGTACTTAGCTAATCGGCTTATTGATGCTAAAAATGCTTTTTCGGTATCGCCTGTATCAAACAAAAACTCTTTATAATAGCGGTCAAGTTGCGCGTCGTTTATATCTAGTAATTGCTGGTTATGATCGGCTTGGCGTAAAAACTGTTTTCGTGAACTATATACCACCGTGTCGGGCTGCTCGTCGTTGCCATACCAAAAAGGGATATCTGCTTTTTTTTGTTTTTTATCAAGCTCAGGTAAATACATTTTGGCCATAGTTGTAATGTTACGCATAAAGTAATCACCAGCACCATCACGTATGGCCTTACTTTTTGACAGCATGCCATCAATCACCTTAGCCAGTTCTTTGGGGAGCCCTAAGCTGCTTGCAGGGATGGCTTGCGCACCAAAGCGGCACGACTGCGCCGACGCTAGCGCATACAACGTAGCGGCTACACCTTGCTCGTCAAATCGTGGGGATGATTGCTCCCCCGACATTTGCGCTTCACCAATAAAATATACATCGCCCATACGAGCATTCGTTGTGCTTAAATCACCCGACATTAAATCCATAAAGTTACTGGCAACAGGGTTACCATCACTATCGAGCTGTGCAAACACAGAGCTGCCCCAATCCACTAACGAAAGCGCATTAGTGTTTGCATCCCAAACAAGGTTTGAAGGTTTTATATCGCCATGCACTATAGGTTGTGGGCTAACGCCGTTTTTGTGACTACGTAAATCAATTAATACATTACGTAACCTAACAGCTAGCGCCATTATTTGCGCGGCACTAAAGCGCCCTGTTTTAAGCGATACTTTTTCAAGGTCCTCTCCAATGGCGCGAGCCATCATTAAAATCCCTTGTTTTTTAATTCGTTCAAATGCATAAAAGGTAGGCACTAAGGGGTTATTAATTTGCGAAAGCATATACGCTTCGTCTTCTAGGCGGTCGCGTACACTTTGGGCAAGCGTAATACGCGAAAACTTAAATACCCAAGGTAAGCCGTTATCGTCATCACCTGCAAATACAAAACCAAAAGCACCTGAACCAATCATTTCAACGTTTTTGTAGCCCAGCAGTGTTAACTGCTTAATACAAATATTAAGCCACTGGCGGTGTTTTTTAGCATCGCGGTGCGAAAGTAAATAAACAGATTGCTCTTCGTTGATATAAAAGTTGCGGATTTCTTTGGCTTTCAATACAGGTACTCAAATTTATAAAACTAACTAATTATTAGTTTTATGTAGTGAGATTACAATAGGTTAAATAAGAGTTTTGAAATCGTTGAATAAAACAGCGCTAAAGTAGCGCCAGAACAGTAAATTTAAGTGTAAACGTTAAAGCTCAAAGTAAGCTTTTACAATGCACTGTATATAAATACAGTGCATTACTTTTTGCTAACTTTCAATAACACGAAGCTGCTTAAGTGATGACACATCTATGTGCGTTTGATAATAATATTTATTAGTAGCTCTACCACGGCTCATAAAATCGATAGTTACTCGTTTAGCTTCGCCTATTACTTCTATTGTTTTATCAATAAAAAAGGTGTCTGCTGGTTGCCCGTATTTACTTTGAAGCTCTGCTACCACATTAGGCTGTATTGATACCGTAATTGAGCGCCTGTCGCGATAATCAGTTTCTGTATTTAAATACAACCAACTCCCCTGAGCTCCCGCCGCTTTAATATGAAACTGGTAAGTGCCAGCAACACCCTTTGGTGCACTTTGCTCAGTTAAAGCGATAAGGTTCATATTTGCAGCCGTACTTTGGCTCATTTCAATTTTATGGGGAACAGAACTACATGCACTAAGCGTTAGCACACTTAGTAAGGCTAGATATTTCAAGACACAATTTCCTTGTTTCTTACACCAATTCGCATAATTAAGTGATCTATTTTGAGGCAAGAAAACCGTGTTGATAACAAAGCAAAATTTCGTTATTGAGTTGTTCTATATCAAAAGTTTTTAATGCTGTTAGCGATTTAATCTCTTAAATTGATTAACTATTATTGCGAATTGGTATTATGCATTATTAAAAATATGTAGCGTTAATGATACCACTATATGCAGCTATGTTTCTATAATCTATCCAAACAATTAGTTAGCGGATATTAAGGCGCATTTCGCTGAAAAGGATCTGTTTTAAAGCTTTTTAGCAAACTTTGTGGGTCAACCACCTCGGTATGCTCTTTAGCAGCCTGCGCCCACCATATTAGTTGGCCAAACGTGCGTGAGAAATAATTAAACCACGATGATTGACTCTCTCCTGCAACAGGTTTGCCATCCTCACTAAACACATCTTGCGCATTTGGCACGTGGATCATCGCCGATACCGGCAAACAGCCAAGTTCAGATAAAAAAGTACGCATGCTAATGGCCGCTCTTACGCCACCCCACTGTCCTGCTGAGTAAGTTACTATTGCACTTGGTTTATACGAAAATAGTGAGCTACCAAAATGATTAAGTAAGTCAGCGAGGGCTGGACTCATGCTGTGATTGTACTCAGGGCTAATCATTATATAACCATCTGCGGCTTTAATTTTTTCAGCTAAAAGAGTGAGCTCTGTAGGTGCATTACTTTTAGCGTATGCAAAATGTGGTTTAAATACGTTTTCGCTAGGAAAATCCAACGTATCAATTAGCTCAAACTCATGACTGCCAAAATGCTCTGTTAAGCATTCTATACAAGCCCTAGAAACCCTTGAGCCTAAGCGAGCTGGTTTTGGTGGAGTGCTATCGCGTACTGTGCCTAAAAATACTAAAAACTTCATACGTAATTCTCAACTTTTTTAAACGATAGCTAAACACTAACATTTTTTAGTTATTGTGTATTACACATACGCATTGTTTATTGATTCAAAGCATACGAATAATTTAAAAGCTGTAAACTCACCCTCAAAAAGCAAACACGCCCTAGTATTGATAACTTAGCCCTACACCACCCCAAAATATATTTCGAAGTGTCTCGTCACCTGCAAAGCGTTTTTCATCTTTATTAATGGCAATGCTATAGCTTGTATATGTGTATAAGGTTAACTGATTAAAAAGCTGATACGACAAGTTTGCAGTAAACTTTACGTTGTTAATTCCGTTGTGCCCACCACTAACATACCCCGCATTAAACCCCGCGCCCGATTGAATATCCAATAATAGTAAATCGTTAATATAAAAATCTTTTTTTACTGCCAACTCCAAAAATGTACCGCTGGCATCAAATGAATGATAAACACTACTTAACAACTGAATATCGTCTGCATAGAGATACGCAATGTCGAGGCTTAGCTCATTATCGTGAGCATCAATGCCTTCTTCACGAGCTTTAATATAGTTATAACCTACATACATCTCTATCCGCTCAGATAAGTGAGCGGTATAAATAGCATTTAAATTAAGCTCTGAATAATCACTACTAATACCTTTTGCCGCCCAAGGGATCACCGCAAAGTTTTTATAATTAAACTCAGTAGCAATTGATGCAATACCATTACCAGCAAGGTTATCTCGACCTTCGGTTACATATCGGCTTTCCCATAATGGGTGAATATGTAAATCAAACTCTTTATTTTTATAATTTACGTCAGTATTGGTATGCTTAATATTTCCGCCTACGCCCACTTCAAGCTCTTGGTAGTGCTCTTGTGTTTTTGCTTGTGCGTAAGCTGTATTTACTCCCGCTAGAGTCGTAATAACAAATACATATTTTAAATAGTGAGTCATTTATTAAGTCCAAAACCACCATAAATGGTAAAAAGTGGCGCATAGTATTGTTATAAAACGTATTAGCGCAATAAATGGATGCACATTTATTGTTTTATTTATTAGATTTGAAGTATTTACTAAGTATTACCCATAAACTACAAGTTGCAATTAGCTCGGATTTCAACCAACAAACCAAAGCTATCTATATACGCACCGAGCAATGCTCTAGCAGGTACTTAATTTAATAGTAAAATGATAGTTATAGTACTCACGGTGAGGTGTTCCCTATTGCAAAACAGGAAAAGTATAAGTAGGAAGTGTAAAAAAGTGCGATAAAGGGGAAAACTATAAGCAGCAATAACTCATTAAGCTGCTTATTATTCTTAAAATTATTAACCTAATTTGTTGGCCAGTTTAGTGACTTAAATAAGCCATAACGGCAATGAGTGCAACATAAAAACAAAAACCGAGTAAGAAGATTAAGTCGACTCTTCTAGCTTTACTCGCTTTATAAGATGCAAAATCCTTAAACTCGCTTTTATACTGCCCCAACGTTACCACTTTTAATAGCAGCCAGCCGGTCGAGTAAAATAAAAAGCTCAAACCAGTATCAACTATTAGCCAAATAAAAATATCAAATGCAATACTCATTAACTATGTCCATTAGTTTGGAATACAAAAACTATATCAGCTATGTGTTTAAAATACAGCCAGCTAAGTTAATTAAGGTGTAACAGTAAATTTCGTTAAACCTATTAACTGACCTGATTCGGTGACTACTTTTACTTGCCACTTACCAACAGAGTCACTAGGGAAATTTACCTTGTGGGTCCATGCTCTGTACCCTAGCTCTCTCCCGCCATTTATATTTAACGTGATCCGATCAACTTCTTTTTTATTATGAAGCCACACATGAAATATTTTTTCATTTAAGCCTCTTGGTGCTTTAACAGCGGTCCAACTATATAAACCTTGATGGTGCAGTGTATAAGAGTCTAACTGTTTAATACTCCCTACTGGCTTTTTATGCTGTAAATCAACTTCATGAGCTAACGTAATATCGGTTAATCGCAGCGCAGCAGGAGGCACATAGCTCCTTAATTGCCACACAGCAGTGCTCAAAGCACATAAAATCAATACAAGAATAGGAAAACGCCACCAGCGTGCATTAGGCATTAAATTGTTTAAACTCGGTAGAGTAACCACTACAGCCGTTACAAGAGCTGCGGCTAAACTTTGGCTCGTTGTAAGGTTTAACAAAATAGGTAAAGTAACAAGCAAAACAACGAATAAAGCAAAGTTATGAAACACACTAAATAACGTACGGTTTCTAGCAAGTTTTTTGTAATAAAAGGGGTCTATAACCGATATAACCGCACACAAAACAATGAGGGAGGTAAAAATTGCTTGAGGATGATCCCACTGTGTAACCGCTAAAAAAAACGGCAAAGCAAAAAATAAGCTTTCTTGTTGCACCATTTGCAGAGCAAAACGCATTACATTAGGAGATACAGCCACACCAAACTTTTCTTCTACTTTGTCACGTAACCAATTATCAATAATTAGCCACAACCAACTAATAAGCAAAAATATCGCAATAATTTGCGAAAAAGACTCTTTTCTATCTACAAGTGCAAAGCTGGCAACGCCCGACAAAAACGCCAACACAGCCAATAATCCAGGCCGCTTTTGCATCGCGCTTATAAATTTAGCGATTATATTTTTACAGTAATCCATGTATGAGTGTTTCCGTACGGGTACGTACTTTATTATTTTTATTCAGAGTAAGGTTAGTTTAACCACGTTTAAATGAACAACAGATAGACGGATGGATTTAAACGCGCCATTTAACAGTACATCAAACTAACCATTTTTGATTAAATAAAAGCTCGGCATAGCGCGTCATTGGTACGTTTATTAATTTTTGTAACGTGTGAGCCTTAGCAAGTAATTCATCCTCACTAAGTACAGGCATTTTATTGTTAAAAGCAAAAACAATTTTATTCCCGCCTTCAATAATAAAACTAAGAATCTTTCCTGCAAATTCTTTCTCAAGTAGTTGATCGAACGCTTCTCTTTGCCCAACTTTGGTATGGCAAATATTAAGTACTAAAACACCATCAAAAGTGAGCGCGTTTTTACAATCACGTAAGTAGGATGATTGCACCTGATCTGACTCCATCCCATCTGAGCTATATAAATCAGAAAAAATAACATCCGTTTTTATCTGCGTTTTTTTCATGTAGTTTGCCGCATCATCAATATGAATAAACAAACGTTCTGACACAGGAACTTCAAAATATTTTATAGCCATATCAGCAACGGCTTTACGGTATTCAACGGTATGTATAGTCAATGCAGGAAACGCATGATAAAGACTTTTTGCTATAGAGCCCGCCCCAAGTCCCATTATCATCGCGGTTTTTAAGTGCGGAATAAAAAAAAGCGCAGCCATCATAGCTTGCGTATAAGCTAAGCTTAACCCGTTAATATTATTTAATTTAATACAGCTTTGATAAATTTTTCCGTCAAAGCTGAGAATAAGATTTTTTTTTGTTTGATATACATAAACAGGGCCATGCTCATCAATAGTTGATGCAATACAAGTGCCTTTGATATCCACGAATACTCAATAGGTGAGGTGATGAAAAACGAGTATAACTTAGTTAACGCACTGGCATTGCCATTAATATGGTTTATAACGCTTTTATTAATCGATAGCATTTATACACGTACTCAAAAAAGTCGGTTTATCATTTAGGTTAGATCAGCTGAAGTATTTGCCTTTATAGCTAATTAAAACTTATCCAGTGATGACTTTTAGTATAAACAACGACGCAACATGCTAAAAATTTGGCTAATGTACTGTTATAGCTATAAAAAACCCCTTTGAATATTCCTCATGTTCAACATGAATAAAGTGCACACCAAAACAAGGGAAGTCTAAACGGCTAAACATCCATCCTTTATTTTTACCGATTTATGCCTTTTTCTCGCCAATTGCTACGTAATCGAATCTAACAATAGTGATTAATGAATATGACTCATGTTTTATGTGAAATTAAACCGTTTTTCTTCATACACCAACCCACGTATAAATTACTCATCCCTTAGCGCAAAACACTATTACTAACAACTTAAAGCCGCTGAATAACAAAATCAGCTAAGTAAGTTGCAAGGCTAATAAAGCGCAGAGCATCAATCAGGTTTAAATTATAAAATTGGATATAAACACGATGAAAAAAGATTTTACATTTAATATAAAGAGCGTTTCACTCGACGAAAATTATCATCCATCAACTAATACGCGTATCACAACCAACTTTGCTAATTTAGCCAGAGGTGAATACCGCAAAGCAAACTTGCGTAACGCCTTAAACATGATTAACAACCGTTTTAATGCCCTAGCCCACTGGGATAACACCAAAGGTGAGCGTTATGCTGTAGAGCTTGAAATTGTCTCTGTTGAGATAGGTATTGAAGACGGCGGCGAAAGCTTCCCATCAATCGAAATATTAAAAACAAATATTGTTGATCATAAAACTAATAAGCGCATTGAAGGCATTGTAGGAAACAACTTTTCATCGTATGTGCGTGACTACGACTTTAGCGTACTCCTACAAGAGCACAATAAAGGCAAGCCTCAATTTAGTATTCCTGATGACTTTGGGGTTTTACATGGCAAACTATTTCAGTCATTCGTAAATTCGGATACATACAAACAAAACTTTAAAAAACCACCTGTTATATGCCTAAGTGTGTCAGATAACAAAACCTACAACCGCACTGAAAACCAACACCCGGTACTTGGCGTTGAATACGAACCAAATGAATCGTCTTTAACTGAGCAATACTTCAAAAAAATGGGCTTACAGGTACGTTATTTTATGCCACCAAATAGTGCCGCGCCTTTAGCATTGTTTTTCTTTGGTGATTTACTTAATGATTACAGCAATCTTGAGCTTATAAGCACCATTAGTACGATGGAAACGTTTCAAAAAATCTACAGACCAGAGATTTATAATGCCAACGCAACAGCGGGTAAATCATATAAACCAAACTTAAAAAACTTGGATCACTCACTAACGCAAATTGTGTATGACCGAGAAGAGCGCGGCAAGTTAGCCAGTGAGCAAGGCAAGTTTGCGCAAGAGCATTTTATCAAGCCGTACCAAACGGTCCTTGAGCAATTCTCTACTCGCTATCTGTCATAACAACTAATAGTAACAACCAGTAATAACGCGCTTAACGCTACGTTTAATAATTAACTAAAATATACGGCATTATTTATTATGAAAAACTTACTACCTACATCTACCGCTGGCAGTTTACCTAAGCCTTTATGGCTTGCAGAGCCAGAAACACTTTGGTCACCTTGGAAATTACAAGGTGATGAATTAACTCAAGGCAAACACGACGCCCTACGCTTGTCATTATTCGACCAACAACAAGCAGGCATTGATATTGTTAGCGATGGTGAGCAAACAAGGCAACACTTTGTAACTACATTTATAGAGCACCTAAATGGCGTTGACTTTGAAAAACGTAAAACAGTAAAAATTCGTGACCGATACGATGCAAGCGTACCCACTGTTGTTGGCCCTGTGAGCCGCCAAAAGTCTGTGTTTGTTGAAGACGCTAAATTTTTACGCAAGCAAACCAAGCAACCAATAAAATGGGCATTACCAGGCCCAATGACCATGATTGACACGCTTTACGACGATCATTATAAAAGCCGCGAAAAACTAGCGTGGGAATTTGCCATAATTCTCAATCAAGAAGCAAAAGAGTTAGAAGCTGCAGGCGTTGATATCATCCAATTTGATGAGCCCGCGTTTAACGTATTTTTTGATGAAGTAAACGACTGGGGAATTGCCTGTTTAGAGCGCGCAATTGAAGGGCTTAAATGCGAAACCGCCGTGCATATTTGCTATGGCTACGGCATTAAAGCAAATACAGATTGGAAAAAAACACTAGGATCTGAATGGCGACAGTACGAAGAAGCATTTCCTAAGCTTCAGCAATCTAATATCGATATTATCTCACTAGAGTGCCATAACTCGCATGTACCAATGGATTTACTAGAACTCATTCGCGGTAAAAAAGTAATGGTAGGCGCAATTGATGTAGCAAATCACACTATCGAAACGCCAGAGGAAGTAGCTAATACGCTGCGTAAAGCACTGCAATTTGTAGATGCCGACAAACTCTACCCGTGTACAAACTGCGGTATGGCTCCACTACCTCACCATATAGCTAACGGCAAATTAAATGCCTTGAGCGCTGGAGCTGAAATTATAAGAAAAGAGTTATTAGAAAAGAACTAGAAAAGTAGCTTTAAAATACAAATTGTAAACAATAACAGCTGTCGCACCATGTCATATTAAAATCCATAAACATGGTGCGTTAGATAAAATTTAAAGCACAAAGTTTAGGTTAGTTATTTAATTTTTTTATTAAAAAGCTCCAACCTATTTTTTGAAAAATCGATAACTGCTTGGTATTGAGTAAAAAAGGGAGAGCCTAACAAGCCATGTACTCCCTTTTCACCACCCGCTACCTGAACATGGTCAAGATTAAGTGACACAAAGTCAGGACTTTCAAACAAGGCATTTCCAAACTCAATTGAATCAACTTCTATATCTCCCATAGCGTGATCCGAAGTACCCAAGCCTGCTGCATTCTCATCATTGAGTTTTTCTTCAATGCCTAACTCACTTAGGCATCCCCTGTCTAAAACAGATGCCCCAGCGCCAGTATCTAAAATAAAACGTAACAGTTTACCGTTAATTTTAGCTTCAACAATTTGGTGGCCTGTTTCTGATATTTCAAACTCAATTACAGTTTTGCCTTCAGATAAATTCATATACGTTCCTTGTTAGATTTTATTTAGGTGTTGGAAAACGAATACACCCTAAGATGAATCGACTTATTTAGCGGCTTTAAAGCGTAGATGCTCACCACTTTTAAAATTTGTAGTAAATAACTAAATTTGACTAGTCGTCCATTTCAGGGCGTTTTGTTAAGTGCCACTTACACCATAAAAAAGTGAGGTCACATAGGGACTTGCCCAAATACCTGTAATAAAAATCAAAACACCAGCACCTAAATTAATAAAAAATGCAATTATTCTTTCTGATGCTTTACCTTTATTTAAACTTAAATCCAATTGAGTTAACAAAGCTCTTGCTTTGTCCTCTTCTAGCTCAGCTAATGCTGAGTAACGCTCATACTCAAGTTTAAGCTGAGTGACTTTATCTATTTTTAAATTAAGTTCACTTTCTAGTTTTTCTACTAAACGAGAAGTATCTTTTAACGAGGTATGAGCTTGATCTATTTTACGGCCTAAAGACTCTTCATTTTCTGTTAAATCTTCTAAGAGATACTCAAACTCTTTCGCCAACTTTGGCGTAAACGTTTTAATTAATGTTCTATATAGGTATCTGTTTATGAGTGTTAATTTATCTTGCAAGGCTCCATCCTCTATTGGTACATAACGGGCCTATAGATTAACTCGTTTTTATTGATAAACAAACCATAGTTGAGTTCCTATTTTGGTTCAATTGATTACTGTATTTTTACGCAGAATATTGAAGTGTTTGATATTGTTTTAATTGGCGTTTTGGACGGGATTACGGGTGTTTGAGTGGCTTTATTTTAGAGTAAGAGGGCTTACCCTTCTTAATGCATCGTGTTTTGCAGCTTTTATGTATTATGAACAAGGCAATACAGTTGCCGCAGTGTTAACTAAACAAGACACCCACTCTATTTTTAATCTGGCTATTCACTTTTAGGTTGAGAATTTATCTTTTAATATTGGGTTACTTTTATTTCATCCATTAAATAAGTCATTAGCACGTTAAAACCTGAATTACACGCATGATAATAACTACATAATTGCAGTTTTAATGTTTACTGAATGGTTTTACTGAGTAGCTTAAGTATTATGCGAGTAGCTTTTCGCAGTTGCTAATATTTGATCGCCGTTTCCGCTTTAAATTTTCACAGTAACTTGCTTGTGAAGTGGGTCTGCCTACTGCACCATGAAATACGCGCGTAAATTGCGTAGTGAGCTTTAACCAGTTTTCTGGGGATATATTAAGCCTTTCTAACAAAGGAAGGTTCATATTATCAATATGCCCACGCTTATCCTCTTGTATTATTCGCCCTGTTAGCTCAACAAGTTCAAGATACGATTTAAGCTCAAACGGCAGCCCTTTAGGCATAATCTGACGTGGCATGCCTGCAAAACGTAGTAACTGTTTAGGCTGTTTACCTTCTGCCGCCACACATGTTAAGCGCTTTTGTACGCTGGTATGGTCTGACTCTTCTGGTGTATTAGCCATTTTAGCTCTAATTGGATTTAAATCCACATAGGCCATACACGCTGCAAGTGCTGCTTCACCTAGTAATGCTTGCGATTTGAATCGGCCCTCCCAGAACCTACCAGTGCAGTTATCTTCTTTATTTGCTCTGCGCGCAATGTCTTCATTTAAGAGCCGCATAAACCAGCTGATACTTGATAAGCGTTCGCGGTATTGTTTAACCGTTTGGTTGAAAAAGATGAGCTCAACTTTACTTAACTTCTCACCTCGAACATATTTCTGCGTTAACAATGTTCCTTTACACAGTTTATGCCAGCGAATAACAATCGCTTTATCATTCAGCCTGTTTGCTCGATTATCATCTACATACAGGACTAAGTGAGTGTGATTACTCATAACAGCATAAGCACACACATCAATACAAAATACCTTTGCTAATTCAAGCAGCTTATCTTCAACCCACCCTCGTCGATGCTCGTAAGATTGACCAGTAAAACGGTCTTCGCCTCATAAAAATGCACGACGAACACAGCGTGAAATACAGTGATAGTATTTTGTATCAACCAAACTTACTTGACGCTTTCTTGCAATTGCCATAAGACACCCTGCTCGTTTTTTGCACTAACTAAAACGTAGTCCTAAATTTTGAAAAGAGCAAAATTTAGGATGGGTGTCACTGTTAATTTTTCTATAGCTAGGTGCTCAATGTAAACAAAATCCGTTGTTTTCCAAGTAAGAAGTATTCCCAAAAATTCACCATCACTCATAATGAGTTCAAAATGGTATTTACCGTCGGATAAAACGTCAACCTGGTCATTTTTCAAACGCTGCTCGTAAATAGGAAAACTTTTCTGATACAATTTAAACGCCCTATCAAAACAGATATGGCTCTGGTCGCAGACCCTTTCGAAACTAATTGGAAACATACTTCTCTCTCTAAAAATTCAGCTTACCCAAACACTTTTCCTATGTAGATAAGATCTTCAAAATTTAGGATGGGTGTCTTGTTTATTTTTTATAAAGAGGCTGCATCACTGGTTGGTGTTGCACCATTTAATCGAGAAAGTGGTGCTTATCAGGGGAAACGGATGATACGAGGTGGACGGCCAAAAATTAGAACCGCAATGTATATGGCAATGATGTCAGCTATCCAATGTAACCCTAAATTTAAAGCTATTTATCATCGGCTAGTCGCGGCAGGGAAACCTAAAAAAGTGGCTATTATTGCCTGTATAAGAAAGCTTATAGTAATCATAAATTCTATGGTGAGGGATGGTGTCATGTGGGATCCTAAAATGGTTTGAAATTAGGAATTGACACCATAGTCACTTGTTATGTGTATATTGCACTCAAGGCCAAGTTCTACAACTTAAAGAGTTACCACCTTTATCAAAACCCCAATCAATTATGATTTCCGTTTTAGGATCAACATCGTAATAAATAAGACATTTACCGACATAGTTTTTAATACTGTAATTCGGTAAGACTTCTTGCCTGCTAAAATGGTATCGCAAAAAACCAGTATCTAATGTTGTAATATTGGTTAACCCTTCGCCTGCAATTAAATAATCCGATCTTATCAACTCACCAGCATCGAGTGATTTAGAAATCTTTTGATTATTTATATTCTCACCAATATTCATATTCAGATATTTCTGATAGTCCTTATGACCGACAGTGCAACCCGAAAGGAAAAATAAAAGGAGAATACTAGCAATTATTTTCTTAAATTGTTCAAACACTGGAATATTGCACCATATAGATTTATACACATAACGAGCCTGTAGATTAACTCGTTTTTAAATTTATTTTTATTGATAAACAAACCATAGCTGAGTTCCTATTTTGGTTCAATTGATTACTGTATTTTTACGTAGAATATAGAAGTGTTTGATATTGTTTTAATTGGCGTTTTGGAAGGGATTACGGGTGTTTGAGTGGCTTTATTTTAGGTTAAAATGGCTTACCCTTCTTAATGTATCGTATTTCAGCTTTTCTATATTATGAACAAGGCAATACAGTTGCCACACAATAAAGTAAAGGCATTCACTTTTGTTTGACCCCGTAAGGTCAATTTATTCATGCCTTTGTTCACTGTAATGTTCCGCTTTTTATTTAAAGGAAAGCCGGTTCAATACAGCCGAGTCGTTTGCCATTCTTTAATAAACAGATATCGTCCCGATTGGGCTGTCTATTGTTACTTTCATTTTGTCTACATAGTTCAGCTTTTTGCGTGATTCATTATTTATAATAATGCACTCTTCATACTGTTTTTGTTAGCTTTTTTCCTAATGATTAGGATGGGTGTCATCCTAATCATTATTAGAGACCTCCGGCTACCCGATTATGAAACACTGCCAATAACAGCTACCAACTGAGCTAACAAACCTGTAGCGACTAAGCTACCTGTTGTCCCCTCTATAATATTGCGGACACTTTTTAAACTCTCGGACAAGATGAGTTTTTTCGGTTTAGGTGAGCCTAGTTGATTATCAATCGTAGAAATTTCAGCTTCTAGTTCTGCTTTATCTGTATCTTGTAAATTTAGTTTACTTATTGAGGACTTAAGAAACTCTATAAATTGCGCAATATCATCATTACTAATTGTAAAATCCAGTGATTGCTTTGAATTATCTGATGCTTGCTGAAGTTGAGAGTTTTGCATACTACCGATGTTATTGGTAATTGTGTAAGCAACACTTTCAGCTGCTTGCTTCTCAGTATTTGAAAAAGTCATACCTTCACCTTTAATTCCTTCCTGTTCAAGTTTCAATGCCCAGTTAATAATCTCGTTTCTCAATGAGTCTAAAACACCATGTACTTGGTTGATCCCAACTTTAAGAAGAGGCTCCATTGGTATGTTCATACCACGCATTAAATCGTCACGAATCTGTGGTGGAAAACTTAAAGTTAAATAACCAGAACTATTCGATTTGACAAGGCTTTCAAGCTCTGAAATTGGTTGAGATATGCGTCGAGATGAAAGATACCCTGTTAGTTCGGGGTCTTTTAAATGGAATGGGATCAATCCTCGTATAGGGTTATACACTTTTAATGCACCATTTATCTCTCGATACTTAGGTAGATCCTTCTCAGCAATCGAGTAACCATTGAGCTCTTGTTCAAGCCAATCTTCAATGCCAACAACCCCCAGTTTTCTTGAAACCACAAGAGCTTTTCTCAATAGGTTGGTAATCTCGACACTATTATCTAAAGCGTCTCTTTGCAGTTCTAATACTAACCCTGACATTCAGATATATCCTTGTGTTTCATAACGCCCGCATAAAGCGCGCGAGGTACGAGCGTCGCCTTTGATGCGTTTGTTATGTTTCTGCCAGATGCCGATTGCAGTAGTTTGTTAAAAAGTCTCTAAATGAAGCATTCGCTTTCTTACTTATTGATAGAGCTTTATAGTCAACAATGTACTCTAGAGCTTGTTCATAATTACCTTGATTAAGAAGAACAGGTACATACCAGAAATTAAGGCTAGATTCCGACTTACCTTCATATGTGTTTAGTAGATCATTTAAGAATAATGGATATTGAGAGTCAGTTTTATCTGTTTTTGACAGAATTGTCATGATCAACATTTCTGTAGACCAACCTTTCCCCATATATTTCGAGTAAATTTTTCTAGTCTCTTTCCAAAATATTTCTCGGATAACCTCTTTAAATTCAGACAAGTCTTCGCTTTCATTTGAGTACTTTTTAAATACCTCTAATGAATTTTTGAAGTGACCTTCTTCGTAATATTCTATACCTTTTCGCAATTTGTAGTCAGATAACAACAGGCCTTCTTCAAGCTCTTTAATATTTGCACTTGCCTCTTCTAGCTTTGCATTAGCTTCCTTCTGCTTGCATTCACTATTTTTAGCTTGTTTGTACTGGTAGATTCCAAAGACTATGGCTGATATGAACGCTATAACAGTAACCGAACCAAAAAATATATTTAGTACATCCAATTTAAATTTTCTCCATGTTGATGAGTTGTAGTGAAACATAACAATTTTGTCTACGACATTTGTCGTTTTATAAACCGACAAATGTCCATATATTACAGTGCATTTATCTTAACCATCAAATAAACACCTGTAAACAATTAGTTAACTTGAAATTATTTTTAATCAATGCACAAATACACCGAAATGGTGGAGATCAGTAATATTGGACAAAACAACAAGCACTGTCTATATATACAGTTGATTTTTACTGGAGATTCATATCATGAAATCACCTTTTTTAACTATAATAGCCGAACAAATGTATCTAAAGCGTTATGCTAAAAGCACTATTAAAGCGTATTTATACTGGATAGCTTCGTTTATTCGATTTAACTCTATGAGGCACCCAACAACGATGGGACATAATGAGGTCGAACTTTTTTTAGCTTTTTTAAACTCGTTTAGTCAACCAACAAAATGTTGCTCCTAACACTCAAACACAAGCCTTAAATGCGTTGAGCTTTTTATTTAAAGAAGTGATTAAAAAGCCACTCTCATTAGGTTTTATTAAGAGCAAACGAGCAACTAATTTCACAACAAATTTCCAACGCCGTTATCAGTCCTTTTCAAGATTATAAACTCCCCGATTTAAAACAAAAAAGCACAGCCCACAAGCGCCATGCTTTTTAAATCAACCTTAATCCAGTTCGGTTTACAAACGAATGCCGCCGTCTATTTCAACCACGCGACCGGTAAAAAAGTCGTTTTCAATTATGTATTGTGCAGTATGGGCAATTTCGTCGCTTTCGCCTAAGCGCCCTACTGGCGTTACTGCAAGCATACGTTGTTTGGCTTCTGGCTTCATGGCGTCGGTCATGGCCGTACTTATTACACCTGGTGCAATAGCGCCTACGCGTATACCAAATCGACCAAGTTCTTTAGCCCATGTGGTGGTAAGTGCCACTACGCCTGCTTTTGATGCCGCGTAATTTGTTTGGCCTATGTTACCTGCGCGCGCTACGCTCGACATATTAACGATTACACCGCCTTTGCCTGATTCAATCATGTGGCTTGCAGCTTCCCGCCCTGCTAAAAACACACCTGTCAGGTTTACATCAATCACTGATTGAAATTGCTCAAGAGACATTTTTTTAACGACTTTACCGTCTTTTGCTTTTATAAACATGCCGTCGCGTAAAATACCGGCGTTGTTTATAAGCACACCAATGTGGCCAAAGTCATTATTAATGATGGTAAATACGTCTTCAACTTCGCTCTCAACCGTTACATTGGCGCTGTAGCCTTTAATAGTGCCTGTAACGCCTTCTAATGCGGATAGCTGCTCAGTTGCTTCATTTAACTGTGCTTGTGCCATATCTATTAAAGCAATGTTAGCACCCATAAGTGCAAACTTTTGCGCCATTGCAAAGCCTAAACCTTGTGCGCCACCGGTTATTACTACCGTGTTATTTTTAATTTCCACGCGTTGCTCCTACTTTGAAAACAGTTTAAAAATGGCACTAAAGTCATCACTACCCGCACCTTGGTGCTGTAGCATAGTGTATAAATTTTTAGCCATTGAACCCATAGGGGTTGATGAATTACTTTGCTGCGCGGCTTCCATGGCAAGGCCTAAATCTTTAGCCATTAAATCGACCATAAAGCCTGGTTTATAATCGTTACTAGCAGGAGCTGTATCCATTACACCTGGGCAAGGGTTGTAAAGTTCAAGCGTCCAGTTACGGCCAGAACTTGCGGTCATAATGTCGCTAAGTACTTTAGGATCGAGGCCGTTGTTAATACCCATTTGCAGTGCTTCGCTGGTGCCTGCCATTAAAATACTGAGTAACATGTTATTACATATTTTTGCTACTTGCCCTGCACCAATATCGCCTGCATGAAATATGTTTTTACCCATATCACTCAGCACTGTATTTGCTTTATCGAACGCGGCTTTTTCGCCGCCTACAATAAAAGTAAGTGTGCCTGCGGTTGCGCCTGCAACACCGCCCGATACCGGTGCATCTACAAAGCTTATGCCTTGTTTGCCAAGTGCACTGCCTACAGTGCGTGCTGATTCTGCATCTATTGTTGAGCAATCAATTACTAATGTATTTTTGCTCAGCACGTTAATTAAACCGCTGTCGTCGTTATTTCCTAAATACAGCGATTTAACATTCTTGCCTGCAGGTAACATACTAATAAGTACGTCAGCATTAGTTGCGCACTGTTTTGCATCAACTGCGGCTTTTGCGCCTTTGCTTGCAAGTTCATTTACGACCGACTGGTTTAAATCGAACACACTCACAGTATGTCCAGCTTTAATTAAGTTAGCCGCCATTGGGCCGCCCATATTGCCTAAGCCGATAAAACCGATATTGAGTTTAGTCATCGTCTTTCCTTTATTTGTGTGTTGGTGTGTCTAAGCCATTGAGTGGGTGGTTTTCGCCAAAGCGGTTAGCAAAAAAGCTGTCGATTATTGTTTGTGGGACATCACTGAGTGTTTTGTACTGCCAATTAGGCGCGCCGTCTTTATCTATTAATAGCGCCCTTACACCTTCTTGAAATTCACCAACTTCGCCAGCACGAACCGACATACCTAGCTCCATTTTAAAACACGCTAATAAGCTTTTGCCTTTGCTGGTTTTTAATTGCTCACTAACGAGTGCGCAGCTTAGTGGGCATCCGTGTTTAAGTGACTTTTGAGCGCGCTGTAGCCATTTATCGTCAGTGGTTAGCCCTAAAATATAATCAACTTGCTCCTGCAAGGTTGTAAATTCACCCAGCTTTTGAATCGTTTTTAAATTAGCTTTTATATTGCCTTTTGGCATACGCGCCGATTGGTTGTCTAAATCGGTTAATAACTTAGTTAAACGCTCATGATTTAAGCTTGCGGTTTTGCCCCATTTAGCGGCTAAAATTTGCTCAAGCATGGCATCATATTTAGTGCTGTCGATAAAGTGATCGGCAAGCGATACAAAACGCGCGTCGTCGCAGTTAATTGATGCCGACGTTAGCCCTAAAAATAACCCGACGTTTTGTGGCATTTTATGTAAAAAGTAACTGCCGCCGACATCAGGGTATAAACCTATGGTTTGCTCTGGCATGGCAATGCGTGATGTTTCTGTAACAACGCGGTGGCTAGCACCGGCCATTAGCCCTAAACCGCCGCCCATTACTATGCCGTTACCCCAAACGAGGATTGGTTTATCAAAGGTATGAATAAGGTAATCAAGCTTATACTCAAGCGTAAAAAACTCTTCAACTAAGCTTGTTGGTTTACCTTGCGCCATTGCATGATGAAGGCTTACAACATCTCCACCAGCACAAAATGCTTTATCGCCTGCGCCTTTTAACAACACCATTGCAATAGCATCATCGTCTTGCCAAGCTCGCAATTGCGGCTCAAGTAATTTGGTCATCTCAAAATTAAGTGCATTTAACACTTTTGGCGCATTGAGTGTAATAAGCCCAATTAAACTGCCGTTTTCTGCGGTTGCGGTTTCAAATACCACGGGCTCATCGGCGCTATTTAATAATGTTAAAGCACTCATTAGCCATTTACCCAGTTAGCGCGGCGTTTTTCTAAAAAGGCGTTTACGCCCTCTTGTTGATCTTCGGTATCAAATAAACCAACAAATAACTCGCGCTCAAGAGGCAATACACTTGCCATTGGTTGATGGCGCCCCTTTTGAATCAATGTTTTACACGCAGCAACTGAGGTGGGGCTTTGATCGGCCACTTGGTTGGCAAGTTTTAGTGCTGCCGCAAAGCTTTCACCTTGTGGTACTACTTCTTCAACTAAGCCAATTTGCAGGGCTTTATCGGCTTTTAAGCGCTCGCCGCATAAAATCATGCGTTTTGCCCAGCCTTCGCCAACTAGCCATGCTAAATTTTGTGTGCCACCCGCACACGGTAATAAGCCAACTTTAGCTTCAGGGAGCGCCATTTGTGCTTGCTCTTCCGCAATACGTATATCGCACGCAAGGGCGACTTCTAGCCCGCCGCCCATTGCATAGCCGTTTATGGCTGCAACCGACACGCCTCTAAAATTAGTCAATGCTTCAAATGCTTCACCAAATACCCGCGACATATCAGCGGCTACGCCTTTATCGCCACCAGCAAATACATTTAGGTCGGCACCTGCGCTAAAAAACTTCTCGCCTTCACCAGTCAGTACTAAGGCGTAAATATTTTTGTTATTATTAAGCGCGTTAACGGTATTTTTTAAATCAACTAGGGTGTCTTTTGTCCAGGTATTTGCTGGCGGATTAGACATCGTTAAAATAGCAACATGACCTTCGGTTGTAAGTTCAATACTCGGATTAGATTTAGATTCTGACATACATTGCTCCTTATAAAACGTCGCTTGCAGACTCAGCCAAAATACGGCGCGCTATAATCACACGCATAATTTCGTTAGTGCCTTCTAAAATTTGATGAACGCGTACATCACGTACATGGCGCTCAAGCGGGTATTCTTTTATGTAACCATAACCACCATGAATTTGCAGTGCGTCGTTACACACAGTAAAGCCAACATCGGTAGCAAAACGTTTAGCCATGGCGCAGTAAGTGGTTTTTTCAACGTCGTTATTATCAAGTTTAAATGCAGCAAGCCTTACCATTTGGCGCGCAGCTACAAGCTCGGTGTTCATATCGGCAATTTTAAATTGCAATGCTTGAAACGCAGCCAATGGTTTTCCAAATTGTGTACGTTCTTTTAAATATTCACGGGCTGTATTAAGCGCCGCTTGCGCTGTACCAATTGAACATGTGGCAATGTTAATTCGACCGCCATCAAGGCCTTGCATCGCAAATTTAAAGCCTTCGCCTTCTGCGCCTAACAAGTTATGCGCAGGAATGCGTACATCTTCAAAGCTAATTAAGCGTGTAGGTTGTGCGTTCCAACCCATTTTTTCCTCAGCTTTGCCGTATTCAACGCCTTTTGCGTCGGCAGGCACTACAAATGCCGAAATACCCGCAGCGCCTTCGCCGCCTGTACGTGCCATTACAACTAATACTTCGGTTTCGCCCGCGCCCGATATAAACATTTTTGAGCCGTTAATAACGTACTCATCACCTTCAAGCACGGCTTTTGTTTTAAGTGATGCGGCATCTGAGCCCGAGCCTGGCTCAGTTAAACAATAAGAGGCAAGTAACTCGCCCATGACTAATTGCTCAACGTATTTATCTTTTACGGCATCGGTACCAAAACTTGCTACCATCCACGTGGCCATATTATGAATGGTTAACATGGCCGTTGTTGCGGTACAACCCATAGCAAGTTGTTCAAAAATAATGCTCGAATCTAAACGAGATAAACCAAGGCCGCCTGCTTCCTCTGGCGTGTATAAACCACAAAAACCAAGCTCGCCCGCAGCTTTAATCGTGTCTTTAGGAAAAATATGTTCGCGATCCCACTTTGCTGCATGGGGCGCAAGTTCTGACTCGGCAAATTGGCGTGCTGTTTGAGCAAAGGCTTGTTGATCTTCTGATAAGTTAAAGTCCATGTTAGACCTCTTTAATTGTGTAAGTTATGTTAGTTGTGTTGTTAGCGTTTCCCGTCACGGGAGTAGTTCGTGACGAGCGGCGAAGGCTTATGTGTGTGTTGTGTGTGAAGTAGCCTTCGCGCCCATCTTTTTTATTAATTATTCTTTTATTTACTGATTTTTTAATTACGATTACTTTAAGTTAATACTCATGTTTGGGCCCGACGCAATGTCGTCTTCAAACCAACGTGATGTAATCGTTTTAGTTTCTGTGTAAAAACGAATACCTTGTTTACCGTACGTGTGAGTATCTCCGTAAAACGAGCCTTTCCAACCAGTGAACGAAAAGAACGGAAGTGGCACCGGAATTGGCACATTAATACCTACTTGGCCTACTTCAATTTCGTGTTGGAATTTACGAGCCACTGCGCCGCTTGACGTGAATAACGAGGTACCGTTACCGTAAGGGCTGTCGTTAATAAGGGCGATTGCTTCATCAAGCGTGTTTACAAACATACACGCGAGTACTGGACCAAATATTTCTTCTTTGTATAAATCCATCTCTTTGGTTACATCGGTAAATAACGTTGGGCCAACCCAGTTACCTTGCTCATACCCTTCAACCGTAAAGTCAGAACCATCAATTAAACAGGTAGCGCCTTGCTCTTTACCACCAGCAATGAGTGATAAAATACGTGCCTTTGCTGCTTTTGATGTTTGTGGACCGTATGCCGCGTTTGCATCATCCCACACGCCTGGGCGTACATTTTCAAAGCCTGCTTTAATTTCATCTACCCACTGACTTGCTTGACCTACAAATACAGCAACAGAAATACCCATACAGCGCTGGCCAGCAGCACCGACAGATGCGCCTACTAGGTTGTTTACAACGTGCGATTTACTTGCATCAGGCATAATAACCATGTGGTTTTTAGCGCCAACACACGCTTGCACACGTTTAAGGTTTTGTGTGCCTTTAGAATAAATATAAGCACCTACACCACACGAGCCTACAAACGAAATAGCGCGTACTGCTTTATCTTCTAGTAAGCGGTCTACTTGTGGTTTTGTACCGTGAACAACTTGTAATACACCTTTTGGTGCACCGGCTTCAATAAATAGCTCTGCTAAGCGCATTGGTGTAAGTGGATCTTGCTCAGACGGTTTTAAAATAAAGGTGTTACCACACACAATAGCCAGCGGGAACATCCAAAGGGGGATCATTGCAGGGAAGTTAAATGGTGTTACGCCCGCACACACGCCAAGTGGCTGCATGTAAGAATACGTATCGATTTTACGCGCTACGTTTTCCATTGTTTCACCCATCATTAATGATGGAGCGTTAGCGGCTTGTTCTACTACTTCAATACCGCGCCAAACATCGCCTTTTGCATCTTCAAACGTTTTACCCAATTCATGGCAAATAATGGTAGCAAGCTCATCGTGATGTTCTTTTAATAGCGCAGCGTACTTCATCATAATGCGAGCACGTTCAGTAATAGGTACGTCTTTCCATGTTTTAAACGTCTCAGAAGCTGAGGCAATTGCCGCGTCCATTTCTGATTCTGTGGTACATGGCACTTGTGCAAGTACTTCTTGAGTTGCTGGGTTTATAACATCGATAAGCTCTTTTGATGCTGATTGAATAAATTCGCCATTAATAAGTAGTGGTACTTGGTGCATGATTAAATCCTAGTGTGTGAGTTGTGTGTTCTCTTTTAAAATTGGTAGCGCCGCTTTGTTAGTATTATTAGTGCAGCGCTTTTATAGTTATTCGTACAGCTTTCTTATAACTATTAAATACCTAGTTAATACGCTTCTACGGCCATAGCAACCGCTTCACCGCCACCAATACATAAAGACGCAATGCCTTTTTTAAGGCCTCGGTTTTTAAGGGCATGAATAAGCGTTACTAAAATACGCGCGCCGCTTGCACCAATTGGGTGGCCAAGTGCACATGCACCGCCATTAACGTTTACTTTGCTTTCATCAAGTTTTAACTCGTTAATAGCCAGCATGGTTACCATGGCAAATGCTTCGTTAATTTCCCAAAGGTCAACGTCGTTTACAGCCCAACCTGCTTTTTCAAGCACGCTGTTCATAGCGCCTACTGGTGCTACAGTAAATTCACTTGGTTTTTGAGAGTGAGTACTGTGCGCCACAATTTTACAAAGCGGTGTTAAGCCTTGCTCTTTTGCTTTTGATTCGCTCATTAATATAAGCGCTGCGCCACCATCTGAAATTGACGATGAATTAGCGGCTGTAATAGTTCCGTCTTTTTTAAAAGCAGCACGTAAGGTAGGAATTTTCTCTGGGCGGGCGTTACCTGGTTGCTCATCAATCGATACTGTTACATCGCCTTTGCGTGTTTGCATTGTATGGGGTGCAACTTCGTTATCAAAGCTACCATTTTGTATTGCTGCTTTTGCTTTACTTAATGAGCCTAATGCAAACGCATCCATTTGCTCGCGGCCAATGCCGTATTCGTCGGCGGTGTCTTGTGCAAAACAACCCATTGCTTTGTTGTCGTAAGCATCTTCAAGGCCATCGCTCATCATGTGATCTTTTATTTCGCCATGTCCCATGCGCATACCGCCACGCGCTTTTGGTATAAAGTACGGTGCATTTGTCATGCTCTCCATGCCACCAGCAATAGCAGATTGAATTGAGCCCGCTTTAATTAAATCGTTTGCAAGCATGGCTGCTTTTAAACCAGAGCCACATACTTTGTTAATTGTTGTAGCGCCAGTGCTAAGTGCAAGGCCTGCTTTTAACATTGCTTGGCGTGCAGGTGCTTGTCCAAGGCCTGCTGGTAATACACAGCCCATAATTACTTCGTCTATTGCATCATTAGCTAAACCAGTTTGTGTGAGTACACTTGCAATGGCGGTAGCGCCAAGCTCGGTAGACTGCGCATCACTTAACGCTCCCATAAAACCACCCATTGGGGTGCGTTTTGCTGCTACAATTACCACTGATTCTAAAGTCATAACTAACTCCATTGTATTTATATGCAAATAGTTGTTAGTATATTTGCTCTATTAATTTAGTATTCATTTATTATTTAATACCCTTACACAATACTAACGTTTACGCCAACGTCAACTAAAAACAGCTTAATTTTTAGTTTTATAAGTGTAAGGATTATTTTCCATCGGTTAGGCTACACTGATGAAATAAAATTAACCCATTGAATATTAATAATATAAATCAATACCTCGCTCAAACATCCCTTTATAAATAGTTTCAAATCACACCAAGCTTTACCTTTACGTAAACTTCACTTATATTGGGGTTATTCGAATGAGGTAAATACAATTATGAAACCAGATAATCAAACAAACTTTGCAAGCTCAGCCAAAATGCCGGCCAGTAATGAACAAACATTTAGCATTAGCGAACTCGCTAAAGAATTTGACATTACAACCCGCTCTATTCGCTTTTACGAAGACCAAGGGTTAATAACTCCAGAACGTAATGGTCAAACCCGTATTTATTCAAAACGCGATAAAGTGCGTTTAAAACTAATATTACGTGGTAAGCGCCTTGGCTTTACATTGGCCGAAACCGGTCGTTTGTTTGAACTGTACGACGCAGATAAATCAAGCGCTAAGCAGTTGGTTACTATGCTTGACCTTATTTCAGAAAAAAAAGCAGACCTATCTCAACAAATGGACGACATTAAAGTTGTTCTTATGGAGTTGGTGACGGCCGAGCGCCGCTGTAGAGACACGCTTAATAAAATAGACGAGTAAGTTTATTTTTATAATAAAAACACACTGACAACACACACGTCACACAGGAATGAATCATGAGCACTATTTCACTATATAAAGAAATGAACTTTGGCCTTGGCGAAACTGCCGATATGATCCGCGACCACGTAAACAGTTTTGCGAGTCAGGAGATTGCCCCGCTTGCTGAAAAAACGGACTTAGATAACGCTTTCCCAAATCAACTTTGGACTCAAATGGGCGAAATGGGCGTACTAGGTATGACCGTATCTGAAGAACTTGGCGGCGCCGGTTTAGGTTACTTAGAACATGTTATTGCTATGGAAGAAATTAGCCGTGCCAGTGCCTCTATAGGGTTAAGCTATGGAGCACATTCAAACCTGTGCGTTAATCAAATTAACCGTAACGGCACACAAGCTCAAAAAGAAAAATACTTACCAAAGCTTATTAGTGGTGAGCACATTGGTGCTCTTGCAATGAGCGAGCCTAATGCGGGCTCTGACGTTGTATCGATGAAACTCAAAGCCGAAAAAAAAGGCGATAAGTACATTTTAAACGGCAATAAAATGTGGATCACCAATGGCCCAGACGCGCACACATTAGTTATTTACGCTAAAACAGATTTAAACGCCGGCGCTAAAGGTATTACCGCGTTTATTGTTGAGAGCAACTTTCCTGGTTTTTCAACAGCGCAAAAGCTCGACAAACTGGGCATGCGCGGCTCAAACACCTGTGAGCTAGTATTTGAAAACTGCGAAGTGCCAGAAGAGAATGTTTTAGGTAACTTAAACGAAGGCGTTAAAGTACTTATGAGTGGCCTTGATTACGAACGCGTAGTACTTGCAGCAGGCCCGCTTGGCATAATGCAAGCGTGTATGGACATAGTTGTACCGTACATTCATGAGCGTAAACAGTTTGATACCCCGATTGGTCAATTTCAGTTAATTCAGGGCAAAGTAGCCGACATGTATACACAAATGAATGCTGCCCGCTCATACGTATATACGGTAGCTAAAGCGTGTGACCGTGGTGAAACGACCCGTAAAGATGCCGCTGGTGCAATTTTATACGCAGCAGAGCTTGCAACTAAAATGGCACTTGATGCGATTCAAATTTTAGGTGGCAATGGCTATATAAACGAATACGCAACGGGCCGTCTTCTTCGCGACGCTAAATTATACGAAATTGGTGCTGGTACATCCGAAATTCGCCGCATGCTTATTGGCCGCGAACTTTTCACAGAAAGCCGTTAAGGATTAAACCATGACTATTTTAAAATCGAGCGTTAATCCTCACGACCCAACGTTTGTGCAAAACCATAAAAATATGTCAGCGCTGGTGGATGATTTACGCAGTAAAGTAGCAACAATTAGCCAAGGCGGAGGTGCTGCATTAAAAGAGCGCCACGAAGGCCGTGGTAAATTATTTGTACGCGACCGCATAAATACATTAATTGACGAAGGCTCACCGTTTTTAGAAATTTCGCAATTTGCTGCCTTTGGTGTGTACGAACAAGCAATACCTTGTGCAGGCGTTGTAGCCGGTATCGGCCGTGTTAAAGGCGTTGAATGCATGATTATTGCAAACGATGCCACGGTTAAAGGCGGTACATATTTTCCGCTTACCGTTAAAAAGCATTTACGCGCACAGGACATTGCAGAGCGCTGCCACTTACCGTGTATTTATTTGGTGGATTCCGGCGGTGCTAACCTGCCTGAGCAAGATGATGTATTTCCGGATAAGCTGCATTTTGGTCGTATTTTTTACAATCAAGCCCGTATGTCGGGTAAAGGCATTCCACAAATTGCTGTAGTAATGGGCTTATGTACCGCAGGTGGTGCGTACGTACCTGCAATGGCCGATGAAAGCATTATTGTAAAAGATCAAGGCACTATATTTTTAGCAGGTCCGCCCCTTGTAAAAGCAGCAACAGGCGAAGAAGTAACCGCCGAAGAGTTAGGCGGCGCCGATGTGCACTGTAAAATTTCGGGTGTTGCCGATCACTACGCTGAAAACGATGCTCATGCGCTTTCTATTGCGCGCCAATGTATTGAGCGTATTAATTACACACGCCCTACGGCCCCTCTTCTAGATGATGCAAAACCACCCCGTTACGATATAAACGAGCTTTACGGCATTGTAGGCACCGACCTTAAAAAGCCGTTTGATGTACGCGAAGTAATAGCGCGCACAGTGGACGACTCATCATTTGATGAATTTAAACGTTACTTTGGTGAAACGCTGGTCACCGGCTTTGCCAATATTTATGGCAATCCTGTTGGCATAGTGGCTAATAACGGTATTTTATTTAGTGAGTCGGCGCAAAAAGGCGCGCACTTTATTCAACTGTGTGCTCAGCGCAATATTCCTTTAGTGTTTTTACAAAATATTACCGGCTTTATGGTGGGTAAAAAATACGAAGCCGAGGGCATTGCTAAGCACGGCGCTAAAATGGTGATGGCGGTTTCGTGTGCTGATGTGCCTAAATTCACAGTACTTATTGGCGGCTCATACGGCGCAGGTAACTACGGTATGTGTGGCCGCGCATTTGAACCAACCATGATGTGGATGTGGCCTAATGCCCGTATTTCGGTCATGGGCGGCGAGCAAGCAGCCGGTGTAATGGCGCAAGTTAAACAAGATGGTTTAGCACGCAAAGGCCAAAGCATGAGCGAGCAAGAAATCAGTGATTTTAAAAAGCCAATTATTGATCAGTACGAAGAGCAAGGTCATCCGTATTACGCCAGCGCTCGCTTGTGGGATGACGGCATTATAGACCCTGCCGATACACGTAATGTATTAGGGCTTGCGTTAACGGCTGCTAATAACGCACCAAAACGTGATTCGAAATTTGGCGTATTTAGAATGTAACCGGAGCGCAAAATGTCAGTAACACTACAAATAACAAAATCTAATGTGGCTGTACTTGTGTTAAGTCGCCCAGAAAAAAGAAACGCATTTAACAGTGAAGTAATACACGAACTGATTCAGTGTATTGAACATGCAAATACGCTTGATATTCGTGCTTTGGTTTTAAAAACTGAGGGTAAACACTTTTCAGCTGGCGCCGATTTAGCTTGGATGAAATCAATGGCTGATAACAACTATGCCGATAACCTAGCTGATTCAATGCAATTAGCTAAGTTGATGCAGGTATTGGCAAGCTCGCCCCACCCTACAATTTGTGCTGTGCAAGGTGCTGCTTTTGGTGGTGCACTGGGCTTAATTGCCTGTTGCGACATAGCCCTTAGTAAAGACGATGCGCAATTTTGTTTAAGTGAAGTAAAGTTGGGTCTTATTCCGGCGGTTATTAGCCCGTATGTCATTAAAGCCATTGGTGAACGCGCTGCTCGCAGATACTTTTTAACGGCTGAAGTGTTTGATGCACATACTGCTAAGCAACTTGGTTTAATTCATCAAGTAACCGGTAATTTAGACTGTGCACTCGATAATATGCTGCAAACACTGATTGATAACGGACCTGTTGCAGTAAAAGCCGCAAAAGCATTAATTAACGATGTAGCAAATAAAGAAATTACCGATGAACTCATTGAGCTTACCGCTGAGCGTATTGCAAAAATTCGCGTATCTGAAGAAGGTCAAGAAGGGCTAAGTGCTTTTTTTGATAAACGCTCACCCGCTTGGCAACTGTAGGATTGATTATGAACACACAACGATTACAAAAAATACTGATTGCCAATCGTGGAGAAATTGCGTGCCGTGTAATGCGCAGTGCAAAACAAATGGGCTTAACCACGGTCGCGGTTTACTCTGATGCAGACAAACATGCCCAGCACGTAAAAATGGCTGACGAGGCTTACCATATTGGTGCTGCGCCAAGTAAAGATTCGTATTTAGTAGCAGACAAAATTTTGCAAGTTGCCAAAGACTGCGGCGCTGATTGTATTCACCCAGGCTATGGTTTTTTATCTGAGAACAGCGAATTTGCTAAAGCCTGCGAAGCTAATAACATTGCTTTTATAGGGCCACCAGCAAGCAGTATTGAAGCAATGGGGTCTAAAACCCGCGCTAAAGAAATAATGGCAGCTGCTAATGTGCCATTAGTACCTGGTTATTATGGCGATAAACAAGACCCTGCTTTTTTACAAAGTGAAGCTGAAAAAATTGGCTACCCTGTACTCATTAAAGCTGCCTTTGGTGGCGGTGGTAAAGGCATGCGCGTTGTACAAAAAGCAAAAGACTTTATGAGCGCACTACAAGGTGCGCAACGTGAAGCGATTGCCGGTTTTGGTAACGACTTAGTGTTATTAGAGCGCTATGTAAACCAGCCTCGCCATGTTGAAGTGCAAGTATTTGCAGATAACCATGGCAACTGTGTTTATTTAGGCGATCGTGATTGTTCTTTGCAACGTCGTCATCAAAAAGTAATTGAAGAAGCCCCTGCTCCGGGTTTATCTGACGAACTACGCAAAGAAATGGGCGAAGCGGCTGTACGTTGTGCACTGGCTATAAATTATAGAGGCGCAGGTACGGTTGAGTTTTTACTGTGTGGCGATGAATTTTTCTTTATGGAAATGAATACGCGCCTTCAAGTAGAACACCCTGTGACCGAAATGGTAACGGGTGTAGATTTAGTCAATTGGCAAATTAATATTGCGGGTGGGCAAACATTGCCACTGACACAAAGTGATATTCAATTGCAGGGTCATAGCTTTGAAGCACGTATATACGCAGAAGATCCAGCCAACGACTTTATTCCGTGCTCAGGCACTATTGAAGCACTACACACACCGCTTAACAGTGAATTTGTACGCATTGATACAGGCATTGCACAAGGCGACGAAATCAGCCCGTTTTACGACCCGATGATTGCAAAACTTATTGTGCACGACGACAATCGCGAACAAGCACTGAGCCGTTTACAACAAGCCCTTGAGCAATTTCATTTAGCGGGTTTTAGCACTAACATTGGCTTTTTACATAATTTAGCAAGCCACCCTACCTTTAAACAAGGTGCGCCAAGTACACACTTTATTGCAGAGCAAGGCGACTCGTTAGTTGCTGTTGATAAATCGTTATTACAAGCAAGTCAGCTTATTGGTGCTTTTGCGTATTTAGAATCGTTAACTAATACCCAAAATACGCAAAACAGTGCAAGCCCGTGGCAACAGCTGAGTGGTTTTACACTCAATGCACCGCAAGTAATTAAAGTCCCTTTTGCCGATTTACAGCTAAGCGCTATAAAAACGGCCGAGGGCTACAGTATTACGCATAACGAGCACGTATTTAACCTACAAGGCACATTAAATAATAATTTGTGCAGTGTATTTATTAACGGCAAAAAACATAGCGCGCACGTAACTACGGTAGGTAATAATAATGTTGGCAATAGTACTGGTGGCAATATTGTCACTGTTATGAATAAAGCACTGCAAACTAAGTTTGAGCTAGTTGATAAACATTATATTAGTTCGCACGAAAGCGAAGCACTGCCTCTTGCCGCGCCCCTTAATGGCACAGTAGTTAAGCACTTAATCGACATTGGTAGCACAATTACCAAAGGCGATGCGGTTGTTATTATCGAAGCCATGAAAATGGAATACACGCTTAACGCACCACACGACGGCATTTTAAAAAGCTATTGTTTTGGTGAAGGCGAATTAGTAACGCATGGTGCTCTGCTTGCTATTGTCGAAGATACAACTGAGGAAGGTGCATAATGAGGGCCTTTCCAACTAAAGTACGTATTGTTGAAGTTGGTGCGCGAGACGGCCTACAAAACGAAAAAACAGTAAGCACAGCCGATAAAGTAGCGCTTATTAACGCCCTAAGTGCTGCAGGTTTAAAAGATATTGAAGCTGGTGCGTTTGTCTCCCCTAAGTGGGTGCCGCAAATGGCAGACTCAGCGGATGTAATATCAGCGCTAGATTTACCTGACGTAAATTTAAGTGCCCTTACACCTAACTTAAAAGGTGCACAAGCAGCGCATGCTGTTGGTATTAAAGAGTTTGCTATATTTACAGCTGCGAGTGAGTCGTTTTGTCAAAAAAATATCAACTGCTCAATAGAGCAAAGTATTGAACGTTTTAGCGAAGTAATGGCGTTTGCTAAAGCTAATAATATTCGTGTACGTGGTTATGTAAGCTGTGTGCTAGGTTGCCCTTATGAGGGTGAAATTGACCCACAAGCAGTACTGAGTGTATCGCAAAAGCTACTAGATTTAGGATGTTACGAAGTAAGCCTTGGCGATACCATAGGTGTTGGCACCGCTAAAAAAGTAACGCAGTTAATAGAGTTACTCTTAACGCACATTGATAAAACCAAGTTGGCCGTGCATTTTCATGATACATACGGCCAAGCGCTCACAAATATTTACGCAGCTTTAAGCCTAGGTATTGCAACGGTTGACGCGGCAGTTGCGGGCCTTGGTGGCTGTCCTTATGCTAAGGGTGCGTCAGGAAATGTTGCCACCGAAGATGTAGTTTACTTACTGCAAGGGTTTGGCATTGAGCATGGAATTGATTTACAAAGGTTAAGTGACGCTGGCTGGGAAATAACCAAAGCACTTGGTAAGCAACCTGTGAGCAAAGTATCTGTGGCACTACACACAAAATAACCTGAGCTCTGGATAATAAATCTATCTCGAGCAGCTATTTTCAGCACTAACTGCGTTGAATTTACTTGCAATAGGCCAACTATTGACGCGTAAATTCGCCTTGTTTTCACTGAAAATCTCTGGCTAGAGAAAATAAATTTAAATATCACCCTGATTCATATGTTAGTAAATCTATTAACCAGAGTTCAGGTTAAATAGCTATCTTATGAAATGATGATTCACGATAGTTAACAATAAATAGCACACAATGAGGAGAGACTCATGGCCGGTTTTGATAAGGTAGTTTCTAGTTACGAAGCTGCAATGGAAGGATTAAAAGACGGCGATACCATTATTGCCGGTGGTTTTGGTTTATGTGGTATTCCTGAGGGCTTAATTAAACAAATTAAGCACATGCAAACAAAAAACTTAACCGTAGTATCTAATAACTGTGGTGTTGATGACTTTGGTTTAGGTATTTTATTACAAGACAAACAAATTAAAAAAGTAGTTGCCTCGTACGTTGGCGAAAATGCCCTATTCGAGCAGCAGTTATTAAGTGGCGAAATTGATGTAGAGCTTACGCCTCAAGGTACACTAGCTGAAAAAATGCGTGCTGGTGGCGCGGGTATACCTGCGTTTTACACCGCAACCGGTTACGGTACTCCTGTGGCTGAGGGTAAAGATGTAAAAGAGTTTAATGGTCGCCCGTATATTTTAGAAGAATCTATAACGGGTGAATTTGCTATTGTTAAAGCGTGGAAAGCCGACCGCTTTGGTAATTTAGTGTTTAGACACACCGCCATGAACTTTAATCCAATGGCAGCAACAGCGGGCAAAATTACCGTTGCCGAAGTAGAAGAAATTGTAGAGCCGGGTGAGCTTGAACCAAGCCAAATTCATACCCCGGGTATTTTTGTAAATCGCGTTATTAAAGGCAGCTTTGAAAAACGCATTGAACGTGTAACAACACGAGATTAAGCAGGAGCAAAATTATGGCATTATCACGTGAACAAGTTGCAATGCGCGTTGCACAAGAACTTCAAGATGGTTACTACGTAAATTTGGGCATAGGAATTCCGACACTCGTCGCAAACTATGTACCAGATGATATTGAAGTTATGTTACAGTCCGAAAATGGCCTTTTAGGCATGGGCCCGTACCCGACTAAAGCAGAGCTAGACGCCGATATGATTAACGCGGGTAAAGAAACCGTGACAGCAGCCACTGGTGCAGCCATATTTAATAGTGCAGATAGTTTTGCCATGATACGGGGTGGTCATGTAGACTTAACCGTTCTGGGTGCATTTGAAGTTGACCAGAATGGCAACATCGCATCGTGGATGATCCCTAAAAAGCTGATTAAAGGCATGGGTGGCGCGATGGATTTAGTCGCTGGCGCGAAAAATATTATTGTTACTATGACCCATGCAAGTAAGCATGGTGACTCTAAACTATTAGAGGCCTGCTCTTTACCGCTTACTGGCGTTAATTGCGTAAAAAAAATAGTAACAGATTTAGCCGTATTAGAAGTTAAAGACGGCGCATTTCATCTATTAGAACGTGCTCCGGGCGTATCTGTTGATGAAATCATTAGTAAAACAGCAGGTAAATTACTTGTTGACGGTGAAGTTCCAGAAATGGTTTTTTAGGCTTTAGCTTAAAATAACGCTTTACCCTGTACCGACCTCATTCCCAGTGCCAATGGCGCTGAGTTACCCAAAATCCCTCTTACGAGGGATTTTTTTTATCTTTTGTCATTATTTTTACCGTCATTCATACATCTGTAGTAAATTTTATCTATAATACAAATATAAATTAAATGTAAGCGCTTAGATTCTTTGCACTATTTTGTGGATAGCCTGCACCCTTTTTGTGAACTAGCGTTAATTTTATTTTTAACATACTGATATTTAAAGATTAAATAGTTGGTTCAAATTTTGCCTAAGTAAGGCGTCTCAATAAATTAAATAATTTTGGAAAACATGCAAACTCCTATTCGTGGCCTTCGCTCTTTTTGCTTTGCCGCAAGAAGCCTAAGTTTTAAGCATGCAGCTAATGAGCTGTACTTAACGCCGTCTGCGGTAAGCCATCAAATAAAACAACTTGAAGAACAACTTGGTATTGAGCTTTTTCAACGTAAAACGCGTTCAATTAGCTTAACCACAGCGGGTAAAAACTTTTTTGATGCTGTGTCTCCTATCATCACAATGTTAGAGAGCACCATTAATGAGTTTAGTCAGATGCAGCAAAATACAAATTTGACGATTACGCTGCCTGAATTTTTTGCCAGCGAACTACTCATGCCTAAATTAAGTGAGTGGACGTCAGAACACCCTAATATAAACCTGCAAATGGACACGCTTAAAACACGCAAAGAATTAACGCGTCATAGCGATTTATCTATTGTATTGTCCTCAGGTAAACCTACTGAAGGGTTAGCGACTGAGTTGTTTAACCTTGAATATATTCCTGCATGTAATAAAAAATTGCTCGATCAGTGGAGGGACGATCATCGTCAAGCCCTTAACCAAGTTCCGCTAATCTTGCACAAAGCTCGCCCTTGGGCTTGGCATCAGTGGGCCGAAAAAGCAGGGATTGATGACTTTTCTCCTTCGCAGATTATTCAAATAGATAGCATGTTTGGTGTAGCGCGTGCAGCGCAGCAAGGCATGGGCATCGCACTTATCCCACTGCCTATTAGCCAAAGCTGGCTAGATGAGCAATGGCTTTATAAATTATTCGAACAGCCTTTAACAACTAAAGATAAATACTATTTAGTGCAGCACGAATCAAGCACGCCTAATCACCCGCTTGATTTATTTGCGAAGTGGGTTGTAAATACGTTTAGAAAAATCCAAGAATGATCCCCTATTAGACGAGTTCAGTAATACAACCTACTCTGTGTTGTATTACTGAACTCGTCTAAATTCCCTGCAAATTTTAATAATATTTTTTAATTAAATACATAAACTTAGCGCCATACATTAGACTAAAGTCTATAGTTTAATTTTTTTCACTCATTGGTTTTGTTTTTATCGTTTGTCGAAAATAAAGTTAAATATTAAAGTTGCTTTATCAGCTCAAAACAACTTAGTTAAATTGTTTCTTAAGAGCAATAAATGCAACCTTTAGAGTTCTAGTAACTCAAACGTAGCAGTGAAAAGAATCTTATATTGTGTGTGTAAGATGTTGTCAGTGTGAAAAAGCGGTTCAAGTTAGGTGGAGACTTGGCTTGAACTGTTTTTATTTTTGGCGCAAACCACATGATATGTAATAAAAAGCTACCAACGTGTAGTAAACAGAATCTTTATATTGTGTGTGAAGATGTTGTCAGTGTGAAAAAGCGGTTCAAGTTAGGTGGTGACTTGGCTTGAACTGTTTTTATTTTTGGCACAAACCACATGATATGTAATAAAAAGCTACCAACGTGTAGTAAACAGAATCTTTATATTGTGTGTGAAGATGTTGTCAGTGTGAAAAAGCGGTTCAAGTTAGGTGGTGACTTGGCTTGAACTGTTTTTATTTTTGGCACAAACCACATGATATGTAATAAAAAGCTACCAACGTGTAGTAAACAGAATCTTTATATTGTGTGTGAAGATGTTGTCAGTGTGAAAAAGCAGTTCAAGTTAGGTGGTGACTTGGCTTGAACTGTTTTTATTTTTGGCGCAAACCACATGATATGCAATATAAGTTTAATACTTTTAAAAGCCCCGTAAGTTATAACTTACGGGGCTTTTTTAGTTAAATTTTAATTTGATATTCTTTTTTTAATTTACTTATTTGCACTTTATGTGAAATCAAGAAGGCATTAAATTTCTTGATTATGTCAGGGTAGTCAATCGACGATAATAAAAAGGCTTGTAAATCTGTCGGCAATTCGTTTTGAAAATAAACAGGTCTGTTTAATTTAAAGTATTTTAGGAGGTTATAATTTAATACATCGTTAGATATGTAAATACACTCCACCCGCTCTTTTAAAAGCAGCTCTATTAATTCAATTACGTTAGCTGTTTCTATTAACTCAACGTTTTCATTATTCATTAACGGTTTAAAGCTTTGAGGCGTAAACCCTCTTACCGTTGCAAAACTAATGCATTCATCAGTAGTGATATTTTTATTTAAACTCGCAATCCCCGTTTTAGTTACAACGGTTGGCTGCGAATAAATAATTTCATTTACATCAATAAATGAAGCTTTGTAGCTTGGTTTCCAGCTAGGGTTATCTGGATACTTAAAGTCGACATGGCGATGTTCCACAAATTCTTTGTAAAGTCGATTAATAGGTAGTGTGTAAAACTCAAACTTAAAGTCATGCTGCTGGGCAAACAAGGTAAGTAACTTTTGACTGAAACCATAATAGTCGCGGTTATCAGCCCCACTACCATCGTAGTATGGAAGGTATTCTATATTCTCTACGCCGACTACGTAATGAGTCGCTGATTTAGCGTTGTTTATTAAAAGCAGTAAAGCGAATGGCAAATATATTAACTGCGTTGCTATTTTTATAAATTGATTCATTAATAACCTAAGTAATATTATTGACAATTAGCTGCACGCTTTAATTTTAACAAATTTGCAAAGATTATGATAAGCCTATTTTGTTTTATGCAAAAAAAGCCTGATTAAAATCAGGCTTAGCAAAGAAAGGGTTTAGCTTTTATCTCTCGGTACAAAATCAAGGACTGTTGCATTAATACAGTAGCGATCGCGACCTCTTGGACCTTCACCAGGAAATAAATGACCTAGGTGTATGCCTGTACTTTTAGAGCGAAGCTCAATGCGTGTCATGCCCCAGCTGCTATCGTCGTGCTGTGTTACGTTGTTTTTTACAGGATGAGTAAACGACAACCAACCAGTACCTGAGTTAAACCTATCGCTTGTATCAAATAGTGGCTCGCCACTTAATTTATCAACAAAAGTACCGTCAGGTGTGTTTTTAAACTCTTTGTACTCTTTACAGTAAGGTCTATCTGTTCGTGCATCAAATGCAACTTTATAAGCATCACTGTTACCTAATTTAAAAGCGCCTAATGCTTTATAAAACTCTTCGGGCGTTGCGTAACCTTGACGACCATATACCTCAACGCCATTTTCTAAAAACAAAATGGTTGGTGTTGCCCACGTGGCTGACTTAATAGTTAAATCATCAAGTTGGTCAGCATGGCGAAACGACATTGGTATTGTTCCTTTGTAATCACTTGCGACTGCTTTTTTAAACTTTTCACAATATGGGCAGTATTCACGTGAATCTAAGACTACGATTTGTTTCCCTGATAATAAAGCCGTGTTATCTACTTTTTCTACAGGTGTTTTATTAAAAACAACACCGGTAGAATGATCTGGGCAATAGCCATTAGGGTTCTTTTCTAAATAATTTTGATGATACTCTTCTGCCGATACAAAACCTTGAAGCGGTTTAATAACTGTTTCAATTTTGCCATAGCTTGCATCAGTTAAAAGCTGCTGATATTGCGATTTAACTTGCTCAGCTACTTTAGCTTGTGCATCAGTAGTCGTTAATACAATTGAGCGATATTGAGTACCAATGTCGTTACCTTGGCTATTTTTTTGTGTAGGGTCGTGACTTTCAAAATAGTTTTTTAAGAGATCTTCTGCTGAAATTATATTGCTGTTATACATAACTTGTACAACTTCAGCATAATTGTTCTCGTCAAAACGACGAGACTGATCAGTAATATTTCTGTAGGTAGCTTTAAAGCCATTGCCGTCAGCGTACCCCGATTCAGCATCAATAACGCCATTAAGCGCTTCGTAGCGTTTTTCGGCTCCCCAAAAACAACCCGATCCAAGTACAATGGTTTCTACATGCATGGTGGCTTCTACATTACTGTGCTCAACCTTTTCCATAGATAAAGCAAAGCTGCCTGCGCTAAATATAATAGCAGCGCCTGATAAATATAATAAATGCTGGTGTTTCATAAAGTACCTCTTAAACAAGTGCGTGCTAACTAAGACCTCCTTATCCTAATTTTCATTTCAACCTAATTACTTATTTAGTACGAAGCGTATTAAGTTTTGGTCTTCAATAAGTTAAATACGATTAATTGAATATAAAACTACTCTTAAAGTAAGTTGGGCAATAAACATAACCACTTAGTCGCAATGGTGTAAATAAATTAATAAAACTGTGTTACGTTTAAATAATGTTGTACAAATAGGTTTATTTAATGAAGCCAGCTCCTCATATTTATGCATTAACAAACAGTAGTTTACTGTTTGATGCATCGCATTTAGACGCTACAGATAGACTCTCTATTCAAAAGAAAATTTGGGCTTTAGCTAGCCACTGTAAAAGCACTGATGAATTTAGCGATTTAGTGCCCGCCATGAACTCGCTCACTCTCTATTTAAAATCAGATAAACACTTAAATAAGTGGTTACAAGTGCTACCTTCGCTGTGGAATGAGATTAAAACGAGTACTTTTAAGGGGAAGCATCACTTAATCAAAACCTCATACAAGGGTGAGGACATTAATTACGTGGCTCGCTATCATAATTTAAGTGCCGATGAAGTTATTAATATTCATGGTAAAACCAAGTACCACGTTTTATTTTTAGGCTTTCAGCCCGGTTTTGCTTACCTACATGGCTTAAATGAGCAATTACATACACCAAGACGTGATGAGCCACGTACTAGGGTTCCTAAAGGCTCTGTTGCGATAGGTGCTGCACAAACCGGCATTTACCCCGCAGATACCTCAGGTGGTTGGCATATAATAGGTCATACAGATACTGCTTTGTTTGATTCGACCTTTGAGCAACCTTGTTTAATTCAACCAGGCGATACGCTTGAATTTGTTCCGCTCGTTAATAAAGGAGCAAATCATGATTAAAGTACTTAAAAGTGGTGTATTACTTACAATTCAAGATTTTGGCCGTGAAGGCTACCGCCATTTAGGTGTAAGCAAAGCGGGCAGCCTAGACCCTATTGCACAAATCATTGCTAATAGATTACTTAACAATAACGACAATGATGCCGTTTTAGAAATAACTGTAGGTTTGTGCGACCTGGAATTTACCTGCGACACAGTAATTGCGCTTCATGGTGCAGATTTGCAAGCAACCCTTGATGGACATGCAATTTATCCTGGTTGGACATACGCAGTAAAAAACAAACAAGTCCTAAGTTTTGCTACTGGTAGAGCAGGCTTAAGAGCTTATTTAGCAGTGAAAGGCGGTATACAAAATGCTGAGGTTATGGGTTCTAAATCTACAGATTTAAACGCATGTTTTGGTGGTTTTGAAGGTAGATCTCTCACCACTGGTGATGAAATACCTATTACTCCTTATTATGGAGAGTTTATAAAGGTAGGCGCAATTGCTCCCGCCCAGCGCAAGCTTATACGCCTGCATCCAAGTCCTCATGCCGACTTATTAGGCGAGACTTTACTTAGCAACTTTGTGTCTACCGCTTTTAAAGTCAGCAATAATAGTAACCGAATGGGTGTAAGGCTTGAGCATAAAAATAATTTGGGCCATTCGCACTCTTTGCCATCATTAGGGGTGAGCCCTGGGAGTATTCAACTGCCACCAAGTGGAGAGCCGATTGTGTTACTAAATGATGGCCAAACTACAGGGGGCTACCCTCTGCTAGGGACTGTTATTGAAGCCGACTTACGTCAATTTGCACAGTTTAGACCTTTAGATACTGTTGAGTTTAAATATGTAACGTTTGAAGAAGCAGCAAAGGCGAAGCAGAAACTTGACGGACACCTGCATCAATTGAGCCTTGCACTTAAAAATAACCTATAAAAATATTCTAAAAATAAATAGGAAAACTATGTTCGACTTAAATTATTTGCCCTGATAATCGTTTTATGATGGTTGTTTTTATTGTGTAGGTATGTTTTTAATTGAAGGTCATGGCGCAAGCCCTGCTCCATTAGTTCCGCTCGGCATGTCTAGCGGCTATTGCTGTATGTTAATGACGCCTATGGCAGCAAATTTAATATTCTTCCTGCAGCTCTTTTAGACTTAAAAAATAAGTACTATGTAATTAAGGTTCAAATTCAGACGGCAGTTACCTTACTCGCCGTTAATATTATTTTAATGTATAGCTTGGTGTGTAATGACTAAATCAACTTCTTCTATGGCGTGTGTATTAATTACCGGCTTTGCGCCTTTTGATGGCGAAGCTATCAATCCTTCTTGGCAAGCAGTGCAAAAACTTGATGAAACTATCATCATGAAACATAAAATATGTACACTAGAACTTTCCTTTGAGTTTAATACGTCTATTAGTCAGCTTATAAACGCCATTGAGTCACATAATCCGGCGGTTGTTTTATGTATAGGCCAAGCCGGTGGGCGCAGCGAAATATCAATTGAGCGTATTGCAATAAACGTTGACGATGCACGTATTAAAGACAATGCAGGTAAGCAGCCTGTCGATACACCAATAGAAAAAAATGGCCCTGATGCCTATTTCACAAATTTACCAATAAAGCGTATGTTACAAGCACTGCACAACAGCAATATACCTGCTGCCATTTCCAATACGGCAGGTACGTATGTATGCAATCATGTTATGTATGGCCTTATGCATTACATAAATGATCATTGCGCTGTAATGAAAGGTGGCTTTGTGCATATTCCATATTTACCAAGCCAAGCTGTGCACCACAATGGCGCACCAAGCATGTGTGAAGACACTGTTATTAACGCGCTAAAAGTGATGATTGCACAATCTTTGAACAATAATAACGACGTAAAAATAGCAGCAGGCACTACGCATTAACCACTTTGGTGCGGTTACATATAACTTGGTGCATAAATTATTCTTAATTAATTATAAAAGCTATGTGACTTGAGTAATTTTTTCTGATAAAACAAGGTTTCGCAGCACAGCAAATTGGCTTTGCTGCACACATAATAGGAATGAGGAGTTACTATGTGTTCAATTTTTGGGGTATTAGATATTAAATCTGATCCCGCTCAATTGCGTACCCAAGCAATTGAAATGTCCAAGCTGCTTAGACACCGTGGCCCAGATTGGTCTGGCGTATATGCATCTGAAAAAGCTATTTTAGTACATGAGCGTTTAGCTATTGTTGGTGTATCAAGCGGTGCACAGCCTTTATACAATCCTGAAAAAACAAATATTTTAGCGGTCAATGGCGAGATTTATAATCATAAAGAACTTGCAGCAGAGCTAGATGTTGATTTTACTTTTCAAACTCAATCAGACTGTGAAGTTATTTTAGCGCTTTATAAACAAAAAGGGCCTGACTTTTTAGATGATCTAAATGGCATTTTTGCATTTTGTTTATACGATGAAGAAAATGACGCTTACTTAATTGGCCGTGACCATATTGGTATTATCCCGCTTTACACTGGTCACGACGAGCACGGTAACTTTTACGTTGCTTCTGAGCTAAAAGCTCTTTCTCCAATTTGTAAGCATATTGAAGAATTTCCACCAGGGCATTACCTGTACAGCAAAGATGGCAAAATGACGCCTTATTACAAGCGTGATTGGGAAACATTTGATGCAGTTAAAGATAACAGCGCACAAGCGCAAGACGTTAAAGATGCATTAGAAGCGGCCGTTAAACGCCAGCTAATGTGTGATGTACCATACGGTGTATTACTTTCTGGTGGTTTAGACTCATCGGTTATCTCTGCTATTACCCAGCGTTTTGCTGCAAAACGTATTGAAGATAACGACGAAAGCGATGCATGGTGGCCTAAGTTGCATTCTTTTTCAGTAGGCCTTGAGGGTTCACCTGATTTAGCCGCTGCCCAAAAAGTAGCTGACATGATTGGTACTATTCACCACCCTATCATTTTTACCATTCAAGAAGGTATTGATGCTCTGCGTGAAGTGATTTACCACATTGAAACGTATGATGTAACAACGATTCGTGCCTCTACACCTATGTACTTAATGGCTCGCCAAATTAAAGCGATGGGCATTAAAATGGTGTTATCTGGCGAAGGTGCTGATGAGCTATTTGGTGGTTACTTATACTTCCATAAAGCCCCTAACGCACAAGAGTTTCATGAAGAGCTAAACCGTAAAGTATCAAAACTGCATATGTTTGACTGTTTACGTGCTAATAAATCAATGGCAGCATGGGGCGTTGAAGCACGTGTACCGTTCCTTGATAAAGAATTTGTTGATGTTGCTATGCGTATCAACCCTGAAGCCAAAATGTGTAAAGATGGCAAAATCGAAAAACACATTTTACGTGAAGGTTTTGATGGCTACTTGCCTGATGAAGTTTTATGGCGCCAAAAAGAGCAATTTTCAGACGGTGTTGGTTACAGTTGGATTGATACGTTAAAAGAGTTTGTAAATGAGCAAGTGAGCGATCAAGAGCTTGCAAATGCTAAATTTAAATACCCTATTAATACGCCAGATTCAAAAGAAGCTTACTACTACCGTACTATTTTTGAATCGCACTTTCCTGGTGATGCATCAGCTAAATGTGTGCCACATGGTAAATCGGTAGCGTGTTCGACTCCTGAAGCACTTGCATGGGACGCATCGTTCCAAAACAATGCAGATCCATCAGGTCGTGCTGCTGGCGTTCATAACGACGCATATGCAAGCAAAGGTTAATACTCTTTGTTTAACGAAGCGTAAGCCCAAATGGCTTACGCTTCGCTGTATAAAACTCACTTCCACCGAATCTGTTTTTTATAGCCCTGCAAATAACTTAAAAGGCTCAAGTGCTTTAATTGTTATTTATAAAATTGGGTTAACATCAAAAACAATGCAATATATTGCATCACAATCAAATCACCCTGCTACCGTATTTTTAAATCAAAATGAGATAACTAAACGCCATTGTAATATTCGCTGGTTTAACCAAACAAGTGAAATTAAACGCTGTGGGCATGGTACTTTAGCGGCCGCTAATTTTTTAATAAAATATTTTGGTTATTGCCCTGAAGTATTTACATCAATGAGTAATGAGCGCTTTATTATAAGAGTAAAAAAACAACGCGCACAGTTGTTACTAAAAAGTATAGAGTCTAAAAAAAGCGAATTGGCTAAAGGTGAGTTACAAAGTGTGTTTTCATTAGCAATAAAAGCAGCCTACAGTGCCGGCGAAAATAACGGTTATACGGTTGTGTTATTTAATGAAGAATTTAGTAAAGACGTTGAAAAAGACGATTTAAAAAGCTTACACGTTGATTTTAAAGCTTTGAGTAAACTCCACAAAAATGCAGTTATAGCGCTTAGTATAAAAAATATAGACAAAAAAAATGCCATAGCGCATTTTAGATATTTTGCCCCCCAGTTTGGAGTAAATGAGGACAGTGCAACGGGCTCTGCGGTATCTGTTATTGCCCCCCTTCTATTTAGTCTGCATGGTTTAAATAAAGCTAAACTTATACAGCAATCAAATAATGGCGCATTGCTAAACTATGAATTTAACAATGCTAAAGTTGTCATTTACTAGGGCGTGTTGATCTTTGCGAATTGAAATTTGTTCAATCTAGGGGCGATTAAATCGCGGCGCGAGGTTTGTAACCTAGTGGGCTAAGTAAAAATCGAGCAACAAAGAGTTTATCGCCCCTAGGTAGAACCCGAAGGGCAGCACATGTTTGGTATTTATGCTGCGTTATCGCCTATTTATGTGGAATAACCACACTTCATAGGCTCTGCCTTGCCTAAAAACCAAACATATTGCTGCAAATTCAACTATCAAAGATCAACACGCCCTAAACTTAAGTAACGTTTAAAGCGGCCTTAATAAGCACAATGCAAAATAGTTACTATCGTCTTGCCATGTTTGCTCTAACTTTAAATTAGCTTGCGCTGCAAGCTGCTTAAACGATTCGAGCGTGTACTTATGAGAGTTTTCTGTATGGATACTTTCGCCTTCAATAAAGTCTATTTGCTGATCATTTATAACCACGCTTTGATTACAGTTACTTACTAAATGCATTTCAATACGGCTATGTTGCTCGTTAAAGCGTGACTCGTGGCTAAAGTTATCTAAATTAAATGTGCCGTTTAGCTCGTTATTAATACGTTGTAGTAAATTTTTATTAAATGCAGCGGTGATTCCCGCTTTATCGTTATATGCATCAAGTAGCACTTGGCGCTCTTTTACTAAATCAACCCCAATTAATACATAACCGTTTACACCACATAAGCGATGGAAATTATTCATAATTTCTATAGCTTTAACTGGGGCAAAATTACCAAGAGTAGAGCCTGGAAAATACACCAAATTGGTTTGACTATCTAAAGCGGTGTCTTTGGTTAGCTGTTTAACCATTTGGCTATGTGTAAAGTCTCCTAGTAATGGCGAAATTGCCAAATCTGGGAATAACGGTGACAAATGTGCAAGTGAATAACTGAGCATCTCCTCAGAAATTTCAAACGGTACGAAGGTTTTTACGTTTGCCATGTGCGCTAATAAATACGCGACCTTTTTACCCGAACCACACCCAGGCTCAATAATAGAAAGGTTTTCAGGTAGCATTTGAGCAATTGACTGCGAGTATTGCTCTAAAATAGACAACTCCGTACGTGTAACATAATACTCTTGTAAGGATGTTATTTGCTCGAATAATGCAGCACCTTTATCATCGTAAAAATACTTACACGGAAGCGTTTTTTGTTGTTGAGTTAATCCGCTTATCACGTCGTTTAAAAATTCAGTGTCGGTTATGATACTTTGTTTAATCGCTGTTACTTGGCTCATACTATATCCTTAGCTAGTCTTATCCCGCTGCACATCCACGCTTGATATGGGTAATAAAAATTTCGGTATGTTTGTCGTAAATGGTTTTGAGGGGTAAACACACACCCGCCCCGTAACACCATTTGGTTATTCATAAATTTACCATTGTATTCCCCTGCTACTCCTTCAATAGGCTTAAAACCGGGGTATGGCAAATATGCACTGTTTGTCCATTGCCAACATGAATCCGTTAACTGGTTTATTTCAGTATTATCTTTTGCTTGTTGTGGTGTTAGGTAGTTATTATTAGTGTCTGTTAAAGGTGTATTTTTAGCTGCATATTCCCACTCGAACTCTGTAGGCAAGCGAGCCCTTACAAAATTAGCATATGCGCTGGCCTCAAAATAACTAACATGGCTGATGGGTGCACTTAAATTTAAAGGCTGCAATCCATAGTGTGTAAACTCAAACCATTCGTTATTTATGTAATGCCAATATAATGGATGCGTTAAACGAGTGTTTTGAATATGCGCCCAACCGTCACTTAACCAATATTGTGGATTGCTATATCCACCGGCATTTATAAAGTCTAAATATTCACCATTAGTGACCAATCTATTAGCAAAACTGAATGGATGAATTAGTACTTGGTGTTTGGGGCACTCGTTATCATATGAAAATTCATCTTTGGCATTTGTGCCAATATTAATAATGGCTTTTTCAAAATTGATAAAATTAATGGGTTTAATATCAGCTGATCTTTTTTGGCTATTTAAAAGCGGTGTTTTATATTGAGGAAATAATGGATTTACTGAAAAGTTATATTTGATGTCCATAAGCATTAGTTCTTGATGCTGTTGCTCGTGGTGTAACCCAAGTTCAATAATATCTTTAATGTGCGGGTTAACGTCAGTCTTAAGTAATTCAATCACGCGGCTATCTACATGTTCTCTGTAAGCTAGCACTTCGTCTAAACCTGGCCTAGATAAGCTTCCTCTGTTTGCCCGTTTAAATTGCTCTCCAATCCCATTGTAGTAAGAATTAAAAAGCATTTTATAGTGAGGGTTAAACACTGTGTACTGTTTACAATAAACACTAAGTAAAAACGTTTCAAAAAACCACGTGGTATGCGCTAAATGCCATTTAGTGGGACTAGCATCAGCCATAGCTTGTAATTGGCAATCTTCTACAGTGAGTGGTTCAATAATAGCTAGGCTTTCGTCTCTAACGCTGCAAAAGCGTTTAACAAGTTCGTTTTGATTGGTATCGTTTGTAACGCTTTCTCGCATAATAGTATTAATCCTTTGCCTATCTATTTATAAAATATAGCTTAGGGCATGCTGAGCTTTTTGGATTGAAATTTGTTCAATCTAGGGGCGATTAAATCGCGGCACGAGGTTTGTAACCTAGTGGGCTAAGTAAAAACCGAGTAACAAAGAGTTAATCGTCCCTATAAAGAACCCAAAGGGCAGTGTATGTTTGGTATTTATGCTGCGTTATCGCCTATTTATGGGGAATGACCACACTACATAGCCTCTGCCTTGCCTAAAAACCAAACACACTACTGCAAATTCAATCGCCAAAATTCAACATACCCTAATGTTGTGTTAAATCATATTCATATTACAACTTGATTAAAGATGCTTATCGGCTTATAAATTTATAATAGCCTTGAAGAGAAATTCGCTCTTTGCTAGCCGGCTTTTGATTATTTTTATTTGCATGCAAGCATGAAAAATAACGCATAAGCTGTTACAGAACCGCTAAGCTATAAATCTAGGAGCGATTAAATTGCGCCTAAATTAAACAAATTTCAATCCTAGAAAACTAACAAGCCCTAATATTTAAGCATTAATTAAGCTACTTAAAAATGATCTTTTTTTACTTAACCAAGTAAATTAATACTTTTAATAGCAAACTAAATTTTAACGTTCACTGAATTTTTAAATTTAGGGCTTTTAAATGAAAGAATCATGAATTTGGCCATATAAACAGCGTTTTAAATACAAATTCATTTACATTTAATATTTAACTCATACACTACTAGCTGTATGATCACGCTTCAAATTAGTTAGTCTTCAAATAATTACGGTATTACTTTTTACTTAATATTTAAAGACTAATGTAATTCGATATGACGCCGAATTTATTTTGGCTTGTTAGGACAACTAAAGAGGTATTGCATGAAGGAAAATCATGACAAATATAGTATTGACAACACGGATTACACCGTAGGTCAGGACAACGTACAAAAGTGGGGGTTTGATATTCACAACCCTGTTTTTGGAACTAGTGCGGGCCTGATTGTCATCTTTTTAATCGCCATACTTGTTACCGACCCACAAACTGCAAAAACAGCGCTTGATAGTATCAAGACCGATATTATTAATAATTTTGATGCCCTATTTATGTGGGCTGCTAACTTCTTTGTACTCTTTTGTTTAGCACTTATTGTTTCTCCTTACGGTAATATTCGCCTTGGTGGTGATGACGCTAAACCTTCTCACTCTCGCGTTTCATGGCTTGCTATGTTATTTGCTGCGGGTATGGGTATAGGCCTTATGTTTTGGGGCGTTGCTGAACCAGTTGCTTACTTTACTGGTTGGTACGAAACACCGCTTAATGTAGCCGCTAATACACCAGAAGCTGCAAAATTAGCAATGGGCGCAACTATGTTTCATTGGGGTCTTCACCCTTGGGCTATTTACGCTGTTGTTGGTTTATCTCTTGCATTTTTTACCTATAACAAAGGTTTACCGCTTTCAATTCGTTCTATTTTTTACCCTATATTAGGTGATAGAGCTTGGGGTTGGCCTGGCCATATCATTGATATCTTAGCTGTACTTGCTACGTTATTTGGCCTTGCAACATCTTTAGGTTTAGGTGCGCAGCAAGCTTCTGCAGGCATTAACCACGTATTTGGTACAGAAGGTGGCATTGGCTCTCAAATTCTAGTTATTGCGGGTGTAACACTTTTAGCTATTGTCTCTGTGGTTCGTGGTATTGACGGTGGTGTGAAACTACTAAGTAATGTAAATATGCTAATTGCGTTTTCATTATTATTGTTTGTATGTTTAGTAGGCTTTGCTGTAGCAATGGGTAATGTACCAACTACCGTGATGGGCTATGTAGAAAATATTATTCCATTGAGTAATCCCCACGGTCGTGAAGACGAAACATGGATGCATGGTTGGACTGTGTTTTACTGGGCTTGGTGGATTTCCTGGTCACCGTTTGTGGGTATGTTTATCGCGCGTGTATCACGTGGTCGTACAATTCGTGAATTCTTAATTGCGGTTTTACTTATCCCTACTCTAGTTACTGTTTTATGGATGTCTATTTACGGCGGTATTGCGATTGATCAAGTAGTTAATGGTGTTGGTGCGTTAGGCACTAATGGTTTAACTGATGTACCTTTAGCTATGTTCCAAATGCTTGATGAATTACCTTTATCTAATATTTTATCATTTATTGCAATTTTATTAGTGCTGGTATTTTTCATTACGTCATCTGACTCTGGTTCATTAGTAATTGATTCAATTACAGCTGGCGGTAAAATTGATGCACCGGTACCACAACGTATATTTTGGGCATCGGTTGAGGGCGCAATTGCAGCTGCTTTACTTTGGATTGGTGGCACACAAGCAATTGAAGCACTACAAGCAGGCGCTGTCTCTACAGGCTTGCCATTTACTATTGTATTATTATTTATGTGTTTAAGCTTAGTTTTAGGTTTACGAACTGAGCCTCGCCCAGTTAAATAATATTTCTAGTAAGTAATACTTTTAATTAGTAACGAAAACGCCGCAATTTTTGCGGCGTTTTTTTGTTTAGTCATTAAAAGCTAGAGCCACAGCTCTGAGATTGGAGTATCTACACGATAATGATAACTCAGCTGCGCTTGTAAAAGCTCTGCTGTAGCAAGTGCATCCGTTAACGCATTGTGATTTTGATATGCTGGTAGGGAATAACGCGCACGGCAATCTGTTAGCCTAAGAGAACCTAATTTTGTGTTAAACAATCGCCCTAATAACCCCTGCCTTGCTTTTAGTGCTCTTTTTTCTATTTCCATTGTATCAACAAGTGCAAACTCAATACCTTCTTTAAGCCTTAACAATAACGCATTATTTAAAAAGTGACGTTCTATTGCGGCATAATGCACCACGACAACTTTACCACTGAGCGCTTCAAGTAAAGGCTCTATAATTTGATTAAAGTCGGGGGCGTCGTCCACCTCAGAGTGCGTTATTCCATGTATTAAAATAGACTCTTCATGAAGGTTTCGCCTAGGCTGCACAACCCAATGCCGACTGTGCTTACAATAAATACGCTCTAAATTGAACGGCACTAAACCAACACTCACTATATCGTCGTTTTGGCTATTTAAGCCTGTTGTTTCAAAATCCATTGCTACAAAAGGTACGTCTTTTATTGCAGCTTTGTCTTGATTATAAGCACCCGCATAAAAGTGTTTTAGGAGTTTATTTTTGGCGCTATTGGCAAGCTCGTTATACCTAGCTTGCCAATCAATTGCTTTATGATTACGCGGATTCATAGGCTACTTCACACCAGAGTTTGCTGTGTAGCTAAATTTTAAATAGCTTTGTGCTTTTTCTAAAATGGCGAATGCCTCTTTTAAGTTTCGTTGCTCGAACGGAGAAAGTAAATGTGGATCTAAGTCGTTATCGGGCTCTTCGCCCTTCTCTATTTGCCACGCTTGATGGCGAATTCGCATCATGGCAATATACTCAAGTGCGTCACGTAAATCTTGCGCTTTACCCTGTGGTAAAAGTTTCGCTTCAATAATATCTTCTAGTCGTTCAAACGAATTTTGTTTACGTGAGCCAATAGCCAATGCGTGCACGCGAATAACATCAGAAAGAGGTGCAGTCCCTCTTCGCTTTAAGTTCATTGAACGCTTATGTTGGCCATTATGCTCCATAACAAAGCCTTTAAAGAAACCTAGTGGAGGTGTTCTATTTCTAGCATTTGCTGCCATATTAGCTAAAAATACGCGATTTACTTTACTTTGTTTTGCTATAAATATTTTAAGCTCGTCGGCCCACTTGGTTTTACCCCACACACCGTCTAAGTCAAAAAATATAGAACTATTAAGCAATGCTTGTGGTTTTGGCTGCGCGATCCAATCTGCAAATTGATCGAACCACTGTGAGCGAGTTTTACGCCATTTTTTAAACGACGCCATAATTTCTCCATCACAGTAGGTGTAACCACACTGCGCTAAACCATCACACACAAAATCGGCAATATTTTGAAAATACGCGTTATGTTTTTCGTCGTCATAACTGTCATCTAAAATAAGCGCGTTGTCTTGATCGGTTACAATAAGTTGCTCGTCTCGAGCCATTGAGCCCAGAGCAATAAAACAGTAAGGCACAGGAGGTGGCCCAAACTTTTCTTCTGCTAATACAAGTAGTCTTTGTTTAAATGTACGCCCTATAACAGCCATGGCTGTACCAACCATGTGTGAGTTTGCATCTTCATTCACCATACGAACAAACACATTGGGCAATTGGCGTGCATAATGCGCCAAATCCTCTATTGTTTGTTGAGCCAGTATGCCACGTACAAGTAATAAGCTGCTTTGGGATTCATAACGCAAAATATCAGAGAGGGAGATAACGCCTATTGGGCGTCTTTTTTGTACTACTGGCAAATGATGTAAGTTATCTCTAAGCATGGCCAATACAGCTTCGAAAATATAGTCATTAGCATCTAATAGTACTAAGTTAGTGGACATAATGTCTTTTGCTTGCGTGTTAAAGGCAAGCCCTTTAGCCACTACTTTAGTGCGTAAATCCCTATCGGTTATTATACCAACTACTTGTCCATCATCTTCTTCTGGGTCATCATTTATGGGTTTATTTACATCGGTTACCAACACTGATGATACCGCCTCTTCGGTCATTAATTTAGCGATATCTTGTATCGTAGAGGTTGCATCTACGGTAACTACATCTCTGTGAATTAATGATTTTACCTTCGCGGTTGTCAGGTCATTGCCATCGGCTTGTTCGACAATAGCTTGATGCAAACGCACGTTACCGTCTGTTTCGAAGTAATCAGCAAACGCATCAAACTCATCACAGTAACGATTAAATAGCTCGACATTTATGCAATATACTAACGTATCTTCAAGAGCAGTTGCAGGAAAACGTACCTTACGGTTCATCAATAAACCCATTTGACCAAATATACCTGCGGTAGCCAAACGATTATACAGCTCGCCATTTCGGCGGTACATTTCTACAGAACCACTTCTAATTACATACAAATCAGAAATGTCTTGTCCAAAACTCAAGATATCTGTTTTTGCTCTAAAATAAGCCACTTCTACTTGTTGAGCTAGCTCATTAAGCGCTTTTTGAGGTAAGTCATCAAAAGGAGGATGTTGTGCTAAAAATTGTGCGATTTCAACTTGTTCGGCTTGCATAAATCCCTTCCTCTATGCGCATTAAAATGACTAAATCTGTTTTGCAGATTAACACTATCATCGGGGTGTGAAAACAATTACTGTACAAATTTAGGCACAAAAAAAGAGCCTAAATAGACTCTTTAAATGTAATACTTATTGTATAAATTTATTTACCGCGCTGAGCGTCTTTTTGGGCTTTTTTAGCTTCTTTACGTTGCTGTAAAACAGCTTGTGCTTCATTACCAATATGGCCCTCACCACGCGCTTGCGCTAATTCTATTTGCTTTTGGCGCTCTGCAAAACGTGCGCGTTGTTCGTCCGTTACTTCTTCAATACAATGATGACAAGAGACGCCTTCCATGTATTCAGGCTTTAACTTTTCGTCTTCTGTAATTGGCATACGACACGCGTGGCATTGATCATAAGAGCCTTTTTGTAGGTCATGATCAACCGCAACGCGATTATCAAATACAAAACACTCGCCTTCCCACATGGTTTCTTCTTTTGGCACTTCTTCTAGGTATTTTAAGATACCGCCTTCAAGGTGATAAACTTCATCAAAACCTTGCTCTTTCATGTAGGCTGTCGATTTTTCGCAGCGGATACCACCTGTACAAAACATCGCCACTTTTTTGTGTTTTTCAGGGTCTAAGTTTTCTTTTGCCCACTGTGGAAATTCGCGGAACGTTTTGGTATTTGGATCGACCGCATTTTGAAATGTACCAATTTCAATTTCGTAATCATTACGTGTATCAATTAAAATTACTTCAGGGTCAGATATAAGTGCGTTCCACTCATTTGGCTTAACATAGCTACCCACAACTTTAAGCGGATCTACGCCTTCAACGCCCATTGTTACAATTTCTTTTTTTAGTTTTACTTTAGTGCGGTAAAACGGACATTCATCGTCGTAAGACTCTTTTGTAACGATGTTTTTTAAATTTGGTTGCTCATCTAGCCATGCTAATAAGTTGTCTATCCCTTCACGTTTTGCAGAAACAGTGCCGTTTATACCTTCGGCAGCGAGCAATAAAGTACCGCGTACTTCATTTGCTTCCATCACTTCTAGTAATGGCTTACGGATAGCTTCAAATTCAGGTAAACCTACAAACTTATACAGCGCACATACAACAAAGTGATCGCCCGTTACATTATCTTTATGAACAACAGTCATTATATTTCCTATTTTGCCTTGTTAGCCAATATTGGCGTTTACCGAATCGTAAATCCGGCGCATATGGGGCGCGTATTTTACGCTTTTTTAGTTTAATTGCAAAAAATAGCGCTATAGATTGGTTTTTACTGTTAGCGACCTAGCTGTGTAAGCTATAATGCGCTAATAAATTTATAGAGTTAATTTGCTCATTTTGGAGAAACACACATTGCAGTTTACTGATCTTGGGATTGATACACGCCTTGAAACACAATTAGCACATCAAGGGATCACCCAGCCCACCGATATTCAAGCGCATGCAGTGCCTACCGCACTTGCAGGGCATGACATTTTCGCTCAGTCTAAAACTGGGTCGGGCAAAACCTTGGCGTTTTTATTACCTGCTGTACAAAGGGTTATGAAACAAAAAGCACTCAGCAAACGCGATCCCCGTGTACTTATTGTTGCTCCTACGCGTGAGCTTGCTACGCAAGTATTTACTCAGCTGCGTTTATTAATTGCTGGCACAGCGATTAAGGCAGTTAAAATACTTGGCGGCGAAAACTTTAATGACCAAATAAAAGCACTTAGAAACGACCCACAATTCGTAGTTGCTACACCTGGGCGTTTAGCTGATCACATAACAAAACGCTCATTGCAATTGAGTGGGCTAGAACTGCTTATTTTTGATGAAGCCGATCGTATTTTAGATTTAGGCTTTACCGAGCAGTTAAAAATGATTAACGAGCAAGCTAATCACCGATTACGCCAAACGTTATTGTTTTCTGCAACACTTGACCATGCACAAGTAGATGCACTATCACGTAACCTATTAAAAAAACCAAAGCAAATTACGCTAAGTGCAGCAAATGAGCAACATAGTGATATTAAACAAACGTTATACCTTGCAGATCACCTTGATCATAAAGAAGCGTTATTAGAGCATTTTTTAAACCAAGATGATGTTGGTCAATGTATTATCTTCACAGCAACGCGTTCTGACACGAGCCGTTTGAGTGAAGCCCTTAATGCTAAAGGCTTCAAATCTGTAGCGCTTGCTGGTGATTTAACGCAAAACAAACGTTTAGATATCATGGATTCGTTTAGTCGCGAAAACTTTAAAATATTGATTACCACCGACGTTGCATCTCGTGGTTTAGATTTGTTAAGCGTAACGCACGTTATTAACTTTGATTTACCAAAACACGCTGAAGAGTATGTACACCGCATAGGTCGTACAGGACGTGCTGGCTTTAAAGGAAATGCAATTTCATTAGTTGGCCCAAAAGATTGGGCAAGTTATTTAGCTATTAAAGCATTTTTAAATGACGAATTAAAATTTGCGAGCGTAGAGAGCTTAAAAGCTAAGTTTAAAGGTTTAAAAGAGAAAAAACCTGAGGCAGCGTGGGACAAATCTAAAGAAAAAGCCGCCGCTGTTAAAAAGCCTGCATTTAAGCGCAAAGCTAAACCTAAAAAGCCTACAGCACCAATTAAAGCACCGATGAACATTGATGGCGATACACCAATGCGCCGTAAAAAAAAGCCTGAGCAGGAATAATTATGAGTTACCTAGGAACCACACAAACATTATTTGTAAAAGAAGTGAGTAACGAAGGTGCTTACTTAGACGGCCATGATTTAGGTGAAGTATTTTTACCAAAACAAGAAATAAAACATGAGCTTGAAGCGGGCGATAGTATTAGTGTATTTATCTTTTTAGACAATGCTAATTTAGCCACAGCAACAATAAAGAAACCACATGCTCAAGTTGGCGAGTATGCCCTACTACGCGTTAAAGAAATAAATAGTATTGGGGCATTTTTAGATTGGGGGCTTGAGAAAGATGTGCTTGCACCTTTTAATGAACAAAAGCCACGCATGCAAGAAGGCCATTCTTATTTAGTACGCCTGTACCTTGATAATGCAAGCCAACGTATTTGTGCCTCAAACAATTTTAATCGTTTCTTATCAAAAGATGAGCCGCAATATACTCACTTACAAGAAGTGGATTTAATTGTTGCTGGCAAAACAGATATTGGCTACAAAGTATTAATTGAAGAGTCGCACTTCGGTGTTGTTTTTTACAATATGGTATTTAAAAGCTTATTTGTGGGTCAAAAGCTTAAAGGCTATATTCAAAAAGTACGTGACGACGGAAAAATTGATGTTGTACTAGAAAAGCCAGGTATGGGAAAAGTAAGTGACCTTGGTGAAACTATTATGCAAAAGCTTAAAAACGAAGGCGGTGTTATTCCACTTGGTGATAAGTCTGATCCTGAAGCAATAAAAAAGATGTTTTCTACAAGTAAGGCTAATTATAAAAAAGCAATTGGTGGCTTATTTAAACAAGAGTTAATAGATATTGAAGCGAAATCCATTCGCTTAAGATCTTAATTATAATTGGCTGTAATTACTAATAATACCTGTTTGTAATTAACCTAAGATATATTTATAAGGCAATGTACATTGCGTATATTGCCTTGAATAATCAAGCACTTCAACTTCCGACTCAAGATTGAGCGGCGCCAAACGAAAAACCTTTTTTTCACATTCTGTTTTTTTATCATCAAGCTTTGATATACATTCACTAACGCTTACATGCTGAGATATGAGTGTATCTTCATTTTTGTAACACAGATGATGAGCATAATCTTGCATTGTTTTTTTAAAATCAAACATATCGACTGGGTACGTTGGAATTATATCTGTAACGGTTGTTACACCATCGTATGCTTTATTAGAAAAAACGTACTTATTTACTGAAAAACCCGCAATAACAATTACTATAGAACCAAAAAATAACTTCAAAACAAACCCCTACTACATTTTGATTTTATTAATGTAACATAAAACTCACATAAGGTAAGGGGTTTTAGCACTATATGACTGCTTATTGTTAAATTAAGCTATAGAGTTATTAACATCACTAAGCACTTTTACAGGATTATCTGCTTGAGTAATCGGTCTGCCTATCACTAAGTAGTCACTTCCTGAATCTATAGCTTGCTTAGGAGTCATTATACGCTTTTGATCACCCGCATCACTCCCTTCAGGGCGTATACCAGGCGTAACAAGCTTAAAGCTATCACCTAACTCTGTTTTTAAAGCTTTTGCTTCTTGTGCAGAGCACACGACACCATCAAGCCCAGCTTCCTTTGCAAGCTTTGCTAAATAGATAACTTGCTCTTGAGCTGATTTATCAACACCTAAACGCTTAAGTTCTGTTTCATCCATACTTGTTAATACAGTCACAGCGATAAGTAATGGGGCTTTGTCACCAAATTGCTCTAGAGCCGATTTAGCTTTACTCATCATTTCAAAGCCACCAGAAGCATGAACGTTTACCATCCACACCCCCATTTTAGCAGCTGCAGTAACCGCTTTAGCTACTGTATTAGGAATATCATGAAATTTTAAATCTAAGAAAACATCAAAACCTAAATCAATTAACTCTTTAACAAATGCAGGTCCAAAATAGGTAAACATTTCTTTGCCGACCTTGAGACGGCAAGTATCAGGAGAAAGTTGTTTAACAAAGTTTAAAGCAACTTCTTGATCATCGTAATCTAATGCAATAAGAATTTTTTTTGAGTGTTCGAAAGACATAACTATCCTAGTGAATGGCAGTAAAGTTATTAATTATGAGGTTATTAAAATCCGTCTAAGCCTCGACTTGGAACAATGGTTTCCCAATGCTTACAAGAAGGGCAGTTCCAATATATGGTGTAGCTTGTAAAACCACAATGCTGGCATTGGAAATCTGGTTTTGTAGCAATATAAGAGGTTACAAGCTTATCAATTTCGTTAAGTACTTCCTTAGTATTTTTATTTTGGTCACCCATTAATTGCAGTAAAAAACTAAAACCACGAATAGTAGGTTGACGTTTTAAGCTATCAGTTAAAAATTCAAAGGCTTGCTTGGTGTGACCTTGCTCAAGTAATGCTTGGCAATGCTTTATTTTAATTAATACACCGCCCTTCTCTAACAAGTCACTGACTAACTCGTGAAATTGATGCGTCAAATTCAATTGTTTATAACTGTGTGCAAGCTCATCAATAAACAACGGAGCAAACAAGGTAAATTGAGAGACAAGTTCACGCCAGTAATAAATAGCTTTAACGTAATCTTCTTTTGCGTAAGCAACTAACCCTAACTCGTAAAGCGGACGCACGGCTTTATAATTTAAGCTAATCGCTTTTCTCATTAGTTGGGGTGTATTGTCACTTAAAGCTGACTCACAATAAAAATTAGCAATTGCTTTAAATTGCTGTTCTTTTGAAAATAGTTCGCTATGGGCTTCAAACATGTTGATGCCTTTTTCCCACTCACGGGTTTGCGAATATAAAGTGATAATAGGGTCCAGCGCTTCTACATGCCCTGCTTTAACTAACCAAACTAAGTGCTCTTCCGCACTATCTAGTAGTCCGGCCATTATATAATCTTCGGCTAATTCTAAACGGCTAGTTGCAGCTTGTTGTTCATTTAAGCTTGGGTGTTTTAATAGAAGTTCGTGAATTTTTATTGCGCGGTCTAATTCACCTCTACGGCGAAACATGGTGGCAAGTGTAGAATAGTGTTCAACAGAGTCGGCTGAAACTTCAAGTAAGTTGATTAAATGCTCTAAGCCTTGATCTTCTTCTCTATCGAGTAGAAATTTTAAGCCTTTGCTATATTCAGAAGTGATCTGACGATTAAGTTGATGAGCTTGGTTTTTAGCACTGTTTTTACCCATAATCCAACCGTAACCAGCGGCAACGGGTAATAGTAAAAACAAAAGCTCAATCATAGTTAGGTGTCTTTATTCGCGGCAAGCTTTTTTTTATCTTTTTCAGGCGCTAATTGCTTTTTTAAGCGGTAGTTTTGCCACTTTAATTGCGAAAACAATTTAAAGCTAATAAAACAACCAATCAAAACACCTAATAAAAAGCAGATACTTATTATTACAGCTAAAGGTAGCGTATTACTGGCTATAATGTAATTTACTTGTACTAACTGTGGGTTTTGTGACCCTAATACAAATGCACTGATAAGGCATAGTGCAACCAGAATTATTTTTAATACCTTGAACAAGTAACTACTCCACTAAGTTAACTAGGCAATGCTTTCATTCACGCGGTCGCGTAATTCTTTGCCTGGTTTAAAATGAGGTACATGCTTTCCTTCAAGCTCAACTGTATCGCCAGTCTTAGGATTACGACCTGTGCGAGGAGCGCGGAAATGCAAAGAGAAACTACCAAAACCTCTGATCTCAATACGATCTGAAGTAGATAATGAGCCGGCCATTTGTTCAAGAATTTCTTTTACAGCATTCTCAACATCTTTCACTGGAACGTGTGCGTGTTGTTCCGCAAGTATTTCTATCAATTCTGACTTAGTCATAGCGTTTCCTTAAAAAGAGATATAGGAAGGGCAAAAAATGCCCTTCCAACTAAAAACTAATTATATATTAGTCTTTTTGTGCATTTGCGAAAGCAGCTGCCATTGCGTTTTCAAACACTGGCTCTTCTTTCTTAAGCTTCTCTAGTACTTCTTTCTCTTCTGCTTCGAAAAGAGCTTTTACAGATAAGCTTAAAGTGCGGTTCTTACGATCAACACCAACGTATTTAACTTCAATCTCGTCGCCTACAGAAACAACAGTAGTTGCATCTTCAACGCGCTCTTGAGCGATATCAGCTACACGGATGTAACCTTCAACGCCTTCGATAAGTTCAACAGTTGCGCCTTTCGCATCAACTTCAGTCACTTTACCTTTAACAATAGCACCTTTTTTGTTTGCATCAAGGTAGTTATTGAATGGGTCAGCTTCGATTTGCTTAACACCTAGAGAGATACGTTCACGCTCTGGGTCAACTTGCAATACGATAGCAGTGATTTCGTCGCCTTTCTTGAATTCACGTACAGCTTCTTCGCCAGGTGTATTCCAAGAAATGTCTGAAAGGTGTACAAGACCGTCAATACCACCGTCAAGACCGATAAAGATACCGAAGTCAGTGATTGATTTGATCTTACCAGTAACTTGATCGCCTTTGTTTTGTAGACGAGCAAATTCCTGCCAAGGATTAGCAATACATTGCTTAAGACCAAGAGAAATACGACGACGTTCTTCGTCAATTTCTAAAACCATAACTTCAACAGTGTCGCCAAGACTTACAACTTTTGAAGGATGGATGTTCTTGTTAGTCCAATCCATTTCAGAAACGTGTACTAAACCTTCAACGCCTTCTTCGATTTCCACGAAACAGCCGTAATCTGTAAGGTTAGTAACACGACCAGAAAGTTTAGAACCTTCTGGGTAACGACCAGCGATAGCTGCCCATGGATCTTCACCAAGCTGTTTAAGGCCTAGAGAAACACGGGTTTTATCTTTGTCGAATTTTAGAACTTTAACTGCGATTTCGTCGCCAACATTAACGATTTCTGAAGGGTGCTTAACACGCTTCCAAGCCATATCAGTAATGTGTAGTAGACCATCAACACCACCAAGGTCAACGAATGCACCGTAGTCAGTAAGGTTCTTAACGATACCTTTAACTTCTTGGCCTTCAACAAGGTTAGCAAGAAGCTCTTCACGTTCTTGTGAGTTTTCAGATTCGATAACTGCACGACGTGAAACAACAACGTTGTTACGTTTTTGGTCAAGCTTGATTACTTTAAATTCAAGCTCTTTGCCTTCAAGGTGAGTTGTGTCACGTACTGGACGAACATCAACAAGTGAACCAGGTAGGAAAGCACGGATTGAATCAACTTCAACTGTGAAACCGCCTTTAACTTTACCGTTGATAACACCAGTAACAGTCTCTTGCTCTTCACATGCTTTCTCAAGACGGATCCATGCTTCGTGACGCTTAGCTTTCTCACGAGAAAGGATAGTTTCACCGAAACCGTCTTCAATTGCATCTAGTGCAACATCTACTTCGTCGCCTACAGCAACTTCTAGTTCACCAGCAGCATTTTTGAACTGCTCTGCAGGGATAGCACTTTCTGATTTAAGACCAGCATCTACAAGTACAATGTTGTTCTCGATAGAGATTACTGTACCTTTAACGATAGAGCCTTGCTCTGCTTCAAAACCCTTTAAGCTTTCTTCAAATAACTGCGCAAAATTTTCTGACATACGAATATACGTCTCATATATTAATACCAATAAGCAACCATGCTGCATGGGGTTGTTAAAATAGCACTGGCATCCTGCTGGCGCATAAAATGTGTTTAGCTTCGTTTAGGAAGCTTACCTTCAGAGATAGCAATATCCAATAAAGTTATTACCTTATCAAACACTTGCTGTGCATTAAGATCGCTAGTATCGATCTCAATAGCATCCTCTGCAGGTACAAGCGGAGCAACGGCACGATTCATATCGCGCTCGTCACGAGCTTGAATGTCCTGTAATAGACCACTTAGTGTAACATCAAGGCCGCGCGTATTCAACTCAACAAAGCGTCTACGAGCACGCTCTTGTGCACTTGCTGTTAAATATATTTTTAACGGCGCATCTTGAAAAACCACAGTGCCCATATCACGGCCATCGGCAATTAAGCCATTTTCAGTGCGAAATGCACGCTGGCGACGTAATAGTGCTTCACGAACGCGAGGTAATGCTGCAACTTTTGATGCCGCAGCGCCTACTTCTTCATTACGAATAGTAGTGGTTACGTCTTCGCCTTCTAAAATAACTTTTCCTGCATTAGTTTGGCTATCTACCAAAAACTGCACATCTAAATTTGCAGCAAGCGGGACAAGCCCTTCTTCATTATCTAATGCAATTTGGTGATGAAGTGCAGCTAAAGATAAAACACGATAAATCGCACCGCTATCTAATACATCCCACCCTAACTTGTCGGCTAACAAGCGACAAACAGTTCCTTTACCTGAACCACTTGGGCCATCAACGGTGATCACGGGCATTAATAACGCCTGCATTTAAAACCTCCTGCAATGCACACCTAAATAAACCGCGACATTATACGTCAGTTATTAAAATATATCTGCTATTAGTGTGTAACTTTTGTAATTACTTCTAATTAGCTTATTCACTGACTGACGCTAAAACATTGAAAAATGTAGGAAATGTTTTATAGGTACACTTTGGATCATTAATTGTTATTGGCTTTCCACCAACGGCAACCATTGCAAAACACATGGCTATACGGTGATCGTCGTAAGTATCAACAGCAACATCATTAAATGTTTCAGGTGGGGTGATCTCTATAAAATCTTCACCTTCTACAACCTGTGCGCCTACTTTACGAAGCTCAGTTGCCATTGCATATAAACGGTCTGTCTCTTTTACTCGCCAGTTATAAATGTTACGAATGGCTGTTGGGCCTTTGGCAAAAAGAGCAACAGTTGCAAGAGTCATAGCTGCATCAGGAATTGCATTGGCGTCAATATCCACGCCTTTTAATTCGCCTTTGCGAACAACTAAACGCTCATCATACCAATCAATTCTTGCGCCTACTTGCTCCATTACTTTGGCAAAGCCTATATCACCTTGAACCGATTTGGCACCCACGCCCTTAATTTCAATCTCACCGCCTGCAATTGCAGCCGCAGCAACAAAGTAAGAAGCAGAAGATGCATCACCTTCAACCATTATGCGATCTAATGATTGATACTGTTGACCACCTTTAACTTTAAAAGTTGCATAATCACTGTGCTCAACATTAACCCCAAAACGTGCCATTACATCAAGTGTAATATCAATATAAGGTTTAGAGACTAAAGTACCTTTAATAGTTATTGTTGTATCACCGTTAAATAATGGCGCTGCCATTAATAGAGCGGTTAAAAATTGACTTGAAATACTGCCGTCAATTTCAACCTCACCGCCTTTTATTTGGCCACCCACAATTTTAAGTGGTGGGTAGTCTTTGTGCTTTGTATAAGTAACATCACCACCCAATGCTTGTAGCGCGTCAACCAAGTGCCCTATCGGGCGCTCTTCCATACGTGGCTCGCCTATTAGCTCATACTCACCAGCAACGCCAGCAAGTACTGCTGTTAAAGGTCTATAAGCAGTACCCGCATTACCTAAAAACAAGGGCTCAGTCGGTGTATTAAACACACCACTAACACCCTCTACGGTGGCTACAGTGCGTTCATCATTTAAAGTTACATTTACACCTAATAACTTTAAGGCGCCCAGCATATGGCGTATATCGTCACTATCAAGTAAGTTTTCTACAACGGTAGTACCGCTTGCAAGTGCTGCTAATAATAAAATTCTGTTCGATAGACTCTTTGAACCTGGTAAGGTTACTGTGCCATTTACTCTAGAAATAGGTTCTAAACGAAGCTGCTCCATTAGCTGTGCTCCTTTGCAAAAGCAGCCATAAAGTCTACAAGTGCTTGAACACCTTCAATAGGCATTGCGTTATAAATACTTGCGCGCATACCGCCCACAATTCTGTGGCCTTCAAGAGCTAGTAACCCTGCATCTTTAGACTGAGCAACAAACTTATCATTTAAGCTTTCATCATTAAGCCAAAACGGAACATTCATACGTGAACGGCAATGTTTAGCTACTTTATTGGTATAAAAGCTCGATTCATCAATAAAGTCATAAAGTAGCTGCGCTTTAGCAATATTTTGAACTTCCATCGCTTTTACGCCACCATTACTTTCAAGCCATTGAAATACTTCAGCAGCTAAATACCAAGCAAATGTAGGAGGCGTGTTAAACATACTGCCTTGTTTTGCTTCTAATGCGTAATCTAAAATGCCTGGCTTAGGTAAGCCTTCACGCTCAAGTAATGTTTTACGAACAATAACGATTGATATGCCCGACGGACCGATATTTTTTTGCGCACCAGCGTAAATTAAATCAAATTTATTAACGTCTATCTCGCGTGATAAAATAGTTGACGACATATCAGCAACGATCGGTGCTGTTGGGTGGCTTGGTACATCAAAAATTTCTAAGCCGTCAACCGTTTCGTTAGGGCAATAGTGAATGTAAGATGCATCTTCTGGTAACACCCAATCAGCAACCTGTTTAATAGAAAACTCGCCATTGGCGTCATTACGCACATCAATAGAGGTTGCTTGAGTAAACTTGTTGGCCTCGTCTGTTGCACTTTTTGACCACACGCCGTTTTCGCAATAAACCGCAACTTTGCCTTCTTGGTGTAAATTTAACGGCACAGCACTAAACTGACCACGACCACCACCATGCATAAACAGCACTTCAAATTCATCACTGATATTCATCAGGCGACGAAGGCTGGCTTCACATTTAGCTGTAAGGGCTAAAAACTCTTTGCTACGATGGCTTATTTCCATCACAGACACACCTAAATCTTGCCAATCTAGAAACTCTTTTTGTGCTTTTTTCATAACCGCTTGCGGAAGCATAGCTGGCCCCGCACAAAAATTATATTTACTCATTACCTTTGCCTCATTCCAGTAATTTAACTACTAAGCATGAACGCTCAATACCCACCCACTAAACCTTTGAGTTTTAATGAATGAATATAACTTCACACCCTATTAATTTTTTTCAACAACATTAAAAAAAGCGGCCAAGGCCGCTTTTTCAATATCAATTATTCTGAAGGAGGATTATCATCCGCTACTTCATCAATAACCGTATCTACAGTTTCAACGTCTTCAATATCAATCAAGTCACTTTCTGTAACTTCAATTTCTTCTATACGTTGTAAACCAACTACTTGCTCTTCGTCAATAGTTCTGATCAAAATAACACCTTGGGTGTTACGTCCAACCGTAGAAACTTCATTAACGCGAGTACGTACTAAGGTACCACGGTTTGAAATAATCATGATTTCGTCGTTGTCATCAACTTGTACAGCACCAACAACAGCACCGTTACGCTCACTCACCTTGATAGATACAACACCCTGTGTTGCACGGCTCTTAGATGGGTAATCTTCAAGTTGTGTACGCTTACCGTAACCATTTTCAGTTACCGTTAAAATAGCACCGTCAGTTTTTGGTACAATTAACGATACTACGCGTTGATCATCGGCCATTTTAATACCACGAACACCTGTAGCAGTACGACCCATTGGGCGAACACCTTTGAAGCGAATCTCAGGGTTACCTTCTTCGTCTAATACTGGGTTACCGTTTTCATCAACAACTGTTGTTTCTTCAGCTTCTTTAAAGCGTACAACTTTACCTGCATCAGTGAACAACATAATTTCGTTGCTACCATCGGTAATATCCACCCCAATCAGGCTATCGCCATCATTTAAGTTAACAGCAATAATACCGCTTGCACGTTGACGACTGTAAGCCGTTAATGGTGTTTTCTTAACTGTACCAAATGCTGTTGCCATAAAGATGTATTTATCTTCTGCGTACTCGCGTACTGGCAATATAGCAGTAATACGTTCATCAGCTTCAAGTGGTAACAAGTTAACAATTGGCTTACCGCGCGCTGCACGACTCGCTAGTGGTAACTGATACACTTTAAGCCAATATAAACGACCGGCCGTAGAGAAACACAATATAGTATCGTGTGTATTTGCAACTAATAGACGCTCGATGAAATCTTCATCTTTCATCTTCGTTGCTGACTTACCTTTACCACCACGACGCTGTGCTTCGTAATCAGACAATGCCTGATACTTCACATAACCTTCGTGAGAAAGCGTTACTACTACGTTTTCTTCAGTAATTAAGTCTTCAAGGCTGATATCGTGAGCAGCTGCATTAATTTCAGTGCGACGCTCATCACCATATTGCTCTTTAATTTCAACTAGCTCGTCACGAATAACTTCCATTAAACGCTCAGGAGTTGCCAAAATATAAAGTAGTTCAGCAATTAGTTCTAATAACGCTTGGTATTCGGTCAAGATTTTTTCGTGTTCAAGACCTGTTAGCTTATGTAAACGCAAATCAAGAATTGCTTGAGCTTGTTGCTCAGAGATATAATATTGACCATCGCGAATACCAAGTTCGCTTGCTAACCAATCTGGACGAGCAACATTATCTTCACCTGCTTTTTCAAGCATACCTTGTACATTACCTAATTCCCACGGACGCGCTGTTAAAGCAATTTTAGCTTCAGCAGGTGTAGGGGATTTACGAATAAGTTCGATAATTGGGTCAATGTTTGCAAGCGCAATCGCTAAGCCTTCAAGCGTGTGTGCACGGTCACGGGCTTTACGTAAATCAAATACTGTACGACGAGTTACTACTTCACGACGGTGAATAATAAACTCTTCTAACATTTCTTTTAAATTGAAACATTTAGGTTGGTTATTAATTAGCGCAACCATATTCATACCAAACACAGTTTGTAACTGAGTTTGTGAATACAAGTTGTTTAAAATAACTTCGCCTACGTCACCACGTTTAATTTCAATAACGATACGCATACCGTCTTTATCTGATTCATCACGTAGCGCACTAATACCTTCAATTTTCTTATCTTTAACCAGCTCAGCAATTTTTTCAATTAAACGAGCTTTATTAACTTGATAAGGAATTTCGTGAACGATGATTGTTTCACGGCCTGTTTTTTCATCGGTTTCGATGTCGGCGCGTGCACGCATGTACACTTTACCACGGCCAGTTAAGTAGGCTTGTTCAATACCCTTCTTACCGTTGATAATTGCAGCCGTTGGGAAATCAGGACCAGGAATATAATCCATTAACTCTAAAATAGTTAAATCTGGATTTTGAATAAGTGCCAAACAACCATTTACAACTTCAGTTAAGTTATGTGGTGGTATATTTGTAGCCATACCTACTGCAATACCTGACGAACCATTCACTAATAAATTAGGAACTTTCGTTGGTAAAACATCAGGGATGAACTCAGTGCCATCGTAGTTAGGAACGAAATCAACCGTTTCTTTTTCAAGATCGGCTAATAACTCATGCGACATTTTAGCCATACGTACTTCTGTATAACGCATTGCCGCTGCTGAATCACCATCAACCGAACCGAAGTTACCTTGGCCATCTACTAGCATATAACGCAGTGAGAATGGCTGAGCCATACGAACTATCGTGTCATAAACTGCACTGTCGCCGTGTGGGTGGTATTTACCGATTACGTCACCGACCACACGGGCCGATTTTTTGTAAGGCTTGTTCCAGTCATTACTAAGCTCGTTCATTGCAAACAAAACGCGGCGATGAACAGGTTTTAAGCCGTCACGTACGTCTGGTAATGCACGTCCTACAATTACGCTCATTGCGTAATCTAAGTAGGAGTTTTTTAACTCGTCTTCAATATTGACTGGCAGAATTTCATTGGCGAGATCAGTCATTTGATATCACATTCCTTCAGTATCAGCTCTCAACAACCCGGTATTGGGTATTAAGAGTATTGTTATTATTTCTAACAGCCATGCTATCACAATTAATTTTAATTTACAGGCGCAAAACTTTGCGATTTATCAATTTAGCCCTATATAATGGCCTCAGATTGACGAGGAAGTATTTTATGACCGAACATCAAAATGTAGATCACGCAGAAATAGCAAAATTTGAAGCCATCGCCGAGCGTTGGTGGGACCTAGACGGAGAATTCAAACCTCTTCACGAAATTAACCCGTTACGTTTAGACTTTATAGCAAACAAAACGCAAGGCTTATTCGATAAAGAAACACTCGATGTTGGCTGTGGTGGCGGTATTTTAAGCCAAAGCATGGCGCGCATGGGCGCAAAAGTAACTGGCATCGACATGGGCCAAGAGCCTTTAACTGTTGCTAAGTTGCACAGTTTAGAAACTGGCGTAAATGTAGATTACATAAAAGTGCCAGCAGAAGAGTTTGCATCGCAACACCCAGAGCGCTTTGATGTAATAACCTGTATGGAAATGCTTGAGCACGTTCCCGATCCAGCATCTATCATTCATGCCGTAGCTGCACTTGCCAAACCAGGCGCAGACGTGTTTTTTTCAACCCTGAACAAAACACCTAAAGCATATTTATACGCTATTGTTGGCGCTGAAAAGCTATTAAAAATGGTCCCTGAAGGTACACACGACCATAAAAAGTTTATAAAACCTGCGCAGCTTATTGCATGGGCAGAGCAAGCGGGTTTAAAAGTTCGTGCAAGTACAGGCCTTTCTTATAATCCACTATCAAAGCAATATACGCTCAATAGTGACGTTAGCGTAAATTACATACTGTACTTTGAGAAGTTAGCTTAATGGCTAACTCTCAAGCCCCCCTCCCCCTTATTGAGTACGATGCATTTCTATTTGATTTAGACGGCACTCTACTCGACACCGCTGATGATTTAGGTGCGGCTTTAAATGCAGTTCTCGTTAATAATAAAATAGAGCCTGTTAGTAGTGATGTATATCGTCCTGCGGCATCTAACGGCGCAGGCGCATTACTAGAGGCTGGTTTTAAAGAGTTATGGGACACACAACCTCAAAGTGAACTTATTAAGCAATTAGTTGACGAATACGCTGCAAACATAGCAAATCACACTCATTGCTTCAGCGGTGTTGAATCGTTGCTTATTGCCCTTGATCAGAAAAAGATCAAATGGGGGATCATGACTAACAAACCAGGGTTTTTAACTGATCCTTTAGTGGCAGCAATTCCCGCATTGAAAAATGCTAGTGTAGTAATAAGTGGCGACACCTTAGCTGAAGCTAAGCCATCCCCTTTACCGCTGCTACATTGTGCAAAGCTTATGGGAGTGCAACCAAAACGCTGTTTGTACATTGGTGATGCACAGCGAGACATACAAGCAGGCAAAGCCGCAGGTATGCGCACAGCAACGGCACTTTGGGGTTACGTACCAAGTATTGATGAAGCCAACAGCTGGGATGCTGATTTTAACTGGCAAAGTCCAATTGATGGTTTTAACCATATATAGTGCCATGTTAATTAATAAACACTATATATTGTGATTGTGTTAGTTTTTACGCAAAGCTTGCTGATAAAAAAAGCAGCCAGAATTTATTTTTAAAATGCGTAAATTTAGCAGATCATTAGTTTACTTTTTAAACGCCTTTAGTTAAATGCTCGTTTAAGTGTGAGCGTCTACTAACACAAATGCGTTATACCGAAGTTATCCACAAATAGGGGCAATTATGCCCCTTGCAAAACAACTCAGACCACATTAAAGTTTTATTAACACTTTGATGGAATTGATATTTCAACTAGGTGGAGAGGCTAACATCATACTCAAATTTTGAATATGATGTTAGCAAAGACACTTGCTCGAGTTTTAAGAAAGTGCCCAAGTGTGGAAATTTGAGCGTAACTTATTCTTATATTCTCAGCAAGTGGTTAACTCAGATTTAGGATAACTAAAATTGAAGTTCAGTTTATCTATAGAAATATCAGAAAGTGTAATAATAGGTATTTTTAAAATTATTACACTGAGCAGCATGCTCTTTGTATAAATTTAAATGGGCTATCTTTTAGCCCATTTCTATATCTTCCCTATAATTATGCTTTTTATTTATAAAAGCGTTCAACCATGAACACTAAACAACTCACTTAGATAGTGCACTGAAACCATATATAGTGCCATGTTAATTAATAAACACTATATATTGTGATTGTGTTAGTTTTTACGCAAAGCTTGCTGATAAAAAAAGCAGTCAAAATTTATTTTTAAAATGCGTAAATTTAGCAGATCATTAGTTGATTTTTGCATATTTCAACTTAAATGATTGTTCGAAGGTGAGTGTCTACTAACACAAATACGTTATCCCGAAGTTATCCACAAATAGGGGCAATTATGTCCCTTGCAAAACAACTCAGACCACACTATCTTGTGATCTCTAAATTGAACAACACCAGATATTGTGGCCAAATGTTATTCAATTAAATTCGCAAATATGGCGAAACTTATAATAAATGAGTATATACCTTGCCTCGGCGAGGTATAAAGCATTGGTCAAAATACATAATTCCCAAGGAATACAGGCAAATGAACCAACAGTTATCTGTAAGCAAACGTGACGGGCGTAAAGAGCCTCTTGATCTGGATAAGATCCATCGCGTTATTGAGTGGGCCGCCGAAGGTTTAAACAACGTTTCGGTTTCGCAAGTTGAATTAAAGTCGCACATTCAGTTTTACGACGGTATTCGTACTAAGGACATTCACGAAACCATCATTAAAGCAGCAGCGGATCAGATTTCAAAAGAATCGCCTGATTACCAATACTTAGCTGCACGTTTAGCTGTATTCCATTTACGTAAAAAAGCGTACGGTCAATTTGAGCCACCACGTTTATTTGACCACGTAACAAAAATGGTTGCCGATAAACGCTATGATGCTCATTTACTAGTAGATTACACAGAGCAAGAGTTAGATGAGCTTGATGCATACCTTGATCATTCTCGCGATCTTAACTTTAGCTACGCTGCTGTAAAGCAACTTGAAGGTAAGTACCTCGTTCAAAACCGTGTATCGGGTGAAATATACGAAAGTGCACAGTTTTTATATATTTTAGTTGCGGCAAGCTTATTTTCAGATTACCCACGTGAAACACGTACTGATTACATTAAACGTTTTTACGATGCAGTATCTTTATTTAAAATATCTCTACCAACGCCAATTATGTCGGGTGTACGTACGCCTACTCGCCAGTTTAGCTCGTGTGTATTAATTGAATGTGGCGACAGCCTTGATTCAATCAATGCAACGTCGTCAGCTATTGTTAAATACGTTTCACAACGTGCGGGAATTGGTATCAATGCAGGTAGAATACGTGCGCTAGGTAGCCACATTCGTAACGGCGAAGCGTATCACACAGGTTGTATCCCTTTTTATAAACACTTTCAAACAGCGGTTAAAAGTTGTTCACAAGGTGGTGTACGTGGCGGCGCAGCAACATTATTCTACCCGCTTTGGCATTTAGAAGTAGAGAACCTACTTGTACTTAAAAATAACCGTGGTGTAGATGACAACCGCGTTCGTCACCTAGATTACGGCGTACAGTTTAATAAACTAATGTACTCTCGTTTAATTAAAGACGACTACATTACGTTATTTAGCCCATCAGATGTGCCTGGCCTTTATGATGCATTTTTTGAAGACCAAGCTGAGTTTGACGCACTTTACGTTAAATACGAACAAGACGAGTCTATTCGTAAAAAACGCATTAAAGCCATTGAGCTTTTCTCTATGTTTGCGCAAGAGCGTGCAAGTACTGGTCGTATTTATTTACAAAATGTGGATCACTGTAATACGCACAGCCCATTTATTTCTAAAGTTGCCCCAATTCGCCAATCTAACTTATGTTTAGAAATTGCATTGCCAACTAAGCCACTTAATAACGTGAATGACGAAGAAGGCGAAATTGCCCTTTGTACACTTTCTGCGTTTAACCTAGGTGCAATAGAGTCACTTGATGAGCTTGAAGAGCTAGCTGAACTTGCAGTACGCGCACTTGATAACTTACTTGATTTCCAAGACTACCCTGTACCGGCTGCTAAAAATGCAACTATGGGTCGTCGTACACTAGGAATAGGCGTAATTAACTACGCATACTACCTAGCTAAAAACGGTAAACGTTATTCTGATGGCAGCGCTAATGCATTAACACATAAAACCTTTGAAGCTATTCAATATTACTTAATGAAAGCATCAAACGAGCTTGCTAAAGAGCGTGGCGCATGTCCTAAGTTTAACGAAACAACGTATTCACAAGGTATTATGCCAACAGATACGTACAAACGTGATTTAGATAAAATTTGTGATGAGCCACTTCATCTTGATTGGGATACACTACGTGCAAGTATTAAAGAGCACGGTATGCGTAACTCAACACTAAGTGCATTAATGCCATCAGAAACATCGTCGCAAATCTCTAACGCAACTAACGGTATTGAGCCACCACGTGGGCATATTAGCGTTAAAGCAAGTAAAGACGGTATTTTAAAACAAGTTGTTCCTGAGTATGAGCGTTTAAAAGATCAGTACGAGCTACTATGGGACATTCCATCAAACGATGGTTATTTACAGCTTGTTGGCATAATGCAAAAATTTGTTGACCAAACAATTTCTGCAAATACAAATTATGATCCAAACAAGTTCGAAGGCGGTAAAGTACCTATGCAAGTCTTATTAAAAGACTTACTAAGCGCGTACAAACTAGGTGTTAAAACCTTGTATTACCACAATACTCGCGATGGCGCCTCAGATTCACAAGAAGATGCTCCAGAAGTGGAAGATGACGATTGTGAAGGCGGCGCGTGTAAAATATAACTGCTGATTTTTATTTTAAGCGGGCATTTAGCCCGCTTTTTCTGATAGTTTTTTGAGTGATAAACATGTCTTATACTACTTTTAGCCGAAACCATAATAACCAAATGCAAGAGCCAATGTTTTTTGGCCAAACTGTAAACGTATCTCGTTACGACCAACAAAAATACCCAATTTTTGAAAAGTTAATTGAAAAGCAACTGTCTTTCTTTTGGCGTCCTGAGGAAGTAGATGTAAGTAAAGACCGTTTAGACTTTCAAGCATTACCAGATCACGAAAAGCATATATTTTTAAGCAACTTAAAATACCAAACACTGCTTGATAGTGTACAAGGTCGTTCGCCAAACGTGGCTCTACTTCCAATTGTATCGCTACCAGAGCTTGAAACATGGATAGAAACGTGGGCGTTCAGTGAAACAATTCACAGCCGTTCATACACGCATATTATCCGTAACGTAACACAAGCACCTGAGCTTATTTTTGATGACATTGTTAGCAACGATAAAATTAGCGAACGTGCTGATGCCGTAACTAAATACTACGATGACTTAATTAACTCTGTATCGCTTTACAACTTATACGGTGAAGGCAAACACGAGATTAACGGTAAAACAGTTATCATTAATTTATTCGAGCTTAAAAAGAAACTTTACCTGGCTATGATGTCAGTAAATATTCTTGAAGCGATTCGCTTTTACGTAAGCTTTGCATGTTCGTTTGCATTTGCTGAGCGCGAGCTAATGGAAGGTAACGCTAAAATCATCAAGCTAATTGCACGCGATGAAGCGCTTCACCTTTCTGGTACTCAGCATATTTTAAACATTATGCAAGACGGTAAGGACGATCCAGAAATGGCGATTGTTGCTGCCCAGTGCCGCGACGAAGCAATTAAAATGTTTGTTGATGCTGCAGAGCAAGAAAAAGAGTGGGCTGAGTATTTATTTAAAGATGGTTCGATGATTGGCTTAAATAAACATATTTTATGTCAGTACGTTGAATACATTACCAATGCACGTATGACTGCAATTGGTTTGCCAGCACAGTTTGAAAATAACAGTAACCCTATCCCGTGGATAAACTCGTGGTTAGTGTCTGATAACGTGCAAGTAGCACCACAAGAAGCAGAAATAAGCTCATACCTTGTTGGTCAAATAGACTCTCAAGTTGATGCATCAGAATTTGGTGATTTTGATTTATAATGAGTGACAAGTCTACTGCAAGCATAACGCTTGCAGAAAACAGCCAGTGTATAGAATTTACCGCTGGCTGCCCTTCTCTTTTACACTGCTTAGAATCCATGAAAATAGATGTCGCATTCCAATGCCGTGAAGGCTATTGCGGCGCTTGTAGAGCAACGTTAGTGTCAGGCATTGTTGAGTATAACGAAGAGCCACTTGCGTTTGTACGCGAAGGCGAAATACTGTTGTGCTGCTGTAAACCCAATGGCAATGTAAGTATTGATCTGAAATAAAAATCAATACTTACATCTACCATTTATTAAACTTATCAATAGTGTGGAACGAACCGGTAATGTCCGGTAATTTTATAATCAAAAAGCATATCGCTTTTTTGCGGACCACGCCCTATATTATGCACAATAAGTGGGTTACCCGTATCTTGAGATAACTCATTAATCACCATACCTATATGAGGTAAATTACCTGGTAACATCCACGTTATTATATCGCCGGTTTTATAATCACTCACTTTGTTGGATATACTCAATACGTTTGCATGGCGCTCAAAGTAAGCTTGTAAATTTGGAACACGTCGGTGATCTATATTTTTATCAGGCTTAGTTAAGCCCCAAATACGTTTAGATGGATACAGCGCAAAGTTTTTTTGCATGTCTTCATGCACGAGTTTCTGTAAATCAACACCTAACTTTCTGTAACTTCTAATTATTACATCGGTGCACACACCTATATTTTTAGGTACATCCCCACCAGGGTAGCCAATAGAGCGATAAGCGCCGTCGTAAGTCACATCATGAGTTGTACGCTCAAGCAGAGCTGAGACAATATCTTCTTCAAACGATGCTGCATTACTATTAATACACGCTAAAGTAAGTAAACACCCAATAATTCTGTACATATAAACTCCTTTAAACCTAAAATTGAGTTACAGCGTTTGGGCTACGTGCCTAAGCACGTCTATTTTATTGCCTTTACTTGCAAATTGCGTATCCAGGGCATATGCCATTTTTTCAAGCGGAGCGTCATTGTATCCTACATGTTGGATTTCACTAATGTAACGCATCATAAACGCGTCTGAACCAAGTTTAAGCCACTGCGCTACATGCACAAGCTCATGAAAATGAACCCTCAAATCTTTTGCAACCTCAGGAAGTAGGTAGTAGGTATTTTTATACGTGATACCTGCTGCATCCATATCTACAAAATCGCCTAGGCCCATTTCTCGCAGACCCGCAAAGTCTGGCTTTGGTATTTGATCTACAACAACGTAATACGCGTTTTTTAAAAACTCGGCAGGATAAAACCCATCAAATTCATTACTGAATTTATCACAACTCACTTTTTGACTACTGTATTTTAAATTTGTAGCGTCAATCCAATTTTCTATCTGTTTTAGCACAGCTTATCTCCTAAAGTACAAATGCAACACACCATGTGTAAACAGTAACCTAATATTGCAGTAAATCTTTTAACTAGCACTTTTACTATTAACACCTCGCAACTAGCTAAGAAAATAGAACGCATAGAATATCTAAACAAAAAGCGCTTAATCAAAATTATCATATAGGCATCAGCGGTCTATAAACAGTAAAACCTTTTATATACTTTTTAAAGTGTTATTATTTGTAACTAAAATAGTAACACTTAAAATCATGTATAATTTTATTAATACACTCTTTCACATGAAAGTAATACGTTTCAGTCTTATTGTCTTACTGGCCATATTAAGTAATACAGTAAATGCTGAAAATATAAAACCGTTCACATCAGATGGCTGTAGTGCTTTTCCGGATGGCACCACAAAAGATAAAAAGTTGTGGCTTGCATGTTGCAAAGCGCACGACTACGCCTACTGGCAAGGTGGCACTTATTGGCAACGTTTAGAAGCAGATAAAGCCTTGCAACAGTGTGTTATTGAAGCCGGCGAAACGAGTATAGCAAACCTTATGCTTGTTGGAGTTCGATTTGGTGGCAGTCCTTATATACCATCGACTTTCAGATGGGGCTATGGTTGGCCCTATCCTAGGTTATATCAAGCATTAACAGCTGATGAAATTAAGCAAATTGCTGCTTTAAAAACGGTATCAACTCAAACCAATTAATACATTGTGAAAAACTGGGTTATGCAAATAACATCAAAAGGAATTGAATCACTATGCTTATACTGCTAAGTATCATTTTAACTTTGTTTCCAACAGTAATATCTTATTTTGTTTCACGTAATTACGCTAAAAAGGCTAAAGCGACTAATAAAGGTGCTTACATCAGAGCAGTGCTTTGGCCTAGTGTTTTCTCGTGGACACTATTTGCTGCTGTTGGGCACGGTGCAATCATCTTCCCCTTACCTTCAACATTTGCGGTCGTGTTATATGTGTTTCTATATGACGAACGTGGTATCTATTTCCATCCTCACATATTTTTAAGCCCAACGATTCCAATAGCCGTTTATTTAATAAGCTATTTCAAATACAAAAAAGCGGCCAATAAAGAGCTAACGCCCTAGCCCACTGTTGGCTTATCAGTATCTTGTAAGGTCCAAAGCTGCACTTACTCCTGCTGTGCACTTCTTTGCTGTGAAACTACAACGTTATTATCTGAATATAAATGTGTAAATAATAGGTCTATTAAATTAATAAAGCGTCATTACCAAAAATAACGAGTTTACTAATGCACCTAGATATACAAAAAAGCCTTAAAGTAAAACCTGCTCACATCGTCTCATTTATTGTGTTTTTATTAATTTCAATATCTACGTTTACCGCTCAAGTATATGCAGCTGATGCTGTATGGCCTTCAAAAACCACTTACAAATATGTAAATGTAAACGGTAAAAAGATATTTTACCGAGAAGCTGGCGCGCAGCATAAGCAAACCATTGTACTTTTACATGGTTATCCGTCGTCTTCCACAGCTACCGAGAATTGATCCCACTCTTATCAGGTCGTTATCATGTGATTGCACCTGATTATTTAGGCTCTGGTTATAGCGCACGCCCAAACCCAAAAACTCAAAAATATACTTTTGAATTACTAGCTCAATACGTTGAAGGATTACTAACAACACTTAAAGTAAAGCGCTACAGCCTTTATATACAAGACTTTGGAGCTCCTGTAGGCTTTAGAATGTTGTTAAATAACCCAAATAAACTTGATGCTCTTATTGTACAAAATGGTAATGCATATTTAAAAGATGTACCGAACGCTGAAATACATTTACTCGATTCAGGACACTTTAGTGTTGAAGAAAAACCAGTTGAGATTGCAAAGTACATTGTGAACTTTATGGATAAGCTATAAATTGTATTAGTTCAGACAAGATCTGACACATCAACTTGAAAAAGTGAGAGTTACCCGTTTTGATAAAAGGTGTCGAATCTTTAAATCAAAACATATAAGAGGTAACTCTCATGCTACATACTAACAATCCAATTATTAAA